>Ga0208023_1000001_pt1 | contig 453930 bp, 380 predicted proteins | sample Colrivmet1370A02_FD_187625 | JGI IMG/M metagenome (GOLD analysis project Ga0208023, IMG submission 187625) | Estuarine microbial communities from the Columbia River estuary - metaG 1370A-02 (SPAdes) (version 2) | ecosystem: Environmental > Aquatic > Marine > Intertidal zone > Estuary | place... | reverse complement strand
TAAGTAGCTCCTAAATTTGTTCCTGTTGGATTCAAACTGAAACTTACATAATCATCTGATCCATCTGAAAGGGTTCCATTGGCATTACATGTCTCTAGTGTTTTTCCTGAACCTATTAAATTACACGAACCTAAATTAAATAAAGCTGTTTTGGGATCAGAAGTAAAACCTCCAATCGAATAAGTAGCGCTATTAATGTACTGACCATCTAATGTGCCTGCAGGAACATCTACAATATATACTAGGTTTATGGTAGAATTCCCCGCTATTAAGTATTCATAAAACGGGTAAGTACTAGATGGTATTCCACCTACAAAAGAAATTGTTCCTGAATCCCCATTTGAAGGAATTATGGTTGAATTTGTACTATTGATATCACTTGAAGGATGAATAGAATTAAATGTAAAAGGCGATGGTAAATCATCATCAATTCTATCAATATATGCTGGTTCTGCAGATGTATTTTCAATTGAAATAGTGTAATTAATTGTTCCTGGAGCACTCAATATTGTTGTTGGAGAAACTGTTTTTGAAAAATTAAAATTATTTATAGTTTTGGGGATAGTTGAAATACTCGTAGGGTCTTCAAAATTCCCTGTATATTTTAATTGAGTTCCTGATAAACCATATGCATATGGCTGAACCCTTGTTGTAGCGTCCAAACATACATTTGTAAAAAAGAATCTAGCTTTAACAATATTTCCGGATCCTTTTAATCCACACCCTGTTAATAATTGAAAATATAATTCTTGTTGATTCCCTACAGGAATACAAGAAAAAGCCGATTCCAAAATTTCAACTCCAATCAACTGAAAGCATTCAGCATCGAAATCAATATTTCCGACTGGTTGAAAAGAAATATCACCTCCATCATCAGTTGTTCCAAAAGTATACTCCACATCAAAACTTGATAATTGCCCAATCCCAGTATTTGAATTTATTGTTTGAGCTCCAAGAAGTCCCGTAGCTTTTGCACTTAACCCGGACCTAACAGAAACCACATCAACATTCGGAGTCCCTATAATAACTCCAAGACTGTTTTTTAAAGTTACTGTAATATCTGCTGTTTCACCAATTGGCTCACAGGGATAAATTACATACCAAAATAACGTTGAACAACCTCCATCTTCTATCAAGCCTAATTCCTGAGTAGGAGCTTGATTACCCCCTAAACTAAATCCTGTACCAACAATTCCTAAAGTAGCTGTAGCTCCAATTAAAGTTGAGCCAGTATTATTACATATTTCATATGACACATAAGTAGCATGAGGACCATCAAACCCTGGCAAACAAGAATTATTACTGTCAATTATAAACTCAGAAGCAGTTTTTAAAGTGATTGTTTGGGAAAAAATTTGATTAGCAAAAAATAATAAAAAAACAGTAATAGATATTTTTGTAATTTTAGACAAAGCACTTTCTCTTTTTAGAATTGAATAGTTTTTTTCCATAAATAGCTGTTAATTTCAATTGATTTTCCATTATAATTTAATCTTATCAAAGAATGTTTTTACAATAAAAAAACAGGCGTAATTATATTTTTGAATTTTTGTGAATTAACTCGATTGGTGAAAAAACAAAAAAGAAAGAATATAAACAAATTTTAAAGCCTAAGTTTGTGTTCAAATCCGATTTGGACACAAACTTAGGCTGTCCCTTCATAAAAAAAAGAGTGTTTTTTTTTTAGAAAAATTAAAACAAAAATAATTTTAATTAATTGATACTGATAAGCGTTTGATAAAGAAACTCATCAATATTAAAATCTGGATTTTCCGTTAAACCAAATCTTACAATTACTAGATCCTTAGAAGGAATAATAAAAATATGTTGCCCTTGATAGCCATTACAAGAAAATAAATCACTCGGTGCATTCGGATATTTACCTCCTGAATTCAGCCAAAATTGAGCCCCATATTCTCCATTCGAACCATTTGTTGGTGTAACAGAATAGTCAACCCAAGATTCATTTATTATTTGCTCATTATTCCACTTGCCTTTGTGCAAATACAACAAGCCAAATTTTGCCCAATCACGTGCAATTGCCCAACCATATGATGAACCAATAAAATTTCCTTTTACATCTGTTTCTATTACCATTGAATTCATTCCAATTTTATCAATTAGTTCATGATACCAAAAATCTAAATATTCTTGATGTGTTTTAAATTGATTACGAATAAACCGAGATAGTAAATTTGTAGTTCCTGATGAATACTCCCAACTTTCATTTGGTTTTCCAATTAAGGGTTTATTCAATTGTGTTTTGGTCAAGTCATCTTCTAAAAAAAGCATTTTTGTAACATCGGAAATCGTATTATAATCTTCAACCCATTCCAAACCACTATTCATTTGTAATAAATTATTTAAAGTTATTTTTGAGCGTTCGTCTTCTTTCCATTCCGGAAACAAATTTGATTGATTTACATTTATTTTTCCTTGTTTTTCAAGAACTCCTAAAACAGCACTCGTTATACTTTTGGTCATAGACCAACCTAACAATTTTGTATTTTTGTTAAATCCATTAGCATATTTTTCAGCAACTATTTGATCTTTATAAATCACAACGACCGCACGGGTTCTTTTAAATTTTTCATCTCCTTTATCAAATGCATTATTAACAGCTAAATGCAATTTATCGTAATTGACAGTTTCAAACAATGTATCTTTCTTTACTAAATCCCCATAAGGAAACTGCAAATTATTTGCGCTTATTTTTCTATTTGGAAGAAATGCTTTCAATTTTTCATCTTCCATTTCTTCAGGAATCAAAACGCATCCCTCTCCTTCTTTAAAAACAGCTTTTCTTTTTTTTAAACCAAAAACTGTTGATGAAACAGATTTTTCCGATCTATTTATTACATTTTTAGCGTAAAAAACTGGATTAATATCATTGTCACCAGCCTCAATAGAATTCAAATCTCTATCAGCTTCAAACGTACATGAGCAAACACTTTTAGCCGCAAAACCAGTAATAATATTTAATCGAGAATAATTAGAAATTAGAACGGTTATTACTATAATTAACAAAGGGACTAAACCAAATTTGATACGTTTTTTCATTGAATTTAATTTTTAGTAAAACCTAAAAGTACCAATAATTTTGTCATTTTAAAAAAATATTTTAAATTTGTTAACCATTTGGTTAAACTAAATAGTTAATAAATTGAAAAAAAATAAAGATTTAACAACTGAAACATCTATTTTAAACGCTGCCAAAAGAATTTTTCAGCATAAAGGAATGGACGGTGCAAGGATGCAGGAAATTGCTGATGAAGCTGGAATTAATAAAGCTCTTCTTCATTATTATTACAGAAGTAAACAATTACTCTTTGAAGCAGTTTTTACAAATTCATTTCTATTATTAGCACCGCAATTAAACAAAGTTATTAATGATGAATCGTCACTATTTGATAAAATAAGAAACTTTACAAACAACTATATTTCCTTCGTAATTAAACATCCATATTTACCTAATTTTATTATTCAGGAATTGAATAGAAATCCAGAATTTGTGAGTAAATTAATTTCCAATGAACAATTTCCAAATATTAATAAGTTTAAAAAACAAGTTGTAATTAGTGTAAATGAAGGCCTAATTAAACCAATAAACCCCGAGCAACTTTTTATTAATATCATGGCGCTCAATATGCTGCCATTTATAGCTGCTCCACTACTTAAAGGTTTTTTAACAATTAACAACAACAATTACCAACAGCTTATGGAAGATAGAAAAACAGTAGTAGCTGAATTTATTATTAATGCTATAAAAATTTAAATTATGAGACATTTAATAACTTTCCTAATTCTAGTTTTTACAAACACTTCCCAAAGTCAGGAATTATTAACACTTGAAAAGTGCTATCGTCTTGTGAAAACCAATTATCCTTTATCGAAACAAAGTGAATTACTTGCAAAACAAAACTCACTAGATTTAGAAGTAATTAAAACTGGAAATTTACCGCAATTAGATTTTGCCATACAAGCAACTTATCAGTCAGATGTAACACATTTACCTATTGCACTTCCAAATTCCAATATAGAAATCCCTAACAAAGATCAATACAAAGCAACTCTTTCAGTTAATCAATTAATTTTCGCAAATGGATTAATAAAAACTACTGAGGAAGTAAAAAAAGCATCATTAAAAACAAAACAAAAGCAAGTTGAAGTAAATTTATATCAGGTAAAAAAACAAATTAATCAACTGTATTTTTCAATTTTATTCCAACAAGAAAAACGAGTTCTTTTAACTTCAAAAAAAGAACTTTTAAGAACAAAATTAAAAGAGGTAACGGCTGGAATAAAATTTGGTGCGGTATTACCAACATCAGACAATGTTTTAGAAGCTGAAATACTAAAAATAGAACAGCAACTTATAGAGACTGAATCAAACAAAAATAGCTTGCTTGCATCAATGTCTAGTTTATTAGGGTTTCCAGTAACTACAAAAACAATTTTTGAAAACCCAACAACTTTAAATTCTGATTCCAACGAAATTAATAGACCAGAAATAGACCTTTTTAAATTGAAAAAAGAAGAAATTGAAAGCTCGGAACAATTAATTTCAAAACAAAATGTACCCAAATTAGTAAGTTTTGCAACTGGAGGATACGGAAATCCGGGCCTAAATATGTTAGACAATTCTTTTCAACCTTTTTATTTAATTGGTTTAAAACTAAACTGGACAATTTTAGATTGGAATACAAATAAAAAGCAACGTGAATCTTTACTTATTAACAAAGAAATTATAGACAACGAACAAGAAGTTTTCGAATTAAATACAACTATTGAGTTAAACCAGCAATCAGCTGAAATAGCAAAAATTTCGGAATATATTCAATCTGACACTAAAATTATTGATTTGCATAAAACCATTTTAAAATCATCAGAATCTCAATTGAAAAACGGAGTAATTACAGCATCTTCATACATTACAGATTTAACAAATTTAACTGAAGCAGAAAGCAATTTAAGCACCCACAAAATTCAATTACAATTAGCACAAGCAAATTACAATACCACCAACGGAAATTAACCATTTACAACATGAAAACACTAAAATTAATAGCAGCAATAAGTATTATAACAAGTACACTAATTTCTTGTAATACGAACACTAAAGCGGATGGTTATGGAAATTTTGAAGCAACAGAAATTACTATTTCATCTGAAAGTAATGGTAAATTAATTCAATTTATAATTGAAGAAGGTCAAACCTTAAAAAGCAACCATTTTGTAGGATACATAGACAGTATTCCTTTGGCGTTAAAAAAAGAACAATTACTTGTTTCAAAAAATGTAATCTCTGCAAAGTCTAAAGGTGTTTTATCACAAATTAGCGTTTTAAAATCTCAATTAAAAACGACCTTAATTTCAAAAAACAGAATTGAAAACTTACTTAAAGAAAATGCCGGTACACAACAGCAATTAGATGATATTAATGGAAAAATAGATGTTATAAATCAACAAATAAAAAGTGTTGAAATTCAAAATTCGCCAGTAATTAATGAGTTAAAAAATATTGATGTTCAAATTCAACAAATTGAAGATCAGCTACAAAAATGTCAAATTATTAATCCAATTAACGGAACGGTTCTCGTAAAATATACTGAGCCAAATGAAATTACTTCTTTTGGAAAACCCTTGTACAAAATTGCTGATTTAAGCACAATGCTATTGAGAGCTTATGTAAATGAAAAACAATTATCTTCTATTAAAATTGGGCAAGAAGTAACCGTAAAAATAGATGACAATGAAGAAATGAAAAATTACATTGGAACTATTACGTGGATTGCTTCAGAAGCAGAATTTACTCCAAAAATTATTCAAACAAAAGAAGAACGAGTAAACCTAGTTTATGCAGTGAAAATTTCTGTGAAAAATGATGGTGATTTAAAAATTGGAATGCCTGCAGAAATGTGGATTAACCAAACTAATTAATACAATTAATAAGTGAGTATTATCCTTCAAAATATTAGCAAATCTTATAATCAGATAAGCGCTGTAAAAAACATTTCATTTAATGTAAATGAAGGTGAATTATTTGGGTTGATCGGGCCAGATGGATCAGGGAAAACAACACTTTTCAGAATATTAACAACCCTTTTAATTCCAGATGAAGGAACAGCAACAGTTACCGAATTTGATGTTGTAAAAGACTATAAAAGCATACGAAATCAGGTGGGTTATATGCCTGGAAAATTCTCATTATATCAGGACTTAACAGTTGAAGAAAATTTATCTTTTTTTGCAACTATTTTTGGAACATCTATTGAAGAAAACTATGAATTAATAAAAGATATTTACGTTCAAATTGAACCTTTTAAAACCAGAAGAGCCGGGAAATTATCTGGTGGTATGAAACAAAAACTCGCTTTATGCTGTGCTTTAATTCACAAACCAAAAGTCCTTTTTTTAGATGAACCAACAACAGGCGTTGACCCGGTTTCACGAAAGGAATTTTGGGAAATGCTAAAGAGATTACAAACAAAAGGAATTACAATATTAGTTTCTACACCTTATATGGATGAAGCAGCACTGTGTGATAGAATTGCTTTAATTCAAAATGGTGAAATATTAGAAATTGACACACCTCAGGAAATAGTAAAACATTATCCAAAAACAATTTTTAATGTGAGCGCCAACAATATGCACAAACTTATTAAAGCCCTTAACAAATATGAATATAATTACAGCGTATATCCCTTTGGAGAGTTTGTTCATTATACAGATACAAGAAGCAATTTTAACCCAGAAGATTTACGGCAATTTTTAGAAGAACAACAACTTCAAAACATAAAAATTAGTAAAACACAGGCAACCATAGAAGACACTTTTATGGAATTAGCAAAATAAAAATAAACCCAATGAATAATGAAAGTGTTATAATAGTTGAAAATCTAACCAAAAAGTTTGGTGATTTTACTGCTGTAGATACGATTTCTTTTGAAGTTAAAAAAGGGGAGATTTTCGGGTTTTTAGGTGCGAACGGAGCAGGCAAAACAACTGCCATGAAAATGCTAATTGGAATCACAAAGCCTACATCGGGCAATGCAAACATTGCTTCTTTTGATGTATACAAAAGCCCAGATAGCATTAAAAAAAACATTGGCTATATGAGTCAAAAATTTGCTTTATACGATGACTTAACCGTTAAAGAAAATATTACGTTTTTTGGAGGAATTTATGGTTTATCCAGAATGCAGATTAAAGAAAAAACAAATCAACTCATTGAAGAATTGAATTTGCACGAAGTAGCTAATAAACTCGTACGCTCGTTACCTTTGGGATGGAAGCAAAAAATCTCATTCTCAGTAGCTTTATTACACAACCCTAAAATTGTTTTTTTAGATGAACCAACAGGAGGAGTCGACCCAATTACACGTCGTCAATTTTGGGAAATGATCTATAAAACAGCCAATAACGGAACCACTATTTTTGTAACTACACATTATATGGATGAGGCCGAATATTGTGATAGAGTATCAATTATGGTAAATGGAAAAATTAAAGCATTGGATACTCCTAAAAAATTAAAAGAACAGTTCAAAGTAAGTAATATGAATGATGTGTTTTTAAAACTTGCACGAGGATGAAACGATTTATAGGCTTCCTTAAAAAAGAATTTTACCACATTTTTAGAGATAGAAGATCTCTATTTATCCTTTTTGGTATGCCAATAGCTCAAATAATGCTATTTGGATTTGCCATTACCAATGAAATTAACAATGTAGATATCGCTATTTTAGATCATTCTAAAGATATTACTACAAAAGAAATAATCACAAAAATTGGTGCTTCAAAATATTTTAGTGTAAAAGAATTTATCACAAACGAAAGTGAAATAGAAGCAGCATTTAAAAAAGGACAAATTAAAGCAGTTCTTATTTTCGAAAAAGATTTCAGTAAAAAACTTGGGAAAAATAACAATGCCGCTGTTCAAATAATAGCTGATGCAACCGATCCTAATACAGCAAACACCATAAGCAATTATACAACTGCTATTTTACAAAAATATCAGCAGGAAATTAATAAAAGTAGCAAAATACCTTACCTGATTATTCCCAAAACACGCTTGGTTTTTAACCCAGAATTAAAAAGTGTTTTTATGTTTGTACCAGGTGTTATGACTATTATTTTAATGCTCGTTTCTGCTATGATGACCTCAATTTCGATTACTCGAGAAAAAGAATTAGGCACTATGGAAATTCTTTTAGTTTCTCCACTAAACCCAATGCAGGTAATTGTAGGTAAAGTAGTTCCTTATATATTTTTATCGGTAATAAATGCAATAATTATAATCTTACTCAGCATTTTTGTTTTTGAAATGCCTATTCAAGGAAGTTTATTTCTGTTAGGAGCTGAAAGCATCTTATTTATCATCACATCGTTATCATTAGGCATTTTAATTTCAACCATTTCAACATCTCAACAAATGGCTATGATGATCTCGCTAATATCCTTAATACTCCCAACAATTATATTATCTGGTTTTATTTTTCCAGTTTCAAGTATGCCGTTTCCATTACAAATAATAAGTAATATCATTCCTGCAAAATGGTTTATTATTATTTTAAAAGGAATTATGTTAAAAGGTGTTGGTCTAGCATTTATTTGGAAAGAAACATTGATTTTAATTGGAATGACACTATTTTTTATTGGTTTGAGTATTAAAAAGTATAAAATCAGATTAGAGTAATGAGAACAATACTATTTATTATTCAAAAAGAATTTAAGCAAATCTTCAGAAACAGAGGAATGCTCCCTATCATTTTTGTGTTGCCAATTATTCAGCTAGTCATTCTCTCAAACGCAGCTACTTTTGAAATAAAAAACATCAAATTCTCTTATATAGATAATGATAAAACCTCATTTTCGAAAGAATTAATTGAGAAATTTGATGCATCTACTTATTTTAATGTACTTACAGATTTTCCTTCAAATAAACTCGCAACTTCCGCAATGTTGAAAGGAGAAGTAGATGTTATTTTAGAAATTCCAACACATTTTGAGCGCAATCTTTTAAAAAACAAAACAACCAATTTAGCAGTAACTATCAACGCTATAGATGGCGCTGCGGCCGGTGTAGAAAATGTTTACATCAGTAAAATTGTTCAACAATTTAACAAAAATGCACGAGTTGAATTACTTCAACCTTCAGATCTTAAAACACCGCCAATAAACATTACCAGCATCCCTTCTTTTTGGTATAACAAAACCTTAAACTATAAAACATATATGGTTCCTGGAATTCTGGTTTTATTAGTTACAATGATTACGCTGTTTTTATCAGGAATGAATATTGTTCGTGAAAAGGAAATTGGAACTTTAGAGCAAATTAATGTAACACCAATAAAAAAACATCAATTTATTATTGGAAAATTATTCCCTTTTTGGGTAATTGGAATGGGGTTGTTAACGGCTGGTTTAATTATTGCAAAACTATTATTTAATGTTCCAATAGTGGGAAGTATTGCTTTGCTTTATTTCTATACTTCCATTTACCTTTTAGTTATTTTAGGTATTGGCTTTTTTATTTCCAATTTTACAGAAACACAGCAACAAGCAATGTTTATTTCTTGGTTTTTCACAGTGATATTTATTTTAATGAGCGGATTGTTCACTCCTATTGAAAGTATGCCACAATGGGCTCAATATGTAACAGAATTTAACCCTATTAAATATTTTGTACAGGTTATGAGAATGGTTATGTTAAAAGGATCCAATTTAACCGATATTTTACCACAACTTTTAAAAACACTTATGTACGCAATTATTATGAACTCACTTGCGGTAATTAGTTATAAGAAAATCACCTAAAAACCACATTCATTAGAAAATTTAAACTTTTAATGAAGTATTAAATTGTAGCAATTTTGTAATTTTGTATTTAGAATGATTCTAAAAAGAAAAAATGATAGATATTAATAAAGTTAGAGCCGATTTTCCAATTTTAAAACAAACAATAAATGGAAAACCTTTAGTGTATTTTGATAATGCTGCAACGAGTCAAAAACCACAAGTTGTTATTGATAGTATTGTAAATTACTACTCAACTTTAAATGCAAACATTCATAGAGGTGTTCACACATTAAGTCAAAAAGCAACAGATGCTTATGAACAAGCTCGTGAAAAACTTCAAAAACATTTCAACGCAAAAAACTCATTTGAAATAATTTTAACTGCAGGAACAACACATAGTATAAATATTGTAGCAACCGGCTTTACTCCTTTACTAAAAAAAGGTGATGAAATTATTGTTTCAGCTATGGAACATCATTCAAATATTGTGCCTTGGCAAATGCTTTGTGAAAGAACAGGAGCCATTTTAAAGGTAATTCCAATGAATGAAGATGGAGAGTTATTAATGAATGCATATGATAATTTGCTTTCAGAAAAAACAAAATTAGTTTTTGTTAATCACGTTTCAAATGCATTAGGCACTATAAATCCTATCAAAGAAATTATTGACAAAGCACACAAAGTAAATGCTGCTGTTTTAATTGACGGAGCACAAAGTTGCCCACATATAAAACCTAATGTTCAGGATTTGGATGTAGATTTTTACGTTGCATCTGCTCATAAATTATGCGGACCAACAGGTGTAGGAATTTTATATGGAAAAGAAGAATGGCTTAACAAATTACCTCCGTATCAAGGAGGTGGAGAAATGATTAAGCAGGTAACATTTGAAAAAACCACTTATGCTGATTTACCACATAAATTTGAAGCAGGAACGCCAAATATAGCGGGAGTTATAGCTTTTGGAACAGCTATTGACTATATGAACAATTTAGGTTTTGATAACATAGCTAACTATGAAAATGAACTACTTAGTTATGCTACGAAAAAACTACTTCAAATAGAAGGTTTGAGAATTTATGGAACTTCAAAACATAAAACTTCTGTAATTTCTTTTAATATTGGAAGTATTCACCCATATGATATTGGAACAATCATAGATAAATTAGGTATTGCTGTAAGAACCGGACATCATTGCGCACAACCAATTATGGATTTTTACAAAATTCCGGGAACAGTAAGAGCATCCTTTGCCTTTTACAATACGTTTGAAGAAATTGATTTATTATACAACGCCTTAATTAAAGCTAAAATGATGCTTAGCTAGTCAACAACAAATTAACCTCCTATTTAAAGACTCGAAACCCCTTGAAATACAAGTTTTAGCAGGATAATCCTTCTCTTGAATTTAGACAAAATTAGACAAACTTTTTAATGATTTAAATTTAGAATAACATTACTAATGGAATAAAACCGAACTATTTTCGTCCAAAATCAGCTGGTATTTCGCCCCAAGCTTTTGTTTCCCATTTTAATATTTGAGTAGTAAAACTATTTTCCTTTAACCATTTTTCAGCACGCTTAATATAGTCGAACAACAGTTTGTTTTCAGAAGTAATTTCCAAATTAGTTCTGCATTGACCCGCCTTTACCCAACTAATTGCAATCTTTGAGTCAGAATAAATAGGATATGTAAGTTTACGTTGTTTTAAATACCCAAGCCCGTGAACCAAAGCTAAAAATTCACCAATATTATTTGTTCCTTTTTCAAATGGCCCTTGAATAAACAATTGCTTTTTAGTTTGAGTATCTACACCTCTATATTCCATTTTACCCGGATTACCTGCACAAGCGGCATCAACAGATAAAGTAGGAATAATAGGTTTTCCGTATTTTTTTAATTCCTCTATTGATAGAATGACTTTTGATGTGTCCTTTCCTATATAATCTAAATACTTTCCTTCAAAAGCTTTTTCTGCCTCCTCTTTTGATACAAAAGATTTGTATTGAGCTCCTTTAAAATTACCAATGTGCTTTTTACAATCATTCCAGGATGTGAAAATTCCTGTTTTATGACCGCTCCAAATTACATAATACTTCTTTTTAGCCATTTTCTAAAATAACTTTTTCAATAATTTTTGGAAAATATTCGTATTCTAATTTATGAATTTTTTGAGCAACATCTTCAACCAAATCACTAGGCAAAATATTGAATTTTTCTTGAAAAATAATAGCACCTTCATCATAGTTTTCATTCACAAAATGAATAGTAATTCCAGATTCTTTTTCCTTATTCTCTACAACTGCTTTATGTACATTCATCCCATACATTCCTTTCCCACCATATTTAGGTAATAAAGCTGGATGAATATTTATTATTCTATTAGGAAAAGCGTTAATAATACTTTCTGGAATCTTCCAAAGAAAACCTGCCAAAATAATATAATCTGCAGTTTGTTTTAAATGATTCAAAATTTTATCTTCATTAAAAAACTCCAACCTATTAAAATATAAACTACTTACATTTAATCTTTTAGCTCTTTCAAAAACTTTAGCATCCTTCTTGTTACATAAAATCTGAACAACAGAAATTAAATTGCTATCTTTAAAATACCTTATGATGTTTTCGGCGTTTGTCCCAGAACCTGAAGCAAGTATTACTATACGTTTCATAAAATTAACAGTATGTTGTATCACAAATAAAATAAATAATTAACAACTTATTCCGATAAATTTCAAAAACTTTATTTAATTTTAATAGTCAGAAATCATCTTTTATCATTTAAAAGATTTTGTTTTAAATAAAGTTTTATATTTTTGCCGAGTAATTAAATTTAAAATTAAAGAATTATGTCAGACATTGCATCAAGAGTTAAAGCCATTATTGTAGATAAATTAGGCGTTGACGAGAATGAAGTAACAACAGAAGCAAGCTTTACTAATGACTTAGGAGCAGATTCACTTGATACTGTTGAACTAATCATGGAATTCGAAAAAGAATTTGATATTCAAATTCCAGACGATCAAGCAGAGAATATTGGTACTGTTGGTCAAGCAATTAGCTATATAGAAGACGCAAAAAAGTAAATTTTATATGGAAATTAAACGGGTTGTAGTTACTGGACTTGGTGCGTTAACACCTATAGGGAATACTGTTGAAGATTATTGGAATAGCCTTATTAACGGAGTTAGCGGGGCTGCTCCAATAACTTATTTTGACGCTACCAAGTTCAAAACTCGTTTTGCATGTGAACTCAAAAATTTTGATGTCACACAATTTATAGATCGAAAAGAAGCTAGAAAAATGGACAGATTCACACAGTATGCTATGGTTGCTGCTGATGAAGCTGTTTTAGATTCTAATATTGATCTTGAAAAAATTAATAAAGATAGAGTTGGTGTTATTTGGGGAGCTGGAATTGGAGGTTTAGAAACTTTTCAAAACGAAGTTTTAAATTTTGCCTCTGGAGATGGTACTCCACGATTCAATCCTTTCTTTATACCAAAAATGATTGCAGATATCGCACCTGGTCAAATTTCTATTAAATATGGATTTAGAGGGCCAAACTTCGCTACTGTATCAGCTTGTGCATCTTCTTCTAACGCATTAATAGACGCTTTAAATTACATTCGCTTAGGATATGCAGATGTAATGGTATCTGGTGGTTCTGAAGCAACTATTACTATTGCTGGAATTGGAGGATTTAATGCATTGCAAGCACTTTCTACAAGAAATGACGATCCAAAAACCGCATCTCGACCATTTGATAAAAATAGAGATGGTTTTGTTTCTGGAGAAGGAGCTGGAGCTTTAGTACTTGAAGAATATGAACACGCTAAGGCAAGAGGTGCTAAAATTTATGCTGAGATTGCTGGAGGTGGATTATCTGCTGATGCTTATCATATTACTGCACCACATCCTGAAGGGCTCGGCGCAAAAAATGTGATGCTAAACTGTTTAAAGGATGCTGGTTTAAAACCAGAAGATGTTGACGCTATTAATATGCATGGAACTTCAACACCACTAGGTGATATTGCCGAATCTAAGGCAATATTGGACGTTTTTGGAGAACACGCTTATAGTTTAAATATCAACTCAACCAAGTCAATGACTGGTCACTTATTAGGTGCTGCTGGCGCTGTTGAAGCAATTGCTTCAATTTTAGCAATAAAACACGGAATCGTACCTCCTACTATAAATCACTTTACTGATGATGATCAAATTGACAGTAAATTAAACTTTACGTTTAACAAAGCTCAAAAACGTAATATAAATGTTGCAATGAGTAACACATTTGGTTTTGGGGGCCATAATGCTTGCGTACTCTTTAAAAAACTTGATTAACAACACAAAACTGAATGAAATTCATTCGAAAAATTATTGCAACTTCCCAATCAAAGGAAGATGAAAACTTTTTTGCTGATTTAAAAAAAATAATAGGATTTAAACCTAAAGATTTACATTATTACAAAAAAGCATTCGTACACAGATCAATAAAAGAAATAAATAAAGAAACAGGTCACCCCCATAATTTCGAAAGATTAGAATTTTTAGGAGATGCAATGCTAAGCGCGGTAATTGCGGCCTATTTATTTAAAGAAGTACCATCTGGTGATGAAGGTTACTTAACACAAATGCGCTCTAAAATTGTAAGTAGAGAGCACCTCAACGAACTTGGAAGGGATTTAGATTTATTGCGTTTTGTAAAGAGCAACATACATCAATCTAAATTTAGCGATAATATTCATGGAAATATTTTTGAAGCATTAATAGGTGCTATTTATTTAGATAGAGGATATCTATACTGTAACAAGTTTATTGATAAACGCGTTATTATACCTTATGTTGATGTTCCAAAATTGGAAGGGAAAATAACAAGTTATAAAAGCTTAATTATTGAATGGTGTCAAAAACAAAAAAAAGAATTCGTTTTTGAAGTATATGAAGATACGGGTAATGACTCAATAAAACATTTTAGCGTGAAACTTTTTTTAAATGGGGAATTAGCAGCTAAAGGAAGGGCTACATCTAAAAAGAAAGCTGAAGAAACCGCTGCAAAAAGAGCTTATTTCGTATTTCAAAAAGAATTCTCGAATTTATAATTTATTACATCCGAATACGATTTCGTAAATTAATTAGTTACTATAATTAAACAATAGTACTTTTGCAATTAGTTATATTCATTCTTTTTATGCCAATATTAACGCTTGATTTTGAAGATGATTATTCCTTAATTGGTATTCATTCTACCGAAGAAGATTATCGACTTGCTTATATTTTAAATAAGCATCTAAATACAAAATTAACAAGATTTAAACATAATTTAGATTTTCAGAACTCAACAGCTGAATTTCCATTGTTTGAATATAAAGATGAAAAGAATTTTATAAATTATTATTTAATAAACAACAAACATACACAGTTTGTAAACAATCAAAACAATGTAGGATTATTTGGGGGTAATTACAGTACAACTTCTTATTTAATACCTGAAAAAAATAAAGTAGATTTTTTTTTAAAGATTGAAGGTGGTAACCACCAAGATTTCATGAAAAATTTACTTGAAATTTTAAAAGGAATAAACCAAATAATCACTTCATATATAATTGAACCGAAAACTTTAAAAACCAAAGATCACCTTATATTTTAATTATGGCAGAAAATAGAAAACGAACCAAAATAGTAGCAACCTTAGGCCCAGCATTGAATTCTGAAAGTCTTCTAGAAAAAATGATGGAATCTGGAGTAAATGTATTCAGAGTAAACTTTTCACATGCTGACTATGATGATGTAGAAGAAAAAATTAAAATTATTAGAAAAATAAATCAAAAACGCAATTTTAATGTTGCAATTTTGGCGGATTTACAAGGTCCTAAACTACGCGTTGGGGTAATGCAAAAAGGCGTAAAATTAAAGGCTGGTGATACTTTTACCTTTACAACAGTAAAATGTGAAGGAACCAAAGAAAAAGCTTATATGACTTACCAAAGCTTCCCTAAAGACGTTCAGGCTGGAGAGCATATTTTAGTAGATGATGGTAAATTATTATTTGAAGTAACTGGTACTGATAGAAATACAGAAGTTACTACGAAGGTCTTAAGAGGTGGGAAATTAAGCTCTAAAAAAGGAGTGAATTTACCAAATACCAATATTTCACTTCCAGCACTTACAGAAAAAGATATTAAAGATGCGCTATTTGCAATAAAAATGGATGTAGATTGGATTGCTCTATCTTTTGTTAGAACAGCCGAAGATTTAATTCAACTTAGAGAATTAATTGAAAATAACTCTTCATATAAAATTCCAATTGTTGCTAAAATTGAAAAACCAGAAGCAGTTGCCAATATCGATAAATTAACACCATACTGTGATGCTTTAATGTGTGCTCGTGGAGATTTAGGAGTAGAGGTTCCGATGGAACAAGTACCACTAATTCAAAAAAGATTGGTGTTAAAAGCGAAAAAAGCTCATATTCCAATTATTATTGCTACCCAAATGATGGAAACGATGATAACAAATCAAGTTCCTACAAGAGCAGAAGTTAATGATGTTGCCAATTCAATTATGGATGGTGCTGATGCTGTTATGCTTTCTGGAGAAACATCTGTAGGTGAATATCCTTTAGAAGTTATCAAGCAAATGCGAAAAATTATTGAAAGTGTTGAAAACTCACCTTTAATTACAATTCCAGATCATTATGTTCAATGTGTTACTGAGCGATTTATTTCAAAAACAATTTGTCATCAAGCAGCTTTAATGGCTAATTCAATAAATGCAGAAGTTATTACAACTTTAACAGCTTCAGGATATACAGCTTTTCAAATTTCTTCTTGGAGACCAAAGTCTAATATTTTAGCTTTTTCTTCAAACAGAAGAATTTTAGCTATGTTAAATTTACTTTGGGGTGTTAAAGGAGTGTATTACGATAAATTTGTAAGCACAGACCAAACTATTGAAGACATCAATAATCTTGCACATGAGCATGGTTATTTGGAAAATGGTGACTATGCTATTAACATAACTTCAATGCCTGTTAAGGAAAGAGGAATGGCTAATACCATGAGAATTACTGAATACGAAAAAAGTTAATTACTTTCAAGTACAGCATACAAAGCAAACGAAGCTAACCAATGGGCTCCGGCATATTCGCCTGAGTCCATTTTTTTATAGCTATAACTAAAGTGTTTATTTGCTAAATTTTTCATCTTTTCGTTCTCAAGGATTTTTCCAATTTCGTACAAACACCAAGCTCTGCTAAAATTTAAACCATCTAAATGCGCTAGTTTCCCATCTGATCTGTCGGTAACCTCAGCAACCTTTAAATAACTAGCTGGATTACTCCTAAAATTCGGCAAAAAGGCATCTAACCAAGTTATAAACTCATCCTTAGGTAAAACTTTAAGCATTAATGATGCTTCTTGTAAACAAGGAGATAAAAAATCAAATCCGCCTGGCTCCCATGTTATTGGACATCCTTCATCATTTATATAATACTCTTTTGCTTTGGCTATTATAACGCTTTCCAACTCAGGTGAATATTTTTTAGCATAATCCAACGCAAACGACATTCCAAAAGCAGTATTAGGATGCTCTCCCACACGAATCGGATAGTTTAGCTTTGGTAAAAACTCCATGTATTTCTCTTCAATTAACTGCACCAAAGGCTGAATATTAGTGTACAATTCTTTTGCTTCGTCGCTATCCCAGTCCTTCAAAGTTTCCGCAACCTTTAACAACCAAGCCCAACCATATGTTCGTTCAAATGTTTTATTGTGAACATCATCAAAATAAGCTACCTCTTTTAAAATGTTTTCTTTTGTAATATTTTTTTGAAGCTTTTTTAAAATCGAATCTCTTTGTTCAAAATTTGGTAATTCTTTAATAATATTTAAAAGAGTCCAATGTCCGTGTACTGATGAATGCCAATCAAAACACCCATAAAAAGCCGGATGTAATTCTGAAGGTTCTTTTAAATATGTGCTATCACCTAAAACCTGGCCCAATTTATTTGGGTATTCCTGATTCACACAATCAAAAGCAAAATGGTGTAAATAAGCAGCACTCTTATGATTCAACTCTGGCTTTGGATAAATAGTATCTTGAACAATTACAGCAATCTCCTTTTCGATTGGTTTATTAATTTTTCTACAAGAAATAACTACAGAAACAACTATAAGAATTAATAAAAACTTTCTCATATCTAAAATTTTACATTGGTTTTAATAATAGTCGCATCGTTTAAAATAAATGGCATTGGCATCATTGTTTCAGAGCGAGGTATTATTTTAAATAATGGGTTTATAAGTAAATCAAATTTTATTTCTAACACATCAAAATCAATTTTTTGATTTGAATCAACCGTAAATTCTATATCTACTATTTCATTCTTACTCGATCTAAAAAAACTCATTACAGTTCCTTTTTTCACATCTAACACAAATTCTTCATCTACATCCTTTCTTATAACCGCATCATTTATTTTAAAAGTTTTAAACTGAATTGGTAATTTTGAAATTAATTCTATTTTATTGGCATTTCTATTTGACAAAATACTTATACGAATTTTTCTATCCTTTTTAATTATAGTATCAGAAACCACCGTAATAAGTGGTTTTTCAATAGATCTGATTTCTGTTTTTGCATATAATTGAATTTTAGTGTTGTATTTACTTGAAGTTGTAATAGAATCGTAACTACCTATTAATGGGTTTTCACCCAAAAATTGTTTAGTGAAATCATCGGCTTTTGAATTATAACTTGCCCAATATGCCTCATTTTTATTAGCATCGAACATATATAAAATACTATTCGGTTGCTTTCTATCAATTGTATATGGTGAATAAACAATTGTAGAAATAAGCCCCATTACACCAATTAACAAAAACAAATTTGCAAAGTTTTTATGGCTTTTATACTGCTTGAAAACGGGAACTAATAATCCAAATATTAAAACTGTAAATACAGTACTAATAACTAACATTTTTAAACCCAAACCAACAGGGAACATTTTTACAAAAGGCCCAAAAATCAATAACAGTGGAACCGATAATAAAGTAAAAAAGAGTATAGTAGTCTTTTGTTTTCTAGAGAAAATTAAAACTAGTAACATTAATAGAGAAACAATGACAGGAAATATAAAAAACCCTGCCCCTTTTAAATAAAAAGAAATTCCTCCATTTAAAAGAACCCAAAAAAACAATGGAGCAATTAGTAAATCCTGAGCTGTTCTTTTTTTGAAAAACCCCTTATAAAACCAAAAACATATAGCTAACGTTAGCGATACAAACACGGCAATATAATAATATCCATTATACGTAAATCCATGTAAAATGTCATTGTATTGCGGGTGAATTTTCAATAGCAATTTCCAACCATAAAATGTAATTAAACCCGAAAAAATCAACGAAAAAATAAATGGAATAAATCCTTTTGCTATTCCTATAAGTGTTAATTTATTTTTTGCAATACCTATTACAACTAAAACCAAAAATAAGACTGCGCATATTACAAACATTGGAATAACCCATGAAAAAGGATAAAACACCAAGCCTAAATAAGGAAAATTAAAATATACATAGTCCTCTTGCCCTTTTAAATTTTCTAAATCTGTATTTGCAAAATAATTCAAACTAGCAATAAGATAGGAAGCCTGATGATTCAATGAGTTCACATCCATTCGCTCAAAAGAATCTTCCTCAGTGTGGTAATCAAAATGGTCACCAATAAATGCAAAATTAAAGCCATCTATATCCGCATCTTCTCTAAAAACAGTTAAGTCTGTATCGTTTGGCAGCATTTTATAAATGCTATACATTAAAGAGCTCCCAACTGGGTAAGGAGTTTTTGCTTTTTGAAAAGCTTCAATTAAATTGCTATTTCCACCATTGGTTTCTAACAACAAATAACTTGGACCACCACTTCCTCTAGCTTCAAAATTTAAAACAAGCCCAATATCTCTTGCCCAAGGATGATGATTTACAAATGCATTTGCACCCAACAATCCAAGCTCTTCTCCATCTGTTATACAAATGATTATATCGTTCTTAAATTGGTTATTTTTCTCTAAAAATGCACGAATTCCTTCCAAAATTACAACAACTCCACTTCCGGCATCACTTGCACCTAATGAGGAGTGAGGATTAGAATCATAATGAGACAGTAGCATTAATGCCTTTTCTGAGTCAGTTCCTTTTATACGAGCTAAAATATTTCTATTGTTTGCCGCAGCTTTCCACTTTTTATTAATTGCTATTTGTTCCTGAACTTCTACCTGTAAACCTAATTTATCGAGTTCATTTATAATATAATCTCGAACAACTTTATGCTCTTCTGAGCCAGTGTAATGTGGTTTTTTTGAAATTTCCTTTAAATGAGCCAAAGCAGTTTCAGTAGAAAAAGCTGTTTTATTTTCGGAAACATAATTATTTGAAGGTGATAATGAGTAAAAACTATAATAAACTGCAGCTATAATAATTAAAATAGAAACAACTTGGGGGTATTTTTTTGAAATCATTTTTTACGAAGTTTTAATCGTTAGCTATTCACTTTTTACTAATAAATAATAATCATTTTCCAAAGGCAAATAACCTTGATCATACACATAAAAATAGGTGTTTCCGGTTTTTGTGGTATATATAGAAGTGAAAAAATTAAAATCAAAATTACCATCTAACAACTTTGTCCTTGAAACTTTAATTTTTCCTGTTGTATTTATTTCTGTAAGTAACCGATGATTTTTCCTAAGTCGGTTATTGGTGTTTCTTATTAAATTTTTACTTTCCTTATTTATTTTGTTATTATGGGAATTTCTACAATAATCTGAACAAAACTTTTTATCCACTCTTCCATTCAGTGGTTCTTCACATTCTAAGCAATTTTTTTTCATATCAATTTTTCAATCGTTTTTATTTTAATCATCAATTTTAACACTTCCCCAATTTTCACCCGATTTTATTCTATATAACTGCATCTCAGAAATTCCAAATTGCTTTGCTATTAAACGCATTCTTGTTCTCCTATTTGGGTCAAATATTTTCTTTTTAATCATTCTAACCCTACCTTCCGTAAGTTTAGCATATGTTCGTTTACCTAACCTCTTTTCGTGTATTGGATTGTTTTTATTGTGCTCGTTAAGCTCAACTCTGTTAACCCACTTTAAATTTGAAGCTTTATTGTTCAGTTTATCAAAATCTAAGTGAATTACAAATTTTTGATCTTCTCTTCTTTTTGAATACAAAGTAGCAACCAATCTATGCACATAACATGATGATGAACTCTTCTTTCCTTTTTTTCGAATCCAAAATGAGTCATACCCACCAATTAATGATGTTTTTGATAGCTTCCATTCTTCTTCATAAACCTTTTTTCTTTGAACTCTTCCGTAGTTAGAGATTAAATACTGATCTTCTTCACTCCAATTTTCATTTTTATAAGGAGTCCAAATTTCCTGTCTAAAATTAATAATCATAACTTAGTTTTTTTAGTAGTAGTAGTAGTAGTAGTATCTCAAAGATACAAATAATTATTCGTTTGTAAACGACTACAAACATTTACATACGAAAGTAATTAACTATCAACCGAATAAAACAATCTTACGCTATGATATTTGCACTGTTGAATTGAACTAATGACATTCAACTTAAATAACACCTTATCTTATGAATACGTTAAGAAACAAAGTACAATTAATTGGAAACCTAGGAAACAAGCCTGAAATTATCACATTGGATTCAGGAAAAAAATTAGCGAAATTTTCAATCGCAACAAATGAAACTTATAAAAATGCACAAGGAGAAAAAGTAACTGAGACCCAATGGCATAATTTAGTTGCTTGGAATAAAACAGCTGAAATAGCAGAAAAATATCTAGAAAAAGGAAGAGAAATTGTAATCGAAGGAAAGTTAACCTCCAGAAGCTATGATGATGCAAATGGGGTAAAAAAATATATTACTGAAGTTGTTGTGAATGAATTTTTAATGCTTGGAAATAAATAGAGAGGAAAATTGTTTTGAAAAAGAAAAAAGAGCGCCAATGGCGCTCTTTTTATTTATAATTCATAGTTAGTTGAATTCGCTTTCTCGCTATGTCAACTTCTAAAACTTTTACAATCACTTGCTGATGTAAACTTACAATCTCACTTACATCACTAATGTATTTGTCTGATAAATTTGAAACATGAACCAAACCACTTTCTTTAATTCCTATATCAACAAAACAACCAAAATTGGTTATATTATTTACAATTCCTGGAAGTAATTGACCTTCATGTAAATCGTTTATTGTTCGAATATTTTGGTTAAAGGTGAAAACCTTTGCTGTTTTTCTTGGGTCTAAACCAGGTTTTTCCAATTCCTTTATAATATCTTTTAACGTTGGTAACCCAATACTTTGGGAACAATATTTTTGTAAATCTATATTTCTTAAAATTGCCGAATTACCAATTAAATCGAAAACGCTACAATTTTCATCTTTTGCCATTTTTATTATAATTGAATAACTTTCTGGATGAACAGCTGAATCATCCAACGGGTTTTTGGCATTTTTAATTCTTAAAAAACCAGCTCCTTGTTCAAATGCTTTACCTCCTAACCGAGGTACTTTTTTTATTGCCTCTCTCGAAGTAAAAGGACCATTTTCTTCTCTATAAGAAACAATATTTTCAGCCAATTTTGGACCAATTCCAGAAACATAACTTAACAAAGAATTACTTGCTGTATTTATATTTACACCTACCGAATTTACACAACTTTCGACAACTGTATCTAACGAAGTTTTTAATTTGTTTTGATCAACATCGTGCTGATATTGTCCAACCCCTATTGATTTTGCATCAATTTTAACCAATTCAGCTAAAGGATCAGCCAATCGTCTTCCAATAGATACAGAACCTCTAACTGTTACATCAAAATTTGGAAATTCATCACGTGCAATTTTTGAAGCCGAATAAATAGATGCGCCAGCTTCACTAACAACAAACACTTGCACATCTTTATTAAATCGCATTTTACGAATTAATTGTTCTGTTTCACGAGATGCTGTTCCATTTCCAATAGCAATCGCTTCAATTTTATAAGCATCTACTAAGGAATTGATTTTTTTCATTGCTCCTATTGAGTCATTTTTTGGAGCGTGTGGGTAAATGGTTTCATTATACTCTAAACCACCTTGAGCATTTAAGCAAACAATTTTACATCCTGATCTATATCCTGGGTCGATAGCTAATATGTTTTTTTCACCTAATGGAGCTCCCAATAATAATTGTTTTAAATTTTTTGCAAATACATTGATAGCAGACTCATCGGCTTTTTCTTTTGAAATATTTAAAATTTCATTGGTTAATGCAGGGAACAACAATCTCTTGTATGAATCTCTAATTGCTAATTTAATTTGCTGAGAGCAAACATTGTTTGAATTAATAATTCTATCTTCAATTTTAGACAATGCTCTTTCATCATCAATCTGAACTTTTACACGAATAAACCCTTCTTTTTCAGCCCTTAAAATTGCTAAAAAACGATGAGAAGGACAACGGTTTAAACTTTCAGACCATTCGAAATAATCTCTAAACTTTTGAGCTTTTTCATCTACTTCAGCACCTTTTACAACTTTGGTGTTGATTGTAGCGAACTTTTCTAACTGATACCGAATATTATTTCTAACATCAGTTCGTTCATTTATCCATTCAGCAATAATAAAACGAGCACCTTCCAAGGCAGCCTCTTCCGTTTCCACTTCATTATTTAAATATTTTGAAGCGATAGACTCAATATCATTCGTGCGTTGACTCATAATAATTTTAGCCAATGGTTCTAGTCCGTTTTTACGAGCTGTTTCCGCCTTTGTCTTGCGTTTTTTCTTAAAAGGAAGGTAAATGTCTTCTAACGTAGTTAAGTCTCTTGTATCAACTATCTTTTGTTTTACATCATCCGTTAAAACTTCTTGATCTTCTAATGCTTTTAAAATGGTAATTTTTCTTTTCTCCAGCTCTTCAAACTGGGTTTTGTATTTAACAATATCACCAATTTGAACCTCATCTAAATTCCCTGTAAGTTCTTTTCTATATCTTGAAATAAAAGGAATTGTACAATCTTCATTTAATAATTGAATGGTGTTTTCAATTCCTTTTGATGGAAGATTTGTTTGTGATTTTATATAGTTTAATAGTTGCATTTTAACAGTCAGTTTTTCTTTAATTTAATTAAGAGACTCAAAAATACTTCAATTCCTTTAATTTGAGGACTCATTTTTTTAAAAAAGACAAGAAATTAATTCTTGTTTTCCTTCGATTAAAAAAGAGTTATAATCAATTTAAAACACAATTATTTTAAATAAAAAAAGCCCTGAAATTTCTTTCAGGGCTTTTTAAAATTTTTTAATAAGATTATTTCACAACGAAAGTAACTTTTCTCACTAATTTTCTTGCACTTTCTGAATTTTTATCAACAGAAGAATCTTCTCCAGCTGCTATTACATTCAATCTTGAAGAATCAATCTTAGCTGCTTCTAAAACTTTTTTAATACTATTAGCTCTAGCGTTAGATAATTTATCATTGTATTCAGTTTTTCCTAACTCATCAGTATGACCAATAATGTCAATTGAATCTGTTGGGTTTTTTCTTAAATATGTTAAGATAAAATCAATTCCATCTGCAGATACATTTGTAGGTGTAGATTTACCAAAATCGAAATAAGCAGCAACAAATCCACCATTAATCATACTTTTAATTAAGTCATTATCACTTAGAATTGGAGATTGATCCGCTTTATTAGTGTAATTTTTTAATAAGTACTCCTCAATATCGTCAGGAATATTATTACCGTTTAAATCAGTTGATTTTCCTTTTGAATCAACCATTGCACCAGCCATAGTATCAGGCTCTATATCTAAATAATCAACTACACCGTCGTTATCAGAATCTAATAATTTAGATTCAAGTAATGTAATTCTGTTGTTTAATAGTTCAACTTCATTATCAATTACCCAATCAGCATGTTTCGCCTTTTTCCCTAAGTAAACTGTCACACCAATTGTACCGTTAAAAACAGTTCCATTGAATCCAGCAGAACCAGCAGGACCCATTCCATCAAATGCATAATTTTGTTTAGCATTAAAGATTGATGTGAAATCTCCTGTTAATACAACTTTGTCTGTTAATTTAAATTGACCAGTAATTCCAGCCATAAAATTAATCATACCATCTTTTATGGATGTATTTTTACTTTTCAATAAAGACAATCCAACACCTGAATGACCTAATAATCCTATTTTTTGAGTCCAAGATTCAAAATTCATCATTCTACCTAAGTTCGAAACCACTTGAGCATCAACTCTATAGTAGTTTGAATCAAAATTGTTTCCTGAAATATGGTTGTAACCGAAATCCCCTTTCAAACCAAATTTATTGTTAAACATGTATCGTGCTCCCAAATCAAGAACAAAAGATTCTTTTATTGAAGCACCATAACCTGCGGTCATAGGCTTTTGAACTTTATTTAAACCAGCTCCTAATTCAACAGACCACTGATTAAACTCGTTTTTTGAGCTTTTTTCAGTCTCAGTTTGTGCACTTAAAGTTGTTATTGCAAAAGCAAAAACCAACATAAAAATAATTCTCTTCAAAATATAATTGTTTAAAATTTCGGGCGAAATTACAAAAATATCTATTATTAGATTTCATATGAATCTGAATTATAGCGATATAAATTAACCGATATTCTTAGAACGATTATTATCAGTTAGTTACATATAAAATAATTTTTTGAAAAAATATGTAATATTTTAAATATATCAATATTTACCCAATAGAAAGCCCTAAAATAAATTTATTTTAGGGCTTTCTTATCTTAAAAATGTTTTTATTTTACTTGAAAAGTAACTCGTCTTGCTAATTCTCTTGTACTTGCAGAATCCTTATCTAAGGAGCTGTCTACACCTGCAGCAACAATAGTTAATCTTGAAGGATTAATATTTGCTTTTTCCAAAATTTTCTTAATGTTATTTGCACGAGCATCAGAGAGTTTTTTATTATAATCTGGCCTTCCTAAACCATCTGTATGTCCAATAATATCAATTGAGTCATTCGGGTTTTTTCTTAAATAAGCCAAAATAAAATTGATACCACCAATTGAAGCCTTTGTCGAAATGGATTCATCAAAATCAAAATAAACAGCAACACTTCCACTGTTAATTAAAGTCTTCACTAATTCATTATCACTTAAAATAGGAGTTTGATCAGCTTTATTCATGTAATTTTTTAAAATAAATTTTTCGATATCATCAGGCACATTATTATTATTTAGATCAATTGATTTTCCTTTCACATCAACCTTAGCGCCAGCTAGTGTATTAGGCTCAATATCCAAATAATCAGCAACACCATCATTATCACTATCCATAATCTTAATTTCAAGATCTGTAATTCTTTGAGTTAATAATTCTATTTCATTATCAACTTCCCAATCAATATGCTTCTCATTGTTCCCTAAATAAAAGGTTAACCCAATAGAACTATTAAATAAAGTACCATTGAAACCACCGCTTTTTGAAGGACTCATTCCATCAAAAGCATAATTTTGTTTTGCATTAAAGATTGAAGTAAAATTTCCTGTTAACGCTATTTTATCACTTAGTTTAATTTGACCGGTTACACCTGCCATAATATTAATCATTCCGTCTTTTATGGAATTGCTTTCTTTTTTTAATAGTGATAATCCAAGACCAGCATGACCTAATAAACCAATATTTTGGGACCAAGACTCGAAATTCATAATTCTTCCAAGGTTAGCAACTCCTTGACCATCTATTCTATAGTATTTAGAATCGAAATTATTTCCAGAAATATTATTGTATCCAAAATCTGCTTTTAGTCCGAATTTATTGTTAAACATATAACGGACACCTAAATCTAAAGTATATGAGTTTGTAAACGAAGCTCCATAACCAGAAGTCATTGGCTTTTGTGGCTTATTTAAACCTCCTGCAACTTCAACAGATAATTGATTTGATTGACCTTGACTGAAATTCCCTTTTTTAGTTTGGGCACTAATTATTGAAATTGAACAAGCAATAACCAAAGTGAAAATTATTTTCTTCAAAATATAGGGTTTATAATTTTAACTAAAATTACAATATTATTTTAAATTTACTTTCAGAGAAACTAAAGTTACATAACAAATTCCTTTAATTTATATTCGTTCTAATTAAGTTTAACAAAATGAAAGGTGTTTTAACATAACCATCGTACATATGGATTTCATTATGAAAATTTAATTCCATTTACAATCGGTATTCACACGTTTATTTTATCCTTTTTATTTTTGCACATAAAAAAACCCTGAATACATTCAGGGTTTAAAGTTTTGCTATAAATATAGTCGAGAATTTAACTTATTTGTTCACCATTAGAAACTGAATCGTTTTCTGGTTCAATAAAGACTAATTTACCATCTGGAGTATCTGTCATTAAAATCATTCCTTGGCTTTCAATGCCTTTTAATACACGAGGAGCTAAATTTACTAAAACAGTTACTTTTTGACCAACTATATCTTCTGGTTTAAAGCTTTCTGCAATTCCAGATACAATTGTACGAATATCAATTCCTACATCAACTTTTAACTGTAATAATTTTTTTGTTTTTGGAACTTTTACAGCTTCAATAATGGTTCCAACCCTCATATCTAATTTAGTGAAATCATCGAACTGAATTGTTTCTTTTTGAGGTTCTACTACCTTATTTTCAATTTCATTTGCCAATTTAGTAGCTTCTAATTTATTTAACTGAGTTTGAATTTCTTCATCTTCAATTTTAGCAAATAATAATTCTGCTTGTCCTATTTGATGATTTGCTGGAATTAACTCTTCTGTTTCAGCTATATCATCCCAAGCAATAGTTTCAGAAACATTTAAAATTCCTTTTAGTTTATTGGAGGTAAATGGTAAAAATGGTTCACAAACAACAGCCAATCCTGCTGCAATTTGTAAAGCTACATACATAACTGTTTTTACGCGTTCAGGATCTTGTTTTATTACTTTCCAAGGCTCTTCATCTGCCAAATATTTATTTCCTAATCGCGCTAAATTTAGCAATTCTTGTGACCCTTCTCTAAATCGGTAACGTTCAATTGAGCTTGCAATAATTGAAGGGGATTTTTGTAGTTGCTCTAAAGTCTCGTTATCAACATCAGAAAATTCATTTGGTTCAGGAATAATTCCGTTGTAATATTTATTTGTTAATACTACAACTCTATTAATAAAATTACCAAAAATAGCAACTAATTCATTGTTATTTCTAGCCTGAAAATCTTTCCAAGTAAAATCATTATCCTTGGTTTCAGGAGCATTTGCCGTTAAAGCATAACGTAACACATCTTGTTTATCTGGAAAATCTTCTAAATATTCATGTAACCAAACAGCCCAATTTTTTGAAGTCGAAATTTTATTTCCTTCTAAATTTAAAAACTCATTTGCAGGAACATTTTCAGGTAAAATATAACTTCCTTCAGCTTTTAACATTGCAGGAAAAATAATACAATGAAATACAATATTATCTTTTCCTATAAAGTGAATTAATTTAGTGTTTTCATCTTTCCAATATGGTTCCCAATCTTTTCCTTCTCTTGCTGCCCATTCTTTTGTTGATGAAATATAACCAATTGGAGCATCAAACCAAACATATAACACTTTTCCTTCAGCACCTTCAACAGGTACAGGAATTCCCCAATCTAAATCGCGTGTTACAGCTCTTGGCTTTAATCCGTCATCTAACCACGATTTTACTTGTCCTAATACATTCGTTTTCCAATCATTTTTATGCCCTTCAACAATCCATTCTCGCAACCAAGATTCGTATTTATCTAAAGGTAAATACCAATGTTTAGTTACTTTCATTGTAGGAACGTTTCCTGTAATAGCCGATTTAGGATTAATTAAATCTGTAGCATTATGACTTGTTCCACATTTTTCGCATTGATCGCCATAACTTTCTTCATTTCCACATTTTGGGCAGGTACCAACAACAAATCTATCTGCTAAAAACTGGTTTGCTTCTTCATCATACAATTGCTCAGTAGTTTCTTCAATAAACTTACCTTCATTATATAATTTCTTAAAAAATTCGGAAGCTGTTTTGTGGTGCATTTCTGCTGAAGTTCTTGAATAATTATCAAACGAAATTCCAAAATCCTGAAAAGACTTTTTAATAATTACATGATATTTATCTACAATATCTTGAGGTGAAACTCCTTCTTTTTTTGCTTTTATAGTAATTGGCACACCGTGCTCATCAGACCCACAAATGTATAACACATCGTTTCCTGTGTTACGTAAATAACGCGCATATATATCGGCAGGCACATAAACACCAGCTAAATGACCAATATGAACCGGACCATTTGTATATGGTAATGCTGCTGTAATTGTATATCTTTTTGAATTGTTCATCAGAATTTATTTAAGAAAGCACAAAAATAGGGATTAATGTTGATTTCTATATTTGTTTAAGAACTGAATTGCAATAAAAACTTTCAAAATGATATATTTGAGATTCGATTTAATATATTATTTTTACTAAAATACTTTTTATGCTAAAAAAGAGATCACTATGGATGCTACATATTTTACTATTCAGTGTTTTATTAAAAACCCATTCCCAATCCGATTTTCACCAAATAAAAAAGTCAATTAAAATGAACCAATCTCTTATAAAACCAGATTATTTAAAAATTGGAGATACAATTGCAATTGTTGCAACCGCGGGAATAATAAAAGATAAAGAACCTATTAAAAAAGCAATTGAATTAGCAAAAAGCTGGGGACTAAATGTTCTTTTAGGTAAAAACACATTTAATCAAACAAATCACTTTGCAGGAACTGATGCAGAACGATTAAGTGATTTACAGTTGGCACTAGATAATAAAAATGTAAAAGCCATTTGGTGTGCAAGAGGTGGATATGGAACTGTTAGAATAATTGATGGAGTCGATTTTTCTAAATTTAAACAATATCCAAAATGGGTAATTGGTTATTCAGATGTTACTGTTTTACATAGCCATCTCCATAATTTAGGGTTCGAAACTTTACACGCAATGTTAGGAATGAGTATGAATATTGAGGAGGAAAAAAGATTGAAATCTGTTGAATCGTTAAAATCAACTCTTTTTGGAAAGACTATCACATACAAAGTTCCTAATTCAAAATACAACAAACAAGGAAACGCTAAAGGAGAATTAGTGGGTGGAAATTTATCTATTTTACAAGGTTTATTAGGTTCAAATTCCTCGATAGACACTTCAAATAAAATTTTATTTTTCGAAGAAATAGGAGAATATTTATATCATATTGATCGTATGGTTTATGCTTTAAAAAGAAGTGGTTATTTTAAGAACTGTAATGGTTTAATAATTGGTGGAATGACTAAAATTAAAAAGAACACTACACCATTTGGAAAAACTATTGAAGAACTTATTTTAGATGCTACTAAGGAATATGATTTCCCAATTTTTTTTGATTTTCCTGCCGGGCATGATAACGACAACCGTGCACTTATTTTAGGTCGAAAAATTGAAATGGAAGTTGGAAAGCAAAACTCAGTTATTAAATTTATGGAGTGATTTATTAATTTAATTCAATTTTAAAAAATGGCTACACACAATGAATTAGGTAACAAAGGTGAAAAACTAGCTGTTGAGTACCTTCAAAAAAACAATTTCAGAATTTTAGAATGTAATTGGCGATTTAAAAAAGCTGAAGTTGATATAATTGCTATTAAAAAAGGTGTATTGGCAATTGTTGAAGTTAAAACACGATCGTCGGACTATTTTGGAAATCCGCAGGATTTTGTTAACCAAAAGAAAATTCAATTATTGGTTGAAGCTGTGAATGAGTATGTAAACTCAAAAAATTTAGATGTTGAAGTTCGATTTGATATTATAGCTATCTTAAAAAATCAAGATAATTTTGAAATCAAACATCTGAAAGACGCTTTTTTCTATTTCTGATTTTCGAAAAACCTTTTTATATCAATAAAAAATTCAGGTTTGGCGATAATTTTTTTGTTTGCATCCAATACAAAATAAGTTGGCGTAGAAGTAATTTCATATTCTTTCGCTGTTTTATTTTGCCATTTTTCTAAACCTAAAATATTCGTCCATTTTGTAAATGATTGAGTGTGGTGTTCAAAACCAAATTCATCATTTTCCATTGCAAATGCAATTACATGAATTTTTTCGTTATCCTTAGTAAGCTTATATAATTGTGGAACTTCAGCTAAACAATGCGAACAAGTTGTACTCCAAAAAACCAATATGTATTTTTCGGCATTATTTAATTCTGAGAGTTTTTTTGACTTTCCTTTTTCAACCCATGAAAAATCTGGAGCGGTTTTTCCAATAGCTAATTTCACTTTCGATTGAACGTCCTTAATAACTGCTTCATAAACATATTCATTAGGTAATTTTTTATAAATATCATCTATTAAAAAATCTATTAAAACAGTATTTTGAACTTGAGCAAACGTATATAGTAAGATGGTTGAAAGTTCACTTTTTAAGGAGTTATTTTCACCAACTTTATCCATTACTTCCTTAACCGCATTTTTATAAAGAGCATATTGAACCTCCAAATCATCGGATTGATTTAAATAAAAAACATAATCTATCACTTTTTCACTTAAAAAAATTGAATTGCGCAATTCATCATCATTAAAATTAATGAAATCAAAATAATGCTTTTTTTCACTATTTAAATATTCTTGTGGTGTTTGAATTATGGCTGGAGCGTAATATTTATAACTCGATTTTATAAAATGATTTGCCAACTTTTCGATTGAATTATCTTCAAACTTTTTTTGACTAACATTGTAGGAACTATACAATTCTCCATACAATTCAATAGAACTATTTTTTTGGTTTTCATCACTCGTTTTAAAATAAGCTAACTGTAATGAATCTAATTTTTGCCTAATCGCATTTGTTTCATTCTGGTATTCATTATAAATTTTATTTTCTTCTGACACCAAAATCTTAACAGTTCCTGATGGATATCCAGGGTCAAATTCAACTTCAATTGTTTCATTGTTGTAAATAAAATCAACAAAACCATTGTTTTTTAAATCGTATGTAATACGATACATTCCTTTTGCTGAATTTTCAGGAAAATCTACCTTAAATTTTCCATCAACAACAGTTACATTTGCTATGTATAATTGTTTTGCTCCTTTTAATTGATACAAAATAACCCACTCATAATTTTTATTTACCGGGTTCATCGTTCCTTTTATAGAAGTTTGACTTTGAGCAATTGAGGAAATTAAAAAAAGTGCGAAAAATATATTTTTCATCATTAATTTGTTTTTGATTGATTTATCCAATAATCAGACCAAATGTAACTATTTTTATTATTTTGCATAAAACTACATCCTATGAATTTTACAAATAAAGTAATTTGGATAACAGGAGCTTCCTCTGGAATTGGAAAAGCTTTAGCTATAGAACTTTCCAAACAACAAACGAAATTAATTATTTCTTCAAGAAACGAAGTTGAATTAAAAAAAGTAAAAGAAGCCTGCCACAATTCTTCGTTAGTTGAAATAATAACACTTGATTTAGAGGATTCTTCAAATTTCTCATCAAAAGTTGATGAAGCATTGGCTTTATTTGATGGAGTTGATATTCTATTTAATAATGGAGGAATTAGCCAACGTTCTCTTGCAAAAGACACTTCAATAGAAGTAGATAAACGAATTATGGCTGTTAATTATATTGGTACCGTTGCATTAACAAAGGCCATTTTACCTCATTTTATTAAAAAAAATAGTGGTCATTTTGTAGTAACTACTAGTATTGTTGGTAAAGTTGCAACTCCGCTACGATCATCTTACTCAGCATCAAAACATGCGTTACACGGTTTTTTTGATAGTTTAAGAGCCGAAGTTCATCAAAATAACATAAAAGTTACATTAGCTTGCCCTGGTTTTGTTCAAACAAATGTTTCGATAAATGCATTAACAGGTGATGGTTCTCCTCAAAATAAAATGGATACCGCAACAAATAATGGTTTAACCAGTAATGCCTTTGCAAGTCTTTTATTAAAAGCAGTAAAAAAAGAAAAACAGGAAGTATATATTGGTGGGTTTAAAGAAAAGCTAGGTGTTTACACCCAGCGTTTTTTTCCAAAATTACTTTCTATAATGATTCGAAAACTTGCAGTAACTTAAATTAGTTCTTGTGCTTTAAAATAAAGTACAATCGCCTCTTTCATTAGTACGGTTTGCTCCCCAGACTTTAAAGAAGGTAACTCTTCTAATGTTTTATAATGTGGCCAACCTTCTTCATCAAAAAAATCGAATTCATAATAACCGAAAGGCTCTAATAAACGGCAAATTGCAATATGCATTAGGTTTACCTTATCATCTTTTTTAAACTCTCTCGCTCCTTGCCCTAATTCCTGCACACCAATTAAATAGATAATTGCATCTAAATTTAGCTTTTCTCCATCTCCAAATTTAACAGCTAAAACTTCTAGTATTCGCTCGTATTCTTCCTTTAATTTTTGATCTCTTGACATTTGATAATTTTAGTTCGGTTGCAAATATACAAATCGATTCATGTATATTTACAAAAACTACAATATGAATACATTTGATATAATAATTTCAGTCTTTTTACTCTTTGGTTTTATAAGAGGTTTATTTAAAGGATTGTTTGTTGAAGTAGCTTCTTTGTTAGCTTTAATAGCTGGAGTATATGGGGCCATTCATTTTTCTTATTTTGTTGGAGATTTTTTATCAAATCGTGTTTCTTGGGATGAAAAATATATTACCATTGTTTCTTTTGCAATAACATTTGCTATTATCGTTTTAGCAATAACATTAATAGGTAAACTATTTACTAAAATTGCTGATTTTGCTTCACTAGGCTTACTAAATAAGCTGATTGGAGGTGTTTTTGGGGCTCTAAAAGTGGGTCTAATTTTAAGCGTTGTACTATTAATTTTCACGAAATTAAATGATACCATTCCTTTTGTTTCTAATGAACAACAAGAAAACGCCATATTGTATAAGCCTATAAAAAATTTAGCTCCAACTTTATTTCCAAACTTTTTAAAAGTTAGTGAAGAGGAAAAAGACACTTCTAAATAAATACCGAATAGTAATTCTTAAAACAACAGCAGCATTTTTACAAATTCCAATTATGAAAACTACTAGTCTTTCTTACCTAACTATAACCATGCTTTTTTTACTTTTAATAAGTTGTTCTTCAAAAAAAAATAATTCATTTGTTATCTCTGGAAAAATTTCTAATTTAAATGAAGATTTTGCTATTCTTTCTGTCGTGGATGATATTCAAAATAACAAAACAACTATTATTGATACCTTGAAAATTAATAAAAAGGGCAAATTTAATTCAGTCTATTTTTTAGAACCGAATATATACAATTTAACTTTCGACAATAAAAAAACAGTCACCTTAGCTATTGATGAAGGTCAACAAATAAATATAAAAGGTGAATCTATTGATGATTTAAAAATAACAGGTTCTATTGATACGGATTTATTGAATGCTTATGAAGATTTCAGAAAAGAATCCCTAACCAGATTGGTAAAATCGGTTCGAAATAAGATAAAAAATTTACAATTAAATAATGCTTTGGAAAAAGAAATTACTGAATTAAGAAATTTAGAAATTGAAAACTACCAAAAACATTTAAATGAATTAATTTTATTTATAAAAGAAAAAATGGGTACATCCATAGCTGTTTACCCAACTTCAATTAGATGGAATGGTGATGAAAATTTAGCGTTTCTAAAGGAGTTAGTTACTAATTTTCAAGAAAAACATCCTTCAACTACAATTTCTAAAAAACTAAAAGAAAGAATTCAATTACTTGAAAAAACAAGTATAGGTGGTTTCATTACCAATATTGAAATGCCTTCAGCTTCAAACGAAAAAATAAAGCTTGATCCTATTCATAAGAAATATACTTTGATTGATTTTTGGGCAAGTTGGTGTCCGCCGTGCAGGTCTGAAGGTAAATTATTAAATAAGCTTTATGCTTCTTATAGAGCTCAAGGTTTTGAAATTTATGGAATTTCATTAGATTCCAATCGTGAAAAATGGTTAAATGCTCTTGAAAAAGATCAAAGAGGATGGATAAATGTTTCAACCTTAGAAGGCTTTAAAACACCTGAATCCATTGAGTATGGTATTACTGCATTACCAACCAATTTTTTAATTGACAATACAGGAAAAATTATTGCCGTTAATATTTTTGGAGAACAACTTGAAGAAAAAATTAATTCATTGTTTTTAAAAGAATCTTTATAACAATAATTCTTTTTACAAAAAAAGGTAAAAAAGAAATTTCAAAACTAAATTACTTTCAATTTATCAGAGTACACCCAACCTATTTTACCATCAGCTAGTTTAATTTTTTTCCAATTATCCAATTCATCTACTACAATTACCTTAGTGCCTTCGTGCAAAGTAAAAACTTCTTCGCTTGAAAAAGTAGGGGCATTTTTAATAGCAACCTTTACTGAAAAAATTATGGCGGTCTTATTATTTTGAACTGTATTATAGTTTTTAAAAGCGAAAAACACACTTACTATCAGAATGAATAAAGCTAAAATAGAAGAGTTGAAGTACAACAACTTCATTTTAGAAGAATCTGAAAAATAATAAAATAAAAATAAAATTGAAACTAAAAATGAGGCAATCACAGCAATTATTGCCCACGAATCAAATGGTAACTTTTGAATTACATTTTCCGAAAACTTCTGTAAAAATGTTTTAGGTAATTCTTCAATTACATCAATCGTCATACGCTTAGCAAAAGCCAAATTTGTAATAACATCATCATTTACAGGATTTATTTTTAAGGCTTTTTCATAAAAATAAATCGAAGGCGCTACTTTATTTAATTTATAATAACAATTTCCTAAATTAAAATATAAATCATCCGATTGTAATCCTTGCTTTTCAATTATTAAATACAATTCAATTGCCTTTTCATATTTTCCAGATTTATATAAACCATTTGCTTTGGAAAATAATTTATCAGGAGTTTGTGAAAATACAACCAAACTAAAAAGTAATACGGTGCTAAAAATTAATTTCTTCATATTACAAATGTTTGTCAATTTTGGTTATTACTTCTTTTGCTTTTTCAAACTCTTGCTCCATCATTACATTTGTTGTTGGTGTAAATCGTGCAAAATCACAATCATTTAATACATCTATAAACTCATTTATTGTTGATATTTCAACACCTTTTCCTTTTAATATTTCCGAAATTTTTTCTTTTGAAATGTCAGACGTTTCAATTTGAAGTTTTGCTTTTAAAAAGTTGTGTAATGCCTTTTCTAATGCAATATAAAACGCCTCTTTTTTACCTAATTGTTTTTTGGCTTCAGATAAGTATTTACGCGCCAATTTATTTGCTGTTCTAATTTTATTTCCAAAAATATCACCAGCACGTTGTGCTCTTTTCCTTCCAATAATAATACCAATTGGAATAGCTAAAAACGGTAGCAATAACAATAAATAAAACTTAGTTGAGTTTAAAAAATCTTCTTTTTCCTTCGATTCAAATTCGGTATTTAAAGAAATAAATCTAAAGTTATTATTATTTGTAATTACTTTTTGCTTTGGAGATGGAGTCGTATCAACAATGGTTGATGGAAGTTCTTTTCCTTCAATAACATCAACAATTATAGCTTCATTTTTTATGGTATTGTATCGTTTTTCTTTTGGGTTAAAATAAGAAAAACTCACCTCTGGAATTTTATATTTCCCTTTATATTGAGGAACTACAGTGTATTCATCAGAAACAGTTCCTCTTAATCCATATAAAGAAGTTACAACTTTTTCTTTATGCTCTGGAGTATAAACTTCTAACTCTGGAGGAGTAGATATTTTAGGGATTTCAAATAATTTCAAATTTCCGTGTCCTGAAACTTCAACAATTATTTGCGCAGCATCGTTTGATTTTAGTTCGTTTTTATTTGTTGAAACTTTGAAGGCAAATTCACCAACAGCACCGGTAAAATCGATAGGTTTTCCTTCTTCAGGCAAGGCCTTAACTTTTACATTTCTTACTGCTGAAGTTGTAGAATAACTAATGTTTCTTGTAATCATATTACCAAAGAAATCTCCTCTTCCTGTTGGCACACCAACTGAAAAATCCATATTCATTGGCTCAATAACCAATTCACCCGCTCTTTGAGGAATTAGCACAGCTTTTTTTAATATGATATAACGATAGTCCTCTCCGTTATACTGCCCTTTTTGAACATTAATTTCGCTAACTTCAATATCTTGATTCCAAAAACCATTGTATTGAGGAGATTCTGTAACACGCCAATCGTTTACGCTAATATTTTCACTCACAAATAATTTATAAACTACGTAAATTCCTTCACCTACATATGGACTTAAATTTGAAACCTCAGCAACTAAATGAATATTTTGCTGGGCCACATATTCAGGATTATTTGGGTCTTTAGGAATTTCTACAGCTTTTGAAACAGTAATTTTAACTGGATTTGACCCAACTATCTCATCATTATATTCAATAGTTGCAGGCTCAATTACAAATTCACCTTCGCTTTTTGGCTCTAAAATATAAATGTAGGATTGAGAAAAACTTGCTTTTCCATTTATCCAAGATTGATTAACCGATGAACTTGGCCCACCTACTACTTTAAAATTCTCAAAAGATGGCGGGTTAAAATTATCAGCTCCTTGCTTATTTACTGAAAATTGAATTCTAAAACGCTGATTTACTCCCAAATTATTTTTGCTCACAGAAGTTTCAAACTCTATTTGAGCAAAAAAAACTTGCGTTGTTATTAGTAAAACACCTAGTATGTAAAACTTTATTTTTTTCATTTATCCAAAAATTGTCTCTGGTTCGTTAAACTACCAGTCTTTTTCTTGTTTAATTTTTATGCCTTTAGACTTTTGCTCGTTTAATTTTTGCTGAGTTTTATTTTCCTCATTATTCATAGCCTCTAAAAGTTGCTTCATTTGCTCAGGAGATAATTGATTTGGTCGTGGTTGTTGATTTTCCTTATCCTTTGGATTTTGTTTTTCATCATCTTTCTTTTCATCTCCTTTATCGTCTTTTTTATCTTTCCCCTTATCCTTATCGTCTTTCTTATCGTCCTTTTTATCCTTATCTCCTCCTTCTTTATCTTTTTGATCTTTATTCTTGTCTTCCTTTTTATCTTTCTTATCGTCTTTATTATCCTTATTGTCTTCGTTATCCTTATTCTGCTGATCTTTCAATAATTCCTGAGCCATTGCTAAATTATAACGTGTTTCATCGTCTTTTGAATTATTCCTCATCGAATTTTTATATGCTGCAACCGCCTTTTCATATTGCTTATCCTTCATATGTGAATTTCCCATATTATGAAAATTTTCAGCTTTACTCATTTTATCCGTGGCTGTTTTAGCCGATAATTCATATTGTGCAACAGCTTCTTTATTTCTATTTTGTTGATACATTGAATTCCCTAAATTATAAGCTGCTTTCTCATAATTTGGGTTTTTTGACAGTGCTTTTTTATAAGCAACCTCAGCATCTCCAAATTTTAATTGATTGTACAATTTATTTCCTTCTCTTACATCTGCCCTTGCTTCTCGCTCCAAAGCTTCCTTATTTTCCTCTTGAGAAAAAAGAAATGTTGAAAAACATAAAAACAATATGATTAAACTACTTTTTTTCATTGAATAAGTTTAATTTTTGAATCCATTTGGTTTTCTTTTCAAGCAATAATACATCTATTATTATGAACAATAAACCGAAACCTATAAACCACTGAAACTGATCTTTATAATCTGAAAATTGCTTAGTTTCAAATTCACTTTTTTCAGCTTTCACTAATAAATCTTCAATAACATCAATTGTTTCTTGCGTTTTGTTTCCGTTGATATACTTTCCGTTTCCTTCATTAGCTATATCTATTAAAATTTCTGGTTTCATTTGAGTAATTACCACTTCTCCTTGGTTATCTTTTTTATAACCTATAACTGTACCATTATTTTTTAATGGAATTGGCCCTCCTTTTTCAGTTCCAATACCAATTGTATATACTTTAATTCCTTCTTTTTTTGCTTGCTCTGCCAATGAAACAGCATTTTCTTCGTGATCTTCACCATCTGAAACAATGAATAAAAATCGGTTGGTTTGTTCTTTGTTATCGAAATAACTTATTCCTCTTTCAATAGCTTCATTTATTGCTGTTCCCTGACTTGAAACCATATCCGGACTCGCATTTTGTAAAAACATTTTTGCCGCAGCATGATCCGTTGTAATTGGTAATAATGGATATGAATTTCCGGCATATATTATAACTCCAATTCTATCACTTCCCAAATTATCAATTATTCGAGTAATAATTTGTTTTGCTTTATCTAAACGGCTTGGCGCTATATCTTCCGCTAACATACTTTTAGAAACATCTAATGCAAATACAATGTCAACTCCTTGCCTTTTTATGGTTTCTAATTTCGTTCCCATTTTTGGGTTAGCCAAGGCTATTATTAAAAATGCTAAGGCTAAACAAATGGTTACTATTTTTAAAACCGATTTAAAAGTTGAATTTTCCGGACTCAATTTTTTTATTAAATCATAGTCCGCAAATTGCTCTTGCTTTCTTTTTTTCCACCATTGCACCAACAAAAACATCACAAATACTACTGGGATACTTGCTAAATACATAAAATATGATGGTTCTTCTATTTGATACATTTCCTTTATTATTAAATGAAGCTTTTAAATATTGTGTGCTTTAACACCATTTCAATAAGAATTAAAAACCCTGCCAGCAAAACTAATATTCTAAATTCTTCCTGATAATTATAGTATTTAAATTCTTCTATTTCTGTTTTTTCTAATTTATTGATTTCGTTATAAATCGCTTTCAACTTGGTGTTATCTGTAGCTCTAAAATATTTTCCTTCCGTTTCTTTTGCTATATACTGAAGTAATTCTTCATCTATTTCAACTGGGGAATTTCTAAATAATAATTGCCCTGTTCTTGGGTCTTTAGCATAAGGAAAAGATGCAGTTCCATTTGTTCCTAAACCAATTGTATAAACTTTAATTCCCAATCCAATCGCTAGTTCGGTTGCTGTTTTAGGATCAACAAAACCAGTATTATTTACACCGTCTGTTAATAAAATTATCACTTTACTTTTTGCCTTGCTTTCCTTTAATCGGTTTACAGCAGAACCTAAACCCATTCCAATAGCTGTACCTCCATCCAATTCTCCCCATTTAATATTGGAAATCGTGTTTAAAATAATACGTTTATCACTTGTAATCGGGGTTTGCGTAAAACTCTCGCCTGCATAAACTACAATTCCTATTCTATCGTTTGGTCGTTGAGTTACAAATTGCGCTGCAACCATCTTAAGAGCTTCCAACCTATTTGGCTTTAAATCACGTGCTAACATACTTGCTGAAACATCAATAGCCATTACAATATCAATTCCTTTATTTGTTTTTGTATGCTGGCTTACAGAAACAATTCTTGGACGTGCCAACGCGATAATTAACAAGGAAATTGCGAACAACCTTAAAATAGCTAAGGATGGTTTTAATTTTGAAAGTAACGAAGGTTTAACTTCAAAACCTTTTGTACTTGAAACTAATAACGACGCACTATCATCTTTTCTTATTAAAAAATACCAAACAGCTAACAGTGGAATAAGCACTAATAACCATAAAAACTGCGGATGTAAAAATTCAAAATTCTGCAACATGACTTATGGTTTTATTGAAACTGATTTAATAATTCTATCACTTACATCTTTAGCTGAAGCATCTTTTGCTAAGTGTGATACTAATACTCTTCTCATACCTTTAGTATCTCCAAAAAACAATAATGTTAATTTATTGTCTTCGTTCTTTTTTGTTAATTGATTTTCCAGTTTATAATCAACTTCAACTCTTCTTCCTTCAACATTATTTAAGTAAATTTCATGTAGTCTTTTATTTGTAAACTTGGTTCCAATCATAGTTTCCATTTCTGATAAAGATCCTTCAACACCTTTATCTAAATCAAAACCTTCTAATTCCTTTATAAAATGAATTGATGATACTCCAACATAAAAATTACTTATTAAACTTCCATAAGAATAACTTGCAAAATCACCAATAACGGACATTCCGTTATTTGGAAGCTGATCCGACTCAATTTTTAATATTTCAGGAGATTCTAAAGTTATTTCTGGATATCCATAACTGGCAGTATACCATTGCTTGCTCATCATTTCTGAAGAAGTATTTCCTATAACTTCATTTTTCAAAAAGCGATAACCAAAATAACCAATAGTACTTAAAATTAATACCAATGCAGCAATAGCAATAAGTACATATGTAAGGATATTCTTTTTCTTTTTAACAGGAAATTTTGAAATTACCTCAACATTTTCAACTCCATTATCTACTTCTGCAACATCATTCCTATGTACAGCAGATTGGGTGTCTTTTAAAATTAATTCAACCCTATTTCTATCTCCTTTTATTTCTTCTATGAATGGGTTTGATTTTGCGAACTTCACTAAATCGGCATTTTGTAAAACATCTTTCAACTGTTTTATAGTATCTTTTGAGATTCCCAAATTACTCGACTCATTAAAATCGATTATGGTTTCAATTAACTCGTTGGTTGTAGATTCTAATGCTGGTATTTTTATGTCTTTTTCAATATAAGTTCTAACAATATCAGTAAGTTCAGAATAGTATATTTTTACTTTGTTTTGTTGTAATAATTGTTTTTCATCCAACTCTTTCAAGCGAAGAAAAGCCTCTCGAATTGGAGCAATTATTATTTTTTCAACTTCTTTTTCTTTTTTCTTTCTAAATATAAAGTATAATATAACGCCTATTACTGCTAAAATTAGAAGTATCCACCACATTAAATGCTTGTAATCATCAAAAGTTTTTGGTTCGCTTTTAATAGATTTTATTTCAAACATTTTTTGTTTTAAAGTATCTACTTGTACGGTTGTAACTTTTATTAGCAAAGAGTCAGTAAAATATTTTGCATTATTTATGAGTACCTGTTGACGAGGAATAACATATTGTCCGCTATCAAAACTGGTTAACAAATATTTTTTTTCAAGTCTATCTTTTAATGTGTCAATTGGTAATGCTTCAACCAATTCAACTTTTCCAAGGCTATCAAGTTCCAAATTTGGAAAAATGATGTTGTTTTTTCCTGTAACAGCTATTTTGAATTGAATTTGCTCACCAATTCTAATAGTAGTAGTATCTGTTGCAATTGAAACCGGATTTATTTGAGCCACGCCAATAAAACCAACTAAAAACAATAAGTATACTAATTTTTTCTTCATTTTTAAATTCATCACAGCTTTTAAAATCATGTGCTATTTTGCTCCCTTACGTTTAAAATATCCTAATAATTTTTTCACATAGCTTTCATCTATTCTGGAACTAATGGTTCCTGCTCCACAACGACTAAATGATTTTTCGTAATAATCGACTGATTTTAAGTAATGTTCCTCATAATTATTTCTAACACTTTTTGAAGCTGTATTTACCAAAATTGTTTTTCCTGTTTCGGCATCAAGCATAGGAACCATTCCTAAATTAGGTATGGAAACATCATGTTTATCATATATCCGTATACCTGTAACATCATGTTTTCTTCCAACAATTTTTAAGGTATGGTCATAATGATCATCCATAAAGTCTGATAAAACAAAAACAATGGCTTTTTTCTTCATTACACTCGATAAAAACTTAAGTGCTTCGTTGATGCTAGTTTTAGTGCTTTTGGGTTGAAATTCTATTAATTCTCTAATAATTCGCAGTACGTGGCTTTTCCCTTTTTTTGGAGGAATAAATAACTCCATCTGATCAGAAAATAATAACAATCCAACTTTATCATTATTTTGAATTGCCGAAAATGCTAACGTTGCAGCAATTTCAGTAATGGTGTCTTTTTTAAATTGTTGAGTTGTTCCAAAAGATTCAGAAGCACTTACATCAACCATTAACATCATTGTTAATTCACGTTCTTCTTCAAAAACCTTTATATAAGGCTCATTATAACGTGCAGTAACATTCCAGTCAATTGCCCTTACATCATCGCCATATTGATATTGACGTACTTCAGAAAAAGTCATACCACGCCCTTTAAACGAACTATGGTATTCACCAGAAAATATGTGATCAGACAAACGACGTGTCTTAATCTCTATTTTACGAACTTTTTTGAGTATTTCTTTAGTATCCATTTAATTAATTTAAAAAGTTAAAATTCGAAAAGCTGTAACCTCTAAATGAAGAAATTCAACAATTGCAAAATTTACTTTTTAAGGAACTTCTACTTCGTTTACAATTTTATTAATAATATCTTCTGAAGTTATATTTTCAGCTTCTGCCTCATATGTAATTCCAATTCTATGACGTAAAACATCATGAACAACTGCACGAACATCTTCAGGAATTACATATCCTCTTCTTTTAATGAAAGCATAACATTTAGCAGCAATCGCTAAATTGATACTTCCGCGAGGAGAAGCTCCAAAGCTTATCAATCCTTTTAAATCAGATAAATTATATTTTTCAGGAAAACGAGAAGCGAAAATAATATCTAATATGTATTTTTCAATTTTCTCATCCATATAAACTTCCTTCACTGCATTTCTAGCTCTTAAAATTTGCTCTAAAGAAGCAACTGCTTTTACGTCTCCATAGTCATTATTCAAATTTTGACGCATTATTAATTGCTCTTCATCCATTTTTGGATAATCAATTACCGTCTTTAACATAAAACGGTCTACCTGAGCTTCTGGCAATGGATAAGTTCCTTCCTGTTCTATAGGATTTTGTGTAGCCATTACTAAAAATGGCACATCTAATTTAAATGTAGTATCACCAATAGTTATTTGACGCTCTTGCATCGCTTCTAATAAAGCAGACTGAACTTTTGCGGGCGCTCTGTTAATCTCATCTGCTAATACAAAATTTGCGAAAATTGGTCCTTTTTTAATTGTAAAATCATTATCCTTTACACTATAAATCATAGTTCCTACAACATCTGCTGGTAATAAATCTGGCGTAAACTGAATTCTACTAAATTCACCTTGAACGGCTTTTGACAACGTATTAATCGCCAACGTCTTTGCTAAACCAGGAACCCCTTCTAGTAAAATATGCCCATTTCCTAACAAACCAATAATTAATCGTTCAATCATATGCTTTTGACCAACAATTACTTTGTTCATCTCCATCATTAATAAATCTACAAAGGCACTTTCCTTTTCAATTTTTTCATTGATAGCCTTAATATCTACCGAAACATTATTTTCTTGAATCATTTTTACTGTTTTTAATCTCGTGAATTTAACATGCTTTATTTCACATTGCAAATAGCAGAATATTTTTCTTAAATGTTGTTAAAAATAGGTTAAAAAACAGGTTGAACCCTTAGGTTTAATATGATTTTAACAATGCGTTCGACTTAAAAAAGAGCTTATTAACTGAACTAAATCATTTATTTCAAATAAAATTACCTCCCAATAACAAAAAAAAACATTAATAATTTTTTTTTGTAAAATATCAATAACTTAATGTTTTGTTGATTTTACTAGTTTTTAGTCATGCTTTCATTAATTATAATATCTATTTCACACTTAATATCAAGTTTGTTTAACATTTTTTTAACAATAAATTTGTATTCCTATTTTTTTTTAATCATATTTGGCGAAACTAAAAAACTCAAATACATGCAAAAAACACTTAAACATTTAAAAATTTTAGCTCTATTCTTATTTATACCAATTGTAACTTGGGCGCAAACTTCTGTTACAGGTAAAATAATTGATGTAAAGGGTGAAGGGATTCCATTCGCTACCGTTCAAGAGGACGGAACTTCAAATGGAACCACAACAGACGAACATGGAGTTTTTACAATTAAAACTTCAAAACTCCCAACAACTTTAGTTGCTTCTTTTATTGGGTTTGAAACGAAAAAGCAATATGTTACAGACGAAGAAAATGTACTTATTCATTTACATGAGGAAAGTGTAGGATTAGATGAAATAGTAGTAACTGGTAACAGAACAAAACCAAGAACTATTTTAGATTCACCAGTACCGGTTGATAACATTGGTGTGAAAGAATTAACAATGAGTGGAAAATCAACAATTGATAGGATGCTTACCTTTAAAGTTCCTTCATTCAACTCTCAAAACCAAGCAATTTCTGATGCAACGGCTCATTATGACCCAGCAGATTTAAGAGGATTAGGTCCTAGTAGAACTTTAGTTTTAATTAACGGAAAACGTAAAAACCAAAGTGCACAAGTATATTTAAACCGTACACCAGGAAAAGGTGAAGTTGGAGTAGATTTAAAAAGTATCCCAACTGCAGCCATCGAAAGAGTAGAGGTTTTACGTGATGGTGCAGCAGCACAATATGGTTCTGACGCAATTGCAGGGGTAATTAACATGATTTTAAAGAAAAATGTACAATATTCAACATTTTCTGCTAAAACAGGAATTACTTCTCAAAAAGACGGATTTAACTTTGCTTCAGATTTCAATACTGCTTTTAACTTCGGTGATGGTGGGTATGTAAACTTAACATTAGGTTATTACAACCAAAAACTTACAAATAGAGCTGGTGAACCTGGCTTATCAGATTTACCTGCAAACCCATTACCAAACTGGGTAGATTGGGCTACAAAAAATCCTGATTTAGGAATGCACGTAGGTCAACCAGATATGGAAAAAGGTGATTTCTTCGTAAATATGTCTCATCCTGTTGGAGAAAACGCTGAATTTTACTCGTTCCACGGATATACAACAAGAAGTGGACGTAGTTTTGCTTATTACAGAGCTCCATACTGGAGACAAGGTGGTGTAGGTAATTCAGGGTTTTTAACTCGTCCTGAAGATTTTATTGGTTACCAACCAACATTTGAAACTAAAATTAAAGACTATATGAACTCAATGGGAATTAAATTCGCAATGAGTGATGTTTGGAATGCTGACGCTAGTTTAACTTATGGTGCTAACAGTGTTTTTTATACTGTAAACAACTCTGTAAACAGAGATTATTTAGCAGACCACGGAACATCTCCAAGAACATTTAACCCTGGAGGTTACAGTCTTCAAAATTTAATTGGTAATTTTGATTTAACTGGTGCTTTATCTGATCAAGTAAGTATGGCGATGGGATTAGAGTATAAAAAAGAATTTTTCCAAGCTTTCGAAGGAGATCCAATTTCTTACTATAAAGGAGGATCTGATTCATTTGCGGGTATAAAACCGGCTGAAGCTGGTGACTGGTCTAGAGCAAATTTTGCTGCATACGCACAATTAGATTATGATCTTTCAGATGATTTCTTATTAGGTGTTGCTGGTAGATATGAAGACTTCTCTGATTTTGGAAGTAATTTTTCTTGGAAAGTTAACGGACGTTATAAATTAGGTAGTAAAGGTGCTTTAAGAGCTTCTTACAGTACTGGGTTTAGAGCTCCAACATTACACCAACGTTATTTAACAAATAGTCAGTACATTATTGTAGCTGGTTCAAGTGAGCCTCTTTTACAAGGAACTTTAGCAAATGATAATTCAGCTGTAAAAGCCTTAGGAGTTCCTAACTTGTTTGCTGAAACTTCAAAAAATATTTCTGGAGGTTTAACTTATAAATTTGACAATAATTTTTCTGCATCATTTGACTTTTATCAAATTAAAGTTTATGATCGAGTACTGTTCTCTTCTCAAATTGGTTCTGATAGTGATAATACTTCAACGAATCCTGTTGAGCAAATATTAGCAGACAACAATGTTGTTGCTGTACAGTTCTTTATAAACGCTGGTGATACTAAAACTACTGGTGCTGATTTTGTTTTAAACTATAGAGGAAATGGTGGATTTAGCGCAAATTTAGCCGCTAACTTTAATAAAACTGAAATTGATGCTATCGCAACTCCAGCTGCTTTATCTCAAAACGGGTACAATATTTTTACTCGTGAAGAAAAAGGTTTAATTACTAATTCAAGACCTAAGTCCAAAGTTATTTTAGGATTAAGTCAAGATTTAGACAAATGGAATTTTGGATTAAACAATACGATGTTTGGTAAGGTTACAATCACAGCACCTGAATCAGGTGGAGTTGATCAAGAATTAAATTCTAAAGTTGTTACTGATTTTAATATGAGCTACAAATTCTCTGATAAACTTTCATTAACTGGGGTTGTAAACAACTTATTTGATGTTTACCCAGACCCAACGGATCCAGCAACAAACACTGCACAAGCAGGGACAAGATTTATTTACTCTTCTGAAGTTCAACAACTAGGTCAACTAGGAACTAACTTTAGTATTGGATTAAATTATGAGTTTTAATTAATCCTTGAGTTCATAAAAAAAGGCAATCTTTACCGATTGCCTTTTTTTATTTATATGTTTTTAATTTTAATTCTCCACACTCCAAAACTCCGTATGTAAAATAAGATATCCAGTCCCCTGTATTTACATATTTTGAGTCTTTTGATATTTCTATTTCAAGTGGTAAATGCCTATGCCCGAAAACAAAATAATCATAATGCTTATTTTCTAATTTCCTTTTACAGTATTGCACCAACCATTCATTCTTGTCGCCCAAATATTTCACATCTTCCTCTCCTGAAATTAATTTATTTTTAACCGATAAATATTGAGCTAGTTTAATTCCAATATCTGGATGCAACCATCTATAAAACCATTTAGAAACCGGGTTAATAAATACTTTTTTCATCCTTTTATATCCTTTATCTCCAGGCCCTAAACCATCTCCATGTCCAATTAAAAAAGTTTTATTATTGAAAATAAATTCGGTTGGTTTTCTATAGATTGGGATATTTAATTCAGTTTCAAAATAATCATCCATCCATAAATCATGATTACCAATAAAAAAATGGATTTTAATTCCACTATCCTGCAATTCGGCCAGCTTCCCTAATACTCTAACAAACCCTTTAGGCACTGCTTTTTTATATTCAAACCAGAAGTCAAACAAATCACCTAATAAAAATATTTGTTCTGCATCTTTTTTAATGGAATCTAACCATTTAACAAACTTTCGCTCTCTAATTTTACTTTTTTCAAGGGTAGGTGCTCCAAAATGCTGATCGGAAGCGAAATATATTTTTTTTTGAGTTGTCAAAATTAACTTTGATTTAAGCGTACAAAGATACACTTTAGCATTTATTTAATGAAATTCTAATTCTCAAGGTCTAATTCTAACACCTTTAATATCATATTATCTATTTTTTGAGTAATCATAAAATAACCTGTTTCATCAAATAGATTTCGTGCAATTATAGCATTAAAATAAACTTTTAAATTTTCTTTTATTTTAGGTGAAATTGACCCATTTAAATCAAGTTCTTTTAAGTATTGATTTAAAATTTTATTGTCTTTGTCAAAATTCTCAACAAAATCATTCAATTCCCATTTACTCATTTTCTCTCTATGATTATCTATATACCTAAAAGCAAAATTATTAAGCCCTCCATATAGCTTATTACTAAAAACATTTACAGTATCTATAGAAACAAATACATCTGGAGTTATTCCACCTCCTCCATAAACAATTTTACCTTTTGCTGTAGTATATTTTAACTCATTATTTGTTTTAATACTGTCTTTTGATAAAAGCTCTCCATTATGAATCCTTTCAATGTAATCATTGCCATATGATGGCATGTTATTTTTATTATATGGTTTTTGAATAGATCTTCCTGTTGGCGTATAGTAACGTGAAGTTGTTAATCTAACGGCAGATCCATCGCCTAAATCCATTTCTTGTTGCACCAATCCTTTTCCAAATGATCTTCTACCAACAATTATTCCTTTATCATTGTCTTGAAGTGCTCCAGCTACAATTTCACTTGCAGATGCTGAATTTTGATCGATTAAAACAAATACTTTTCCTTTTTCAAAATCACCCTTTTTAGTAGCGAATGATTTATCTACCTCTCCGTTTTTATTTTTAGTAAAGACAATTAATTTTCGATCTTCTAAAAACTCATCAATAATACTGTTAGCAATATCCATAAATCCACCTGGATTTCCTCTTAAATCTAATATTAAGGAAGTCATTCCTTTAGAAATTAAATCATCCAAACCTTCTTTAAATTCATCATAAGTAGTTCTGGCAAATCTATCTATATTTATATAACCCAACGTTTTATTGATCATATAATAAGCTGAAACACTTTTTATAGGAACTTCTCCACGAGTTATTGGAAAAGTTAAAATCTCATTTGAGGTCCTTCTATAAGCAACCACATTCACACTAGTTTCTGGCTCACCTTTTAAAGACTTCATAATAACATCACTAACTTTTCTATTTCCAATAAATGTTCCTATTTCTTTTTCAGATAAAGCTGCTTTATTATTTAAACTTTTCCCAAACAAAGTGTCTTTACCAGCTACAATTATTCTGTCACCCGCTTTTAAACCAGCACGCTCACTTGGACCTCCTTCAATTACACTAGTTACCGCAACAGAATCTTCATGCATTAAAAAGCTTACTCCAATTCCAACAAATTTACCTTCCATAGTTTCAGTAACTCTCCCTAATTCATTTTTTGGAATATAAACTGAATGCGGATCTAACTTCACCAACATATTTGTAATGGCATCATCTAATAAACTATCTGTATTTACTTTATCTACATAGTCGTAATTAATGTAATTTATTAATCGTTTTATTTTCGCTTCATTTGTATTTGAACTGAATAAAACTGATTTATTCTTAAAATTAAATGTACTACCAATAAGAATGCCTATAGCCACAGCTATACCTAAAAATAATGGTAAATTCGCTTTTCCCTTTGTCATTTTTAATCTTTAAGATGTGTTAATTCAACACCTGCTTTTTCTAAAAAATCAAGCCCAGAAGTGTCTTTATACTTATCTGCATAAACAACTCTTTTAATTCCTGATTGATGTATTAATTTACTACATTCCCTACAAGGTGAAAGAGTTATATATAAGGTTGAATTTTTACAAGATTGCGTAGAACTAGCTACTTTTAATATTGCATTTGCTTCTGCATGTAATACATACCATTTGGTATTGCCTTCAACTTCTTCACAAGGATTCTCAAAACCTGTTGGGGTTCCGTTAAAACCATCAGAAATTATCATTCTATCTTTTACTATTAAGGCTCCAACTTGTTTTCTTTCACAGTGTGATAATTTTCCCCATTCCGTAGCCATTCGCATATAAGCCTGGTCGTATTTTAATTGTTTTTTACTCATTCTTTTTTAATAATTACGAATGTAAAGAGATTCTACTAAATTCGACGTTAAAATTTTACCAAAATATAGCCCTAATTAGCATTGGAAGCGCTACACCTATAACAAATGAAGAAATTATTAATATCCAATCACGTTTTGAAAACCGAAATATTTTTTGAACAATAAACCCTAAAATTAATATTGCTAAAACAATAATAACTTGTGCTATTTCAATACCTAAAGCAAATTCAATTAAAGGTAAAAACTTACTACTGGTACTTCCTATTAACATTTTAAAATATCCCGAAAAACCTAAACCGTGGATTAAACCAAAAAATAACGCGAAAATAAGGTTTGTATTGGTTTTGGTTTGTTTAGCTGTGTTTTTCACATAAAATATATTAACTAAAGCTGTTATAATTATTGTTGCTGGAATAAAAAACTCTATCCAATTAGAGTTGACAGATACAACCTTGTAGGCCGCTAAAATTAGCGTTAAAGAATGACCAATTGTAAAGAGTGTGATTAACCAAAGTATTTTTTTCCAATTTTTAAAATCATATACAACTGCTAAGGCTATTAAAAATAGAATATGATCATAAGCTTTCCAATCTAGAACATGAAAAAGCCCTGCTTTCATAAAAAAAATAAATTCATCCATTTATTAGTGGGTTTAAACATCAAAGATAGAAAATTTGTTCACCGATAATTATTACTTAAACCAATTATTTACAATCTTTAACTCAATTGGGCTAACATGTTTATGATTGTATTCATTTTTAACTGAATTATAAATATAATCTTCGCTCCATTCTTTAAAATTTTCAGCTACCTGCTTAATACTTTCACAAACAAAAAGTATTTCTTTATTTGTTAAAGTTGGGTGAATTGACATACGAATCCATCCTGGTCGCTCAATTAAGCAACCTCCTACAATTTTCTCTTCAATCCCTTTTGACGCTTTTTGGTCAACATGTAATAAAAAATGCCCATAAGTACCAGCACAAGAACAACCTCCTCTAGTTTGAACTCCAAACCTATCATTTAATAATTTTACAATTAAATTAAAATGAACGTCACTTATAAAAAACGAAAAAACACCTAATCTATGAGTATGCTGTTGTGCTAAAATTGTAAGGTTTGGGATTTTTGAAAGCTTTTCAAAAATTATTTCGTTAATTTCATGTTCTCTCTTTAAAATGTTTTCAACCCCCATTTTTTCTTTCAATTTAATAGCAAGGGCTATTTTAATGGTTTGTAAAAAACCAGGTGTTCCGCCATCTTCACGTGTTTCTATATCATCAATATAGTCGTGGTCTCCCCAAGGATTTGTATAATTAACAGTTCCACCTCCCGGATTGTCTGGGATAACATTTTTATACAATTTTTTATTGAACACTAAAACACCTGATGCACCCGGACCTCCTAAAAATTTATGTGGTGAAAAGAAAATTGCATCCAAATATGAATCCTCATCCTTCGGGTGCATATCAATCTCAACGTATGGAGCAGAACAAGCAAAATCAACAAAACAAAGTCCACCATATTGGTGAATCATACTTGAAATTTTATAGTAATCAGTTATAATTCCTGTTACATTTGAACAGGCTGTTACTGAAGCTATTTTAATTGGTCGATCATTATATTTAATCAATAATCTTTCAAAACTTTTGAAGCATATTAAACCCGATTCATCACAAGGAATAATTTCAACTTTTGCAATAGTTTCTAGCCAAGAAGTTTGGTTTGAATGATGTTCCATATGAGAAATAAAAACCACCGGTCTTATTTCATCAGGAACATTGGTAAAATCTTTTAAGTTTTCTGAAATCTTTAAACCTAAAATACGCTGAAATTTATTTATTACTCCAGTCATTCCAGTTCCATCAGTAATTAAAACGTCATTTATTCCAGCATTTACATGGCGCTTAATTATATTTCGAGCTGAATGGTAAGCCATTGTCATTACCGAACCTGTAACTGAAGTTTCAGTATGAGTGTTGGCTATAAAAGGACCAAATTCGTTAACTATTTTTTCTTCAATAGGTCTGTAAAACCGACCACTCGCAGTCCAATCTGTATAAATAATTTCTTTCTCACCATATGGAGATTGAAACGTTTGATTTATACCTACAATATGTTTTCTAAATTGCTGAAAATAGGTTTCAAGCTCTGTCAATTTCACTTCTGGCATATCTTTTTTTTGTTCAGAATTTAGACTCATATTTACTCGATTAACTTGATATTAAATATCAATTTTTATCAAATTTAACTATCCCTTCTTTTAACCAAGTATAATATTCATCAACATCGGGTGTATATGCAACTGGATCAATTAAATTTTCTTCATCGAGATTCATCAATACATAAAATGGCTGCGCATTTGCTCTATATTTTATAGTTTGAAATTCACTCCATTTTTGCCCAATATATTTTAATTTTTTCCCTGGTCGAAGTTTCGATTCAATCTCTTCTTCAAGTGGCCTTTTATCATCAACATATAAGGATATTAAAATAACATCATTTTTTAAAATATGAAGAATTTCATCTTTAACCCATACATTTTGCTCCATTTTCCTACAATTTACACAAGCGTGCCCAGTAAAATCTATCAAAATTGGTTTATTAACTTTTTTAGCATACTCCAGGCCTTTTTCATAGTCATTAAAAGCCAAAATATTATGAGGAGCCATTATATGTGCTCCTTCCGGTATTTCAGAATGAGTTTCTCCTACTAATGTTGCATCACCAAGTTTGGTGAATCCAACTCCATAAGGAGATTCAGCATAATGTTGTGCCGGTGGAAAAGCGCTTATTAAATTTAAAGGCGCTCCCCACAATCCTGGAATCATATAAATTGTAAACGCCAGAGAAACCATTCCTAAACTTAATCTTCCAACTGAAATATGTGTTAATGGTGAATCATGTGGCAATTGAATTTTTCCAAATAAATAAAGTGCTAACACTCCAAAAATGGCAATCCATATTGCTAAAAACACTTCACGTTCTAACCAATGTAATTGCAACACTAAGTCGGCATTTGATAAAAATTTAAATGCAAGTGCCAACTCTAAAAACCCTAAAACTACTTTTACTGTATTTAACCAACTACCAGACTTTGGCAATGAATTTAACCATCCTGGAAAAGCTGCAAATAAAGCAAATGGAATTGCTAAAGCCAATGAAAACCCTAACATACCAACAATTGGTCCAGTTTGATTTCCTCCTGCAGCTGCTTCAACCAATAAGGTTCCAACAATAGGTCCTGTACAAGAAAAAGAAACAATCGCCAAAGCTAAAGCCATAAAAAAGATTCCAATTACACCACCTTTATCGGCTTGCTCATCCACTTTGGTTCCCCAAGAACTCGGTAAAACAATTTCAAATGCACCTAAAAAGGATATAGCAAAAATTATGAGTAGTAAAAAGAATATTACATTGAACCAAACATTCGTTGACAATGCATTTAAAGCATCGGCACCAAAAATTGCGCTTACCAGTAAACCTAATACAACATATATAATTACAATTGAAGCTCCGTAAATAATTGCATTTCTAATTCCTGCAGCTCTACTTTTACTCTGTTTGGTAAAAAAACTTACTGTCATTGGAATCATTGGAAACACACAAGGAGTTAACAAGGCTGCAAAACCTGAAAAAAAAGCAATAATAAATATGGTTAATAAACTTTTATCATTAGTTGTTCCTTTTTTAACTTCTGAAATTGTTGAAACTGTCTTATTATTATCATCACTTTCATTAGTCACTTTTGCAGGAGCAGTTACTTCTTTACCTGGAATCGAAAATATTAAATCGATATCGGTTGGCGGTAGACAATTAGAGTCGTCGCAAACCATAAATTCAACAGAACCTTCAATTTTTAAAGATTTTTCTGAAAGTAATTTAACTCTTTGTTTAAAAGTTGCCTTATCCTCAAAATACTTTATTTTCATTCCAAAAACAGGATCATCAACAGTATGTCCTTCCTCTTCAGAAGTTTTTCCATTTAATTCAAAATCACTGTTTGTTTTAAAATTAAAAGAAGTTGAAATTGGACCATCCTCAGGTACATTTTGAGAATATAAATGCCAGCTGTCTTCAATTGAAGCAATCATTATTAAATCATATTCTGAATCCGAAATCTTTTCTACAGATGTTGACCATTTTACAGGGTCATGAATTTGAGAAAAAGCTGATGCCGATATTATTAGTGAGAGTAGTAAAAAAAGTTTTTTCATTTTAAAAAGGGTCTTTCTTTTATAAGAATTTCAAAAATAAACAATATTAACCATTTCGTCGTTTATTACTTTGGCTTCAATCATCTATGTGTGTTAAATTTTTCATAATAAATAATTCCTAAAAATCATTCTATTCAATAAAATTCATTTTATGAATATAAAAGCATGGTGTTTTAATTAATTTAATTTGACTTTGAAAATTATGACAATTAATGTAAAAATGAAAATTTTAAATGATTTTAGAAAAAAAAATAGAATAATTATGGTGTAAGTTTAAAAACTCCCTAACTATAAAATGTTTGTTATTTACCTCCTTAGTGATTACAAACCTTAATTTTCTTCTTTTCAAATATATTATTTCTTGCTAATTTCAACTTTTCTCCTTAAAAACAACATCAAAGTTTAAGGAGATATTTATCATCTTTTTTTATGTAGTTGTAATTTAACTTTACAACCTCTAATAGGTTTTAAAGAGACAACCTTTTTAGAAAAAAACCTCAACATAATACCAATGAAAATAAAACTTATCCTAATTTTATTTTGTCTAAATTTTGTTGTTTTTGCACAAGAAAGAACAATAACAGGTAAAGTAACTTCATCAGATGGCAATGCAATTCCATCAGTTAATATTTATTTGAAAAATACAGAAAAAGGAGTTGTAACAGATTTTGATGGGAACTATTCTATTAAAGCTGAATCAAAAGATGTTTTAATTTTCAGCTATTTAGGGATGCATTCACAAGAAATTGTTGTTGGTAAATTCAACATTATTAATGTGAAATTAAAAGACAATTCCGAAAACTTAAATGAAGTAATTGTTATAGGCTATGGCTCTGTTCAAAAAAGAGATGCAACAGGTTTTATTTCCAGTATTAAACCTAATGATTTATTAAAACAACCTTCACTAACCGCAGCACAATCTATACAAGGTAAAGCAACTGGTGTTCAAATTATAAATTCTGGAGCTCCAGGAAGTTCTCCTGTTGTAAGAATTAGAGGAACTGGAACCGTATTAGCCGGGCGAAATCCTATATATGTTGTAGATGGAATCATTACTGAGAGAATTGATAACATTAACAGCAATGATATTGTTTCGATGGAAATATTGAAAGATGCATCATCATTAGCAATTTATGGAAGTAGAGGTGCTAACGGAGCAATTATTATCCTTACAAAAACTGGTAAATCAGGTGAAATTAACATCGATATTTCTTCATATTATGGAGTAAAAACAGCTCTAAGTAAAGTAAATATGGCTAATGTCTCATCATATGTAAATTATTCTAATTTAGCTTTTGGTTATAATCGTTTTTCAGAAAATCAACAATATAATACTGATTGGTTCGATGAAATTACCCGAACTGGTAAAGTTATGGAACATAATATTTCTATAACTGGAGGGAATGAAAAAACCAACGCTTTTTTTAGTGCTAATTTTTATGAAGAAGAAGGGATTTTAAAAGGAAACGATTTTAGAAGGTTAAATTTAAGAAATAAGGTTGATTATAAAATCACTCCCAAATTAAATTTTGGACACAACATATCTTTATCTTTAAATGGCTCAACTCCTAAACCTTATATAGCATTCACATCTGCTTACCGGCAATCTCCTTTGGTACCTGCTCGTTATACTAATGGGCAATTCACTGGAAGATTTGGAGTCCCTTTTGATGAAACTGGCGCTCAATATAATAATGTTGGAAACCCAGTTGCTCAACTCGAATTAAGCAATGAATTGCTAAAAAACTTAGTAATTCAAGGAAGTTTTACTGCGGAATATAAAATTATTGACAAATTAAAATTCAACACAAGTTTCGGTATAGAAAGTGGTTATGATAAATCGTATAACTTTAATAATAATCTTGACGCTTTTCTTTCAGAAGATCCAAATAGAGAAATTTCAGATTTTTCTTCAACCAACTTAAATACATTAACATCTAATAAAAATGACTTTTACCATTGGATTTATGATGCTTTTCTAACGTATGGAGATACATTTTTAAACAATCATAATATTAAACTGGTATTTGGTACTACTACAGAAAAAGGACAAAGTGATTATTTGCAAGGCATAAGAAATAATGTTCCTAACAATGAAAATTTATTTTCTTTAAATAATGGTGAAATAGGAACCGATATTACTTACGGCGCACGTTCAGACATGAAAGCTTTGCGTTCATATTTTAGTAGATTAAGTTACGATTTTGCACATAAATATTTAGTAACTGCCACAATAAGAAGAGACGGTTCGAGCGTTTTTGCTAGTAAAGCTAATAACTGGGGGAATTTCCCTTCTATTGGTTTAGGATGGGTACTTTCAAAAGAACGTTTTTTAGAAAATTCTACTTTAGTAAACAATTTAAAATTAAAGGCAAGTTGGGGTAAAATATGAAACCAAAATATTCCATTAAACAAATTAACATTCAATTCTGAATTGGGCGCTGTTTTCGGTTCAAATCAACTACTAAATTCAGGTTCAACCATAACTGCAATTATTGATGAAAACGTAAGCTGGGAGGTGACTGAAGAAATTGATTTTGGCCTTGAATTTAGATTGCTCGACAATAGACTATCAGGAGAATTAGATTATTATAATAAGTTAAATAAAAATGCCATTTTACCAATTAGTTTACCTCAATCTTTTGGTGCAAGTGAAGCCACACTTACGCACGCAGGTACTATAAGAAATAAAGGGCTGGAGTTTGCTGTAAATTGGAAAGATAAAACTTCTACTAATTTTAATTATACTGTTGGTGGAAATATGACTTTCAACAAAAATAATTTAGAAAAAATAACCAATCAATTTGCTTTTGAACAAACTGGTGGAGAATTAGATAATGGACAATACACCAAACTTTTAAGAGAAGGACAACCTATTGGTAGTTTTTACCTTCTTGAAGTTCTTGGAATTGATGAAATCGGTGAATTTATTTATAACGACCTTAATAACGATGATTTTATAGACAATAGGGATCGTAACTTTTTTGGATCTAGCCAACCTCCTCTTTTTTATGGAATAAATATTGGATTCAATTATACTAATTGGGATTTTAATCTTGCCGGATATGGAAATGCAGGAAGCAAAGTTTATAATGGTAAAAAAGCACAACGTTTTGGAGGAGAAAATATAGAACAAAATATTGCTAACAATATTTTTTCAACTTCAAATGCTATAAATCAACATCCAATACCTTCAAATAAAATACCGCCTTCTTCTACCTATTTTTTAGAAGATGGTGACTTTTTTAGAATTAATACAATTTCAATAGGATATGCATTACCGAAAATAATAGATGAAATTGAAAACGTAAGAATTTATGCTTTAACCCAAAATCCATTTATTATAAAAAAGTTTACAGGATTTACACCCCAACTACCCGATAATGGAGATCCATTAGGACGATCTGGAATTGAATTATTCTCTTATCTTTCTGTTAAATCTTATGTATTCGGAATTAATATTAATTTATAAGTTTTCGCTTTTATGAAAATTACAAAACACATAGTTATCATTTGTCTAGTTCTTGTAAGTCTCTTTTCTTGTAACGATAATGAATTTCTAGACATAAGTCCATCAACTGAAACTCCAGAGCAAGCTTTATCAAGTCCAACAGCAGCAACAGAATTAGTAAATGCAATTTATAATAAATTATTAGACTGGAATATAGGTGGATTTGCCTGGATTGGAGTAAGTAGTATTACAACAGACAATGCCGATAAAGGTAGCGACCCTGGAGATACAGGAGCAGATAAACATTTATTAGACGATTTAACATTTTCTCCCTCTTCAGAATCTTTTAATGCTGTTTGGGAGGGAAATTACCAAGGAATTGCAAGAGCTAACCAAGCCCTTAAATTTCTCCCAGAATTAAGTATTGATGAAGGTCTTAAAAACAGGCTTATTGGAGAAAGTAAATTTTTGAGAGGATTCCTTTATTTTCAATTAGTACGAATGTTTGGAGGAGTTCCTTTAATTAAAAAAGTGCCAAATATCCAAAATCAACATGATATTGATCTAGCAAATACTAGGGCAACAAAGCAAGAAATTTATAATTTAATAATAGAAGATTTATCAGAAGCTTCAGAAAATTTACCAATTCAATATGATTCAAATAATATTGGAAGAGTCACAAAAGGAGCTGCGTTAACATTATTAGCAAAGGTTCATATGTATTTAGGTAATTGGCAAAATGTAAAAGATTTAACAACTCAGGTAATGGGCCTTGGTTATAGTTTAACTCCTGATTATTCAACTATTTGGAGAGAAACAGCTGAAAACAATGAAGAGTCTATTTTCGAAATACAAGGACGAGGAGAAACTCCAAACCAAGGTGTAGTTGGTTATTTTATTACCCAAGGAGCTAGAGGTGCCGGCGGTTGGGGTTGGGGCTTTAATACCCCAACTGAAGATTTGGTAAATGCCTATGAAGTTAATGACCTAAGAAAGGACGCAACAATTATTTTTAGAGGAGAAACATTATGGGATAACCTTTATGTTCCAAATACCGTTTCAAACCCTAGGTACAATGAAAAAGCGTATATCAGTAAAACAAATGAAACATATAATGGTAACGATTGGGAAACGAACAAAAATGTTCGTGTTTTAAGATATGCTGAAGTTCTTTTAATGAATGCTGAGGCTGCTTTAGAAGTTGGAGGTGAAACGGCTACTCCATTAAACGAAGTTAGACATAGAGCTGGTTTAGGAGATGCTCCAATTATAGATAAATTGGCCATTTGGAAAGAACGCCGATTAGAACTCGCTATGGAACATGATCGTTATTTTGATTTAGTAAGGCAAGGTAGAGCCGGGGAAGTACTTCGAGCGCATGGTAAGAATTTTATTGATGGAAAGCACGAATTGTTTCCAATTCCACAAGCTCAAATAGATTTAAGCGGCGGATTATTAACTCAAAATCCAGGATATTAAAAACTTAGAAATGTGATTTTTATTATCGATGAAAATTTGGTTTGAATTTTTTATTAAACAAAATTTTAATTCTAAAAAACAAAAGCCAGTTAATTAAGTGATTAACTGGCTTTTTAAGTACCTCGAGTGGGAATCGAACCCACACTCCCGAAAGAACTGGATTTTGAATCAAACCCCGCCATTTTCGATGTAGTAAATACTAGGCCTCAGAGAGGTTAATATTCGTTTTTTTAACAAAACCGTATTCGGTATTGTATACTGCAAATATAAACATTAATATTGTTGACTGACGTTAAATTACACTAAAATGCAGTATAATGAGGAATTTAGACAAGTAGTTAAAGAAAGATTTAAGTTTGGTATTAAAACTAATTACCTCCCTGATCAGAAATATATCAACCGCCTAATTGCTTCATTAGATAGAGTTGAAGCAAATAGTTATGATCTGAGCGAAACAGCTTTTATTTTTGAATTCAACGACTTAAAAGAAAATGATATTACGCAATCTATTAGGATATTCGTTGATGGTTGCCTAAATCAACTGTGTTGGATTAACTCTATTATAGAATCTGGTAAGTTTGCACATACAGAAGAAGAACTTGATCAAGAATTCGACTATAAAACTCCGACAATAAGTGGTAATCCTTGGACTCTAGATAAAGTTACAAGAAAAGGTGTGTATTTTCGTGGTGATGAACCATATCAAGATTCGAGGGTAATAATCAACTCGGAAAATATCGTAGAAATTGCCAAATCTTTATCCCAAGTTGTAGAACTGAATCGTGATTTTATAAATTTTAAAAAAAATAACCCAACCATAAAAAGTGTTATTACTGCTCCGACCACAAATGATTCATCATTGTTCATCAGTAAAGACCGAGAAATTGATTGCCTCAACGTGTTAAAAGAGATTAAACACCCTATTTTAGATGTTGATGGAAATTTTATGGGAGACAGCGGGATGAAGTCTGCAATAGTAGCCTGGTACTACATATGTTCACGTCTAAACTTAATCAATAAAAATTCCGATAATAGAGATGTTGTGGCAAGAAAAGTAATGAAAATAATACCTGGTTTAAAAATTGGGGGTAGTCTCTTCCATAAAGATCCGGTTGCAAAAAAATACAAAGATGATATTGAGCAAAAACTAAAACAACTTGCAAGAAAATAATCTAAAAACCTTCACAATCTTCACGACTTTCACAAATAAATTTCACAACCTTCTCTTAGCTATTTCCAACCACTATTAATGCGGTAATTACAAGTATTTTCGATCATAATTTAAAAATATATAATTATGATACAGATAAATACACTTACTTTTTTCAAGGTTTCAACCTTAATTTTCCCCACTATAAACAACGTCGCTTCCTTTATTTATAGAAGTGTTGCTTCGTTAAAAAATCATCCAAACACGTTAACTATTTTACCAATTATAAAAAAGTAGTTAACCTAAATGTTGCAGCTCAATAACAAAATAGCATCCTTAGTAATGGATAGTCTAACTCTTGAAGAGTTGGAAGCTATGGTTGAGCAAAAAAGGCAAGAAAGTAAAAAGTTATCTGCACCTGTTAAGATGACTGAAAAGGAGAAAATTAAAAATTACTGTACGGACTTACTAAAGAAAAAGCTACATCCACCTAAATACAAATAATAAATTTAGCTGTTAGCTATTACATAATAAAAATCAAGAATACTTACAAACAAACAATTACAAAATGAAAAATTATAACACCATTAATGGTACGGGGTACCGTTATATTAGTCAAATACCTGAAATTATTAAAGGAGGACTTCCGAAAGGTATATTAAACAAGAAACGATCAGATGTTGGTGGTACTTTCTCTGTACTATCTAGTAAATTAAATTATATCGTTGTTGTGCCATATACATCACTTATTGATTCCTTAATGGCCGACAAAAATATTCCTTACCCTATGATTGCTGTAAAAGGAGGGGTTAAAAGATATGAATTTGTTGAATATATAGAAAATAATAACATCCATAAAATTATAGTGACATATGATAGTTTTTATAAAATTGCTGATTGGCTAGCTGAACAGAACTGTAGCTTGAACGATTACAGAGTTCTTATAGATGAGTTCCATAATATTTTAATCAGTTTTAAATTTCGAAGTAAAGCTATTAGTGATCTAATTAAAGTAGCCAGTAAATTTAATCACGTTACATATATGTCGGCCACACCAATTAAAGATACGTATATTCCTGTTTTCTTAAAAAATGAACCAGTGACAATCATAGAGTGGGGTGAGTCAAAAAAAATTCAAGTGGAATCTGTAGGTACTCATAACCCTATTGAAGTTATTCTTAAATTGATTAGAAAGTTTTTAAGTAAAAATGGGTTGATAGTTACCAGTGTCAATGATAGTCAAATTAGAGTTCAGGAGTTATTTATATATGTAAATTCAGTCAAAGACATAGCAACTATATGTAAAAGCATTGGAGTCAGCTCAAAAGTTGTTAAAGTTGTTTGTAGTGATGATATAAGTAATTTAGCTGTTTTGAGAGAGGCTAATCTTGAAATCTCAAAAATAATTGCTCCTAACAAGAAGCTGAATTTTTTCACAGCTAAGGCTTTTGAAGGAGCCAACCTTTTTAGTAATAACGGGCTAGTAGTTGTTATTTCTAATAGCGATAAAAGACATACACTGATAGATTTCCATACCTCTTTATACCAGATCTTTGGACGGCTTAGGGAAAATGAGCAGTACCAGAATGTTTTCAGACATCTAATTATACAAATATATGCGAGCATTAAGGATAACCACCCATCTTGGAATTTGAAATATTTTAGAAATAAGGCCGCAGCTAAAATCAAAAAGGAGATTGAATCATCTAAAGTTTTAATCTCTAATTATAAATCAATGGATAAAAAAGGAAAGGATGAATTTAGAGATAGGATTCTTGCTAAACCTTATTTTACTATGTATAATAAAGCTGAAGATTCTTTTGTGTTGTCAAATATGATGATCAACTTTTCCAAATACCAATATGATCTTTTATATAATATTTATGCCGATGGGTTTTCCGTTTTGTCTTCGTACCCTAAAGAGTACTTTCGGGCTTTCGGTAAAAGCAGTATACTTGAAAAGAATAAAGTAGAAATTAAACTAGCAACAAATGTTAATTTTGGAAGCTTATTGAAAGACTATGTAGAACTAAAAACTAAGGGGTCTACAACTGATTTAATCGAAAGATATGAACGTGAATATCCAATCTTTGAACAGGCCTATAATCAAATAGGCGTATCAGGTATTAAAAGTTTAAAATATTCTCGAACTTTGATAGGACGTTATCTGAAAATATACTCTATCGGGAATATAGACACCTATTTGAGCAGTCTTATTGGTAGTGATGAAAACTACTTTATATCTAATGAAGATTTGAAACAGGGATTTAAAAAATTCTTAATGATATCTGGGATTACTACTACAGGGATTGGGATTACAGCCTCTAAGATCGTAAATCACGCTGTAGGGTTTGATATAAAATCATCACAAAAGAGAATCAATGGCAAGCCGCCAGTTTGGGGCTATGTGATTAAGAGAAGCCCTACTTTTTTGTTAGACAGAATGGGTTATACACCTTAGGATTAAGTGTCACTATTTTTACGGCTGTACCCCCTTATAAGAAGAATCTAAGAATAAAATAGTGACATAAAAAGTTACACTAAAAATAACAAGATAATAATTATGAAAACACAATTTAAGATAACAGGTCTATACTATGAAAAATTAGCGACTATTAAATTATAAAAAGTTAAACGCTATGGTTTGTGACTTTTAATTTAGTTGATTCATCTAAAATATTGATTTTAAATAAAGTATGATTCTTATCATCCTATAGTCTAAATATTAAAACTACTTTTGTAATTAATAAAACTTTATCAATTATGAAAAATCTAATTTTAATAAATAGTATAAAGATTGTTACTGCTCTAATGATTTTTACTTTAATCTCTTGTGAAAAAACCGAAGATTTGGTAAGTAATGAAGTTTCTGGTACTTATATTGGTACTTTAACTTCAAATGTTTCTAGTAAATCAAGTTTAGCTAAGAGTAATATAGCTGCAACCGCCGTTATTAAAATGGTGGGTAAACAAATTGAAGTTCATTGTTTTGGAGATAATTTTGACACTACAATAATGCTCGATATATACCATAATGGTGATAGTATAAATGTATGTTTTACAGGTAATGATTTTGAAAATATGTATGGGCATATGTTAGGGCAAGGCAATATGATGAATGGAAATATGCATACTACTGGTAGTGAATGGATGCAACATTTAAACAATGAGCATCACGAAGGTGATGAACATTTTGGTGGTTTTGATATGATGCACCATTCTTTTAATTATACTTTTAAAATGAATAATGGAGATTTTCATTTTCAGGGAACAAAAAAATAAATTGAGCATTATAATTACATCAAAGTATTATAAAGCCTTCATTTAATCTTTTTGAAGGCTTTATTATTTTTTTGCAACACCATTGCATTTATAATTTTACTACATTTGCCTTCATAATGAAATTTTTAGCAACCATATTAGCATTATTTATACTTTCATTGTCTGCATTACCGTGCGATGATGATAGCTTTAACAACCAACAAACTGAAAGAGTATCTCAAGTTGTCGATCTAGATAATCATTCACATTCAGATATGTGTTCTCCTTTTTGTATGTGTAGTTGTTGTTCTATAAGTATTACAGAACCTGTAAAACATATAGAATATGTAATGTATGCTGAAAAACCTTCAAAAGTAGTAGCTACATTTTATAGCTCATCTTTTTCCAACAACTATTACTCAAAAATTTACCTACCTCCTCAAGTTTAAGTTATAAATACAATTTAATCGCCTTCATTACGGGTTGATTTTAAATATTAATAACTTAATCTTAAAAAACAATGATCGATAAAATCATTCGCTTTTCAATTAATAATAAATTAATTGTAGGCTTATTTATTTTAGTTCTTATAGGAGCTGGAATATATTCAATGTTAACAATAAAATTGGGTTCAGTACCCGATATTACCAATAATCAAGTTCAAGTAATTACCGTTGCTCCTAATTTAGGAACTGAAGATATTGAGCAATTTGTAACGTATCCCGTGGAACTTGCAGTAGCTAACTTACCCAGCGTTACAGAATTGCGCTCCGTTTCTCGTTTTGGACTTTCGGTAGTAACTATTGTATTTTCTGATGATATGGGAACTTACTTACCACGTCAATTAGTTCAAGAAAAATTAACAGCCATTCAAGAAAGTATTCCTGCTGGTTTTGGAAAACCTTTTATGGCACCAATAGCTACTGGCTTAGGTGAAATTTACCAATACTCTATTGTTCCAAAAAAGGGTTTTGAAACTAAATATTCTCCGTCTGATTTAAGAACAATTCAAGATTGGATTGTAAAACGTCAAATGGCATTAGTACCTGGAGTAGTAGAAATAAACTCTTTTGGAGGAAATGTAAAACAATATGAAATTGCTTTAAACCCAGACAAATTAAACAGTATGGGTATTAGTATCAATGAGGTTTTTGAAGCACTAGAAACCAATAATTCTAATACTGGTGGTGCATATATTGAAAAAAATCACCAAGCTTCCTTTATTCGTGGAGAAGGTCTTGCTAGAAGTTTAGCAGATATTGAAAATATTGTTGTGAAAAATGTAGAAAATACGCCCATTTTAATAAAAGATGTTGCAGATGAAGTCCGTTTTGGAACAGCTGTTCGCTATGGTGCTTTTACGGAAGACGGACAAGAATCCGTTGGTGGTCAAGTGTTAATGCTAAAAGGAGAAAATCCAAACGAAGTTATAAAAAATGTTCAGAAAAGAATTGCGAATATTCAAAAATCCTTACCAGAAGGTTTAGAAATAAAACCGTTTTTAGACAGGAGCGATTTAATTGCTAGAACCACAAGTACAGTTTCCAAGAACCTTATTGAAGGTGCCTTAATTGTTATTTTTGTCCTAGTACTTTTGTTGGGAAGTTTAAGAGGCGGTTTATTAACGGCTTCAATTATTCCGCTGTCATTATTATTTGCCTTTATTCTAATGAAAGCAACAGGTGTGTGGGCAAATTTAATGTCCTTAGGTGCTATTGATTTCGGAATAATAGTTGACGGCGCTGTGATTATTGTTGAAGGTACTGTGCATCATATAGAGCAACGCCTCAAGAAAAACAAAAACAACATCTCTTCTGCTGAAATGGATGAGTTAACCTATAAATCAAGTAGTATGATGATGAATGCTGCTTTTTTTGGACAACTTATTATTCTAATTGTATTTACTCCAATTTTATTTTTAACAGGTGTTGAAGGTAAAATGTTTACACCAATGGCATACACCTTTGGATTTGCAGTTTTAGGTGCTTTGTTATTATGTTTAACCTATGTTCCTGTGATGGTATCCTTATTTATGAAACCATCACCACAAGGCAAAAACAATATATTTACACGTACTGAAACTTGGCTAAACACTATTAGCAACAAGGTAATGGCAGCTATTTTTAAAGTATATAAACCTTTAATACAAGGGGCTTTAAAATTCAGAAAAACTACCATTGCAATAGCGAGTGGACTCTTTATAATTGCAGCGCTGATCTTTTCAAATATGGGAGGTGAATTTATTCCAAAATTAGATGAAGGTGACATTGCAATGCAAATTATTATGAAACCTGGTAGTTCGTTATCAGAATCTATAAAAGTATCTAATCAGGTCGAAAATATTATCAAAAATAATTTTCCAGAAGTGATAACAGTTGTAGGTAGAATTGGTGTTGCTGAAATCCCTACAGACCCAATGCCAATGGATATTACAGATAGCTTTATAATATTAGAAAAAGATGTAAATAAATGGACTTCTGCAGATAATAAAGCAGAACTAATTGAATTAATGCAAGAAAAATTAAAAGCAATAGTTGGTGTAAATTTTATTTTTAGCCAACCTGTTGAATTGCGTTTTAATGAATTACTCACTGGTGTTCGTGAAGATGTTGCTATTAAATTATATGGAAATGATTTAGATGTTTTAGCTATTAAAGCAGAAGAAATGGCTAAAATTATACAAACTGTTGAAGGTGCTGCTGATGTTAGAGCTGAAGCAACGGAAGGACTGCCACAAATCACCGTAATTTATCAACGAGAAAAATTAGCGAAATACGGTTTAAATATTGATAAATTAAATAGATATGTTAGTACTGCTTTTGCTGGTGCAAATGCAGGAATTATTTTTGAAGGGGAAAAACGTTTCGATTTAGTAGTGCGTTTCGCTGCCAATAGCAGAGAGAGTATTGAAGATTTAAAAAATCTTTTTGTAGACCTTCCAAATACAAATACGCAAATACCTTTAAAAGAATTAGCCGATATTAGTTACAAGCCTGGTCCTATGCAAATTTCGCGTGACAATACGTATAGAAGAGTTTCTGTAGGTGTAAATGTAAGAGGCAGAGATGTAGAATCTATGGTTGGTGATATTCAGCTAAAACTAGATAAAGAATTGAACTTACCTGAAGGTTATTTTATTGAATATGGTGGGTCTTTTGAAAACTTATTAAGAGCAAAAGAGCGCCTTTCTATTGTTGTTCCTATTGCTTTATTCTTAATATTTATACTGCTATACTTTGCATTAAACTCAATAAAACAGGCAGCTATGATTTATATGGCAGTTCCTTTGGCTGCCATTGGTGGTGTTTTAAGTTTATTTTTACGTGGTATGCCTTTTAGTATTTCTGCAGGGGTAGGTTTTGTAGTGTTGTTTGGAGTTGCTGTATTAAACGGATTGGTTTTAGTAAGTAGATTTAACAGTTTAAAACTAGAAGGAATGACCGACTTAAAACTCCGAATCCTTACCGCTACTGAAGAAAGATTAAGACCTATTTTATTGACTGCAATTGCAGCTATTATGGGGTTTTTACCAATGGCAATTTCAGCATCTGCAGGAGCAGAAGTTCAACGCCCTTTAGCTACAGTTGTTATAGGTGGTTTAATTTCATCAACACTTTTAACCCTTTTGGTAGTACCAATTCTATATTATTTTGTTGAAAATGGTACTTCTTTAAAATCTAAACTTAAAATGAAAAATGCTAAAACAACACTTTTAATTGTTGGAATGGTGTTAAGTATGGCATTAAATAAAACCTATGCACAAACAGCACCTATAAAATTATCAATTGAAGACGCAGTTAAAAATGCAATGGAAAACAATCCTTTAATAAAAGGCGCTCAATTAGAAATTGAAAAACAACAAAGTTTAAAAAAGACTGCTTTTGATTTAGATAAAACGGCAATTACGTATACTAAAGGACAATTAAATGGGATTCAACAAGATTATAATGTGAATATTTCACAAGATTTTAAATTTCCAACAATTTATGGAACACAAGCTAAATTACAAGCTGATAAAATAAAACTAAGTGAAACTAATTTAATTGTTGAAAAAAATAAGTTAGAGCGAAATGTAAGAGCCATTTATTTAGAGTTATGGTTCACAAAAAACAAGTCTAATTTAATTTCCAGCCTAGAGAAAGAATATGAAAATTTCGCCTTAATTGCTGAAAAAAAATACGCGATTGGCGAAACTATTTTGATAGAAAAAATTGCCGCAGAAGGTAAAAATGAAGCGATTAGTTTGTTGAAATCTGAAGTGGAATTAGACATAAAAAGTTTAACTAAGCAATTGCAATTGCTAATGAATATGGATATTTCCTTTGAAATTTCTAATAAAAATTTAGAAAAAATTCCTTTTAAAACTTTTACCGAAGAAAATACTGAAAATCCAATACTCTTATTACAACAAAATGAAATTGCAGTTATAGAAAGAGAATATAAATTGGAGAATGCCAAATTTCTTCCTGATCTATCCGCAGGTTATTTCAATCAGCAAATTGAGGGTGTTAAAAATTTCTCGGGTTTTGAAGTAGGTCTTAAAATACCTTTATTTTTTAGATCACAACAAGGAAAATCTCAGGCAGCCAAAAAAAGCGCTGAAATAGCTTCAATAAATTATCAGCAAACAAAATTAGAATTAGACGCAATAGTGCAAACCAAACTCAGTGAATATGAAAAGCAAAAAGCTGCTTTAGCATATTATGATTCAACGGGTATATTATTAGCGGATAAACTATTTTCATCTGCTATAAAAGCATATAAAGAAGGTGAAATAGGCTATGTAGAATATATTGCCCTTATGGAACAATCGATTGAAATTAGAAGTAGTTATTTAAACGCTCTTAATCTTCACAATCAAACAGTAAACGAAATTAATTACCTAACAGGAAAATACAATTAAGATGAAAAATATTTTAAAAATCAGCACCTTATTAATACTTCTTTTTACTACAATAAGTTGTGGAAATAGCGAGTCAAAGCATACTGAAGGCGATGACCATAAAAATGAACAAACAAAAGATGCGACTAATGAAGAGGAAACCCCAAATAAAGTAGCCTTAAAATTAAACCAATTAGAAATAATGGGCATAGAGTTAGGCAACCTTAGTCAACTAAATTTAGGTGCTTCATTAAAAGTAAACGGTCAATTAGAATTGCCTCCTCAAAATATGGCAAGTGTAAGTGCCTTAATAGGTGGTCGCGTACAAAGCGTTACGGTGGTTGAGGGTGATTTTGTAAAAAAAGGCCAGGTAATTGCAACATTAAACAATCCCGAATTTATAGCAATGCAACGCTCATATCTTTCTGCTAAAAGTAATTTCACATATTTAGAAAAAGATTATGTAAGAAAGAAAGAATTAGAAAAAGAAGGAATTACTTCTGCTCGTGCATTTCAAGAATCTGAAGCTGCATATTTTAATGCCAAAGCAGATTTAAATGCTGCTAAAGCTACCTTAAATCTTTTAGGAGTTAATACAGCACAAGTAGATAAAGGTGTTATTAGCGCCTCAATTCCCGTAGTGGCTCCAATACAAGGGTATATTCAAAAAATTGAAATTAACATTGGGAAATCAATTGTTCCTGAACAAGAAATGTTTGAAATTGTAGATAATAATTTCTTACACTTAGGCTTAAAAGTATTTGAAAAAGACATTGAAAAATTAAGCATAGGACAAAAAATAGCTTTCACCCTTTCAACAAGGCCTAATAAAATTTATGAAGCCGAAATTTTTGCGCTGGGAAAAGCTTTTGAAATGGATACTCGAACTGTAAAAGTACACGCTAAAATAATTGGTAATCACGATGGTTTGTTAACCGGTATGTTTGTTGAAGCCAGAATTGCAACAGATAGCAAAATGGTTCTTGCATTACCTGAAGAAGCATTTATAAATGAAAAGGGACTGGATTATGTTTTTGTTCAAAGGGAAAAGGACAACGAAGATATTGTCCTTGAAAAAATTCAAGTAATCAAAGGCGTTACTGATTTAGGATTCTCAGAGGTAATGTTTACGAACCCTATTACAAAAAACGACTTAATAGTTACAAAAAGTGCGTACTATGTAAATGCAGAGCTCAATAAAGGAGAATTTGAAGAACACGAACATTAATAAATTTTAGGATGAAAGAAATAAAAGCATTTATAAAACCTACAAAATTAGAAAATGTTGTAGAAGCTCTAAAAGAGAATGGATTTGAAAGTGTTACATTATCTGAATGTGAAGGCACAGGAGCCTATAAAAGAGAAGATTCAGTACCTTCGTTAAAATTTCATTTTGCAGACAGCAAGGTTATTAAGTTAGAATTGATTTGTCAAAATGAAGAAGTTAAAAAAGCAGTTAAAATAATTTATGAAAATGCAAAAACGCCTTATCCAGCTGATGGTATTGTTTATGTCTCTGATGTTAATGATGCATATAAAATAAAAACAGGGAAATCAATAAAAAAAATTGATTTTTAATATGATTGAATTAGAACAAATATTAAAGAAAAATAACGTAAAACCAACAGCAATGCGACTGTTGGTTTTACAATTTCTTTTAAATAAAAAATCCGCTATTAGCTTAACGGATGTAGAAGATTATTTTGTTAAATCCGATAGAACAACATTATATCGCACTTTAAAAACATTTGTTGAAAGTGAATTAGCTCATAAAATTGACGATGGTACAGGAATTACTAAATATGCATTATGCGAAGAAAATTGTCATTGTGAAATTGAGACTGATTTACATCTGCACTTTCATTGCAAATTATGTAATGAAACTAGTTGTTTAACAGACCACAAAATACCAAACATAAGTTTACCTAAAAATTTTATTGCTGAAGATGTAAATCTTGTTGTAAAAGGCATTTGCAACAAATGCAATTCAAATTAATGCACTTCCATTGCATACACTATTTACTTAATTTTGAATTAAATATTAAATTATGAGTAAGGACAATGAATGCGAAGATGGTGCTTGCGCAGTAGATTATACAAAGGAAACTGTTGCTTCAAATAATACTTTAGCCATAAACAAAGCTTACATAATTCCAATAATTAGTTTGCTTTTTCTATTGTTGGGTATTGGTCTTGATTTTTTTGAAGTTCCTTTTTTTAGAGCACCTATTCCTTTAATTTGGTTTAGTGTAATTTATATGCTTATTGGCGGACCTGTTCTTTTAAAAGCAGTAAAATTAATAGTTAAAGGGGCAATTTACAATGAATTTGTTTTAATGTCTGTTGCAACAATTGGTGCATTTTTAATAGGCTCTTATGAAGAAGGTGTAGCGGTTATGCTATTTTATGTAGTAGGAGAACTATTTCAAGACGGTGCTGTTAATAGGGCAAAACGTTCTATTGAAGCCTTATTAAAAGTTCAGGTTGAAGAAGTAACAATTATTGAGAATGAATTAACCTTCATAAAACATCCTAAAGATGTTAATATTGGTCAAATAATAAGGGTTAAAGCAGGCGAAAAAATTGCTTTAGATGGTGAATTAATTTCAAACGATGCCGTTTTAAATACAGCTGCATTAACAGGAGAATCCGTTCCTAAAAACAGTAATAAAGGTGACCAAGTGCTAGCAGGAATGGTAAATCTTACCACAGTAATAGAAATAAAAGTTACCAGTAAATACGAAGACACCAAACTCTCCAAAATCCTTAAATTGGTGCAAGAGGCAGTTGGTAAAAAAGCAAAGACCCAACTCTTAATTAGTCGTTTAGCTAAAATTTATACCCCAATTGTTTTTTGGTTGGCAATTGCATTAGTTATAGTACCCTACTTTTTTCTTGTTGATAATTATATATTTCAAGTTTGGTTACAACGTGCCTTAATATTTCTAGTAATATCGTGTCCTTGTGCCTTGGTAATTTCTATACCACTTGGCTACTTTGGTGGAATCGGTGCAGCATCACAAAATGGTATTTTATTTAAAGGTTCTAATTACCTCGATTTAATAACCAAAGTTGATACTGTGGTAATGGATAAAACAGGCACCTTAACAAAAGGTGTATTTGAAGTACAAGAAATTGTTACCCTAAATTTCGATAAAGTATTAATGGTTGAATTAACAGCTGTCCTTGAAGCCAATTCTACTCATCCAATTGCAGAAGCTATTGTGAAATATGCTGCAATTAAAAAGACTAATTATAAATCCACAAATGTTGAAGAAATTTCCGGTTATGGAATGAAAGGGCAAATTGGAGAGTATGAGGTGTTAGCTGGAAATACAAAGCTATTGGATAAATTTAAGATTGCGTATGATGAAAACCTAAAATCTAATACTGAAACTATTGTTGCTATTGCTATAAATAGTAAGTATGCAGGTTATATTACAATCGCAGATACTCTCAAAGAAGATGCTGAAAAAGCAATAACAGAATTGCATTCAATTAAAAGTATAACTAAAATTGTGATGCTTTCAGGCGATAAACAAGCAGTTGTTGACACCATTGCAAATAAATTAGGGATTGATAAAGCAATAGGTGATTTACTTCCTGAAGATAAAATTTCAGAAGTAGAAAAATTGAAGGCAATGGGAAGAACAATTGCTTTTATAGGCGATGGAATTAATGATGCTCCAGTAATTACCATAGCTGATGTAGGGTTGGCAATGGGAGGTTTAGGAAGTGATGCAGCCATTGAAACAGCCGATGTAGTGATACAAACAGATCAACCTTCAAAAATTGCAACAGCCATAAAAATTGGCAATTCCACCAATAAGATTATTTGGCAAAACATTTGGTTGGCATTGAGTGTAAAAATACTAGTATTAATTCTTGGTGCTATGGGAATGGCAACAATGTGGGAAGCTGTTATTGCAGATGTAGGCGTTGCATTATTAGCCATTTTAAATGCGGTGCGTATTCAAAAAATGAAGTGGGATTAAATAAATCAATTTACTTTTAAAGAATAAATATGCCTGCAAATTATAAAGGAAAACGGTATAAGAAAAAAAGGGAAGAACCTGTAAAAATTAAACTTTCTTATAAAGAAAAAATAGTTGGGTCGCTTGTTTTAGCAATCCTCATCATAATAATTATTTTAGCAGTGCTTCTTCGTTTTGATAATTTATTTCACAAAATAATTTAGTAATCAACTATTAAAATGATAGAAAAAATATATTTAGGGTTCATACTTGTATTTTTTATTTTTGCTTTTGCAATTAGAAATATAATGACATATTTAGCTACAAAGCAATCCATAAGAGGGAAATCATTAAAATTATCAATGTCGATTTTTATTTCGATAATTATTTATGTACTAATAATGCTCCGTTTAACATTACTTAAACCTAAATGGTTTATTGAAATTGAAATATTGAATTACCAATCATTAAAGTCAATTGGATATATAGTTGTTTTTGTTGGTTTTATTTTAGGGATTTTTGCGTTGATTGCAATGAAAAATTCTTGGAGAGTAGGCATTAAATACAATCAAAAAACCATATTGGTTACAACTGGTATTTATAGCATTAGTCGAAACCCTTATTTTTTATCGTATAATATTCTTTTTTTAGGATACATTCTAATTTTCCCTTCAATTATCTTAATCGTTTTATATGTGCTACTCGTAGTCATTTTTCATAAAATGATTTTGGAGGAAGAAGAATATTTAAAGTCCATCCATAATGCCAAATATGTAGCATACAAAAGAAAGGTCAATCGATATTTAACAATAAACTTAAAATAATTTAAGGTCCATTTCAACATTTTAGTTGCCATAGTGTTATAAATAATCGCCCCATTTACAGCAGTATTCCGTTCCATTGCAATCCACTACATACAGCTTCCAATTCCGCCAATAAGACCTTCCTGAAAAACTCAGGACTTATTTTTGCCTTTGCGCTTTTTAAATCCGTTTCCAAATGCAGATGATTTATAATTTTAGTAACATATGTCAGAAAATGAATATTGTATCTCAATCATACTAAATGTTTGATCAAATAATCCCACACAAACTAAAACCCAGTATTTTGCAGAAAAAGCAAAACCCCTCTGCTTTTTAATTTGTTCCGCTTCCCAATACATAGTTGTTTTTAAGTCATAATAGTTGTAGCCAAACTATAATAGCACATTGCTTTGAAAAAAAGCAATAAGCTTTTGCAACGCGCAAAACAATTATTCCGCCTAAAAACAACCCCAAGCTAAGTAACATAATTGGTGTTATAATACTGCCGCATCTACCACACATCACCCAAGCTGTAGTTATAACACAATTATGCTAAATAGCCGCTTTCCCCAACGCACACATCCATTGCCGCATTCCCCACCACTCAATCATCGGTTATAAAAAATAAGTTAAAGAAACAGTTTAGTAGAGTATAGCACATTGTATTTTTGCAATCTCAAATATCCAATAAGCTATTCTTTAAAAGTCCTGTATAAGTAGCTTAATTATTAGCTATTTTATCAAATAACTAAATAATACGCTACCCATACAAACGCTCCGCCAGCCGCTTTAAATTACGTTTAAACTTATTTTTTAAGGCTTATTTCTCTGCATCCAACTAAAAGATTAATTCAACACCCTGTTTAGGTATAGGAGACAACGTTGCTACTTGGATAACCCGTTTTAAGATACTGCAGATCTAATTATATCACCAAGTTTGAAAAATATATTTTAAGGGGCTAATTTCAACGATATGTAGTTAATCAGCAGTTATTAAGCATACATATTAAACATTAATTCAACCGATTAGTGAGCAGAATAAAAAGTATGCAAATTTAATTACCTCCCTCTGCCAGCCGCATTTTTTTTGTCAAGGTCAAGTCGTTCCGATTTTGAAGGAAATCTCCACCTCAAAACATTTTACTTCCACAATCCTAATTATAGTTAGGTAGTATTTCATTCAAAAACCCTGACAAAAAAGCATCGGTATTAATACGGTCATTCTTTTTCTAATCCAGCTCAAAAAATAGATGAGCCATTAAATTCTAACAAGATGACTGAACTAAGCTACACAATCAAATCTCACAAAGCAGGAAAAACCTACAACCAACCACATTTTTACATCCAAAATAAGGGGAATCATAGCGGGAGAGCTCTTCACAATCCTATTCCTAATTGCTTCGTAGTTACTACAGATACAGAAAGACAACGAGAAGCATTATACTATTTATGCCAGTCTTTACAGGTAGGGCAATATTTTAAATTTTACATCATTGGGAGCGTTATTCCTTTCATTCGCATAGATGATATAAGGAAGGTGTTGAATACAGCAATAAGAAATTATGAGCAACAGCAATGGGAACTAAAAATCGTGAAGTTGATGCAAATAGCCATTTACGAAGATAATCTTAAGAAGCAGTTAGAAACTATTTCAGGTTTAAAAATTGCAATCCTGAGGTCCTAAATCAATCAAAATAAAAGGAGCTCCATCCTAATATTATCTATGATTTCCACCATCATATCAATAATCATTCTAAATTAACATATTGCATAGTTTTGATACTTATTTTATTTAAATTAGTTCCTGAAAAAATTGCACAATCAAAAAAGTAGACAAATATGAAAACTAATTTTATACCGATAATTAAAGGAGGATAAACTTATAAAATATTATTATATAACAAGTTAGCTGTAAGCGGAATCGAAACATTAGGTTTACAAACAAAAATTGAAAAATGAAAAAAGGTGAAATAATTGATTCTTTTAAAGATTATCCCGAAATTATTGAAAGTCCGATAGAAATGTTAAAAGCAAACTCCCAAATAATCATTTACGAGGGAGAATACATTTTAAAAGATGATAAAAATACGATTAAAATATCGGGGAAAATATTCTTTGATTGGCTACCTAGTTCTGGCGCTTTTTTTAGTGGAATTCCTTTAGACAAAGGTTTAGATACATTTAAGATTTTAAACGGTATAAATACTTATAAAATAATTGCAGATGATTTAGAATTTGGAGAAGGTTTTATTACTAATACAAATATCGAAAGTTTCAGCGGAGAATCTAAAATTAAGGGAGTTTTATCACAACAAGCAGTTTCTGGAGATAAATCGATTGCCGTTGATAAAGTAGTATTTGCAGTCCCAAACCTAAGAGAGTTCCACGGATTCACAGTAAAAAAGATAACAGATAATAATGTTTCAGTTTCAAAAGGAAGATTATTATTTGAGAATGACAAATACATTATAACTCTTGATAAATCTAATAAATACAAAAACCTAAGTGATGAATTAGAAGAAAATGGTGGATATATTCTACTCTATAGCGGAGAATTAAAAAGTAAAAAAGGACCAATTAAATTTGAAGAGTCAAAAGATATATTTCACTGCTTGAATACTTTTTTAACCTTTCTTAATGGTCGGAGAACTTCTGCTCTATTTATGAGTGGAATTTTTGAAAATAAAACAATGTGGTGTGATTACACAAATTATTTTGTTGATACTTTTAAAAATGTGACTTCTTGGCCTCAAAATCATTCAATATCAAAACTTAATGAAACTTGGGTGAAATTTAGCGAAATATGGAAAGATGTTGATGATAGAGATTTTTTAACATCAGCTATTCATTGGTATATTGAAGCAAATAACAATTCTGGATTTTCTGAAGGTTCAATTATAATGGCTCAAACCGCATTGGAATTATTATATAATTGGTGGATTATAGAAAACAAAAAGATAATTATCGGAAAAGATTCAGAAAATATAAATGCTTCAAATAAAATTCGATTATTGTTATCTCAACTAAATATAAATCATACAGTACCAATTGCATTTTCAAATTTACAAGCATTTATTGATAGTGAAAAGCAAATAATTGATGCTCCAGATGCTACTGTACAAATTAGAAATGCGATAGTTCATTCTCAAGAAGAGAAACGAAAAAAATTGAGTTCAATACATTACAAAGCTAAATATGAGGCATTACAATTATGTCTATGGTATATTGAAATGACTCTATTGAAAATTTTGGAATATGATGACAAATATTACAATCGAACATCAAGTGAGTTTATTAAAAGTAAAGCGATTGAATTTGTGCCTTGGTTGAAAAATTAAGATAAAAGCCTACAGCTAACAATGGCTAAAAAAAATTGCTCAATTCTTACAAATATGATATTTATAAAAAACAATTATATTACTTTAAACATCGGAAAAATACGGTTTCAAAACCGCAACTTTTCCTAGCCTAAACCGTTAGCTAAAATGGACTTTAACAAAAAAACTACTATGAGAAGAAATATTAAACTTTTACTATTCTGTTTATTACTTGTTTTTTTTACTAAAACAGCCCACTCACAATTTGACACTATTAGTTTGAGTTCATTAAAACTTAAAGGAACTATCCAAAGTATTAAAGATTATACATCTTCTGCTGAAGATAGTTTAGGAATAATAAATAATGGCAAATTATTATACGATGATGATGAATATAAATTTAAATTTGAGGATTATAGTGTTAAATCAAACTTTAATTTAAAATATGATATTTATGGTAATAATATTGAAAAGTCTGATCGTAATAGAAGCTCTATTTATTTTTTGTACAAACAGAATAAAATAGTTGAGAAGAATGAAACTAGATTTTATCAGGAAGGAAACGTTAATTTAAAATACATTTATTTATATAATAATGATGGAAATATTATAAAAATTACGATTTACAGAAATGAGATTTTATGGGAAAAACTAATATATGAATATAATGAAAATGGACTTCCTATTAGATTATACGAAATAGATGCAGATGGAGAAATTACCGAAAAAGAAGATTGGAAATATAATAAAAATAAAATATCTTCTAAAAATAAATATGGCGATTACCCAACGAAATACAACTATTTATATGATGAGAATGGAAAACTAATTGAAGAAACAACAACTCATACTTTTTCAGACAATTCTAAATTTAGATATACAAAGCGTTATGAATACCAAAATAATAAAATATTAAAAGAAGTTCATTTTAACGATAGTATTCAAACAGCTGTTAAGGATTATATATATAATGGATTAAAATTAGTTGAAACAATAAATATATTTTCAGGAAAGGATAATTCTCGTTTCATAAAAACGGTAACCGAATACAATGACGGTAAAACATCTAAAGAAACAATAGAAGATAAGGAGGAAACCGTTATCAAGGAATTCGATGAAAATGAAAATGTAATAAGATTATTTTATCAATTTAATAATAATAAAACAGATGAATATATTTATCAATATACTTTTGACGATAAAAAAAATTGGATTAAAATTATAGAATTCAAGAATACAATACCTACAAAAATAAGAAATAGAGAAATTGAATATTTTTAAAAATAGAGTAAGTTAACCTCATTGTTTTTGACAATTGAATGTTTGAAATTAATTGTAAACATAGAATAATACGAACTCAAAATCCACTTTAGCTAACACCTCATATAATTTATAATTACATTCGAACTAACATTAACGACAAACATTCAATAAGCGACTTACTGAAACTCTTATATAAAGCCCCACCCCTTTTATAATTTAGTTCGATATACTATTTAAGTTATGGGGTGGTGCACTGCTGAGAACCATTTATCTAGACTATATTGACTTATTCAATGAACCTTGTTTAATATTATAAGGAAGAACTCTAAGCTCCTATATATCTTTAATAAAAAAGAGGCGCAAAAACCCGGAATTACTCCAGCCTGAGTAATAGTATTACACTATTTACCGTGTTAATATCTATTTATAACTTGAATATCTTCATTTTTACTACTCTTAAAATTCAAAATACCAAAAAAAATTAAATTTTATATATGCGCAAAGCCACTATGCATAGAAGTGCCCCGGCAAATTTCAGGGAAAAGTGAAAGTGCGAGGGAGGATCTAAATAATTTTAAATAATTTATTTTTAAAAGTGAGGGAGAGTGTAGGTCCATTATTCTATAAATAAAAACTTGGGTTTTTTTATAATATAAAATTTGCAAATTATAACATTTCACTAAAATCTTCTGGTAATTCAGCATCAATATCTCTGAGGTATTTTTGTAAAGCAACCAGTGTAGAGTGGCCTGTTATTAGCATTAATTTATCCTCAGTTTCCAATTTGGAGTTCTCCTTTCTAAGTTCTCTATAAAGTTTAGAAATCGATGTGTGCCTAAAAGAGTAAACAGTATAGTCTGAACCTATACCTAATTTTTCCTTCACTTTATTGAAACGATTACCAAACCAAGTTCTTTTTCCCGACTCTTCACGCTTCCATTCTCCAACTCCATTCGGTGTAAATAGATAATGTTCAGGATTATTCAAATCTAATTTTTTAAGTTCATTAATCAATATAGCAGGAATAATTTTAGTCTTAAGCACTTTATTTTTTGCCCTAACAGTTAGAGTTTTATCTTTTAAGTTGATATCCTTAACCTTTAATCTAACAACTTCAATAGGGCGTAAAAAACTATATGAAACGAATTTCAGAAACAGTAGAAGTAATGGATCGCTAGTTTCTAATTCCTTATATATTTCATCAACTTTTGATTGAGAATACGTTTTATTTCTAATTGGTTTTGAAGTTAGTTTTTTTATTTTCTCTATGAAATTATATTCTATATAGTCGTTCTCTACTAGTACCGAAAATACTGCTGAGAGTTCTTGTCTGTAATTATTCCTGTTACTTGGACCCGAAGTTTTTAGTATATGATTTAAAAAATCAGTAACAATTTTCTTATCTATTGATTTGATATTAGCAACGTCTAGTCCTTTACCTTTCAAATATTTTTTAAATACATTTACTCTATTATTATAACCCTTATACGTGGTTGCACTAACAGTTTTTTCTTTCAACCCTAAAGCAAAATCTAATGCGCTGTTAGCAGAGTATTCATTTTCTATAGCTTCATTTTCATATGGAGAGTAACCATCTTTTAATAAATTTTCAAGTGTTTCTCTTAGAATATTGAATTTTTCAAGGCGTTCTTTTTTTGTTTTACATAGACTGTTGAATTTAGCAAAGATTGGGCTTTGCCTTACTAATTTACCAGTTTCAGGATGTCTGTATGAATAATAAACATACCAACGTTTAGTTAGGTCATAATCTTTACCTCCGTGGTAAATTTTTGGAATTGAATAATTCTTCTTCATTTTTAAACCGTATACATTTTCGTATTCAGTGCAAAGTAACTCTAAAATCTTAGACATAAAAAAAGTGCTTAAAGATATTTCTCTAAGCACCTGTTTTACTACTGTTTCGCCGACACCTTGTGTCTTTGTACCTCGAGCGGGAATCGAACCCGCACTCCCGAAAGAACTGGATTTTGAATCCAGCGCGTCTACCAATTCCGCCATCGAGGCATTCTTAATTGGATTGCAAATTTATAAATATTTTTCATCTAATTGATAAAAACTTAATGAAGTTATATAAATACTACTTAAATAATTTTAAATTTGCAGCGAACAAACAACAACACAACACAAAACCATGGAAAATTACCAACTAACACCTAAAATTTTTGCTTGTAGCCAGAGCAAAGAATTAGCTGAAAAAATTGCTCAAAGCTATGGCGTTTCGCTAGGAAACGTAGAAATTACAAAATTTAGTGATGGTGAATTTCAACCAGCTTTTGCAGAATCTGTAAGAGGAAGAAGAGTTTTTATAGTTGGTTCTACATTTCCAAATTCCGACAACTTAATGGAAATGCTTTTAATGCTAGATGCCGCAAAAAGAGCCTCAGCTCGTCATATTACAGCTGTAATCCCTTATTTTGGATGGGCTAGACAAGATCGTAAAGATCAACCACGTGTTGCTATCGGAGCTAAATTAGTCGCTAATTTAATTCAAACAGCGGGAGCAACAAGAATTATGACAATGGATTTACATGCTGACCAAATTCAAGGGTTTTTCGAAAAACCAGTAGATCATTTATTTGCTTCAACATTCTTTTTACCTTATGTAAAAGATCTTAACCTAAAACATATTACTGTTGCGTCACCTGACATGGGTGGTTCAAAACGTGCGTATGCATACTCTAAGTATTTAGAATCAGACGTTGTTATTTGCTATAAACAAAGAATTAAAGCAAATGTAATTTCTACAATGGAATTAATTGGAGAAGTAAAAGGTAGAAATGTAATCTTAGTTGATGATATGATTGATACCGGAGGGACTTTAGCCAAGGCTGCTGATTTAATGATTGAAAAAGGAGCTCTAAGTGTTCGAGCAATATGTACGCATCCTATTTTATCTGGAGATGCATATGATAAAATTGAGAATTCTAAATTATTAGAATTAATAGTTGCAGATACAATTCCTTTAAAAAGAGTAAGTTCTAAAATAAAAGTTGTATCTTGCGCCCCTTTGTTTGCAGATGTTATGCGTAAAGTACAAAACAATACATCTATAAGCGGACAATTTTTAATGTAAACAATTAATAAATATAAATAAATGCAATCAATTACAATCAACGGATCTCAAAGAGAAAGCGTGGGCAAAGTAGCTACTAAAGCCTTACGTAATGCTGGAAAGGTACCTTGCGTATTATACGGAGGAGACAAACCATTACACTTTTCAGCTGATGAAATTTCATTCAAAAATTTAGTGTACACGGCTAACGTTTATACAGCAACGATTGAATTAGAAGGGAAAACTTACAATGCAATTTTACAAGACATTCAATTTCACCCAGTGTCTGATAAAATTTTACACGTAGATTTTTTCCAGTTATTTGATGATAAATTAGTAACTATGAACATTCCTGTAAAATTAGTAGGGAATGCGCCTGGTGTAATTAATGGTGGTTCTTTACGTTTTGCAATGCGTAAATTAAGTGTAAGAGCTTTACCTGCTAACTTACCTGACTTTATAAATGCTGACATTTCAAAAATGAAAATTGGTCATAAGTTATATGTTACTGAATTAACTAATGAAAACTATACTATTTTACACCCAGATAATACTGTGGTAGTACAAGTTAGAACTTCTCGTAATGTATCTTCAGTTGAAGAAGAAGAAGGAGAAGAAGGAGAAGAAGAAGCTACTGACGCAGCTGAATAATATTCTATTATATTTTAATAAAAAGCGTTGCAATTGCAACGCTTTTTTTCTTTATAAAAACTTATTCTTTTTAGTATTTTTGTTTAATGGGAATTCTACATTTTATAAAAACACTATTTGAAAATAATAAAAACATTGCAACAGCAGAAAATATGAAAACGTTTTTAATTGTTGGCCTAGGTAATATTGGTGAAAAATATAATGAAACACGACATAATATTGGTTTTAAGATATTAGATGAGTTAGCAGCAAATGAAAGTATTTCATTTGAAAGTGAAAAACTTGGCGCTATTGCAAAATTTAGATTTAAAGGACGGACTTTTATTTTATTAAAGCCATCAACTTACATGAATTTAAGTGGTAAATCAGTGAAATATTGGCTTACTAAAGAAAAACTTCCCATTGAAAACTTACTTGTTATTTGTGATGATTTAAACCTTGAATTTGGCTCAATTAGAGTAAAAGGAAAAGGAAGCGACGGCGGACATAATGGATTAAAAGATATTAACGCTATTTTACAAACTCAGCAATATGCACGTTATAGATTTGGAGTTGGCTCAGCCTTTTCCAAAGGTCGGCAATCTGATTTTGTTTTAGGTGAATGGGATAAAGAAGAATACAAACAACTTCCAGAACGATTAAAAAAGTCTATTGAACTTGTAAAATCCTTTGGGACTGCGGGATTAAATAACACTATGAATTCATTTAACGGAAAATAGTTTATTCTTGATCACTTGCAAACCATTCTGCGTGTGATGATCCAGTTTCTCTTAACTTTAATGAATGTAATTTAATAGTTTCCGGCAATCTACTTTTTATTTTTTCAGCAAAATCAATCAACATCATTTCACTAGTTGGCTGATAATCTACCAATATAACATTGTGTTCTCTTTTTTGTAATTCTTCAGCCAATTCAATATGTGGAGTGTTTTTATTAAACACAGTTGCGTGGTCAAACTTATTCACTATTTCAGAAGAAACAATCTTTTTTAAATCTCCAAAATCAATCACCATCCCATATTTCACATTTGAAATATCACTTATTGGAGTTCCAATTACAGTTACGGATAACTTATAACTATGCCCATGAACATTTTTACATTTTCCATCATATCCATATAAGGCATGGCCTGTTTCAAAATCAAATTGTTTTGTTATTCTAATATTGCTCATTTTAAAGCCAACTTTAATTTTTTAATCTTCTAAATCTTTCCTGTTCTTAGCTTTATTATAAACTAAATAAGCTAATAAAACCAGTATCACAAAAGGTAAATAAGTGCCAATAACAACTCCTATTTCATACCCATTATCTGGTGCATTTTTAATTTTTTCTTCAATATTTACTTCTTGAAAAAGCAAAATAATAACTGACATCATTTACTTCTTTTTAAATTTTTGCAATGCTTTTTTAGTAAAATCCGATAGCACTAGGTCTCCACTTATTTCAGCACGCTCTTCTAATAAACTAGTCCAATTATCAGTGCCTTTCCATAAAACCTTTTTCATTTCAATTAAGGCATTTACATTATATAAACTTAATTTAGTTGCCAAATTTTCTACTTCAATATCCATCTCTTTTACTGTATCAAACACTTTGGCATATAATCCTTTTTCTTTTGCCCAATATGCCGTTTTCCAACTTGAGGCATCAATGGTTAACTCACTAAAGGCTGCTATTCCTATTTTTCTTTCAACTGCTGGTGCAATTACAAATGGTCCAATTCCAATTGTAAATTCAGATAGTTTAATTGAAGCCTGCTCAACCGCAAAACAATAATCACAAGCCGCAGCTAGGCCAACACCTCCACCAACTACCTTGCCCTGTACTCGTCCAATTATTAATTTTGAACAAGAACGCATAGCATTTAAAACATTAGCGAAACCTAAAAAAAACTGTTTACCTTCTTCTAAATTGGAAATGGCTACAAGCTCATCAAAAGAAGCTCCAGCACAAAAGGCCCCATCCTTTTCGCTTTTTAAAATAATAACGTTAACTGAATCATTAACACTTAACTCATTAAAAGCCGTTGCTAACCTTTGCAATAGTTCACTAGGAAATGAATTACTAGCAGGATGATAAAACTCAACCGTTGCTATATTATTTTGAATATGTGTGTATAAACTTCCGTTGCTCATAATTGCCAAAGTTACGTGTTTTTATATAAATAGTTCCTTCTAAATTTTACAACGAGTACACTTGCCCTAATCAACATCCAAATGCTAAAAGCAATCCAAATTGCATATAATTTTAAATTAAAATAATCACCTATTAATAGTACTGGAATAAAACCTAAAAAAGTAGCAAAAATTAATAAATTCCTTAATGTAGTTGCTTCTGATAATCCTTTAAAAATTCCGTCGAAAACAAAAGCAATGGCATTTATTGGCTGCATAATTAACACTATCCAAAAAATGCTGTAAAACGACTGTAAAACTTCTTTATCATGTGAAAAAAGCTTACCAATTTGAAAATAAAACAATGAACATACGGTGGCTAAAATAAATGCAATTATTATAGAATACCTGCTAAGTTTTACACTTAATCGCCATAACTTTTTATAATTCTCTTCACCCAACAGTTTTCCGGAAACTATATTTCCAACACTTGAATATCCATCAATAAAAAAAGCAAAAAACAACCAAATTTGAAAAGCAATGGTTTGCGCGGCTATATAGTTGTCACCATATTTTGTAGCAAAAGAGTTAGCGAAATATAATGCAACATTTAATGCCGCTGCTCTAATAGCTAAGTTTATGCTTATGGACAATAACTTTTTAAATTCTTTATTTAATGGAAACGAAATTTTTAAACGAAATGGTGTTTTTTTCAACAATAATATTAACGCCAAAATAGTCATAACCGCCTGAGAAATCACACTTGCCCAAGCGGCTCCAACAATATTCATCGGGTTGATAAACCCTTCTATTCCGAAAACCAATAAAAAGTCTAAAACAACATTTAAAACTGCTCCAATAATACTAATTACCATTGGCCAGAAAGTATTTTGCATTCCCCCGAAAATACCAAATACTGAAAATACAAAAAGAGTTAATGGAAATCCTATTGCTCTTATTTTAAAATATTCAACCGAGTAATTTAAAATAAGTCCACTGGCATTGTATAATTGAAATATTTCTTGTGCAAAAAACAACGTAATAAAATAAATAAAAATACTTACAACTACATTAAACGCTATTATTTGAGCGGGAAGTGTTGCAATTTCTTTTAGTTTTTTAGCGCCTAAATATTTCCCTACTGTAGCCGATATCGCCGATCGGGTTTGAGCTAATATCCATACACATGCCGATATAAAAGAACCTGCAATTCCTACTGCCGCCAATGCTTCGGTTGGGTGGTCTTGAATATTCCCAACTATAGCCGTATCTGTTATTGAAAGTAATGGCTCGGCTATTCCAGAAATTATTGCAGGAATAGCAAGTTTATTTATTGCTTTAAATGATATTTTAGATTTATGATTCATTTAAAATTAATTCATAACAATAAAAAGGAAATTTACTTTGCTTTGGAAAAAAGATTTCTTCTAACCTCTTATAACCACGTGCTTCATAAAATTTTAGGTTTCTTTTATTTTGGCTAAAAGTATCTAATCGAATCGATTTATAATTATTTTCTAAAGCAAATTTCTCTCCGAAATTCATTAATTTTTGAGCACATCCTTTTCCTTGTGCTTTAGGTAAAACTGCTAATCGATGTATGTAAAGGTTTCGCCCATTTTCAGTGAGCCATTTTACATTCTTATATTCTATATCCTCCTCTTCAGTCAGCACAATTATTCCAACTATACGATTGTTGTCTTCCAATTTCCATATTTGTTGAAATTCAATATCATATCTTAAAACTTCTTTTGAAGGATAATGCTCATTCCATTGAAAAATTTCTTTTTCAATTAAGTCCCTTGCGCAACTTTGAGTTAACAAATGCAATTCATCCAAATCCTGTATGAAAGCTCTTTTTATAATCATTTATTTAAAATAAATTCGATACTTTTTTTAACTACATTTTCTAGATCTTCTGGCATCTTTCCATTCTTCCATGGCTGTGTGCAGCCCAATGGGTGATTCATTCCTTCCACTATTAACAATTCACTTTTAGGATTCCATTTATGAAGATTTTCAGCTTCCTTAGGTAAAACTACAACATCGTTTGTTCCATGTACAATTAGATGTGGAATTTTTAATTTTGAAACTGCATTTTTTATAGTTAAACGCTCCTCATTATCTATAAAATTCTGATAAAACTGATACAAATGAGGCATTTTTTGCTTAGTTCGTGCATTTTCAATATATGAAATACCTGCCTTTTCCCACATTTTCAACATTTCACCTTTTGGGAAACGTGCTCCAAAATCTGATACTGCAGACCACGTAATTACTTTTGTGACTTTTTCGTTTTCTGCGGCTTTTATTGAAACGATTCCGCCGCCTCTAGAATGCCCTATTAAAGTGATATTACTGGTATCTATTTCATTCTTAAAATCAGGATGATTTATAACCCATTCAATTACCGTTTCTAAATCATCTAATTCTATAATGAAATTGTTTTCTCCAAAAGCATCAAGATCCGGGAAATCTATTGGGTTATCTTGAGTTCCTCCATTATGTGAAAAGTTAAATTTCACAAAAAATAAATTATTATTAATAAATTCAGGCACTGCCAAATTCCAAGCTCCCCAATCTTTATAACCCTTATATCCGTGGCAAAATATTACAATTGGTTTTTTTGAATTGTTCTTTTCAAAATAAACATCGGTTAAAATTGGTTTATTATGGTTTTTACTTTTTAAACTAATATTTGTAATGAACTTCATTTATTTATTTTTAAAATGGTAAATTTTCATTCTGCTGGAATGGAATTTCAGGGTTTAATATTTCTACTATTATTCTATGTAATTCGACTAAAAATAATTTGATTTTCTCATCAGTTATAAGGGTTTCATTTACCCCTCTTTTCTCTGAAAAATTCATTTTTAAGAAACCACTATTCAAATTTTTGAATGAAATTATACCTGCTTCAACATGTTGTGTATTACTAAAACTTTTGTCTAGTGAAAATAAATAGGAATACAACATTACCTGTAATGCCTTGGTATATTTATAATCATCGCTCAAAACACTAAAATCCGTGATTTTTAAGTCTTTTGCCTCTACTTTACCAGTTTTGTAATCTATAATTCTAGTTACACCATCTAACTCATCAATTCTATCAACAATTCCTCTTATTTTTATGGCGTAGTCAATTCCTTCAATTTTAATTATAGCTTCCAGTTTTTCTTCTAAAGCAACAATTTTTAATTGTTTATTTTGCTTTAACAATTCCAATTCTTGTTTTAAAAATCGTTCAACATTGTTTTTGCAAACCTCATAAATTAGTTTGTTTTTTCCAGTATGGATGTTCCCGTTTTTATAATGCTCTTGAAAGTTTTTTACGAGTAATGAATCTATCTGATGATGCATTTTTTTCAAATGCTCAATACTAATAAAAACACCTTCAAAAGGTTTATATAATTCTTCTAAAACACCATGTACAACGGTCCCCATTGTATTTGCGGCTATGGTTTCTTCAACCTCGTCATCGTCTTTAATTTTAAGCACCTTTTGTTCGTAAAAATTAATTGGGTTGTATATGTAGTTTGCCAATGCTGAAGGTGAAATTCCTTGCGTAAAAACCTCTTTTAGTTTTTCTATAACTTCAGGTGTTTTTTTAATTTCTAGGTCGGTTTTGGTTAAAGTTTGAACTTTTGGACTTATTATAGTTTTTTGAATACTTGGATTATTAATTTCAAGTTTTGTTAAAAATCTACTTTTTTCTCCCGATCCATAACCATCTGTTTCTGTATTATACAATAAGTAAATATTTTTCGCACGCTGCAATAAACGTTGAAAATGATATGAAAAAATTGCATCTTTTTCCTGATACGTTGGCAATCCAAAATACTTTTTAACATCAAATGGAATAAATGAAAATTCATTTTTACCTCCTGGTAATATACCTTCATTAACCGATGTTACAATTATCGTTTCAAAATCCAAAGCTCTTGTTTCTAACATCCCCATTAATTGCAACCCTTTTAATGGCTCTCCCTGAAATGACAACTTTTCATTTCCTAACAACTGGTTGTAAAATAAACTAAGGGTTTTTAAATTTGTTATATAGTTGTATGTTGTGTTTAATGCCAATAATTGCTGAAAAATATTGAAAAAACGATACAAATATTCCTTTTCAACTCCAACTGAAAAATCTTTTATTTCAACCAATAAATTAATACATTGATTTATAATTTTATTAATATCCTCTGAAAAGTTAAACATTGAAAATATCAATGATGACTCTTCAACTTCACTTTTTGATAGGAATTTTTTTATTCCATTTATAGTTAAAAATATATTGTTTTCAATTTTAATTTTAGCAATCAATTTTTGAAGTACTTCTCCTTGCATTTGGTTTACAAAAGGATCACTTAAAAGGTTTAAGACATCTTTATAATAAAATTGATGTTCTTTACCCTTATTGAATTTTTGTTGATTTAAATGCAGTTTAAATAACTTCTCGAACAAACCTGCAATAGGAATATCTTTTAAAGGATATCCCATTGTTATATTTATATTTTCCACTTTCGTTGGAAGGGAATTTAAAGTAAGTGATAATAGGTTCTCGTCGGCTAATACTAATGCCGTTTTATTGAAATTATCAAATTTAGATAACAACTCTCCAGCATATTTAATTTGAGTTATGTTTTTAGGAGCTCCAATAATTTGAATGTTTTTATGACTACTATTTTCATTTTCTATCCATAAAAATGGATTCTTTTTATAATATGTCCATTGGCTTTTATACCTTCTTAAAAAAACACCTGCTTCATTTACATTATGAATAATATCTTCATTTGTATCCCAATATATAGTAGCTAAATTATTATTTAACAACTCTTGAAAAATATATTCTTCAGCTTTATTTAACGCATTAAAACCAACAAAAATAGTATGACTGTTAGGATTATTATGAATATAAAACTCCAAGTTTTCTTTGGCTTCTCTATAAATTAACCCTTGGTAACCAACCTTATTGCTCTTTAGCTTTTTATATAAGGAAGCGTATAGAATATTTAAATATTCAAAAAACTGAAAATAATTCACGGCTAATTGACTCGGTTTTTTATCCTGAAACCATTCATTTAATCGTTTTACATCCCTTAAGTTTGAGAAAAACGCTTCGGAATTAACCAAATAGCTATCTAAATCATTAAAATCGTGTAGGGCTATTGTTGCCCATTGTGAAAAAACTTCAAACGAGTCTAAATTTTCAGTAGTAATCTTTTTTTTATAAATACTATAAAATTCAAATAGAAGTTGAGTGTTATCAATCAAACTTATATCAGCTAATTCCTGAATATAATTTTCAATGCTTATAATTTTCGGCAAAAAAGAAGTTGATTCTGATTTAGAAATAATCTCTTCTTTAAGAAAAATACATGAACGCTGACTTGGGAGTACAAATGTTAGTTCACCAATATTTTTGTACTTACTTAAAACATCTTCAATAACTTTAGAAATAAACGATTTCATAATTTTTTTTTCGATGCATAAAAATAAAAAAGCCATTTCAATTGAAATGACTTTTTTATTTTTATTTTTTTAAAATTTAATTTCTTAAAACTTTAATTTCTACTCTTCTGTTTTTTGCTCTGCCTTCAGCAGTATAATTTGATTCAATTGGTTCCAATTCTCCCATTCCTCTAACATTTAAATCCATTTTATTAACTCCTCTTGAAACTAAATAGCTCAATAATTTGTTTACTCTTGCTAATGAAAGTTTTAAATTAGCTTCTTCCGGCCCAACATTATCAGTATGTCCTCTAATTTCAAATTTTAAATTATTATTCTTCTTCATTAACTCAGCAATTTCATTTAAGGTAGATTCATATTTTAGATAAAATTTATCTGAACCTGAAATAAATAAAACACTTCTAGATAACTCATTAAGTTTAACTTCTAACTCTTTTGTTTCAATTGGACAACCTTGATTTTCAGATGGCCCTACTTCAAATTTACATTTATCCAATTTGTCAATAATCCCATCTCCATCAGAATCTACTTCAGGACAACCTTGGTTAGAAATAGGTCCTGCATTGGTTGGACAGGCATCTCTCTGATCAATAATTCCATCGCCATCACTATCTGGGCAACCTTTTAATTCAACAGATCCTTTAATAAATTGACAGTTATCAAATTTATCTGCTACACCATCACCATCCGTATCCGGACAACCTTTTAGTGCTTGAACTCCAAAAACATCTGGACATCCATCTTCAGAATCTGCAATTCCATCTTCATCTGTATCTGGACAACCTTCAAATATGGCTAAACCAAATACACTTGGACATTTGTCATCTTTATCATAAACACCATCATTATCTTCATCATATCCACCAAATTTATAAATCAAACTTAACGAATGCTGAAAATGAGGATCAACTTTTTTTCTTAACGTATGCTTATATACTGATTGTCCTCTTATCCCAAATTTTTTATTGAACCAAAATTTCGCTCCTAAACCACTGTTTATTGTTGGTGTACTGTTCATTATTTCCCTTTGTACTTTTAAACCACCTCCTAACAAGGCATATGGATCAAACCAACCTGTTTCACCAATAATTTTATTTAAATCATAATTAAAATTTAAATCCAATGCTAAATAAGATAAACTTTGTGGAAGGTATTTATTTCCAATCTTGGTTATTTTATTCACACTTCCTGAAAATTCAACATTAAAACTCTCATTTAAATACCTGCCTAAACTAAGCTTTGATGGTGCTTTAACATAATTGTAATGGTCTTTTCGATTTAAAAATTGACTAAACCAATTTCCTCCATTATCAGAATTTGTTGGGTAAAAGTCTACTGCATTTACACCAAAACCAATAACCCAAGGGTTATCTCTATCTTGTCCTAATAAGTTGTTGCTAAAAATAAGAACAAGCAGAACTATGATACATTTGTTTGTTAAGTTATTCATTTTCATACATTTATTTTCTACTAATTTAGGAGGTAAATATGAATTTACAAAGTAATTTAACGAAAAAGTCATCCCTTTCTGGATGACTCATATCTAATTTCTCATTTAAATTTAATTTTTTACAATAGTTTAATACTCTTTTTGAAAACTAAATTAACCAAATTTCAAGTTTGGATATTAACTATAAACCGAATACTTTATTTTTAACTTAAAACAAAACAGTAATTTATATAATAAAAAAACGCTCCGTAAATACGGAGCGTTTTTTAAATATATTATATTTTAATTATTTAAGAGTTACCTCAACACGTCTGTTATTAGCTCTACCAGCTCTATTCATGTTAGTGTCAATTGGGTTGTTTTCTCCAAATCCAACAGAAGTTAATCTTTCTGCATTGATACCATTTGAAATTAAGAAATCTCTAACAGCACTAGCTCTTTTTTCAGATAATGTTTGGTTTGATTTTACTGAACCAACACTATCAGTATGTCCTGCTATAATAAAATTAGCTTGTGGATATTCTTTAAAGATAGCTGTCATAGATTCTAAAACACTCATTGTTTCATTTTTGAAAGAAGATTTTCCAGTGTCAAATAAGATAGTTTTAGCATATTCATTTAATGTAGCCATTACTTCAACTGTTGGAAGTTCTGGACAACCATTGTTTGAAGCAGGTCCTACTTCATTAACACATTTATCATCTTTATCTAATACACCGTCACCATCAGTATCTGGCCAAGGACAACCTTTGTTCTCAACTGGACCTGCAACTGAAGGACAAGCATCATCTTTATCAACTACGCTATCACCATCAGCATCTGGACAACCATTATTAGCTTTTGTTCCTTTTTCATTTGGACAAGCATCATCGTTATCAGCAATACCATCAGCATCAGCATCTGGACATCCGTTTAAAGCTGCTAAACCAGCAACAGTAGGACAAGCATCTTTTGAATCAATAATTCCATCATTATCAGAATCTGGACAACCATTAAATTCAACTAATCCGAAAACCTCTGGACAAGCATCTTCTTTATCGTAAACACCATCATTATCTGTATCTGTACCACCAAATTTAATAACTACACCAACAGAGTGTTGCATATGACCTCCAATGTTACTTTCAAATGATTTTTTCCCTTTCATCTCAATATTTAATCCAATATTGTCATTAAACCAAAAATTAGCACCTAAAGCACCATTAAAAGTTCCCGTTCCAAAGCTATCCATCCATACATAACCTCCACCAACAGAAGCATAAGGATCAAACCAAGAAGTTTCTCCAATAATTTTGTTAAGGTCGTACTTTACAGCTCCATCTAAACCAAAATAAGATAAATCAGATACACTAGCATCTCCTATTTTAGAAATTTTGTTTATTGTACCTGCAGCTTCAAAGCTAAAACCATCAGCTAAATATTTACCAACTGTTAACCTAGTAACAGCAGGAATCATATTATAATGATCGTTTACATTGAAAAACTCATCAACTAAACGATTCTTATCTGGGTAGAAATCCACCGCGTTTACACCAAAGCCAATTGCCCAAGGATTATTATTATCCTGCGCATTAACATTGTTGAAACCAACAACTAATACTAAAGCCAATAAGGCTACTTTTAAATGTTTCATTTTTAATAATTTAAATTTAAAGTTCTTTCTTTATTCATAATAATGAGCTAAAATAGCCCAAACTAAATACAAAAATACAAAATAATCTTAAAACGGGTGTGTTTTTCTTATTTTTTCTATATTACTTCTAATTTTCGCCCCACCTTAATGAATGCTTTTACAGCTTTATCAATATTCTCTTTCGAATGAGCCGCAGATAATTGCACTCTAATTCTAGCTTTCCCTTTTGGTACGACTGGAAAAAAGAATCCAATTACGTAAATCCCCTCTTCAAGCAACATATTAGCCATATCCTGAGATAATTTAGCGTCATAAAGCATTACAGGAACAATAGCTGAATCACCTTTTACAATATCGAAACCTGCTTTGGTCATTCCCTCTTTAAAGTAATTTGTATTAGATTCTAGCCTATCCCTTAACGATGTATCATTCGAAATCATTTCAAAGACCTTTAGTGAAGCGCCTACAATTGCTGGCGCTAAAGAATTTGAAAACAAATAAGGACGAGAACGCTGACGAAGTAATTCTATGATTTCCTTTTTCCCTGTTGTATAACCACCCATTGCCCCTCCAAGAGCCTTTCCTAAAGTACCTGTAATGATATCAACTCTACCCATTACATTTTTCAATTCTAAAGTACCTCTACCAGTTTTACCTATAAACCCAGCAGCATGGCATTCGTCTACCATTACTAAGGCGTCATACTTATCGGCTAAGTCACAAATTTTATCCAGACTTGCCACAACACCATCCATTGAGAAAACACCATCGGTAACAATTATTTTAAATCGATGATTGTTTTTGTTGGCCTCAATCAACTGTTCTTCCAAATCTGCCATGTTATTATTTTCATATCGATAACGTGCGGCTTTACATAAACGAACTCCATCAATAATTGAAGCATGGTTTAATGAATCGGAAATAATTGCATCTTCTCCTGATAGTAATGGTTCAAAAACACCTCCATTTGCATCGAAAGCTGCTGCATATAAAATAGTGTCTTCCGTTTCATAAAACGATGCTATTTTTTGCTCTAGCACTTTGTGAATATCTTGTGTTCCACAAATAAAACGAACCGATGACATTCCAAAACCATGAGTATCCATTGTGTCTTTTGCAGCTTGAATTACTTCTGGATTATTTGACAATCCCAAATAATTGTTTGCGCAAAAATTAATAACTTCTTCGCCTGTACTAATTTTAATAACAGCATCTTGTGATGTTGTTATTATTCTTTCTGATTTATATAAGCCCGCAGATTTAATTTCTTGTAGCTCTTTTTGTAAATGTTGTTGTATTTTACCGTACATAATTGGATGTTTTAAAGCAAAGTTATCGAATTTTAAACTTCTTCAATACTTATTTCTTTATTAATATAAACTAATAATTTTTTATCAATCGAATAGTTTAACTCTTCTAAAACTCTTGCATAATTAATAATTTGCTGATGATATTTTTTATCAGGTTTTCCAGTTTTATAATCTATTATTGTTAATTTCTCATTTATTAAAACTAACCTATCTGGAATAATAATTTTCTTATCACCTGTTATAATTTCTTGTTCATTATAAACTTTATTGTTATGTTCAAAATAAATCCCAAGCAATTTATGGTTTATTACTTGATCTATAATTTTATCGATTTCAACTTCTTCTTTACTTGTAATTACCCCTTTAAAAACATATTGTTTTAAAACCTCATCAACATCATTTTTTGTTTTAATTTTTGATAAAATTTCATGAATTAAATTACCATACTCAATAGATTTTCCCTGATCAGTATCCCAAAGTAAAGATGAATTTGAAACAATCGAAATGTTATGATTTCTCCAAGAGTTTGAAATAAAACTAGTTTGAATTTGTGTTTTTCTACCTTCTTTAGGTGTTACATTTCCTCTCGTAGAATCTCCAAAATAATACTCATTTTTATCAGATTCCCATAAATTTTGTTGTTTTAAATAATTTATGAAAAGCCCTGACGTAAATGATAAATTCTCTTCATTTTTTAAAGAAATGTTTTTTTCTGAAATAATATATAATTGTTCTGCAGCTCGTGTTAATGCAACATAGAGAACATTAAAATTATCTAACTCCAATTCTTCTCTTTGCTGATCAAATAATTCGACACCTTGCTCTCCTACATAATTTAATTTTTTACCATAATCAACTAATACGGATTTTATAGGACTAGACTGATTATAAGAATACCAAGCTTTTGGCTTAATTTGATTGTAAATATTTAAATCGTAAGGATAAATTACAACCGGAAACTCCAATCCTTTCGCTTTATGAATTGTCATTATTCTAACCGCATCTTTTGCCTCAGGAGCAACTATACTTAATTTATCTTTTTTTAACTCCCAAAACTCTAAAAAACCATGAATTGAAACTTCCTTTTTTTGTTGATATTCAAAAACCACGTCTAAAAAGAATTGCAAATTGGAATCCGATTCTTTAGCTAAACCAAAACTGCGAATTATAAACTCAATACTTTCATAAAAAGGAGTTTGAACAAATTCGTTATAACTAAAAAATAAATTATATACTCTTAACTCCTCAAAAAACTCAAGATTAGTTAAGTTTATAAAACGACTTAAAAACTGATGTTTTTCTTCCGAAATTTTTAAGTAATCAAACAGAAAATATAATACTTGCGCCTTATATTCTTTATTTAAAGGGTTTTGAATAACCCCTAATAAATCTATTATAAAACGTACCTTTTCACTGTTTTTTAATAATAATGTTTCAGAAGAAATAATTTCGATTCCTTTCTCTGATAAATAATTAGCCACCTCAACACCCTGGCTTCTTGTTCTAACCAATACACATACTTCGTTTTTCTGAAAAGAAGCATCTAAATTATTTATTATTTCCAGTACTTTTTTAGGGTAAATAGGCTCATTCTCTTCATCTTCTTCAATGTTTTTTTGTTTTTCAACAAATGATAATTGCACAAAGCCTCCTTCATTTTTATTGAATTCTTGATTATTCCCTTCAAAATATAAGTTGCTATAACTTTTATTGGCTAAAAACTGAGAAACGTGTTGGAAAAACTTATTATTAAAATCAATAACCTCAGTAAAACTCCTATAATTTACACTTAAATTTTCTAATCCTTTTTCTACAAAAAACGGATTGTTTTGCTTATTTTTTTCCTTTGAAGAAAGATCTATAAATTGTTCAGCTTTTCCACCTCTCCATCTATAAATAGATTGTTTTGCATCACCAACTAATAATAATTTCCCTTTTTCGCCTACTTCATTTTCCGAAGAAATAGCATTATCAATTAAAGGAATTATATTTTGCCATTGCAATTCTGAAGTATCTTGCATTTCATCTATAAAATAATACCTGTATTTTTCGCCAATTCGTTCATAAATAAAAGGTGCAGGTTCGTTTTTTATAGTATCGCTAATTAGCTGATTAAATTCTGCATTTAACATTAAATTATTTTCCAACTTTATTTCTTGTAAAGCACTATTTATATAATTAAGAACCGCAAGTGGAATTAAGCTATTTAAAATTAAATCATTCAACGTTTGTTGCTGATAATTACTTTCAGATTCGCTGTACAATTCTAATAGCTGAGAAATAACACTATCTATCGCGCTTTTTACTGAAGCGGGTTTAGATTTAGAGTAAAATAAGTGATCATCAATATTTCTTTTTAACGTGTTTTGATCAAAAAACTGAGCTTTTTTGGGAGTATTAGCTAAAAGGGTAAAATGTTTTGGAATTTGGGTATAATAAAAATCCTTAAATTCTATCCCAGTTCCATTTATAAGATCTAATCCTGATTGACCTAGGTTTTTTTGTTCTTTTTCAATTTCCTTATTTTCCTTTTGAAGTTTTTCTTTTAATAATTTAAATTCATCAATTGAAATTTTGCCAAGTGATTTCAAATGTGACGCGTGATTTTCATTTAGAATTATTTTAGCAAAATTTTTAAGTTCTAAAGAAATATCCCAAGCCTTGTCATCTTCTAATTTTTGAATTGAATAATTGACTAATAATTGAGTTAATTCTTTATCATCTCCAATTTTTGAAATTACAATATCAACTGCTTCATTTAACAAACTTTCGGCATCCATTTCAACCTCAAAATTTAAAGGCAAATGCAAATCATGTGCAAAAGTTCTAATTAATTTATGTGTAAAACTATCTATTGTAGTAATTCCAAAACCAGAATAGTTTTGAAGAATCGCATTTATTATTTCTTTTGATTTATTGAAAACTGAAACTTCTGACAACCCTGTTTCCTTACAAATTCCATAAAGCATGTCATTAGATTCTTCCTTTGAAAAAGTGTGAAGGTTTTCAATCACACGCTCTTTCATTTCACCAGCTGCCTTATTTGTAAAAGTAACAGCTAAAATTTGCTGAAATTTATATGGATTATCACTTACTAAAAGAATTTTTAAGTATTCTTTTACCAAGGTAAATGTTTTTCCGCTACCAGCTGAAGCGTTGTATACTTGAAAAGAGGTTGTGTTTTGCATTCAAAGAATTTAAAATGCAAGTTAATAATTAATAAATTTAATTATAACAATTTTTATTGTTTCCAGACCACTTAAACTTCCTCACTCCATTTAACTTAAAAACGAGTCCAAAACTGTGCTGAAAATAATCATATGGATTTGCCTGAAGGAAATGATTATAATCTGATTGAAAATTTAAACCAAGAGCGTTTGTAAGCCATACATTAAACCCATAACCAGCTCCCAAATTAAAACCAGATAACACATCTATTCTCGAGTATCCAAGCCCCAATAAAATATAAGGATCAAACCTTCCTGTTTCATCAATTATTGAATTTAAATCATATTTTACTTTTGCATCAACTGCAAAAAAAGATAAGTTTTGTAACTGGTCTTGTGGCTTATAATTATATCCTTTTTTTATTTTATTAAGTGAAGTTGATATTTGTACAGAAAATCCATTTTTCAAATAATTGGAAACAGAAACTCTAAAAAATGCATCAGACATATTTACATCATTAAAATTAATGCTTAAATAATCTTTAAACATTTCTTCAACATTATTTTGATCTCTAATATCAACACCGTTTACCCCTATTCCAATTACCCATTTATTGTCTGAATCTTGAGGGTGTGTAATATGACTGATCAAAAAGGCAATTACAACGAATAAATAAACTTTATTAATACAATATAACTTCAAAATTCACAATTATGTATTTCTATAAACGATAAAAAAAAGATTAAATTTCATAGAATTTAATCTTTTTTTTATTTTCAAAATTTAGCAATTGCTAATTAAATTCGATTTACATATTTAATAGCTTTTGTAAAATCTTCAAGGTCATTATTGTTTAAAATCAAGTGAATTGCTTCATCTGCAACTTTTTCTACATTGTTTAATGGAAAACCTAGTCCAATACATATTTTTCTCAACACCTTAGCCTCTTCTGAAGAAGCATTTTCATCTGCATACACCATTTTCGCTAAATCATATAAATACTCTATTCTTTCATCATAATTATGAGGTGCATTTACAGGATATTCCTTTGCTGAATTAAGAATTTCTTTATATTTTTCTTCTAAAATATTAAACTTTTTAGCTAATCTTTTCAATAATTTTTCCTCCCCTTCAGAAATCACATTATCTGCCAATGATAGTCTAACAATACTTGCAAAATGAGCAATATTTCTTTTTTGCTCACCACCTAAATTATAATCTGATAATCCCATGTTTTTAATTTTTTTATGGACAAATATAAATAAACCCATAAAATATACATTATTTTAAACTTTAAGATTCGTGTTTAATTGGATTTACTTTTTTAATACCATTTTTAAAATCTTCCAAGTCTGGTTCCTTTAAAAAGAAATGTATAGCTTCCTTAACAATATTTCTGGCATTTTCTACTGGAAATCCTAAACCAACTGCAATCCTATCCATCATTGAAGTTTTATCAATTGTTGGGTTTTTATCTATAAATAACATTTTTGTTAAATCATAAAACCTTTCAAGTCTTTCATCATAACTAAATGGTGAATTTGAAGGATACTTTTCTGGCGCTTTTAAAATATCATTAAATTCATTTGTAGTTATATCCAACCTTACAGCCAATCTCTCTAATAAAACCCTTTCTTTGGGATCAATCTTCTTATCAAATAAAGCCAATTTTACAATTGCTGCAAAATGCCCTTTATTTTGTTCATGCAATCCTGTTGGGTATAAATCTGAAATTGACATAATTATTCTTTTAAAATTATCACCTAAATTTAAGAATTTTTAACGAATTTATCTTCATTTTTTTTAAAATGCTACCTTTGGCAAAATTTGCAACAATTGAGCAAGGAAAACATTATAAAAACGTACGAGCAAATTGTTCAGGATAAACAAATAACTGAACAGCTCTTAAAAGAAAAAAACCATTTTCAAATTTCGAATCTGGTCGGGTCTTCATTGTCTTTTGTTATTTCTGAAGGTTTTAAAAAAGCTGAAAAACCATTTTTACTTATTTTAAATGATAAAGAAGAAGCCGCCTATCATTTAAACGATTTAGAACAACTTCTAAATGATAAGGATGTGCTTTTTTATCCAGGATCTTACCGAAGACCTTATCAAATTGAAGAGACCGATAACGCAAATGTATTATTGCGTTCCGAAGTATTAAACAGGATAAATTCTCGAAAAAAGCCCGCTATTATAGTTACCTATTCAGAGGCGCTTTTTGAACAAGTGGTTACCAAGGCTGAACTTAACAGAAATACATTAAAAATAAGTTTAAATGATACTTTAAGCTTAGATTTTGTAAACGAAGTTTTGTTTGAATATCATTTTAACAGAGTGGATTTTGTTACTGAGCCAGGAGAATTCTCGGTTAGAGGAGGAATAATAGATGTGTTTTCTTTTTCACACGATGAACCATATCGTATAGAATTTTTTGGAGATGAAGTTGACAGCATTAGAACTTTTGATATTGAAACACAACTTTCAACAGAAAAGTTAAACAAAATAAGTATCATGCCTAATGTTGAAAATAAAACATTAGATGAAAAACGTGAAAGTTTTTTAGAATATATTTCTGCAAAAACAATTGTATTTTTAAAAGATATAGACCTTGTTTCTAATAAATTAGATAAGCTTTTTGTTAAAGCAGAAGAAGCTTTCACAAAATTATCTACTGCTATAAACCATGGTAAGCCAAACGAGTTATTTTGTGATGGCTCATTAATTAAAGCTCAACTAAAAGATTTTACAGTTGCAGAAATTGTGAGTTCACGTACATTAAATACGATAACACAAACTGGCATTCCTAATATTCAGTTCAACACAAAACCTCAACCATCATTTAACAAACAATTCGATTTGTTAATTGAAAACCTACATCTAAATACAGAGAACGGATTTCAGAATTATTTGTTTTGTGATTCGCAAAAACAAGCCGATCGTTTTCACGATATTTTTAATGATGTTGATAAAGAAATTAAATACAAAACTCTTGTTTTTCCGTTATTTCAAGGTTTTATTGATGTCGAAAATAAATTAATTTGCTATACAGATCACCAAATTTTTGAGCGATATCATAAATTTCGTTTAAAAAGCGGACAAGCCAAAAAGCAAACAATTACCTTAAAGGAACTAACAAACCTTGAAGTTGGTGATTATGTTACTCATATTGACCATGGAATTGGAAAATTTGGAGGGCTTCAAAAAATTGAGGTTGAAGGAAAAAAACAAGAAGCCATTAAATTAATTTATGGAGAAAGAGATATTTTGTATATCAGCATTCATTCTCTTCATAAAATATCCAAATACAACGGAAAAGATGGAACCGCTCCAAAACTTCACAAGTTAGGTTCAGGTGCTTGGGCCAAACTAAAACAAAAAACAAAATCACGCATTCGCCATATCGCTTATAATTTAATTGAATTATATGCGAAAAGAAAAATGCAAAAAGGATTTCAATACAGTCCAGATAGTTATTTACAACACGAATTAGAAGCTAGCTTTTTATATGAAGATACTCCAGACCAATCTTCATCTACCCAAGACGTGAAAACCGATATGGAAAAAGAGCAACCGATGGATAGATTAGTTTGTGGAGATGTTGGTTTTGGTAAAACAGAAATAGCTATTAGAGCGGCTTTTAAAGCTGTTGATAATGGAAAACAAGTTGCAATTCTAGTTCCTACAACCATTTTAGCTTTTCAACATTTTAAAACATTTAGCGAGCGCTTAAAAGACTTTCCTGTTACCGTTGAATATTTAAACAGGTTTAGAACTGCAAACCAACGAAAAGGTGTTTTAGAAGGTTTATCGAATGGTTCTGTTGATATTGTAATTGGAACACATCAGCTTACAAATTCATCAATAGAATATAAAGATTTAGGTCTGTTAATAGTCGATGAAGAGCAAAAGTTTGGAGTTGCAGTAAAAGATAAATTAAAAACAATTAAAGAAAATATAGATACATTAACACTTACAGCCACACCAATTCCAAGAACATTACAATTTTCATTAATGGCTGCAAGAGATTTATCCGTAATTAATACGCCGCCACCTAATCGCGTACCCATTGAAAGCAATGTTATAAGATTTAGTGAAGAAGTAATTCGCGATGCAATTAGATATGAAATTCAACGAGGTGGACAAGTGTTTTTTATTCATAATCGTATTGAAAACATTAAGGAAGTAGCCGGCTTATTACAACGTTTGGTTCCTGATGCCAAAATTGGAATTGGTCATGGACAAATGGATGGTAAAAAGTTAGAAAGTTTAATGCTAGGCTTTATTAATAACGAATTTGATGTGTTGGTTTCAACAACCATTATTGAAAGCGGATTAGATGTGCCAAATGCAAACACTATTTTTATTAATAATGCCAATAATTTCGGATTGTCGGATTTACATCAAATGAGAGGTAGAGTAGGTCGTTCAAATAAAAAAGCATTCTGTTATTTTATAACACCTCCTTACCATATGATGACCGATGATGCAAGAAAAAGAATTGAAGCAATTTCCCTATTTACAGATTTAGGAAGTGGAATTAATATAGCGATGAAAGATTTAGAAATTAGAGGTGCTGGAGATTTATTAGGTGGTGAGCAAAGTGGTTTTATTAATGATATTGGTTTTGAAACCTATCAAAAAATATTAAATGAAACCATTGAAGAACTCAAAGAAAATGAATTTAAAGAATTGTATAATGAACCTTCGGACAAACCAAAAGAGTATGTAAAAGAAATTCAAATAGATACAGATTTTGAAATATTATTTCCAGATGACTATATCAACATAATTTCAGAACGTTTAAACTTGTATAAGCAACTTGGGGAATTAAAAACCGAAGAAGAATTGCTGAATTTTGAAACACATATAATTGACCGCTTTGGAGGTCTTCCAGTTCAAGTGGTTGATTTATTAAATAGTGTACGAATTAAATGGGCTGCAAAACATTTAGGTATTGAACGCTTAATTCTTAAAAAAGGAAAAATGGTTGGGTACTTTGTTTCAGATCAGCAAAGCTCATATTATCAAACTCCCGTATTTACGAAGGTTTTACAATTTGTTCAACAAAATTCGCATACGTGCACAATGAAAGAAAAAGAAACCAAAAATGGTTTGCGTTTATTATTAACTTTCAATAAAATTAATTCTGTTAAAAAAGCTTTGGAAACCATTCAAAAAATTTAAAATTGAAAAGTCAGCATCTTAAAAATATTATTGAGTTAAATGTTGCAATACTTCTTGTAAGCACTTCAGGTGTATTGGGCAGATTTATATCAATGCCTCCTCCAATTACCATTTGGTGGCGCTGTCTTTTTGCTGCTGTTATTTTAGGAGCGTTTTGCTGGTATAAAAAAATTGATTTAAAAATTAAACGAAAAAGAGATGTAGCAACCATTATTTTAAGTGGTTTGCTTTTTGGAGCTCATTGGATAACCTATTTTTACGCTTTACATCTTTCAAATGTTGCTATTGGAATGCTTTCGCTATTTACATATCCTGTTATTACTGCGTTGTTAGAGCCTCTGTTTTTTAAAACAAAATTAAATTTCAAACACGTGTTTTTGGGAGTCATTGTTTTAATAGGTATTTATTTTTTAGCCCCGGAATTTAACCCTGAAAATAATCAAACTAAAGGTGTGCTTTTTGGTCTTGTTTCAGCTGTTTTTTATGCTGTTAGAAATATTTTAATGAAAAAGAAAGTAGCAAGCTACCATGGTTCAATGCTAATGTTTTATCAAATGGCAATAATAACATTGGTTTTATGGCCTGTATTTTTCATTTTTAAAGCTGAAGCAACTGTAAGCGATTGGCAAGCATTGCTTGTATTAGCTTTGGTAACAACTTCTATTGGGCATACATTATTTGTAATGAGTTTTAAAAACTTTTCAATAGGTACGGCTAGTATCATTAGTAGTATTCAACCAATTTATGGGATTTTGTTTGGACTATTTTTTTTAAATGAAATACCGGCTTCGAGTACTATATTTGGAGGTTTTTTAATTATTTTAACTGTTGCTATTGAAAGTTTTCGAACTCGTAAAATATAATTGAATGGAATTTTTTAGAATTATTGATAAACAAGTAACTGAAAAACTACTTCAGGATAAAATTCAACCTAAAAATATTGAAGACTATACTGAAACCATGTTGTTTCTTGAAAATATTGAAAATAACTTTCTGGGCGGAACCTTATGGGGTGAATTCAATATAAGTTATGATAAAATTAATGGTGGTGTTCGATTTACATTATTAGATTGTCCAAATGCTTTGTCGTGGACAATTACCACTGGTTTCCCTCCTGAAAGAAACAAAATTATAATTCATTGCACTATTAACCGAACTCAAAAACCTAAAGAATTTATTGAGGAAATTGATGAGTTTTTAGATGAATGGGAAGCGGGATTGAATTCACAATTTTAACTTCTAAATAGTAAACTCTATTTTATAATATTCATTAATATCTATAACCATCATTCCTGCAGTTACCGCTGCTTGCATTCCAAGAATTCCATCTTCAAAAACCACACAATCTTTTGGTTCAATTCCCATTAATTGAGCACATTTCAAAAAAGTTTCTGGGTGAGGTTTCGGATTTATAATATCATCTGCTGTAATTACAATATCAAAATATTGCTGCATTTCTATAACTTCCAACGTTTTTTTTGCTCCAGTTTTTGTACTTCCTGTTCCAATAGACATTGGTAATTTTGAATGATATTTTCTCACCACATCTGCAACTATAGAAATTTCTTGTGTTAAATGACCTACGGTTTTAAAATGAGCCGCTTTTATATTGCCAACTGTTATTGGATCCATTTTAGTCCCAAATTGCTCATTTAATTTTTCAATGGTTGCTATACGAGGCATTCCTGTTAATTGCATAAATAAATCAGCAGTAAAATCAATCCCATAAGGTGAAATTGCTTTTCTCCAAGATTCAAAATGGTTTTGCATTGTATTAGCTACAGTACCATCTAAATCAAATATTAACGCTTTTGCTTTTTGAGGAATCTCTATCATAATCAAATTTTAATCGGTAAAAATAAGTATTAAAAACTCATTCAACTTACATTTTTAAAAAGATCATGTTTTTGTAAAAATTAAATGGCTTCATACAACTTTCCTGGCAACGGTTTTACAACTCCTTTCATCTCTAAATTAAATAAAATTGTTGTTGTTTGATGAATTGGAAGCTGACAGGTAAGAGAAATAATATCTAATAATTCTTTTCCTTCGTCTAATAAAAAATCATAAACTAGTTGTTCAACTTCATTCAACTCTACAAATAATTGTTTTTGAATGGTTTTTGGAGCCTCATTTTGCAATTTCCAATTAAGCATCTCTACCAAATCATTGGCAGAAGTTAAAATTGCGGCTTTATTTCTTTTTATTAAATCATTGCATCCTTTACTATAAACATCTGTTGTTCTTCCAGGTACCGCAAAAACATCTCTACTATAAGAATTTGCAATATCTGCTGTTACCAAAGAACCACCTTTATCGGCTGACTCAATAATAATAGTAGCTTCAGACATTCCAGCAACTATTCTGTTTCGTTTTAAAAAGTTTTCGCGCTGCAAGATGTCATTATGCCAAAAATCAGTTAAAAAGCCTCCATTTGAGTTTACTTCAGAAACATATTTTTTATGCGATTTAGGATATACTTCTTCAAACCCATGTGCTAAAACCCCAATTGTTTTAAGCTTGTTTTTTATAGCCGCCTTGTGCGCGCAAATATCAACTCCATATGCAAAACCGCTCACAATAATTGGATTGTATTCTTTAATCTCTGAAATTAGTTTTTCACAAAAATCTCGACCATAACTCGTTATTTTTCGAGTTCCGACTATGCTTATTATTGGCTGATTTTTTAAATTAAAGTTCCCTTCCTTAAATAATAAAATTGGCGCATCAACACAATGTTTTAATTTTTCAGGATACTTATTATCTGAAAAATACAATACTTCAATATTATTTTGTTGAAGATATTTTAACTCCTTTTCAGCTTCTATTAAATTAGCTGGATTATATAAATTTTGAATAATAAAAGATCCTATTCCATTAATTTTTTCGAGGTAAAAACGTTTCTCTTTTAATACATTTTTTGCACTCCCACAATGCGAAATTAGCTTTTTAGCATTGATATCTCCTACACCTTTTGCACGTTGTAACGCCAAAACATATAGCAATTCTTCTTCTAGCATATTTTAACAATTTGAATTTCAATATATAAAAAAATTGTTAATAAAAAAGGGGATAACTTTTAAAACTCCTATTGGTTTTAATTATATTTGATTAATGAGACTAGCAACATACATCAGCGATTTATTATACAGATACGAATGTGTAATTATACCAAATTTTGGAGGATTTGTTACCAATGAAATTTCAGCAAAAGTTAACCACTTTACGCATACGTTTTATGCGCCATCAAAACAATTAACTTTTAATTCGCATATACAAAACAACGATGGATTATTAGCGAATTACGTTGCTACCTCTGAAAATATTTCTTATTCGAAAGCAATTGAGTTTATTGAAAATGAAGTAATCAACTGGAATCTTCAATTAAAAAATGAAGAAATTGAATTAAAGAATATTGGTTCACTTAAATTAAATGAAGTAGGTAAACTTATTTTTGAGCCTTCTAGCTCAGTAAATTATTTAACCTCATCATTTGGATTAGAGTCTTATGTGTCACCTGCTGTTAAGCGTATTGCTTATCAAGAAAAAGTGAAACAACTTGAAACAATTGCTCCAGTGCTACCAACTGAAGAAAACAAACGAAAAACACCTGCTTTTATTAAATACGCGGCAACAGCCGCAATACTTTTTGCTTTAGGAACAGTTAGCTGGAACCAATATCAAAAAATGGAATACAATAATTTAGTTGCTGAATCTAAAATTCAACAACAAAAAGTTGAAAAATCTATACAGGAGGCTACTTTTGTGATTAACAATCCACTACCAGCAATTACTTTAAATGTATCGAAAGAAACTTTTAATTACCATATTATTGCAGGAGCATTTAGAGATCCTCATAACGCAGAAAAAAAACTGCAAGAACTTATAAATAAAGGTTATAATGCTAAAATATTAGCTATTAACAAATGGAATCTTACTCCTGTTGCCTTTGAGAGTTTAAATGATGAAAACGATGCAATTAATAAGCTAAATTTAATTCATAGAACAGAGTCAAAAGATGCGTGGCTATTGACTGAAAACCAATAAAATTCTCTTACCTTTTTTATCTTCTTTTTTAATTAAATAAGCATAACTTTGCAAAAAATTAAAAAAACATGGTAAAAACACCAAAGGACTCGTTAACAATATTAACTGATATTGTCTTACCTGGAGAAACAAATCCGCTTGGAAATTTATTTGGAGGTGAATTATTAGCAAGAATGGATAGAGCTTGTAGTATTTCTGCAAGACGTCATTCTCATAGAATAGTTGTAACCGCATCCGTTAACCATGTTGCTTTTAATAAAGCGATTCCAGTTGGAAGTGTTGTTACTATTGAAGCAAAAGTATCTCGAGCATTTAAATCATCTATGGAAGTATATGTTGATGTTTGGATTGAAGATAGAGAGTCGCAAGCTCGAACCAAAGTAAATGAAGGTATTTATACTTTTGTTGCTGTTGACACAACAGGAACTCCTGTTGCCATCCCTCAAATTATACCAGAAACTGAGCTAGAAAAAAAACGATTTGACAGTGCTTTACGAAGAAAAGAATTAAGTTTAATTCTTTCAGGTAAAATGCAACCTTCTGAGGCTACTGAATTAAAAGCTTTATTTATGTAATAATTAATTACATTTTATAAATCCACAAAGCGGGATCTTGAGTGTTTGTATTATTTGATAGTAAAAACCCTAAAATTGTTTTCCCGGTAATTTTATCCGTAAAAACCGTTCCAATTTCTTGTTTGGTATCTACTTTATCTCCTTTATTTACAAATACATTTTCCAGATTTTTGTATACAGTGATGTAATTACCATGTTGAATTAATACTGCCTTTCTATTTCCAGAAATTACTTGTACGGCTAAAATAGTTCCTTCAAAAACAGCTCGAGCTTTACTACCTTCATCTGTTGTAATTCGAACTCCATTACTTTGTATTGTTGCAGATTTAACAATTGGGTGAGGTTGTTTACCATAGTAAGTGGAAACATACCCTTTTTCAACCGGCCAGGGTAGTTTACTTTTATTTAAAGTGAATTTTGATGCCAATTCTTTAGCTTCAGCCGTTAAAGCAAAAGTAGTTGAACTGGCAGTTCCAGACGTATTTTCTGCTTTTTTATTAGATGCTGCAATAGCCTCTCTAATTAATCTATCAATTTGAGCATCTATACGCGCTTCCTCTTTTTGAAACTTTTGAATTTGATTTTTATATTTTCCTTCCTTCTTTTTAACCTGGGTTAGCAAATTTTCTTGTTCAACTTTTTCTTTTTCAATCACAGATTGTTCTTTCTTTTTAACATTTAAAAGAGCTTGTTTCTGATCCTTTTTAACTTTCAGTGAATCAATTAAAGATTGAATTTCTTTAGTTTTTAATTGAATCTCTTCGCCTTGTTTTATTCGAAAAGAAGTGTATTGTTTCATGTACTGAAAACGCTTATAAGCTTGGAAAAAATTTTCAGATGAAAGTAAAAACATGATTCTACTATTTTGAGATTTACTTTTATATGATTTATAAATCATATTAGCGTAATTCTTTTTTAGAGACTCTAAATTCCTTTCGTTTTTGTTTATTTGAAGTTGGTTTAAGTAAATTTCATTTCCCAATTCTTTCGACTCATTTGTAATCACCGAAATAAGATCCTCCCTTTTTCTAATTTTATCTTTTAAATCCTTTACATCATTTAATAAATTCGACTCTTTCCTTTTGGTATTTGAAAGTAGCGCATTTATATAAATAATATCCTTTTGAATTTGTGTTCTTCTCGCTTCTAAAACATTTCGTTTAGATTTTTGAGCAGAAATATTCACACTACAAAGTAGTGCTAAAAAAAGAAGGGGGTAATAAAATTTAAACTGCATTATTTTAAACTAATTTCTTTATAACCACTTGGTATTGAAAATGGAAAAGTTAATTTTTCATTAAACTCAACTGATCGATATTCAATATTTATAGTTGTTAAATTTTTGTTCTCAATTGCTTTTATATCAATATTCTCAGGGAATTGTTCTCCTTTTATTGATTTATACCTTGGATAAGAAACTGAAAGTGATTGATTTTTCGACGAATTTCTAATTTCTTGTCTGTTTAATTTAAAATTATCTGGATTCATAAAAAACAAAATTCCATATATCTCATTATCTTTTTTAGGTGATAATTCGTACAATTTGTTGTCTATTTTAGAATCGTATTTCTCCTTTTTTAGATTTAATATTGCCTGTCCTAATAAAATATTCTGAACTTTTTCATAATCTAATTCAGTTCCTAAAAACTTACTTAACAATGAAAAATCACCATCAAAATAAGTCCCTTCAAGTTTTTCATAATAACTAACTCTTGTTGGGGTTATCAATACTTTTGCCAAAGGAATACCAAATTTTGTTGCACTCATCCAAATTGTTTTATCCTTTTCAATTCGAAGCTTTATATTAATTGTAGCCGACGTTTTTTTATCGGAATATTTAGCGTTTAATTTAGCAACAATGGTTTTTTGATGAAAATTATTATTGTAATGATTATTAATTATTTTTTTCGTGGAAATAACTTGAATAGTATTTGAATCCACTGCTTTTTTATTGGTTTTACAAGAAGTAATCATCAACAACATCAATACAAATATTTTTAAATATAATTTCATTTATTTTTAATTTCTTAACTGTTCTATCCTTTGTTTATACTTTAACGCATCATTATTATTTCCAAGTCCCATATAGCTAATTGAGAACTGTTCATAATAATCTGCTTCCATCTCATTATCTTCTATAACAAAATCAATGCCAATAGTAAGAACGGTGATTGCTTCTTTATATTTCCCTAACTTATTTAATGCCAAAGCATTCATTAAATACAAAAATGGCTGCGTGGGAAATAATTCCAACGCTTTTCCACTATCTTCATATAACAAGCTAAAAAGATTAAGGTTTTCCTCTTTTTTTATTAGCTTTTGCAAAACAGAAAATTCTTTATTTTCTGAATATAATTTTTTCAATGTTTCTAAGTCTGAATTTTCAACTTGATTCTCTAAACTATTATTTACTGTTTTTCTCTTTTCAAGAAACTCTTTATATTCATTAATTTCAAGTGTTTTCAATCCGTTTTCTTCAATTTCACTTACTAGTTTTTCAGCTTCAACAAAATTTTGATTTTGAATATACAATAATACCAACTCATCTCCATAAACAGGTTTTATTTCAACCAATTTTTTTTGAATACTAATTGCTTTTTCAAATGCCTTTTGAGCTTTAAAAATAGCAACCTTATGAGCTAATAGATATGGATTATTTGATTCTTTTGATAATGCTTTATCTATAAATATTTCAGCTTCAAAAAAGTTTTTGTTTAATAAATAGTTTTTTGAAAACTCAAATTTCACTGCCAAACTACTAGAATCAATTTGGTTACATTTCTCTAATCTTTCAATTGCTTTACTATAATTTTTTATAGCCGATTGCTTTAAAGCTTCGAAAAAGTGAGTTTGAAACTCCAAATCTCTTTCTTCCTCAATATTTATATTTTGACAATATGAAATAGTTGAAATTATCAGAATCCCAACAAACACTATTTTATGTAAATAATTGCTTTTCATATTAAGGTGCAATATACAATTATTGAAATTATATTCCTTTAGGAATTGCGTCAATTAATTTTTGAGAATAGGTGGTTTTTGGAGCCTCATAAATTGAGTCGGCATCACCAATTTCCTCTATTTCACCTTTATTCATCACCACTAATTGATCTGCCATATATTTCACCACGGCCAAATCATGAGATATAAAAATATAGGTGAATCCAAAATCTTGTTTCAATTCATTTAATAAATTTAAAACCTGTGCTTGTACTGAAACGTCCAATGCAGACACCGATTCATCACAAATTATTAACTTCGGTTTCAGCGCTATTGTTCTTGCAATTCCTATTCGTTGTCGTTGGCCACCGGAAAACTCATGAGGATATCTGTAAAAATGTTCTTCATTTAAGCCAACTTTTTGCAGAATCTCAAAAACATAATTTTTCCTTTCAGCTGAAGAATTTAAAATTCCATGAACTTTCATTGGTTCAATAATTGCCTGCCCAACTGGGATTCTTGGATTTAATGAAGAAAAAGGATCTTGAAAAATTATTTGAACCTCCTTTCTAAAATTCTTCAACTCTTTTTTTGAAAGCTTAGTTACATCTTTTTGCTTATAAAATATAGTTCCTTTTGTGGCTTTTTCCAAATGTAAAATTGTTCGCCCTAAAGTTGTTTTCCCACATCCAGATTCCCCTACCAACCCTAAGGTTTCACCTTCAAAAAGCTGAAAGGAAACATTATTAACAGCTTTTATTATAGTGCTTTTTTTAAAGAAGAAAGAATTTCCAGGGTTGAAAAAAGTGGATAAATTTAAAACCTCTAATAAGGGCTTTTTTGTATATATCTTTTGATGAAATAAGTCTCGTTCCTTCTTTGAATAAACCTCACTTTGCACAGTGTTCTCAATAAAATCACTAACCGTTGGTAATTTTTTTAAGCGTTCATTTAAATTAGGTTTCGAATTAATCAATGCCTTTGTATACTGATGCTTTGGAATTTTAAAAACCTGATTAACCTCTCCTTGCTCCACAATTTCTCCTTTGTACATTACCAATACCGTGTCAGCGATTTCTGAAACCAATGCTAAATCATGAGTAATAAAAATGATACTCATTTTAGTTTCTTCTTGTAACTCTTTAAGCAACTCAATAATTTCCTTTTGAACAGTTACATCCAAAGCCGTTGTTGGTTCATCAGCTATTAAAATTTGAGGTTTACATGCAATTGCCATTGCAATCATAACCCGTTGTTTTTGTCCTCCGGAAATTTGATGAGGGTATTGATTAAATATGGTTTCAGCTCTTGGTAACTTTACTTTATTAAAGAGATTTATTACTTCCTTTTTAGCGTTCACTTTAGAAATAATAGCATGTTGTAGTAAAATTTCTTGCACTTGAAACCCGCAAGTTAAACTTGGGTTTAATGAACTCATTGGTTCTTGAAAAATCATAGAAATATAGTTTCCTCTAATTTTTCTAAATTCAGTTTCTGAAAGTCTTGTTAAATCCTTTTTATTAAAAATAATCTTTCCAGATACTTTTGAATTACTTGAAAGCAACCCTAAAACAGCTAATGAGGTCACTGATTTCCCACTACCAGATTCACCAACAATCCCTAAAATTTGTTGCTCCTTCAATTCAAAAGAAATCGAATTTACGACAGTATTTAACTCATTATTTGAATTGAAAGAAATAGATAGGTTTTTTACAGATAACATTACTTTAATTTATTTGATAAAAATACAATTTTAAAATTAGTTTTTACTTTTAAGTAAACAACAAACAACTCATTAACTATAGGGTTATTCATAAAATTAATTCTCGGTTTTTTTATTGTAGCTTTGCAAAAATTTAAAATACATGAATTACCTTTCAATTGAAAATATTTCTAAATCATTTGGTGAACTAGAGCTTTTTAGCAACATTTCCTTCGGAATAAATAAAGATCAAAAAATTGCTTTTATCGCTAAAAATGGTACTGGAAAATCTTCAATGTTAAATATCATAGCTGGATTAGACAGTTCAGATACTGGGCAGGTAATTTCTAGAAAAGGATTAAAAATTGAATATTTATCCCAACAAGATTCTTTAAATGATAATTTAACAGTTGAAGAAACAATTTTTGATTCCGATAACAAAACTTTGAAAGTTATTGAAGAATACGAGCACGCTTTAAACAATCCAGAAGATGAAAAAGCCTATCAAATTGCTTTCGAAAAAATGGAAAGCTTAAATGCTTGGGATTTTGAAACACAATACAAACAAATACTATCTAAACTAAAATTAGAAGATTTATCCCAAAAAGTAAGTTCACTTTCTGGTGGGCAGCGTAAACGTTTGGCTTTAGCTATTATTTTAATTCATAAGCCCGATTTACTAATTTTAGATGAACCAACCAACCATTTAGATTTGGAAATGATAGAATGGTTAGAGAGCTATTTTGAAAAGGAAAAAATCACCTTATTTATGGTTACACATGACAGGTTTTTTTTAGAACGTGTTTGTAATGAAATCGTTGAGTTAGACAATGGAGGTTTTTATACATATAAAGGCAATTATTCTAATTATTTACAAAAAAAAGAAGAACGTATCGAAATAGAACAAGCTAGTGTTGACAAAGCTAAAAACTTGTTTAAAAAAGAATTAGATTGGATGCGCAGGCAACCTAAAGCTAGAACCACCAAATCTAAATCTAGAATTGATGATTTTTATGTAATTAAAGAAGCTGCTCATAAACGAAGAAATGACCACGTTGTTCAATTAGAAATTGATATGGAACGTATGGGTTCTAAAATTCTAGAGCTCCATAAAATATCCAAATCATTTGGTGATTTAAAAATTCTAGACAAATTTGAATATAATTTTTTACGTGGAGAACGCATTGGAATTATTGGAAAAAACGGAACTGGAAAATCATCTTTTTTAAATATAATTACTCAACAAATCCCGGTTGATTCTGGAAAGGTTGTTGTTGGGGAAACCATAAAGTTTGGATATTATACACAAGATGGTATTGTAATAAAACCTGGGCAAAAAGTAATTGAGGTTATTAAAGAATTTGGAGAATATATCCCGCTTACAAAAGGAAGAAAAATCTCAGCTGCACAACTATTAGAACGTTTCTTATTCAGTAGAAAAAGACAATATGATTTCGTTGAAAAATTAAGTGGTGGAGAACGCAAACGTTTATACTTGTGTACCGTTTTAATTCAAAATCCGAATTTTTTAATTTTAGATGAGCCTACCAATGATTTAGATATTATTACTTTAAATGTATTGGAAAACTTTTTATTAGATTTTCCTGGTTGCCTTTTGGTGGTATCACATGATCGATATTTTATGGATAAAATTGTAGATCATTTATTTGTGTTTAGAGGCGATGGCGAAGTTGAAGATTTCCCAGGAAACTATTCCGATTTTAGAGCGTATGAAGACTCTAAGCCAAAAGAAGAGACTACTATTTTAGTTGAAAAAAATACTGACACTCGTGACAAGAATCAAAACAAAGTAAAATTATCCTATAAAGAAAAAGCAGAATTCGACTCCATTGAAGGTGAAATTGAAGAGTTAAACAATCAAAAAAGTAAAATGGAAACTCAGTTTCTAGATACTACTTTATCAGGTGAAGAAATAAATAAGTTGTCTATAAAACTTCAAGAAATTAGCAATAAAATTGATAAAAAAGAAGAACGATGGTTTGAGCTTTCCTCTAAGTTGGAAGATTAAATTTCTTTAAACAAAATAAAAAAGACTGCTAATTTGCAGTCTTTTTTATTTTAGTACCAATAAATTACATCCTCTAATATCCGAATTATCAAATCGTCCTAAAACTTCAAAAGTTCCATCAGCAAATGTTTTCCCTAAATCTTGTGTTGCTATAAAAGAGCAAGAATTAAAATTGGCCAAATCAATAACATTTATTCCGCCAGATTTTCCTTCTGGTAAAATGGTTAATGCATCTTCCGGATCACGCGTTAAAATTTTCATCCAAGGTGGGCATTCAAAAATACCATTTCCTTTTGAATAAGCCTGACTTAATAATTCTGTCATTCCATATTCAGAGTGAATACTTGGCACCCCAAAACCTTTCGTTAAAATTTCATGCAATTCCTCTCTAATTAGTTCTTTTCTTCTCCCTTTCATTCCTCCAGTTTCCATAACTATCGTATTTTTCAACTTAAAATTATAAGATTCAACCAAATCTAACAATGCAAAAGAAACTCCAATTAGCAGTACTTTTTCGCTTTTTTCATCCAATATTCGCAGATTCTCACCTAATTCTTCCAAATTATGTAAATAAAACCCGCTTTTTGGCTTTTTAGATTTCTGAATTAAATCGGCTACCATATAAATTAAAGATGACCCATCTCGTTCTAAATATGATGGAAGCAACGCTAAAACTGTATATTCTTTTATATCGCCATAAAAATATTCAAAACCTTTGGTAAAACTTTCCTCATATATGGATAAATCCGAAACAAAGTGTTTGCTTTGAATACTGCCGGTTGTTCCACTACTTAAAAATATTTTTTGGTGTTTTTCTCTTGAAGAAAATATTTTATGAGACTTAAAAAACTGAATTGGTAAGAACGGAATTTCATTAATTTTTTGAATAGCCTCGACATCAATATTTAAAAGATTTAAATATTGGTTGTAAACCAAGTTATGTGTTGCCTGAAACCGAAAAATATCTAATGATAATTTCTCGAAATCACTGATATTATGCGTTTTAAAAATGCTGTTTTTTTTCATAAAAATTGGGAAACATCGCAAAAGTAATGTAAATTTACGCAACCTATTATCTTTTTAGGTATCTTATTAACAATTAAAACGCTAGCATTTGGGTTTAAATAAACTCATTAAACAATGTGCGAATAATGATCGTGAGGCACAAAAAGAAATTTATCAGCTTTTTGCGGGTAAGTTGTTCTCTATATGCCTTAAATACTCTAAAAATAAACAAGAGGCTCAAGATAATTTTCAAGATGGTTTTATAACCATTTTTGATAAAATTGACCAGTTTAAATTTAATGGATCATTCGAAGGTTGGTTAAAACGCGTTATGGTAAACACGATTTTATTAAAGTATAGAAAAAAAAACGTGTTAAATATTGTTACTGAAGAGATTCCTGATGAGGTAGTTGTTGACATCGATGAAGATGAAGTTTCTTTAGATTTTTTACTGAATTTAATTCAAGAGTTACCGGACAGGTATCGAATGGTTTTTAACCTATACGTACTTGATGGTTGCTCTCATAAAGAGATTTCAGAAATGTTGCATATTGCTGAAGGTACTTCAAAATCAAATTTAGCAAGAGCAAGAGCAATTTTAAAACAAAAAATTGAATTACATCAAGAAGGTCAACAATCTGTTTAAGATAAAAGGTTAAAGTGAGAGATTATAAAAATATTGATAGAATATTTCAAGAGAATTTAAAAGATTTAGAGGTTTTTCCTCCTAATAAATCGTGGAATTCTATCGAAAAAAAATTAGGACCCACTTCAAAAAGAAGACACATTCCAATTTGGGTGAAAATCTCAAGCGCTGCAGCGTTTCTTCTGTTGTTTTTTAGTATTGGAGCAATATATCTTATTCCTTCTAATAAGATTTCATCTAAATTTTTCATTGATAAATTAAATAAGAAAGAAAATTTATTTGAAAACGATTCGACTTCTAAAGTCATTATTAAAAAAACAAAACCATCTGTTAATTCTTTCCCTTCAATTCCTAAAGAATTAAAAAAGAATTCGAATCTTACCGATGTAATAAATCCGCCTGTTAGAGACAAAGAAAGTTCTGTTGAGGAATCATTAATAAATAAAAAAGTATTAAATAAATATTTGTTGGCTGATGCTCAAAATTTACCACTTGAGAATAATGAAGCTGAAATTCTTAAAAAAGGTATACCATCTAGTAAATTTACTGTAGCAACGATTTTTGCTCCAATTTACATTAATTCTATTGGTGATGGTTCTGGGGTTGATTCTCAATTCAAAAACAATCCAACTTCAGGAAATTCGTCATTTTCTTATGGAGTAAAACTTGCGTATCAATTAAATAATAAATTTAGTTTACAATCGGGTATTAACCTTATTAATTTAGGTTATACAACTAGTAATATCTACGTAAATTCTGGAGTTACTGCAATTGGTTTCTCAAACCTGTCTAACGAACCAATAGCTGCTAGAACTGATAATATTTCCACTTCTAAAGTTGATACTTTTAACAACTTAGATTCAAATAAGGGAAATTTAAATCAGGTTTTTGGTTATGTTGAAATACCTGTTGAATTAAAATATAGCGTTACTGACGGTAAATTCGGTTTGAATTTAGTTGGTGGATTTAGTACGCTACTTTTAAATAAAGATGAAGTTTTTATTGAAACGAATAGCATTTCTCAAAGTTTAGGAGCTTCTAATAATTTACGCTCAATTAATTTTAGTGGGAATATTGGGGTTGATGTAGATTATTTAATTCATAAAAATTTATACATCAACGTTTCTCCAATGTTTAAAATACAAACAAACACATTTTCTAAAAACTCTGGAAGTATTCAACCATATTACTTAGGGGTTTATACAGGATTAAATTATAAGTTTTAGTTGGTTTATTATTTGGTTGGTTACCAAATACTGAATGAAGAAAACCATTTCAATTATGAAATGGTTTTTCTTTTTTTTACAATTTTTATAAAAAATATTTAGACAGCATACATTGTAGAGATATAATTTCATTAAAAAATCAATTGTCACTCTTAATATTTTATGCTAAAATGCTTCCTCAAAAATCAATTTATGTAAATAATTAATTTGTATTTTTGTGCTAAACCAAGTATAATAATAAATCTAACTTATGAAAAGTTCAGCTATAAAAAACACGATTGAAAAGGCTTTGGATAGTCTTGGTGTGAAAGAATTAAATCAAGGGACTTCAACAGGATTAAAATTCTTTGGAAATGGAGAAACTATTAAATCTTTTTCGCCAGTTGATGGTGAATTAATTGGAAGTGTTACTTCTACTACTAAAGAAGATTACGAAAAGGTAATTGAAACCGCTCAAAAAGCATTCAAAACCTGGAGACTTAAACCTGCTCCTCAAAGAGGAGAAATTGTTCGTCAGTTTGGAGATAAACTACGTGAATTAAAACAACCTTTAGGCGAATTGGTTTCTTATGAAATGGGAAAATCCTTACAAGAAGGATTGGGAGAGGTTCAAGAAATGATCGATATTTGTGACTTCGCAGTTGGCTTATCAAGACAATTGCATGGATTAACAATGCATTCTGAACGTCCTGGTCATAGAATGTACGAACAATATCATTCACTTGGTATTGTTGGAATTATTTCGGCGTTTAACTTTCCTGTGGCTGTTTGGGCCTGGAATACTGCTTTAGCCTGGATTTGTGGAGATGTTTGTGTTTGGAAAGCTTCAGAAAAAGCGCCTTTATGCAGTATTGCTTGCCAAAACATTATTGCGGGGGTATTAAAAGAAAATAATTTACCGGAAGGTATTTCTTGTATCGTAAATGGAGATTATAAAGTAGGAGAATTTATGACTACTGACAAACGTATTCCTTTGGTTTCTGCAACCGGCTCAATAAGAATGGGTAAAATAGTTGCAAAAACAGTAGCAGAACGTTTAGGAAAATCATTATTAGAATTAGGAGGAAATAACGCCATCATTATAACACCTGATGCCGATATTAAAATTAGTATTATTGGAGCCATCTTTGGCGCTGTTGGTACTGCAGGACAACGTTGTACTTCAACACGTAGGTTAATTATTCACGAATCTATGTATGATAAAGTAAAAAACACTTTAGTTGATGCTTATAAACAGTTACGTATTGGAAATCCACTTGACGAAAAAAACCATGTAGGACCATTAATTGACAAGGATGCTGTAAAAATGTATGAAAATGCATTAGCAAAAGTTGTTAAAGAAGGTGGTAATGTTTTGGTAGAAGGTGGGGTTTTAACTGGTGATGGATATGAAAGTGGGTGCTATGTAAAACCAGCAATTGCAGAAGCTGAAAACAGTTTTGAAATTGTGCAACACGAAACTTTTGCTCCGATTTTATATTTATTGAAATACTCTGGAAGTGTTGAAAATGCTCTTGAAATCCAAAATGGAGTAGTTCAAGGTCTTTCTTCTGCAATTATGACAAACAACTTACGTGAAGCAGAACACTTTTTATCTGTTGCCGGATCTGATTGTGGAATTGCAAACGTAAATATTGGTACTTCTGGTGCTGAAATTGGAGGAGCTTTTGGTGGAGAAAAAGAAACAGGTGGCGGAAGAGAGTCTGGATCAGATGCTTGGAAGGTTTATATGAGACGTCAAACAAATACTATCAATTATACAACCGAGTTACCTTTAGCTCAGGGAATAAAATTTGATTTATAGTTTTAAAAATATAGATATTAAAAATCGCTCTCAAAAGGAGCGATTTTTTTATTGGTAATTAATTTACTTTTCTTAAAACTCTAACAGCTTCTTTGTATTTTATATAGCTCGTTTTATCTTCTAAATTTCTCAAATAAACTTTACATTCTTTTAATCTTAAAATTGCATTGGGAATTTCATTTAATACACAAATTAAATAATTAGTTGGAAGCTCTTCCAAATCTATTTTCTCAGCTTCTGTAAGAGTTATATTCTTTTTTAGTTTATTTAAAATAAAATTACAGTTATTGTAAACATGGTGTAAAGCAGTTTTCTCAAATTGGGGAGGTTTAAATAATAGTTCAGTAACGATATTGTGTTTCCCATTTTCTTTAAAATGAATAACCGTTTTTTCAAGCGGATAAAAATCAAAATCTTCTTTTATTCTTAAAAAAACATATTCTGTAATAATAAATGATCTTTTATTGAATTCAATTTTAACTTCATCTAAGGCAGAATAAAAAAGTCGAACCTGTTCATTTATCAATTCAATATCTACTCTAGAATAAAATATTTTATCGTCTACTATCTTTTTTTGACCAGCCCAACACAATACAAATTGCTCATTAAAAACTTGATATGTTGGGTTAAACTCATCTTTGTGTCTATTAAAAAAATCGAAAACACCATCAAGTGTTAATTGAATATTATTGCTTGCGCTTTTTTCAATTGCTTCAACAATTTCTTTATTTGTACTTTGTAGTTCAAATTTCCCAAGTGTAGACATAGAATTACTTCCTCTTCTATAAAAAATTCTTCCTTTTACATATTTCCAAATAGTCTTTTTTAAAAAAGTGACTTTATTGTTGTAATGAATTGTAACCAGGCCAACTACTTTATACCTCGGTAAACTTGGAAATGCAATATTTTCATATTGAATAACTGGTGGGTTTTCTAAATAAGAGTTAATTAGATTTTGAATTTTACTGTCATCAAAAAAATCGACACCTTCTATTATATTTAATTGATCTTCTACCCCAATAACAATATATGAATTATTTTCAGGATTAGAATTAGACAGGGCACAAACGTGCTTTAAAAATTTAGCTTTTCCTTCTTTAGAATCTAATGAGATTTTCAACTTTTTATCATAAAAGCTATTTTCATCGTTATAAGCCAAAAGGTTTTTTATTAAAAGCCGTTTATTAATCATTTCAAAAAAAATTATTCCTTATTCAAAACTGTAGCACTTGCTTGTGCAGTTGGATATACAATTAAGTCTTCAATATTTACATGTGAAGGTCTTGTTATTACAAAATATATAATCTCAGCAATATCATTAGCTTGTAATGCATCAAACCCTTTATAAACATTCTTCGCTTTCTCTTTATCACCTTTAAATCGAACTTCAGAAAACTCAGTTTCAACCGCGCCTGGATGAATTGCCGAAACTCGAATGTTATGTTTGTTTAAATCTAATCGCATCGCTTTATTTAAAGCATTTACAGCGTACTTTGATGCGCAATATACATTTCCACTAGGATAGACTTCTTTCCCTGCTATTGAGCCTATATTTACAATAAATCCATCGTTCCTTTCAACCATTTGAGGTAGAATCGCTTTTGACACATACAACAAACCTTTTACATTAATATCAATCATTGCATCCCAATCATCAATACTTCCATCTTGTATTGTGCTTAAACCATGAGCATTCCCAGCGTTGTTAATTAGAATATCAATTTTTTGAAATTCTTTTGGTAAAGATTGTACAGCGCTGAATACTTCTTCTTTATTTCTAACATCAAATTGTAAAGTTGTAACTTTTGTTAGCCCCCCTAATCGTTCTTTAAGTTCTAATAACTTTTCACTTCTCCTTCCACAAAGTATTAATTGAATATTGTTTTTTGCGAAAATTTCAGCTGTTGCTTTTCCAATACCAGAAGTAGCGCCTGTAATAAAAGCTGTTTTTGATTTCATTTATTTTTAATTTTTTATAAATATAAAGATACAAAAAAACCGCTCCTAATCAGGGAGCGGCCTTGTCGATTGGCTATATAAAATAACCAATCAAAAATCAACTAACCAAACTTTATTTTAAATTTCTTCTAATTTTTGTTTCTCTAGTTACTTTAGTTCGTTTTCTTCCATCATTCCTTACAGTTTCTTTGGACGAGCTTGGTTTTAAATACTGTATGTAACCTCTCCCAGTAAATTCATAAGTTGTTCCAGAATTTATATGATACAAACTTATCTTTCCATCATTAATAACGCTTAACTCAAACTCCTCATTGCCTCCCAAATCATAATCTAATGTTAAAATTTTAAGGTTATCATAACCTTCAACATTTGCTACAAAATAATCTCCTACATAATCCCAATAAATATCAGCAACATTCGTACCAGAAATATCTTGAGATGAATAAAACGTTGTTATATTTTCTGGAGTAAACATTAAAAAATTCTCATTATCAAATTCATTTATCTCACCAATATCACTTACATATGTTTTTTCCCAAGCTTGATATTCTTGTAAAAAATACTCAATATTATCGTAAAATATTTGATCGTAATTAAAATTATACTTTTGATATCCTTCTAAATAATAAGTAACATTATTATAATTATCTCGTAATTTCAATCGATCTACAGAAACTTGAATTATATCAAAATCATAATAACCATCTAAACTATGATCAACTTCTAAAATACCTTTATAGGTGTCATAATATCCTATTTGAATCCCATAACCATTTCCTGTACTTCCAATACCAACTAGGTTGTTGTTTGCGAATAATTTCCCATTTATAAATGAGATTGTAAAAGCTTTAGAAAGAAAAGGAACATCGCCTGTACCAGCAGTTTTATTGTAATTGATATACCATAAATCGTGAGATGTAACAATTTCTTCTAATGACACATAATATGGATCATTAATATCATCAACTACTACCTGACACGATGAAAATAATATTCCAATAACTAAGGTTGCGAAAAGTAATTTTATAGCTTTCATAATCTTTTATTTTTGGGTTATGAATATAGAAATTCAATTTCCGTGCCAAAAGACCTAAACTTTTATTTCTATTTTTAGTTGACTAAACATTAGCAATTTGAAAATTAGACTAAATGAAATTAAATTTCTTGTAAGTCTCTTATTTTAAAATAATATTTTTTGTCTTTAAAATAATAACTTACAACAGCCTCGTTTTTTTTGAGCTCAAATGGTATTTTTGAAGAAATATCTGGAGCAACATTTCCAAATTCTTTCGTAGAATCAATTGCCAAATTATAGTCTTTATTACTCCTTTTTTTATAGATATTTCCAACAAAAAGTTGATTACTTGAATTTGTCTCAAGTTTCAATTCAGATTTTGAATTTCTAAAATAAACAGCATCTAACTTAATATTTGGGTTGTCAATTGTAATTTCAATATGAATACTCCTTTTCCCTATTTGTTCATCTAACGTTGAATTATAAGTTGCTTCCAATATCTTAAAAGGTTTGTATTCTTGAAATTCGTGTGTGTTCTTATCTTTAGCAGAACCACAACTAGAAAGGATAAAAAAAGTAAAGGATATTAATGGAATTTTAAAAAATATTTTCATATTATTTAGTTTTAAAATCAATAACAAAACGTATACCAAACTACAAAAAAAAGAGCTTACCAAAAATGGTAAGCTCTTTTTACTATATTTTTTTTACTACTATTTCTATCCGTTTAAAGCCTCAGCTCCACCTACAATTTCCAAAATTTCATTTGTAATTGCTGCCTGACGTGCTTTATTATACGTTAATTTTAAATCATTACGTAATTCTGTAGCATTATCAGTTGCTTTGTGCATTGCTGTCATTCTGGCTCCGTGTTCTGCAGCAAATGAATCTCTAATTGATTTATACAATTGTGTTTTTAAAGATTTAGGAATCAATTGTAACACAATTTCAGCTTTTGATGGTTCAAAAATGTAATCAGTATTTACTTTAATAGCTCCTTTAACAGGTTCAATTGGTAAAAACTGCTCAATTGTTGTAATTTGAGTCGCTGCATTTTTAAATCGGTTATACACCAATTCAATTTTATCAAAACGACCTTCAGCAAATAAACTCATTATTTTTTCAGCAATAACAGCCACGTTATCAAACGTTAAATCGTCATATATTTCATTATGTTTTTCAATAATGGAATAATTTTTTGTTAAAATATCGTACCCCTTTTTCCCAATTGTTAAAAGTTCTACTTGTTTTCCTTTATAATTGTCTTCAATATGTTTTACAGTTCCTTTTATTACTGAGGAATTAAACCCTCCACATAAACCTCTATTTGAAGTAATTACAACTAATAAAACTTTAGAAACTTCTTTTTGTTGAGAATAAACACCACCTACTTCTCCTTCAAGAGTTGCGCTTAAACTTTGTAAAAGTTCAGTCAACTTATCGGCATACGGACGCATTTGAGTAATTGCATCTTGTGCTTTTTTCAACTTTGCAGCAGATACCATTTTCATGGCACTGGTTATTTGCATTGTTGAACCAATGGATGTAATTCTATTACGTATTTCTTTTAAGTTTGCCATTTCAATTTGGTATCTAGTATGAAGAAGTTAAGTATTGAGAATAATTTCATCTCAATACTTACTTCTAAAATATTATTTAAGCGTATTTAGACGATAATTCTTTAGCCACATTTGTTAAAACATCAATAACCTCATCAGTTAATTTACCAGCTTTTAACGTGTCTAATGTATCTCTATGTTTTGCATTTAGATATTCAATATAATCGCGTTCAAATTCTTTTATTTTTTCAACAGGAACAGCTCTTAGTAAGTTTTTAGATCCAGCATAAATAATTGCAACTTGATCTTCCACTTTAAATGGGTCACTTTGATTTTGTTTTAAAATTTCAACGTTACGTTTTCCTTTTTCAATTACATTCAATGTAGCTGCATCTAAATCAGATCCAAATTTTGCGAATGCTTCTAATTCACGGTATTGAGCTTGATCTAATTTTAAAGTACCTGCTACTTTTTTCATTGATTTAATTTGTGCATTACCTCCTACACGAGATACAGAAATACCTACGTTAATAGCTGGACGTACACCTGAGTTGAATAAATCTCCATCTAAGAAAATTTGTCCATCAGTAATTGAAATCACGTTTGTTGGAATATACGCAGAAACGTCACCTGCTTGAGTTTCAATAATTGGTAAAGCTGTTAATGAACCTCCACCTTTAATTTTTCCTTGTAAGGAATCAGGAACGTCATTCATTTGAGCAGCAATAACATCATTGTTAATTACTTTTGCAGCACGTTCTAATAAACGAGAGTGTAAGTAAAAAACATCTCCAGGATATGCCTCACGTCCTGGTGGACGACGTAATAATAATGAAATTTCACGGTAAGCAACTGCTTGCTTAGATAAATCATCATAAACAATTAAAGCGGGTCTACCTGTATCTCTAAAATATTCTCCAATTGCAGCACCTCCCATTGGAGCATAAACTTGCATTGCAGCAGGATCAGACGCATTGGCAGCAACAATTGTTGTATAAGCCATTGCTCCTTTTTCTTCTAATAAATTTGCAATTCCAGCAACCGTAGATGCTTTTTGACCAATTGCAACATATATACAATATACTGGTACACCAGCATCGTAAAATTCTTTTTGATTGATAATAGTATCAATAGCAACTGTTGATTTACCAGTTTGACGGTCACCAATAATAAGTTCACGTTGCCCTCTACCAACAGGAATCATTGCATCAACAGCTTTTAATCCTGTTTGTAATGGTTCAGTAACTGGCTCACGATAAATTACACCTGGAGCTTTACGTTCTAAAGGCATTTCGAAAGTTTCTCCTTGAATTGGACCTTTACCATCAATTGGGAATCCTAACGTATTCACAACTCGTCCAGCAATTCCTTCACCAACTTTTAATGAAGCAATTCTTTCAGTACGTTTTACAGTAGATCCTTCTTTTATTGCTATAGAATGACCTAATAAAACAACACCCACATTGTCTTCTTCCAAGTTCAATACAATTCCTTCTAATCCATCTTCAAACTCAACAAGCTCTCCATATTGAACATTTGCTAAACCATATACACGAGCAATACCATCACCCACTTGTAATACAGTTCCAACTTCATTTAATGAAGCTGAGCCTTCAAATCCTGCTAATTGTTGTTTTAAAATCGCTGATACTTCAGCTGGTTTTATTGATGCCATTTTTAATTTTTTTTAAAACTAATATCTTTATCTCTTACAATTTTGAAACTAAACTTTCGTCTGCAAATTGTCTTTTTAGTACTTGTAATTTATTCGCAACACTTGCATCATACTGCACATCTCCAATACGAAGTATAAATCCCCCAATTATATCTGGGTTAACAGTGTTTTCAATTGTTGCTTCTTTTCCAGTAATTTCTTTAACTTTACTTAAAACTAGCTTATTTAATTCTTCAGTTAAAGGAATTGCAGTTGTTACTTTTGCAATTTCAATTCCTTTAAGTGAGTCATAAATAATTGTATATTTTTTTGCAACCTCACCTAAAATCGATAATCTTTTATTATCAACTAAAAGATCTATCAACCCAACAGTAAGACTTGTTGTTTTATTTGCAAAAACTTCTTTTAAAGTTGCTTTTTTTAATTCAGTTTTTAAAACTGGACTATTTAGCATTAGTTGCAAATCTTTACTTTCTTTTATGGTATTTGCAATTAACAACATATCGTTATTCACTTCAACTTCTTTATGTTGTTCAAGTGCAAAACTTAGTATTGCTTTTGCATATCTTATTGCTGCTCTAGATCCGCTCATTTGAATATAATTAGCTTATATAGTTACTTCTTTTAACATGTCTTCAACAAGCTTAATTTGCTTGTTTTTGTCAGATAATTCACCTCTCACTACTTTTTCAGCAATTCCAATTGATAATTCTGCAACTTGCTTTTTAATTTCAGTAATTGCAGCGTTTTTTTCTGATTGAATAGTTGCTTGAGCTTGCTCAATTACTTTTGTAGCCTGAACTTTAGCTTCCTCTTTTGCGTCAGCAATAATTCCTTCTTTCATTTCACGTGCTTCTTTTAAAAGTGTATCACGTTCAGCACGAGCTTCTTTTAAAATACGCTCATTATCAGCTGTAAGGTTTTGCATTTCTTTACGAGCATTTTCTGCTTCATCTAATGCACTTTTAATACCTTCTTCACGTTCACCTACAGATTTCAAAATTGGTCCCCAAGCAAATTTCTTTAATAAAAGTACTAAACCAACAAATAAAATCAATTGCCAAACAAACAACCCAAAAGAAAACTGTTCTATTAACTTATCCATTATATATTTTTTATATTTTAATTAATAGTTTAAACAATAGCTACAACCAACCGTTGCAGCTATTGTTTGTTGTTTTTAAGCTGCAAATAAAGCAGCAAATCCAATACCTTCAATAAGTGCTGCTGCAATAAGCATAGCTGTTTGGATTTTTCCAGAAGCTTCTGGTTGACGTGCAATAGCGTCCATTGCTGAACCACCAATTCTACCGATACCTAAACCAGCACCGATTACGATTAAACCTGCTCCAATGAAATTTAAACCTTCCATAATATATATATTAATTTAATTAAACATTCAATTTTTAATGATGATCATCATGTTCTTCTACCGCCATACCAAAGTATAAGGCTGATAACATAGTGAAAATATATGCTTGTAAAGCTGCTACTAATAATTCTAAAAGCGCTAATGCAAAAGCTAACCCAAATGATAATGGACTACCAATCCAACTTTTAAAAATAAACATTAATCCAATAATACTCATTAATACAATGTGACCGGCTGTAATGTTTGCATACAAACGAATCATTAATGAAAATGGTTTAATGAATGTACCTAATAATTCTATAGGTGCTAAAATAATCTTCATTGGTGTTGGTACTCCTGGCATCCAAAAAATATGTTTCCAGTAATTTTTGTTCGCTGTAAGAGTCGTTAACAAATAAGTAATTAATGCCAAAGCAAATGTTACTGCTATATTATTTGTTACATTAACACCAAGAGGGGTTAATCCTAATAAATTGATAATCCACACAAAGAAAAATACAGTTAGCAAGTAGCTCATATATTTTTTATAATGCTTTTCACCAATATTTGGAATAGCAATATCATCTCTAATAAATAATACTAAAGGTTCTAACACACGCCCTATACCTTTTGGCATTAAATTGTTTTTATATGATTTAGCCATTCTGCTAAACAATACAAACATTAATAAACCAACTAAAAATATTACTGCAACGTTTTTAGTAATAGAAAAATCTAGTGGTTTTACATTTGTAGGATGCTGTTCTTCATCATAGGTAATTGTACCTTCTGAATCTGTTCTATAAATCTTATTATGATATAATTTATAAAAGTTCCCATCTACTTCTGCTAAAGTTTCACCGTGATGAAATTTTGAAGAAGAAAATACTTTTAAACCTCCATCCCATAAAATTACAGGTAAAGGAGCGCCAATATACTTATGTTCACCTTCATCAGTAGTATAAGAAAACAATCCAAAATCATGAGAATCTAATAAGTGATGGTTTATATATTCTTTAATTTCAGTCTTTAAATCTTTCCCTGAATGACTGGCTTCCTCATGACCTTCCTGAGTGGAATCATGTTGAGCATTTACCGAAATTGATACGGTTAATAATAGTAACGAAAGTATTTTCACTAAGTTAATTCTATGCATATCACTTTATTAATAGCGTTTTCTATAAATATTTTGCAAATGTACGGTTTTATATTAGAATCCAAAAAATATTTTATATCCGTTTTTTTCTATTTAATTATTATGAAAATTACAACCTTAAAGCTTGTTATTTAACAATTTTATCAAATAAAATGTTTCAAAAAATAAACATACCATATATGGAATAAGGAAAGAAGTTGCTTCCAAACCATCAACATCTCCATTTTGTTTGTAAGCGGGATAAAAAAACAAAAAATAAGTCCCAAATTTTAAAAAACTTCCACCCATAAAAATAAAACCAAGTATATCTAAATACTTAACTCTAAGTTTAAACAAACCTGCATAAATAACAAATGCCAAGATGACGTTAATTATGTATGAAAATACAATTCTATTCTCAAACAAAGGTAAGTCCAAATAAGATAAAATTACGATATGAATACAAAAAACCACACTTAATATCAATATTAGTTTAATGGTAAAACTAACTACAGGTTTAATCATACTTATCGTTTATTCTTTTTAATTGTGCTAAAACACTCCATATCGAAACAGCCAAAGCAAACAATGTTAAAACAATAGTAAATGTTTTATTATTACTTTGAAAGTACACATCTAGCTTTTTCCCAAAATAGGCGCCCAAATATATGGTAATACCCATTTGAAATGCAACACCCGTTAATTGGAGATATTTATTAAGCTGTTTTTTCTTGTTTTGATTGTTCATTTTTTAATGCCTTAATAGCTCCTTTCATGATACAAGTTGCATTAAATTCGGCACCAGGCTCAACAGAAAGCTTGCTAATTATAACTTCTCCAGATATTTTTGCCGTAGATTTTAGCAAAAGTAAACTTTCAGCCACTAACTCACCTGAAAATTTCCCTTCAATATCTGCTTCGTCGCATTCTATTTTTCCTGTTATAACACCTGTAACTCCAATAATTACTCGACCATTTGTTTTTATAGTTCCTTCAATATTTCCGTCAATTCTGAAATCTCCTTCAGAAACTACATCTCCTGTAATTGTTGTGTTTTTTCCTATTACATTAATTTCTGAAACCTGGGGTTTGTTTTGTTTTTTCTCTGCAAACATATTATTTGATTTATGGGGTTTGTTTTATTTTGTTTTTAATATTTTCAATTACTTCAAGTGCTTTTTTACCTTCTTCAGTATTTGGGTAGTTCATAACTACAAAGTCGAGTGCATTTTTAAAAGCTGGTAAACCTTCCTTTTTCCCAATAGCATATGCCCTTAACAATTCAAATTTAGGAATTATTGGTTCGCCCTGAAACTTAAGAATTGCCTCTGAGGATTTTTCAATTACTTTCTCAAAATTTTCATCCTTATAATCATAAAAAAGCAATGCATATTCGCTTTCTGCTGAATTAGCAACTTCAGAAGATAATGCATCAGTTGGGTTAATTATTATTTTAGCATAGTTTGAATTTGGATAATTTGAAATAATATCCGTTTTGTAAACACTTGCTTTCTCGCTATTTTGATTTTCATATATTTTGTACAAATGATATTTTGCCGGAAGAGAATATAAAACGTGTGGATTAAATGAAAGTAATTTTTCCAATTTTGTTCTTGCCAATTCTAATTCTTTAAACTGCTCCTTATATATAACTCCTAACTTATAATAAGCATTATTTCTTTCATTCTTTAAACTATCAATTGTTTTAACCTCTGAAGGAATTTCATCTAAATAAGTAGAAAGTTTATACTTCTCTGTATCAACTAACACATCTTCTTTCGGACTAACATCTTGAATGTTTCCAGCTAAATTTATTTGAGTTTTATCACTTAAACGCCAATTATCTTCCAAAGGACGATTTCCCCAAATCCGTTTAAATTCTTGCTCCCCAAAACCTACCGTTTGAATGTTGTAAAAATACCAGCTACCCAGTGTTTCATTTTTTTTGTTTGTATCACCAATAACAGTAGAGCCTGTAAATATTTTTTGTTGTTGTTTTTCGTCCTTAGCTTTTAAGTTCTCAATATGTGAATTAAAAAATGCTATTTGCTCTTCTTTACTCATTGAAGCAATAGAAATAACACTATCATTAACCTTCGTTATTTTTTCATATAAAATAACTTCATTTAAATTCGCTCGTTTACGCTTTAATCGATGTACTCGTTTAGTGTTATCGTTTTTTGTTATTTGCAAAATACTATCATAATAAGCGGCAGCTTCAACAAATTCAGCTTTGTCAAAATATAAATTACCCATAGCTTCATATGAAAGCTCTTTTTGAAAGTTTCTCACTTTACTTTTTTCGAGTGATTTTTTAAAATAATCAATAGCTATGTCCTTATTATTTTTTGTTTCTATAATACCTAACTGATAATAAAGTTCGTCTAAATAAGGTCTGTTATCTCTATTTTTAATAAGTTTTGTTAGTTTTTCAACTACAATATCCTCCTCAGGTTTATTGGAAATATTTTTTGCTTTTTCAATTTGAGCATGAATTTTGTATTTGTAAGGTGCTTTTTTAAAATCTATAACTTTTTGAAAATAGATATTTGCAGTGTCTAATACTTTATTTTCGCTATAAATTTGACCTAAAACAAATAAGTTTCTTGCTGTTTGCTCTTTATTGTTATTTGTTAGTACGGCTTGTTTTAAATGATTTACCACTTGCTGAAGGCTATCCATTTCCATATATGCCATAGCAATTGCAGTATGTGCATTTTCAATTATTTTACTATTAATTGTTTTATTCTTTAGTAAAATTTTTAAGTTTTCTATTGCCTGCTCCTCATTTCTAAGACGAATATGAGTTTTTGATTGCCAAATTTTAGTTTCGTTAATTAAGCTTGCTCTTGGATAATTTATGATTACATAATTAAAAGCTTCGAGCGCAGGTACAAACCTTTTAGAATAATAACGCGCTTTCCCTAATAATAAATAGGCATCATCGATTTGTTTATTTCTTTCCTGCCTGGCAATAAGCATAGAGTGTCTTTGAACGGCTTTAACTGCCTTTTCTTCTGCTTTTTCAAATTCCTTTGGAGAGCTATCCATATCGCTCTTCATGCCGGGAAGAGCTAACTCATCAACTTTTAAAGGTTCTATTGGTAAGCGCTCCCAATAATTATCTTTATAATTAGAATTTAATTGCTGCAAACCAATTCGCAAGGCTTCATTTCCATTATATAATACATTGTATTTTGTATTGATAGAATGAAAGTTTCTATTTAAAAAGGCGTCTTTTTTTGTTGAACAACCAACTGCAAGGACAAAAATTATAAAAGCACTAAATATTTTACAAATATTCTTCAATAGAAACGGTTTTTACTTCCCTCTTAACTTAATCCTTCATACATTTATTGTAGGGGAAACGTAAAAATACAAAAAACTATGTATTTAAATATGCTACACTGAAAAATACGTTTCTAATTCTTCTAATGTTTCTTCTGAAGTTTTAAGGTCTTTTACAATATTCCCCTTATCCAAAACAACAATTCGCTCACAAACTTCAGTAACATGACCCAAATCGTGACTAGAAATTAGAATAGTTGTTTTGCTGTTTTTTGTTAATTCTTTTAGTATTTTTTTTAATTTTATTTGAGTAGTTGGATCCAAATTTGCGAAAGGCTCATCTAAAATAATGACTTCAGGATTTCCTATTAAAGCTCCAACAATTCCAGCTTTTTTCTGATTACCTTTTGATAAGTCTCTTAAATATTTTTTCTTCCCTAAAATTTCATCATTGAAAATATCTTGAAATGGGATTAAAAAGGAATTTATGTCCGCTTTATTCATTCCTCTTAATTCTCCAATAAAATAAAAATATTCTTCAGGAGTTAAGTACCCAATTAAAAAACTCTCATCTATAAATGAAGCAGTAAAAGGTTTCCAATCTTCACTTTTATTCACTTGAATATCATTATTAATTACAGACCCAGTTGTTGGCTTAATTAAATCTAACAATAAATTAAAATAGGTTGTTTTTCCTGCACCATTATTCCCTACCAAACCAAAAGACTGGCCTTTTGGAATTTCTAATGACTCAATGTTTAAAACAGTTACGCCTCCATATTTTTTTGAAAGTTCGGTTGATTTTATCATTATAATATTTTTTAAAAATAATTAGTTTTTAATTGTTTTGATCAAAAGCATTGATCATTTTGTGTTTTGAGTTTAAATACTGTTTCGTAATAAAATTCATTAATTTTTGGTGAAATACTATTCCAATTCCCCCTAAAACTATGAGGGTTAAAATTCCTGCTTCAAAACTGATGAATTTATAAGGTATATAGAAAAACAAAATAGGTATTAATAATAACGGAAAACCTATAATCCATTGTACAGCTCCAGTTCCTTGATAATTAAAGGCTGCTCGTTGTGTTAGATCTATTTTTTTTCTATTAAACGAACCTCCATATAATAATACGTGAGAATTTACACCTATATTATAAACCATTGCTGCAAAGTGAATTGCTAAAATTTTCCAACCAAAATATACATACGGAATACTTAACACAAACATAATTACGGCGCTAATGGTCATTAATGAATATTTTGAGTTTAGATATTGTTTGTATTTTATATTTTGGCTCATTAATAACTTATAGTAACCACTATCCCAAGCAGGAATAAACTGCCCAAAATTGATCATAAAAATCCCTGTGACAAATATTCCTACAAAAACAAACATTGCCGGTATATTTTGATAGGTTGGGTTTGGATAAAAAAACAGCCCGTATAACAAACCAATAACTACAATAAAAATTGAAGAACGTGGTCTTTTATTTCTCCATAATAATTTTAAATCTAGTTGTAAAAAAGGTGCGATATCTCCAAATCTACGTGTCCAAGCTAAATCGGTTGTAGTAGCAACGTCTGCTTTAGCTTTTAAGGAACCATCTACATATAATTTCTTTTTTAATTCAAAATAATTAATACTGTATAAACCTATTAAAATTGCTATTGGAATAGTAATTAAAAGCGGGTTGGCTGTTATGGTATTTACAGCATTTCCTAATAAGTTAGAAAAAGATACAATTTCGAAATAATTTAAAGCAAATAAGCCTGAAGCTATTGCAATAATTGGTAAAAAAGATAATTCTGTTTCAGTAGATTTTGCTTCAATAATAAAATTTAAAAAATTGATAATTAATGTAAAAACATACATTAGCAACATCCAAATTAAGGCGGTTGTTGTACTATAATCCTCAAAAATTAAAATAACTCCAAAAGGAATAATGGCGAAAAGCGGTAAAAAGTTAAAAAATGAAATGGCAGATTTTCCTAAAACATAGTTTAAAATTTTACTCCTTTTTATAGGTAGTGCCAATAATGGTTTAATATTCATTACTGGTAATTTTTGTAAGAAAAACCGCATTACCAAATCACCTAAAAACCAATAAAATAAAAATCCATTTACCATAATTAACGGATCGGATTCTGGAAATTGTTTTTTTAATAATGGATAAATACTAATTCCTAAAACTAAAAAAGTAAGCATAAAATACAAAGCTAAAAAGCCCATTAAAATATTTAGCGCAATACTTTTTTGCCAATATGAAGAACGAAAAAATTGCTTCCATTCAAATTTTATAAAATACTGAATCATTTGGTTTCGTTTTTATAACTATATGATTAATAAGTCTGTGTTTTCGTATTTTGTTACACTAATTTATACTCAGGATATTGTTTTAATAAAATTTCATCAATTTTTAAAGGTAAAACAAAAGCAATGATATATGTTATTACAATATAACTAGAGATAATTATTGAAGCTAAAATAATTGCAAAAGAGGATTCTAGTTGCATTTTAAAATTTAAAGGAAATTGAATAAAGAGATATCCAAAAGCGCCAATATTTCCAATATTTAAAATGTATTCTTCCAATAACCATTTTTTATTGGTTTCTTTTAAACGTTGTTTTTTTATTTTATGAAGTTGGAATAACTTAACCCCTAATACTGCAAAAACTCCAAATCCAATAAACATATAAATCCAGGAATGGTTTGGTACAAATAAAAAACCTGCATAAATCCCTGTAAAAATTAAAAAAGTTGACAGTAATTGTGGAATTTTGAAATAATTTTTAAAAATACCCCAAACCAATTTCCAATATTTTTTATTTAAAGCATTTGTTCTAGCCTCAACAACCTCCATAAAACCAAAAACACCAAATTTTTTGAAGGAAATATTTCTGGCATCTTCAAAAGAAAGGTTGGGTTTAGAAATCCAAATTTGTTCAATATCATTTGCTAAATGGTCTACTAATTCCGTTTGAACATCGTAATGTTCAACAAAATGTTGACGCGTAAATTTGTATAGTTCTTGAATTTGTTCTTTGGTTAGTTTCATCTCAATTGATATTTTTTGTAATTTGAAACTGCTTTTAAGTGGTTTTTGTAGAAATTATATCCCATAATTAATAAAGAAAAAAACAACGTAAAATAAACAAATATAAAATCACTAAAATTCTCATTTTCTCTTTTAGCAATTTGAAAAATTAAAAGAAACACAATAAAAATATTTGGAAAAATCTGTTTGAAATATAAATAACTATAAACAGAGCTCACCTTAGTTTTTTTTAATTTAAACCTCCAGTAAATTAAAAACACTGGAAAAAACAAAGCTATAGAAAGAAAGATTATTTTAAATAAGTAAAAATTTGCATTTAAATCAACGTTAAAAAATGCAACTGTTCCATAAAAAAGAGCAATAAAAGCAATAATTCCAAGAATACTTTTAAACCATAAAGGTTTGTATATTTTCAAACAATAGTCTATAAATAATTTACTTCCTCCGTTTGAAATCCCCAACCAAAAAGTCCACTTATATGAAAACGTCTTGTCCCATTTTAATTTAATTTCATCAAAAGCTCCATTAAAATCAAATTGTTTTTCAATAATTAAATTTTCAATGTCGGTTGAAATATGATCTAAAACTTCAAAATGTAAATCAATATAATCAACATCTTTGTTTTTTAAATATCCTTCAACTTCTTGAATTTGTTCTTTGGTGAGTTTCATAGTTTAGCAATTTTAATTTTTCTCTAAGCCAATTTCGGATTTACAATCGTTTTCATAGTGGCTATAAAATCTTCCAATTCAGCCAAACGATTTACTGTTTCTTTAGTTCCGTGTTCCGTAAGTTTATAATACTTACGCAAGCGGTTATCAACTTTTGCAACCTCAACATCTAACAAACCTTCGGCTTCTAATTTATGTAAAGCAGGATATAAAGCGCCTTCTGTAATTTGCAGCTCTCCTTTTGTTAATTCTTTTACTTTTTGAGTAATTTCATAACCATACATTTTATCGTTTTCTTCTAACAACTTTAAAATAATAGTTTGTAATGACCCCTTGTATAATTTTTGATTTCCCATTTTAAACTTTAGTGCAGTAGTTCACTACTCAAATATATACATAATTTTCTTATGTATAACATTCTTAGGTATTAATTTTAACAAAATCTTGTATTTAGATTAATTACTTTTGTATTCTAAAACAGATATTATGCCGAGGTTTAAAAATTTGACTGTAAAAGATATAAAAAAGGAAACTGAAAATGCAGTTTCAATTGCATTTGATATTCCCAAGAACCTAATTGAAGAATTCAAATTTATTGCTGGTCAATATATTACTTTAAGAACCACTATAGATGGTAAAGAATTAAGACGATCATATTCCATTAGTTCTTCTCCAGAAAGTAATGAATTACGTATTGCTGTTAAAGAGGTTAAAAATGGGGTATTTTCAAATTATGCAACCAAAAAATTAAAAGTTGGAGACATCTTAGAAGTTTCTCCTCCTGAAGGTAAATTTATTTTGCAAACCGCAACATCTAATCAAAAAAACTATGCTGCCTTTACCGCTGGAAGTGGTATTACACCCGTTATATCAATGATTAAATCGGTGTTATTAAAGGAAATTCATAGCACGTTTGTTTTGGTTTTTGGAAATAAATCTGCTGAAGAAACTATATTTAAAACTGAAATTGACGATTTACAAGTTCGTTTTCCTGAAAGATTCTTTGTTCAATATATCTTTAGTCAAAAGTTAATAGATAAAGCTATACTAGGAAGAATCGACAAGTCAATTGTTAATTTAATCGTGAAAAATAAATTTAAAAACACTTCTTTTGATGGTTATTTTTTATGCGGTCCTGAAGAAATGATTAATATCGTAACAGACTCATTAAAAGAAAATGAAATTCCAACAAGTAAAATTCATTTCGAACTTTTTACAACCGTTTTTCCATCTGGATTAATTACATCTAAAAATTTAGATGGTACTTCTGAAATCACAGTATTATTAGATGATGAAGAAACTACTTTTGAAATGCCTAAAAAGAAACTTATTTTAACTGCTGCCTTAGACGAAGGTTTGGATGCTCCATTTTCATGTCAAGGAGGTATTTGTAGTAGTTGTTTAGCAAAAGTTACTGAAGGGAAAGCCATTATGGATACCAACTCTATTCTTTCAGAAGATGAAGTAAATGAAGGGTTAATTTTAACTTGCCAGGCTCACCCAATAACCGAAAAAATTACAATTGATTTCGACGATGTCTAATTAATTATAGTATTTTCACGCTTTATAAACAAATTTATGGATTTTAACGAACTAAAAGAAGCAATAATCATTGGGTTTTTCCTATCCTTTATGATTGGACCTGTTTTTTTTATGCTCATACAAACCAGTATAATTAAAGGCGCAAGAGCTGCTATTGTTTTCGATTTAGGAGTTATTCTTGGAGACGTCGCATTTATTTTAATCGCCTATTATGGTAGTAAAAGTTTACTGGAAAAAATTAAAGACGACCCAAGGTTGTTTTTTATTGGGGGCTTAATACTTTTGGTTTACGGAATAATTACTTATTTAGATAAAAGTCAAAAAACACAAATCCAAGACGAAACACTTGTTTTGCCCGAAAAAACCAATTACATAAGACTTCTTTTAAAAGGCTTTCTAATTAATTTTATAAACATTGGAGTTTTAGCTTTTTGGCTAGGAATGATTGTTGTGGTAGGCTCTAATTTACAAATGAATTCTGGAAGAATATTCAATTACTTTTTTATTATTATTCTTAGCTATTTCATAACAGATATTGGTAAAATTCTTTTAGCTAAGCAATTAAAAAAATATTTAACTCCAAAAGTTACCTTTAAAATTAAGCGAGCAATGGGTGTTTTATTAATGATTTTTGGAATCGTATTTATTTTAAAAGGATTCATTCCAAAGAATAAACTCAATTTAAAAAATGTAATTGAAAAAGTTGAATAACAATTCTATTTTAAAAGTAAACTTCTAATTTCACTACTGCTTAAAAAAATAAAATATTGCTCGTATTTCGTTGATACCATAAAAAAACACATCAACATCAGTCACTTACATAACTCTAATTGATAAATATCATTCAATAAATAACAATTCTTCAATAAATTTGAAAGTAAAATTGTCATGAAATGAATGTAAACAACTTCAATATAAAGGGTTTATCACCTCAACAAGTTATTTCATCCAGAGAAAAAAACGGGTCCAACAAATTAGATTCTAAAAAAGAAAATGTTTTTTTAAAAGTTTTAAAAAGCTTGTTAAAAGAACCTATGATTGTGTTGCTTTTAATTGCATCTTCTATTTATTTTATAAGCGGAAATACAGGTGATGGCATTTTTCTATTATGCGCAATCGTATTAATCGCAGCCATATCTGTACATCAAGATTCAAGAAGTAGAAATGCTATTGAAAAGTTAAAGATGTTTTCACAACCTCATTGCAAGGTTATTAGAAATAGCCAAATTCAAAAGATAAAAAGTGATGAGTTAGTTGTTGGAGACAGTTTAATGGTTGATGAAGGTTCAATTATTACAGCCGATGGTGTTATAATTCATTCAAATGATTTTTCAGTAAACGAATCAATTCTTACAGGAGAATCATTAGCTGTTTATAAAAGTGCTGGTTCTTCAAACTCAAAAATATTTAGTGGAACAACAGTAGCCAGCGGATTGGCAATTGCAACAATTACTCATATTGGAAATACTACTCAATTAGGAAAAATAGGAAAAAGCCTAGAAACTATTGAAGAAGAAAAAACACCTTTAGAAAATAAAATAAATAATTTTGTAAAGAAGATGGTTGTTGTAGGTGCCATTATTTTTTTAGTTGTTTGGATCCTTAATTATTTAAAATCTAACGATATTTTAGATAGCTTACTAAAGGCCTTAACACTCGCAATGAGTATTTTACCAGAAGAAATTCCCGTTGCATTTACAACATTTATGGCGCTCGGTGCTTGGAGATTAATGAAAACAGGCATTGTGGTGAAAAAAATGAAAACTGTAGAAACTTTAGGTAGTGCTACCGTAATTTGTATTGATAAAACAGGTACTATTACAGAGAATAGAATGAGCTTAAAGAAAATATATGCTCATAAAAATCAAAATATTACAAGTATAGAAGACCCATTAAACTCTAGTGAAAAGGAACTTATTAAATTTGCTATGTGGGCAAGTGAACCCATACCATTTGACCCTATGGAAATTGAACTTCATGACATTTATAAACGTACTTTTTCAACGAATGATGAAAGACCTCATTTTAAAATAATACATGAATATCCGTTATCTGGAAAACCGCCAATGATGACGCATATTTTTGAAAATAATACTGGCACACGAATAATTTCAGCTAAAGGTGCGCCTGAAGCAATCATTAAAGTATCTGACCTAACAAAAATTGAAATACAACAAATTGAAGACAACGTTAAAAATTTAGCTATTGATGGTTACAGGGTTTTAGCTGTAGGAGAAACTATTTATAACGACAATAATTTTCCATCTACTCAACAAGAATTTAAATTTAAATTTATTGGATTAGTTGCCTTTCACGATCCTCCAAAACAAAATATTCAAAAAGTTTTAAACGACTTCTATACCGCAGGAATTAATGTTAAAATTATTACTGGAGATAACACGAATACAACTTTAGCAATTGCAAAACAAATTGGCTTTAAGGGTTGCGAAAAAAGTCTTACTGGTGATCAATTAATGGGATTAAGCGAATTAGACCTTCAAAAAAAAGTAGCAAATACTCAAATTTTTACTCGCATGTTTCCTGAGGCAAAATTAAAAATCATTGAAGCTTTAAAAGGTAGCGATGAAGTTGTTGCAATGACTGGTGATGGCGTAAATGACGGACCCGCTTTAAAAGCTTCACATATAGGTATTGCAATGGGGGAAAAAGGAACAGAAATAGCAAAACAAGCTGCGTCTTTGATATTATTACAGGACGATTTATCTAAAATGGTTGAAGCCGTTGCTATGGGAAGAAAAATTTATACCAACCTTAAAAAAGCAATTCAATATATAATTTCAATTCATATTCCTATCATATTAATTGTATTTACCCCTTTAGCATTAGGCTGGGTTTATCCAACTATTTTTTCGCCATTACATGTAATTTTTTTAGAATTAATTATGGGACCAACTTGCTCAATAATTTATGAAAACGAACCTATTGAAAAAAACACCATGATTATTAAACCAAGGCCTTTAACAACAACATTTTTCAATGTAAAGGAATTAACAACTAGTATTATTCAAGGAATAATAATTACTCTTGGGGCTCTTTTAATTTATCAATATGCTGTAATAACAGGCTATAATGAAGACCTCACTAGAACGATGGTTTTCACTGTTTTAATTTCTGCAAATATTTTTTTAACATTGGTAAATCGATCTTTTTACTATTCCATTTTTACCGTTTTAAAATACAAGAACAACTTAGTATTAATTATTATTTTAATAACTATTTTAATTTCGGGACTTCTAATTTATGTGCATCCATTAACAATTTTTTTTAGCTTTCAGTCGTTAAATAGCTATCAATTAATCCTAAGTTTAAGTGCTGGTTTTATTAGTGTGATTTGGTATGAAGTTGTTAAAATGTATAAAAGAAATGTAAAAATTCCCTAATAATAGTCGGCCTATTTCTGATTAAACCTTTATCATATAAAAGATTATTGTATTTTACCAGTAAAATAGACTAAGGTTTAACCATATATTTTTAGACTCGAAAAACTTTGTGCAAATTCACTAAAGTATTTAATTAGATTTATGAAATATCCAGAGGAACCAAAAAATGAATTAGAACGATTAAAAGAATTAGAATCGTATTCCATCCTTGATACACTTTCAGAAGTAGATTATGATAATCTAACTGAAATAGCGTCAGAAATTTGTAATACTCCTATTTCTCTTATAAGCTTAATAGATAATAAAAGACAATGGTTTAAATCGCATCATGGTTTAAATGCAACCGAAACACCAAAGGAACATGCTTTTTGTGCTCACGCCATAAATGACCCAAATAATGTATTTATTATTGAAGATGCTCGAGAAGATGTCCGATTTCATGATAATCCTTTAGTAACAAATGATCCTTTAGTTATTTTTTATGCTGGGGTTCCTTTAGTTACTGATGACGGATTTGCTCTTGGAACCTTATGTGTAATTGATCACAAACCTAATAATTTAAATGAAAATCAAATTCGTTCCTTACGAGCTTTATCAAATCAGGTAATGAATTTATTGAAATTAAGGAAAAAGGAAATTACCTTAGAAAAAGCACTTAATAATTTAGCGGAAGAAAATAAAAATTTAGAAAGATTTGCTCATATTGCGGCACATGATCTTAAATCTCCATTAATAGGAATATTTAGTTTAGCAAAAATTTTAAAAGAAAATTATAGCGATAAATTTGATGTTAATGGTCAAAAAATGCTCGACTTAATTGAAGGTTCGTCAGAAAAATTAAGAAGTTTAATCGACGGACTACTCGAAAACAGTAAGAGTAGTAAGATGTTAAAAGAAAAAAAATTCAACTTAAATCTAGAGATTTTAAAAAATGAAATCAGTAACCTTTTTCATTATGAAAACGAATTAATTTTAACATTAGAATCAACATTAAACGAAATATATGTTAATAAAATTGTTATAGAACAAATACTGATAAATCTTGTTGCAAATGCTATAAAATACAATGATAAAAAAAAGGTGAAAATTGAAATTGGAGTAAAAGAATATGACTCTTATTATAAATTTTATGTTGAAGATAATGGCCCAGGTATTGCCTCATCTCATCACGAGCAAATATTTAAAATTTTTGAAGTCGCAACATTAAAAGATAAATTCGGAGTAACCGGAAACGGAATTGGGCTTGCCACAGTAAAGAACTTAGTTGAAAAAAGTGGTGGAACCATAAAAGTTCAATCGGAATTAGGAAAAGGATCTAAATTTATTTTTACTATTGAAAAATAATTAAAATTTAAAATGGAAGTAAATAAGTTAAGCGGAACGAATAGAAAAAATATTCAAATTGGCTCAGAAGTTGAAGTTGTACAAAAACACCACCAGCGTTCTGGAGAATTAACAGACGGATTCGTAAAAAGAATTCTAACCAATTCACCAACGCACCCTCATGGTATAAAAGTGCAATTAGAAACAGGTGAAGTTGGGCGAGTAAAGTGGGTTCTTATATAGAACTTTAAAACAACATTTAAAGTAAAAAAAATCAAATAATTACGTTTATAATAGTTCCTTAAATATTTGATAAATATCATAAAAACATATACAAGTTTGGTTATCTTTGCAATCGATTACGATACTATTAAAATTCTTTTTGCTACCCCATAAAAGCAAATTTTGTTTTATCGCAATTATTTTGTTGAATGATAGAAATAAAATGATGTATGAAAATAATTTTAACACTCCTCCAAACAAAACGAGCATAGAAAATTTCCTACTAAAGAATCATTTAATATTGTATTCTTAAAAAAATTGAATTGAAAACCCCAGAAAAAAAACCCCCAGAAAATAACTCAGCAACTCTTAAAGATTTTCCGGTAAATTTTAAATCGCTGAATATAAATAAGATTACCTTAAAGTTTTCCAATAAAAAGATTGAAGAGAAATTTAAAGGAGATTATTTTTATAAATCACTATTCTCTTTTCGAATTGCTTTTATAACTGTTGCTATTCTTTATTCTGCATTTGGTTATTTGGATTTCACAACTTCAGAAAGCTTTGTAAAAGAATTTTTTATCATTAGATACTTTATAGTTCTTCCTATATTAACAAGTATATTTATTTTTTCATTTCATAAATATTTTATAAAAGTTTGGCAACAACTTTTATCATTCTCCTTTTTAATTGGTGGAACAGGAATCATCTACATGTTACTTAGAAACCCTTCCAATATTTATTATTATGGAGGTATGTTCTTAATTTTTATGGCTGGATATTTCTTTATTAAGCTTCATTTTTTTTCTGCGGTGCTTCCTGGCCTTATTTTAATTGCTATTTATAATATTGGTGTATTATTATTTAAAAACTTATTTCATGTGCACTTTGAATATTTAGTAGCAACCAATGCCTTTTATATTGCAGCTAATATTATTAGTATGCTTGCTTTATATAATATTGAACGATTGGAGCGGATTGATTTTTATCAAAGCATTTTGTTAATAGAAAAACAGAATGAAATTACTTTAATTAATAGCGATTTAGAAAACCAGGTTTTTGAAAGAACAAAATTATTAGATGATCGAAATAAAAAACTTATTCACGAAATAACCAATAGAAAGATTGTTGAAAAAAATCTAGTTTTAGCATTAGACAAAGCAGAAGAAAGTGATCGCTTAAAATCTGCTTTTTTAGCAAATATGAGCCACGAAATACGAACACCAATGAATGGTATCTTAGGGTTTTCGGAGCTTTTAAAAAACCCAATGCTAACTGGTGAAAAACAAAAAAAATACATTGAAGTTATTGAAAAAAGTGGAGCAAGATTACTTAATATCATCAATGACCTAGTTGATATTTCTAAAGTTGAATCTGGATTAATGGAAATTTCATTATCAGAAACCAACATTAATGAACAAATTGAGTTCATTCACTCTTTCTTTAAACCTGAAGTAGAAAAAAAAGGGATGCAATTTAATGTTTCCAATAAATTATCATCAAAAGAAGCCCTTATTAAAACTGATCAGGAAAAAGTTTATGCAATCCTCACGAACCTTGTGAAAAACGCTATCAAATATAGCGACCAGGGAACTATTGAATTAGGTTGCGAAAGGAAGGATAATTTTATTGAATTTTGCGTAAAAGATACTGGAATTGGTGTTGAAAAAAATAGACAAAAAGCAATTTTTGACCGTTTTGTTCAAGAAGATATTGCAGATACCAGAGCTTTACAAGGTGCTGGTTTAGGGTTGTCTATTTCTAAGGCTTATGTTGAAATAATGAAAGGACAAATTTGGTTGGAGAGTTTAAAAGAAAAAGGGTCTACATTTTATTTTACAATCCCAATATCACAAGATACAGTATAAATCTTCTCAATAAAAAAAGCCTGATAAAAATATCAGGCTTTTTTATGAGTATAAATTATTAATTAGTTACTTCAAACTTATTATTTGTTCGGTCTATATCCGCCATTAAACCAATATTATCAATTTCAATAGATTTTATTTCCTTTGTTACTGAAAAAGTATACGTTTGATGTGCCCAAGCCCAATCTTTTAAAATTGTTGCTGATGTTGGTTTTTCACCACGCATCATTCTTAATGGAATATTAAATATATCTTTTGAACCATCAGTATAAACAACCTCAACATCAATAGGCATAGGCATTTGACCAACACGTACCAAAGTTATCGTTTTACCTTCAACATTTGCAATTGCATAATCAATTGTATGAGTTGTTTCAACCCACTCATTTAAATACCAATCTAATTGAATTCCCGAAACTTTTTCAGCTGTTCGCTTAAAATCATTTGGAGTAGGATGCTTAAATTTAAAATCGTTATAATATTTTTTGATTGTCTTTTTCACATTTTCTTCTCCAATTATATAATTCAATTGCGATAAAAATATATTTCCTTTTGTATAACTTCCAATACTAAAAGCTGTGTTTGTATTAAATCTATCTGCATGGGTAGTTAAAGGCTCATTAAGATCGTTTTTAACAGCATAAAAATAACCTGCGTAACTTCTGCCGGAAGGCTTTCCTTCTCCCCTTCTAATAACTTGATTAGAAGCTATGGTTGATATGTAAGATGTAAACCCTTCATCCATCCAGGAATGTTTACTTTCATTAGTTGCTAAAATATGTTGAAACCAAGAATGCGCAAGTTCATGAAAAACAGTTCCTAAAATACTATTTAAACTTTCACCTCCACTAATTAAAGTACACATAGCGTATTCCATTCCACCGTCTCCTCCTTGTATTACTGAATACTGTTTATACGGGTATGGACCAATATTTATATTAAAATAATCTAATGCCTTTTCAGTAAAGGGTTGCACTTCCTTCCATGCTTTTTCGAATTTGGCATCATTTTTATATAAGAAATGAAGATCGGTTCCACTTTTTGATTTCAATACATCATGAGTGAAATTTGGATCGGCAGCCCAAGTAAAGTCATGAACGTTAGGCGCTTTAAAATGCCAAGTTAATTTTTCACCTCTTTTAATATTTAATTTTTGAGATGAATCTTCATAACCATGCCCAACTTCTTGTGGGTTTTGAAGATATCCTGTACCTCCAACTGTGTATTTTTTATCTATATGAAGTGTAACATCAAAATCGCCCCAAACACCGTGAAACTCTCTTGCAATATACGGATGTGCTTGCCAGCCTTCAAAATCATACTCAGCCATTTTTGGATACCATTGTGCCATTGAAAGAGCGACTCCATCTTCGTTGTTTCTTCCTGATCTTCTAATATGAACAGGTAATTGCCCTTCAAAAACCATATCAAATATTACTGTTTCACCTGGTTTTATTGTATTATTTAATGAAACTTCTAACACCGTTCCTTCTGTTGAGTACTTAACAGATTCCCCGTTTTGATTTAATGACAATACTTTTAAATAACCTATTTCATTTGGTAAAAGTTTTGCTATTCTACTTTCAAATTTTGGGTTTTTTAGCGTTCCTGCGTTTTGCACCATTCTATTATCAGGATCTGCAATAGATTGAAGGCGCGCATCCATTTCACTGTTTGGTTGAAAAGCATTAAAATACAAATGGTAAAATACTTGATTCAAGTCATCTGGAGAGTTATTGGTATACTCCAATTTTTGCGTGCCTTTATATTGATAATTTTCAACGTCTACATCAACATCCATAATGTAATTTACATGTTGTTGCCAGTAAGAAGTATTATTTTGACTTAATATTGCTAATGTGTTTGTTATAAAAACTAGGAGTAGTAAAAGTGTTTTTTTCATTCTAAATTTAATTTCTGAAGTGCAATATAAACATATCCTCTATTAAACAAAAAAGCACATCCATTTTGGATGTGCTTTTTAATAGAAAATTATATTATTTTATTTACGGTTTACCATTTTATCGGCTAATACCAATGCGTTGTACGCATTTGCTATACTTCCTGATATTGATAATTCAGAAAACTTAACTTTTTCCTCACTTTTCCCAGGTTTCATAACTTCTAAATTAATTTTAGTCCCAGAATTCATAATGATATGTTTTACCTGACTTGCAGATAATTTTGGATAATATGATCTAATTAATGTTGCAACACCAGCAACTTCAGGTGAAGCCATTGAAGTTCCGCTTATTTTTTCATATTCATCTTTTGGAAATGTAGAGTATATTTGAACTCCAGGTGCAAATATATCTACATTCTTTTTACCATAGTTTGAAAATGTTGCGGGCATGTTTTCATCAAAATTAATGCTTATCGCTCCAACAGTAATCATATTATCAACCATTTCATTTATTTTATCCATAGAATCATTTGGCCAGTTTTCACTTACATCAATATCTTTATTATCATTACCAGCTGCATGAACTAATAAAACATCTTTACTTTCAGCATATTTTATTGCTTCAAAAACCCACTCTTTATTTGGAGACCAGCTTTTTCCAAAACTCATATTTATTACTTTTGCTCCATTGTCAACTGCATATCTAATTGCTAAAGCAACATCCTTATCTCTCTCATCACCATCTGGTACCGCTCTAACAGACATTAATTGAGCATTATGAGCAACTCCATTCATACCAACTCCATTGTTACGAGATGCCAAGATAATACCCGAAACATGCGTTCCATGAATTTCCTCATCTTTTGAACCTATTACAAATGGATTTCCATATTTTGTATCATTTAAATCTTCTGGATTATCACCAACAATTGCTCTTCCATCAAAATCAAAATCATAGTTTTTTATTTTCTTTTGATCCTCAAAATATTCTAAATAGGCAGCTTCATCTAATCCTCTAGACATTAAACCTAAAACATCGCCTATTTGAGCTTGTAATTCTGAATTGTCCGTTTTAACATCTTTCAAATCTTCTAATGAAAAACTATCTTTTCCTAAGAACGTTTTAATAGCAGCATAATGCTCACCTATTTGTGTTAATCTTTCTAATGTTTGAAAATGTCTTCCTGAAGAAGCTTTAAAAGCTTTTAAATACGTTTGATACTTCTCAAAGTCAGTTTTATCAGTTTCACTAATTTCTTCTATTGTTTTTCCTTCAAAACGAGGGTTTAGCTTAGCAACTAAACGTGTAATTTCTAATTGTTCTGGAGCAGCATCACCATTTCCTCCTAAAAAATTCCATCCATGAATATCATCTATATATCCATTTTTATCATCATCAATTCCATTTCCAGCTATTTCTTTTGAATTTGTCCAAAGAACATTTTTCAAATCTTCATGTTCAATATCAATTCCAGAATCAATTACCCCAACTATAACAGTTGTACCTTTTTTACCTTCTAAAAACTTATAGGCTTTATCTAAACTCATTCCAGGAATAGTGTCAGAAACCAAATCTGCATGTGCCCAATGATTCGACTGTTCTTCTGTTATAATTCCTAATTTTTGTCCAGTTAAATTAACAGTTGTATCCATAGTTGGAACAGCCATGTTTTTTATAGAACCACAACTTGCTAACGTTATAGACGCTAGAGCTACAACGTAAATTGACTTAAATACTCTCATTTTTATGTATCTTTTAATTAAATACTTCGTTAAATTTATATGTTTGATCTAATCGTACTCCTTTTTCTGTGTGTTTTACTGTACACAATTCATTTGTTGCATCATGTTCTAAAAACAACAGGTACTTATTATCTGCTGCTTTGTTTAAAAACTTCTCTTTTTCATCCATTGTTAATAACGGTCTTGTATCATAGCCCATAACGTATGGTAAAGGAATATGCCCAACAGTTGGCAATAAATCTGCCATAAATACAATTGTTTTATCTTGGTATTGAATGTGAGGAATCATTTGCTTTTCGGTATGCCCATCTGCAAATAAAATATCAAAACCTAATGCTGTGTTTTTTGCAAAATCTCCAGTTGGTAAGTCAACAAAATTTAATTGTCCACTTGATTCAATTGGATTGATATTTTCTTTTAAAAACGATGCTTTTTCTCTAACATTTGGTTCTACTGCCCATTGCCAATGATTTTTATTGCTCCAAAATTTGGCGTTTTTAAATGCTGGTTCATACCCAGTCCGGTCTTTATTCCACTGAATACTTCCTCCACAATGATCAAAATGTAGATGTGTTAAAAAAACATCGGTAATATCATCTCTATGAAAGCCTAATTTAGCTAATGAAGAATCTAATGAGAAATCACCAAAAAAGTAATAATAGCCAAAAAATTTATCGGATTGTTTATTTCCAGTACCATTATCTATTAAAATAAGTCTGTTACCATCTTCTATCAGCATGCATCGCATACCCATATCAATCAAATTATTACTATCTGCAGGATTTGTACGTTGCCATAACACTTTAGGAACGACTCCAAACATTGCCCCTCCATCTAATTTGAAGTTTCCTGTTTCAATCGGGTAAATTTTCATAAAATAAGCTTATTAAACACAAATATACGTGAATTTATATCTATACAAGTGTTAAATAAATCAAAAAACCCAAGCAAATGCTTGGGTTTTGGATGAGGCATCGAGCGGATTCGAACCGCTGTAGGAGCTTTTGCAGAGCCCAGCCTAGCCACTCGGCCACGACGCCTTAATTGGATTGCAAATTTAACTAATTTTAATAAGTTGGCAAGTATTTTTTGATTAATTGTGAAATCATTATTAAATGAAATTTCTGAAAATTTAGCTAATGAGCTTTATTTTACACTTTTAATCAAATTTTCGATTCTTATTCTTGTGCTTTTATGCCTTTTTATTGTGTCTTAATCTCTTTTTTTTGACATCTCAATTGTAACCATTGCAACGTTTCCTCCAATTGGTGGATTTAATTTAGAAACTGCTACTTCAACTTCTTTAACCAATGGTATTTCAATCAAAATTCTATCTAAAATACGTTTTGCAACCTCTTCTAATAATTTAGATCGAATAGCCATTTCCTGCTTTACAATTTTGTTTAAATGAACGTAATCCACTGTATCAGAAAGATTATCGGTTATGGCAGATTTTGATAAATCAGCTTTTACATTTAAATCGACTCTGTAATCCGATCCAATTTTACCCTCTTCAACCAAACAACCATGGTAAGCATAAACCCGTATATTTTTTATTTTTATTGTTCCCATTTCAAAATCTTTAGGCAAAGATAAGTTGTTTTCATTTTTAAATTGTACCCTATCGAAATTTTATGCGTTAGGGATTGAACGATGTGTTTGAGCTCTTTTTTTGCTGCTTTTTATTGCAACTAAAAAAAGCGAGTAGTGAAAGCCCGACCTGAAAGGTAACGCCATAATACTCATTTTTATTATTCTTTTATAGAATTCATAAATACCAAGCGATTTTTGTAGTTGAATTGCCAAAAAAAATCGATAATTTTGCGCCTTACTAGTTTCTATTATTATGAGTGAAGAAAAAAAATCGCTGAATTTTATTGAGCAAATTATTGAGGAAGATTTAGCAAACGGTTTAGCAAAAGAAAAACTACGTTTTAGATTTCCACCAGAACCAAATGGATATTTACATATTGGTCATGCAGCATCTATTTGTTTAAATTTTGGTTTAGGCTTAAGATACAACGCACCTGTAAATTTACGTTTTGATGATACAAACCCAGCAAAAGAAGAACAGGAATATGTAGATTCAATAAAACATGATGTAGAATGGTTAGGTTTTAAATGGGATAAAGAATTATACTCTTCTGATTATTTTCAACAATTATATGATTGGACAATTGCTTTAATTAAAGAAGGAAAAGCATATGTTGACAACCAATCTTCAGAACAAATGGCTATTCAAAAAGGAACTCCAACTGAACCTGGTACTAATGGTCCTAATAGAGATAGATCTGTTGAAGAAAATTTAGCGCTTTTCTTGAAAATGAAAAACGGTGAATTTGAAGAAGGTTCACATGTGTTACGTGCAAAAATTGATATGAAGCATACCAATATGCATATGCGTGACCCGATTATGTATCGTATTTTAAAAAGACATCACCATAGAACAGGTAATGATTGGTGTATTTACCCAATGTACGACTGGACTCACGGTGAATCTGATTATATAGAACAGATTTCTCACTCTATTTGTACGTTAGAATTTAAAAGTCATAGAGATTTATATGATTGGTATGTAGATCAGGTTTATGATGAAGCTAATTTACGTCCAAAACAACGTGAATTTGCCCGTAGAAATTTAAGTTATACGGTAATGAGTAAGCGTAAATTGTTACAATTGGTTGAAGAAAAAATTGTAAATGGTTGGGATGACCCTAGAATGCCAACAATTTCTGGACTACGAAGAAGAGGTTATACGGCTGAATCTATAAGAACATTTAGTGATACTGCTGGAATTTCTAAAAGAGATAATGTTACAGATGTTGCTTTATTAGAACATTGTATAAAAGATGATTTAAATAAAACAGCACCACGTGTAATGGCTGTTTTAAATCCAGTGAAACTGGTTATAACAAATTATCCAGAAGGAAAAGAGGAATGGTTAACTGCTGAAAATAATCAGGAAGATGAAAGTGCTGGTTCTAGAGAAGTTCCTTTTAGCAGAGAAATATATATTGAAAAAGAAGATTTTAAGGAAAGTGCTAATAAAAAATTCTTTAGACTTTCTTTAGGTAGAGAAGTACGATTAAAAAACGCTTATATTATTAAAGGAGAATCTGTTGTTAAAGATGAAAATGGTGAAATTACAGAAATTCACTGTACTTATGATGATGATAGTAGAAGCGGAAGTGGAACAGAAGCTAGCAAACGAAGGGTTAAAGGAACTTTACATTGGGTTTCTATAAAACATGCTGAAAAAGCTGAAGTTCGAGTGTATGACCGTTTATTTACTGATGAGGCTCCAGATAGCCATAAAGAAAAAGATTTTAAAGAATTTTTAAATCCAGACTCTTTAAACATTATTGAAGCCTTTGTTGAACCAAGTTTAAAAACTGCTAATGTTTTAGATAGATTTCAATTTCAACGCTTAGGATATTTCTGTGTTGATAAAGATACTACAGGAACAAAAATGGTGTTTAATAGAACGGTTCCTTTAAGAGATAGTTGGGCTAAAATGAGTGATTAAATACTTTGCTTATTATAAAATAAAAAAGGCAGTTCTTAATAAGGAACTGCCTTTTTTATTTAGATTATGAGCGTTTAATTAATTTTTAAAGTTTTTAATATGGCTTCTATTTCAAACATATAATCTCTTTTATCTACAGATGGAGCATATGTTAAACCTTCTACAACCACAACTCTATTATTCGCTTTATCTATAACGGAATAGCTTAAAAATGGTCCTGCCATGTACATTCCACTTACTTCCCATTTCCCTCTAGATTCAAAGGCTTTTTTACCATCTAATTCAACTTCAAAAATATGAGGTGTATACGCTTCCTCAGTAATCATATAAGAATTCTCAATTTGACCAGGAATGTATTTTTTACCAATAGAATCTCTCTGAGCTACAATATTACTTCCATTTTCATCGTCTTCTGTTTTAATTGGATATGAGTATGTAATAAGCTCCATACTATTTGCACCATTAATATGATATCTATACCAAACAAAATCTCCGGTATCATCAACTTTATTATAGTTTCGAGGAATTTTTATTGAATAACCTTGTTTTTTAAATGTTTCAATAGTTGTAGGGTCAAAGAATTTTTTTAGAATATTTCTTTGAACAGTAATTAAATCAGAATCTTTAAATTCTGAAACAAGACTTTTACTATTTTTTTTAATTTCATCAATTAACTCTTCGCTATTTTTCCCTGTTATCCTAATAATTTTTTGAGGAGCAGCATAAACATTGGTGCTAACTGTAAATGAATTGATATCTGAAATATCTATAACTAGTACATTTCTACTTGCTCTAAACATACTTCCAAAACTTTCCAATGGTACTTGAGAAACCTCAAATTGTGATTCCGGTTGAGGCAATCCCAAAACAGGTTCAGCCAAAATTTTTCTTAGTTCATCTCCCAAACTACCTTGCCATTCACTATTTTTCATTACAACCAGCAAACTGTTAATTCTACCGTTAGCTTCTTTAAATACTTTTTTATCATCCCCTGATTCACAGGAAATTAAAAAAATTACGAGCATAAAAAGTATTCCTATTTTTTTCATTTATTAAAGATTTTCAATTTAGTTCCTGGCTTCAAACTTTTAACGCTCCAAATATTGTTCCATTCTTTAATATTTTGAACAGAAACATTCACATACTTTTGGGAAATTTTCCATAAAGAATCTCCAGATATTACAGTGTATTCATTAAACCCTCCTTTTGGAATAACTACTTTTGCGGTTTTTGAAGTGCTTGTTGAGGTCTTAGCCACTGCGACACTTGGATTTCTTGTGTAAATTCTTAAACGTTGACCTACGCGTAAATTATTGCTTTTCAAATTATTCCACCGTTTAAGATTGCTTACTGAAACTCTATATTTATTTGCAATTTTCCCTAAAAAATCTCCACTTCTTACCCTGTAAGTAATTTGACTATTAATCTCAACGTATTTAGGTAAGGTTTTTTCGCGCTTTTCCTCCTGAACATCTACGTAAGCATAAATTTGTTTTTCATTACTTACAAAATTCCCTACTGCATTTATTGGTAAGGTAAGCACATAATTTTTATCCTTAACAAAAGGAATAATGTTTAATTTATACTGAGGATTTAAAAATTTTAAAATTTCAATATCAACATTTAAGGTTTCATGTATTTGATCAAAAGTTATTTGCCTTTTTATTTGAACCGTATCTGTTTCAAACCTGGTTAACGTATTTTCTCTGGCTTTAATATTATGCTCGTTTGCATATTTAAAAATATACATAGTAGCATAAAAAGCTGGTACATAACCTGCAGTTTCTCTTGGTAAATTATGTCTAATATTCCAATAATTTGTGCTTCCTCCTGATCTTCTAATTGCTTTATTTACGTTTCCAGGACCCGAATTATATGCTGCCAAAGCTAAATCCCAGTCATTATATAAACCATGTAAAAATGAAAGGTATTTACATGCTGCTTCTGTTGCTCTTAAAGGATCAGAACGTTCATCAACATAAGAACTAACATGTAAATTATATTGTTTTCCTGTTTGATACATAAATTGCCATAGTCCTGTTGCTCCAACTCTAGAACGTGCTGTTGGTTTTAATGCAGATTCTACAATGGCTAAATATTTTAATTCTAGAGGAATATTATACTTATCCAAATGCTCTTCAAACATTGGAAAATAATAACGTGCTCGCTCCATTAATACAGAAAAAACAGGTTTTCTTTTTTTTAAGTACGTTTTTATTATTTGTTCTAATTGTGGATTGTATTCAATATTAAATGGCGATTTACTATCCAAATCTGCCAACCTTTCTTTTAAAAGAGCAGTAGGTAACTCTTCTAATTCATATTGAAAAACCTCATCATCGGCAAGCATATATCGAATGGTATCATTCAAAGGAGAATTAACCAATTCTTTTATCCATAAACTATCTATTCTACTTGTTTCATTATCAAATTTAAAAATAATTGAATCCCTTTCCTTCAAAAGCAATGTGTCTTTTTGTAAAAACATTTCTTTTGTTTCCTCATTTTTTTGAAGGTTAATTGTATTCGATTTTTGTTGAGCAAACCCAACATTAAATAATAATAATAATAATAAAGCTATATACGATAGTTGTTTCATTTCTGTTCTTTTAATTTTTCTTATCCCATCACCATCTACCTTAATGTAGAAGGAGGTATTCATTTATATTTTAATAAATCAAAATATTTAAGCGCATTCAATTAATAATTAATCCTTTAAAAGTTTTGAAATTTGATCCAAATTAGGAGCCAATATAATTTCAATTCTTCTGTTTTTTGCTTTTCCTTCGGTTGTTTTATTACTGTCAATAGGTAAAAATTCACTTCTACCAGCCGCGGTAATTTGAGTAGGATTAACACCTTTGTTTTCTAAAATTCTAACAATAGCAGTTGCTCGTTTCACAGATAAATCCCAGTTATCAATTAATGTTGTTCCTGTATACGGAACATCATCTGTATGTCCTTCAATTAAAACATTTATATCGGCATTTTTAGCTAAAACATTAGCTAATTGTTCCACAGCATTTTTCCCTTCAGATCCTACAGCCCAACTTCCTGAATTAAACAATAATTTGTTTTCCATAGAAACATAAATTTTCCCATTTTTATGAACCACTGTTAACCCTTTTCCTTCAAAATTATGCAGCGCACTTGAAATCGCATTTTTCAATTGTTGCATTTGCGCTTCTTTCGCATCAATTAAACCTTGCAATTCATCAATTTGTTCTGAACGCTGATTTAATTCATTTTGAAGTTTCTCTAATCGACTACTCTCAATGGCTAATTTTTTTTCTTTTGCTTCAAGTTCAGCTAATAATTCTTGATTTTTCTTAGATTGCTCGGCTAGTTTTTGAGAACTTTGAGTAGAAAGCACATTGAATGATTCTTCTAAATTTTTGTATTTATTTTGAAGCGCTACATATTCAATATCTAAACTGTTTTTTTTATTCGTTAAGTCATTAAATTCACCTTGCAACTTTTTTAAATCAGCTTCCAAAGTTTTCTTTGAAGCTAATAAATCATCTTTATCCTGAAGTAATGCAGCGTTAGATGAACGTAAATTATTGAATTTAGTCTCTAATTCTTGATATACTTTTTTGGAAACACAAGAATTTAATGTGATTGTAACAACCAGTAAGAATGCTATTTTTTTAAACATAATACTATTTATTTTATTTGTTTTTACTATTTAATTTCTACAACTATAGGGCAATGATCTGAATGTTTTGCTTCAGGTAAAATATAGGCTCTTTCAATTCTATCTTTTAATGGTTCACTTACCATATGGTAATCTATACGCCAACCTTTATTATTATTTCTTGCATTCGCTCTATAACTCCACCATGAATAATGATGTGGTTCTTTATTTAAATGACGGAATGAATCCACAAAACCACTATCAATAAAACTTCCTATCCATTCTCTTTCTACTGGTAAAAATCCTGAAACACCTTTCATTTTTGGATTGTGAATATCAATTTCTTCGTGGCAAATATTATAATCTCCACAAATTACAATATTTGAAATTTCCTTTTTTAAATCATTTACATAACTTTGAAATTCAGCCATGTAATTTAATTTAAAATCCAATCTATCATCATTTGTTCCAGAAGGTAAATACAAACTCATAACCGAAAATTCATCAAAATCAACGCGTAAATTTCTTCCTTCAAAATCCATAGATTCAATTCCCGTTCCATATTCAACATGATTTGGAGCCGTTTTCGATAAAATAGCAACGCTGCTATATCCTTTTTTTTGTGCCGAAAACCAGTAATGATAAGGATAACCTGCATTTTCAAAAACACTTAAATCTAATTGATCTTTATGTGCTTTTGTTTCCTGAATACATATTACATCAGGATCTGCAGCTTGTAACCATTCTATAAACCCTTTTTTTAAAGCAGCTCTAATTCCGTTTACGTTATATGATATTATTTTCATTTGCTTTCGTATAAATCTCTTAATTTCCTTCTCATTACTTTGTTCGATGCTGTTCTTGGTAATGTATCAATTTTCACCAAATCGTTTACTTTAAAAAGCGGATTCAATTGCTTTCTTACGCTATCTCGTGCTGCTATCAAACGCTCTTCATTTAATATTTTAGAATCTTTTTCAACATAATAAATGACCAATAAACTTGGTCCTCCATTTTTTGGTGAAACCGCTATTGCCGCAGATTCTTTAATAAATTCTAATTGATTTAAAATGGCTTCAATTTGAACTGAACTCACTTTAATTCCGCCTAAATTCATTGCGTCATCAACCCTTCCCTGTGCTTTATAATACCCGTTTTCAAGTTCCTCCAATTGATCACCATGCCTTCGTAATAATTTACCTTCAAAGCTTGGGGTATCTTTATAATACACGTTAAAATGATTTCTATTTAACAATGTATTAGATAATCCCATAATAGGTGGAATAAGAAATAACTCTCCTTTCAATGATTTATTGTTGTTTTCATTTAACAAAATAAATTCTCCTCCCAACGCCTGACTAGAAAAAGTACTGGCAATATTTGGCTGAACAACCGTACTTGTTATATAACCACCACCAATTTCCGTACCACCACAATATTCTATTACAGGTTTATTATTTGCTAATTGCATTAAATATTCCATTTCCTGTGGATTAGAAACCTCTCCTGTTGAACTAAAACATTTTATGGCTTCCCAATTAAATTGCTCCATGCTTTTTGATGTTTTCCAATATTTTACAAAACTTGGAATTACACCTAACATAGTCACTTTAGCATTTTGAATAAATTTACCGAAATCATCCCCTGTTGGCGCTCCATAATATAAGGCAATAGAAGCTTTATTTATAAGTGCCGCAAATACCAACCAAGGCCCCATCATCCAACCTAAATTAGTTGGCCAACACACTACATCATTTTTATGAATATCCTGATGGTAATACCCATCACTTGCACTTTTTATTGGTGTTGTATGCGTCCACGGAATTGCTTTTGGCTCTCCTGTGGTTCCCGATGAAAAAAGAATTGTAATTATATCATCCGGGTTTTGAATTACTGTTGTAAACTCAGAATTTGAACTTAAAAAACCCTCCCAATAACTATCGTTATCTCTTAATTTAATATTTTCTTCTGAAACTTTTAAAACAACTGCTTTAGGTGCTTTTGCTTCTATTACTTTTTTAAATAAAGGAATTTCTTTCCCGCCTCTTTTTAGAACGTCTTGTGTAAAAATAACTTTTGGTGAGGCAATTTTTAATCGAACCGCTATTTCATTTGAAGTAAAACTATCGGCTATGGTAACAATTGGCATTCCTGCTTTTATACCCGCTAAATAAATAGCAACAGCTTCCACTGTCATTGGCATATCAATAGCAATATAATCTCCTTTTTTTAGTCCTTGTTCAACTAAACCATTTGCAATTCTATTAACTAAATTTAATAGTTGTTTTTGAGTTACTTTTTGAATTGATTTCCCTTCTTCTTGAAAAATTACAGCAGAGGAATTTTCACTATTTTGAAAACAAGAATCTACAATATTATATTTGGAGTTTTTAAGCCATTGAGCATTTACAACTCCTTTGGAAATATCCAATATGGAAGTATATTTCTTATCTAATTTTATTTCTAAGTTTCGAACAGTAGCTTCCCAAAAATCTTCTTTATTTGTAACAGACCATTTCCAAAAATCTTGATAATTATCAAAATCTTTTTCTTGCATCATTTTATAAATGTTGCTATGTTCAATTATTTTTTTAGATGGATTCCAAAAAGGTTCAATACTCATTTTTATTATTAAAATTCAGGTTCGTCTGTTACATTTATGAGCGTATCGTTTTCAATACCCTCTTTAGAACAATCAAGATCTATGGTTAAGTTTTCTGGTTTTTCAAAATTCTCCTTACTCACATTCAATGTTGAATCTGCATACATTTTCTGGTAGTAAAGAGCCCATATTGGTAAAGCCATTGTAGCACCCTGCCCATAAGTAATTCCTGCAAAATGTGTAGCTCTATCTTCACCACCAACCCAAACTCCAGTTGCTAAATTTGGTACTATACCCATAAACCAACCATCGGATTGATTTTGTGTGGTTCCTGTTTTTCCTGCTATTTCATTTTCAAAACCATACGGATATCCTGTTGCAACATTATCTGGGTAACTTCCGCTTTTACTACGTAAACGAATACCTGAACCGCTTTCAGTTACACCTTCTAATAAATTGATAACTATATATGCGGACTCTTCACTTAAAACCTCTTTAGAATTTGGTATGAATTGTTCTATTACTGTTCCGTTTTTATCTTCAATTTTCACCAACATCATTGGTTCAATACGCAATCCTTTATTTGCAAAAGTTGCATAAGCACCTACCATTTCATATAAAGACAAGTCTACAGATCCTAATGCTATTGCCGGAACCTCTGGTATTTCTGTTTCTATACCTGCGCTTTTTGCTAAACTAACAACGTTCTTTGGGTTCACCATGTCAATTAATTGAGCGGTAATTACGTTTACAGAATTTGCCAATGCCTGTTTCAATGTTAGTTCACCACCATATTTATCATTAGAATTTTTAGGGGTCCAGTCTTCAGGCATTCCATACTTTTCCTTTGGGATTGTATACGGAATATTTGTGAATTTTTGACAAGGAGATAAGTTTAACTGATTAATTGCTGTTGCATAAACAAAAGGTTTAAACGTAGATCCAACTTGTCTTTTTTGTTGATTTACCGCATCATATTGAAAATGCTTATAATTAATACCGCCAACCCAGGCTTTAATATGACCAGTTTGTGGTTCAACAGAAAATAGGCCTGATCTTAAAATTTGTTTGTAATAAAAAATAGAATCTTTTGGTGACATAATTGTATCCAAATCTCCTTTCCAAGAGAACACACGCATGTTGGTTTTCTCATCAAAGGATCCTAAAATTTCATCTTCTGATGCGCCATTACTTTTCATTCTATTCCATCTATTTGAACGTTTCATCGCCTGATAAATAGTTGATGCTACTTCTGACTCGTCTAAATCGTAAAAAGGTGCCTTTTTATTCTTTTTTTGTTCTTTATCAAATACCCTTTGCAAATTTGCCATGTGTTCAGCCATCGCTTCTTCGGCATATTTTTGCATTCTAGAATCTATAGTAACATATATTTTTAGTCCGTCTCTGTGTAAATTATAATCAGTTCCATCAGGTTTAGGATGGTTTTTAATCCACGTTTTCATGAAGTCACGCAAATACTCTCTAAAATAAGTTGCAGAGCCATCACTATGGCTTTCTCTGTTTATATTTAAACCTAAATCTGTTTGCTGCAAAGAATCTTTTTCCATTTCTGTAATGAAATCATTCTTATACATTTGACCTAAAACAGTATTTCTTCGGTTGGTAACCAACTCTTCCCTTCTTAATGGATTGTAATAGGAAGCATTCTTCAACATTCCTATTAACATTGCAGATTCAGGAATTGTTAATTCAATTGGTTCCTTCCCAAAATAAATACGAGAAGCCGACCGAATACCAACGGCTAAATTTAAAAAGTCATACTTATTTAAGTACATTGTAATTATTTCATGTTTTGTATACTGCCTTTCAAGTTGGATGGCAATAACATATTCTTTTACCTTTTGAAGAATTCGTTCCGGCAAACTTTTAGAACCTTCTCCGTGGAATAATAATTTGGCTAATTGTTGCGTGATAGTACTTCCTCCTCCTCCTTTTCCAAGTAAAAGAACTGCACGCATTGAGGCTTTAATATCAACTCCTGAATGTTCATAAAAACGTTCATCTTCAGTTGCTACCAACGCATTTACTATATTCTGATTTAAATCACTAAACTTAACTGGTGTTCGGTTTTCAAAAGCATATTTACCTAGCGTTTTTCCATCAATAGAAATTACTTCTGTAGCTAAATTGTTTTCAGGGTTTTCTAGCTCTTCAAAAGTAGGTAATGTTCCAAAAACTCCCCAAGAAGCCATCAAAAATATCGATATTATTGCAAAAACACCTCCCAAAATAGAGATCCAAAACCATTTAATATATTTTGAAAATTGGTTATTCGTAATTTCTTTTTTAGCCATTATTTTACTTTTTCTAAACTTAAACCTACATCTGTAATACCTTTTAAAGGAATTTCACCTTCAACATCATTTATCCCTCTTGTTGCTTGCTGAATATTAAATAAATATTCGCCTTTTTCATATAAAGTAACTTCTTCTTTATAAAAAAGTTTATTTTGTTTCAAATCTGTAAATCCTTGCCCTAGCCAATTTCCCTGAGCATCTGCCATTTCATACTCTAAAGTATCTATCAATTTAAATCCACTAGGAAATTCAATTTTTGAAATTAAAAACAGTGAGCTGAATTCATAATTTTTATTGTTTCTAATATTTATAAACACATTTCTTTTAGAAATAGTATCTACATTATTTACAATAAAATTGAATGTACTATCTGAAGGCCATTCTGAATTTTTTACAGATTTATATTGATCAAATATCAAATTAGAATTGCATGATATTAGAAATATAGCAACAAAAAATATTGCAAAATACTTATTCATTTTCAGTTGTATTTGGCCCTTTTTTTGGTGGTCTTCTTTTTTTATTTCTATTTTTATTAGCACTTTTTGCAGGCTGATTTTTAACTGTGTTTTGTTGATCTGGGTTTGTTTGGTTTGGATTCTGTTTTTTTTGTCCTTCCCTTTGTTTATTAGGATTTGCTTGATTTGGATTGAATTTTTTTCGACCCTCTTTTTGTTGATTTGGATTCGGCTTTTTTTGACCTTCCTTTTGCTGATTTGGATTTGGCTTATTTAAGCCATCTTTTTGTTGAATAGGTTTTTTAGCCGGTCTTGGCTGATTTGGATTCGATTTTTGTTTAACCTGTTTTTGCTGGTTTGCATTTTGTTGAACAGTACCCGATTTTTGAGAATTTTTATTTCTGTTTCTACGTTTCTTTTTAGCTTTAGGAGTATCAAATCTTGTTAAACTATCTTGCCCTACAACATTTTCAAATTCAACTTTTGCAACTTCAACTAACTCAAATTCAAACTCTTCTAAAGATGATACAAGTTCCTTATTTTTATTTAATGAAATTATTTCATTTACCTGCTCTAAAGTAAGTTTAAACCATTTTGAACGGCTTTCTTTATAAGTATACCACAGTAAACCTTTAAAAATATCCATTTTAACAAAAACGGCATCTCCTTTTTCTGTTTTTAAAATAACATCTTGTTTTGGAAAACCCTTTAATGCATCTAAATATGTATCTAATTCATAATTTAAACAACACTTTAATTTTCCACATTGACCAGCTAATTTTTGAGGATTTAGTGATAATTGTTGATACCTCGCTGCAGTTGTATTTACTTTTCGTAAATCGGTTAACCAGGTAGAACAACATAACTCTCTTCCGCATGAACCAACACCTCCAAGTCTTGCAGCTTCTTGACGTAAACCAACTTGTTTCATTTCAACACGAATATTGAATGAACTTGCAAAATCTCGAATTAACTGTCTAAAATCTACTCTATCATCGGCAGTATAATAAAAAGTGGCTTTGTTTCCATCTCCCTGATATTCAACATCAGAAAGTTTCATTTTCAACCCTAATTTTCCTAATATTTCTCTTCCTCTATATTGGGTATCATACTCCTTATCACGAGCAGCGTTCCAAATATCTATATCTTTTTGGGTTGCTTTTCGGTATATTTTTTTTACATCTTCACTGTCGCGAAGAATTCCTTTCCTTTTCATTTGAACTTTAATAAGTTCGCCAGTTAAAGAAACTGTACCAATATCGTGACCTGGATTACCTTCAACAGCAATAACATCACCTATTGAAATTTGTAAATTATCTCCGTTTTTATAAAAATGTTTTCGCCCGTTTTTAAATCGTACCTCTACAATGTTTTCAGGTTCTTGTCCTGCAGGTAATGCCATATTTGCCAGCCAATCGAAAACTGAAAGTTTTTCGCAATCGCCAGTTCCACAACTCCCATTACTTTTACAACCTTTTGGTACACTATTTATATCTGAAGAGCAACTATTACAGCTCATATATTTTTAAGTTTATTTAAGTTAAGAAAAATTGAAAAATTCAATTTTACAATCCTCACTAATTTGTAAAGATATAATTATTATTACTAAAGTAAAACGTTAAAAAATGGTTTTTAGGTTTGTTTAACATCAATAATTTTTACCGGGCAAGCTTCTTTAGCTTTCATACTAGCTTCAAAAATAGTCTCATCGGGAGATTTTATGGTAAAAAAACCTTTTTTCTCTTTAGAATGTAGTAAAACTGATTTACCATCCTTTTTAGACATTTGAAACTGAGCAGGTGCTACCTCAACACAGTAATTACAACCAATACATTTGGCTCTTTGTAATGTAATTATTACCATTTAAGCCTCTACTTTGTTTTCAACAATTTTATACAATTTATCTGAAGGTCGAATTCTAAATTCTAATGGAATTGTACAAGAATCTCCCTTTTGAGCTTTTTCACCTTTAATGTCATTCACAAACATTTCGGTTACTTTCATTTCTTTAGCACCAGTAGTTGGCCCAGTAATTAAAATAGTATCTCCAACGGCAATATGGTATGCTTCAATTTTAAATTCTCCAATATTTGCTTTTGGATAGTAATGCATTCCTTTTCCTAAATACACTTTCTTTTGAGTAGCATGACTTCCAGAACCATTGCTCCATTCACCTAATTTTTGACCTAAATAATAACCGCTCCAAAAACCTCTATTGTATACTTTTTCAAGCTCTAACATCCAAGAAATTACTTTCTCTTTGTTGTAAGTTCCTGCTTCAATACTGTCAATAGCATCGCGATAACATTTAATAACCTTAGCTACATATTCCGGAGCTCTACCTCTTCCTTCAATTTTTAATACTTTTACACCAGCATCTACTATTTGATCTAGAAAATCAATAGTACATAAATCTTTTGGAGACATAATATACTCATTATCCAATTCCATTTCGATACCAGTTTCCTGATCAATAACCGTATATTTTTTTCTACAATTTTGCTTGCAAGCACCTCTGTTTGCTGATGAATTGAATGTATGTAAACTCATATAACATTTCCCGGAAACGGCCATACATAAAGCACCATGTCCAAAAATTTCAATTTCCAGTAATTTTCCAGAAGGGCCACAAATATTTTCTTTTTCTATTTGCTCGGTAATTTTTTTCACCTGGCGCAAACTCAATTCTCTACTCAACACCATAGTATCTGCAAACATCGCATAAAACCTTGCAGTTTCAATGTTTGTAATATTTATTTGTGTTGAAATATGCACTTCCATTCCAATTGCTCTTGCTGAAGCAATAACCGCTTGATCCATTGCAATAACCGCAGAAATATTTGCCTCTTTCGCTTTTTGAAGCAAGGTTTTTACAATCGTTAAATCGTGATCGTAAATAATCGTATTTAATGTAAGATAGGTTCTAACATTTTTTGCTTTACATCTATCAGAAATTTCTTGTAAATCATCTAAGGTGAAATTTATAGATGCTCTTGCACGCATATTTAACTGTTCTACACCAAAATAAATAGAATCTGCTCCATTATCTAAAGCGGCTTGTAAAGATTCAAAATTCCCGGCAGGAGCCATTAATTCAATTTTCTGCATCATTATTTTTTATATTTTAAAACTTCTGAACGTCCTTTTTTAAATATTTTATTGCTATTTGGAATTCCTTTTCGCAATTCTTTTTGTTCTTCAAATGGTAATTGTATAATATCCTGACATTCTACAGAACAACAGGTTTCCATTTTTTCTGAACACTTTTCACATTGAATAAACAATAAGTGACAGGCCTCATTTGCACAATTTACGTGCATATCACAAGGTTCACCACATTGGTGACAATTGGCAATTACATCATCTGTTATTCTTTCCGATCTTCTATGATCAAAAACAAAGTTCTTACCTATAAATTTATTCTCTAATGCTTTCTCTTTTACCTGGCGTGTGTATTCAATAATACCACCTTCCAACTGAAAAACATTTTTAAAACCTTTGTGTTTATAATATGCACTGGCTTTTTCACATCGTATTCCACCTGTGCAATACATTAACAAATTTTTATCTTCTTTATGATCTTTTAATTGTTCTTCAATAATATCTAAAGAATCACGAAACGTATCAACATCTGGAGTTACAGCAGTTTTAAAATGTCCAATTTCACTTTCGTAATGATTTCGCATATCAACACAAACAGTATTTGGATCTTCTAATAATTTATTAAATCCTTCAGCATCTAAATGAATTCCAATATTGGTAACATTAAACGTATCATCATTTAATCCGTCGGCAACAATTTTGTCTCGAACTTTAACTTTTAGCTTTAAAAATGATTTGTTATCGTGTTCAATCGCAATATTTAAACGGCAATCTTTTAAAAATGAAATACTATCCAATTGATTTTTTAAAGCAATCAATTTTTCTGCTGAAACAGAAATTTGAGCATTAATACCTTCTGTAGAAATATAGGTTCGTCCTAATACTCCTAATTTGTCCCATTCTATAAATAAATGGTCTCTTAATATTTGTGGATTTTCTATCTTATAATATTGATAGAATGAAATGGTTAAACGGTCTTCGCCTGCTGCATCAATTAAATGCGCACGTTCTTCAGCGCTTAACTTATTGTACAGTTGCATGCTATACTTTTTTAGTTAAACAATAGTTATGAATATGGTTAAATATCCATTTAATTTTTTGCAAAACTACATATTTTATAATAACTATTGGTTTTCCAAATCAATAATCATTCTTAAAACACTTTTTGTTTGCTTCATTTTTAATTAAAAAGTTACAATACTTTAGATTGCTGAACCTTTGTTGTATTAAATTCATTTATATCTATACTAAAAAGTCCAGATTTGGGTAAAATAAAATAGCTCGTTGTTTTGAAGCCTCCAAGTATATATAATTTATTATTTGAATAGAATAATTGAGCACCTACAATATCCAATTCAATGAAATATTCATTTAATTCTTTTGTTATTGTGTTATAGGTAAATATTTTCCCTCCTTCGAAAAAATATATAATTGTTTCATTAGAAGCTATGGATGGTTTACTAATACCATAAAATAACTCACCTTCTTTTATCCATTTACCAGTTGTAATATTAAATTTTTCAATTGAATTTAATGGCTTGTCTTTAAAACCTCCTATTAAATAAATAGTATCATCTATTAAAACTCCGTTAACTTCTTTGGCTATTGGCATTGTTGCCAACTCATACCATAACCCAGATTTTAAGTTGTATAAATGAACTTTATTTGAATATTCTTTATTTTCATTAAATTTCTTTTTAAGAGAACCTCCTAAAACAATAAGATTATCATTATAGGTAAATGAAGCAAAATCAGCAGCTTGGTGCGGGTTTGTTTCATCAACCGTTATTGATTTTTTATCTAAATCAAAAATCTCAATTTTATTTTCTAAATATTCAAATTTTCCATTGGCTGAAATATTTTTACCACCTAACACATATATTTTATTATTGTAGTAATTTAAATTATGATAGGCTCTTTTTTTAAAAATTGATTTTGATTTTATCCAAATGTTATCATCTATATCATACGTTTGTAAATCGCCACTATAACCTTCTTTATTGTAATTATGCCCATTCATTATAAATTGTTCAAACATTCGATCTGGATCTTGATAATCATTGTCCAATATTTTTTTTAAGTTATTGTAGTCAAAGGAAACATCACCTCCAACAATATAAATTTTTCCATCTTTTAAACATGAGCCAAAAGAATGTACAGCATTTTTCATTGAAGAAAGTTTTTTATACGAAATGGTTTTTTTTAGATTTCTGTTTATAGAAACATTCACTTCAACAAGCTTCTTTAAATCAATTAATAGATTAACTGAATAATTTTTTTTCTTTTGTATGTAAGGAACTTCCAATTCTTTATAAGCAACATGTGAGAAACGGATAATGTCATTTTTTACAATTTCATAAGGAAATTTTAAATAATAAATTCCTTTTTCATTAGTTACAGTCCCTCTATTTATCCCTTTCATATACACATTAACCCCTTCAATAGGATTATTGGTTTGAGCATCTAACACCTTTCCTTCTATGTATTGTGAAAATGAGAAAAACGTTGAAAATGAGAAAATTAAAAAAAGTACAAATTTTTTCATAGCTAATAAATTTTATATCTAAAAAAAGCCAAAATAAGTGTGCCTACATAGTAAAATTATATGTTTTATTTGGTTTATTACTGTGAATATTTCAATAATCTCTTTTTAACAAAAAAATATTTATTTGTTAATTTTCAAATATATACGCCTGTTTGTCACCTTTTTTTACAAAATTTGCACAGTATTAAAATTAAAATTTATAAAAATGAAAGTAGCTGTTGTAGGCGCTACCGGAATGGTAGGAAATGTAATGTTACAAGTTTTAGCGGAACGGAATTTTCCAGTTACCGAATTGTTATTGGTTGCCTCAGAGCGATCTGCTGGAAAACAAATAGAATATAAGGGAACAAAATATACTGTTATTGGATTGCAAGATGCTGTTGATGCTCGTCCTGATATTGCTTTGTTTTCTGCTGGTGGAACTACTTCTGAATTATGGGCGCCTAAATTTGCTGAGGTTGGTTGTACTGTTGTAGACAATTCTTCTGCATGGAGAATGGACCCAACTAAAAAGTTAATTGTTCCAGAAATTAATGGAAATGTATTAACAAAAGAAGATAAAATTATTGCAAATCCAAATTGTTCAACAATACAATTGGTAATGGCTTTAGCCCCTTTGCATAAAAAATATAAAATGAAACGTGTTGTGATTTCAACCTATCAATCGGTTTCTGGAACTGGTGTAAAGGCTGTGCAACAATTAGAAAATGAAACTAAAGGTATTAAAGGAGAAATGGCTTACCACTACCCAATTAACAGAAATGCAATACCACAATGTGATGTATTTTTAGACAATGGGTATACCAAAGAAGAAATGAAACTGGTAAAAGAGCCAAAGAAAATTTTAAATGATGATTCTTTTTCTGTAACAGCAACTGCTGTTCGTATTCCAACGGCTGGAGGTCATTCTGAAGCGGTAAATGTTCAGTTTGAAAATGATTTTGACGTTAGTGAAGTTCGAAAATTATTAAGTGAAACTCCCGGGGTAATTGTACAAGATAATTTAGATACAAATACCTATCCAATGCCAATGTATGCAAACAATAAAGATGAAGTTTTTGTAGGTCGTATTCGTAGAGATGAATCACAACCAAACACTTTAAATATGTGGATTGTAGCCGATAACTTACGTAAAGGTGCTGCTACAAATACCATTCAAATTGGTGAATATTTAATTGAAAATAATTTAGTTTAATCGTTTTCGCCCAATTTATAAACTAAAAAAGCCGCATTAACTGCGGCTTTTTTAGTTTAAGTGATTTAAGATTATTTTTCAGCTCCTAAAACATCTTTCATAATTTCCTCTAATTGATGCTTTGGTAATGCACCTTGAGCCATTTGTGGCTCACCCTCTTTTGGGCAGAACAACATAGAAGGAATACTTCTAATTCCAAAAGCGGCAGCTAATTCCTGTTCAACTTCAGTATCAATTTTATAGATAAGCACCTTATCCTTGTATTCATCACTTAATTCTTCCAAAATTGGAGCTATCATTTTACATGGCCCACACCAATCTGCATAAAAATCTATAATACAAGGTAATTCACCTTCATATTTCCATTCTTTGTTTTTTTCGAAATTAAAAACCTTTTCTAAAAAAGTTTCTTTTGTCAATAATTCTGTCATTCTTTTAAAATTTATATTCCACTAAAGTGGTACTAATTTACTACATTAATTCGACTTCAAAGTGACATAAAAACTTACAACCATTCCGTAACTTATGTTACATCTGTAATTTATGTTGTACATTAACCTGAAATCTAATTAATAATTAACAAAATTTTTTATTTATGAATTCTAAATTAACGCCGTTTGTCAGAATTTTCTTAGCTATTATTTTAATCGTTTTTGGGTTAAATAAATTTTTTCGCTTTATTCCAATGGAAGCACCTCCAGAAGGTAGTTTTATGGATGCACTTATAAAAACGGGTTATATGATTCCTTTAATTGGAATTTCTGAAATAATTCCAGGAATTTTATTACTTATAAATAAATGGAAAGGATTGGCGCTGGTTTGGTTAGTACCTGTTTCTGTAAATATTGTTTTATTTCATTTAAAATTTGATATTTCAACCATTGCTCCTGCTGCTTTAATAGCAATTTTAAATGCTGCCTTAATTTATGCAAACTGGAAAAGATTTAGAACTCTGTTTTAATTTTTATTGAATATATATTTAAAAGGCGTAATCGTAATGATTACGCCTTTTTTAATTAAATTTGTTAATCATTAAAAACATTTATTGTGAAAAATATATTATTAATAACTGTAATTGGCCTTTTTATTATTTCTTGTAAAAATTCCGAATCAGAAAAAAACATAGTGAAATTGAGCTATCCTACAACAAAACAAGTTGATACTATTACAAATTATTTCGGTACCGAAGTTAAAGACCCTTACCGTTGGCTAGAAGACGATATGTCTGAAGAAACAGGTGCTTGGGTAAGTGCGGAAAATGAAGTGACGTTTGATTATTTATCTAAAATTCCATATCGTAATGAACTAAAAAATCGATTAGAAACATTGTGGAATTATGAAAAAATTGGATCACCTTTTAAAGAAGGAAACTATACTTATTTTTATAAAAATAATGGTTTACAAAATCAATATGTTATTTACCGATATAAAAATAATGAGGAGCCTGAAATCTTTTTAGATCCAAATACTTTTTCTGAAGATGGAACAACTTCCCTTGGTGGTTTGTCTTTTTCTAAAGACGGAAATACAGTTGCATATTCTATTTCTGAAGGCGGTTCTGACTGGAGAAAAGTAATAATAATGGATGCCATCTCAAAAGAAATTAAAGAAGATACCATTATTGATGTTAAATTTAGTGGTCTTTCCTGGAAAGATAATGATGGCTTTTACTATTCAAGTTATGAAAAACCTAAAGGAAGTGAGCTTTCTGCAAAAACTGACCAGCATCGTTTATTTTACCATAAAATAGGAACTTCTCAAAAAGAGGATTCAATTATTTTTGGAGATAAAGTAAAAAGGAGATATGTAGGAGGTTTTGTTACTGAAGATGGTAAATATTTAGTAATTAGTGCTTCTGTATCTACCTCAGGAAATGAGTTATATATTAAAGATTTAGCAAACCCAAAAAGTAAAATTATTACTGTAATGGGTGATTTTGATACAGATACTTCTGTTCTTGACAATAAAGGTGAAACACTTTTATTGGTGACAAATTTAAATGCACCAAACAAACGAATTGTGAAAGTTAATGCAGCAAACCCAACTTCTGAAAACTGGGTAGATGTGATTCCTGAAACAAAAAATGTGCTATCTCCATCAAAAGCAAATGACTATATTTTTACAAATTATATGGTTGATGCAGTTTCACAAGTAAAACAATATGATTATGAAGGTAAATTAATTAGAGAAATTGAATTACCTGGTGTTGGTAGTGCAGGTGGTTTTAGCGGAAAAAAAGATGATGAAACTATTTATTTTTCATTTTCAAATTATATAACTCCTGGCTCAATTTATTCATTTAAAACAGCTTCAGGATATACTGAGTTATATAAAAAACCAGCTATCGATTTTAATTCCGATAATTTTGAATCGCATCAAGTTTTTTATACATCAAAAGATGGTACCAAAATACCAATGATTATTTCTTATAAAAAAGGAACTGTTTTAAATGGTGAAAATCCAACTATTTTATATGCTTATGGTGGGTTCAACATTAGCTTAACACCAAATTTTAGCATTACCAATGCTGTTTGGATGGAGCAAGGAGGTATTTATGCCGTTCCTAATTTACGAGGTGGTGGAGAATATGGAAAAGAATGGCACGATGCCGGAACCAAATTAAAAAAACAAAATGTTTTTGATGATTTTATTGCGGCTGCGGAATATTTAATTGAAAACAACTATACTTCTTCAAATCATTTAGCTATAAGAGGAGGTTCAAATGGTGGTTTATTAGTTGGTGCAACAATGACTCAGCGACCAGACTTAATGAAAGTAGCATTGCCTGCAGTTGGAGTAATGGATATGTTACGTTACCATACTTTTACAGCTGGAGCAGGTTGGGCATATGATTATGGAACTTCTGAAGATTCAAAAAAAATGTTTGACTATTTAAAAGGGTATTCACCTGTTCATAATATAAAAGAAGGTGTTGAATATCCTGCGACTTTGGTAACAACCGGTGATCACGACGATAGAGTTGTTCCTGCGCATTCATTTAAATTTGCTGCAGAATTACAAGCTAAACAAACAGGCACCAACCCAACTTTAATTAGAATAGAGACCAATGCAGGTCATGGAGCGGGTACGCCAGTTTCTAAAACTATAGAGCAATATGCCGATATTTTTGGTTTTACTTTATATAATATGGGTTATAAAGAGTTACCAAATAAAACTAAAATTAAAGGATAAACGTTTACTATAATATAATGAAAGAGGTTATTTAAAATTATCAAATAGAATTTAGTTTGGAAACTCAATTTATAAATTCCCAATCATTTTTGAGTTTTTGAAAAAAATTTAAAGTGATGAATAATTAAATTTTTAAGTAACCTCTTTTACTTTAATAAATCTGTAAAATTTTGGCACTATTGAAGGCGATGATATCGCCTTCTTTTTTACCTAACATTTGTTGTCCAATTGGAGAATTTGTTGAAACTGAAAAGTATTCAATATTTTCAATAGTAATTTTACCCGAGCTAATTGCTAAAAAATAGTTTGCCTTATCAGTAATAATTAAACTGCCTAAACAAATAGTTTTAGTTGTTTTTTCTACAACAATTCTATTTAAAACTTCTTTCATTTGATTAATTGAAGCTAATTGCTGGCTCGCTTTTTCCATTTCTAACTGTAACATTGCTCTACCTGTTTCGTGCTTATCACCAGCCGAGCTTTTGGTTTCAGAAAACAAAGCTTTTTTGTTCGATTCCAAAACTTCAGTAATTGTAGTTAACCTATCATTTACAAAAAGCAAACAAGATGCGTATAATTTCTTTTTTATTTTTAGAAAGTCTATCATAATAAGTGAGTAAAAATAAGCCAATCCATATTCTTTTAATAATTTTGCCATATATATTTTACAAATGCAAATTACAGGAAAACGATATTTAGATTATACCTCATTCATTAAATCAAAATTTGGCGAAAGAGTTCAAAAGATATCTTTAGATATTGGTTTCTCATGTCCTAACCGAGATGGTTCTAAAGGTTATGGAGGTTGTACTTACTGTAATAACAATACTTTTAATCCAGATTATTGCGAACCCAACAAAAGCATACCGCTACAATTAGAGCAAGGCATTGCTTTTTTCTCTAAAAAATATAAATCTCAAAAATACTTAGCATATTTTCAAGCCTATACAAATACCTATTCAGATTTTGAGTCATTAAAAAAAATGTATGACGAGGCTTTAAGTGTACCAAATGTTATTGGATTGGTAATTGGTACACGGCCCGATTGTATTTCGGATGAAATTATAGAATACCTTTCCTTTTTATCTAAAACCTATTTTATTTCTTTAGAATTTGGAGTTGAAAGTACTTCAGAAAAAACATTACTTGCCGTAAACAGATGCCATACTTTTGAAGAAACAAAAATAACTTTTGAAAAGTGTAAAAATAAAGGTTTTCATTTAGGTGCACACATAATTATTGGATTGCCTGGTGAGAATAAAAAAGAACTTTTTAACCACGCTTTTGAAGTTTCCAAACTTCCAATAGATACTTTAAAAATGCATCATTTGCAAATTGTAAAAAATTCGGTAATGGCAGTTCAATACAAGCGAAATCCTGAAAATTTCAACTTGTTTTCTTCTGAAGAATATATCGATTTTATAAGTGATTTTATTGGTTATTTACGACCAGATATTATCATTGAACGGTTTATTAGTGAAGCACCACACTCATTGTTAATTGCACCAAAATGGAACAAGCTTAAAAACTTTGAAGTAGTTGACAAAATTGATAAAAAACTTACTGAAAAAAACATGTGGCAGGGAAAATTTTATAATTAAAAATTTTTCATAACAAAATAAATTGTATGTTTAAGGTATGTATTTTAATATTACAAAAAGTATTTCCGAAATGCCTTGGATTTTTATTCCAGGATTATAAATAAGTACCTCTTATTTTTTAGATAGTATATTTTTTTTTCAAATTTTATTTCACTTTAAATTTTATTTCAAATGAGCAATATTATTGTTTTAGGAGCCGGTATGGTTGGTAGTACAATGGCTATAGACTTAGCCAAAAAACACAACGTTTCAATTTCAGATTTTAGTAAAAATGCATTATCAAAAGCATTAAAGAAATGCGAAAGTCTTAATACACTTGTTTTAGATGTAAGCAACAAAAAAGAATTACAAAAACAAATTGAACCTTTTGATTTAGTGATTTGTGCAGTTCCAGGTTTTTTAGGTTTTGAAACACTAAAATCAATTATTGAAGCAGGAAAAAATGTTATTGATATTTCATTTTTCCCAGAAGATTGTCTGGAATTAGATGCGCTTGCAAAACAAAATAATGTAACTGCAATTGTAGATTGCGGTGTTGCTCCAGGAATGGGAAATTTTATTTTAGGGTACCACAATGAACAATTAAAATTAACAGATTTTGAATGTTTGGTTGGTGGTTTACCAAAAGTTAAAAAATGGCCTTTTAGTTATAAAGCTCCTTTTTCACCAGTAGATGTAATTGAAGAATATACACGCCCCGCACGATATGTAGAAAATGGAAATATTATTGTAAAAGATGCTTTATCAGATTGTGAATTTGTAAATTTTGATGGTATTGGAACTCTGGAATCATTTAATTCTGATGGATTAAGATCTATCATTTTTACGATGTCTCATATTAAAAACATGAAAGAAAAAACGTTACGTTATCCTGACCATATAGAATATGTAAAAGTCTTAAAAGAAAGCGGTTTTTTCAATGAAGAAAAAATAAACATTAATGGTACTGAAATTTCTCCTTTAGAATTTTCCTCAAAAATTTTATTTAATGAATGGAAACTAGGTGATACTGAAGAAGAGCTTACTGTAATGAGAATTACGTTAAAAGGAAAGAATAAAGCAGGTAAAGTACAAACCATAGTTTACAATTTACATGATGAATATTGTCCTAAAACTAACACTTCATCTATGGCTAGAACTACTGGTTATACTGCAACCGCAGCCGCCAATATGTTTTTAGATGGGTTATTTGATGAAAAAGGTGTATTTCCACCAGAATTAGTTGGTAAACATGAAAAATGTTTCCAATATATTCTTAATTATCTTAAAGACCGAAATGTAATTTATACCAAAACCATAAATTAATTTTTTAGGTTTATTTGTCCATATAAAAAATTGCATTACTTTTATTGAGTGATTACTCAATTAGAAATGGATAAAAGAGAATTATTATTAGAAGCAGCAACCAAACTTTTTGTAAAAAGAGGTTTACACGATACTCCAACTTCAGCAATTTCAAAAGAAGCTGGTGTAAGTGCTGGTATTCTATTTCATTACTTTAAAACCAAAGATAATTTAATTGATGAATTGTACGTTTCAATTAAAAAAGAGTACACCTCATCAATATTAAATGATATAGGGAGCATAAAATCAGACCTTGGAAAACTACGTTTAATTTGGTCTAACTCTTGGAACTGGGCAATAGATAACGATTTAAAATTTAAGTTTTTATTGCAGGTAGATAATACCAGCTGTGCGGAAAGAGTAAAAAACCATCCAGAAATTATTGCGAAATATGAATTATTCCATAATCTGATTCAAGAGTATGTTGATAAAGAACTAGTTAAAAATATTGACTCCTATTTTTTAATGGGTTCAATATTTGGTTTAATTACCTCCATGGTTACATATTTAACACTATTTCCCGTAAAAAGAAATGACCAAGTATTTATAGAACAAGCTTGGGAACTATTTTATAACTGTTTAAAACCATAAAAAAATTTAATTTATTTATTGATTGTTTAATCAATCAAAATACAAAAACTAAAAATATAATTATGAATATAACAACGGCATTAATAACAGGCGCTAGCACTGGAATTGGTAAAGAACTTGCTACAATACACGCTTCAAAAGGAGGAAATTTAATAATTGTTGCACGCAATGAAAGTAAACTAAACAAGCTTAAACAAGAATTAGAACAAAAATACAATGTAAAAGTTGTTATAATAATTAAAGACTTAAGTGATTTAAATGCACCACAAGAAATTTACAATGAAGTAAAACAACTAGGTATAAACATAGATTACTTAATAAATAATGCTGGTTTTGGAGCCTTAGGTAAATTCCACGAAATAGAATTAGCTAGACAAATTTCAATGATTAACTTAAACATTACTTCATTAACGGCATTAACCCATTTGTTTCTGCCAGAATTTGTACAACGAAATAACGGTAAAATTTTAAACACATCATCAACTGCAAGTTTTATGCCCGGGCCTTTACAAGCAGTTTACTTTGCTACAAAAGCATATGTAACATTTTTTAGCAATGCACTTTCTGAAGAATTACACAACACAAATATTACCGTAACTAACTTAATGCCAGGAGCTACAGAAAGTGAATTTGGGGCAATATCTGGCATGGATAAAACTGAGATGTTTAAGGAAACAGCTACGGCTTATTCTGTGGCTTTAGATGGGTACAACGGAATGCTTAAAGGAAAAATAGATGTAGTATCTGGATTAAAACCAATGCAAAAATTAATGATGGCAATGATTCCTTTTACCCCAAAAAAGATGATTTTAAAACAAGTACGTCAAATGCAAGAGGTAAAATAAAAGCAATGAAAAATGTATTAATTCTTGGGGCAAACGGAATGGTTGGGCGAGATTTTAAAACTTTGCTTAAAAAATTCTTAAATTGAAACAATAACCGTTTTAGTTCGAAAAACTTTAAATATTCAAAATTGAATGAAATTATTCATCAAGATTTTACGAATTATGTAACAATAAAACAACATCTTCAAAATATTGATATTTGTTTCTTTTGTATTGGAGTTTATACCAGTGCAGTCACAAAAGAAGAGTTTAATAAAATTACAATTGATATGCCTTTTGAATTAGGAAAAGCGCTAAAAATTGAAAACCCAAATATTACATTTAGTTTATTAAGTGGTATAGGAGCAGATTCAACTGAAAAAAGCAAAACACTATTTGCTAAAGCCAAAGGTATCTCAGAAAATAAATTAATTAATTTAAATTTTAAAAAGTTAACTATTTTTAGGCCAGGATATATTTACCCAGTTACTCCAAGAAAAGAGCCAAATATGTCATATCAAATATTTCGTTTGCTACACAGACCATTAGCTATTTTAATGACTAAAAGTGTTACAACTTCTGTGCAACTTGCAAATAAAATGATGAATGTTGCGCTTACCAACAACAATCAATTAATTTTTGAAAATAAAGAAATTATTAAAAATGATTAAGAAACTTTTAAAACTAATAAAGCGAATTATGATTGGAATACTATCCATTGTTGGAGTAATTACTCTTGTTGGTGTAACCTTTATAAATATAAGTCCACAGTTTGGAGCTGGGGCAAAAGATCAAAGTTTAGAACGAATTAGAAAATCTCCAAATTTTTTGAATGGAGCATTTAAAAATCAAGAAAAAACAACTCAAAATACTGGTTTTAAATGGAGTACAATTCCAAAGTTTTTTACCGATGGAAATAATAAAGTACCATATAAAGAATTACCAGTTGAAAAACTTTCAAAAAGCTATTTTGAAAATGAGCCAATTCAACCAAGAATTACATGGTTTGGACATTCAACAGTTTTTGTAGAATTGGAAGGAATGAATATTTTTATTGATCCAATGATGGGAGATGTTCCTTCTCCTCACCCACTTTTAGGCTCAAAAAGATTTCAAAAAGAATTGCCAATTTCAATTGATTCTTTACCCAATATTGATGTGGTTTTAATTTCTCATGACCATTATGATCATTTGGATTATGGGTCAATAGTAAAATTAAAAAACAAAGTTGAAAAATTTTATGTTCCATTAGGTATTAAAGCACATTTAACAAACTGGGGAGTTAATCCAAATAAAATCAACGAATTCGATTGGTGGGAAAGCATCAATTATAATGGAGTTGAATTTGTTTCCACTCCTGCACGACATTTTTCAGGAAGAGGCGTAACTAATAGAAATAGCACTTTATGGTGTTCTTGGGTTGTTAAATCAGGTTACTCCTCTATTTTCTTTAGTGGAGATAGTGGTTACGGGAAACATTTCAAAGAGATTGGTGATAAATATGGTCCATTCGACTTTTCAATGATGGAATGTGGGCAATACAATGAGCAATGGGCACAAATTCATATGATGCCAGAACAAACCATTCAGGCAACTATCGATATCAAAAGTAAACTTATGATGCCAATTCATTGGGGAGCTTTTAAACTCTCCTTACATAGCTGGGACGATCCAATTTTAAGAGCTTCACGAAAAGCAAACGAGTTGAATGTTAAAATTACTACACCCAAAATTGGAGAGTCAATTACTTTAAATACTGGAAATTTCCCAATTGATTCTTGGTGGCTTAATTAATAAAATAAAGATTATGATTTTCGTTTTTAAAACGAATATATTTTATCAGTTAGAAATACATGTTAGAGCAATTTTATCAACTTTTAACAACATTTCAAAAATCGATTTTGATTTTGAAGATTGTGATAAAATTTTAAGGGTTGAAGCTTCAAATGATATAACTTCAGAAATAGAATTGTTCTTAAATTCAAAAGGATTTTATTGTAAAGAATTGGAATAGCTCAAATGGATTTCCTTCTGAAAAATGATGAGTTCAATGACCTTTAAAAGATATATAAATCGTCATACTGAACTTGTTTCAGCATCTCATTATGATTAATCGACTATTATGAGACCATGAACTAAATTCAAGCAGGTGATATTGCTAAAATTCAAATTTCAACTGTACGTTTATTGGTTTTTCTGGTTTCTTTTTTGAATTAATATTTAAATTAGTAACCGAAATTCCAAGTAAACGCACGGAATTTAATACTTTTTCCTGGAATAATAATTCATTTACAGTTTCAAGTAATATTGACCTTTCTTTCACAAAATAGGGTAACGTTTTACTGCGAGTTTGTGTTTTAAAATCGCTGTATTTTATTTTTAACGTAATGGTTTTTCCAGACACTCCTGAACTAATCAATCGTTTTTCCAATTCTTCTGAAATTTTCTCTAATTTTTTGAGCATATAAATTTCAGAAGTTAAGTTTTTTATAAAAGTATGTTCTGCAGCAACCGATTTTCTTTCTCGATTTGGTTTTACTTCACTGGTATGAATCCCTCTAACGATATTATAGTAATGAGTTCCAGAACTTTTAAAATGTTCTGTTAAAAATTCTTCACTTTTTTCTTTTAAACTTTTACCATTAAAAATTCCCAAATTGTACATTTTAGCCGTGGTGACTTTTCCTATTCCATAGAACTTTTTTATTGGTAATTCTTCTAAAAATGAAATTACTTCTTCAGGGTTAATTGTTTTTTGACCATTCGGTTTATTAATATCTGAAGCTATTTTTGCAACAAATTTACTGTTTGAAATCCCTGCCGATGCATTTAAATTTAATTCCTCAAAAATTCGCTGCCGAATTTCTTTTGCAATCATACTTGCCGAAGGATTTCCTTTCTTATTTTCAGTTACATCTAAGTAAGCTTCATCTAATGAAAGTGGCTCCACCAAATCGGTATAATCGTAAAAAATAGCTCGAATTTTTTTTGAAATCTCTTTATATCTCTCAAATCTTGGGGGTACAAATATTAAATGTGGACACTTATTTTTTGCTACTATACCACTCATTGCAGATCGCACACCAAATTTACGCGCTTCATAACTGGCCGCTGAAACCACACCACGTTCTTCACCTCCACCAACAGCAATCGGTTTCCCTCTCAATTCTGGATTATCTAACTGCTCAACTGAAGCATAAAATGCATCCATATCTACATGAATAATTTTACGATATGTAGTTTTTTCAACCTTCACCCAACAAAGATATAAAAGAAAAAGGGCTGCAATTATGCAACCCTTTTATTTATAAATTAAATACACTTAATTATACAATACCTAAATCTAGCATCGCATCAGCAACTTTAATAAATCCAGCAATATTAGCTCCTTTTACGTAGTTAATATAACCATCATCTTGTGTACCATATTTTAAACAAGCAGTATGAATTGAAGACATAATTTGATGTAATTTACCATCAACTTCTTCTTTTGTCCAGTTCATTTTCATAGCGTTTTGAGACATTTCTAAACCAGAAACCGCAACACCACCAGCGTTTACAGCTTTTCCAGGTGCATACAATACCTTATTACCGTGAAATTCATCAACAGCTTCAGGTGTACATCCCATATTAGAAACTTCAGCTACATATTTTACGCCATTTGCAACTAATTTTTTAGCATCCTCTCCATCCAATTCATTTTGAGTTGCACAAGGCATTGCTATATCACAAGCTACACCCCAAGGTTTTTCTCCTGGGAAAAATTTCGCTTCTGGAAACTCTTGAACATATGGTGAAACTATGTCATTATTTGATGCTCTTAACGCTAACAAATAATTGATTTTATCTTCATCTAAACCTTTCTCATCATATATATAACCATCAGGCCCAGAAATTGTAACAATTTTACCTCCAAGTTCTGTAACTTTTAAAGCTACACCCCAGGTTACATTTCCAAAACCAGATAAAGTAACTGTTTTTCCTTCAAAAGAATCATTGGTAGTGTCTAACATTTCTTTTGTGAAGTATGTTGCCCCAAAACCAGTAGCCTCAGGTCTAATTAAACTTCCTCCCCAATTTAATCCTTTACCTGTAAAAACTCCTGAATTTTCGTGTTGTAGTTTTTTATACATACCATACATAAAACCAATTTCTCTACCTCCAGTACCAATATCCCCAGCAGGAACATCTGTACTAGGCCCAATTACTCTCCAAAGTTCTAACATAAAACCTTGACAAAAACGCATTATTTCGGCATCAGATTTTCCCTTAGGATTAAAGTCCGATCCTCCTTTTCCTCCACCCATAGGTAATGTAGTTAATGCATTTTTAAAGATTTGTTCGAAACCTAAAAATTTTAGAATACTTAAGTTTACACTTGGGTGCAAACGAATTCCTCCTTTATATGGACCAATTGCATTATTAAATTGAACTCTATGTCCTAAATTTACCTGAACATTCCCTGCATCATCTACCCAAGAAATTCTAAAAGTTAAGATACGATCTGGTTCAACTAAACGTTCAATAATCTTAGCTGCTTCATATTGAGGGTTTTCATTATATATAGTTTCTATTGATTCCAAAACTTCATGAACAGCTTGTAAATATTCCTTTTCTCCAGGATGTTTGGTTTCTAAATTTGTTAATATGTCGTTTACATTCATAATAGTATAGTTAATAAGTATTTATTATATAAATTGGTATACAAAATTAATGATATTAAATTCAATTTTAACTAAAAAAAGTATACATATTTTCACTATGTAACATTTATTTTTTAATATTTTATTAAATTCGAATAATCGAGGGGTTAATACGGTTTCATTGTTAATGCATAAATTAATTAATAATTGGTTTTACATAAATCCATCTGGAGGTAATTCTTCTACAGAATCTTCAGTAGAATTTGATTTATCAATTTTATAACCTTCCTTAAAAATAGCAGCTTTATTATTTTTTCCTTCAATTATAACTGAAAGTGGTTCTTTAAAACAAATATGACGTAAAAAAGTATCTTCATAAACTGCTTCATGTTTATTTAAATATTCAACATCAAAAAATCCGTCATGTATAAATGGATTAATTGTTAAATAACCCACTTGAAATGATGTTAAATTTTGAAAGAAGTGAGTTCCTTGGCTTGGATCAATTCTAAAATTATTAAGACCTGATTCAACTATTATTTTAGCTGCAGAAATCTGAGGCCAAATTACAGGAATTCCCAACCATGGGTCACTAGATCCCCATCTACCCGGTCCAACTAAAATATAATTTTTATCTGACGTAATAAATTTTTTGTTGATTTTTTCAACAGCTGCAGCTATTTGTCTTGTATTTGCAGAGTTAAATGTATCTGGTTTCACATAAACAAAATCATAAATATGGTCGTATTTTCCATTTCCTAAAGCTGATTCTGAATAAATTATTGTGTCTGAAAGATCAAGATCTTTAGGCAATTTACTAATGGTTTCATTTGTTTCTACAATTGGTCTAATTTGTAAAAAACTGAATTCTTTTGGTTTTCCAGAAGGCACGTCAAGAACAACAGCAAATTCAATTTCAATAGGGTTTCGCATTTCTCGTTGTCCAGTTCTAAGAAGGTCTTGTAAAATTTCTGGTAATGGAAATGTATTATATTTTAAAACATTATCAAATGAAATTACTCGAATTCCATCGTGCATAACTCCTGGTCTAATAATATTATTTTGTAAATCATAAGTAGAAGCAACATATTTTAACGAGCCGTGACTTTCTGCATTCCTAATAGAAATTTTCTTTTTGTTTATGGACTCACTAGTAGATGCAATAAAACTTTCTGGATTAATATCTAAACCATAAAAATATTGTTGAGTATCCCGCTGAGTTGAACCAGGTGATGATAATTGGAGAATTTTTTTAGGGTGAAACGGAGAAAAACGTAAGGTTTGACCACCTCCAACTATAATTTCCCCTAAACCTAATGCTATATTTGCAATTCCTTCACTTGGCAATTCATTTCCAATTGGGTAAAAGTTTATTGACCGTGCTACACCAGAAATATTTGGATAATAAACATCTTTATATTGTTTCCCTATTACCTCTTGTAAAATAACCGCCATCTTACTTTCTTCAATAGTATGAGACGTTGCTTTTAAATACATTTTACTATTGTGAAAAAATGCAGATGCCATTACTGATTTAACAGCATTACATATCATTTCTAACATTTTTTCAGGTTCTGTATATGGAAGCATATACGTTGCGAAAATACCCGCAAATGGCTGATAATGTGAGTCTTCCAAAACACTTGATGAACGAACTGCCACTGGAGATTTACTAACCTTTAAAAATGCCTGAATATCTTCAACAACCCAGGTTGGTAATGATTTTGAAATAAATTTATTCAAAATTTCTTCATCATTATCACAATTTGCAACAAACCTAATTAACTTATGTTGCTCCATAAACTCATCAAATACTTCTGTACTTATTACAACAGTTCTTGGAATTGAAATTAAAACATCATCATATTTTTTGAATAGTTTATTTCGTTTCAAAAATGAATCTATAAAGGCTAATCCTCTTCCTTTCCCTCCTAAAGCTCCATCTCCAATTCGGGCAAAACCTAAATACTCATCATATTTGTTTTTGTTAAATTTTGAAATAACACCACGTGATCTAAAAACACGATAAAGTTTTATTGCGTTTATTAAAAAAGCTCTAGCTTCAAAGGCATCTTCAAAATCCTCATATTCAATATTACTAAATAAATTTGCTAATGGAAAAAGGGCTCTAGATTTTAACCATTTAGAATACTCACTTCGTTTTGCATGGTATATAATAGATGCTGTTGAAACGGTATACATTGCTTTTTGAAAACCCGTTAAGTCTTTAACAGTTACTAAAACCTTTTTTTGATCCGGGTCCCAAAATTCGAATTCACCAAAAGAAAAATACTGATTGATATAATTTTTTATATCATCTTCTAAAGTTTCTGAATGTTTATATAAAAATTTACCTTTTAATTCTAAGGCAAAAACACCATTATTATAATCGGAAGATTGAACTAAAAAAGGAAAATAACGTTCATAACTTCTCACATATTTTAATAATTCAAAGCCTGCTTTAGGATCACGCTTTCCTCCTTTGAAATAAGAAACATCCGAAATGACCCCTAATAAATTGTCCTTATACTTTTCAAATAAGTCTTTACCCTCTTCAAAATTCGTGGCCAATAAAATTTTTGGACGCCCCCTCATAAGCATCATTTTTCGATGCTCATTTAAACCTTCAGACATAAATGCATCTGATTGTTTTAAAATAATTTTATAAATAATTGGAAGGTATCTTGAGTAAAATCGTAAAGAATCTTCAACCAATAAAATAGCTTTTACGCCAATTTCATTGATATCTTTTGCTGCATTCATTCTATCTTCTGTCAATTTTATTATTGCCAAAAAAATGTCAACATTACCATTCCAGTGAAAAACAAAATCTATAATTCCTATATTTTCTTTTTCTAGTTTTTTTCTTAATTCAGAAGAATAATGGCTTAAAGCTGCTATTGGAACATCTGGAAAAGATTCTTTAATTAATTTTGAAGTTTCAAAGGCTTTATAATTTCCAATGTCTAACCAAGTTATTACCAAATCTATCTTGTCTGAAGCTAACATTACAATCGCCCTTTTTGCTGAATTGGCATGTAAAAAACTTGGAGGATACCTTAAGTTTAAAGAAGTGTATTCATAAAAAATTCGTTCATCAATTCTCCCATCTTCTTCCAACATATAAAAATCATAGTTTGAACAAACAATAAGTACTTTATTGATTCGGTTTTGCATTAATTCATTAAATGCAACTTCTTCAAACTCATAAGTTCTTAAATCTGGAAGTAGTTTTTTTGTCATTTTTTATTCTTTAGTTTCTAAATGCAATATATAATTTTAACAATTATTATTTGGTTTTAAAGTTCTAAATATAAATTTACAGAAAAAGGGTTACTAAATAGCACGCCTCTTTAATATAAATATAGAAAGATAAAAATTAAACTACTCCTTGTGCTAACATCGCGTCAGCAACTTTAACAAAACCAGCAATATTAGCTCCTGTAACATAATCAATATACCCATCTTCTTTTTTACCATATTTAATACAAGAATCATGAATATCTGCCATTATTTTTTTAAGTCTTTCATCCACTTCTTCACGTGTCCAGTTGATACGCAAAGAGTTTTGACTCATTTCTAAACCAGAGGTTGCAACTCCTCCTGCGTTTGAAGCTTTACCAGGTGCATATAAAATTTTGGCTTTTTGGAATGCTGCAATTGCTTCAGGTTCTGAAGGCATATTTGCTCCTTCACTAATAACAAAACAACCATTGCTTAATAATGTTTTAGCATCTTCACCACTTACCTCATTTTGAGTGGCACACGGCATTGCTACTTCACATTTAATTCCCCAAGGTGTTTTTCCTTTAATGAATTTTGCCTGAGGATATTTTTTAACATATTCACTAATTCTTCCTCGTTTCACATTTTTAAGATCCATTACAAATGCTAATTTATCAGCATCAATACCTTCTTCATCATAAATAAACCCAGATGAATCAGATAAAGTAACAACCTTTCCTCCTAATTGAGTTGCTTTTTCACAAGCATATTGTGCTACATTACCAGAACCTGAAATAGCAACTTCTTTTCCTCTTATGGAATCACCTCTTGTTTCTAGCATGCTCTGAGCAAAATAAACTGTTCCATAACCTGTAGCTTCAGGACGAATTAAGGATCCACCCCAAGACATTCCTTTACCCGTTAAAACACCAGTAAATTCATTACGCATTTTTTTATACATTCCGAATAAAAATCCTATTTCTCTTGCTCCAACACCAATATCTCCCGCAGGTACATCGGTATTAGCACCAATATGACGGCATAATTCAGACATAAAACTATGACAAAAACGCATAATTTCATCATCCGATTTTCCTTTTGGATCAAAATCTGAGCCTCCTTTTCCACCACCCATTGGCAATGTTGTAAGGGCATTTTTGAAAACTTGTTCAAAAGCTAAAAATTTAAGAATACTTAAATTTACTGTTGGATGAAAACGCAATCCACCCTTATAAGGACCAATTGCAGAATTCATTTGAATTCTAAACCCTCTATTCACAATTATTTCACCACTGTCATCAACCCAAGGAACACGAAACATTACAACTCTTTCAGGTTCAACCATTCTAAGTAAAATATTTTTTCCGTTGTAAATTTCTTGACTTGCAACATAAGGAATAACCGTTTCAGCTACTTCTTCAACTGCTTGTAAAAATTCTGGCTCATGTTGATTTCGAACCTTTACTAAATCCATGAATTCTTTTATTTTTGACTTCATAATTTAATGTGGTTTTTTTTGTGATTTGAATAAAATATTAAACAAATATACTTTTTTTTTAATTTTTAAATAAAATAGCGGTCTTTAGTGATGAATAACAAGTGCTTTCTTAAGCGTTTTATCTTATTGATTTTTTTCATATTATAAATCCTAAATTCTCAGTTGAAAATTGAAATAAATCATTCAAATCGAAATTGGATTAATCAAAATAAAATATTGTAAATTTGCAGCCTAATTTTATATAGAAAATGTTAGATAAAGTAAAAGAACTGATTGGTGAAGTAACAGCATTTAATGCAACTACCAAAGATGAAATTGAAACTTTTAGAATTAAGTTTTTAGGTAAAAAAGGGTTGCTTAATGATTTATTTGTTGAATTTAAAAATGTAGCGCCAGCCGAAAGAAAAGATTTTGGACAAGCATTAAATACTTTAAAAAATTTAGCTCAAGATAAGGTTAACCTATTAAAGGATACTATTGAAAATGCTACTGAGCAAAAAGGTAGTTATGGTGATTTAACAAGACCTGAAGAACCTATTGAATTAGGCTCTCGTCATCCTATATCATTAGTAAGAAACAAAATTATAGATGTATTTTCTCGTATTGGCTTTACAGTATCTGAAGGTCCGGAAATTGAAGATGACTGGCATAACTTTACAGCATTAAATCTGCCAGAATATCACCCAGCTCGTGATATGCAGGATACATTTTTTATTGAAACAAATCCAGATATTTTATTACGTACTCATACTTCTTCGGTTCAAGTACGTTATATGGAAAACCATAAGCCACCAATTAGAACAATTTCTCCTGGTCGTGTATTTAGAAATGAAGATATTTCGGCTCGTGCACATTGTATTTTTCACCAGGTAGAAGGTTTATACATTGATACAGACGTATCTTTTGCCGACTTAAAACAAACGCTCTTGTACTTTACAAAAGAAATGTTCGGTAAATCTAAAATACGTTTACGTCCATCTTATTTCCCATTCACTGAGCCAAGTGCTGAAGTTGATATTTATTGGGGACTAGAAACTGAGACAGATTATAAAATAACAAAAGGTACTGGTTGGTTAGAAATTATGGGTTGCGGAATGGTAGATCCAAATGTTCTTAAAAATGCCAATATAGATCCTGAAATATACTCAGGATACGCATTTGGTATGGGAATAGAACGTATAGCAATGCTTTTATATCAAATTCCAGATATTAGAATGTTTTATGAAAACGATGTTCGTTTTTTAGAGCAATTTAAATCGGTATTATAAACCAAAAAATTCCGCACTTGTTGCGGAATTTTTTTATTGTAAACAATTTATAACTTTATGAAAAAAGATATTAAAATACCCGAAGTTAGTGATGTTTTTATGGCGGTTGTTAAAGAATATAATGAAGATTTTCAATGTGAAGATTGGAATGCATACATTATTAATAATAAGGATGAAGCGATAGAAATGGTATTAATTGTATCTAAAGGTTATGACGAAGATAAATTGATTGAAACTTCATTAATGCGTAAAAAAATTGAAATTCTTCCAGCTAAATCATTTGCTAAAGTTGAGTTGCTTCAAGAAGATGTTTTAAAATTATCAAACTTTTTTAATGTTACTTTTTTTGAAGGAACTTCAATGTTTGATAAAAAATACTTGTTTGAAAAAGGAACAGTTAAGGAAGGTGCTTTACGTAATATTCCATTATTAAATAAACGAGGTATATTAGCTAAATAATTAAGTCATTAATATTTTTACATATGAAAACAACATTTATTGCTTTTTTAATGAGTATTGGTATGATTTCTTACTCACAAAATATTCCAATGTATGTTGGAACCTATACTGAAGCAGATAGTGAGGGTATTTATTCTTATGATTTCAACACAATAACAGGAGAAATTAGTAATAAAAAGTTAGCTGTTGAAACTAAAAACCCTTCTTTCATAACATTTTCATCTGATAAAAAATTCATGTATGCTGTTAATGAAAATGGTGAAAATAGTTTTGTAAACTCCTATTTGGTAAATGAAAACCGAACTCTTAGTCTTCTTAATAAAGAAAGTAGTAATGGACTTGGACCTTGCCACGTTCAGTTAAATAAAAAGAATGATAAATTAGTTGTTTCTAATTACGGAGGTGGCTCATTCTCTATTTATCCCATACTTAAAAATGGGAATATTCAAAAAGCTACTCATGTTTTCAATCATAGTATCGCTACTAAAATATCACATGCACATTCAGCAAAATTTTATAAAAATAAATTATTTGTTGCAGATCTTGGTCGCGGTTTTTTAGCTGAATATAATTTAAATAAGGGTTCTTACAGTCTTAAGGAGAATCATTTAATGAAAGAAAATGCCGGACCACGACATTTTGAAATTTCAAAAAAAGGAAAATATATTTTTATTATAAATGAATTAAACTCAACCATTTCAGTTCTTAAAAAAAACAAAAATAGTTTTACCAATATTCAAAATATTAGCACTTTAAGTGATGATTATACTGGTGAAAATGCTTGCGCTGATATTCATTTATCTAAAGATGAACAATTCTTATACGGATCAAATCGTGGTGAAAATTCTATTGTTGTTTTTAAAAGAAATAAAAGAAATGGAACACTTCAAAAAATTCAAAATATTAGTGTTTATGGAGACTGGCCGCGTAATTTCACTTTAGCTCCAAACGGAGAATTTTTATTGGTAGCAAATAAAAAAAGCAAAAATATAAGTGTGTACAAGGTGAATAAAACTTCTGGAAAATTAACTTTTTCACATAGTATTAATGCGCCTACACCTGTTTGTTTATTGTTTTAATTCGAAATAATAAATGTTATCAGTATTATCAAATCTAAATGTGCTGAGGTATCCCGATTTTGGAGTTTTAAAAACAATACTCAATTCGTCAAATTCAGTATTAAAAACATTTACAATTTCTGGTAATTGCCAATTCCCATCTTTTTTAACAACTTTATAAATATTAAAATCTCCTTCCTCAAAATAAATTTCAGAGGATACTAGCTTTCCATCTTTAAATTCATTTTTAACACCTTTCACTTTTGCTTTAGTTCTATTTGAGGAAAAATAAATGGTGTTCTCATCAAAATAAGTAGGATTTAAAATTTTGAAATAAGATTGAGTAATGAATACAATATCACCTCTTTCCCATTCATCATTATTATTTCTATTAAGTTCTAACAAATGAAATAGCCCTCTTTCATTGGTAACAACCACCATTTTATTTCCGTTTTTTGAAATAGCTGGCTGGCCATAGGTGAATTCCTTTTTACAAAATTGAAGCGGTTTGACTTTTGAAACTTTAAAATTTTCGAAAATACCTTTATAAAGTATTAAATTACTTGATTGATCTGAGTTCGTAAACTTAGATTCTCCAGAAAAATAGATCTCATTTTTATAAACTGCTACTAACCCACTTCTAAATTTATTTGAAATTTTAATTTTTTGAGGTTTCTTTAATAAGTCCGAATAGAAAAGTTTAAAAAAACTAGCTTCATGAGCTGAAGCAAAAAGGAGACCATCTTTATAATTAACCGGGGCAATATTGTTTGTTGAATTTATTGATAAATAAGTGTCAAATAAAGCAATACTATCTGTTTCACTTATTAGTGCCATATTCTGTGCTTTTACCAAAATACTAGCATTAAAATACAATAAAATTAAAATTATGTAATTAAACTTCATTTAATAAATTTAATTAAAACTATTTACAATCTATATTTTAAGATTGAATTAATCAACTTTTAAATAATTATTTAACATGGTATTTAATACCTCTTTAGCTATTGGTTTTGTAATAAAATCATTACACCCTGCAGTAAGTACTTTTTCTTTATCTTCAGGCGTTGAATAAGCCGTTTGAGCAACAATTGGTAGGTTTGGAAAAACCTCTTTAATTTGCTTTGTTGCTTCATAACCATTCATTATTGGCATGTTAATATCCATTAAGACCAAATCAATATTTAAATTATTTTTACAAATTTCAATTGCTTCTTTTCCATCTTTTGCGTGTAATACATTACACTTTAAATCAATTTTTTCTGTTAATAAAATCTCTACAAACAAATAATTAATTTCCTCATCTTCAACCACTAAAATATTAAATTTTGAATTTTTTTCAACTTCTCTTTCAGTAAGTTCTTTCGTTTTTATTACTTCATTAACTGGTTTATAAGGAATTGACACTTTAAAAGTGGACCCTTCCCATTTTTTTGATTCTACTGAAATAAAACCACCCAACAACTCCGAGTTTTCTTTAGCAATTGATAAACCTAATCCTAAGCCCCCTATGTTTTGTGAAAACTCCCTTTCTTCTTGTGAAAATCGTTCAAAAATTATTTCTTGTTTTTCAGATTTTATACCAACTCCAGTATCTTTAACATAAATTTCTATGAAATTATCTTTAAGAAGATACCCAAAACTTATATGTCCTTTATTTGTAAATTTTAAAGCATTTTCCAATAAATTACTTATAATTTTTTTAAGCTTTGATGAATCAATTAAAATAGTGCTTTCCTCATCTGATAATCCGTTTTTGATATATAATGGTATTTTATTTTCCTTTGCTTTTAAATCAAAAATTGAAAATAATTCTAACAATAAATCATTTAAACAAACTGGATTTTCAATTAATTTAACTTGTTTAGTTTCAAGCCTTGAAATTTCTAAAATATCATCAATTACTTGTAATAACTGATTACCACTATTTTGAATGATATTTATATAATATTTTCTTTTTTCTATTGATAAATTATCATTGTTTAAAAGTTCAGAAAAGCCTAAAATACCATTCATCGGTGTTCGAATTTCATGAGACATATTATTCAAAAACTCTGTTTTTAGCCTGTTACTTTCCTCTGCTTTATCTTTTGCTATTATTAGTTCTCTTTCAACATTTTTTAAAGCTGTAATATCTGTTAAAGAAATGATAACCTTCCCTTTGGTATCAATTTGGGCCAGTTTTAAAATAGTTGTGATTTTTTTACCATCAGCTCTTATATATTCAGCTACAGTTTTGTATTCATTTTTTTCTGAAACTACATCTAAAAGTTCGTGTTTAAGCACCTCCAATGCATTATCATCAAGTGTTTTTCTTAAATGGTTCAGTAATTCCTCAGCATTTTTAACTTTAAATAATTCTAATGTATTATGATTTACACTAATAATTTTTATTTTAGAAACACATTCTTTTACAAATTCTGGATTTTCATCTAAATATGTTTTTAAATCAGTTACTTCAGATTTCTTTTTTAGTAATAATTTTTTTGCTTCAGTATAATCCTCTTCAAATAAAGAAATTGGGCTTTGTTCAAATAAACTTTTAAACCTATTATTACTTTCAATATTCAACCGGTTTTTTTCAGATAATTCCAAACTTAAATTCTTAAGCTCTTTATTTTTATTTTCTAACGTTTTATAAGAATTTTTAAGTTTTGAAATATCTGTAACCAATGCAAATGAACCAACTGTAATGTCTTCATCATTTTTAATTGGGGATGTTTTAAATAAACATGTTACTTTTTTTCCAGTGCTTTTTATTAAATCAACTTCATAACTGGTTGATATACCTTTTGCTCTTTTTTGAAGTTGCTTATTAAAAATTTGAGCATTCTCCTCATCTACAAAATTAAATATTGATTTTCCTTTTATTTCAGACTCTTTATAATCTAAAATATTACACATTTTTGTATTTATCTCAATGGTAATAGCATCTCTATCAATTATCCAAAACCCTTCATTTGCAGTATGTAAAATTTTATTTAAATAATCCTCTTTTTCTTTTATCGTTTCATATGCCTCAATTAATTGTTTTTCTGCCTTTTTTCTATTTGTAATATCAACTTTTATTGTTAAGAAATTTATGATGTCATCTGCACTATCTTTTATAGGAGTTATCGTTACTTGCTCCCAAAACAAATGACCTCTTTTTGATTTATTTTGTAACTGACCCTGCCAAGAGTTTCCTTGTTTCACCAAATTCCAAATAGTATCATGAAATTCTTCAGATTCTGCACCCGAATTTAAAATTTTTGGACTTTTCCCTTTGACTTCATCAGCAGTATAACCCGATAATTCAGTGAATTTAGGGTTCGTATACTCTATGTTTCCATTTAAATCAGTTATAATAATTGAATTAGCACTTTGTTCAACCGCAATGGATAACTTTCTATTTTCTACCTCTGTTTTAATCCTGTCAGAAATATCTCTTGCAAACCCAAGAACTAATTGTTGATTTCCAATATTTATTAAACAAATTCTAACCTCAACATGAAAAACAGAACCATTCTTTCTTTTATGTAATGTTTCAATAGTTAACGATTTTTCTGAAGTTAATTTTTTCCAAACCTCCTGTTGCTTCTCAAGTTCAGGAATAGTAGCATCCAAATCTCCAACTTTCATCGAGAGCAATTCACTTCTGCTATAACCCGTACTTAGAACAGATTTATTATTAACTTCTAAAATATTTCCATTAAAATCAGACAAATACATAGCATCTCCTGCTTGCTCTATTAGGGTTTTATACCGGTTTTCACTTTCATTTAATGCTTTTTCAATTTTCTTTCTTTCCGTAATATTTCTAAAAGCAGAAACTCTTGCTTTGGTATTTTCAATTTCAATACTTCTAGATTCAACCTCTGCATAAAACAGAGTTCCATCTTTTTTAATACCTTCTATTTCATAAGGATGTGCATAATTCTTTTTTAAATTATTTTCAATGTTATTATGGTACATCTTTGGAAAAAGAAGATTTATTATATTTTTTCCAAATAATTCTTCGCGAGTATATCCAAACATACTTGCAAATGAAAGATTAGCATCTAAAACATTACAATAGTCATGAATTAAAATCCCTTCGAAGGTTAGGTTAGATAATTTTTTGAATTTTTCTTCACTATTTTCTGCCAATTCCTTAGTAAATTTTAAATTTTCCTCATAAATAATGGATTCAAGTACTTTTTCTACTTTGATGGCAATTATTTTAAGATAAATTTCTAGGTTTTCAGGTTCAATCAAAGGATTAAAATCCATTATTGAAATTAATCCGATAGGCTCTTTTAATGAGTTCCATAATGGAACACCTAAATAACCATTGATCTTTAATGCTGAAAGTAATTTATCCTTTGGAAAAAGAGAATGAGTATTATTAGGGTAAATACATATATCTTTATTGATAACATTTTCACTTGGAGTATTTTTTAAATTATATGAATTTTCTAATAAAAATTCTCCCCTTTCTTTATTATAAAAAGCTTCAATTTTAACAATATCTGGAGTTTTGATAGAATATTTATCTATTAAAACATAATTTACATTTAATAAGTTAGCTAAAAAACTTGAAACTTCTCTTAGAAACTGAGTGTTGTTATCGGTATATCCATTCTTAGCAAAAAAGTCTAGTATTTTTTCAATTTTTGTTTGTACCATTTTAGGTCAAATTAATTGAGTTTAAATATTCAAAAGAATAATAAACTCCTGAAATTAAAGCTGATATGTAAAATTAGAGAGTAGTAAGAGAGGTGCCAAAACCCTTAACTTTTTCCCAATTAGTATATTCTATTTCAGCATTCGTATTTGTAGGTCCCTTAGTCATCCACATAATAAATTGAATCATAACTCTATCAAAATATTTATATTTTTGATAATCTAATTTACCTGCAAAAACTTCAACTACTGTTGGTTTCCAATCAATTGATTTAAAAAATTTAACAACATAAGGGTTTGTTTCAGCTGTGTTTTTTTCAGGTTTTCGAGCTACTAAATTTACAGAAAAGAAAGCCGTTTTAATTTTATCTAATTGGCTTTTATTAGTATTGATGAAATTAATTATTTTTTCATTATGAACTCCATATCGAATACTTGCTCCAATAACAAGTTTATCAAATGTCGCTATATCCTCTTTAAATTCATCTATAGAAAAAAGCTTAACATTTTGGTTGTTTTGCTGCAGTTCTTCTTTAAGAATATTACAAATTTTTAGGGTTTGTCCATCAACAGTAGAATACAATATTGCAATTTTTTCTTTCATTTTAATAATTTATTATTAATAACTGCTTCTTCATTTTTATCATTTGCAGTTTGTGCCAAATTTACGAAAGCTAAAATTCGTTTTTTATGACAATTATCAATGAAAAAATATAAAAAAACCAATCAAAATTGACTGGTTTTAAGATTTTTAAAAAAATTAATCTAATAATTCTGTTAATTTTTTAAAGACTTGTTTTGGGTTTTTATTTAAATATAATATATTATAAACGGCATCAATAATAGGTGTTTTAGCACCGTTTTTGTCATTTAGTAAAAAAGCGCTTTTAGCTGCATAATAACCTTCAGCAACCATACTCATTTCCATCATTGCGCTTTTAACTGTATATCCTTTACCAATCATATTACCAAACATTCTATTTCTACTAAAAACTGAATATCCTGTTACTAACAAATCTCCCAAATAAGCAGAATTGTTAATATTGCGTTTCATTTTATGCATTTTTTTAATAAAACGTTTCATTTCTCGAATAGAGTTTGACATTAATACTGATTGAAAATTATCGCCATAACCTAACCCGTGAGCTATTCCTGCGGCAATAGCATAAATATTTTTAAGCATCGCTGCATACTCTGTACCTATGATATCGTCTGAAATTTTAGTATTGATATAATTACTGGAAAGACAAGCACTCATTATTTTCGCCTTTTTACTGTCTTTACAAGCAATAGTTAAATAAGATAAACGTTCCATCGCAACTTCTTCAGCATGACAAGGACCTGTAATAACTCCAATATTCTCAATTGGTATATTATAATTTTTATTAAAATGCTCACCTACAATTAAACCGCTTTCCGGAACAATACCTTTAATTGCAGAAAAAATTATCTTATCTGAAAAATCTTTGGAAATTTTATCTAGTTCTTCCTTTAAAAAAGCTGAAGGAATAGCGAAAATTAAAATTTCAGCATATTCAACCATTTCATCAATATTACTTGATAAAAAAAGTTTATTTACATCAAATTCAGCTGAGCTTAAATAATTTGGATTGTGCTCATTTTCTTTTATATACTGAATTGTATTTTCATTACGCATATACCAACCTACTTGGTCTAGGTTTTCACATAACATTTTCACAATTGCAGTAGCCCAACTTCCACCACCAAATACGGCAATTTTCGGTTTCTTAATCATATAATTACCTTTTAGAGTTCAAAAGTAAAAAAACTAAATTAAATGTTGTCTTAAAATTTACCCATCTTCCAACCCTGAAAATTATTTTATTGAATTCAATTATTACTTTTGTACTTTTATGCAGTTAATCTCATTTACTTTTAAATTCACTTTTGAGCGCACTTAAACGATTTTTTAAAGACACCATAATTTACGGTATTGCAGCCGTATTACCTCGAGTAATTAACTTTTTATTAGTTAAAGTTCATACCGACGCGTTACCTACAGATAACTACGCAGAAAATACTAACTTTTATATTTGGATAGCCTTATTTACTGTTTTTATAACCTTTGGTATGGAAACGGCATTTTTTAGGTTTTATAATGCTGAAGAAAAAAAAGATACTATTATTTCGACATCCTTTATTAGTGTGTTTATCGCTTCTTTAATTTTTGTGACTATAGCATTTGTATTTTCAGACTTTTTTACAACTTTATTCGATTTTAGCCATAATCCATTACAGTTTAAATTATTTATAGGCATATTAGCCATTGATGCAATTTCAGTAATACCTTTTGCATATTTAAGAGCTTCAAACAGGCCTATTAGATATACAATTATAAAATTATTGAACGTAGGTATTATTGTACTAATAAACTTAATTTTTTTAAAGTATGTTCCAGACTTTATTCAAAGTGGTAAATCTTTACCAACTTATATAACAACATTATCTAATAGTATCCCAATTGTTAATTTTATTTTCATTGCTAATATTGTTGGTAGCGCTATTTCTTTAGTTTTACTACTACCCTATTTATTTAAATTTAAATGGAGTTTTAGTACTACTTTATTTAAAAAGATGCTTTCCTACTCTTGGCCAATTGCAGTTGCCGGAATCGCATATGTTATAAATGAAAATTTAGATAAAATTTTAATCGGTCATCTTATTGATAAAAACACAATGGGAATATATTCCGCTTGTTATAAGCTGGCAATTTTCATGAATTTATACTTAATGGCATTTAAATTAGGTGCAGAACCATTCTTTTTTAATCATTCAGGAGCCAAAAATGCAAAGGAAACATATGCAAAAATCATGAATTATTTTGTGATTGTTGGATCGTTAGTTTTTGTTGGAATTGTTGCTTTTATTGATGTTCTAAAAATATTATTTATCAATCAAAAATATTGGGAAGCCATAGCAATTGTACCAATAGTATTATTGGCTAACTTATTTTTAGGAATCTATCATAATTTAGCTGTTTGGTATAAACTTACTGATAAAACGAGATACGGAATGTATTTCTCAATTATAGGAGCCTTAATTACCATTATATTAAATATTGTATTAATTCCTAAAATTGGTTTTATTGCTTCAGCATGGGCAACGCTTATTGCTTACGGAGGAATGATGGTGATATCTTACTTTATTGGGAAAAAACATTATGCTGTTCCTTATGATTTTAAAAAATCTGGAGGTTATTTAGTAGCGTCAATTCTTATTTCCTATATGTCTTTTGTTTACTTTAGAGAAAATTATTTTATGTCCTTTTTATTCATATTTTTATTTGGATTGTTAATTTTTTGGAATGAAAAAAAGGAACTTTTAAAAATTTTAAAACGATACTAATGAAGCTTTTTTCATCTACTATACTACTTGTATTCTTCTGTGTAACTTCAATGTTTTCACAAGAAAATAAATCTACAGCAGCATCAAATGTTTCTATTATTCAACAAACTTTTTTAATTCCAAAATTAAATAATGTAAAACATAAGGTTTGGGTGTATTTACCACCTAATTATGACAATTCACAAAAAAAATTTCCAGTAATTTATATGCACGATGCTCAAAATTTATTTGATGTTAAAACTTCGTATGCGGGTGAGTGGAAAGTTGATGAAACTTTAAATGAGCTTTTCAATAAAACAGGAAAGGGATTTATTATTGTTGGGGTTGAAAACGGAGGAGAAGAAAGAATTAATGAATACACTCCTTGGGTACATAAAAAATATAAAGGAGGTAAAGGAGCTATTTATATGGATTTTATAGTGAATAATTTAAAACCATATATTGATACCAACTACCGAACTAAACCTCAACAAAAACATACCGGGTTAATGGGTAGCTCTTTAGGTGGTTTAATTTCTTATTACGGCGGACTTAAATATCCATCCGTTTTTGGTAAAATTGGTGCATTATCTACCTCTTTTTGGTTTTCTGATAAGGTTATAAGGTTTACGGAAGAAAATGGAAACATTCGCAAAACAAAACTATTTTTATTAGCTGGTGGAAAAGAAGGTGAACATATGGATGAAGACACTAAAAAGATGGAAGCATTACTTATAAGAAAAGGATTTAAAAAACGGAATTTAAAAACTAAAATAAATCCGGAAGGATACCATAATGAAGCTTTTTGGAGTAGTGAATTTTTAAATGTTATTACCTGGCTTTATCACATAAAATAACTGAACATGAACATACAAATTATCAACAAATCAAAACACGAATTACCTAATTACGAAACCATTGCATCGGCAGGAATGGATTTACGTGCAAATATTTCTGAAGCAATTACATTAAAACCTTTAGAACGTGCCATAGTAAAAACCGGTTTATTTATTGCGTTACCTGTTGGAACTGAAGCACAAGTTCGTCCACGTAGTGGACTCGCTGCAAAAAAAGGAATAACTGTATTAAATGCTCCTGGTACTGTAGATGCAGATTATAGAGGTGAAATTGGTGTTATTTTAGTAAACCTATCTAATGAAGAATTTGTGATAAATGATGGTCAACGAATTGCTCAATTAGTTATTGCGAAACACGAACGTGCTATTTGGGAAGTAGTAGAAGTTTTAAGCGAAACGGAAAGAGGAGCTGGCGGTTTTGGATCTACCGGCGTTTAACCACTTCTAGTAAAATTTGAGCATCCTTTTTTAAAGCTGTTGAATGTTCAAAAAGGATTGTAGAATTTTTTAAAACAGCTTCAATTAAATAATGACTTCCTTTAAAATAGGAAGTTATTATTGTTGCTTTTAATCCATTTTTATTACTTATTCTAAGTTCGTTTGGGTACAATAAAATTGTTTTTTTTAAGGTAGACGTTTCATCTATTTCAAATAAAGGAATTTCGTTTATTTCATTGAAAAAAGAAGCGATATATTCACTTTCTGGTTTATTATAAAGTTCTTCAGGAGTATTTTTAGCTATTAATTCTCCATCTTTAATTACTATAATTTCATCTGCAAATGAAAGCGCATCAGTTGTATCATGAGTTGCTACTATACATAAAATATTTTTAGCTTTTAAGTATTTAAAAAGACTCCTTCTTAATTTGTTTTTTCTAAAGTTATCTATATGACTAAAAGGTTCATCCAACAACAAAACTTCTGGTTCTTTCGCAATTACTTTTGCTATTGCAACACGTTGTTTTTGGCCGCCACTTAAGTTTTTAACTTTCGTTTTTAAAAAATCTGACATATCAACTACTTCAAGTAATTCCTTAATTCGTTGCAGCTTGTTTGGGTCTAAACTTGAAATGTTTTTCCCAATATTTTCTTCAACAGTAATGTAAGGCATTAAATCGAAGTCCTGTGGAAGGTATTTCATAAAATCTTCACCTGGAATTAAATAAAAATTTGGTCCAAGTAATTTCTCATTATTCCAAAAAACAGTTCCTTTTTCTATATGAAGTAAGCCGTAAATTATTTCTAATAACGTGCTTTTACCGCAACCACTTTCACCAATAACGGCAATATACTCACCTTTATTAGCAGTAAAACTAATATTTTTAAGTACTTCTTTAGATGTATAACCAAATGATATATTGTCTACTTTTAACATATAATTTATTCGAATCCAATATGTAAAAGGGCATCACCTTGAATGACTACCGGAGAATGATTTGAATTTAAAACATAGCCTTCCTGAGGATTTTTAAAAACGCTTTCGAAATCTCCAAATGGATCCGAAATACTTCCAAGTTTTATTCCTTTTTCAACTTTTTGTCCAGCGCTTACATACGATCTATACATACCGGAATGCTTTGCTCTAATCCATTTTGAGCTTTTAATTATTACAGGTGGATTTTCAAGTGAATGCTTTGAAATTTTTGTAGAAAAATCTCGCAAACCTAAATGATGAATGATATTAATAGCTCCTTGAATACCAGATTTAGTAACATTCTTATCTAAATTTAATGATTTTCCTCCTTCAAAAAGTAATACTTTTTTCCCAAGATCAACCATTGATTTTCTAAATGTTTTTTCTCTGTTTTTACTAAAAACAATGTAAGGCGAACCAAATATTTTAGCAAGGTTTAAAGTTTCTTCGTCTGTTCCATTTATTCGCACTTGAGAATAATTAAAACGTTGACCTCCGCCAGTATGATAATCGATGCAATAATTTACTTTCGGAATAACTTTAGTCATTAAATGATATGCAAATTTACTTGCTAAAGACCCTTTATTAGAACCCGGAAACATTCTGTTTAAATCTCTACCATCTGGAAATTCTCTCTTTTGATTTAAAAATCCAAATACATTAAGTAATGGGATACAAATAATAGTTCCTTTTTCAGGTTTATTTAAACCCGCAGCAACAATTTGTCGTACAATTTCAACACCATTAGTTTCATCTCCATGAATTCCTCCAATTAACAGTAAACAAGGTCCTTCTACCTTTCCTCTTGAAACAATAATAGGTACTTCAATTTTTGACCGAGTATTTAACCGGGCAATATCCATATTAATTTGAACAGTTTCACCTAATCCAATTTTATGATGAAGTATTCTAAATTCATTCGGCATGTCTTTCTATATAATGAATTATTTTTCCAGCAATATCTTTACCTGTTGCTGCTTCAATTCCTTCTAATCCTGGAGAAGAATTTACTTCCAAGATAAGCGGACCTCTTGCAGATTGTAATAAATCAACACCAGCAACACCAAGTCCCATAATTCGAGCTGCTTTTAATGCTGCATTCTCCTCATCTACAGATAATTCAATAATTTCTGCAGATCCTCCACGATGTAAGTTTGAACGAAATTCACCTTCTTTTCCTTGTCTTTTCATAGCACCAACAACCACACCATCTACAACAAAAACACGAATATCAGCACCTTTTGCCTCTTTGATAAACTCTTGCACAATTACTCTCGCTTGTAATCCGTTAAATGCTTCTAAAACCGATTCAGCAGCATTATCATTTTCAGCTAAAACAACACCTAAACCTTGTGTACCTTCTAATAATTTAATTACTAAAGGAGAACCTCCTACATCTTTAATAACGTCACTCACGTTCTTAGAATAGTTTGTGAATACAGTTTTAGGTAAACCAAGCCCTGCTCTTGATAAAACTTGTAAACTTCTTAATTTATCTCTTGAACGCATTAAGGCTTGAGATTCTACCGCTGTAAAAACTTTCATCATTTCAAATTGACGTACAACAGCAGTACCAAAAAAAGTAACCGATGCTCCAATTCTTGGAATTACTGCATCTACACCTGTAATTAACTGATGTTTATATCTTATAGCAGGTTTCTTCTTTTCAATTATAATATCACATTTGGTATGATCTACAATTAGCATTTCATGATTCCTTTTTTTACCTGCTTCAATAAGTCTTTTTGTAGAATATAAATTAGGATTTCTTGATAAAACAACAATTTTCATGTTAATCTTTTTTAGTATTTAATTTTTTAAATGATATGTTTTTTTTTGCGGTATCAACAATAAACTTTTTAGATAAAAATTTTCGCCCTAACAATACTGGATATTTCATAGATCCTCTTTCTGTTAAAGTTAGTTCAATTTCATGTAATTCGTTAAAAAGTAATATCTCTGTTTTAATAATAAATCTATTTTCGATAATACCATTAGAACTTTTTACGTTTTTTTGATAAAAATCTTTAAATAAAAAATATTTTTCGTGGTACTTATCGTGTTTTGGATCTAAAAATTGACACTTTAAAATTCCATCAACAACCTCTATACTATGACTATGAAAACTTGAAGTATAGGCACCTGTATCTACTTTAATATCAATTCCAAATAAATTTAATTTAGGAAAATCTACTATATCAGTTCTACCAATAAGTAATTTTATGTTATTATTTTTCAAAAGAAATTAAAAATATCAAATGTTAAAGAAATTGGTTGACTTTGATTTTATTTTGCCAAAAATAGGCTTTTATTAGGAAAGTGAAAGTCTTTTAATAAAATTTATATGATTATTTAAATTGTTTACTTATAATAAGTTATGAAACAAAAAAAGGAAGTAATTTAAAAATTACTTCCTTTTTTAATAAAATTTATTTTAAACTATTCTTTTGAATTAATAGCTTCTTTAATTTTTCCTTCTAATTCTTCTGCTAAATCTGGATTATCTTTAATTAATCCTTTTACAGCATCTCTACCTTGTCCTAATTTGGTTTCACCATAACTAAACCAAGATCCACTTTTCTTTACAATTCCAAATTCTACACCTAAATCTAAAATTTCACCAACTTTAGAAATACCTTCTCCATACATGATATCAAACTCAGCTGTTTGAAATGGTGGTGCAACTTTATTTTTAACAACTTTTACTTTAGTACTATTTCCTATAACTCTTTCACCATCTTTAATTTGAGTTCTTCTTCTAATATCTAAACGAACTGATGCATAAAACTTTAATGCATTACCACCTGTAGTAGTTTCAGGGTTACCGAACATTACCCCAATTTTTTCACGTAACTGGTTAATGAATATTACTGTACAATTTGTTTTATGAATAGTACCTGTTAATTTTCGAAGTGCCTGAGACATTAAACGTGCGTGTAATCCCATTTTGGAATCACCCATTTCTCCTTCAATTTCACTTTTAGGAGTTAAAGCTGCAACAGAATCCACAACAACAATATCAACTGCTCCTGAACTAATTAAATTATCAGCAATTTCTAAAGCCTGCTCACCATAATCTGGTTGAGAAATAATTAAATTATCAATATCTATTCCTAATTTTTCAGCATAAAAACGATCAAAAGCATGTTCAGCGTCAATAAAGGCAGCAATACCTCCAGCTTTTTGAGCCTCAGCAATTGCGTGTAATGTTAATGTTGTTTTACCTGATGATTCTGGCCCATAAATTTCAATAACTCTTCCACGGGGATAACCTCCAACACCTAAAGCTATATCTAATCCTAATGAACCTGTTGAAATTGCTTCAATATCAGATATTGCAACATCACCCATTTTCATTACTGTTCCTTTTCCATAGGCTTTATCTAATTTATCTAATGTTAATTGTAATGCCTTTAATTTTGCTGCTTTTTCTTTGTCTTCTGCCATATTCGTAATAAAATGAATTAAAATAGTTTGTGGCTAAAATATAAAAAAGTATCGAGTATATTTATGGTTTGTATATAATAATATTAACGAATTTTAATTTAAAAAACTTTATAGGAAAACTACTTTAAATTCATTTTAGATAAAGATTATTTTCTAAAAAAATATTGGGTGAATGTGATTAAATAAATTATATCAATTTATTTATTTGAGCATATTGTATTAAAATAATAGTTTTTGCATCCTTTATTTCACCATTTAAAACCATTAATAAGGCTTTTTCAAAATTTAATTCTAACACCTCAATTTCTTCGTCTTCGTCTTCAAGTCCACCACCCTCACTAATCTTCATCTCATCACTATATTCAGCAATATAATAATGGATTTTTTCTGTTACAGCACCAGGAGTTGAAAAAATTTCAAATACTTTTTTAGGATTGCTAATTTTAAAACCTGTTTCTTCTTCAGCTTCTTTTATAATACAAGTTAAAGGATCGTTTTCATCTAATAAGCCAGCACAAACTTCAATCATCATACCATCATTATTACCATTTAAATAACTTGGCATTCTAAATTGTTTTGTAAGTACTATTGTTTTTTTAGTAGAATTATATAAAAGAATAGCGGCACCATCTCCTCTGTTATAACTTTCTCTATTTTGAGTTTGCCACTTACCATCTTTGGTTTGATAATCAAAGTTTATTTTATCAAGTTTATACCAATCTGAGGATAAATTTTTAGTGTAATTAATTTTAACTTTAGAATTACTCATACTTTTTTAGTTCTTTACCATTCCTATATGAGGAATTCCATCTTCTAAATAACCCTCACCAACTTGAATAAATCCGTGAGATTCATAAAACTTTTTTAAATATAATTGAGCCGAAATTTTAATAGTAGCTTCATTAAAATTACTTTTTATAGCTGCTATAGAATGGTTCATAATAACATGACCATAACCAAATTTTCTTTCGTTTTTTTCAACTACAACTCGTCCAATACTAGCTTTTTCAAAATAATCACCAGGTTTAAAAATACGGGTATAAGCAATAATTTTATCGTTTTTAACTCCAATAATATGCATTGCTTTTTGATCTTTAAAATCAATATCCTGATATACACAATCTTGCTCAACAACAAAAACTTCAGATCGTAATTGTAATATGGCATACAATTCTGTTGTTGTTAATTCAGAAAATGATTTGGTATAAACTTGTATCATTTTATTCTTGTATTATTAAATCTTTTTTATGATTTCTATAAAATTCTGGTTGAAAACTACAATGATGAATATGAAATTTATCAAATAACATTTTCTCAACTCCTTCACAAATTATATCAAAATCTGAAAGTTTTATATCTTCTTTAAATTCTAAATGAGCTTCAATATGACAATCGTGGTCATTTAATTGCCAAACATGTATATGATGAATATTTTTTATTTCGTTTACCTTTAAAACTTCCTTTGCAATTAAATCTATTTTAATATGTGCTGGTGTAAAAAGCATTAATATTTTTAACGATGCTAATAACACATCAAAACTCATATATATTAAATAAATAGAAATTATTAAAGTTAAAATAGCATCTATTAAATAAATATGATAATACTTCATTAATAAACCACCTATTAAAACTGCCACAGATGTTAACATATCCGTTAATAAATGTAAATAAGCAGTTTTCATATTTAGGTTTTGTTTTACATCACCTTTTATTAATAAAACACTAAATCCGTTTACCGCAATACCTAAAATTGCTAACCAAATTACTAAATCGCTTTTTATTTCTTGTTGATTAGAAAATCGTTTTATAGCTTCAAAAGCTAAAAACAAAGCAATTATTATTAAAGAAGTTGCATTAATAAAAGCAGCAATTATTTCAGCTCTTTTATAACCAAAAGTGTATTCTTTTGTTTGCTTTTTTTTATGTGTTAATACATTCGCTCCATAACTAATAATTAATGAAATTACATCCGAAAAATTATGAATAGCATCCGAAATTAAAGCTAAACTTCCTGAAATAAATCCACCAATAAGTTGAGCAACTGTTATTACTATATTTAATACAATTGATAGTAATAATCTTTTACCTGATAAAGTTGGGTGGTTATGAGAATGTGAATGGTTATGACTCATAATTAATACTTAACAACAATTAGTAGGAATTTTATCAATTCTATTTTGATGGCGACCTCCCTCAAATTCAGTTGTTAAAAATATTTCTACAAAGCCAATTGCTTGTTGTAAGGAAACAAAACGTGCCGGAATAGCTAAAACATTTGCATTATTATGTAGTCTAATCAACTCAACAATTTCATTATTCCAAACCAATCCAGCTCTAATTCCTTGATGTTTATTAGCTGTCATTTGAGCACCATTTCCACTTCCACAAATAATAATTCCATATGTTGCTTCACCACTTTCAACCGTATTAGCAACAGGATGTATAGCATCAGCATAATCCATACTATCATTTGAATCAGTTCCAAAGTTTAAAACTTTAATACCTTTCTTTTCTAAATACTTAATAATTTCAAATTTATATTCAGTACCAGCGTGATCATTACCGATTGCAATTACCATAAGTTGTGTTTTTGTTAATAAGTTATACTGCAAAAGTACAAATTCACGGTTATTAACAGTAAAAAATATGATTGTTAATAGTAATTTTTAAAAAACTGATTTACAATAACTTTACGTTTAGTTAACATTGTGAATAAGTTTATGCTTAAAAAAGAAAAGTTTTTTTTGTTATTAAAGCAAAATAGATTAGTGCTAAAATTGACATGAATTAACCAAATTTTTTTATTTATTTTTAGATATAAGTTGTGAACAAATTTTATAACGGTTATGAACATTATAAAACGAAATTGTTATACAATAAAATGGTTAACTTCTATTAAAATTAGATTGTTAATAACCTATCTAATTTTATTGATTTATAAGCTATTAAAATTTATTAAATTGTTAGTAGCTTTTTATAAATGATATATCAAAATTTAAAATCAACTTTTTATTGTACATATTAACAAGCTATAATAGAACATCAATATTTTTAAAATTTTAAAAAAACTTTTTTATTATAATATTAATTGTTGATAAAGTTAATAACTAAAACTTTTGAAACTTCTTTTAAATTTTTTGTTGAGACTATAATAGTTTCATTTGAATCCTCTGAAGTAAAATAAGTATTAATACTTTTAACAGATATATAAATACCTATTAAAAATATAAAAATAAAGAATGTAATAATTTTATATAACCTTTTCATAGTCTTGATGTTACTTATTAAAAAGACGTACTAAATGGTTCTTTGTTACAGTTTTTTAAATAAAATTTTAACTTTTACTTTAATTAATTATAAAATTTAGAGCATTTTTAAGAATTGAAACATTAAAATTGGATGTTTTTACCAATTCACCGTCTGCTTGTATATACGTATTTTCTTTATCTAATACATTTACTTTAATTAAATCAGTTTTATAATTATTTACTAATTTATTATTTGTTATTTTTCCATTAAATAAGCTAGATAAATTAGATAAAATATCAATAATATTTACTTTGTAAATTATTGATATATCGAAAAGTCCATCTGTTGAATCAGGATCTTTTGTTAATTGCATTCCTCCTCCAGAATATTTACAAAGTCCTATTAAAACCATTAAAGTTTTATCCTTTATTACGTTATTATTAAAATAAATTTCTAAAAAAGTCTTTTTATAACTAGTTAAACTTACAATAGCTCCAATTAAATATGCTAAAAAACCTAAATTTTTAAATTTATGTACTTTATTAACAACATAACCATCAAATCCTATTCCCGCTAAATTATTAAAGTAAATAATTTCATTAGTTTCGGTTAATTCTAATTTACCAATATCCTGATAAATTGTTTTTTTATGTTTTATTATTTCAATTGCTTTTTTATAATCTTTTGAAATATTATATGTTTTAACCCAATCATTTCCAGTTCCAATAGGTATAATTCCAATTGTAATTTCAGAAATATTTTTATAACCAGAACTTAAAATTCCGTTTACAATAGTATGTAAAGTACCATCACCACCAACGCTAATAAAGTTTTTATATCCTTTATTTAAAGCATTATGTAATATTTCTATAGCGTGAGTTTTGTAATTTGTAATTTTAAAATCGAAATCAAAATTTTGATTTACTAATTCCTTAAAAATAAGTGGCCATTTCTTTTTAGAAGCACCATTACCTGAAGTTGGATTTACAATAACAAACCATTTTATACCCATAAAAAATATTTTAAAAACGAAGCAAAATACGAATTGTTATTTATATAATGTTTTATTAACACAATCAAATTTAAATATTTGTATTTTTGATAGAAATAAAAATGAATTAAATGTCGAAAAGAAAAAAAATTTACAAAAAGAAAGGGAATGTTATTAAGAATTTAACGCAAAATTTATTAAAAATACTAAATCAATCTCCTTCTAAAAGTTTCAATTACAAACAAATTTCTTCAAAATTAGAAATTACAGATGCAAGTGGAAGAAATCAAATTATTCAAAAATTAGAAGAATTAAAAGGTTATAAAAAAGTTGAAGAGGCTGAAAGAGGAAAATTTAAAATTGCTCCGGTTTCTAAATACTATACAGGTATTTTAGATGTAACTTCAAATGGAAATGCTTATTTTATTTGTGATGAATTAGAACATGATATATACATTCCAGCTCGTAACTTAAATAGAGGTTTAAATAAGGATACAGTTAAAATTTATTTATATAATAGAAAGAATACAAGTAAAGAAGAAGGTGATGTAGTTGAAATTATTAAACGTGCTAAAACCGAATTTGTTGGTGTTTTACAATTAAGTAAAAATTTTGGTTTTGTTGTAGCGGATGATTTCAAAATGTACACAGATATTTTTGTAGCAAAAAATAAATTAAAAGATGCTGAAGACGGTGTAAAAGTTTTAGTTAAAATTACAGATTGGCCAGCGAATTCTAAAACTCCATTTGGAGAAATTTTAGAAATTTTAGGAATGCCAGGTGATCACGAAACTGAAATTCATTCGATTCTTTTAGAATACGGTTTACCATATAAATTTCCAGAAAATGTTGAAGCAGAGGCAGGGTTAATACCATTAACTATTAGCCAAAATGAGATTGACAAGCGTAGAGATATGCGTAATGAAACTACATTTACCATTGATCCAAAAGACGCAAAAGATTTTGATGATGCATTGTCTTTCAAGGTATTAGAAAATGGAAATTACGAAATTGGAATTCATATTGCAGATGTTTCACATTATGTTGAAGAAAAAACAAATTTAGAAGAAGAAGCTTATAATAGAGCAACTTCTGTTTATTTAGTTGATAGAGTAGTACCAATGTTACCAGAAGTATTATCAAATGGTGTTTGTTCTTTACGTCCGAATGAAGAAAAATTAACGTTTTCTTCAATTTTTGAAATTAATAATAAAGCACATGTTGTTAATGAGTGGTTTGGAAGAACTGTTATTTATTCAGATAAAAGATTTGCATACGAAGAAGCTCAGGAAATTATTGAAACTAAAGGAAATACTATTTCTGAAGAAATTTCAATAACTGGTGAATCTTATACAGTACAACCAGAAATTGTGACAGCTATTTTAACTTTACAAGAACTCGCAAAAAAACTTCGTAAAAAGCGTTTACAACAAGGTGCAATTACTTTTGATAGGGTTGAGGTTAAATTTAATTTAGATGAAAATGCTGAGCCAGTAGGTGTATTTTTTAAAGAATCTAAAGATGCTAATAAACTTATTGAAGAATTTATGTTATTAGCAAATAGAAAAGTTGCCGAATTTATTGGAAGTAAAAAAGGTGTAGAAACAAAGAATACGTTTATTTATAGAGTTCATGATGAGCCGAATTTAGATAAGTTAATGGCTTTGCAAAGTATAGTTAGTAAATTTGGTTATTCGAATAAAATTGATCTAAAAAATAAACAAACTACTTCATCTTCATTAAATAAATTATTGGAAGATGTACACGGAAAAGGAGAATCTAATATGATTGAAACTTTAGCTGTGCGATCAATGAGTAAGGCAGTTTATACTACACAAAATATTGGTCATTATGGTTTAGCTTTTGATTATTACAGTCATTTTACTTCACCTATTAGAAGATATCCAGATGTTATGACACATCGATTGTTACAACATTATTTAGAAGGAGGAAAATCACCTAAAGCTGAAGCATATGAAGAAAAATGTAAACATTCATCGGATATGGAAATGTTAGCTTCAAAAGCTGAACGAGATTCTATAAAATATATGCAGGTGAAATATATGGATAAGCATAAGGATCAAAACTTTGAAGGTGTTATTTCAGGTGTTACTGAATGGGGAATTTATGTTGAAATTATTGAAAATAAATGTGAAGGAATGTGTAGAATCAGAGAAATTAAAGATGATTATTACATTTATGATGAAAAACAATATGCGTTAGTTGGGCAGTCTACAAAAAACATTTATCAACTTGGTGATCACGTTTTAATAAAAGTAAAACATACGGATTTAGAGCGTAAACATTTAGATTTTACATTGCTAGAAAAGATTGGTAAATAATTATTTGAATAGGCATAATTATTACTTATTTTAAAAGTAGTTAAAAATAAAATATCGAAAAATGAAAAAATTAGCTTTATTATTTATGTTTACGGGTACAATTCTTTTTGCACAAGAACCAATAACAACTAAATTAGGAGACTTTAACGGTATAAAAGTATTTAATGGTTTATCGGTTGAATTAAAAAAATCGTCCACTTCAAAAATTGAAATTTCAGGTTCTCAAGCTGGAGATGTTTCTGTAAAAAATTCAGATGGTTTATTAAAAATCCGATTAGGTTTTCCAGATAGTTTTATTGCTGAAGATGTGAAAATTGTTCTTTATTATAAAAAAAATATTGATTTCTTAGATGTTAATGAAGGTGGAAAAATATTTTCTAATGAAAAATTAAAACAGGAAATATTAGAAGTAAAAGCACAAGAAGGAGGAAAGATGAATTTAAATATAGAGGCGAAATATTTAACTGTAAAAGTTGTTTCTGGTGGAAAAATTAAATTAACTGGTACAGCGAAAGATCAAAATATTGAAGTTACTACTGGTGGAATTTATGAAGCATTTGACGTTGAAAGTAAACAAGTAATTGTTGTAGCTGCTTCAGGTGGAAATGCCGATGTAAATGTTTCTGAAACATTAGATGCTAAAGTTCGTTTTGGAGGAACTATTTATTACAAGGGAAATCCTGATATTTTACAAACAAAAAAAATAATAGGAGGTACAATAAGAGCTATTGATTAAAGAAATCATAAATTATGGCTTGTAATGTAAATTTTAAGATTGGTTTTGAATTAATTACTATATTTGTACATCAAAATTTATAAACATGAATTCACTTAATATATTTTTAGGAGTAATAGGTCCTGGTCAAATAGTAATTGTTGTAGTATTGGTTTTATTATTATTTGGAGGTAAAAAAATTCCAGAATTAATGAAAGGATTGGGTACAGGAATTAAAGAATTTAAGAAAGCTACTTCTGAAGAGGAAAAGGAAGAAGATAAAAAAATAGAAGATAAAAAATAATAAAGCTTCAAAAATACTAAATAAAAAAACCTGTAAGATTCTTACAGGTTTTTTTATTTAGTATTTAAATTTTCACTGCTGTTCCTGAAGCTGTTACCATTAACATCCCACCTTTTGGTCCAACAGTTTCATAGTCTAAATCTATTCCAATTACTGCTGTTGCACCCAATTTTAAAGCTTGTTCCTCCATTTCTTTTAAAGCAGTATCTTTTGCTTCTCTTAAAACCTTTTCATAAGAACCAGATCTTCCTCCAACGATATCTCTAATTCCTGCAAAAAAATCTTTAAAAATGTTAGCTCCAATTATTGTTTCACCAGTTACTATTCCTAAATAATCTTTTACAGGATGTGTTTCAATAGTATTTGTAGTTGTTAAAATCATTATTTTTTAGATTTTTTATTTTCATCTTCATGGGAAGATTCCTGAACTTTGTTTGCAGCTACTAAACTAGTAACCATATCATTAAGCATAGAACTTGCTGCATTTGGATTATTTGGTAATAAAATTAAATTTGATTTTGTATCTGAACCAATACTTTGTAATGTATCATAGTGTTGGGTAATTACAATTAATGCCGAAGCTTCTTGACTGTTAATACCAGCTCTATTTAAAACATCTACACTTTCTTCTAAACCACGAGCAATTTCTCTACGTTGGTCTGCAATACCTTTTCCTTGTAATCGTTTGCTTTCAGCCTCAGCTTTAGCTCTTTCAACAATTAAAATTCGCTGAGCATCACCTTCGTGTTGTGCTGCAATTTTTTCTCTATCAGCTGCATTAATGCGGTTCATTGCTATTTTTACTTTTTCATCAGGATCAATATCTGTTACTAAAGCTTTAATAATGTCGTAACCATAATCTAACATTGCTTGTTTTAAATCGCGTTGAATAGCAAGTGCAATTTCTTCTTTCTTTTCAAATACATCATCTAAAATCATTTTAGGTACTTCAGCCCTAACAACGTCAAAAATAAATGCAGTAATTTGTTCATGTGGATTTTGAAGCTTGTAAAAAGCATCATAAACGTGGTCCGGTCTAATTAAGAATTGAACCGAAATTTTTAAGTGTACAAAAACGTCATCTTTTGTTTTTGTTTCAACAATTACATCTAATTGTTGAACACGTAAACTTACACGACCAGCTATTTGATCAATAAAAGGTATTTTAAGTCGTAAACCTGGATTTCTTGTACTTTCAAATTTACCAAAACGCTCAACAATTGCAATTGTTTGTTGTTTCACTGTAAATAATCCTGATGCTACAAGAACAACAATGATAAAAATTGTAATATATGTTCCAATCATTTCTAAAATAATTTAAATTAATAAAATCAATTAAAGATACAATGTTTCAAATACTTAATCATTATAATCTTTATCTATATGTAGTTTGATTTTTTAAAATGTTACAAGTAATTCATAATAAATTTTAATTATTATAAATCGTTTTTTCTTATTTTTGATAAATAAGAGTAAATAGTATTTAAATTAATACTAAAAAAAGAACGAGGAAAATGAAAAAATCGATTCAATTCAATTTAAATGGTAAGCAGGTATCTATACTTGTTAATGGTGAGGAATCTCTATTAACAGTTTTAAGATCCTATTTAGAACACACTGGAACTAAATATGGTTGTGGACTAGGCCAATGTGGTGCTTGTACTGTATTAATTAATAAAGAACCTGTACAATCCTGTATGACTGTTGTTGAAGATATTGAAGGAAAAGATATACTTACTATTGAAGGTTTGGCAAGTGATGAAGCACTTCACCCAATTCAAAAAGCATTTGTAGGACATGATGCCTTGCAATGTGGTTTTTGTACTCCAGGAATGATTATGAATGCTTACGGTTTATTACTTAGAGATCCTGAACCTTCCCGAGAAAAAATTATTTCTGAAATGGAAGGAAATTTATGTAGATGTGGTTCTTACAATAGAATAATTGATGCAATTCAAACGGCAGCAGTAGAAATGAAAGAAAAAATATAATTATGGACTCAAATAAAATTACACAACTATATTTTAGCGATGTTAATAAACCAGTAATTTATGATCGTCGTAAGTTTTTAAAGAAATTAGGAAAGGGTATAATTGTTATTTTTTCATTAAGTGAATTATCTCTATTGCAAGGCTGGAGTCAATCGACAAGTGAAAGTAATGAACTTGATTTCAATGCTTATTTGCGAGTGAAGGAAGATGGTAGAGTAGACTGTTATACCGGTAAAATTGAAATGGGGCAGGGAATTATTACGTCATTAGCCCAAGTTTTAGCTGAGGAATTAGAAGTACCTTTGAGTTCAGTTGATATGATAATGGGTGATACGGATTTATGCCCTTATGATGCAGGCACCTGGGGTTCGTTAACAACTCGTTTTGCCGATCCTGTAATTCGTGCTGCTGCGGCAGAAGCTCGTGAAATTTTGATAAATATTGCTTCTGAAAAATTAGATGAACCTAAGCAAAATTTGGAAGTTTCTAATGGAATTATATATGTAAAAGATGATAAATCTAGAAGTCTAACGTATGCTAAGTTAACGAAAGGGAAAAAAATAGTACAACGATTAACGAAAAAACCAGCTATTAAGAAATCGAAAGATTTTAAAATTATTGGTAAACCAATTTTAAGTACAGATGCTGTTTCAAAAGTTACTGGGAAAGCAAAATATTCAGGTGATGTTTTATTACCAGATTTGGTTCATGCCTTTGTAGTTAGACCAAAAGTTTATGGTTCTAAAAAATTAAGTGTTGATGGATCTGGAATTGAAGAATTTAAAGGAGTAGAATTATTAGAAGATGGCGATTTAGTTGCAGTAGTTCATTCTGATCTTGAAGTCGCTAAAAAAGCTGCTAAAAAGGTACAAGTGACCTGGGAAGAGCCTACGGAAAAAGCGAATAACGAAACTATTTTTAAATATTTAGAAGATAATATTGATGAAAGTAAAGTTTCAGAAACTGGAGGAAGTATTGAGGAAGGAAAAAATGCATCTGAAATAATATTAGAAGCCAATTATTATGATGGTTATAAAGCTCATGCAGCTATTGAAACACATGCTGCGACTTGTTATTTTAAAGGTGATAAGTTAATTGTTTGGGCATCAACCCAAACTCCTTTTGGAACAAGGGGTGAGCTTGCTAAAGCATTCAATATGCCTTTGGAAAATGTTCAGATCAAACAAATTTTTATTGGTGGTGGTTTTGGAGGTAAAGTTTATAGTTATCAGGCAGTTGAGGCTGCTAAATTATCTAAATTATGTGGTAAACCTGTTCAGTTGGTTTGGAGTAGAAGAGAAGAGTTTATGTACGATAGGTTTAGACCAGCATCTTTGTTAAAAGTGGTTTCAGGTATTGATAAAGAAGGTAATTTAAAATTATGGAACTTCGATATTTACTGTGCAGGTACAAGAGGAACAAAGCTTTTTTATGACATTCCAAATAATAGAACACGGATGTTTGATAAAAGAGATATTCATCCATTAGGAACAGGAGCTTGGAGAGCACCTGGAAATAATACAACCACTTTTGCTCGAGAATCTCATATTGATGTTACTGCCCATGCTATTGGAATGGATGCTTTAGAATTTAGACTTAACAATTTGAAAGATAAAGATATGGCTGAAACTTTAAAACTGGCAGCTACAACTTTTGATTGGAAAAAAGAAAAGCCTGATGGACATGGATTTGGTATTGCATTAGGTGAAGATGCTGGTACTAAGGTAGCTATAATTGCTGAAGTTCATGTTGATAAAATAACGGGAATTGTTCAGCCAATTAAGGTTGTTTGTGCTCAAGATATGGGACAAGTTGTAAATCCACATGGGGCAACAGTTCAAACCGAAGGTGGTATTACTATGGGAATAGGTTACGCTTTGTATGAGGAAGTTGAATTTAATGGAGGTAATGTTAAGACTAAAAGCTTTAATAATTATACAATCACCAAATTTTCAACAACTCCTAAAATTAAATGTGTTTTTATAGATAAAATGGATTCCAAACCTCAAGGAGGTGGAGAGCCAGCAATTATATGTGTTGGAGGAGCTATTGCAAATGCAGTATTTGATGCTTGTGGTGCTAGAGTTAATAGGATGCCAATTACAAAAGAAAGAATATTAACAGCGCTTAATAGAAAATAAAATAATATAGTTTATTTACAAAACAGTTTAATTTAAATATTTCTATTCTTATTGAATTGTTATATTTATACCCAATAAATTATTTAAATGAAAAAAATAGCAATGATTGTATTAGGTGTCATTTTTTCTGGCATCGTTTTGTATTTTCTATCAATTTACTATATTACTTATAGTGAAGGATATAGAGCTGGAGAACTTGTTAAATTTAGCCATAAAGGTGTAATTTTTAAAACTTGGGAAGGAGAGATAAGTCAAGGTGTTTCTGAATCACAAATTTTCAAATTTTCGGTTGAAGACAATGAAAAAGAAGTAATTAAATTACTTCAGGATTTACAAGGGAAAGATGTGAAATTAACTTATAAGGAACGTTTTTCTACATTTTCTTGGCTTGGAGATACAAAATATTTTATTACTAATGTAGAAAAGAATGAATAGGATTTATGGCAGCAAATTTTAAGCATCCTGAAGAATCAGAGATTATTTTAACTGAATTAATGCTTCCTTCACATTCTAATTTTAGTGGTAAAATTCATGGTGGTTTTATACTATCACTTATGGATAAAGCAGCTTTTGCTTCAGCATCTAAATTTTCTGGTCAATATTGTGTAACTGCATCTGTGAATAGAGTTGATTTTTTAAATGCAATTGAAGTAGGAGAGCTGGTAACCATGCATGCAAAGGTTAACTATGTTGGAAATACTTCAATGGTTGTAGGAATTAGGGTTGAGTCTCAAAATATTAGAACGGGAGCCATTAAGCATTGTAACTCATCCTATTTTTCAATGGTTGCAAAAGATGAAGATGGAAAAGCAGTAAAAGTTCCTGGCTTAATTATTTCAGATCATAATGATATGAGAAGATTTTTACGTTCTATTAAACATATAAATATGAGAAATGAGCGTAAAATTGAATTTAGTTCAGACAGTTTTAATGCAGAAAAATATAAAGATGCTTTACAAGGTTATAATGTAAAAATAGAGATTTAAAAAAAGGAGCTAATTAGCTCCTTTTTTATTTTAAAACGTTTTTATTGCTTTTTGTATTCTTTCAATAGTTGCTTTTTTCCCAATCATTTCTGCAATATCAAATAAATGAGGTCCTTTCATCGCTCCAACTAAACTCAGTCTAAAAGGTTGCATTACTTTTCCAAATCCAATTTCTTTTGAAGTAATCCAATCTTTAACAATAGTTTCAATAGTTAATGAATTAAATTCTGAAATAGGTTCAATTAATGATATTAACTCCTCCATTAAAGAAGCTGTATCTTCCTTCCAGTTTTTCTTTGCAGCCTTTTCATCGTACTGCTCAGGAGCCTCAAAAAAGTAATCACTTAAATCCCAAAAATCAGCTACAAAAGTTGCTCGTTCTTTAATTGAAGAAACTACTTTTACTACATAATCCTTATCTTTTTCAACTCCTTTTTCTTTTAAAATAGGAATAAATATATCTGCTAATTCGTTATCGGATTTCTGCATCATATATTGTTGATTGAACCATTTTGTTTTATCCGGACTAAATTTAGCACCACTCTTACTAACACGTTCAATTGTGAAAGCATCACAAAGTTCATCTAAACTAAAAATCTCTTGTTCAGTTCCAGGATTCCAACCTAATAAAGCTAACATATTTATAAAGGCATCGGCAAAATAACCATCTTCTTTATATCCTCTGGAAATTTCTCCAGTTTCTTCATTGTTATATGCTAAAGGAAACACAGGAAATCCTAATTTATCGCCGTCACGCTTACTTAATTTTCCTTTTCCAACTGGTTTTAAAATTAATGGTAAGTGTGCAAATTCTGGAGATTTCCATCCAAATGCTTCATATAAAGCAATATGTAAAGGAACTGATGGTAACCATTCTTCACCTCTAATTACATGAGTAATTTCCATTAAATGATCGTCTACAATGTTTGCTAAATGATATGTTGGCATACCATCACTTTTAAATAATATTTTATCGTCTAATATTTCTCTTTTAAAGGTAACTTCTCCACGAATCATGTCGTTTGAAGTAATAGTTTTTAACTCGTCTTCATTTTGTGTTTCGTACATTTTAAAACGAACTACGTACTTATCACCGTTAGCTATACGTTTTTCTACCTCTTGTTTAGTTAAAGAAATAGAATTTGTAAGTTTTTCTCTATTGTGCCAGTTATAAATAAATGTATTTCCTTTTGCCTCGTATTCAGTTCTATGAATATCTAACTCTTCAGCGGTATCAAAAGCATAGTATGCTTTCCCTTTTTCAATAAGCTCTTCAGCGTATTTTTTATAAATTTCTTTACGTTCAGATTGACGATAAGGACCAAATTTTTCGTTTTTTTTAGGCCCTTCATCAAAAGGAATATTACACCAGTTTAATGCATCAATAATATATTTCTCAGCGTTCGCTACATAACGTGTTTGATCTGTATCTTCTATTCTTAAAATAAAAGTTCCATTATATTTTTTAGCAAATAAATAATTAAAAAGGGCAGTTCTTACACCACCAATGTGTAATGGTCCGGTTGGACTAGGAGCAAAGCGCACTCTTACATTCGTCATTCTTTTCGAGTTTTGTTTAAAGTGCAAAGATAATTTAACATTACAAACAGACATAGTTTATTACAAAAAAAAGGTTACTTATAAGCAGCCTTTAAAATCTGCCCAATAATTGATTTTGTACCCTTTAATTAAATCAAAGAATATGTTATGTGGGGAACCCTTTATAACTGTTTAGAATCTGATGTGTGTTTCTATTTTTGTTTATTCTTTTGAACTACCGATTACTTTATTTAGTAAATAAAAATTTAAACTAGCTAATAAAAAAATTATAAATACTATAAGAATTAATTTAGTGTTATTATTAATATTTTTTTTCAAGCTCATTTTTTTGTTTAGTATGAATAGAATTTCTCCCCTTGAAGTTAAAGAGCTTAATCAAAATTTTAGTAAAACAAGAACAAAAAATATCGATGTTGTTATTGAAAAAATAAAGATGTAATTTTAATTGGTTTTCTTTAGTTGAATTAAAAGTGCACATTTCCTTTCTTTTTAAGAAAGGAAAAGCCGTGTAAATTAATTGGAGTAAATATTGAATTACAATCATCAAAATGGATAGGACTTAAATGGATATAAGTTGTCCAAAATAAAAAGGATATGGAAAAAATTGATATAATTATTGTTGATGATCACATGCTTTTTTCTCAAGCACTCAATGGGTTGGTTTCAAACTTTACGGAATTTAATGTTGTTAAATTATTAAATAATGGTTTGGAATTGGTTGAATATTTTTCATCCGATAGCTATAAAGCTGATATTGTTTTAATGGATATAAAAATGCCTCAGATGGATGGAATCGAGGCTACTAATTGGTTGAAATTAAATCATCCTTATATTAAGGTTTTAGCTTTATCGATGGAATGTGATGAGATTACAATTATACAGATGCTTCAGGCAGGAGCTAAAGGTTATTTATTAAAAGACATTCACCCTTCAATTTTACACCATGCATTATTAGAAGTTCATTCTAAAGGTTATTATTATACTGAGAATGTTGCGAATACTTTATTACATTCTATTGAACACAAGGAAAAACGAAAAGAAGTTTTTTTAAAAGGTCGGGAACTTGAATTTTTAAAATTAACTTGTACTGAAAGAACTTATAAAGAAATAGCAGATATAATGTGTTTAAGCCCAAAAACGGTGGAAAATTATAGAGAATCTCTTTTTGAAAAGTTGAATGCTAAAAGCCGCATAGGTCTTGTATTATTTGCTATTAAAGAAAAGATTGTAATACTTTAATTAATTTTTAATTAGTTTTAGCGTTATATATTGAAACAGTCTGTTGTGAGTAATTTAGAACACATAAAATTTAAACTTCAAAAATTTATTATTAAGTTTTATTTAAATGAACTTATAAGGGGAACTATTTTGTTTTTTACTATTGGTTTGTTGTATCTATTTTTTACTGTTTTTATCGAATTTAACTTTTGGTTAAAGCCTTTTGCCAGATTTGTTTTGTTCGGAGTTTTTATTCTTGTAGAAGTTATTTTATTGTTTTTCTACATTTTATTACCAATTTTTAAAATTATGGGATTTAAAAAAGGTATTTCTGAAATAGAGGCTTCGTATATAATTGGTAAATACTTTTCTAATGTGAGTGATAAACTACTGAATACCATTCAATTAAGTGTAAAATCTAATCGATCAGAATTACTTGAGGCAAGTATTGAACAGAAATCTAAAGATTTACAATTAATTCCATTCAGAAATGCCATTAATTTTTCTACAAATATAAAATTTTTAAAATTTGCCTTAATTCCGGTTCTTGTATGGTTGTTGGTTTATCTTTTTGGAATGCTACCGATTTTTAGTGATAGTTTTTTGAGGGTTGTTCATTATAATACGCAGTTTGAGGAACCGGCGGATTTTTCTTTTGTTATTCTTAATAAATCTTTAGATGTTATTGAAGGGGGAGATTTAAAAGTTTCAATCGAAACTTTGGGAGATATTTTCCCTGTTGATGCTAAAATTTATTTTTTAAATGAAAACTATTATTTAGAGAACGATGGGCCTGGAAAATTTGAATATACATTTTCTAATTTAAAAGAATCTTTTGATTTTTATATTGAATCAAATAATGTTCTTTCAAAGATGTATCAAATTAATGTTTTAAAAACTCCAGTAATTTCTAATATAAAAATGGTGTTAGAATATCCTTCATATATTAATAGAAAGAGTGAGGTTGTGGTTGGTTCTGGAAATGTTATTGTTCCTCAAGGAACTTTAATTAAATGGCAAGTAGAATCGAACCAAACTGAAAGTATTTCATATAAAAGTAGTATCAATGTTTCTGAAGAATTTGTGCGTAATTCAAAAAAGAATTTTTCTTTTTCTAAGAAGTTTGTTAAAACAACTAGCTATGAAATTTCTACTTCAAATGAGAGTTTAAAAAATTATGAGTCACTTCAATTTTTAATTGAAGTGAAAGATGATGAATTTCCCAAAATTGTAGTTCATTCTAATATTGATTCTTTAAATGCTAACCCCATTCACTTTATGGGGCAATTAAGTGATGATTTTGGATTGAATGAATTAAAGTTAATCTATTACAATAAAAACGAATCAAACGAGCTAGAAAGTCATAATATTGAGATATCTAAAGGTATGTTTTCTGATTTTTTTTATGTGTTTCCTGAAAGTTTGTCACTTCAAGATGGTATGGATTATGAAATGTATTTTGAGATTTATGATAATGATGCTGTTAATGGAAGGAAGAAAGCTAAAAGTCGAGTATTTTCTTATTATAATAAAACAGAAGGTGAACGAAAGAATGAGTTTATTGAATCTCAAAATGAAATAATTGATGAGATGAAAAAGGGCTTGGATAAATCTAAAGATGATGTACTTCAAATTAAAAAATTAGAAAATGCAGTACAAAAGAAAAGTGGGGTTGATTGGAATGATAAAAAGATGGTAGAAGATTTTATTTTAAGACAAAATCGTTATAATGAAATGTTTCGTGAGCAAACGAATTCTATTGAGAATAAATTAAAGGAATTAAAAAGCGACAAAAAATTTCAGGAAAAGACGAATGATTTAGAGGAGCGTATTAATGAGAATAAGGAGCTGTTGGAACAAAATAAATTAATGGAGGAATTAAAAGAATTAACCGATAAACTCGATAAAGATGAATTGGTTTCTAAATTAAAAGAATTTTCAAAAAAGAGTAAACGGAAACAACAGAGTTTAGAACGGTTAGTTGAATTAATGAAAAGGTTTTACGTAGAACAAAAATTGACTAAAATACAGGATGAAATATTTAGTATTGGAACTAAGGAAGATGAGCTTAGTAAAAAAAATGTAGAGGACAATTCAGTTCTTGATCAGTTAAAAATTAATCAAGATTTTGATGATTTAAAAAAAGATTTTGAATTGCTCAAAAAGGATAATGAAAGTTTAAATAGACCAATTAAATTTCCGATTGAAAAGGAAGAGTTGGATGATATAGGAGATGAATTATTAAAAGCCTTGGATAATTTAAAACTTAAAAACTTTGAAAACGGTTTGAAACATCAGAAAAATGCTGCGAAGATGATGAAAAATTTAAGTTTGTTAATGGAAAAATCCTCGATGAATATGAATGGGGAAATGATAGATGAAGATATTGATGATCTTAGAAAAATTATTGAAAATTTGATTGAGTTTTCTTTTCAACAAGAAAATTTGCTGGAAAAAATTAATGGCTCTAGTTCTTTAAATTCTGATTTGCCTTCAAGTTTAAAAAGACAAAACATGTTAAAAGAATATTTTTATCATATAGATGATAGTTTGTATGTATTGTCTTTAAGGCTTGTTAAAATGGGTTCAATTATTCAGAAGGAAGTGTCGAATGTACATTATTACCTTGATGAATCTTTGGTTAATTTTTCGGATAGTAATTTAGATCTTGGAATGTCTAATCAACATTTTGTAATTAACAGCTCAAATATTCTTGCGAATTCTTTGAGTGATTTGCTTCAAAGTATGATGAATGCTTCACCTAGTTTTGGTGATGGTAAAGGTAATTCTCAAGAATTTTCTTTGCCAGATATTATTAAAAAGCAAGGTGATCTTTTATCCAAAATGAAACAGGAAAGTGGAAAAGGCGGTGAAAATGGTAATAAAAAAACAGGTAAAGGAGAAGAAGAGAATGGCGATGGAAAAGGAAATAGAGGTGAAGGTTTAGATGATGATATTTACAATATTTATAAAGAGCAAGTAGCATTGAGAGAAAGCTTGAATGATTTATTAGAAATGAGTAATGATAAACTGGATTCTAATGCTGATGATGTTTTTAAGCAAATGGAGGAAATTGAAAAAGAATTGCTTGAAAAAGGTTTTAGTTCTGATGTTGTAAATAAGATGGAGAAATTGAATTATGAATTACTAAAATTTGATAAAGCAAAGAAAGAACAAGGTGAAGATACTACTCGAAAATCTAAAACTAATAACGAAATATTTAACAAGAGAATTATTGATAAAGTTAAATTTCAAAATCAGTATTTTAATTATAATGAAATATTAAACAGACAATCCTTACCTTTGCGCACTATTTATAAAAAGAAAGTGCAAGAGTACTTTAAAAAGGAGTAATAAGATATGATTATTTTTAATTACGAATCTGATTTTCAACTTACGAATGAACTTAAAACTCAAGAATGGATTTCTGGTTGTATCGATTATTATGGGTATACTGAAGGCGAGTTAAATTATATATTTTGTGATGATGAGTATTTATTGAAATTGAACGTAGAATTTTTAGAACACGATACCTTAACTGATATTATTAGCTTCGATTATACTTTAGGTAAACTAATTAGTGGTGATATTTTTATTTCTATCGAAAGAGTGAAAGAAAACGCCTTGAAGTTTGATCAAGTATTTGAAAATGAATTACATAGGGTTATAATTCATGGTGTTTTGCATTATTGCGGGTTTAAGGATAAGAAATCGGAGCAAAAAGCTGAAATGCGGAAGGAAGAGGATAGATGTTTATTGGAGTATATACCATAAACGTTCCACGTGGAACGTTTTTAGTTTATATTGATTTTTACAACGTTCCACGTGGAACATAATAATTAGAAATATGTTTAATACGGAGTATGATGTTATTGTTGTAGGTGCTGGTCATGCAGGAAGTGAAGCTGCTGCTGCTAGTGCTAACTTGGGTGTTAAAACGCTTTTGGTTACAATGAGTTTGCAAAATATCGCTCAAATGAGTTGTAATCCTGCAATGGGAGGAATTGCAAAAGGGCAAATAGTAAGGGAGATAGATGCTTTAGGTGGTTATAGTGGTATTGTTACAGATAAGACGGCTATTCAATTTAAGATGTTGAATAAATCAAAGGGTCCGGCTATGTGGAGTCCTCGTGCTCAAAGTGATCGTATGCGTTTTGCTGAATGCTGGAGAACGATGTTGGAACAAACTGATAATTTAGATTTCTTCCAGGATATGGTAAATGGGTTGGTTTTTGATGATGATAAAATTATTGGGATTAAAACTACTTTAGGAATTGTTATTAAAGCTAAAGCTGTAATCATAACGGCTGGAACTTTTTTAAATGGTTTAATTCATATTGGTGATAAAACTTTTGGGGGAGGTAGAGCTGGTGAAAGTGCTTCAACAGGTATAACTGAAGATTTAGTTAAAGTTGGGTTTGAGTCTGGTCGTATGAAAACTGGAACGCCTCCAAGGGTGGATGGTCGTTCTTTAGATTTCTCAAAAATGATTGAACAGCCTGGTGATGAAAATCCTGAAAAGTTCTCTTATTTACCTTCCACAAAACCATTGAAAAAACAACGTTCTTGTTATATGAGTTATACTTCTCAGGATGTTCATGATTTATTGAGAACAGGTTTTGATAGATCACCCATGTTTAACGGTAGAATTCAAAGTATTGGGCCAAGATATTGTCCTTCTATAGAAGATAAGATTGATAGATTTGCGACAAAGGATAGGCACCAAATTTTTGTTGAGCCAGAAGGTTGGGATACTGTTGAAATTTATGTTAATGGTTTTTCAACTTCTTTACCGGAAGATGTTCAGGATAAAGCACTACGTAAAGTTGCTGGATTTGAAAACGTGAAATTCTTTAGATATGGGTACGCAATTGAATATGATTTTTTCCCACCAACTCAATTACAACATTCATTAGAAACTAAATTAATTAAGGGGTTGTATTTTGCTGGTCAAATAAATGGCACTACTGGATATGAGGAAGCTGCTGCGCAAGGTTTAATGGCTGGTATAAATGCTGCGTTAAAAACTCAAAATAAAGCACCTTTTATTCTAAAAAGAAATGATGCTTATATCGGAGTGCTAATCGATGATTTAATAACAAAAGGGACAGAGGAGCCTTACCGAATGTTTACTTCGCGTGCTGAATATAGAACTTTATTACGTCAAGATAATGCTGACTTAAGATTAACTCCTTTAGCATATGAATTAGGTTTAGCCTCTCAGGAAAGGATGGATCGAGTAATTGAAAAGCAGGAGAAGACTGATTTATTTGTGAAATTTTTGGTTGAAACAAGTGTAAAGCCAGATGAGATTAATCCTATTTTGGAAGCTAATAATACGGCGTTAATTGATCAATCAATGAAGTTGTTTAAGATAGCTGCACGGCCGCAATTAAATTTTTCTGACATTGGTAAATTGGAAAGTGTTTCGAATTTTATAATTGACAATAATATAGATTTTGAAATTATAGAGCAAACAGAGATTCATGTAAAGTATGCTGGCTATATTGAAAAGGAAAAGAACCAGGCTGATAAATTGAATCGTTTAGAGAATGTTATTATACCTGCAAATTTTGATTTTAAAAAGGTGAAGTCGTTATCTATTGAGGCTTGTCAAAAATTAACAAAAATTCAACCAACAACTATTTCTCAAGCGAGTAGAATTAGTGGTGTTTCGCCGAGCGATATTTCTGTATTATTAGTTTATATGGGAAGGTAAATTTGTGTGTTCCACGTGGAACATATAAAAATGAAAAGGTTTCTTGGTTTGTTTTATACTTGTTAAAGTTTAAATAAAGGTGTCGGTTTACCAAAGTAAGAAATTTTATCAATGAGTTGATTTCGAAATAAATGTTTTGAAATTTTTAATTTGGTATTTATAATATTTCAAATATTATATTAGAAAAGGATATCTTATCAAAGTAACTTATAATTTGAATTGTAAGTTTGTTTTGTTTTTTTAATAGAATTAATAATTTTTTAGTTTAAATAGTATTTTTTTAGAGTGGAAACAATAAAACAAAAAAGAATGACTTGTGTTGATTATACAGTGTCGAATGAAAAATTTGATTTAGTTTATAATTCTCAATTGGATATGCTTGAGACTTCTCCACAACCAATAGATGAAGAGTTAGGAAAGTATTATGAAAGTTCAGATTACATTTCTCATACCGATTCTAAAAAATCAATTATTGATAAAATTTATCAGTTAGTTAAAAAATTTACATTGAACAAAAAATTAGGATTGATTAATTCTTTTAATCCTGAACAAAAAATGATTTTGGATATTGGTTGTGGAACTGGAGATTTTTTATCCGTTTGTAAAAATAATGGATGGAGTGTGGTAGGAGTAGAGCCAAATAAAAGTGCACAAGAAATAGCAATTAAAAAATTAGAAAAGTCTGAATTAGTTTTTAATAGTGTTGAAGATTTAGAATTATGCAATTTTGATGTTATTACTTTATGGCATGTCTTGGAGCATGTTCCAAATCTTGAAACATATATTGAAAAGTTGAAAACCTTATTAAAACCAACTGGAGTTTTGGTTGTGGCTGTTCCAAACTTTAAAAGTTTTGATGCAGTGTATTATAATAAGTTTTGGGCTGCTTATGATGTACCAAGACATTTATGGCATTTTTCAAAAAAATCAATTGAATTACTTTTTTCGAAACAACAAATGATGGTTCTAAAAATGCTCCCTATGAAATTCGATTCGTTTTATGTTTCCTTATTAAGTGAAAAATATAAATATGGGAAAATTAATTTTTTAAGAGCATTTTTCATTGGGCTGAAGTCTAACGTTAAAGCAATGGGAAATAATGAGTACTCATCTCTTATTTACATCATAAAAAACAGCTAAAACACATTTTAAGGCGTTTTAAACGCATCACACACCCTCAGTCATATTCTTTATTGGATTTTTCTTAAAACTCACTTAAAAAAGCTTTGATAATATCATTTTTAATAGAAATTTATTATTGTTGATTATTTTTTAATAATTAAAAACAATAATTAAAATTTTTCGGTTACATATCCTTTTTGTTCCTATATTCGCAAGAATTTTAAAACATCTAATAAAATAATATAAAAATGAAAAAATTACTAGTAGTAGCTTTTGCAATTGTACTTGCATCTTGTAATCAAACTAAAATGGCTTATGTAGACGTTGAAGTTTTAATGAAAGATTATGACGGAACGAAAGCTTTGGAAGCTCAAATGAAAGAGAAGCAAGAAATAAAAGCAAAAGAATTGGATAGCTTAACAGCACCTTTCCAAGCTAAAGTTCAAAATTATTACAAGGCTGCTCAAAAAATGTCTCCACAAAAAAGAGCGGAAGCTGAAGCTGCTTTGCAACAAGAACAACAATTTTTGCAACAACAACAACAACAAGCTTCTCAAGAGTTACAAAAAGAAACTCAAGAAAGTTATGAGGTTATTACTAAAACTGTTGATAGTTTAGTAGGAAATTATGCAAAATCTAAAGGGTATAATATGATTTTGGGAACATCTGGAAAAGGAACTGTAATGTATGGTGACGAGAATTTAGATGTAACAAAACAAGTTTTGGAAGTACTTAATACTACTTACTCAAAATAAGATCTTTTCTTTATTCATTAAAAGGCCCATTCGAATTTTTTGAATGGGCTTTTTTATTTTAACTATATAGGTTTATGTTTTGAGGAATAATTTATTTTATGAATGTTATTTGTTCCTTTATTATTTATATATACTATTTAAATAATTGGAAACCAAGTAGTTAAAATATATATTCCTATGATATTTAAAATAAAATATACTGTTATATTCATAGCTCCAGGATAATCTTTTGCTATGCGTTGTCCTATTAAAAATGATAATAAAATTAAGGCCGATATTTCTAATCCTATTTTGGCGATCACTAATGAATTTTCAAACACCAAAAGATAAAGTCCTATAATTAATAAAACACAAGATAAAGTTTCAAATAGAATAATTTTTACAAGAAGAATAGGAATTAGTTTTTGAATAAATGTTCCTTTAAAATGATTTGTATAATATGCTATGGTTCCTTTCCAGTCTGTTAATTTTTCACTAATTGAAAATAAGTAAGTGATAATAAAAAATAGCAATATTAATAGTTCAGCAGAATGCTTGTTAAAAATTGACATTTTATAATGTTTAAGAACCTTCTTTTGTATGTAAAAGGCGTGTTAATTTAATAGATAAATCAAGAAGAATAATTTTTGGATTTCCGTTACGTTCAATATGATAAATTGCATCATTTAGTTCTTTATTTATATCTAAAATATTACCACTATGAACAAATGGTGCAAATTTATCTAAGCTAAATCCGGGTGTTTTTGTAACTAAAAACACTAATGAATCCGCATTATAATTTAATAATAAGGCTTGTCTAAAAAACTGCAAGCAATATTGTAAAAAACGCTTTTGAGTTTCTCTTCCAGCTTTTGCAATGGTTTCACTCCATTCAATTAATTGTTGAATTACGGTAGCATTTCCTTTTGCTTTAAAAGCAGCTCTAATCCAGGTAATAAACCATTGTTCAAATTGTTCATCAGAATTATCGTTATGCAATAAATGCAATGCTTTATTATAATTACCATTGGCTTGATGGGCAATATGTTCAGCAATAGGAGGATCTGTTCCTTCTATTTCAATTAATCCTTTTACAATATCGGCATTGGACAACAATGGAAAATGTAATAATTGGCAACGAGATTTAATTGTTGTAATTATTTGTTCCTCATCTTCAGTTACCAATAAAAAAATTGTTTTTTCAGGTGGTTCTTCTAAGAGTTTCAATAATTTATTTGCAGCAGAAGTATTCATTTTTTCGGCCATCCAAACAATCATTATCTTGTATCCTCCTTCGTAAGATTTTAATTTTAAAGCCTTTACGATGTCTTCAGCTTCATCAACACCAATTTGACCTTGTTTATTTTCTATTCCAATAGTTTGTAGCCATTCAAATAAATTGCCATAAGGATTGGTATCAATAAATTGTCGCCATTCATTCAAAAATAATTTACTAACAGGATGGCTTTTTATGCTTTCGTTTGTAGCAACAGGAAATGCGAAATGCAAATCGGGATGCATTAATTTTGAGCATTTTATTTCACAAGCTTCTTTATCGGTATTTGAGCTACATAAAATGTATTGTGCATATGCAATTGCCATAGCCAAGGTTCCAGAACCTTCTTTACCCACAAATAATTGGGCATGAGATATTCTGCCATTATCAGTTGATTTTGTTAAATGGCTTTTTAAATGTTCTTGTCCTAATATATCAGAAAACTTCATTGAAGCGAAAGTAAAACATTTTCATTAAAATAATTAACATCCGTTTTTAAATTTTAATCTTTTGCATAAGTTTAAAAAAATGAAATCGCTTTCGTAAAAAACTAAAAGCATTCTCCTATTTTGAGTTATATTTGTAATCTTAATTTATACTTTAATTATGAAAACAATACAAGATATTAACTTTAAAGGTAAAAAAGCGTTAATACGTGTTGACTTTAATGTTCCTTTAGATGAAGATTTTAATGTAACAGATGCAACAAGAATTGAAGCAGCGAAACCAACTATTATTAAAATTTTAGAAGATGGTGGAGCGGTAGTTTTAATGTCGCATTTGGGAAGACCAAAAGGTGCTGAAGATAAATATTCTTTAAAGCATATAATTGACAAAGTTTCTGAAATTATTGGTGTGGATGTAAAATTTGCTTCAAATTGTGTAGGTGAAGTTGCTGAAAAAGCTGCTGCCAGTTTACAAATGGGAGAAGTTTTATTGTTAGAAAATTTACGTTTTCATGCTGAAGAAACGAAAGGAGATGTAGAATTCTCAAAACAACTTGCTAAGTTAGGTGATGTTTATGTTAATGATGCCTTTGGAACAGCTCATAGAGCTCATGCATCTACAACAATTGTTGCTCAGTTTTTCCCTGAAAATAAATGTTTTGGAAGTTTATTAGCTCAAGAAATTATCAGTCTTAAAAAAATATTAGAAGAAGGTGAAAAACCTGTTTTAGCAATTTTAGGTGGAGCGAAAGTTTCTTCTAAAATAACTATTATTGAAAATATTTTGGATAAAGTAGATCATCTAATCATTGGTGGTGGAATGAGTTTTACATTTATAAAAGCTCAAGGTGGAAAAATTGGAAATTCAATTTGTGAAGATGATAAACAAGAATTAGCACTTGATATTTTAAAACAAGCAAAAGCAAAAGGAGTACAAATTCATATTCCAGTTGATGTAATTGCTGCTGATGATTTTAGTAATGATGCGAACACTCAAATTTGTGATATTAATAATATTCCTGATGGTTGGGAAGGTGTTGATGCTGGACCAAAATCAAGAGAGTTATTTGACAAAGTTGTGCAAAAATCTAAAACAATTTTATGGAATGGGCCATTAGGAGTTTTTGAAATGGAAAATTTTGCAGGAGGAACAATTGCATTAGGAAATTCTATTGCCGAAGCAACTAAAAATGGAACTTTTTCATTAGTTGGTGGTGGTGATTCTGTTGCTGCAGTAAAGCAATTTGGATTCGAAAACAAAGTGAGTTATGTTTCAACTGGAGGAGGAGCTATGTTAGAGAGCCTTGAAGGAAAAACATTACCAGGAATTGAAGCAATTTTGAAATAATAGTTAATTCAAAAACATACATTTTTCTGAATTAAATTTAGAATATTATTAATTAAAAAACCACTTTCTATATAGAGAGTGGTTTTTTAATTAATACAATATAAACGTTGATACGAAATTAATTTTTTACATTTGAATTTGATAATTTTAATAAGTTAAGTTACAGCAAACAATAAAATTCATGAAATACACGACGATACCAAACACCAATATAGAAGTTAGTAAAATTTGTTTAGGAACTATGACATTTGGTGAACAAAATACTGAAGTTGAAGGTCACGAACAATTAAATTATGCTGTTGAAAAAGGAATTAATTTTATTGATACAGCTGAAATGTATTCTGTTCCGGGAAGAAAGGAAACTCAAGGAAGTACTGAGAGAATTATTGGAAATTGGCTAAAAAATCAAAAAAGAGAAAACCTTATTGTTGCAACGAAAATTGCAGGGCCAAGTGCAGGTTTAAGCTATGTTAGAAAAAATATGGGTTTTTCAAATGATGCAATTGATGATGCTATAAATAAAAGTTTAAAAAGGTTGCAAACTAATTATATCGATTTATATCAGTTACACTGGCCAGAGCGTCAAACAAATTTCTTCGGAAAAAGGAATTATCAGCATAACTCGGATGATGAGTGGAACGATAATTTTTATGAAGTAGTGCAAAAATTAGATTCGTTGATTAAAGAAGGTAAAATTCGTCATTACGGTGTTTCAAATGAAACACCTTGGGGATTAATGCGTCATTTAGAAGAAAGTACTAAAAACAAAATTAGCAGGTGTAAAACAATTCAAAACCCTTATTCACTTTTAAATAGAACCTACGAAATAGGGTTGGCTGAAATTTCAATGAGAGAAAAAGTTGGCTTATTAGCCTATTCTCCAATGGCATTTGGAAGATTGTCGGGTAAATATTTAAATGGTAAAATGCCAGAAGGTTCTCGTATAAAATTATTTCCTCAATTAGCGAGATATAACAGTGATCAGTCATTATTCTTAACTCAAAAGTATGCTGAGTTAGCTAATGAATTAAATCTTAGTTTAGCTGAACTATCATTAGCATTTGTAAATCAACAATCATTTGTAACTTCAAATATTATTGGTGCTACAACTATGAATCAACTTAAAGAAAATATTGGAAGTATCCACGTAGAACTATCTATGGAAACCCTTCATAAAATTGATATGATTCAAGACCTTCAACCTAATCCAGCACCTTAAAAGTCTGTAAGTTGAGTAGCTCTTGTTAATTTCTTCATATTAAAAGATATAAATATCCTAATAGCTGACATATGTCATAATTTATTTTTTCAGCATTTTGTTTTTTTGTAACGAATATTACACAAGGAACAAAAACAACAAAAAATGAAAATTAAAAATTTATTATTTACAGTCTTAGTTTTATTAACAATACAAAGTTATGCCCAATTATCTATTAGTGGTGAATTAAGACCTCGATCAGAATATAGAAATGGATATAAAACGCTGACTGCTGATGGTGCAGATGCGGCTTTATTTGTGTCTCAACGTACCAGATTAAATACAAAATATATTGCTGATGACTACACTTTCTTTATTAGTTTTCAGGATGTACGAGTTTGGGGAGATGTAAAACAATTAAATACTTCAGACCTTAATGGATTAGCATTACATGAAGCTTGGGGACAAGTAAAATTTAGCCCAAATTTCGCTGTTAAATTAGGTCGACAGGAAATTATTTATGATGATAGCAGAATATTTGGAAATGTTGGATGGGCACAACAAGGTCGAAGCCACGATGCAGCAATTTTTAAATTAGGAAATGAAAACTTCAAATTAGATTTAGGAGTTGCTTACAATCAAGAAGGAGAAGCCATATTTGGAAATATCTATAACGTAGCAGGGAATTACAAAGCAATGCAATACGCGTGGTATAATAAAAACTGGAGTAAAGTAGGAGCGAGCTTTTTATTTTTAAACAATGGCTTACAAAATGTAGCTGCTGAGGAAATTAGATACAGCCAAACATTAGGTACACATTTAAAATTCAAAGCGACAAGCAACTTAAATCTTGCAGTAAATGCGTACTTACAAACTGGAAAAGATGTTGCAGATATTGATTTAAGCGCTTACTTAGTAGGTTTAGATTTAGGATACAAAGCTTCTTCAAAAGTAAACTTAGGATTAGGTTTTGAAATGCAATCTGGAAATGATTATAATGGAGATGTTTCAAAAAACAAAGCCTTTACTCCTTTTTATGGAACAAATCATAAATTTAATGGATTTATGGATTACTTTTATGTTGGAAATCACGCAAATAGTGTTGGTTTAGTAGATATTTACGCAAAATTAAGTACTAAACTTGGTGAAAAATCAAGTTTAACAGCGTTTTTACATAGTTTTTCAGCACAAGGAGAAATCGGAAATAATGTAGATAAAAAATTGGGAACTGAATTTGATTTAGTTTACTCTCACAAATTAAATAATGATATTTCAATTGGAGCTGGATATTCTCAAATGTTTGCTTCAGAAGGTTTAGAAGTTATTAAAAATAATGCAGACGGAAATGGAAACAATTGGGCTTGGTTAATGCTTACTATTAAACCAACCTTATTTACTTCAAAATAATCACAATTAATTAAAGATTATGAGCATATTTAAAAAATTAATTCCACCACCTGAATGGCAATTACCAGTAATAATTTTAATGGGTGCATTGGTTGGTCTTACCTTTTATGCACTTATCGAATCTAAAGCTGTGTCTTATTTGTCAGACGATCCTAAAACCTGTGCAAACTGCCACGTTATGACACCACAGTACTCAACTTGGCAAAATAGCTCACATAGAGAATGGGCTACATGTAACGATTGTCATGTTCCGCAGGATAATGTATTTAAAAAATACCTTTTCAAAGCGAAGGACGGAATGTATCATGCATCGGTTTTTTTAACACGAGGTGAGCCGGAAGTAATTAGGATGAAAGAAGCTGGAAATGAAGTTGTACAGGATAACTGTATTCGTTGTCACCAAGACCAGGTAACGGATGCTAAATTAAATTCGATGGTTGATAATCACTTTGAAAACAGAACATCTCGTAAATGTTGGACATGTCATCAAGAAGTGCCACATGGGAGTATTCATAGTCTTTCATCTATTAAATATTATGGAAAAATAGATCAAGAACATCAAGAAACAGTGCCAAGCTGGCTAAAAAAATACTTAAAAGAATCAAATAATCAAAACGATAAAAAAGATGAGTAATACAAGGAAACCTTGGAAAAACTGGGTGCTATTTTTAGCATCTTTAGTAGTAGTGTTTTTGTTAGGACTTTTAGTGTCTTCTATAACAGAACGAAAAATGGAGGCTAAATTTGCTTATACTCCAATGACGGAAATAAATAAATTAGAGCCTAGAAATGAAGTTTGGGGAGAAAACTTTCCTCGTGAATTTCAATCATATTACAAAACAGCTGATACAACTTTCAGATCTAAATACAATGGAAGTGCTAATATTGACATGTTAGAAGTAGATCCTCGTTTAGTAGTACTTTGGGCTGGTTATGGATTTGCAAAGGATTATAATCAAGGTCGTGGGCACGTTTACGCTATAGATGATGTTACAAATACTTTACGTACGGGTGGGCCAACAGGACCAGAAGACGGACCAATGCCTTCAACTTGTTGGACTTGTAAATCTCCAGATGTTCCACGCTTAATAAATGAAATTGGTGTTGATGATTATTACAAAGGAAAATGGGCTAGCAAAGGAGAAGAAATTGTAAACCCTATTGGTTGTGCTAACTGTCACGATGAAAAATCAATGAAATTAACAATTACTCAACCTGCTTTAATTGAAGCATTTCAACGTCAAGGAAAAGATATTACAAAGTCATCTCATAACGAAATGCGTTCTTTGGTTTGTGCTCAATGTCACGTTGAGTATTACTTCAACAAAAATTTACCTGAAAAAGAAGGAATTCCTTATTTAGTTTTCCCTTGGGATGAAGGGCAAACAGTTGAAGATATGGAAAAATATTACGACAAGGTTGGTCACGTAGATTGGGTTCACTCAATAAGTAAAGCTCCAATGTTAAAAGCACAACATCCGGGTTATGAGGTATATAAAATGGGTATTCACGGGAAAAGAGGAGTTTCTTGTGCAGATTGTCATATGCCTTACAAAACTGAAGGTGGACAAAAATTTACAGATCACCATATTCAATCACCTTTAAACAATGTTGCTAATTCTTGTCAGGTTTGTCATAGAGAAGAAAAAGATGAGTTAATTAAAAATGTTTTTGATAATCAAGATCGTATTATTGAAAATCGCGATCAGTTAGAAAAATTGTTAGTACGTGCTCACGTTGAAGCTGGTAAAGCTTGGGAGTTAGGAGCCACAGAAACCCAAATGAAAGACATTTTACAAGGTATTCGTTTCGGACAATGGCGATGGGATTATGCAGCAGCTTCACACGGTGGTTCTTTTCACGCACCTGTTGAAATTGGAAGAGTTGTTGGTAAAGGAATTGATATTACGCAAGAAACTAGAATTAAATTAGCAAAACTGTTAATGGAATTAGGTTTTAAAGGAGATGTACCTTATCCATCAATTGAAACAAAAGCTGAAGCTCAAAAATTCATTGGTTTACCAATTGAAAAGTTAAAAGCAGAAAAGGAAACTTTCAAAAAAGAGTTGTTACCGAAATGGAGAGCAGCAGCTAAAGAAAGAGAAGCAAAATACTAAACAATAATTTAGTTTTATACTTGTGGAATTTGAGTAATTTATTAAAAAATTCAACTCAAATTCCACATTTTGTTTTAAATAGTTATAAAATTTATATTTTAGACGTTTTATGAGTGATATTAATAAAATTCAACGAAATTTATGGGAAAACCCCTGGGGTTACATGGAATCCTTTTTTATAGGGTTTGGTTTAATTATTACAGGGTTCTTTTTAGAGGTATTTGTCGCTTCAGATACAGCATTTACATTGTCCTATCCATTTAATTTATACTTCTTAATTGGTTATGTTGTAGCACTATTTGTTTTGTATAAATGGTTTTCATCAACACAATTAATAAGATGGTTAACAAAAGTGCCGGCTTCTATTTCAAGTATAGCCTTGGTTACTTTAATGGTGATGATTATGGGGATTATTCCACAAGTTTCATCTGAAAATAATTTTATAAATAATTTAGGTTTAAATAACATCACAAGTAATTGGGCTTTTTTACTCATATTATTTCAATTTTTAACTTGTTTAGGTTTAGTTTCTATCAAAAGAATTTTACAATTTAAATGGTCTAATTTCGGATTTGTTTTAAACCATTTAGGGTTGTTTTTAGCATTAATTGCAGGTGTTTTAGGAACAGGTGATTTACAACGTCTTTCATTAGATGTGTACGAAAATAAGCCAAGTTGGATAGCAAGCGATATAAATAATCAGAAAGTTGAATTGCCTTTTGCACTTTATTTAAAAGACTTTTTAATTGATGAATACAATCCAAAATTAGCATTAGTTGACAATAAAACCGGAAGTATTGCACATAACGATGGTAAAAATTTATACTTAGTTGAAAAAGGGGAAACGTATTATTTCAATAATTTTGAAGTTAAAATTGAAGATTTTCTACCCAATGCTATACGTTTTGGAATGCGTTATGAAGCAGTGAATGAAATTGGTTCACCACCAGCAGCAAAAATTTCTGTTAAAAATATTGAAAATGATTCAATTAAAACAGCTTGGATAAGTAGCGGGAGTTTCCGATATCCTTATGAATCATTAAAAATGAGCGAAGACTATTCTGTTGTAATGACTATCCCTGAAGTAAAGAAATTTAGCTCAGATATTGATATTTTAACAAAAGAAGGAGAACGAATTAGTACTATTTTAGAAGTAAATAAACCATTCAAACACAAAGGATGGAAAATATATCAGCTTAGTTACGACGATAAAATGGGTAAATGGTCTAATTTAAGCGTTATAGAGCTTGTAAAAGACCCTTGGCTACCACTAATATATATTGGAATTTTTATGATGATTGCAGGAGCCGTATTTATGTTTTGGATGGGGAGTAAAATAACTAAAAATTAATTAAAATGACTTGGATAGATTTTCCTTTTTATAGTTCAATTATCGTATTTCTTTGGATTGTTGGGTTGGTGTTTTTAACAATTTCTTACAAAAAAGAAGCAGTTTTAAAACTTGCTCATATTTTATTTGTTGGAGGTTGGGCTGTTATGATTGTGTTTGTAATAAAATTGTGGATGGAACTAGATCGCCCACCAATGCGAACATTAGGAGAAACACGTTTGTGGTATGCAACTTTTTTACCTTTAATTGGATTTGTAACATATATTCGTTGGAAATACAAATGGTTTTTAGCCTACAGTATAGGAATGGCAAGTATGTTTTTAGCAATTAATTATTTGAACCCTGAAACATATTCTAAAACGTTAATGCCAGCTTTACAAAGCCCATGGTTTATTCCTCATGTGTTGGTATATTTATTCTCGTATGCTGTTTTAGCAGCATCAAGTGTTGTAGCAATAAAAGGATGGTATGATAGCTGTAAAGGAAACTTTAAAATAGAAACTTTAAGACTTGCGGATAACTTAGTTTATATTGGTTTTGCCTTTTTAACTTTAGGGCTTTTATTTGGTGCTTTATGGGCGAAAGAAGCTTGGGGACATTACTGGACTTGGGATCCTAAAGAAGTTTGGGCATTTTTAACTTGGATGGGTTATTTAATTTATATCCATTACCGATATTTTCATATGCACAATACCAAACAAGCACTTACAATTTTAGCTTTGGCTTTTGTAGTTTTATTAGTTTGTTGGTTTGGTGTAAACTATTTACCAGTTGCAAATACAAGTGTTCATACGTATACGAACTATTAATTTAATAGAGTTTATTAGAAGTAATACCAGTTTGTAATTCAACCAATTTTTTAGAAAGAAACTCTTTTACATGTTTCGATTGTAAATGAATTTTAAATGCTGTTTCATTTTTAAAGCATTCCCATAAAATAAATATTGAAGGATCTTCTTTTGATTGATGAACAGAAAAAGAAACATTTCCATTTTCTTTTCTAGTTTCAGAAGCTAATTTTGAAAGTAATTTAGATGTTAAATCAATTTTTTTAGCATCTAAAACTTTCAGTATTCCTGTAGAATAATATAATTGTTCTTGGTTATCACTTGGTTCAATTAAATCCCATAAGTTTCCATAGAGATCTTCAAAAACCGCAACTGTTCCATAAGGCTGTACAATGGGTTGTCTTACAATTTTAATTTTTTCATTATTGAGATTTTCAAAATCTCTTTCAAAATTATCAGTATTTAAAAAAAGAAAGACTCTTCCACCTGTCTGGTTTCCAATTCGGCTATGTTGCTTTTCATTATCAGCTTTAGCAAGTAACAAAGAAAAAGAATTTGTACCGTTTGGTTTTATTAACACCCATCGTTTTTCCTCATCTAGTTTAGTGTCTTCAATCAATTGAAACTTTAATTTATTCACATAAAATTCAATTGCTTCATCATAATCTTTAACTACTAAACTTATGTGTTTTATATTTTGATTCATGATAACTGATTTGGAATTATTGGAAGTGTTTATTCAATTCTTTTATTGTTCATTCATTAATTCCTGAAACATATCAATAAACTGACTTACATGAAAACCATCCATTAAACCGTGATGTACGTGAATAGATACAGGCATTGTTCTTTTAGAATTTGATACTGACATTTTTCCAAATGAAATTTTTGGACAACTATCCTTAAATGAAAAGTTTCTTGCGTGAGAAAGTGATGTGAAATTAATCCAAGGAATAGATGAATAATGAATAACATTTTCTCCTGAAATAGATGGAATTAACCCTGTACTATTCTGTACTTTTTCGATTGCTGTTTTAGCATTATCTTCAAAGGTTGAAAAATCAGCAAAATAGTCCATATATGAAAATCCAAAAGTTCCATTCGCTCTGTTTATGGTAGGTGAAGCATTTATCTGATCAAAAACAAATATTTGGTCTTCAGAAATTCTATACCTAAAAGCTTCAATTTTGTTTGCTGCAACAAGAGATTTATGTAAATAATATAAAAAGAATGAAGTGTCATTCCTTTTGCAAAAATCATAAGCTTTTGTACAGTCTATTTCAACAGTGATTCCAAAAAAAGGCTCATCAAAGTTTTTAAAAAAATTAAAATGATCTTTTCTATCCCAATTTTCTAAATCTAAAAGATGTTTCATTTTAAGATGGTTAAAATTTCAGATATATTATTTGCTTCAAAAAAATTTGGATTGTCAATTTTATGAGAAACCTTCTCGTGCGCCCAGGTTGTATGATATGGTACGTGAACAGCATAACCTCCAATTTCTAGCACTGGCAAAACATCAGATTTTATGGAATTTCCAATCATTAAAAAGTTTTCTGGCTTACAATCTAAGTGTTTTAACAATTTTTCATAATCCGAAACTTTCTTATCACTCATTATTTCGATATGATGAAAATGTTTTTCTAAGCCAGAGTTTATTAATTTCCGTTCCTGATCTAGTAAATCTCCTTTTGTAGCCATTACCAAACGATAATCTCCATTTAGTTTTTTCAAAACTTCTTCAACTCCATTAAGTAAATCAATAGGTTTTTTCAGTAATTCCTGACCTAATTGAATCGTTTTATTTACAAGTTCAATATTAGCTGTATTGTTTGATACATTTAAAATAGTTTCAATCATACTTAACATAAAACCTTTTACTCCATAACCATAAAGTGAGAGGTTTTGCATTTCAGTTTTAAAAAGTTCTTGAGAAACAGTATGGTGTGGAAGAAAATCTTCTAATAAAGCACAAAATTTATGTTCAGTTTCCTGAAAATAAGGTTCATTAACCCACAAAGTATCATCTGCATCAAATGCTATTACTTTAATGTTTTTCATTTCTGATGATTTTATAATTAGAAAAGTAATTAACCACTTGTTGAAACTGATTAATAACCCAACTTCAATCGTACTCTTTTTAAAACATCAGCAGCAACAACTTTTGCTTTCCCTGCACCAATTGCTAAAGCCTTATCTACTTCATTTAAATTATTCATAAAGTAATTGTAGCGTTCTCTTTCTACTGCATATTTTTCAATTAATAACTCGAAAAAAGCTTGTTTTGCGTGTCCATAACCGTAATTTCCACCTTCATATTTCGCTTTCATTTCTGCAATTTGTTCTTCAGAAGCAATTAATTTATATAAGGCAAATAAGTTACAGGTTTCAGGGTTTTTAGGATCTTCTAAAGGTGTAGAATCTGTTTGAATCTTCATAATTTGTTTACGAAGTTGTTTATCCGGCAAAAACAAATTGATAATATTTCCTTGAGATTTGCTCATTTTTCCGCCATCAGTTCCTGGAACATACATAGTTCCTTCTTGAATTTTAGCTTCAGGAGCAACTAAGGTTTCACCCATTTGGTGGTTAAACCTGTTTGCAACATCTCTAGCCATTTCTAAATGTTGTAATTGGTCTTTTCCAACAGGAACAATTTCAGCATCATACAATAAAATATCTGCAGCCATTAACATTGGATATGAAAATAAACCAGCATTTACATCTTCTAATCGATCTGCTTTATCTTTAAAACTATGTGCCAATGTTAAACGTTGGTATGGATAAAAACAACTTAAATACCAGGAAAGCTCTGTAACTTCAGGAATATCACTTTGCCTATAAAATACAGTTTTATCAACATCTAAACCAAAAGCAAGCCAAGTTGCAGCGGTGCTATAGGTGTTTTCTCTTAATTCTTTTCCATCTTTAATTTGGGTAAGTGAATGCAAATCGGCAATAAATAAAAATGATTCATTTTTAGGATCATTTGCCATTTTAATGGCTGGGATAATTGCGCCTAATAAGTTTCCTAAATGTGGTGTTCCTGTGCTTTGTACACCTGTTAAAATTCTCGACATTAATTTCTATTTTAAGTTGCAAAAATACATATTTAAAAAAGAAAATTAGAATAGAAATTAAATATGTATTTTTGAAATCATGAGAATTTTAAAATCACTTTTTTATATCATTTGGAGGTGCTGGTTTTATTGCTGGGTACTTTTTAGTATTATACCTGTTTTTCCGGTATTATTAGTAGTTACATCATCTGATAATTTATATCCTACATTCTTTAAAATTGCAAGAGCCTGGGCTAAAACTATCCTTTTTGTAATGGGTTTTAAGGTTGATTTAATTGAAGAAGAAAAGATTAATGATACTAAAAGTTATATGTTTTGCCCTAATCATACTTCTATGATAGATGTTATGGTTATGCTTGCAATTGCAAGGAATCCTTTTGTTTTTGTTGGGAAAAAAGAACTCACCAAAATACCTATTTTCGGCTTTTTTTATAAACGAACTTGCATTATTGTAGATAGAAGTAATTCAAAAAGTAGAAAAGCAGTATTTGATAAAGCAAGAGAAAGAATGGCTAAAGGATTGGATATATGTATTTTCCCTGAAGGTTTGGTTCCTGATGATGAAAGTGTTGTTTTAAGTGAGTTTAAAAACGGCGCCTTTAGGTTGGCTATTGAATTTCAAATACCAATTGTGCCAATTACTTTTTACGATTGTAAAAAAAGATTTTCATATACTTTTTTTAGTGGTAGCACAGGAATATTGCGCACCAAAGTGCATCATTTTATTAAAACGGAAGGACTTACATTAAAAAATAGCGATGCTTTAAAAAAGCAAACATTCGATTTAATTTATAATGAGTTGTTTTTTGACATGAAAAATAAAGAAAAGAATACTTAAATAGTGATGAGTTCGTTATATTAAGATGGAAGAAAAAAATGTAAAATATTACGATTCAAAAGAAGAAAAACTAAATGTGATATCACATGCGTTTGGTTTAATTTTAAGTGTTATTGCTTTGGTTTTATTAGTGGTTTTTTCTAGTTTGAATGGAAGTTATTTGCATATTGTTAGCTTTACTATTTATGGAGTTAGTTTAATTGTATTATACTCTTCATCAACATTTTACCACTACTCTCAAACACCAAAATTAAGACAAAGATTAAATATTTTTGATCACGCTGCTATTTATGTTTTAATTGCCGGGACTTACACACCATTTACATTGGTTGTATTAGATGGTTGGGTTGGTTGGACAATTTTTGGAATTTCCTGGGGATTGGCTCTTTTAGGAATTATATTAAAGCTTTTTTTTACGGGGAAATACGATAAAATTTCTACAATAGCTTATGTTTTAATGGGGTGGTTGATAATTTTCGCAATTAAACCTTTAATAAACAACTTATCATTTCAAGGCTTAATATGGCTTTTTGGAGGAGGATTATCTTATACTGTTGGAGCAATTTTATATAGTATTAATGGGGTAAAATACAATCATGCCATTTTTCATATTTTTGTTTTACTAGGTAGTTTTTGTCATTTTATTGCTGTCTTTTTTTATGTTTTACCCATAAAAAAGTAACTATTTATTTTATTTATTATGGTTATTTCCAATCAAACATCTTTACTTTTAAGTGTTTAGGACAAAGTACTTTTAGATATTAACAACCAGTTTAAATTTGAAAAGCGGTTGAAGAACAACCTTATCGAATAAAAGCATTGAAAGTGTTGTTAAAATAAGGTTTTAACTTTTTTGAAAATATATTCAAAAGTTGTATATTGCAGAAAAAAATAAACTAATATCAACCTATATATTTATGCTGCAAATTTTACTTGTTGATGACGAAAGAGATGCGCTTGAAGCACTGGAGTGGAAATTGAACAACTACATTGATAATGTAGAAGTTAAAACATGTGACTCACCATTAAAAGCAATTGACATTATCAATCAAGAAAAGCCAGACGTAGTTTTTTTAGATATTCAGATGCCAGAAATGGATGGATTCGCTATGATTGAAAAGTTGGAAAACAGAGATTTCAATCTTATTTTTACAACTGCCCACGATGAATTTGCTTTAAAAGCGATTAAAGTATCTGCCATTGATTACTTATTGAAACCAGTAGATAAAGATGAATTATTGGCATCAATGGAAAAAATTAAAAAATCTCAAAAAGGAGATTTACTCGAGAATAAATTACAATTATTATTAAATAACATTAACGACAATAGTGATAAAATAAATATTTCTGCAGATGGGAAAGTTTATTTATTAGAAAGAGACGATGTTGTTATGTTAAAATCTGATAAAAGTTATACCACCATATTCTTAAAGTCGGAACAGGAAATTGTTGTTTCGAAAACATTGAAAGAAGTAGAGAAAAAGTTTTTGTTCCCTCAGTTTTTTAGAGTTCATAATTCGTATTTAATTAATTTAAATCACGTAAAAGAATATTTGAAAGGATTAGGAGGAGAACTAATAATGTCTAATGGGTTAACTGCTAGTATAAGTAGAAATAGAAAAGCTGAATTATTTAAGAAACTATATTTAGATTAGTAAATGTTATTCGATTTTCATTCTGAAATATATTCTTGGATAAGGGGAGGTCTTTTTGTATTATTCATTTACAATTTCATATTTTTTTTTCAAAATAGAAGTAAATTATATCTATACTATAGTTTATATTTATTAGGTCTTACTTTATTTTTATTACAACATGTTGTTTCTCCTGAAATAAAGGAGATATATTATTATTTAAATTTCCCTATTCAGTTTTTGACCTATGCAGCAAGTATAGCTTTTGGAAGAGAGATATTAGACACAAGAAATAGAATTGTTAAATGGGATAGGTTTAGTGCCTTTGCAATAAATATATTGTTAGTTTTAGCAGGGATATTCTTCTTAATTCAATTGCTTTTTGGATATTCATTTCAAGTTAAGGCATTCACGATTTTCGCACCTATTTTAACCATAAGTACTCTTATTGCATTTTATATTATTATCACAAGGTTAAAAGATAATTTTTCATTATACTATGTTGCTGGCACATTGCTATTTGTCTTATTTGCAAATATTAGCTTTTTAGAGTTGAATTTTGGAACCGAACTTCTTAAAGGAACTGATATTCACCCTATATTTTTTATGTATTTAGGAGCGATATTACAATGTATTATTTTTTCTGTTCTAATTGGTATTACAATTAGAAGAACTGAGCAGAAAAGTATCAATGCGGAAATTAGGCTTGCCGTGAAGTTAAAAGAGATGGAAGAGTTAAAAATGGTGGCACTTCAAAGTCAAATGAACCCACATTTTTTGTTTAATTCGTTAAACTCCATAAATAATTTTGTTTTAAAAAATGATATTGAAAAAGCATCAGATTATTTAACAAAATTCTCAAAGTTAATTCGTGTAATATTAAATAGTTCATCGAGTTCAACATCATCTCTTTCAGAAGAATTGGAGATTCTTTCTTTATATATAAAGCTTGAACAAATGAGGGTTACCGGAGGTTTTAATTATATAGTGGATGTAGATGACTCAATAAGATTAAACTTTGTAAAAGTTCCACCACTGTTTTTACAGCCATTTATTGAAAATTCGATATGGCATGGAATTATGAAAAAGGAGGGAGAAAAAACAATTAAACTGACTATTAAAGAAGAAAAAAATAATATTGTATTTAGGGTGCATGATAATGGTATTGGGATTAATAAGGCAAAAGGTCAAAATCATATGTCTCAAAAGAAAAGATTTTATGGTGCCGAAGCAACGGGTAACAGAATAAAGATTTTGTATAAAAATAAAGATGTATTAATTGAAACTAAAGATATTTCGTCTGGGAAAAATACAGGTACAGAAGTCACGATTAGCTTCCCTTTGATATATGGATAAAATAAAAAAATCACCTAATCTGGTGATTTTTTTATTTTATGTCATTACATTAAATGTTTTTAGATTATTGAAAATCATATATTTAAAACGAATACAGCCATTTATTATTAAAAGAAGGTCGTTTGTTTATTTTTTATTTGAATATATTTATTTGTTTAAAAAGCAATTGAAAACCTTTGTATATTCGTTATGTATTAATGTCAAGAGGGGTTTTGACACTCTACACAAAACATTAAATAAGTCTTTGGGGTTGATTTATTTATTCCTTGAACATTACAAAAACGTGTTGTAATGTTCAGGGTTTTTTTTATAAAGAAATCAAGATATATGATGAACTTCTTAATAACTCCTTCATTTTTCTTTGAATCCTTTTTAATTATCAATAAAATATTTTTTGTGAAACTAATAAAGCATATTGGTTTTATTCTAAATTTTGAAATATTATAAATATTCCAAAAAAAATACAGAACGATTTATTGGTGATAACTAACCATTTATGCTTATTTCGAGTCAAAATACATATTTAGATTAATTAATTAGATTATCTATTGTATATTTGATTCGTATTAATGTCAAGAGGGGTTTTGACACTTTACACTAAAACATTAAATAAGTCTTTGGGGTTGATTTATTTATTCCTTGAACATTGTAAAAACGTATTACAATGTTCAAGGTTTTTTTTTGTTTAAAATTTAAAGGTGCTTTATTATCTCTTTTGCACCAATTTTAATTTATATTTGACTTTAATTCGATTCTCGATTTAATTAAGGAGTACGTTTATTATACTTTATTAATGGAATTAAATTGCTAAAATTATTTTAATCAAATGAGGTTGTTGTCTTAAAAGAATGATTGAAAATTCAAAAGCGCTAGTAATTAACACTATTAAATATGGGGATTCAAGTTTAATAGCGAATTGTTATACCGAGAAATGTGGAATGAAATCCTACATGTTAAAGGGGATTTTAAATTCGAAAAAAGCAAAAGTTAGGTCTGCTTATTTTCAACCGCTTATGCAATTAAACTTAACGGCTAACCACAATAATAAAGGAGCTTTAAATTTCATAAGGGATATTGAGATAGTTCAATTTTATAATTCGATATATTCAGATATTAGAAAACAAAGCATTGCATTATTTTTAGCTGAGGTTTTATATTTTTCTATTAGGGAAGAGGAACAAAATGAATCTCTTTATAAATATTTGGAAACTTCTTTTTTATGGTTAGATACCCATTCCAATATTTCAAATTTTCATTTATTATTTTTATTAAACTTAACCAAGTATTTAGGGTTTTATCCAGAAACAAATTCAACAAATAACACCTATTTTGATTTAGTTGGAGGAGTATTTTCAAGCCATAGTTCAATAAACACTGTTACTGGTGAAAATTTAACCCAGTTCAAAAAGCTTTTAGGCATTAATTTTGATGTGTTACACGAAGTAGATTTTAATGCATCAAGTAGGCAAGCTGTATTAACAATTTTACTGCAATATTTTGAATTTCATTTAAGTGGTTTTAAAAAACCAAAGTCAATAAATGTTCTAAAGTCTGTATTTAGTTAATTATGAAATTTTTTTTAATAATATTTCTTTTTTTTATTTCAATCACTGTTAATTCTCAACAGGTAAAGGTACTCGATAGAGGATCTAATTTCCCTATTGAAGGCGTAACTATTTATGACGATGCAAATAATTCAGTTGTTCATACCAATAAGTATGGTATTGCTGACTTATCTGACTTTAAAGACTCGGATATTATTTCTTTTAATCATTTATCATATTTTGAGTATGAAATATTAAAACGCGAATTGGGTGTTATTGAATTTGTAGTGCATTTATCTAAAAAAGCAGAGCAGCTAGATGAAATTGTTTTATCTGCCTCAAAAGGTGAAGAAATTAGAAGTAGAATAGCAGAGCAAATTGTGATAATTTCAAATAGTGAAATTAAAAAAGAAGCTCCTCAAACTTCTGCCGATTTATTAGCTAGTTTACCAGGTATTAAGGTTCAAAAAACACAAGCGGGCGGTGGAAGTCCGGTTTTAAGAGGAATGGAGGCAAATAGAGTTCTTTTGGTAATTGATGGGGTAAGAATGAACAATGCAATTTATAGAACGGGGCATTTACAAAATTCTATTACGGTTTCGCCAAATGTTATTGAAAGAACAGAAGTAATTTTTGGTCCGTCCTCGGTAATTTACGGATCAGATGCATTAGGAGGTGTTATTCATTATTATACTAAAACCCCAAAAGTTAGCGATCAAAATAAAGTGAACACGAGTTTTTATTCTCGTTTTAGTTCAGTGAATAATGAAATTACAAATTCAGCTAATATTGAGGTAAGGCAAAAAAATTGGGCTTCTTACACAAGTATATCTCACAGTAATTTTGGAGATGTAAAAATGGGTAAAAACAGAAAGCATGGTTTTGAAGATTGGGGAAAAGTTTTTGAGTATTCTAATAACGCAAATAGCTTTTACAATTCAAATTCTGTTATAAACTCGAAGGATTTTATTCAAAAGAACACAGCATATAATCAAACTGATATTGTTCAAAAAATTGCTTTGCCACTATCTGAAAAAACCGATTTAATTTTCAATTTTCAATATTCAACATCTTCAAACATTAATAATTTTGATAATTTAACTGATTATTCTAAGGGTGCTTTAAAAAATGCTGAAGCATATTATGGACCTCAAAAAAGGTTATTGATTTCTTCTCAGCTAAAATTAAACCCGGATAAAGTCTGGGTTCAAAAAGGTGTAATTACTGCGGCATTTCAAGATATTGAAGAATCTAGAATTCAACGAAAATTTTCTAGTTTGGATCGCACATATAGAGTTGAAAAAGTGGATGTTTTTAGTTTAAATGGTGATTTTTTTGTGCCACTAACAAAATCTAACACTAGAATTTTATCTTATGGTTTTGAAGCAAGTCATAATAAGGTTGATTCTGATTCATATGGTAAAACTCTTGATGTTTATGGAAGTAAAATTATTGGATCTTCAGATGGTTTTATTGTTCAGTCTAGATATCCTGATGGAGGAAGTTCATATTCTAGCGTTGCCTCTTACATAAACTACAGGCAAAATATTAGTAAAAAGGCTACTTTAAATACAGGAATTCGCTTTGTAAATACTATTTTAAATGCAAAATGGATAGATGATTCTTTCATTACCTTACCCGATTTTGATATTTCTTTAAATAATTCAGCAGTTACAGCAACAATAGGATATGCTTATAAACCTTCTGAAAACTGGCAATTAAACAGTATTATTTCTTCAGGGTTTAGGTCCCCAAATATTGATGATGTTGGAAAAATTCGTGAAAAATCTGGAAATGTAACAGTGCCAAATATCACTTTGAAACCAGAATATGCTTATAATTTTGAAACAAGCGTTTTAAAATATTTTAAGAATAAGAGATTTCAAACAGGTTTTAATGTTTATTACACACTTTTAAGTAATTACATTACTCGTGATTATTTTCAAATAAATAACGCATCAACAATTTTATATGATGGAGAGGAAGGTAATGTTGTTGCAAACGTAAATAAGGGTAATGCCTATATTGTGGGAGGTACTTTTAGTTTAAAAGGAAATTTGAATAAATTTCTATTTACAAAAGGATCTTTAACCTACACTAAAGGAGGAGCATATGATACAAAAGAGCCTTTATCTTCCATTCCTCCTTTGTTTGGCTTATTAGAACTAGGGTTCGAAAAGAACCGTTTTACGGCAAATTTAAATTGGAGATTTAATTCTCAAAAAAAATTGAAGAACTACAATTCTATAGAAGGCATAGATAATATTGAACAAACTCCATATAATTCTTTAACCAATTCATACTATGGTACTCCTAACTGGAACACTTTTAATTTTAATGCGAATTATAAATTAAATAATAGTATAACAGTTTTTATGAATGTCGATAATATTTTTGACATTCATTATAAAGAGTTTGCTTCATCAATAAGTGCTGCGGGAAGAAATTTATCAATTTCTCTTTTACTGGAGATTTAAAAAAATGCTTTTCACCCCTTAATTCAATCCGTTTACTTATTAAAACATACCGTTTATTAGTAATTTTATTATTTTTTTAATATATTTGGAGATTGATTTTAAAATCTCAAATGAGAAAGATGATGAACAAGAGCCCGTTAGTTCTCAAAATTCTTTTTATTTTGTTTGTTCAATTTATTGGAACAGCACAAACATTAAACGTTTCTATTTTAGGTGGAGCTACGGTTTCTCATGGTGAATCAATTTCAATTAATTCGGGTTCGGGTTTAACATTTCAAATTACAAATACAGAATTAAATAATTGTAGTAGTGTTAAGGTTCAAAACGTTGTGTTATCAAATCTTTCTAACTTTTCAATTTCACCAACTAATTTAGAAGAAAACATTAAACCTTTGGATTGCAAGGGTGTAAAATTTTTAAATTTTACGGTTTTAGCAAATAATATAATTAATTGTTCTTCATACACGACAAGGGTTACTATTGAGTCTAGTGAATCGGATTTTTGGTTTGATTTAACAGTTAATACGACCCCAAATATTTCTGTTTTGGGAGGTAGTCCTACTTCTGACATAATTGATGGAACTGTTACTACAACTGCAATTAATGGAACTTATTTTGGCACAGTGGAATCGGTTTTTACAGAAACTAGAAGATTTTATATTGTGAATACAGGTAATTGTATTCTTTCAATTAGCTCTATAACTAGTTCGCTTCCAGATTTTACGATAGCTTCAATTTTACCTTACGACATATCTCCAGGAAATGTGTTTTATTTTGATGTAACGTTCACTTCCAGTTTAATTGGTGGAACTAAAACTGCAACAATCAGTATCGCGAATAATGACACTGTTTCACCAGCTTTTAATTTTAATGTAAGTGGCGAAGTGTTTCTCAATAATATATTAGGTCCAGGTGGAATAATTGCAAACTTTAGAACATGGTTAAAGGCTACTAGGGGTGTTAAAAACACTGGATCAAGTGTATATGAATGGGTAGATTTAGGAACTAATGGAAAAACTGCAGTACAACCAATTTCGGCAAATCAACCTACTTATATGGATGATGCTGTTTCAAACATCAACTTTAATCCAGTAATTAAATTTGAAAATAACGGATCTACGATAGAGCAATTTTTATACAATGACACTAATGGATTTTATAGTCAAGATATTTTTATTGTAATGGTTCCTGATCAAACAATGTCGAGTAGCTCATCTAAAAATATCATTTTTGGTGGAATTTCTAATGGGGCATCTGGAGATAATACTGGAATTGGTTTTGGAGATTCTACATCTCGTTTTTCAAATGAAGTATTAACCTATGCACATGGCGATGAAACTTCTTATGGAAATGCAGAGATAAGTACCTCTAAAAATTATTCAAATGCTGGAATTATCAACGCTAGAAATTATGATGTTTCTGGTACATCAATGGAATTACTCTATAATTCATCATTGTTAAGCACTACTTCATTTAATCCAGGGTCATTTTCAAATGCAGGGTCTTTAAATGGTTCAACGGTTGTTGGTACTAAATATTGGATTGGTAAAAACTTTTATGGAAAAGCTAGTTTAAATGGACGTGTGGCTGAAATTATTACATACTCAGAGAGAGTGTCCGATATTGACCGACCAAAAATTGAATCTTATTTGGCAATTAAATACGGTATTACACTTGGATCGACTAATGAGGCTGCAAAAAATTATATAAATTCAGCTGGAATTCCAGTTTGGAATATTGCTGAAAATACTGGATTTAACTATAATGTTGCCGGTATTGCTAGAGATGATAATTCAGATTTAAATCAAAAACAGTCAAAAAGTATTAATGAAACTAATGAGGTTTCTATAGGTTTAGGATTGCTATTTGCTACGAATAAGTCAAATATTAATGAGTTTGAAAATGATCAGGAATTTTTAGTTTGGGGCTGTAATAACGGTACTTATAGTTCGAGTAGTTCAAATATGGTATCAATAAGTGCTAGTACAACAACTTCGTTTACACAAATAGATAGGAAATGGAAAGTTGTTGAAACTGGTGGCGATGTTGGAAATGTATTTGTTGGAATTCCAGCCAATGCTTTTAGTACTTTCCCTAAAAATACCAATGAGGAGTACGTTCTGATTGTCTCAGATACTGAAAATTTTACAAGCTCTGATATTATTGATGTAGTTCCATTAAAGTCGGATGGTGGTTCAAATCTTCAAACCTGGTACGATTTTGATGGTGTTAAATTTTTCACATTTGGTAAAGCCCCAAAATTAGAAGGTGGCCGATTGGTAAATATTGAAGCAGGAGATTATTTAGTTGGAGAATACAAGTTGAACTTAAATATCAATTCTTTTGCAGTTTCTGCTTGGGTTCGTAGTGTAACTTCAAGTGCGAATCCACGAACCATATTAGCTAAAGGTAGTAAGTTACAATTAAGATTAAATAGCGCCAATAAAATTGAATTAATGTTGGACGATGATATTACGCCGCGGTTTACTTCAAATATGGTATTAAATATGGGAAAATGGCATCATATATCATTTGTTTATGATAAAGGATCAGTGTTTTTATATATAGATGGTGTGTTAGATAAAACCATTCAAAATATTGTAGCGCCTTCTCCAAATTATAATCGATTTTCAATTGGGGCAAATTTCATCAATAAAAATAACATCATCAATCCTTTTTTAGGTGAAATTGATGAGGTTTATGTTTGGGATCAGGCGCTTTCTGAGAATCAGGTTAGATATTTAATGAATCAGGAAGCTGAAAAAATATCTGGAGATTTAGTTAATGGAAAAACGCTGCCTCAAGCAATTGCGAAAAATGAAGTTAATTCCATACCCTGGAATAACCTTAAAGGATATTACGATTTTAATTCATTTTACGGTACAACCGTTGAAGGCTTAACAAATTCTCGAAATTTTTTACGTATTAATTACTTAAAAAAGGACAGTCAAATTGTTGATTCGCAAACCGCACCAATACCGTATGTTTCTATTGCAGATGGTGTTTGGGGAAATGAGAGTACTTGGGTAAATGGAGCTAGCCAAAATTTACCAAACACTCTGGGACTTGATGGGTCCACCAATGTAGATTGGAATATTGTTGAAACAGCTCACAATATAACCTCCGGAGACAGAGATATTACAGTACAAGGGTTGAAAAACACTTCAGGAAAAATCACAATCGCCAACCCAAATGAAGTTTTGGACGAAACAAATTCTGGACATGGATTAAGGGTAACACATTATTTAGAAATAGATGGTGAAATTGATTTGGTAGGTGAATCTCAGTTGGTGCAAGATGATAATAGTACGCTGGATGAAGATAGTGGAGGTTTTATATTAAAAAGCCAGCAGGGAACTTCTAATAGTTATAATTATAATTATTGGTCATCCTCAATAGGGCCAATAAGTGGTAGTGTTAATTCTAGAGGAGTTGGTGTTGCAAGCGCTAATTTAGGTTACACTGTGAATGGGATTTTAAATGATGGAACTATTAGTTCAAGTCCAAATAATATAAATTTTGGATCTTCACACACTTGGGCCGATGGTGGAATTTCAAACCCAATTAAAATTAGTTCTTATTGGTTGTATAAATTTAATGGTCCGGATGATAATTATAATTCTTGGTCAAAAATAAATGAAACTTCTGTTTTGTTGCCGGGGGAAGGTTATACAATGAAAGGATCTACGGGTCTTTCTTCAATAGCAACGAAACAAAACTATGTATTTAAAGGAAAGCCTTATAATGGTGATTTTACACTATCAATTGTTTCTGGAGGCTCAAGGTTAATAGGGAATCCTTATCCATCAGCAATTGATGCTAATGAATTTATTTTAGATAATATTAAAGAATTAGTTGGTTTAAATGAAGGTAGAAACAGTGTAAATGTTTTTAATGGGGCTTTATATTTTTGGCATCATTTTGGTGAGGAAAACTCACATAATCTAGCAGATTATGTTGGAGGTTATGCCGCTTATACATTAATGGGAGGTGTAGAAGCATATTCAACCGATGAACTCATTAATAATTCTACGCCTTTAGTTGGTGGAGGAAAAATTCCTGAAAGATACATACCTGTAAACCAAGGGTTTTTTGTATATGCCTTTTTAGATGCTGATTTATCTAATGCAATTTCAACAACTGTAGATGGTGGAGATATAGTTTTTAAAAATAGCCAACGGGTATTTGAAAGAGAACGGGTGACCGGTGTAAATGATGGATCGCTATTTTTTAAATCCAATAAAAAGAATAAAAATAAGGAAAGTCATAGAATAATTGATTCCAGAGAAAAAATACGATTGCATTTTAGCTCACCAAAAGGTTATCATAGGCAATTATTAGTTGGAGTTGATCAAAGCACTTCAAATTATTTTGATATTGGTTATGACGCTCCTATTGCAGATGTTGGTAAGGAAGATATGTTTTGGGTAATTGAAGGTGGGAAATTTGTAATACAGGCTGTTAATAATTTTAACAATGAGCAAGAGTTACCACTTGGTTTAAAAGTAGAAATTGATGGTTTGATAAGTATAAAAATTGAAACCTTAGAAAATTTTGATGAAAACGTTGAGGTATATATTAAAGATGCATTTACCAATGAAACCCATCAAATTAATAATGACCCCTTTGAAATTAATTTAATAGCAGGCGAATATCTTCAAAGATTTTCATTGCTATTTAAATCTAAGCCCGAAAAAATTGAAATATTAGATGATATAGTGATAATTGAAGAAACTGTTTTTCAAAAAGATATTCAGGTTATTATGAATAATAGTACATCGGAATTAAATTTTAAAATAAATAACGCTTCCGAAATAAATCATATTCAATTGATAAATAGTATTGGACAAATAATGATGAAGTGGGAGGGAAATTTTATGGAACGTGAATTTTCTTTACCAGTAAAACTTTCACAGGGTATTTATTTTGTTCAAATAAACACTAAAACAGTACCGTTTACTACAAAGGTTTTGGTAAAGTAATGTAATTTCATTTATTCTGTTATTGTATGAATATTAAAAGGCGCATTCACTAAAAGTGAATGCGCCTTTTAATATTCCATTTTTAAAACGTTTAAGTTTTCTAAACCATGTTTTAAACTTCAAAAGTGCTTTACTGCTTAAGTATATAATTTGTAATTTTTACAAATTAAAAAACAGTTAAACAAACCATTTATCTATGTAAATTTACCATTCATAGTAAAAAACACACCGTTTATTAGTTTTAAACGCTTTTTTTACATATATTTGCAGTGTACTTTTTTAGTTCTCTATAAGATAATGACGATACCAAGAAAGAAATAAGTGTAAACCCCTTTTATTTTAAAAGTGTTTTTCAATAGCCTAAAGCCCTTAATGTTATGAAAAAATCAGCCCACATAGTTTTTTTAATCTTTTGTTTAATCGCAATGATTAATCCTACAATAGCAAACGCAAGTTCTAATTCAACTTCAGATGTAAGACCAAAATTTAGAATTGGTTTTAATGCACCAAAAATTGATCATCGTCAAATTTTATTAACTATTGATGAAAACACTTCTGATGGTTTTGATTGGGGATATGATGCAGAAATTTATCAGATTTTTGAAGATGATATGTACTGGGTGATTAATGATAAAAAATATGTAATCCAGGCTACAAATGTAGTAACCGTTAATAAAGAAGTTTCATTAGGAATTATAACAGTTGAAGGTGGAGAAATAACAATAAAAGTTGATGCAATTGAAAATCCTATTGACGGATTGAAAATAGGGTTAATAGATAAAGAATTAAATATTGTTTATGATCTTGAACAAAGCGATTACCAAGTTACATTACCAGCTGGAGAATATCATAACAGGTATGCAATCATATTTTTAAGTACTGCTGTTGCCGAAAGTGCTGTTGCCACTGAAGAAGAAGAAACTGCAACTCAATCAACTGCCGTAGATACTGAAGCAGCTCTTCCACCGCCACCACCTGGAGCTATTGATGGTGTTGTAATTAATTCAGTAAATGAAGAAACATCTTCTGAAGACGGATCAATAGAAATGCCTGCACCACCCCCTGGAAATTTTAATGATGATACTTTTCATACAAAAAAAATCGAAAAATTTGCTCTTCCTATCTATGTAACAAAAGGAAGTAATATATTAACTATTAAAAATATAGGGTCTGTAAAATTAAACAATGTAGTATTGTATAATAAACTAGGTCAAAACATACAAGTTTGGGGACGAAATTTAACCTCAAAAAATGTAAAGTTGCCAATTAATATTAAATCTGGAGTGTATATTATTCAGGTAAACACTGAAAAAGGTATTGTTTCTAAACAAATAATCGTAAATAATTCTTAAAAAATCATACAAATTATATGGGTAATAAATCCGTTTGAATGGTTTTATTACCCATTTGTTTATTGGGTGTGGCAATTTAATGTGCGAAAATTATCTTTTCGTAACTTGCAACCCCCAATAAATGAGTAACATATGATTTTTAAATTCCCCACATTAAAAAATTTATATATTTTAATTCTATTTATAATATCTACTAGCGTTTTTTCGCAAACTATAATAACAACTACAATAACTAAAACTGCTGGTAATGGTGAAAGTATTCCTTCAACTGGAACTTTCGCTTGGACAGATTTTAATAATATCGCAACCCCTAGCACTACCGATCAATCAAGTATATTTTCTTTAGATGGTACATCCGATTATCTACAAGGTACTAATTATGGCTTTTTAATTCCAGCAGGTGCAACAATTCTTGGAATCGAAGTTAAAATAGTAAAAAACAGAGGGGGTGGAAATTCATCGAAGCATATAATAACTGACAGTGAAGTAAGATTATTAAAAAATGGGATTGTTACTACAAATAATAAAGCAAAGGTTGGTGTTGATTGGCCAACCGGAAAAACGGCTTCAATATATGGTGGTAATAATGATTTATGGGGTACTATTTGGCTTCCTTCAGATATTAATTTAGGTAATTTTGGAGCAGTAATCTCTGCTTCTGGAACCTGGAATTCGGTTGATGTTTATAGCATTGAGATTTCAGTTACTTATTCAATACCTTGTGTTTCTCCTGCAGCACCAATAATTGGAACAATCACGCAACCAACTTGTACTGTACCAACAGGAAGCGTAGTATTAAGTGGGTTGCCATCTGGAGGATGGGAATTAACTCAAAACCCTGGAAATGTTAAAATCAATGGGTCCGGAGCTAATCCAACTATTCCTGATCTTTCCCCAAATACATATACCTATTCAGTTGTAAAAAATGGATTGAAAGCGGAATATTTTAATAATATGACTTTTTCTGGAACGCCTGCATTAACGCGTACTGATGCTACTGTTAATTTTAATTGGGTAAATTTGGGTCCTGGAGGTCCTATTGGAAATGATTATTTTTCAGTTAGATGGTCTGGTCAAATACAACCCCTTGTTACTGAAGATTATAACTTTAGAACGAGAAGTGATGATGGTATAAGGTTATGGGTAAATGGTGTCAAAATTATAGATAATTGGTCAATTCATTCTTCAACATTTAATTATGGAACTATAAGTTTAGTTGCTGGGGTGAAATATGATATTGTATTGGAATTTTATGAAAATGACGGACCTGCAGTTTCTGAACTTAATTGGAAAAGAGCAAGTCAATCGAATTTAGATTATCAAATTATACCTCAATCACAATTATTTAATGGATGTCCTTCTTCTGTTTCTGGGAATGTAGTTATCGCTGCTAATCAAATTAATGAGTGGAATGGAGATGTTAGTTCTGATTGGAATGATCCAGCTAACTGGTGTTTAGGAGTTCCAAGTATAACTAATGTTTTTAATGTAAAGATACCTACAGTTCTTGCAAGTGGAAATTATCCAATATTAAGTACAGGAGCATCTGGGTATGTTACAAATATTCTTTTTGAAAGCGGGGCAACTTCTTTAAATGTTGTGGATAATTTTATTGAAATAGCTGGTACACTTACTTTAAACGGAAAAATAGATTTACAAGGAGAAGCTCAATTAATACAAGCTACAGGAAGTGTTTTAGACCCTTTGAGTACAGGTAACATAGAGATTGATCAACAAGGTAATGGAAATAGATATAGATATAATTATTGGTCATCACCAGTTAATAATTTAGGTACTACATATACTATTGGAGGAGTCTTGAAAGATGGTACAACTAGTACACCTGGTCCTATTGCATATACTTCTGGTTATGATGGTTCTACTTCGCCAATGACCTTAAGTACTGTTTGGATGTATAAATTTGTAGATTCTCAAAATGGCTACAGTGCTTGGGTACCTATTGGTAACTCCGGTACTTTAAAACCTGGTGAAGGATTTACAATGAAAGGACCTGGAAATTCTGGTTCTCCAGATCAAAATTATACGTTTGTTGGGAAACCTAATAATGGAGATATAAGTTTAATGGTTGGAGATGGGAATGAATACTTAGTAGGAAATCCATATCCATCTGCAATTAGTACAGATCAATTTTTGTATGATAATAGACCGACAGGTTTAGGTGGTTCAGGCTCTATTCGGGGTGAAATTTATTTTTGGGAACATTATGGTGGAGATTCACACTATTTGTCTGCTTATCAAGGAGGTTATGCCTCTGTTAATTTGTCTGGAGCAGTGAAGGGAGCAGGGCCAGATCCTATGGTTAATCAAACATCGCCGTCTTCTCCAAAAATACCAGGCGACTTTATACCTGTAGGTCAATCGTTTTTCGTTGTTGGAGAAAGCACAGGATCGAATCCTATCGTATTTAATAATGGACAGCGTTCTTTTCAAACTGAATCAATGGGTAATTCAGTTTTTATGAAATCCAATAATTCTAAATCGAATGCTACAAAGAGTGAGTGGAAAGATGATAGACCAAAATTTAGAATTGGTTTTAAAGCTCCAAAGGTAAACCATAGACATTTGTTGTTAACAATAGATGAAAGAGCCACTGATAGTTTAGATTGGGGGTTTGATGCTGAAATATATGAAGTTCATAAGGATGATATGTTTTGGATGATAAATAATAAAAAGTATGTTATTCAAGCAACAAACGCTATTAGCTTCGATAAAGATATTCCATTAGGTATTGTTACAAAAGATGGTGGTTTAGTTAGTATTATGGTTGATGCTCTTGAAAATGTAGATGACACGGTTGAATTATATATTAAAGATAATGTAACGGGGCAATCTCATAGAATTAAAGAGAAAGCCTTTGAAATTAGCCTACCAGCGGGTGAGTATACTGATAGATTTGCATTGGCGTTTAAATCGGTGAAACCTCAAGCAGAAGAAGAAATTGTTATTGAAGGTGGTATAAAGGAAGTTGAGCACATAGTAGTTGAAGAGGAGGAAATGGAAACTGTAAAAGAAGGTGTTCACGTTTATATGAACCATTCTACTTCTGAATTACATATTAGAAAAAACAAATCTATTGAAATAATTGGTGTTAGATTATTAAATAATTTAGGCCAAATAGACAATGCTTGGAATAGAAAATTTAAAGGGAACGAGATAATATTACCAGTTAAATCACATATTGGTGTTTATGTTGTTCAAATAATTACTTCTAATGGTGTAACATACTCTAAAAAGATAATAATTAAATAGTATTAAATTCTTTATAAGAAAAGCAGCTTTGAGCCATTGGGGGCTTTTAGCTGTTTTTTTGTGTTATATATTTCGTTTTAAAAGCTTTTTTTTAAATTTAATTCACATAAATCAATACACTTTAGTTTTAATAATTTTCTCAAAAAACACCATTCATCTAACAAAAACGTCCATTCACAGTAAATAACACGCTGTTTATTAGTTTTATATAGGATAAAGATATATATTTGTATCGGACTTCTTTATTTTCTAAATGTTAGTTGAATAAAGAAGATATAACCCCAATATTTTAATTAATTTTTTTAACATACTAAAACCCCTTATGTTATGAAAAAATTTATACTATTTGTATTTTTATTCAATTTTTCAATAAGTATTTTTTCACAAACAATAATTCATAGTGCTGATTTCGAATCTGGTGTAGATGGTTGGACTCAGGATTCTGGTGATAGTCTTGACTGGACTAGAGATGCAGGAGGAACTCCTTCTTCATCAACTGGGCCGTCTGATGCTTATAGTGGATCATTTTATATGTACACAGAAGCAAGTGGAGGAAATGACAATAAAACTGCTAATTTTGAAAGCCCATCTTTTGATTTAACGGGTGTTTTTAATCCTGAATTTTCATTTTACTACAATATGTATGGAAGAAATATGGGTTCATTATATGTAGATATTAGTACAGACGGAGGAGTAACATACCCAACAAATTTATGGCAAAAGTCGGACGATTTAGGTGTCGCTTGGTATCAAGAAACAATTAATTTAAGTGCATATATTGGTCAAATAGTTAAAATAAGATTTAGAGGAGTTACAGGAGATAGCTATAGAAGTGATATGGCAATTGATAATATAACCTTGTCAGTTTCAAATATTGGTCCTGAAATTAACGTACTTGGAAACGGTGTTTCAATTACTAGTGGAGATATTACTCCAAGTCCAATTGACAATACTAATTTTGGAGTAGCTAATGTAGGAGCGCCAACTTCAACAACTTTTACAATTCAAAATTTAGGATCATCTTCATTAAATTTATTGGGTACTCCTATAGTAAGCATTTCTGGAGCTCCAGAATTTACTATAGAAACTCAACCGAGCACCTCAACAATTGTAAGTGGCGGAAGTGATGTAACGTTTGTTGTGAAATTTACACCTGTTATACTTGGAAATGTTACAGCCGTTATAACTATAAATAATGACGATTCTAATGAAAGTTCGTATACTTTTAAAATTCAAGGAAGTGTTGAACAAAACTTTTTTGATAGTGATGGAGATGGTGTTTTTGATAATGTGGATGTTGATGATGATAACGACGGTGTTTTAGACGCCGTTGAGGAATTGGCCTGTAGGAGTTCATTGGTTTCGGGTGTTACAAATTACAAGTTTTTAAACGAAACCTTTGGGACAGGAGAAAGAACTACAATTAACACAACATACGATGCAACAACTACTTATTGCTATGAAGATGGAATAGATGGTTCTATTTGTTCTTCAGATGTTGGTTATAGTATGAATGATGGAGAATATACTGTTGGATCTTCAGCACAAATTGCTTCATGGGCAGCATCTCAATGGTGGCTTGGAGGAGATCACACAGGTAATACTGATGGAAGAATGGCATTATTTAATGCAGACTATGTTCCGGGTGTTTTTTATACTGCAACTATTAATGGTGCATTACCTAATATTCCTATAACATATAGTTTTTGGGTGCTAAATTTAATTAGAACAGATGGTACATCGGGTCAATTAAAACCTGATATAAGGGTTGAATTTAGAGGTTTGGATGGTAACGTTTTAACCAATATTAATACAGGATTGCCAGCCATTATTACAACGGGTGATATTCCTGAATCTAATACAGGAGATAGTGCTAGCTGGTATCAATTTACCGCTGATTTAATCTTAGATACGGATGAATTTCACGTGTATTTTATAAATAATCAAGTTGGAGGTATGGGGAATGACTTAGCGTTAGATGATATTATAATTTCACAAACGTTATGCGATACAGATAGTGATGGAGTTGGTGATATTTTTGACTTAGATTCTGATAATGATGGAATTCCTGATGTTGTGGAATGTGGTTTAGGAAATTTAAGTGGAGGAACTGCTAAAATATCATCTACAATAGGATGGGTTGATGCAAATGGAAATGGAATGCATGACAGCGCTGAAAGTAATACAGTTATTGATTCTGATGGTGATGGTGTGCCAAATTATTTAGATTTAGATAGTGATAATGATGGTATTTTTGATGTAGATGAATCTGGGGCAGGAAATTCTGGAAATACCATTTTCAAAAATGAAGATGGTGATATTGATGGAGATGGAGTTGGAGATGGTTTAGATACAGATAATTTTAGAGAAACAGATGTTAATTCTGATGGTATTATTGAATACTTTACGGATGGAATATTGGATGTTTACGATTATTTTAACGGAGCTTCTTTTACTGGTTCATATGGGAATATAAATCAAGGATTAACTGGAGCAGGTTGGAAAGATTATCTTAAAGACACGGATTCGGATGGAATCCCAGATTATATAGATACAACTTCAGATGGAGTGTCATTTGATATTTCAAATACCTTATATGCTGGTCTTGACGCAAATAATGATGGTGTAATTGACAACCCAATTGAAAGTGATGGAGATGGTTTATTGGATGCCTTTGATACCGATAACTTAGTATTTGGTTCTCCAAGAAACTTGACTAAAAAATTCCAATTGTATTTTGATGGAAGAAATGATTATGTTGCAGAGCCTGCTGTTATTGATGGTTGGGCTGAAGCAAGTATGATGGGTTGGATAAAAATGGACCCGGCATCTTCAGGAAATCAAGTGATATTTGGTCAAAATGAGTTTTATGTTCAGCTAAACTCTAATAAAAGTATTACAACTTATGCTAATGGAAAAACGCTTTCAAGTGGAACGTCATTAAATATAGATCAATGGGTTCATTTGGCTGCAATTTATAGCAGTGCAAATAGTTCATTTAAACTTTTTATAAATGGAATAGAGGTTTCAAGTACTTCTGTTTCTGGAGCCTTACCTGTTGGATTATCTTCTTTAACTATAGGAAGAAGATCAGATACAGATAGTGATTATTATCATGGATATATTGATGAGGTAAGGGTATTTGATAAAGCAATATCTATAAATGAGCTTCATAAAATGATTTATCAGGAAATTCAAAATAATGGAGGTGTTGTTAGAGGTTCTGTAATTCCAAGAAACATTACCAATTATGTAGATTCTTCAACTATTACACCGTTAGACTGGACGTCTTTAAAAAGATACTACAGGCTAGACACTTATAAAGGCGATGTTATTGATGATTTAACCACGGCTGCTATTGATTCTCTTACTGGGGCGAAAATGTACAATATAAAAATTATTAAAACACAAACAGCTCCACTTCCTTTTGTAACTCAACAAAGCGGTAGTTTACCAGTTGCAGTTTCAAGTGCTTCAAAAGGTTGGAATGGAAATGATGTTATAACGTATGATTGGTCAATTGTTAAGGTTAATCATTCAAATGTAACCTACAATAACAAGCAACAACATTTAGGTTTGTTTGTAAATCAATTTGATGCAAGTGCAAACCCAATTGAATTTAGTATTCAAAATGATTCTGAATTAAATGTAAGCTGGTATTTAAAATTAGATGGTTTTATTGATTTAGAAGGTGAATCTCAATTAGTGCAAGGTGATGATAGTATATTAGATGAAAATAGTGGAGGATTTATTGAACGTGACCAACAAGGGACCGCAAGTAGTTTTAATTACAATTACTGGACATCATCTGTAGGGCCAATTACTCCAGTTGGATCTAGTAATGGCGTGGCAAGCACAAATGCTAATTTTACAATATCAAATGTATTATTTGATGGAACAGACGATTTGAATCCTAAAGCGATAAATTTTCAACCTTCACATTCTTCAGCAGACTCTGGAATTAATAATCCAATTATAGTTAGTTCTTATTGGTTGTATAAGTTTAATGGTACTAGCGATGATTATTATTCTTGGGCCTCTATAAATGAGAATTCATCAATATTACCTGGAGAAGGCTTTACAATGAAGGGTACTTCAGGTACTGAGGCAATTACAACAAATCAAAATTATGTGTTTAAAGGGAAGCCAAATAATGGAGAAATTAAATTACCAATAATATATGGTAATGATAGATTGGTTGGAAATCCATATGCTTCTGCTATAGATGCTAATAAATTTATATTAGATAATATTAGTGATAGTGGAGGAAATGCATCTTCAAATGTTTTTAATGGTGCTTTATATTTTTGGGATCATTTTGCAGGTAAAACTCATAATTTAGGCGAATATGTTGGTGGATATTCTACGCGTAATTTAATAGGTGGAGTTAAAGCAATATCTAATGATATTAGAGTGAACGCGAATGGAGCAGGAGGATCTAAAATTCCAGGTCAGTTTATTCCTGTAAATCAAGGATTTTTTGTGTACTCAATTTTGGACGCCTCTTTAACAGGAATTACGGCAATTACGGGAGGTGATATCACATTTAAAAATAGTCAAAGAGAATTTAAGGTTGAAACTCCTGGAAATTCTGTTTTTATGAAATCTAGAAAAAAGAAGCATAATAACAGTAACAATAATAACGGAGAAGAAACAAAAGGACAACAAAATATTTGGTTACAGTTCGATTCACCAAAAGGTTATCACCGTCAAATTTTGGTTGGAGTTAATGAAAATACAACTAATAATTTCGATTTAGGATATGATGCTCCAATTGCAGATATAAATGCAGAGGATATGTTCTGGATCGTTCAGGAGGCTAAAATTGTTATTCAAGGAGTAAATAATTTTGATAAAAAGCAAGAACTTCCTTTAGGAATTGTAATTAAAGAAGCAGGTATAACTTCTATAAAGGTTGATAGTCTTGAGAACTTGTATGAAAACAAGTCAATATATATTAAAGATAAAGAAACTGGAAAAACTCATAAAATTAGTGAAACACCATATGAAATTAATTTAGAAGCTGGTGAATACCTAAATAGGTTCTCTTTAACTTTTAGAAAAGATTGCGATGATGATGATGATGATGATGATGATCGAAACCATTGGGATAATTCACAAAATTGGAATCAATGGGGAAATTGGAATCAATCAAATCATAATAACGATTCGCATAAAAATAGCAATGGTACTGTTTTAAACAACTCAATTGCTCCAAATGAAATAGTTGCATTTATGAATAATACAATTTCTGAATTGGTAATTAGAAAAAATAGCGAAACTGATATTTTAAGTGTTCATTTATTCAATAATTTAGGGCAACTAACAGCTAGTTGGAATAATAATTTTGCAAATAATGAAATAAAACTACCGGTAAAAACAGCATCTGGAGTATATGTAGTTCAAATAAACAAAGCTAATGGATCCAAGTTTTCAAAAAAAATAGTGGTTAAATAGTAATCTATTCAAATTTAAAATAAAAAACCCTGTATGAAAATCATACAGGGTTTTTTATTTTAAGAAATTAACTAACTATTTAACAAGGAGAGAATTAAATTTAAGATGTGTTTTAGAGTGAAATATTTCAAAAAGACACTTTTCAGTATAAATTAATTTTCACCTATTTCAAAGCGTTTAATTTTAAAAAAAATAATTAAAGAGTAACTTATTTAGTATTCTATTAAATAATAATTTTTTCGTTTTTTTTTAGTGAAAAAATCAAATTTTTTATCGGTATGATAATTATCACAAACGGTTATATTTTAGTAACAAACAGCTGTTTTTCACTAAAAACAACAAGGTAATTAATTGGTTATCAATAATTTACATAGTTATTAACCGGTTAAAATATTTTGTTAATAACCTAATATTTACTACATTTGATTAAAATCCCATGCTATAAAAAAATGTTAGCCCCCAAAGCTATTAAAATATCAAACTTTTTTACAATCCTCAAAATTTCTTTTTTGAGTGAATTTCTATTCGTTTCAACTGTATATAGATTAGATATTTCGGATATTCTAAATAAAGGGCAATTTAGCTTTAAAGGAACTTCCTTTGAAGCTAAATTGTAATTTTCTAATTGATTAATCCATATTGCTATGATTAAAGAAAATACTTTTTTTACAAAAAATTTAACGACTTTATTAATGAGTGTTTTATTTATAAATACATTCATATACTCACAAACCACTATTTGGGAAGAGAATTTTAATTTGCCATCTGATAACGGACTCCAAAATAAAACAGGGGAATGGAAAACATATTTAGACGGAACATCCAATGTTTTTGAAGTTGTTTCTAATAGGTTTGAGGCTAAAAATACTGGAGGTAGAGAGCAAACCTTCGAAACTGAAAACATTTCTATTTCAGATTTTTCAAATGTAAGTTTAAGTTTAGATTTAACTCAGGTCGGTGATATGGATTATAATGGGGGAAATAGAGATTATATTAGAGTTTATTATAGTTTGGATGGTGGGGCAGAAATACCATTTAATAATGGGATTAATAATGGCGATTTATCAAGCCAAGATGTTACACCATATGTTATTGGTTTATCCGGTTCAACAATAAAAATTATTATTAGAGTTCAAAACAATAATGATAATGAAACATATTATTTTGATAATTTATTAATACAAGGAACACGTCCGCTAGGACCTGAAATTAATATTCAAGGAGGTTCACCTAGTGTTACTATTACAGATGGTGATTCATCGCCTTCAATAGCTGATTTTACAGATTTTGGAGTTGTTAATGTTGGATCTACTGTTTCAAAAACATTTACCATTGAAAACTTAGGGACACAAACCTTAGATTTAACAGGTTCACCTTTTGTAATTTGTACTGGCGCTGGGTTTAGTATTACTTCGCAACCCGGATCAAGTATTTCTAGTGGAAGTAGCACAACGTTCACTATAAGTTTTACACCAACATCTATAAGTACTACAAATGGAAATATTTCAATAGCATCAAATGATTCTAATGAAAATCCTTATAATTTTTCTATTTCAGGAAGTGCTGAGAAAATATTTTTTGACAGTGATGGAGATGGAGTTTCTGATGATATTGATATTGACGATGATAATGATGGAATAAAAGACGTAGATGAAGAATCAGCATGTAGGTTAACTTCTATTGCAAAAAAAGCAAATTATAAATTTTTAAATGAAACATTTGGTACTGGAGGAAGAACAACTATTACTGGAGGTGGTTATCCCGCTCAAACAAATTACACTTATGAACCTGGTCCTGGCGATTTAGATGATGGAGATTATACCGTAGGTTCTTCTGCGCAAATTGCATCTTGGGCGGATGAATATTGGTATAAGGGAGGTGATCATACACCTGGCGATACAAATGGCCGTATGGCATTATTTAATGCTGAAACTGAACCATCGGAGCAATTCTATTCTGCAACTATTAAAGGAGCCCTTCCAAATATTCCAATAACATATAGTTTTTGGGTAATAAACTTAGATAGAACTGATGCTCCTAGTATAAGTACTAGAAATAGACCTAAAATTAGAGTCGAGTTTACAGATGCTAGCAATAACCTACTAAAAACTATTAATACAGTTGATACGCAGGTAATTGAACCAACATTAGCTGGAGATTTAAACGGAACTTGGTTTCAATTCACGGAAGATTTAGTTTTGAATGTTGATGAATTTTTTGTTACTTTTTATAATGATGAAACTGGAGGAAGTGGTAATGACCTAGCTATTGATGATATAGTAATTTCACAAACTTTATGTGATTCTGATGGTGATGGGGTCGCAAATATTTATGATTTAGATTCTGATAATGATGGAATACCGGATGTAGTTGAAGCTGGATTAGGAAATATGAGTAATGGAACTGCTAATATTTCTTTTACATCAGGTTGGATTGATTCTAATGGAAATGGAATGCATGACAGTGCGGAAAGTAATGCAGTTTTAGATTCTGATGGTGACGGTATCCCAAACTATATGGATTTAGATAGTGATAATGATGGTCTTTTTGATGTGGATGAATCTGGAGCTGGAAATACAGCAGATCCATCATTCCAGAATGGAGATGGTGATATAAATGGAGATGGTATAGGTGATGGGCTAGATACAGATGAAGTAAGAGAGGCTGATATTGATTCTGACGGAATATTAGAATTTTTTCCAGATGGAATATTAGATGTTTATGATTATTTTGAAGGTGGAGTTTTTAGTACTTCTTATGGAAATATAAACCAAGGATTAACAGGAGCTGGTTGGGTTGATTATGTTATAGATACAGATTTAGATGGGATTCCAGATTATATAGATGTAATGTCTAATGGAAGTACATTTGATATAGCGGCTACGTTGTATGCAAGTTTAGATTCGACCTTACCAATAGATGGTATAATAGATAGCACCACCGATACGGATGGCGATGGAATTTTAGACCCTTTTGATACTGATAATACAGAATTTGGTTCTCCAAGAGATTTATCAGGGCGAAAATTAAATTTATACTTTGACGGAAGAAATGATTATGTTGAGGATTCAAATGTAATAAATGGTTGGACTGATGCTAGTATTATGGTTTGGGTTAAAATAGATCCAACAGCCACAGGTGAACAAATAATTGTAGGGCAAAATGAGTTTTTTATTCAATTGAACCCAGATAAAAGCATTACCGCATATGCAAATGGGAAAACAATTACTAATGGAAGTCCAATTGCTTTAAATCAATGGGTACATTTATCAATAACCCATAGTGGTACTGCATTCAAACTATATATCAACGGATTAGAATTGGCAACAGATACTGGTGGAACATTACCATCTGATACGTCTTCATTTACAATTGGTAGAAAACCGGATACACCTTCAAATTATTATCATGGATTTATTGATGAGGTGAAGGTATTTGATAAAGCATTAGGTGAAGATGAACTTCGCAAAATGATTTATCAAGAAGTTGAGAATAATTCCGGAATTGTAATGGGTTCTGTAATACCAAGAAATGTAACAGATTATATTAATTCATCAACCAACACTCCATTAAATTGGGCTTCTCTTAAAAGATACTTTAGGATGGATGTGTATAAAGATGATGTTATTGATGATTTAACTACAGGAACTGTTGATTCAGGAATAGGTGCGAAAATTTATAATATGAAAATTATTGAAGTACAAACAGCACCACTTCCTTTTATAACTCAACAAAGTGGAAGTTTACCAACTTCAGTAAACTGTGCGATAAAAGGTTGGAGTGGAAATGATGTCATTACATATGATTGGTCTATTGTTAAAGTGGAACATAACAATGTAAACTTTAATGGGTATCAAAAACATTTAGGTTTATTTGTAAATAAACTAGATGCAGTTTCAAATCCAATTGAGTTTAGTATTCTAAATAATTCAGAGTTAAATGTAAGCTGGTATTTAAGATTAGATGGATTTATAGATTTGGAGGATGAATCTCAATTAGTGCAAGGTGATGATAGTAATTTAGATGAAGATAGTGAAGGTTATATTGAACGGGATCAACAAGGAACAGCGAATAGCTATAATTATAATTATTGGTCATCTTCTGTTGGCCCAATAGGAACAGGAGTTGGAAGTAATAACGCAAGCTTTAAATTAGTTGATGTTTTAAAAGATGGAACTGATCCTTCAAATCCAAATACTATTTCATTTTTACCAGCTCATACGGCTGCAGATTCTGGTGTTTCAAGTCCAATTAAAATTAGCAGTTATTGGTTGTATACCTTTAATGGAGGTAATGATGATTATTATGCTTGGAAATCTATTAATGAAAATTCACTTATTATTACTGGAGAAGGCTATACAATGAAGGGAACTTCAGGAAGTATTGCTATTGGGTCTAATCAAAATTATGTTTTTAAAGGAAAACCAAATAATGGTGATTTTACATTGCCAATTGTAGCTGGAAATGATCGCTTAATCGGAAATCCATACCCTTCAGCAATGGATGCTGATGAATTTATAAAAGACAATATTAAGGAAACTATAAATGGTAAGGTTGGAAGAAATACAAATGGAAATATTTTCAATGGCGCCTTGTATTTTTGGGATCATTTTGGTGAAGCAAACTCACATAATTTAGGAGCCTATGTTGGTGGTTATGCAACATATACCTTAATGGGAGGAGCAAAAGCCTATGCAAATGATGAAAGAATAAATAATACTGGAGCTGTTGGGAATAAAAGACCTGGACGTTACATTCCAGTTAATCAAGGATTTTTTGTTATTGCAGTAAATGATACTTTAACAGGATCAACACCAGACCCAATTATTTTGAACTATGGAGGAGATATTGTTTTCAAAAACAGCCAACGAGTATTTAAAAAAGAAATTGAGGTAGATGGTTTAGGAACTCCAATTTCAGTATTTATGAAAGGACCAAAGTCTAAAAAGGGTGTCGCTGAAACGGATTCAATTATCAACGATGTCAGACCAAAATTTTGGTTACAATTAAATTCTCCAAATGGATATCACCGTCAATTATTAATTGGTGTTGATAAAAATGCAACTAATAACTTTGACTTAGGGTATGATGCGCAAATTGCAGATATAGGAGCCGAAGATATGTATTGGATTGTTGATGGAAGTAAATTTGTAATTCAAGCAGTAAATAATTTTGATGATAATCAAGAATTACCAATTGGTTTAAAAATAAGTGAAGAAGGTAGAGTATCTATAAAAATTGAGACTCTTGAAAATATAGATGCTACGGTTCAAATATTCTTAAAGGATAATTTAACAGGAATAGAGCATCAAATTAACGATAAAGCTTTTGAAATTAATTTACCAGCTGGTGAATATAATAATAGGTTTTCTGTAACTTTTAAAACAATAAAAATTGTTGAAGATGAAGTTGCAGAAGAAATTATTGCTGAGGTAATAGAAGAAGTTATTGAAGAAACTACCATAAAAGGTGTTCAAGTATTTATGAATAATAAACATTCAGAATTAACCATTAGAAAAGATTCTGAAACGAATATTGAAAGTGTTGAACTATATAATTATTTAGGTCAAATAATGGCTCGATGGAATAATGACTTCACTGGAAATGAAATATCATTACCTGTTAATGTAGTTGCCGGAGTTTATTTAGTTCAGATAATTACTACAACTGGAAAAACAAGTAAAAAGATTATTATTGATTAATAACTTTAGAATATGAAAAAAAAAAAGAGGCTTCCATAGAAGCCTCTTTTTTAATTCTTAAACGTTGTAACTTTTTATTTAAACGCAGGAATTCCAGTAATATCCATTCCAGTAATTAATAAATGAATATCATGAGTTCCTTCATATGTAACAACACTTTCAAGGTTCATCATATGGCGCATAATTGAGTATTCTCCAGTAATTCCCATTGCACCAAGCATTTGACGAGCTTCTCTAGCGATTTTCAAGGCCATATCCACGTTATTTCGTTTTGCCATTGATATTTGAGCCGTAGTAGCTCTATTCTCATTTTTAAGGGTTCCTAATCGCCAAGTAAGTAATTGAGCTTTGGTAATTTCAGTAATCATTTCAGCTAATTTTTTTTGCTGAAGTTGAGTTCCTGCAATTGGCTTGTCAAACTGAACACGTTGTTTAGCATATCGCAAAGCAGTATCATAACAATCCATTGCTGCGCCAATAGCACCCCAAGCAATTCCATAACGAGCAGAGTCTAAACATCCAAGAGGAGCGCCTAAACCATCTTTATTAGGTAAAATGTTTTCTTTTGGAATTTTCACATTATCAAATATCAATTCTCCAGTTGATGAAGCTCTTAAAGACCATTTGTTATGTGTTTCTGGTGTGGTAAATCCTTCCATTCCACGTTCAACGATAAGTCCTTTTATTCGGCCTTCTTCATTTTTTGCCCATACTACTGCAATATCAGCAAAAGGCGCATTTGAAATCCACATTTTGGCTCCGTTCAATAAATAATGGTCTCCCATATCTTTAATATTCGTAACCATACCACTTGGATTTGATCCATAATCTGGTTCTGTCAACCCAAAACATCCCATAAATTCTCCACTTGCTAATTTTGGAAGATATTTTTTACGTTGTTCTTCATTTCCATATTTCCAAATAGGGTACATTACTAATGATGACTGTACCGAAGCGGTTGAACGAACTCCAGAATCTCCTCGTTCAATTTCCTGCATAATTAAACCATACGAAATTTGATCCAATCCTGCACCTCCATATTCCTCTGGAATATAAGGTCCAAAAGCACCAATTTCTGCTAATCCAGAAACGATTGAAGTTGGGAATTTTGCTTGTTGAGCAGCTTCTTCAATAATTGGAGAAACTGAACGTTTAACCCAATCTCTTGCTGCGTTGCGCACTAATATATGCTCCTCAGTTAACAATTCATCCAATAAATAGTAATCTGGAGCTTGAAATAAATCTTGTGACATTGATATTATAATTTGGTTTATGCACAAATTTAGTAATTTAAAGTATTAAGAATTTGATTTTTTAAAATCTTTTATTCCTTACATTTGTGTTAATGAGATATACCTTAGGAAAAGAAGAAAAATTAAAGGGCAAAAAATTAATTCAGCAATTATTTGCAGAAGGTAAACGTGTAAAATCATTTCCCATTCAATTAATTTATATTCCGAACATTTCAGAGTCAGAAACCCTTATGAAAGTTGGGTTTTCTGTACCAAAAAGAAATATAAAATTAGCAGTTGATCGTAATAGAATTAAAAGAGTATTGCGTGAAGTTTATAGAAAAAACAAATATAAATTTTCTGAAAACTTAAAAAATCCGTATATTTTTATGTTCATTTATATGGCAAAAGAAGAATTAAAATATTCTGATTTAGAGGAATCGTTAGAAAAAGTATGCACTAAATTATTAAGCAAAATAGCAGAAGATGAGCAAAATTAAAAAATGGATTATTAGCCTTTTTGTGCTAATTTCTATTGTAATTTCGGCAGCATTTCAATCTGACTTTTTTGAAATTGCGAAGCAAATTGATATTTACACAACAATGTTTAAAGAATTAAACATGTATTATATCGATGAGGTGAACCCTGCAAAATTGACTAATAAGTCGATAAATTATATGCTTCAAAGTCTCGATCCATATACCGTTTATTATGATGAGCAAGGAATTGAAGATGCTCGTATTTCACAAGCAGGAGATTATGGTGGAATAGGAGCTTTGGCAATATTTAAAAACAAAAAATTATTAGTAAAAGAACTTTTAAAAAATTCTCCAGCGGAAGCTGCAGGGTTAATTCCGGGTGATAAAATTTTAAAAATTGATGATATATATATCAAAGATTATGATGAAAAAGGCGCTTCAACTTTGTTAAATGGCTTGCCAAACACGAAAGTATCCCTTCAAATTGAACGCCACAATAAATCTTTTGATGTTGTAATAACGCGTAAAAAAATTGATATAAGTCCAGTTCCATTTTTTGCAATGCTTGATACTGAAGTTGGATATATTTCCTTTGTGAAATTCAATGAAAATGCTGCTAGTGAAGTAAAAAAAGCGTTTTTGGAATTGAAAGATCAAGGGATGAAAAAACTAATTATTGATGTTCGTGGAAACCCGGGTGGATTATTAAATGAAGCAGTTAAAATTTGTAACTATTTCATTCCAAAAGATAAAATAATTGTTACTACTAAATCTAAAATTGAAAAGTGGAGCGACACCTATAAAACCAATGAAGAACCTTTAGATTTGGATATTCCAATTTCAATTTTAATTGATGGGAAATCAGCATCTGCTTCTGAAATTTTAGCAGGTTCTTTGCAAGATTACGATAGGGCAATTATTGTTGGTGAACGTTCTTTTGGTAAAGGGCTTGTTCAACGTTATAGAGAGCTTTCTTATGGAACTCAAATGAAAATTACAATTTCTAAATATTACACTCCAAGTGGAAGGTGCATTCAGGAATTGGATTACACGAATAGAGATGATAAAGGAAATATTCCAAAGTTTTCCGACTCAGGAAGAGAAGCCTATAAAACAGCTGGTGGTAGAACAGTTTTTGGAGGTGGAGGTATTATGCCCGATGTTGAAATTGAAAAATCAAAAACTACAAAAACAACAGAAACATTATTAAATTCTGACGCTTTTTTTAATTATGTTACAAATTATTATTATTTAAACAACTCAATTGTAGAACCATCTAAGTTTAATTTAAAGGAATCTGATTACGATTCATTAATAAGTTATGTAACAAAAAATCAAAACGATTTTGAAACTGAAACAGAAGCTGAATTTAAAAAGGCAAGTGAAAAAGCTATTGCTGAAAATTTAGATGCGACATTGTCAAAATCCTATATTGAGCTTTTAGAAACTATTCATGCTGAAAAAATAAAGGAATTAAATAAAAATAAGAAAGAGATATTAGATAATTTAACTGAAGAAATTGTAAAACGTTATTATTTTGTTGAAGGATCCTATCAACAAAAGGCAACATTTGACACCACAATAACAAAAGCAGTTTCATTCTTAAATAACCAGAAAAAATACAATTCTATATTGAAAAACTAGAACATATTCAACAACTTTTAAGTGAGTTTATTTATCTTAGTTTTCAATTTGAAAAGAAATTAATCAAAAAAGGCAATCGAACAATTGTTTTTTATAAATTATAAAAATATATGCATAAAGAAAAATTAAAAGGGAGAACACGAGCCCAAGAATCATCAGGAGCTATTGAACGTTTGTATATTTCAATGCGTCATTTATTTAGTAGAGGTTTTTATAAGCCAATGGGAATTTCAGGAGATGCTTTACGTCAGGCTTTATTAGTTCTTAGGCCTGAAATTTATGGAACTATAGCAGAAGAAAAAGTAGAATTAAATGGTTTAATTTATGTTCTTGAGAGACTTCCAATCGGAATTGAAGAATGTCGTTTTATAAATTTAACTGCAGAAGAAGGATATTCAAACTCTCATTTTAAACCTATTATTCCACCAAAGCGAAGAAGAAATTGCTATAGGATTGATAAGGACCAAATGAATATTGAGGTTACTAGAGGAAGATCTGAAATTTATGATATTTTAACGCATTTAACTTTTTTATTTATTGAATCTCATAAAATTGCAGACAAGGTTTTAATTAGTGAAGGAACTGATACTGTTAGAGAGTGGAAAAAATTAGAGGAAATAGTTTTACATAATAAAAAACTCTCAAGAAATGAATGTGATATTTTATTGGCTCATGTTGCTGGTATTATAGGTAGAACATTTGAAGAAACTCAAAAAGTACACTTAACTTTAGCTGAAAAAGATAATCCAGATCGATTTTTTCAAATTATTTATTGGTTAGGATCTCTTGCTATTGGTGAATCAGTAGATAATCAAAAACGAGCCATTTCATTTAGCCCAATCCTTCGTGAAAGAATTGGTCATCATATTTATGGTGAAATTTGGGCAAATAACATTAAAACAGTTTTAACTGAAAAAAAATTAACAGGTCGCCCAATTCATATTATTAGTGCCAATATGCACAGTGTAATGAATTCAATTTATGCACCCGTAGTGCTTCCTAAACAAATTGTAAATAATGATCCAATTTCATTATTTTTATTGTTAAGTAAGGATGAAAATGAAGATTTACGAGATCAGGTTATTGATTTTGCTTCTAAAAATGGATTAACATATATTAAAGATACCTCAGGAACGAATATTAATGTTCAGGTAATCGACACGGAAAAAATTGACATAAGTAAAACTCAGTACGTCTTAAATAATAACATTGAAAATGGTGATAAACCTGTAATAATAGTTATGGATTATGCGTTTGGTGAACAGGCTTATGAAACTATGGACGAGCTGTTGAAACCATTTAGATGTGGAGAAGGGAAAGAATATCATTTAAATGTGGAGTCTGTTTCAATAATGGGTAAAGCTGGTATTTTGGAAGGTGGAAAAGGAGATATTATGATTCCTACATCACATGTTTTTGAAGGTACAGCGGATAATTATCCTTTTAAAAATCAACTTAAGAAAAAAATGTTTGATGACTGTGGGGTAAATGTTTATGCAGGTGCAATGGTAACTGTGTTAGGAACATCTCTTCAAAATAAAGATATTCTAAAATTCTTTCACGATTCTACCTGGAAGGTTATTGGTTTGGAAATGGAAGGTGCTCATTATCAAAAAGCAATACAAGCAGCGGCAAAAATCAGAGGGAATATTTCGAGTAAAGTAAAAGTTCGTTATGCATATTATGCTTCAGATAATCCTTTAGAAACTGGAAGTACATTAGCTTCTGGAGGATTAGGAACTACTGGAGTTTTACCAACATATGTAATAACACAAAAAATTCTAGAGCAAATCTTTTAAGCTTTAAAAGCTTGTTGAAATGATAAATTTGCAAAGGGAATTTTAGATTAAAGTTCCCTTTGTATTGATGTTCGAAGAATTTAATATTGGTTAATTCCATTTGTGGCTATTATTATTTATTAAGACAACTTATCTTTGTCTCAGATTTAAAATAAGTTCAATACTATTAGTGGTTATTGAAGGAAGGTTTAAAAAGCATAAATTAAAAATATGAACGTATTAATATTAGGATCAGGAGGAAGAGAGCATGCATTTGCATGGAAAATTGCACAAAGTAACTTATTAACGAAGTTATTTATTGCGCCAGGAAATGCAGGAACCAATGAAGTAGGTACTAATATTCAAATAAACCCAACGGACTTTGAAGCAGTAAAGGAAACGGTATTACAAAACAACATAGAGCTAGTTGTCGTAGGTCCGGAAGACCCATTGGTTAAAGGTATTCACGATTTCTTTTTAAACGATTCAAAATTAAAAAATATTGCTGTAATTGGGCCTGAAAAATATGCGGCACAGTTAGAGGGAAGTAAAGAATTTGCAAAAGAATTTATGGTGCGTCATAACATTCCAACTGCCGCTTACGAAAGTTTTACAAATGAAAGTTTAGAAGAAGGATTTCAGTTTTTAGAAACGTTATTACCTCCATATGTTCTAAAAGCAGATGGTTTGGCAGCGGGAAAAGGAGTTTTAATCTTAAACGATCTTCAAGAAGCGAAAGACGAGTTGAAAGAAATGTTGGCTAATAAAAAATTTGGCGCAGCAAGCAGCAAAGTTGTAATTGAAGAATTCTTAGATGGAATAGAATTAAGTTGCTTTATTTTAACAGACGGGAGGAGCTATGTAAACTTTCCCAATGCTAAAGACTATAAAAGAATTGGAGAGGGAGATGAAGGTTTAAATACAGGTGGAATGGGAGCCGTTTCACCAGTACCGTTTGCGAACGACGAGTTTATGAGTAAGATTGAAGAACGCGTAATTAAACCCACTGTAAAAGGCTTACAAAAGGACAATATACCATATAAAGGATTTATTTTCTTTGGAATTATTAAAGTTGATAACGAACCAAAAGTTATTGAATACAATTGCCGGATGGGTGACCCTGAAACCGAGGTAGTAATACCAAGAATTAAAAGTGATTTTTTAGAGTTACTTATTGCGGCTGGCAAAAATGAACTTCACACCAAAACAATTGAATTTAACAAAGAAAGTGCTTGTACTGTTGTATTAGTTTCTGGTGGCTATCCTGAAGCTTATGAAAAAGGAAAAGAAATTCACGGACTTAATGAGGTTAAAAATTCAGTTGTATTTCATGCAGGTACAACCAAAAATAATAAAGACGTTGTAACCAATGGAGGTCGAGTTTTGGCAATTACATCCTATGGTGACGATTTTAAACAGGCATTAAAGCAATCGTATAAATCAATTGATAAAATTTGCTTTGAAAAAATGAATTTCAGAAAAGATATTGGATTTGACCTTTAAAAAAAAATTCTTGTTGCTCCGTTAAATTGGGGTTTAGGGCATTCAACACGTTGTATACCTATTATAAATGCATTAATTAAAGCTAATTTTGAACCAATTGTAGCAAGTGATGGTAACGCACTATTATTACTTCAAAAAGAGTTTCCATTTCTTAAAAGCTATGAACTTCCATCATATAATGTTAAGTACTCTAAAAGCGGTAAAAATTTAAAATTTAAGCTTCTTTTAAGTATTCCTTCCATTATTTCAGCAGTAAAAAGGGAAAAGAAGGCTGTAACTAAAATAGTTAAGGAAGAAGGAATTATTGGAATTATTTCTGATAATAGATTTGGGGTTTATAATGCTAAAATTCCATCAGTGTACTTAACGCATCAGTTAAATGTTTTATCAGGAAATACATCATTTATAACTTCAAAAGTTCATCAGAAGTTCATCAAAAAATTTACTGAATGTTGGGTGCCAGATGTATTAGGGAAATCTAATTTATCGGGTGATTTGGGACATATAAAAAACACTTCATTTAAAGTAAAGTATATTGGGAATTTGAGTCGTTTTCAACCAAAACAAATGGAAACGAAATATAACATAATGGTATTACTTTCTGGACCTGAACCGCAAAGGACTTTGTTAGAAGAAAAGCTATTTAACGAATTAAAAAATTATAAAGGGAAAGTACTTTTTGTTAGAGGCGTTTTAAATGAAATAGATAAAATTTCTGCGCCAGAAAACTTTAGAATTGTAAATTATATGCTTTCAAATGAGTTAGAAAAAGCGTTAAATGAAAGTGATTCTATTATTTCTAGATCGGGATACTCAACAATAATGGATTTAGCAGCGCTAGGTAAAAAAGCATTTTTCATTCCAACTCCTGGTCAATTTGAACAAGAATATCTAGCTAAATACTTGAGTGAAAAAAATGTTACACCTTTCATAAATCAAGGAGATTTCAGAAAAGATTGCTTAAATGATTTAGGGAAGTACTCAGGTCTTAATTTAATTAATACCAATTTAAATTTGAGCCTTTTCAAGCTTTTCAAGAGTGAATGAAAATTCACTTCCTTTTTGATATTCACTTTTTAAGAATATCTTTTGGTCGTGTGCCTCTATAATATGCTTAACAATAGAGAGCCCTAAACCTGAGCCACCTTGTTCTCTTGACCGGCTTTGATCTACCCTGTAAAAACGTTCAAAAAGACGCGCTTGATGTTCCTTTTTAATACCTTCCCCATTATCGAGAATTTTAATTATAATCTTGTTTTTTTTATGCTTTTTAATTGTGACACTTGTAGCTCCGTCTATTTTCCCATATTTAATTGAGTTAACCAATAAATTTGTGACAACTTGTTCAATTTTTTCAACATCACCAATAACCATAATTGGATATGGATATGGTTTGCTAAATCTCAATGAAATGTTTCTTTTTTTAGCTTTCATTTCTAACAACTCAAATACATCCTGAATTAATTCTACAATGTTAAATGGTTGTTTATTCAAACTTAAATCAGCTGCTTCTAATTTTGAAATTAAGTCTAAATCTTTCACAATTGAGATTAATCTTTCAACCCCTTTGTTAGCTCTACTTAAATATTTTGGACCAATTTTTTTGTCATTCATTGCTCCATCAGCCAGTGTTAATAAATACCCTTGAACTGTAAATAAAGGAGTTTTTAATTCATGAGATATATTACCCAAAAACTCTCTACGATAGCTTTCTCGTAAATTTAATTTTTTGATTTGTTGCTGTTTGTTTTCTGCAAACCTTTCAACTTCTCTAGAAAGAGTTGCTAAATCGGATGTGATAGATGTTTTATTAAAATCTGACTTATCTAAAAGAGATACACTTTCATATATTTTTTTTATTCTCTGATAAATGAATTTTTCAAGGCGGTATTGAGTAATAACAAAAGTGAATAAAAAAACAAGACTAATAAAAAGTAATAAGAAGCTATGTTTTAGTTGAATGTCTAATAAAAAATAGGCAGATAAAAACAATGCTATCGTTGCGAAAACGGTAATAAAAAGAGAAGAGAAAAAGGCAAATGAATATGTTTTTTTAATCTTCATCTATTACAAATTTATAACCAACACCCTTTACTGTTTTAAAGTTTGAATCCCCTATTTTCTCACGGAGTTTTCTAATATGAACATCTATAGTTCTTCCTCCTACAACCACTTCATTTCCCCATACAGCATCTAATATGTCGTCACGTTTAAATACTTTCCCAGGTTTTGAAGCCAGAAGAGAAAATAATTCAAATTCTTTTCTTGGTAACGATAATTTCTCGCCATTTTTTATAATAACATATTCGTCTTCATCAATTATTATGTCACCAACAGTAATTTGATTTGACGGTAAGTTGTTTGTGTTTTCAATTTCACTTACTCTTCTAAGTAAAGCTTTTATTTTACTTACTAATAGCTTTGGTTTTATCGGTTTTGTAATATAATCATCAGCTCCAACATTAAATCCTGCAACTTGAGAATAGTCTTCTCCACGAGCCGTAAAAAAAGTGATTAAGACATTTTCCAACTCTTTGGTTGCTCTAATTTTTTCGCAGGCTTCAATACCATCCATTTCAGGCATCATAATGTCTAAAAGTATTAAATGCGGTATTGTTTTTTTTGCAACAGCAATAGCTTCAATTCCATTTTTAGCTGTATAAATTTTATATCCTTCATTTTTTAAATTGTACCCTACAATTTCTAAAATATCCGGTTCATCATCAACAAGTAATATTTTAATATCTGAATTTTTCATATGATAATAAGTAAATACCTTCAAAAGTAAGGAATAATTGTGATTATGAAACTCAGCTCAAAAAGTAATTCAAATTATAACATTGTGCTAACCTTAACCTAACTTTATATTAATATTAGTTGAAGTGTAAAGAAATATGAATTTGTGAATCTTTGTTAGTTGAAAAATTTATTATATTTAGCTAAAATAAGTGCTATGAATTTAAAAATAAATTTTGAAAACATTCTGTTTTTAGATATTGAAACGGTACCTGAATTTGAAAATTTTTCTGATGTATCGGATGAGTTACAAGAGTTATTTGCATTAAAAACACAATATCAACGAAAAGAAGAATTTTCAGTAGAAGAATTTTATGATCGTGCTGGTATTTGGGCTGAATTTGGCAAGATTGTTTGTATTTCGGTTGGTTATTTCACTAAATTTAAATCGGATAATAGAAAGTTTCGTGTTACTTCTTTTATAGGAGATGAGGTTAAAATATTAGAAGATTTCAAAAATTTATTAAATTCTCATTATAATAAACCGGAACATGTTTTATGTGGCCATAACGGAAAAGAGTTCGACTTTCCTTTCATTGCCCGAAGAATGATTATTCATCAAATAGGATTGCCTGAAAAACTAAATATGTTTGGAAAAAAACCTTGGGAAATTCCGCATTTAGATACCATGGAATTATGGAAGTTTGGAGATTATAAACACTTTAGTTCATTAAAGTTATTAACGTCTATTTTAGGTATTCCTTCGCCAAAAGATGATATAAACGGGAGTGAAGTTGGTGCCGTATTTTATAAAGAAAAAAATATAGAGCGAATTGTTAAGTATTGTGAAAAAGACACAATTGCAGTAGCACAATTATTATTGCGTTTTAATAATGAACCAATACTTAAAGAGCTAAATATTGTTCATATTTAGCTCTTTAAATGTTTTGAAAAGGATAATCTTTTATACTAACTTCAATAAATAATAGGTTTTTTTACCACGTTGCAATAACACAAATTTATCAGCAATTAAGTCGGAAGTTGTGATTACGAAGTCTTCTTTAACTTTTTCTTTGTTTATAGAGATTGAGTTTTCTTTTAGAGCTCTTCTTACTTCTCCATTCGATTTTAAAAATCCTGTATCAGAAAAAGAAGCAACAATATCTAATCCGTTTTCAATAATAGAACGCTCAATTTCAGCTTGTGGTACGCCATCAAAAACATCTATAAATGTTTGCTCATCTAAAGATTTTAAATCTTCGGTAGTTGATTTTCCAAATAAAATATTCGAAGCTTTAATAGCGTTGTTGAAGGCATCAACACCGTGAGTCATAATTGTAACTTCCTCACCAATTTTCTTTTGAAGAATTCTTAAATGAGGAGCTTCTTTATGCTCTGCTATTAAAAGATCGATAGTTTCTTTATCTAAAAAAGTAAATATTTTTATATATTTTTCTGCATCTTCATCAGAAGAGTTTAGCCAATATTGGTAAAATTTATAAGGTGAAGTTCTATTTGCATCTAGCCAAACATTTCCTCCTGCGGTTTTTCCAAATTTAGAACCATCAGCTTTTGTAATTAACTTACAAGTTAATGCATATGCTTTACCTTGTGCTTTTCTTCTAATTAATTCTGTACCGGTTAAAATATTCCCCCATTGGTCCGATCCACCCATTTGAAGCATACAGTTTTTCTCCTTAAATAAATGGAAGAAGTCGTACCCTTGAAATAATTGATAAGTGAATTCAGTAAAGCTCATTCCTGTTTGAGAATCGGAATCTAAGCGTTTTTTAACCGAATCCTTAGCCATCATGTAGTTAACGGTAATGTGTTTTCCAACATCTCTTACGAATTCTATTAATGAAATTTCTTTCATCCAATCGTAATTATTAACCATTTCAGCTGAATTTTCAGAACTGCTTTTAAAATCTAGAAAACGAGCTAATTGCTCTTTTACTCCGGCAACATTTTTGTTTAAAGTTTCTTCATCTAATAAATTTCGTTCATCAGATTTGCCAGAAGGATCTCCAACCATTCCTGTTGCTCCACCAACTAATGCAATAGGGTTATGACCCGCTTTTTGAAAATGCATAAGTAAAATAATTGGAACCAAACTTCCAATATGAAGTGAGTCGGCTGTTGGGTCAAAGCCAATATAACCTGTAGTTTTATTTTTTAATAGATACTCTTCAGTTTCTGGCATAATATCGTGTAACATGCCTCTCCAACGTAGTTCTTCAACAAAATTCATTATCAAAATATTTAATTTTAGCAAAGATAAAATTTTACTTGTTAGATATTAGTTTTACCATTAGTTTTTTAAAATTTTAAGCATATTTAAACAAACATTTTTATATTTTCGTTATATGATTTTAGTAACAGGAGGAACTGGTTTAGTTGGAGCACATTTATTGTATCATCTTTCATTAAAAAATGATAGAGTAAAGGCAATTCACAGAAAAAATAGTGATAAACAGGCTGTGAAAAATGTATTTAGCTATTTTTCTAATGATTTTGAAAGTCTATTCAATAAAATTGAGTGGATTGAATCGGATATTACAGATGTTTTTCAATTGGAAACTGCTTTTGAAAATATTTCAGAGGTTTATCATTCAGCAGCTTTAGTTTCATTTAATTCTTCAGACTATCATGCTATGAGTAAAATTAATATTGAAGGCACTTCTAATATTGTAAATTTATGTATAGCGAAGCAAGTAAAAAAAATATGTTTTGTAAGCTCAATTGCAACGATTGATAAGTCTTCAAACACTAAAGATATAAATGAGGAAGATGAATGGAATATCGAAAAAAACAAGAGCGGATATGCAATCACAAAATATGGTGCCGAAATGGAAGTGTGGAGAGCATCTCAAGAAGGTGTTGATGTTGTAATTGTAAATCCCGGAGTAATTTTGGGTGCTGGTTTTTGGGGAAGTGGCTCCGGAAAAATTTTCTCTCAAATTTCTAAAGGTTTAAAATTTTATACAGAAGGAATTACAGGTTTTGTTGCAGTAAAAGATGTTGTAGAAGCAATGATACATTTAATGGAAGGAGAAATTAAAAACGAACGATTTATACTAGTTTCAGAAAATTTGAGTTACAAGGAAGTGTTTTATCAAATTTCGGATAATTTTGGTAAAAAAAAGCCATCAATAAAAGTAACAAAATACATGAGTGAAATTGGCTGGAGATTAGAAAAAATTAAATCGATTTTAACCAATAAGCCTCCAATTTTAACTAAACATACGGCAAAATCAATTCATAATAAGGAATTCTACTCTTCAAATAAAATAAAGGATTCATTGAATTTTGAATTTCAATCAATTTCAGAAACAATTAAGGATATTTGTAAATTGTACTTAAAGTAGTTTAATCAATTACTTAACATATGCACCTTTAGAGAGTCTTGTTCGATTCCTTTAAGAGAATCCTTTAATTTAGTTTTTTCAGCAGTTATTTTTTTTAATTCTTTAATACGGTTTTCAACTTTTGAAAGAATTTCATCGTAATCATCTATTGTTGAAATATAGTAGTAATTACTTTCTTTAAATCGAGTGCTATCAATTTGATATTTTTCAAAAACAAATGGGTAATAATTTACTTTACGTTTTTGCTGTAAATTTTTTACATTTTCTCCTCCAGAAGCTAATAGTAAATCCGTTAATAAATCAACCATTTGGTCTTTAGGAATCAAATTAGCTGGTTTTTCAATAATTGTATTACTCGTACAATTGAATAAAAAAGCAGCTATAAAAAGTATGTAAATAAATTTATTCATGAGTTCTATTAAACAGTAATCTTTTCCCTTTTATAGTATCATTAAAAATACCATTATTATAAATTAAATGCCCATTTATAAAAGTGTGTGTTATTTTTGAATAAAAAGTAGTTCCTTCAAAAGGAGACCAACCACATTTATATAAAATATTTGATTTATTTACAGTCCAAGGAGATGCAATATCAACTAAAACTAAATCGGCAAAATATCCTTTTTTAATAAATCCTCTTTTTTCAATATTGAAAATAATTGCTGGATTATGGCACATTTTTTCAACAATCTTTTCAATAGAAATTTTTCCTTGCTTAAAAGCTTTTAACATTGCAGGTAAAGCGTGCTGAACTAATGGCCCGCCGCTAGGTGCTTTTGTGTAAGGTTGTTGTTTTTCTTCTTTTGTGTGCGGTGCATGATCAGTAGCAATCACATCTATTCTGTCATCTAACAATGCTTTCCAAAGTCCTTCTTTATCTTGAGTAGTTTTAACAGCTGGATTCCATTTAATAAAAGTACCCTTTGTTGCGTAATCACTTTCATCAAACCATAAATGGTGTACACAAACTTCAGCAGTAATTTGTTTTTTTTCTAAAGAAGTTTTATTTGAAAACAGTTCAGTTTCTTTTGCAGTTGATAAATGAAATACATGTAAACGAGCTCCAGTTTTTTTAGCTAATTTAATTGCTTTTGAAGAAGAAATATAACAAGCTTCTTCACTTCTAATTTTAGGATGAAGTTCAATAGGAATGTTATCACCATATTCTTTTAAATAGGTTTCTAAGTTGTTTTTTATTGTTGCTTCATCTTCGCAGTGAACAGCAATAAGCATTTTAGTTGAAGAAAATATTTTTTCTAACACTTCCTCATTGTCAACTAACATATTTCCAGTTGAAGAACCTAAAAATAATTTTATACCCGCAACATTTTTCGGGTTTGTTTTTAATAATTCATCTAAATTATCATTTGTACCACCAAACATAAAGGAATAATTTGCATATGATGATTTTGATGCAATTTCAAATTTTTGCTCCAGTAATTCTTGCGTAGTTGCTTGAGGAACTGTATTTGGCATTTCAATAAAAGATGTAATTCCACCTGCTACGGCAGCTCTGCTTTCAGTTTCAATAGTTGCTTTATGTGTTAATCCAGGTTCACGAAAATGAACTTGATCATCAATAGCGCCTGGAAATAAAAATTTTCCTTCGGCATCAATAACTGTAGTGTTAGATGATTTTGAGCTGATAGATGAATCTATATCAATAATAAATTCTCCATCAATTAATACATCACCTTCAATTATCTTCCCTTCATTTACAATTTGAGCATTTTTAATAAGTGTAAGACTCATGTTCTTTTTCTTTTATTTAGTAGGTAATCCTTTTAATCTTAGCATAATAACCCCAAAAACAGCTTCGGAAATGATTGAAGTGCTCATTTTTGAGGTCCCTCTTTTTCGGTCGGTAAAGATAACAGAAACTTCCTTGTGTTTAAATTTTCTTTTCCAAGCCTTAAATTTCATTTCAATTTGAAATGCATATCCAACAAACTTAATTTTATTTAAATCTATATTTTCCAGTACCTTACGACGGTAACATACAAAGCCAGCCGTAGTATCATAAATTGGAATTTTAGTGATAACTTTAACATATATTGAAGCGAAATAAGATAAAAATAAGCGTTTGAAATCCCAGTTTACTACATTTATTTTGTTGTCTAAATATCGAGACCCTATGGAAAAATCTGCCCCATCTAATTCACAAGCGTTATATAATTTAATTAAATCATTTGGATTATGTGAAAAATCGGCATCCATTTCAATTACATAGTCATACTGTTTTTTTAATGCCCATTTAAATCCATGGATATATGCTGTTCCTAAACCGTTTTTTTCCTGTCTTATTTCTAAAAATAAATTCGTGAATTCATTTTGAAGTATTGTAACAATTGAAGCGGTTCCATCAGGAGAACTATCGTCAACAACTAATATGTCAAATTGTTTCTCTTGAGAAAAAACAGCCCTAATTATGGCTTCAATATTTTCTTTTTCATTGTAAGTAGGTATTATTACAAGCGTATTCGACATATATAAAAGTTATCTGGCAAAGATAAAACAAATTATTGCTAATTTTGTTTTTAAATAATAACTAACTGAATGTTTGAAGCAAAAGAAATATTTACAAAAAATAATGATTGGATCTTATTCATTTTTTTGTTTATACTTTTCCTTTTAGCAATAGTAAGATTATCATTTAAGGATAGATTGTTGCATACCAATACACTATTTATTCAAAAAAAATATTTAAAACAATATTTTAATAAAGAGAAAAATATTGTTTTAAATTTATTCCAAACAAGCCTCTTTATTATTCAAGTTTTATCGCTCTCATTGTTGTTTTATTTTGCTATAGATAATTTTAAGTTGAACCCTATATATATTGGGTTTAACGGATATTTGTATATTCTTTTAGGAATAACTTTGTATTTTTTATTTCGCCATTTAATCGGTATGTTTTTAGCAGAAGTATTTAGCTTAAAAAAATTTCATAAAAGAGTTTTATATGATAAAATGAGCTATTTTAACAACCTTTCTTTATGGATACTACCTTTTATAATTACCTACGCTTATATTGATATTTTTAAAGGAGGATTTTTTACGTTTATATTAGTTTTATTCTCAATATTATTAGTGTTTAGATACGTTTTATTTATCCTAAATAATAAAACCTTGCTTTATAATAACTTGTTTTATTTTATTTTGTACCTTTGCGCACTTGAAATAGCGCCATTAGTGATTCTATTCAAATTAACAATTTAAACAAAATTGAAGTTTATGAAAGTGAAAACAATTTTGGTTTCTCAACCACCTCCGAAAGCTGAAAATTCACCTTATTTAGAATTATGTGAAAAACAAAAGGTAAAAATTGATTTTGTTCCTTTTATTCATGTTGAAGGAGTGCAAGCAAAAGAAGTTAGAGCTCAAAAAATTGATTTAAGAAAATATACAGCAATTATTTTAACAAGTAGAAATGCTGTGGATCATTTTTTTAGAATAGCAGAAGAAATGCGTTTTGCTGTGCCTGATTCAATGAAATATTTTTGTGAGTCTGAAGCCGTTGCTTTTTATCTTCAAAAATACGTAGTATATCGAAAACGTAAAATTTATGTTGGAGAAAGAACTTTTCCTGAATTAGCGAAAATCATTAAAAAGTATAAAGATGAAAAGTTTTTATTACCATCATCAGATAAGTTAAAGGAGATTGTGCCAATTACTTTAAATGAACTTGAAGTTAACTGGGATAGAGGAATTTTTTATAAAACAGTTGTTAGTGATTTATCTAATTTAACAGATGTGTTTTATGATATTTTAGTTTTCTTTTCTCCTTCTGGAATAGATTCGTTATTTAAAAACTTTCCTGATTTTAAACAGAATAACACAAGAATAGCCGTATTTGGAAATTCAACAGTTAAGGCAGCTACAGAAGCTGGGTTAAAATGTAATATTGAAGCTCCAACTCCTGAAACTCCATCTATGACTATGGCTTTGGAAAAATATATTATCGAAGTAAATAAGAAGTAAATACTTTGATTTAAAAATAAAAAAAACCGAGTTAAACTCGGTTTTTTTATGCAAATAAGTTTGCGAAAATATCTTCAACTTTTGCAACTTTCACTACTTTAATGTTGTTAGAAGGTTTGCTTATTTTATTGAATTTGGAAATAAATATTTTTTGAAAACCGAGCTTTTCAGCTTCCAAAATTCTTTGCTCAACTCTATTTACTGGGCGAATTTCTCCAGCTAAACCAATTTCTGCTGCAAAACAAAAATCTTGTGGGATAGCTTCATCTTCATTAGATGATAAAATTGCACTAATTACTGCTAAATCTATTGCAGGATCATCCACTTTTATTCCTCCAGCAATGTTTAAAAACACATCTTTTGCGCCCAATCTAAATCCAGCTCGTTTTTCTAAAACAGCTAATAACATGTTCAGTCGTTTTGTATCGTAGCCGGTAGATGATCGTTGAGGTGTTCCATATACAGCCGTACTTACAAGTGCTTGAACTTCGATCATTAAAGGCCTCATACCCTCTAGTGTTGCTGCAATTGCAGTTCCACTTAAATTATCTTCTTTTTGAGAGATTAAAATTTCAGAAGGATTTTCAACTTCACGTAAACCTACGCTTTGCATTTCATAAATTCCAATTTCAGAAGTAGAGCCAAACCTGTTTTTATTTGCTCTTAATATTCTATATGTGTGGTTTCGATCGCCTTCAAATTGTAAAACAACATCTACCATATGTTCCAGTATTTTCGGCCCAGCAATATTACCATCTTTTGTAATATGTCCAATTAATAAAACTGGAGTTGCTGTTTCTTTTGCAAATTTTATAAGTTCGGCTGTGGTTTCTCTAATTTGAGAAATGGATCCAGGAGATGCTTCAATATATTCGGTGTGTAATGTTTGTATAGAATCAATTACAACAACTTCTGGTTGAACTTCCTCTATAGCTTTAAAAATATTTTGTGTATTTGTTTCGGTTAAAATTAAACAGTTGGTGTTTTTGTTTTGAAGACGTTCGGCTCGCATTTTTATTTGAGATTGGCTCTCTTCTCCCGACACGTACAATACTTTTTTTGATATTGCCAGTGCAATTTGTAGAAGCAAGGTGGATTTTCCAATCCCAGGTTCACCTCCTAATAGCAGCATTGATCCTTTTACTAAGCCACCTCCTAAAACTCTATTTAATTCGTTATTTTGAGTTGAAATTCTATCTTCTTTGTCTAATATGATTTCATTTATTTTTAAAGCCTTATTCGCTTTTTTATTAGTTGAAGATTGCTTCCAATTTCTTTTTTCATCTTTTTGCACAATTTCTTCAACAATGGTATTCCATTCGTTACATGAACCACATTGTCCTAACCATTTCGCATATTGAGTACCACAATTTTGACAAAAAAAGGTAGTTTTTGTTTTAGCCATTAAATTTTGATTTGAAAAGAGTAAATATACTAAGAAATACTAATTATTTTCTGTATTTATTATAAACCGGAATTAATAAAAAGGATAAACTTCCAAATAAAATAACCATAATAGTTTGAGCGGTCCACATTATCCATCCAAAAGCGCGAGCGGGATTCTCTTCAATTTGGTATAAAATAAGTGCGCTGGCAACAAATATTGGATAGCTTCCAAGACCTCCATTTGTTAAAGCCATACTTAATCCACCAACAACAAAACCAACAATTATTGCAGGAAAAGGAAGATTAGTTGTTTCAGGTAATGCAAATGTTACAACATAAAACATAAGAACATACATTGCCCAAATAAAAACGGTGTGGAAAAGAAATTTCCACTTTTTTTTCATTTTAAAAATACTTTTTACACCATCAAATAACCCTTTTATGAATTCAATAATTTTTTGAATAAAAGGGTGTGTAGATCTTTTAAAGTACTTATAAGTGAAAAAGCCTAGAACTGGCATTACAACAAAAATAAAGATTTTTGAATAAAGGCTGCTTTCTCCGCCATCTTTAAATAGGTAGCTACTAATTAAATCGGTTTGAAGGTAAAAGGCCAAAGCAATAATAGAAAAAAGCATAATTACATCTGCAACTCGTTCAGCAACAATTGTACCTATGGCTTTTTCAAAAGGGATTTTTTCATATTTTTTAATACTTGCAGCCCTTGCAAATTCTCCAGATCGAGGGATGAATAAATTAAAAAGGTAGGCAATTAAAACAGTCATAACACTGTTGGCAAATTTAGGTTTGTAGCCTAAAGGTTCTAATAAAAACTGCCAACGATATGCTCGCGAAAAATGGCTTAAAATACCAAAGAGCAACGACAGTGCTACCCACCAGTAATTTGCCGTTTCAAATGAGTTTTTAATAGATGAAATATCACTTGAAGTTAACTGTGAAAAAGAGTACCAAATTAAAAAAACTCCCAATGATATTGGGAGTGTAATTAAACTAATTTTTTTTATTTTTTTAACCAAACTAAGTTAATGAATTGTCGTTCTCATTTGGAAAAATAAGCGTTGGCTTAAATAATTTTGCTTTTTCAAATTCCATAATTCCATAAGAAATTATGATAACGATATCTCCTTTAGCTACTTTTCTAGCTGCAGGTCCGTTTAAGGTGATTTCGCCACTTTTACGTGGACCAGGAATTGCGTATGTTTCAAGGCGTTCTCCATTGTTAATATTTACAATTTGAACTTTTTCCCCTTGAATAATATTTGAAGCATCCATTAAATCTTCATCAATAGTGATACTACCAATGTATTGTAAATCGGCTCCTGTTACCTTAACTCTGTGAATTTTTGATTTTACTACTTCTATCTGCATGGTGCAAAAATAATAATTTTGTGTTAATCTCTTAGTTTTTACAAACTTATATTATCTATAAGTCTAATTTTCCCAGCAAAAACAGCAATAAATGCTCTAAATTTTTGCTTTTTATCTTTATTTTTTATCGTTTGAAGGGTATTTTCATCCGCAATTTCGAAATATTCTAATTCTAATTGTGACTGTTTTTTAAATTCTTTTTCTACCCATTCTACAACTTCTCTTGCATTTTTTGTGCCAAACTCTATTTTAGCTTGTTTAAGAGTTTGGTAAATAAATGGAGCTGTTGCTCTTTGTTTATTTGTCAGCCTTGTATTTCTAGAGCTCATGGCAAGACCATCATCCTCTCTAAAAATTTCACAGCCAACAATTTTAACAGGAATTTGATTTTTTTTAATCATTTTTCTGATAATTTGTAACTGTTGAAAATCTTTTTCTCCGAAATAAGAGGAGTTCGGTTTAATTATTTCAAACAATCTTTTTACAATGGTTCCAACACCATTAAAATGCCCATCTCTAAACTTTCCTTCCATTTGATGTTCTAAACCATCAAAATTAAAGGACTGAGATTGTATGTTGTTAGTGTATATTTCTTCAGCGGTAGGAGTGAAAACAATATCACAATTAACTGATTTTAATAGTGATAAGTCGGAATCTATAGTTTTTGGGTAATTTACTAAATCTTCTTGCTTGTCGAATTGAGTTGGATTTACAAAAATACTCACAACAACAATGTCGTTTTCTTTTTTAGCCAATTTAATTAGAGATAAATGACCCTTGTGTAAAGCTCCCATTGTTGGAACAAAACCAATGGTTGTTCCTTTCTTAAACGAGTTAATTTTTTGTTGAACAGTTTTTATTTTAGCAAAAACTAACATAATACATTTGTTAATAAACGTTAAAAGCGTGCAAACTTACATGTTTCAAGTTAAAATCTACATAAATTTTCGTAATTTTGCATAATCTTTAAAATAAAGTATCGGATTATGAAAGATAAAAAAGTATTGGTTGTATCTTCAGAAGTTGTTCCTTATTTGCCTGAAAATGAGTTATCAACTACTTCTTTTGAGGTAGCAAAAATGATTCATGGTAAAGGTGGCCAAACTAGAATTTTTATGCCTCGCTATGGTTTAATTAATGAAAGAAGACATCAATTACACGAAGTTATCCGTTTATCTGGGATGAATTTAGTGATTAATGACATGGATATGCCACTAATAATAAAAGTAGCATCAATTCCAAAAGAAAGAATGCAAGTTTATTTTATTGATAATGACGAATATTTTAAAAGAAAAGCGTTGTTTTCTGATGAAGAGGATAATTTATTTGCTGACAATGATGAAAGAGCAATATTTTTTGCAAAAGGAGTTGTTGAAACAGTTAAAAAATTAAATTGGTCGCCAGATATAATTCATGTTCATGGTTGGATGGCATCTCTATTGCCTTTGTATATTAAAGAATACTATAAAGACGATGCATTATTCGCTAACAGTAAAATTGTGACCTCATTATATAATAATGGATTTGAAGATACACTAAATAAAGATTTTGCTAAAAAAATCAAATTTGATAATATTGATGAGTCTAAAATTGAATCTTTATCAAATCCAAACTACACGAATATGTTAATTAATGCAATTGAAAATTCTGATGCTGTAATAAAAGCAAGTGAAGAACTTCCAATTGAATTATTAGACTATTTAAGCAAGAGTGAAAAACCTGTTTTAGATTATTTTCCAGTTGAAGAATTTGAAAATACCTATACAGAGTTCTACTTAACTCAAGTTTTATAATTTAATTCAAAAATCATAAATAAGTATATGACAACTAAAGTTGTAAGATCATTTAAATACCTTGTGTTGTTTTCCTTGGTATTTTTCTCAATTATTTCCTGTGAAAAACAAATTGAAAGTATAGGGGTTAATCTTGTAGACAATAATAATTTTAGTACCAACAAAGATATTTCAGAAGTTATTGCTACTACAATAAATGTTGAAAAAGTTCAGTCGAACGGACTTTCACAATATTTGTTAGGTTTAATTGGAGATGAAGAATTTGGAAGTTTAAAGGCTTCAATTGTGACTCAAATATTACCACCTGCTTTAGGAGATAATTACGCAAATAGTTTTGGTACCAATGTAGCTATAGATTCAGTAATTGTTAATATTCCTTATCAAATTACAAAGGAAGATAATTACAGTGATGGTAAACCAAAATTTTCTATTGACTCTGTTTTTGGTGACTCTAGTAAAGAATTTCAGCTAAGTATTTATGAATTAAAAACATTTTTAAATACACTTGATCCAATTGACCCAAGTAAAAATGCAGTATATTATTCAGACAAGGTATTCCAAAAAGGAGATACTCCTTTATACTCTGGGAATTTTAAGGTAAATCCAGATGATACAGTTTCATATGTTAAAAGATATTTGGCAGATGGAATAACAGTATTTGATAACGACACTATTAAGGAAAGTGATGTTAGACCTACCATTAAATTGCCTTTAGACGAAGCAATGATTAAACAATTATTTATTGACAATGCTTCAGGAACTGAGTTTTCAACTGCGGAAGCTTTTAGTCATTATTTTAGAGGATTATATATTGAAGCCTCTGAATTAACAACAGATAAAGCACATTTGATTTCGTTAGACATGACGAAGGCAAAAATGACTATTTATTATTCAAACGATGAGAACGAGGATGCAGATGAAGATTTAAATAATAATGAAACAACAGGAGAGCAAGGTGTAAGAATAAAGCACAGACATAATTTTTTATTTAGCACTCTTAAATCTAATGTATTAGAAAGAACTGATACAAACTCAAAACAAAGTGGTGCAGATAGACTATATGTGCAGGGAGCAGCTGGATCAATAGCTACTGTTGACTTATTTGTAGATGGACAACTAGAAATGTTACAAAACAAAGATTGGTTAATAAATGAAGCTAATTTAATTTTCTATGTTGATCAAAGTGCGGTAACAAATTTAATTCCTGAGCAGTTGTTTATATATAATTATGATGACAATGAGCAAATAAAAGATGTGCTTTCAGAAGGAATTAATGCTGTAGGTGGGTTTTTAGAGAAAGATGCAGATGGAAATTCTTATAGATATGTATTTAAAATCACAGATTATATTTCTGAATTGTTAAAATCCGCTGAACCTTTGGAAAATGTAAAGTTAGGAGTAAAAGTATTTAACCCTTCAGATTTACCAACGAATCCTGTTGATAAAAAAATAAAAGGGTATAATTGGAACCCAAAAGGAGTTGTACTTTATAATAATAATATAAGTGCAGGAGATAAAAGAGTGAAATTAGAAGTTTCTTATACTGAAATGAATAAATAATAAGGATTTATGTGTGGAATTACAGGTTATTTAGGTTTTAGAGAAGCATACCCAATTGTAATCAATGGATTACAGCGTTTGGAATATAGAGGGTATGATAGTGCTGGGATCGTTTTATCTGATGGTAATAATGTTGAGCTTTTTAAAACAAAAGGAAAAGTTTCTTCACTTAGAAAACTTGCAGAAAAAGGAAAAATTAAAGGGAATCTCGGATTGGGTCATACAAGGTGGGCTACTCATGGAGTTCCAAATAATGAAAATTCACATCCTCATTTTTCTAATTCAGGCAAAATAGCAATCGTTCATAATGGAATTATTGAAAATTATGATACCATTAAAAAAGAATTAATAACAAGAGGTTATACATTTAAAAGCGATACAGACACTGAGGTTTTAGTTAATTTAATTGAAGAAATTAAAACTAAAAATAATTGTAAACTTGGAAAAGCAGTACAATTGGCTTTAACAAATGTTGTAGGAGCTTATGCTATTGCTGTTTTTGATGTAGCTGTTCCAACTGAAATTATTGTTGCTCGTTTAGGAAGTCCTATTGCAATTGGTATTGGTGAAAACAACAGTGAATTTTTTGTAGCTTCTGATGCTTCACCATTTATTGAATATACCAAAGATGCTATTTATTTAGATGATGAAGAATTGGCAATTATTAAATTAGGGGGAGACATTAGAGTTAGAAAAATTCAGGATGATTCTGTTGTAGAACCAAATATTCAGCAATTAAAATTAAACTTAGAACAAATTGAAAAAGGTGGTTTTGACCATTTTATGTTGAAAGAAATTCATGAGCAGCCAAAGGCTATTATGGATACATATCGCGGTAGACTAATTGCGAGCAAAGGCAAAATTAAAATGGGTAGTGTTGATAATAATATTGGCAAATTTTTAAATGCCAACCGTATTATTATTGTTGCCTGCGGAACATCTTGGCATGCTGGTTTGGTAGCTGAATATTTATTTGAAGATTTAGCACGTATTCCTGTAGAAGTTGAGTATGCTTCAGAGTTTAGATATAGAAATCCAATTATTAATAAAAATGATGTTGTTATTGCAATTTCTCAATCGGGAGAAACTGCTGATACATTAGCTGCAATTAAACTTGCAAAATCTCAAGGAGCCTTTGTATTTGGAGTGTGTAATGTTGTTGGGTCTTCTATAGCTAGAGAAACAGATTCAGGAGCTTATACTCACGCTGGACCTGAAATAGGTGTAGCATCAACAAAAGCATTTACAACCCAAATTACAGTCCTTACTTTAATTGCTTTAAAACTTGGTAATTTAAAAGGGGAACTTTCAAATTCAAGGTTTAATACCTTAATTCATGAAATGACTTTAATACCTTCAAAAGTTGAAGAGTTATTAAAAATGAATACTAAAATTGAAGAGATTGCTGCTTTTATGAAGGATTCTCATAACAGTTTGTATTTAGGAAGAGGTTATAATTTTCCAGTAGCATTAGAAGGAGCCTTAAAATTAAAGGAAATATCTTACATTCATGCAGAGGGATATCCTGCTGCTGAAATGAAACACGGTCCTATTGCATTAATTGATGAACATATGCCAGTGGTAGTTATTGCAACAAAAAAAGGACATTATGAAAAAGTTGTAAGTAATATTCAAGAAATAAAATCTAGAAGTGGTAAAATTATTGCTGTTGTAACAAAAGGAGATACAATAGTTAAAGAAATGGCCGATTTTGTTATTGAAATTCCAGAGACGGAAGAAGCATTTACACCTTTATTAACTACAATTCCACTTCAACTTTTATCATACCATATTGCTGTAATGAGAAACTGTAATGTAGATCAACCAAGAAATTTAGCTAAATCTGTTACGGTGGAGTAAGCTTAACTAAATATATAATTAATAAAAAAAACCAGTTTAATACTGGTTTTTTTTATTCTATTAGGTCTTAAATCATTTTGATTATCTCCTTCATTTCTGCCCACCAATCCAATGGCTTCACCAATAAGAAATTAATATAAAAATTAACTACTAATGTGGCAATTTAAAAAGGATTGGGATATTAGACGTAAAAAGTTTAACTGAAATTGCTAACAGTACAACTCCAAATATTTTTCTAATAATATTAATTCCATTTTCACCAATAAATTTTTCAATTTTTGATGAAGTTTTAAGAACGGTATACATAAAAATTGTATTTATTACAATAGCAATTAAAATATTAACTGTTGAATATTCTGCGCGTAAAGAAAGTAAGGTTGTTAAACTACCAGGTCCTGCAATTAAAGGAAAGGCTAATGGAAATACTGAAATAGTTTTAGCAGTTGTTTTTTCTTCCTTATATAAGGATATACCTAAAATCATTTCTAAAGCAAGGAAAAAGAGAATAAAGGAACCTGCAACAGCAAAAGAATGAACATCTATTCCAATAAGGTTTAAAATACTTTTTCCTAAAAACAAAAATGAAATCATAATAATTCCTGCGACTAAAGAGGCTTTTTCCGACTGAATATGACCAAACCTTTGACGTAAATCAATGATTATTGGAATATTTCCAATCACATCAATTACCGCGAATAAAACCATCGTTGCTGTTAAAATTTCTTTAAAATTTAGTTCCATTTTATTAATTTTTTAAAAAGAGTGCAAAAATAGGTATTCATAATTTAATTTAATACAAAAGTAATGTAAAAAAATAGTTATTTTTGCAGCATGTTTCAATTAGGAAAAACCATAGTTTCAGAAGATGTTATAGAGAAGGATTTTGTCTGTAATTTGTCTGCCTGCAAAGGAAAGTGTTGTATAGATGGAGAAGCAGGAGCTCCATTAGAAGAAAGCGAACTTCAAATTTTACTAGATATTTACCCTAAAGTAAAGCCATTTTTACGTGAAGAAGGTATTAAAGCTATTGAGGATCAGGGATTGTTTATTACCACTGAAGGTGAATACGAAACCCCTTTAATTGATGGGAAAGATTGTGCCTATGTGATTTTTGATAAAAATAATACTGCTAAATGTGGAATTGAGGAGGCCTATAATCAAGGCGAAATTAAATGGAAGAAACCTATTTCCTGTCACTTATATCCGGTTCGTATTATGGAGTATAGTGAGTTTTCTGCAGTAAATTATCATAAGTGGCCTATTTGTGATGATGCATGTATTTTAGGAAAAGAACTTCAAGTACCAGTATACAAATTTGTAAAAGATGCCTTAATTAGGAAGTTTGGAAAAGATTGGTATTCTGAGCTTGAAAAAGTTGCAGAAACTTATAAATCATAGAATTTTTCTAAAAAAATTCAATTAATAATGAAATAATTAAAAAAAGAGCACAATTATTTGCGCTCTTTTTTTGTTTTGGCTTTTTAAGGAAAGACCAATAAAACCAACTTGTGAGGCTTTTTGTTAAAATATATTCAACTGAATAACAGTGCTTTAATAAATATTTTGAAAGTGAAAAAAGGTTTAAAATGTTAAAAACTTTGCATTAAATGTGAATAAGTAGCCCTTTTTTGTGTCTTATTTTTTACAATCTTTGTTTTTCTTGATTCGAGAGAACCTACTACTATAAAAACTTAAAAAATTCAGAGATAAGATGTCGTTTATTGAACCAATATTACAAGAAAATAAAGATAGATTTGTAATTTTCCCAATTCAACACCAGGATATTTGGGAATGGTATAAAAAACAAGAAGCGAGTATTTGGACGGCTGAAGAAATTGATTTGCATCAAGATGTTATTGATTGGGAAACTAAATTAACAGATGATGAACGATACTTCATTAAGCATATTCTCGCCTTTTTTGCTGCTTCAGATGGTATTGTAAATGAGAATTTGGCTGAAAACTTTGTTAGTGAAGTTCAATATTCCGAAGCAAAATTTTTTTATGGGTTTCAAATAATGATGGAAAATATTCATTCTGAAGTCTATTCATTATTAATTGATACTTATGTAAAGAATGAAGTTGAAAAAAATGAACTATTCCAAGCTATTGAGGTTTTTCCAGCAATTAAATTGAAAGCAGATTGGGCTTTGAAATGGATTGATAGTCCGAGTTTTGCTGAGCGTTTGATTGCATTTGCAGCTGTTGAAGGAATATTCTTTTCAGGAAGTTTTTGTTCTATTTTTTGGCTTAAAAAGAGGGGCTTATTGCCAGGTTTAACTTTTTCTAACGAATTAATTTCTCGAGATGAGGGACTGCACTGTGATTTTGCAGTTCATTTGCACAACAATCATATCGTTCAAAAAGTACCTAAAGCTAGAATTACTGAAATCATTGTAGACGCTCTAAACATTGAACGAAAGTTTATAACAGAGTCCTTACCTGTTAGTTTAATAGGAATGAACGCAAAATTAATGACTCAATATCTTGAGTTTGTTACAGATCGCTTGTTAAATGAATTTGGTTGTGATACCGTTTATAATGTTTCAAATCCATTTGATTTTATGGAAATGATTTCATTAGAAGGTAAAACAAACTTTTTTGAAAAACGAGTTTCAGAATACCAAAAAGCCGGAGTAAAAAACGGTACAGGGACTGGAAGTATTAGCTTTGATGCTGATTTCTAAAATACTATAGAACTATAAAGTATTATTCAAATACCAATGAATTATTCTTGTATTTGAACCAATCAAAATCTGATATGTTTTTGCATATATGATTTTTCATAAAAATTACTAACTAAAAAAACGAAGTATAACCAATGTTTGTATTAAAAAGAGACGGAAGAAATGAGCCTGTGATGTTCGATAAAATCACAGCCAGAGTTAGAAAAATGTGTTATGGTCTTAATAAACTTGTAGATCCTGTTAAGGTGGCAATGAGAGTTATTGAAGGATTATATGATGGAGTAACAACATCAGAACTGGACAATTTAGCTGCAGAAACTGCCGCTACTATGACTGTTCAACATCCTGATTATGCCCGTTTAGCTGCTAGAATTGCTGTTTCTAACTTACATAAAAATACAAAGAAATCGTTTTCTGAAGTTATGACGGATTTATACAATTATGTAAATCCGCGTACAGGAAAAAAAGCACCTCTTGTTTCCGATGAAGTTTATAAGGTAATTATGGATAATTCGGCAAAATTGGACTCTACTATTATATACAATAGAGATTTTGGTTACGATTATTTTGGTTTTAAAACATTGGAACGTTCTTATTTGTTAAAACTAAATGGTGAAATTGTTGAACGTCCTCAGCATATGTTAATGAGAGTGTCAATTGGTATTCACTTAGAAGATATTGATGAAGCTATTGAAACGTATGAGTTAATGTCTAAAAAAATATTTACGCACGCTACTCCAACATTATTTAATTCAGGTACTCCAAAACCACAAATGTCATCGTGTTTCCTATTACAAATTCAAGATGATAGTATTGATGGTATTTATGATACATTAAAGCAAACTGCAAAAATATCGCAATCTGCTGGAGGTATTGGTTTGTCAATTCATAATGTTCGTGCTACAGGTTCTTATATTAGAGGAACTAATGGCACATCAAATGGAATAGTACCAATGTTAAAAGTGTACAATGATACAGCTCGTTATGTAGATCAAGGAGGAGGAAAGCGTAAAGGTTCTTTTGCTATTTATATGGAACCTTGGCATGCCGATGTTTTTGAGTTTTTAGATTTACGTAAAAATACTGGTGCTGAAGAAATGCGAGCTAGAGATTTATTTTATGCTATGTGGATTCCAGATTTATTCATGAAACGTGTTGAAGAAAATGGAGATTGGACTTTAATGTGTCCAAATGAATGTCCTCATTTGTTTGATACGTATGGTGATGAGTTCGAAAACTTATATACAGGATATGAAAAAGTTGGGAAAGGTCGTAAAACTATTAAAGCACGTGATCTTTGGGAAAAGATTTTAGAAGCTCAAATAGAAACGGGTAATCCTTATATGTTATATAAAGATGCTGCTAATCGAAAATCAAACCAAAAGAATTTAGGTACAATACGTTCATCAAATTTATGTACTGAAATTATGGAATATACTGCAAAAGATGAGGTTGCTGTTTGTAATTTGGCATCTATTTCAATACCTATGTTTATTGAAGAAGATGAAAATGGTAATAAATTTTTCAACCATCAAAAGTTATTTAAAGTAACCAAAAAAATTACCCAAAATTTAGATACTGTAATAGACAGAAACTATTATCCGGTTAAAGAAGCGGAAAATTCAAATTTCCGTCACAGGCCAGTTGGACTTGGAATTCAAGGTTTGGCAGATGCTTTTATTTTGTTGCGAATGCCATTCACAAGTGATGAAGCAAAAAAATTAAATGAAGAAATTTTTGAAACTATTTATTTTGCAGCGGTAACTTCATCGATGGAAATGGCAAAAGTTAAGGAACCGTATTCAAGTTTTAAAGGTTCTCCAATGTCACTAGGTGAATTTCAATTTAATATGTGGGGTGTATCTGAAGATGATTTAAGTGGAAGATGGGATTGGAAAGCATTAAGAAAAAAAGTGATGAAAAATGGTGTTAGAAACTCATTGTTAGTTGCTCCAATGCCAACAGCATCAACTTCACAAATTTTAGGGAATAATGAAGCTTTTGAGCCATATACCTCAAATATTTACACAAGAAGAGTGTTAAGTGGAGAGTTTATTGTTGTGAATAAGCACTTACTAGAAGATTTAGTTGAATTAGGATTGTGGAATAATGAAATGAAAGAGGATATAATGCGCGCTAATGGCTCTGTTCAACATATCGATATTATCCCTCAAGAATTAAAGAATCTGTATAAAACAGTATGGGAAATGAGTATGAAAGACATTATTGATATGTCTCGTCAAAGAGGTTATTTTATCGATCAATCTCAATCATTAAACTTATTTATGCAGGATGCAAACTATTCGAAGTTAACATCTATGCATTTTTATGCCTGGAAAAGTGGGTTGAAAACAGGAATGTATTATTTAAGAACTAAAAGCGCTGTAAATGCTATTAAATTTACAGTTTCAAATAAAAAGAAAGTAGAAGACAACCCATTAACACCGGAAGAATTAAAGGAAATGTTAATCGCTTCACAAAGCAACCCTGATGATTGTGAAATGTGTGGTTCTTAAAATAAATAGGAGTAATTAACTGATTGTTAATATCTTTTGTTAGGAAATTAAAATTAAAGATGAATTAATCCTAAAAATTTTTAACCTTTGATAATAGATTATTATTTCTTTTAAATGGAATAAATTAGTCACCCCGTTATAAGAGTCTCAATTTGTTAAAAATTGAGACTCTTTTTTTTTAAATATTGATAGATTAATAAATTAACATTACAAAGTTGCTATAGGAAGTTCATAAATGATGAATTAGATTAAAGTTAATTGGTTTAACAATTATTTAGAAATATTGTGATATTATTTAAAAAAAAATCCCCAATCAATTAATTGATTGGGGATTTTAAATTTATTCAAAAATGTATTTATTTTTTTTGTGTTGAATATAATTCTAATAAATCCATAGTTGCTTTTATTAAGTCTTCTGTTTCTAACAAAATACTAAAATAAAGCGTTGTGTTTTTAGGACTAGATTCAGATGTTCTAGTACGCTCTACTTGTTTTTGAGCATATGAAGAGACATCATTTAACAACTCTTGCTTTTCTTCAATGATTGAAGCAATTTGATCAAATGAACGAGAATCAAAGATGACTCTGATTTTTCCAAGAAGGTGGTTCAATTTAGAATCTATTTCTTTTAATTCATTTGCTTGATTTTCTTTTAATCCTTTATGATTGTTATGAATGTGTTTATGACTTACTTTTGAAATAAAACCAACAGATTGTGCAATATCTTGTAAATCTCCAATTACATCAATATAAAATGTACTTGCGCTAACCGATGATTCATCTAAGTTTTTGATAAAGTAGAAAATATTATTTTGTAAATCTTCAATTTCAGATTCTAATTTTCCAACAGTATTTTTTGCTTTTTTAAGAGTTGGTAAATCTTGTTTTATTAAACCTTCAATAGTGTTTTCATTTATTTTACTAACTCTTTTTAGTACTTTAGAAATATTATCAGCACTCTCTTCAATAACTCCTTTTACAGATTTACTTTCAGCTCTGTTTAAACTATCCTCCGCTTTAAGTTCTTTCGATTTTTTAATATGACTTAATGAGTTTCTTACCAATAGTAAAACTGCAATAAGCAATAAAATAGCGATCATTGTTGGTCCACCTAAGAATATTAAATAAGCAGCAACTCCAGAAGCAACAAATGCACTAAGAGCAGTAAAGAACCAACCTCCAATTACATTTAATACTCCAGCAACTCTATAAACAGCGCTTTCACTTCCCCAAGCTCTATCTGCTAAAGAAGAACCCATTGCAACCATAAAGGTTACGTACGTTGTTGATAACGGCAATTTGTAAGATGTAGCTATTGAAATTAACACACCGGCAACCATAAGGTTCACTGCAGCACGCACTAAATCAAATGCAGGTAGTTCGTGTGTTTTTCCTTGAACTAATTCAATTACAGGCTTATCAAATTGTTTGTCTATTTTTTCTAATACAGGGTTAGGAATAATAGCATTGAAATATTTTGATAATAAAATAGAACCTCTTACTAAAACTCTTGATAAGAAATTTGGCTCAAAACGTTCTTTTGTATCACTTTGACTAGATAAATCGATAGATGTTTTAACAACAGATTTTGCTTTTGAAGAAAACCATAATGTAAGAACCATTATCATTCCTGCAATGAATAATAAAACTGTTGGAGTTGGAACCTTTGTTCCTAAAACATTCATAGCGAATTCAGTTGCTGGAACACCAGAACCTACCCAAGCCTCATATGATTGCCAAGCAGCGATTGGTACTCCAATAAAGTTTACTAAATCATTACCAGCAAAAGCCAATGCTAAAGCGAAAGTGCCTACTATAATAATAATTTTGTAAATATTTACTTTAAAGAAATTTATAAGAATATAAGCAAGCATTGACCAAATAACAAAACTCACTGCTACAATTCCCAAAACATATTTTTCTAAAAATTTATTTATTGTTAAACCTCCAATAAAGTCAAAGCTTTGTTTAGATATATCAGCTCCTTTAATACCCTTCATTAAAATAAAATAAACGATAGCTGTTAAAGCAACACCTCCAAAAAGAGCTCCAACCCAGTTTGCTTTTTTCTCAAAATTAAAAGAAAGTAATAAACGGGATATATATTGAACTAAAGCCCCAACAGAAAACGCGACTACCACAGAGAGGAGTATTCCAAAAATAATTTGGGTAGCTTTTGTTGTGTTAATGTAGTTTACAACTTCTGAAAAATTACCATTGTCTGCACCGATTTTAATTAAAGCAACCGCTACTGCAGCTCCTAATAATTCAAATACAATAGAAACAGTAGTAGATGTAGGCATTCCAAGAGTATTGAAAAAATCCAATAGTAAAATATCAGTAATCATTACAGCCATAAAAATGATCATAATATCACTAAACATAAACATTCCAGGATTAAAAATCCCTTTTCGCGCCACTTCCATCATTCCACTTGAAAATACTGCTCCACAAGCAATACCAAGACTGGCAACAATCATGATAGTTTTGAATGACACTGCTTTTGAACCGATAGCAGAATTTAAAAAGTTCACAGCATCATTGCTCACACCTACAACCAAATCAGCAATAGCTAAAATGGCAAGAGCAACAATCATTAATAAGTACAAATTATCCATAAATTGGTTTTTTTAATAATGCCGTAAAAGTAATAAGTTATTTTTTTTTATACTATTATAAATTACCATTTTATTAAGATTCTATTAACAATAATTCAAAAAAGTGAAGAATTGTGCTTAATCTAATATGCTTTTACGATTTATTAAAATATTTTTAAATCTTCGTGAATAATTCTAACAAATTTATTTTAGCTTTTAGTAAATCTTCCATCTCGAGTAAAATACTGAAATATAATGTTGTGTTTTTTGGACTAGATTCTGTTGTTCTAGTACGTTCAACTTGCTTCTGTGTATAAATTGTAACTTCAGAAAGTAAAATTTCAAGTTCCTCAATTAAGTAAGGTATTTGGTGAAATGCATTGTCATCAAAAAGGATTCTAGTTTTTTCAAAAGCATCATTTAATTTTAACTCAATTTCTTTCAATTCATTTCCTTGAGTTACTTTTAATCCTTTATGATTATTATAAATGTGCTTGTAACTTATTTTTGAGACGAAACCAATAGATTGAGCAATATCTTGTAGTGATTTAATTACATCTATATAAAAAGAACTTGCGCTTACAGATGATTCGTGTAAATTTTTGATAAAATAAAAAATATTGTTTTGTAAATCTTCTATTTCAGTTTCTAGTTTACCAACTGCGTTTTTTGATTTTTTTAGACCTTGTATATCTTGGTTAATAAGTCCGTTTATTGTGTTTTGATGAATTTTACCAGCCCTTTTCAAAACTTTTGAAATATTAACCGCACTTTCGTTAATAACACCATGAATTGAATCACTTTCTGTATTATTTAAACTATCTTCTTCTTCTTTCTTCTCTTTTGATTTTTTAATATAAATTAAAGAGTTTCGAGCGATTAACAATACAACTAAAATTAGCAAAACACTTATCATTATAGCACCACCAGAATAAATTAAATAGGCTACAGTTCCTGCCGCTAAAAAAGCTATAATTGCTGTAAAAAACCAACCAGCAATTACATTTAACACTCCTGCAACTCGGTAAACGGCACTTTCACTTCCCCAGGCCCTATCTGATAATGAAGATCCCATCGCCACCATAAAAGTTACATAAGTAGTTGAAAGAGGTAATTTATAAGATGTTGCAATAGATATTAATATACCAGCAACCATTAGGTTTACTGAAGCTCTAATTAAATCAAATGCCGGTAAGTCAATGTTTTTGGCATGTTCTATATGTGTTGAAGGTCTTTCAAATTGAGAATCAATTCTTTTTTGAAATGATATAGGTGTTATTGTTGAAAAGTAAAACCCTATTGCTTTGGTTCCTCTTACAAGGTTTCTTGATAAATAGTTCGGTTCAAATCGTTCTTTTGAAGCTCCTTCTCTAGATAAGTTTATCTCGGTTTGTGCAACGTATCTTGCTTTTTTAGAAAACCATAATGTTAAAACCATTACAATTCCTGAAATTAAAAGTAATAAAGATGGAGTAGCAACTTTTTCTCCTAATATTCCCATTGAGAATTCAGTTGCTGGTATTCCAGAAACAATCCATGCTTGATATGATTGCCAAGCTGCAATAGGTACTCCTATAAAATTAACCAAATCATTTCCTGCAAACGCTAGAGCTAATGCAAAAGTTCCAACAATAATGATTATTTTATAAATATTTACTTTAAAAAATGTGATAAAACTATATGATAAAAAAGACCAAAAAACTAAATTTATACTTATGATCTGTAAAGCATACAATTCTAAAAAATCCTTTATAGTCTTTCCTCCAATGATTTCAAAACTCTGTTTAGCATAGCTCGTTCCCCCAATACCTTTTAAAAGGATAAAATACATCATTGAAGTTAAAGCGATCCCCCCAAATATAGAACCTACCCAGCTTGCTTTCTTTTGATAGTTAAATGATAATAATAAACGAGAAATAAATTGTACGAATGCGCCAACGGAGAATGAAATAACCACCGAAAGTAAAATTCCAATAATAATTTGGGTTGCTTTAGAAGTGTTTATATAATTTGAAATTTCAGAAAATTGTCCATCGATTGCAGCGATTTTAATAAAGGCAATTACTACTGCTGCACCTAACAACTCAAAGACAATTGAAACTGTTGTAGATGTTGGCATTCCAATAGTATTAAAAAAATCTAGCAATAAAATATCAGTAATCATTACTGCCATAAAAATGATCATAAGATCACTGAACATAAACATTTCTGGATTGAATATACCCTTTCTCGCAACTTCCATCATACCACTCGAAAAAACGGCGCCAAGGGCAATTCCAATACTGGCAACAATCATTATTGTTTTTAAGGATACAGCTTTAGATCCTATTGCAGAGTTTAAAAAATTTACAGCATCATTACTTACGCCAACCACTAAATCGGCAATAGCTAATATAGCAAGAGCTATAATCATTAAAAAGTATATATTATCCATATTTTTTTTTGAAATTAATAAAACCTTAGTCAATTTGAAATTGAGATTATTTTATAACAATACGTTATGTTAATCCTTCAATTTTACATTTCTAAAATTTGTTTATACAAAGTACTTAGTTCAATGTTAAACTAAAGTTATGGGTATGTTATTTTAACTTTTATTTTTAATAAAACATAGTTTAAATATTTGTAATAAATATGGAATTGATATTAGCTTGGATAAATTTATGTAAAAGGGGGAAATTTAATTATTGAAGTGGATCTTGGTACTCCTTTAATATTTTATTAGTTACTTTAAGGTTCAAAAAGATTCTTTTTTTTGAAAATGGTTAAGTTGTAGAAATAAAAAAGAGCGTTTAACACGCTCTTTTTTATAAAAAATTATTTCTTCTTTTTTTTATGTTTTAAAACCTTAGCATCGATATAATAAATGATGCTTTCTGAAATGTTTTTAAGTAAATCACCTACCTTTTCATATTTTTTCATCACTAAAAGCGACATTAAATATTGTTCAATTTGTTCAGGGTTTTTAACAGCTTCTTCTGCAACAATATGAAATGCATTTGCATTTATCTTATTGATTATTTTATCCTTTTTAAGAACTTTTCGAGCAGCTTTAAGATTTTCTTCTGTATAAGAAGTAATCACATCTTTAAACATTCCATCCAAAGTTTCAAACATTTCATTAAACTCTAATTTTTTGATTAATTCTGGAGATAATGTTTTATTTAAATCTATGGTATGATTTGCAATATCAAATGCTTGATCTCCAATTCGCTCTAAATTGTAGTTTATTTTAAGTAAAGCCAAAGCAAACCTTAAATCTGTAGCAACTGGGTTAAATAAAGCAATAAAATTATCTGTATCTTTTTCTAATTTTAAATCAAGCGCATTAATTTTATTTTCTTTTAAAATAATTTCTTCTGCTAATTCAGAATCAGAATTCATATATGCTTCAAAAGATTGCTGAGTTTGTCTTTGACATAAACCTAACATTTCTTCACCTATTTGGTTTAAAGCAGCACGTTGTTCTTCAATATTTATCATAAATTTTATATTTTAACCAAACCTTCCTGTAATGTAATTTTCAGTTCGTTTATGTACTGGATTTGTAAATATCTTTTTAGTTTTATCAAATTCAATAAGTTCTCCCATATAAAAGAATGCTGTGTAATCACTAATTCTTGATGCTTGTTGCATATTATGGGTAACAATTATAATTGTATATTCCTCTTTTAGATTATAAATTAACTCCTCAATTTTTGAAGTTGAAATAGGATCTAATGCTGATGTAGGCTCATCCATTAATAAAATAGAAGGCTCAACAGCTAAAGTTCTTGCAATACATAAACGTTGTTGCTGACCTCCAGATAATGCTAAAGCAGATTTTTTTAATTTGTCTTTAACTTCATCCCATAAATCTGCTTGAATTAAAGCTTTTTGAACACGTTGCTCTATTAATTTTTTATCAGTAATTCCTTGAATTACCAATCCATAAGCTACATTATCAAAAATAGATTTTGGAAATGGATTTGGTTTTTGAAATACCATACCAACTTCTTTTCTAAGCTCTTCAACCAGTACGTTCTTTTTATAAATATTGGAATCATCAATTTTTATTTTACCTTCCATTTTAAACCCATCAACATAGTCATTCATTCTATTAAATAAACGTAAAAAAGTAGATTTACCACACCCAGAAGGACCTATAAAAGCCGTTACACTTTTTGGCTTAACATTCATGGAAATACCTTTTATTGCCTGAAAATCATCATAAAATACATTTACATTTTTAGCTTGTAATTTGTATTTCTCAGCAACTGGTACTTCTATTTTTGTTTCTGTAGTTTTGTCTGTCATAATATCACTCATTGTATTATTGCAATTTCTTTTGCCACTTATTTCTAAAATAAACAGCTATTCCATTCATTACAAATGTAATTATTAATAATATTAATATTGCTCCTGCTGCTGCAATTGCAAACCCTTCTTGTGGTCTTGTTGTCCAGTTAAAAATTTGCATTGGAAGCACTGAAAATGTATCAAAAATTGAGTGTGGCACAAAAGGAACATAGGCCATTGCACCAACAACAATTAACGGAGCTGTTTCACCAATAGCTCTTGACAGTGATAAAATAATTCCTGTTAAGATCCCTCCAAAAGAAGATGGTAATACTACATTTTGTATGGTTTGCCATTTTGAAGCACCTAAAGCAAAAGAGGCTTCTTTTAATGATTGTGGTACAGCTTTTATTGCTTCTCTAGTTGCCACAATTATAATTGGTAAAATTAAAAGTGAAAGAGTTAAACTTCCAGATAAAATACTTCCTCCAAAATCAAGAAAACGAACAAAAATACCGAGTCCTAAAAGTCCATATATAATGGAAGGAACTCCAGCTAAATTAGAAATGTTAATTTCTAGGATTGATGATAATTTAGACTTCTTTGCGTATTCTTCTAAGTAAATACCAGCTCCAACACCAACTGGAATAGCGAATATTACAGTTAATAACATTAAATCTAAAGTACCGATAATAGCAGTATAAATACCAGCTTGTTCAGGTTTTCTAGAAGGTAAGCTAGTTAAAAAGTCCCAGTTAATTCTTGTAAATCCAACTTTTAAGATATTATAAATTAAAATACCTAAAATTAATATACCAAGGAATGTAAATAACATACCCAAAACTTTAAAAGTTTGGTCTATATATTTATTTTTCTTTAAATTATTCATATTTTTCTTGGTATTTTTTCTTTATCCAAAAGCTAATACTATTTAAAGTAAAAGTAAATAAAAACAGTGTTAGCCCAGCTGCAAAAATAGTTTTGTATTCAATTGATCCTTGTGGCGCATCACCCATGCTCACTTGTACAATGTATGAAGTAATTGTTTGAACAGGTACTGTTGGGTCTAGTGTAAATTGAGCTTGTTGTCCAGCAGCAATAGCAACAATCATTGTTTCTCCAATAGCTCTTGATATTGCTAATATAATTGATACAATTATTCCAGATGATGCCGCAGGAACCATCACTTTAAAAGCTGTTTGAAATCTAGTAGAACCCATTCCAAAAGCTGCTAGTTTTAATGATTTTGGCACTGCATATAATGCATCTTCACTAAGAGAAGAAATAAAAGGAATAATCATAATTCCCATTACAATTCCGGCAGATAATGAATTAAAAGTTTCTAAATCTGGGTATATAGTTTGTAAAAATGGTGTAACAATAGTTAAAGCGAAAAAACCATATACTACGGTAGGAATAGCAGCTAAAATTTCAAGAAACGGTTTTAACGTTTTTCTGAAATTTTTAGGAGCATACATATTCAGGTAAATGGCAATAGTTAACCCAATTGGAAGTGCTACCGCTATTGCAATTGCGGCTGTTAAAAAAGTTCCAGAAACAAGTGCTAAAATACCAAAATGCTTTTCACTAAATAATGGTGTCCATTGAGTGTCGGTGAAAAATTCAAAAACCGAAACATTTTCAAAAAAGGAAATACTTTCAAATAGTAATACAGCAATAATACCAATTGTTGTAAAAATGGTAATTGAAGCACAAAGCTTTAAAAATATTTCAATTATTTTTTCTTTATATTTCATAAAAGTCAAATGCCGATAAGATAATCTTATCGGCAAATATAAATTTTTAATCTTATTTAATTATTATTTTGCTAAATGCTGCTATTTGTTCATCATATCCACTTTGTGGCATTGGAACATATCCAACCTCTTTGCTTAATTGAGGTGCATTAGCTAAATAAAAATTGATAAATTTTTGAACTTCAGGGCGTTGAGCCGATTTTTTATTTACAAAAATAAATAATGATCTTGATAACGGAGCATATTCATTAGAAGCAACAGTTTCAATACTTGGTAAAACAGCACCTGAACCGTTGTCAATACTTACAACTCCAAGTTTTTCTTTATTTTCTTCGTAATATGACAATCCAAAATAACCTAAAGCGTTTACATCTTTTTCAATTCCTTGAACGGCAACATTATAATCTGAAACCGCATTGAAATCAGTTCTACTTGCTCCAGATTCACCCATAATAACCTCTGTAAAGAAATCGTATGTTCCGTGTGATGTGTTTGGTCCGTATAAATGAATTTCTTCATTTGGCCATTCAGCTCTAATATCACTCCATTTTTTTACACTACTATTTGGTTCCCAAAGTTTTTTAAGTTCTTCAGTAGTCATAGTCTTGGCCCAAGTATTTTTTTTATTTACAACTACAGAAATTCCGTCAAGAGCAACAGTTAATTGAATATATTCAATCCCATTTTCTTTACAAAGTTCAATCTCTTTTTCTTTAATTTCTCTAGAAGCATTACTAATATCTGTAACTCCAGTTCCAAATTTTTTGAATCCACCACCAGTACCAGACGCACCTACGGTAACTTTTACTTTAGGCTCAACACTTAAAAACTCTTCTGAAACTGCCTCAGAAACTGGGAAAACAGTTCCTGACCCATCAATTGATATTGTTCCAGTTAATCTAGCTACTTTTTCTTTTTTCTCACCACAAGCTATTAATACCAATAGTAAGGACATTATGATTGTTAGTTTCTTCATTTTTTAATTATTATGATTTATTACACAAAGAAACAAATCAAAGTTTAAATAATAGTTAAGTTAAAATGAATAATATGTTATCCTAATGTTATTAGAATGCCATTTATTCAAAGATATTTTAAACCAAAAAAGAGAGTTTTAAGCTCTCTTTTTTGATTAATTATAGTGTTTAATTATTAAAAGTGAATATCAAATTGCACTCTATACATAATTTTGTTGTTGCTATTTGCAACATCTAAAACACTGATATCAGATTGAATTTTTAATTTATGTCCAACAATATATTTAGAAACACCTAAAGTGTATTGGCTTTCTATATCTTTACCCGTAACAATCTTGTCTAATTCAACATTAGTATATCGACCAGAAACTTCCCAGTCATTATTAAATAAATAACCAGTTTGTAGATTTAAACCTTTACCAACTTGTACCTCATCTCCTGTAAGAGTTCCGTCTGAGTTTTTTGCAAAAGGATCCTGAGCGTCTCTATCAGCATATTCAGCCATAAATGAAAATCCATCATATTTAAACATAGCATCAACAAACAAAGTGTTAATATTAGTTTGGTAAAATCCAATGTCATTTTTCATGTACGACCCTTGATTACTTCTATTTTTAACTGCATTATTGTTATGATCATAAGATACACCCAAAGCAAGTTTTGGTGTTTGTTCTCTTTTTAAATCACTACCTGAATAATCGCCACCACTTGTGAAATTTCCAAATGGCAAGAACTCTACACGACCAGTATACTGATGTCCTCCAATATTTCCACTTGTAATATTTCTTCCTTCACCCTGTGCAATTGAAAAAATTTCTTTTACAACAAAATTATCTGATAAGTTAAAGTGATGTCTTAATTGTATACCCAAATCACGATCAATATTAAAACGACTGTTTAATAAAGAACGATCTACTTGCTGCATGTTTCCTGAAGATATTACACGCTCTCTGTTACCTGGTAATTTTGTTTGTCCAAACCATAACTCTAAATTTTTCGCAAAATTATATTTAATTACAGCGTCTAAAATATATAATGGGGCATTACTGGTAAATTCAGAAGCTCCTGAAATATCGCGATTAGAAAGTCCCAATTCTAACTTATATTCAAGTTTAGGAGAAAAAGCATAACCTCCAAATTTTAAACGAGCGCGTCTTACCAAAAAGTTAGACTCACCGCTTTCACCTTCTTGAAAATTTGCAATTGCTAAAAATTGCATTCGAGCAGCAACATTCATCGTCCAAGTACTATCTTGTCCAACTAAATTTAAGAGACCTTTTCCAAATTTCGGCGCATTTGTTTCTTGAGCAATTGTCAATAATGAAAAAGAGATTAATAATACTGTAAGTGATGATTTAAGTTTCATAAAATTATTATTTGTTTTTTTGTCATTGCAAATAACCAACACCTATGTTAACTTAATGTTTCCTTATGATTAATTTTTAGTCAAAAATAACGACAGACTATATTAATTTGTTAATTGTAAAATGGGCTTTATGTTTAAGTCATATATAATTTAAATTGGACATGACTTTTTTGAATTGATATTAAAGTGTTAAACGATTTTTTTAAAAGATTAACATTTTAATATTGATTTAATTTTATATTTGCATTTCAGAAAACTTTTAGAAATGTTAAAAAAAGCAGTATCTATCTTTTTTACAGTATTATTTTTAGGCATCATTTCGGCGCCTTCAATTATTGTTTCCATAGATGACTCAATAGATATTTCTATACTATACAGTATTTCAGAGGAAGAAGAGGAAACTAATAACTTAAAATTAGTGATGTTTGAATTAGATGAAGACACTGATTCTTACTCAGTAACTTTAAAAAATCAAAAGTTAGGATGTCAATTCAAAAAACACCCTAAGCCACACCTCAATTTAATATCTCCGCCTCCCGAATTCAGCATAGGATAATATATATTTATCGGTTAAATAAAACCATAAATTAAGCCTATCAATACTTTTAGTTTCAATAGCTAAATATTACAACTCGTTTTTAAATTTTGAAAAAATGATATTTCAAGGGAATATTCATTATTTTTATTGGGTTGTCTATATGTTTACTTGTTGTGTTGATAAAAGAGCAATTTTTTAGGATTAATTTTGCACAAACCATATAGAAAGAGTTAGATAAATTACCATTAACTTGGTATTAAAAATAAAATATAATGAAAGCGCATACAAAAGAAACTCAAGCAACGATGACTCCAGAGAAGTCATTACAATTTTTAAAAGAAGGAAATATTAGATTTCAAAACAATTTAAAAGCTAATAGAAACTTATTAGAGCAAGTTAATGATACCAGCGAGGGTCAATTCCCTTTCGCTACAATTTTGAGTTGTATAGATTCAAGGGTATCTGCTGAATTGGTTTTTGATCAAGGATTAGGCGATATTTTTAGCGTTCGTATTGCAGGAAATTTTGTCAATGAAGATATTTTAGGGAGTATGGAGTTCGCTTGCAAACTTGCAGGAACTGAATTAATAGTTGTTTTAGGTCACACAAGTTGTGGAGCTATTAAAGGAGCTTGCGATGATGCCAAATTAGGTAACTTAACTAATATGTTAGCAAAAATAAAACCAGCAGTTGGAGCAATTAAAGAACCGAAAGACCCTAATTTACGCAACTCTAAAAACATTGAATTTGTTGATAATGTTGCAACTAAAAATGTACAACTTACTATAGACAGAATCTTAAAAGAAAGCTCTGTTCTCGCAGAAATGCAAAACAAGGGAGAAATAAAAATTGTTGGAGCTATGTATGATATTAATACAGGAGCTGTTGATTTTTTTGAATAAGATTTAAATTAAGAACTAAAAAAATTAAATACATGAAAAATTTATTTTCAAATATTAAAGGTGATGCTTTTGGAGGTGTCACAGCAGGAATTGTTGCATTGCCATTAGCATTGGCTTTTGGTGTGTCCTCGGGATTAGGACCAAGCGCAGGATTATATGGAGCTATTTTTATAAGCTTCTTTGCTGCTTTGTTAGGTGGTACTAACACTCAAATTTCAGGTCCAACAGCACCAATGACTGCCGTTAGTATGGTTGTTATTGCAGGTATTATTGCGGTAAATGATGGTGATGTATCAAAAGCACTTCCAATTATTCTAACTGTTTTTTTACTTGGAGGATTATTTCAAGTTGGTTTAGGTGTATTAGGTCTTGGTAAATATATTAAGTATATACCTTACCCTGTTGTGTCTGGTTTTATGACTGCCATTGGTGTTATTATTTTAGTAACTCAAATTCTTCCAGCTATTGGGTATTATCCAAAAGAAGACATGCCTTATGTTGAATCATTTAAACCTCAAGCTGAAGAAATTATTTTAGAAAACATTTTAAAGGAAGAAGCTGGAGAAGGAATATTAGTATTAGAAAATTTTACTGAAACGGTTGTCAGAGCTGGCAATACAACTCAAGAAGACATTCTAAAAGAGTCTAAAACACTTGCTGCAAATGACGCTTCTGGTGTTTTAGGAACCCTTAAAGTTTTACCACAAGCTTTAAGAAATATAATTTGGCTAGAGTTTATCTTGGCTTTGGCTACAATTTTTATTATTTATGGATTTAAACGAATTACTACTGCAATTCCAAGCACACTTGTAGCCTTATTAGTAGTATCTGGTGTTGCTTTTGCTTTTAATTTAGATTATAGACCTATTGAAGAAATTCCTTCAGGATTACCTATTCCTAATTTTGGAATTTTTACAGAGTTTAGTTTTAGTAATATTTCACCATACCTTTTAGCAGCATTAACATTAGCACTTTTAGGCTCGATAGATTCATTATTAACTAGTGTGGTTGCTGATAATATGACCAAAACAAAACATCAACCCAATAAAGAACTTATTGGACAAGGTATAGGTAATAGTATTGCGGCTATTTTCGGAGGGATTCCTGGAGCAGGTGCTACTATTAGAACGGTAGTTAATATTAAATCTGGTGGTAAAACAAAGCTTTCTGGAATGATAGCTGGTGTTATGTTGTTGATTATTTTATTGGCTTTAGGTCCCGTGGCTTCAAAAATTCCTGCCGCTGTTTTAGCTGGAATTTTAATTACAGTTGGGATTGGAGTTATGGATTATAAAGGATTAAAAGCGATACCAAGTTTACCTAGAGACATGAAAATTGGGCCTCTAAAAGTGAGTTCAGAAGTTATTATTATGCTTGTGGTTTTAGTGCTTTCTAGCATTTGGAATTTAGTTTATGCTGTTGGAATTGGTATGATAATCGCCTCTTTAATGTTTATGAAAAAAATTGGAGATCTTACTGCGGAGCGATCTGATGTAAAATCACTTAAAGAAGAAGCTTGGAAAGATGAAATTGATTTTCCTGAAAATCTTAAAGAAGAAGTTTTTATAAAACATCTTAAAGGGCCATTGTTTTTTGGATCAACAAGCGATTTTCAAGCATTAGCAAAACAGATACCAGAAACTGCGTCAACAGTAATTATGAGGTTAGGCCGTATGCAATATATGGATCAGTCTGGTTTATATGCTATGGAAGATATGTTACAGGATCTGAAAAAAAATAATGTAGAAGTTTTATTTGTGGGGCTACTAGAACAACCAAGATATATGATGGAACGTATTGATATTATTCCTGATTTTATACCAGAAGAACATATTTTTGACACCTTTAAGAAATGTGTAAAATGGATTAAGAAAAATGTAAAAAATGAATATTGATTAATTTATCATTAATATTTTTTAGATAATTCTTCTAATGCCCTTAAAATAAAGACCACCAAAATTTGGTGGTCTTTTCATTTCAATAATATTGTTGTTTTGCGTAACAGCATTTTCTCAAGAGCAAAAAGTAGAATATAAAAAAGTAGATAATGAATTAGTTATGGCTACATATTATTTTGCTGATAATAGTGAAGTAATAGAACGTGAAGGTTTTTTTAATAAAGATGGCAAGTTACATGGTACCTGGATTAGTTACGATGTACAGGGAAATAAAACAGCCATCGCAAATTATAAAAATGGCTTAAAAAATGGTGTTTGGACTTATTTCAAAAACAATAAAATAAGCCTAGTGACATATGAAAAAAACAAAATTACTAATGTTGAAGAAAAAGCATTAGCAATTAATTAACCCCAAGAATTAATATTATATAGAAAAATAATTCTCTTATTCAAATCTAGACCAACCAGAAGCCCAATCAGTTACAGAAGCTCCGTTTCCAGCTCCAGTAGCAGTTGTTAATTCAGTTATAAAACTAGTGCTTCCTTTAAAATCATCTGAAATAATTTTAAAGCCATCTACATTATTAATAAACTGAATATTTGTCATTGTTAAATTACCAGCTCCAAGTCTTGCAATTGCAGCAGCATCGGAACTTTTAACTTTAACGCCTAAATTTACACTATCAACATTAAAATTGTCTATTGAAAAATTCCCTCCTCCTTCTGTAACTGGCCCAACAACTGTTATATTTTTAAGAGTGCTTTGGTTACCGGTGTTGCATTACCATTATCACCATTATTAGACCCTTCTACACCAGCTTATGCAGCTCCAGAAATATACCAATTTTCACCAGTTCCAGACCAACCATAAGTAAAATCGATTCCATCATCTTGACTGTTAGTTGAAACTAAGTACTTACACAGTTCCCTTATTATCAAAATCCGAAACAAGAGAACCTATTTTTAACGATTGACTAAAAATTGTTGTACTTAAAAAAAGAAAAAAACTAGAATTATAACCTCATTTAGAACGTAATAGAATATGTGTAAATAAACTATTTTAATATTAAGTAAAGGTTAATTATAAATTAACTAATCCTATTTTAAATGTTAAATTTCAATAATCTTAGAAGCCCTTAGAATATAAATTATTAAGTATATTGCATCAAATTATAAAAAAGAAGTATGAATTGGAATCAATTGTTATCTCTAAAGAGATCTGGTGATACACAAAAAAGATTACGAAATAAACAAGACGAAACTCGCTTAGGTTTTGAAGTAGATTATGATCGTATTATTTTTTCTGATTCATTTAGAAGTTTACAAGATAAAACTCAAGTAGTTCCACTTTCCAAAACAGATTTTGTGCATACACGACTAACTCATAGCTTAGAAGTAAGTGTTGTTGCACGTTCTTTAGGAAGAATAGTGGGTGAGCAGGTTATTAAGAGACATCCTAGTTTGGTTGAAGAAGGATATAAAATGAACGATTTTGGTGCTATTGTAGCAACTGCAGCTTTAGGACACGATATTGGGAATCCTCCTTTTGGTCACAGCGGAGAAAAAGCAATTGGTGAGTATTTTAAAAATGGAAACGGGTATAAGTATAAAGATCAATTAACTGCTAAGGAATGGCAAGACATTGTTGATTTTGAAGGAAATGCAAATGGGTTTAAAATTTTAAATGAAAGTAAAGAAGGAAGCGAAGGCGGTTTACGTTTGTCATTTGCAACATTAGGTGCTTTCATGAAATACCCGAAAGAATCTCTACCAAAAAAGCCTACTTCACATATTGCAGATAAAAAATATGGTGTTTTTCAATCAGATATTTCATTTTTTAAAGAAGTTGCTAATGAACTAGGACTTATTTCAACAGGTAAGAATGGGAATTTAGCATATAAAAGACATCCATTAGCGTATTTGGTTGAAGCTGCAGATGATATTTGTTATACAATTATTGATTTTGAAGACGGGATAAATTTAGGCTTAATTGAAGAAGAATTTGCACTTGAATATTTAATAAAATTGGTAAAAGACACGATTGATTCAAAAAAGTATTATCATTTAAAGCATAAAAAAGATAGATTAAGTTATTTACGAGCTTTGGCAATTGGGACATTAATAACCGAAGCGTCAAATGTGTTTTTAGCTAATGAAGAAGCTATTTTGAAAGGGGAATACCCGCATTCTTTATTGGATAAATGTAAATATGAGGCTCAAATTAATGACATTATTAAGATTAGTGTCGAAAAAATTTATCGAAGTCGTGAAGTGATCGAGAAAGAATTAGTTGGTTATAATGTAATAGGGAAATTATTAGATGTTTTTATAAATGCTACAATGAATAGTTATGAAAACTCCTTAACAAATTACGATAAATTAATAATTAATTTATTGCCAGAAAGCTTGCAAGAACCTAAAGAAACAATGTATTTAAGAATATTAACTATTTGTGGTTTTGTTGCAAGTTTAACGGATGGTTTTGCTTTGCAGTTGTATAAAAAACTAAACGGGTAGTGTTGTTTTATATTAAAAACTATATAAAAAGCCAACTCCTAAAACCTGTTTCACTTGTATTTTTGGACCAGAAAGTTCGAATGTTCCGTCATTGTTTGTGTCTTTTTTACTTTTAATATCATCGTCAAAAAGAAAATGAGAACCAACATTGGCGCTTACATATTTATTGATGGTTAAATCGAAATTAATTTCCCAGTCAACATCTATATTTCCATAATTATTTACATAATCGGAATATAATATTAGTTTATTGGCCATTTCAATATTATTCATCACTTCAGTTTTCCATTCTCCAGTGGCAAGCATTCCAAATTCAATTTTTTTATTTTCTCCTTTTGAAATTAAATTACCAGCATCATCATAAACCGCACTCGTTACACCAAAAGCACCTTCATTTGCTAAGTTTTTATCAAAAACGAACGTCGTTTTATTAGTAATAGGAGATAGGTATAGTTTAAAATTATTGCCTTTATCTGCATATTCCGATCCAACTCCTAAAAATATATATGCAGGAGCAAAAAGTCTTGAAATTGGTTTATCAGTATTTGGGTACTTATAACCGTTTGTATATTGTGTTTTAAAGTTAAATTTTGCTGAATAATACCAATTGGATTTAATATTTTTTCGATAACCGAAAGTTGAGTTTATTTCAAACAAGTCTTCAGTTTTTCTCAACTCTCTTTCTTGTTCTTTATTTAAACCATAATTACTTTTTAACTCATTAAACCAGGTTAGGTGGTTGTTTTTGTAATTTTTTGTTAATTTAATTTTTAAAATTCCCGCTATTGAATTATTTCCTCCGGCACTCCAGTTCACAAATGAATTTTGAGTAAATAATAGATTCATTTTATTATTAATTGTCCAATGACTAATTGAGTCCGGTTTAATTGATAAAGAATCGTTTAAGTAAAAAGCTTTTGAAGTTGTAGTAATAAAAAGTAATGTAATAACTAATAATTTAAATTTCATTTTTTAAAATTTTGATAAAAAAGAGTAACGGTAAAGAATTATATTTATTATACCAATTTTCTTATAAATTAATGATTTATTAAGGCTTCTATTAGTGTTTCTTTTGAAAGATGGATATCATTGAATAACTCTGTCATTTTTCCATGTTCAATAAAATTATCTGGCACTCCCAATTGTTTGATTGTTGTGTTATTGTAATTATTTTTAGCTGCAAACTCTAAAATTGCACTTCCAAATCCACCAATAATTGTGCCATCTTCAACCGTAACTATTTTATTATGTTTTTTAAATATGTAGTGTAGTAAATCTTCATCTAACGGCTTCACAAAACGCATGCTATAATGCGAAAAATTATATGAATGCAATTCATTTTGAATCTCGATGATTGTGTTTCCAATTGTCCCTATACTTAAAACTGCAATTTCTTTTCCTTCAGAAATACATTCACCTTTTCCAATTTCAATTTTTTGAAAAGGTTGTTGCCAGTCAATTATTGAACCTCTACCTCTTGGGTAACGTATAGCCATAGGAAAATTTATTCCTAATTGAGCAGTGTACAATATATTTCTTAATTCAATTTCGTTTAAAGGAGCAAAAATTACCAAGTTTGGGATGCAACGTAAATAAGCAATATCAAATACACCATGATGTGTCGCACCATCTTCACCAACAATTCCTGCTCTATCAACACAAAAAATAACAGGGAGATTTTGTAAGGCTACATCATGAATAATTTGATCGTATGCACGTTGCAAAAATGTTGAATAAATTGTGCAATATGGTATTAATCCTTGTGTAGCCATTCCAGCAGCTAATGTTACTGCATGTTGTTCGGCAATTCCAACATCAAAAGCTCGCTCTGGTATTTCATCGAGCATTAATTTTAAGGAGCTTCCAGTAGGCATTGCTGGTGTAATTCCAACGATATTTTTATTGTTTTTAGCAAGCTCTAAAACGGTTTTACCAAATACATCTTGAAATTTCGGAGGAAGAATTTCACTAGTTTGAGCTACTAAATCTCCAGTAATTTTATCGAATTTACCAGGTGCATGGTATTTTACTTGATCCTGTTCGGCTTTCTTTAATCCTTTGCCTTTTGTAGTAATTATATGTAAAAACTTAGGTCCTTTAATGGATTTTAATCGTTCCAACTCTGTAATAACATCTTCAATATTGTGGCCGTCAATTGGTCCAGAATAATTAAAGTTTAAAGCCTCAATAATATTGTTCTTTCTTACTTTTTTACCTGCTCTAACATTTGTAAAATAATTTTTTAAAGCACCAACACTTGGGTCTATTCCCATAGCATTGTCATTTAAAATTATTAATAAATTAGCATCTGTTACACCTGCATGATTCAATCCTTCAAAGGCCATTCCGCTTGCTATAGAGGCATCTCCAATAACTGCAATGTGGTGTTTTTTGGTATTACCTTTAATTTTTGAAGCAATTGCCATTCCTAATGCAGCTGAAATAGAAGTAGAAGAATGCCCTGTGCCAAAAGCATCATAATTACTTTCAGATCTTTTTGGGAATCCCGAAACTCCTCCAAACTGTCTGTTCGTATAAAAAATATCTCTTCGTTCAGTTAAAATTTTATGTCCGTAGGCTTGGTGACCAACATCCCAGATTAATAAATCATTTGGGGTATCAAAAACATAGTGTAATGCAATGGTTAATTCAACAACACCTAAACTGGCACCTAAATGACCTTCCTTAGAGGAAACAATATCAATAATAAAATCACGTAATTCCTCAGCAACTTTAGGAAGTTGGTCTTTAGAAAGTTCGCGTAAATCTTTCGGGTTATTAATATGTTTTAATAAATTATTTTTCACCTTGCAAAACTACAATATTTAAATTGTTCGTTGAATTAAAAAAAATTACTTTTGAAATATGATAGATCCTTTTGATGATACATACTTTATGAGAAAAGCTTTGCAAGAAGCTGAGCTGGCATTTGATAAAAATGAAGTACCTGTTGGAGCGGTAATTGTTATGAATAATCAAATTATTGCAAGAGCACATAATTTAACCGAAATGTTAAATGATGTTACAGCTCATGCAGAAATGCAGGCTTTTACAGCTGCAGCAGATTTTTTAGGTGGAAAATATTTAAAAGAATGTACTTTGTATGTTACTTTAGAACCTTGTCAGATGTGCGCTGGAGCAAGTTATTGGGCTCAAATTGGAAGGATTGTATATGGTGCAACTGAAGAAAAACGTGGATTTGTAAATTTAAAAACAACACTTCACCCTAAAACAATTGTTGTTGGGGGCATTTTAGAAGATGACTGTAGTAAAATTTTAACTAAGTTTTTTATTGAAAAACGCAATTTGAATTAGTTAAGTTTATTCACTTCTTTCCTCAAGGTCTTTTCGAAACTTTTCAAAAGTAAAATCACCTATATTTTTGTTTTTATAACGATGAAAAATAAATAAAGGCATAAAAACAAAAGCAACAGCTAAAACCCCAATCCCAATAATAATTTCTCCGTTGGTATCTCCAGTACTTTTAATGTAAAAACCATAAGATAAAGCTCCTAATATTGAAACTAAGATTGTAATTAAGACGTATTTCATATTTATTAATTTTATTATTACAGAAATGTACAAAATTTCTAAGATTAAGCTGTTACATGAATTAATTTTCTGCGATAAGCAGTTAGTAATCGGGATTTTGAAATAAACCCAAAATATTTACCATCTTTTAGAACTACCAAATTCCAAGCTCCACATCTTTTAAACTTGTTTAATATTTCCTCTGCAGAATCTTTTTCGTAATAAATAATATCGGAAGCACTATGCATTAAACTTTCAACTTTCACCTTTTCATATAAGCTTTTATCAAACATGATACTTCTTATATCGTTAATTGTTAAAATACCTAAAAAGTCATGTTCTTCATTTATTACAGGAAAATGATTTCGTGGAGATTTAACAACCGCATTATTTACCACATCACCTAAACTCATTTCAGGATACAACAAAACAAAATCAGTTTCAATGACTTTATCTAAGTCTAGCATCATTAAAACATTTTTGTCTTTATCGTGCGTCATAAGATCTCCCTTTTTAGCAAGTTCAGAAGCATATATGTTATGTGGAATATATTTTTTTGTGATTAGAAAAGAAATTGAAGCAACAATCATTAAAGGGACAAAAAGTTCATAACCACCAGTAATCTCAGCAATTAAGAAAATAGCTGTTAAAGGAGCTTGTAAAACCCCAGCCATTAAACCTGCCATACCAACCATTGCAAAATTTGTTGACGATAATTCGTGGCTAAATAAATTACTATTATTAATTATGAGTGCAAAAATATATCCAGAAACACTTCCTGTAAAAAGAGTAGGTGCGAATACACCTCCAACACCACCAGCTCCAAAAGTAAATGAAGTCGCAATTACTTTAAAAATAATTAATCCAAATAGAAAAGCGATGATGATATAAATATTAGATGTGTCAACATTAAAAAAAGCAGAACTCAATACATCAGAAACATTCCCTCTTAAAATATTGTTTATAGTTTCGTAGCCTTCACCAAAAAGTGGCGGGATAAAATAAACGATTAGCCCTATTAAGAAACCTCCAATTAATAAACGCTTATATGGGTTTTTGAATTTTTTAAAAAAGGCCCCAATTTTGAAGTAAACTTTACTAAAATAAATACTTGCTGTTGCTGAAAAAACGCCTAAAAGAGCATAAAAACCAACATCATATAATTGAAATTTATCTTGTATTTGAAAATGAAGCAATACATCATCTCCTAAAAAGAAATATGATGTTAGTACCGCTGTAATTGACGCTAATAATAATGGTATCATTGAAGATAATGTCAATTCTAAACTAAATATTTCTACCGCAAAAACGATGGCTGCAATAGGAGCTTTAAATATTGAAGACATTGCACCGGCAGCTGCTGCACCAATTAACAAGGTTTTTGTAGTTTGATTTAAATGAAAAAGACGCGCAAAATTTGAACCTAATGCTGCGCCAGTTGCAACTGTTGGCCCCTCAAGACCGACAGAACCTCCAAAACCAACTGTTAAAGGGGCCGTGATAATTGAAGACCACATTTGGTGCCTTGGCATAATTCCTTTTTGTCTTGAAATAGCATATAAAGTTGAAGGAATACCATGTCCAACTTTTTTCTTAATGACATATTTTTTAATAAGAAGAACTAAAAGCAACCCTATAACTGGAAAAATAAAATAAAAGGAAATATGAATGTCCTTAATAAATTCACCTTGTAATAAATGTTGAATGAAGTGAGTGAAGTTTTTTAGCATTACGGCTCCAAGCCCTGCTAATAGTCCAATAATGGCACTTGCAATTCTTATAAATTGCTTATTAGAAATGTTTTGATATCTCCATTTAAGGAAATTTCTAAATAATATTTTCGAATTAATTGACATTTTTGATTCACTAAAAAAAGAGGACGCAAAAGTATTAAATTAAAGTTACTAAGAGTTTGTTTTCGGACAATTTTTACAGCGTTTTTCTTTTTTCTTTTTATATTTTTTACAACATGTTTCTTTAGTAGTAGAACCTGTATTTTCAACCTTTGATTCGAACCATTCAAAAGTGTAATTGAAAATTGTTTTTGAGTCAGTATTTGGCACGTGTTATTTAGAATGATTTTAAACAAAAATACAAATACTTTGTATATTTCAACAACAAATAAAATTTATTTTTCCTTAACTTTAATTAAGTCAGTTAATTAAATTTTTTCTTAATTGTTCTTCAAAAATGTTTGAATATCTTTATTAGCTCCATAAAGCACTAAAATATCATCATCTTCAAGAATAAGATCTGCAGAAGCAACACCTTGAACTTTATCAACCATAATATTTTTACCCACTTTGCTGCTAACCTCTGTTTTTTTAATGGTGGTAAGAATTAATATATTGTATTTTTTTCTAAAATTAATTTCTCCAATTCTTTTTCCCGCACAGTTTGATGGAACATTTGCCTCAACTAAACTATAATCTTCACTTAATTCAAAAGAATCAACCACTCCTTTTAAACATAATTTCTTCGACCAGCGTTCTGCAGTTTCTTCTTCAGGATGCACAATTTCATCAACTCCCAAAGCTTTTAAAACCATTTCATGTAAAGGATTGATAGCTCTACTAATTAGTCTTTTTACCTGAAGGTTTTTAAATAAAGCAGTTGCCATTATATTTGCGCCTTGGTCTTCACCAATAGCTACAATTACAACATCAGTGTCTTTCAGGGGTAATCCGGCTACAGTGAAATCGTCAGTAGCGTTCATGCAAATGGTATGTGAAATTTTTTCTTTTAAATCATCTACTTTTGCCATACTAGAATCAATTCCAATAACTTCATTTCCTTGATTCGTTAATTTTTCAGCAAGTGAAGCTCCAAAATTACCAAGTCCTACAATTAAAAATTTCATAATGGTTGTGATTTTTTAAATTAATTTATTGTTATTTCCTCAGTTGGGTAACGATAATTTTTATGTTTTACTTTTTTCAAAATAGCTATTAGAATTGATAGCATACTTACTCTACCAATAAACATGATTAGAATTAAGATTAACTTGCTGGGAGTGCTTAAACTTGCTGTTATTCCTAAACTTAAACCAACGGTGCTATATGCTGAAAAACATTCAAAAGCTACAGCAACCGCGCTTTTTTCAGGATCAAAAATTAAGATTCCCATAATCCCAGCACCAATCACAATTAAAGATAGCGCTATAATTGCAAACGCTCTTCTTACTGAATTATCGGAGATTTCTCTGCGATAAATTTCAATTCTAGACTTACCTCTTGCAATGCTTAAAAAATTTAGAGTAGCAATTGCAAATGTACTTGTTTTAATACCTCCACCTGTTGAGGCTGGTGATGCACCAATCCACATATATAGAAACGTCATCATAAGTGCAGGAAAGGTTAATGTGCTCATATCTATTGTGTTGAAACCTGCAGTTCTAGGAGTTGCCGCACCAAATAAAGCTGTTACAAATTTCCCAATACCGTGATGGTCTGATAGTGTATTGTTAAATTCACTTACATAAAATAATAAAGTTCCTAAAAAAAGTAATGAAAAGGTTGTTATTAAAGTAATTCTACTATTTATGCTTAAAACCCAAGGCTTATATTGTTTTTGCCATCTTTTTAAACGTAAAACTTTTCGGGTGATGAAGTAATTTAAATATTTAATAATATTTACTAAAATAGGAAACCCTAAACCACCTAAAACTAATAATAAAACAATGGCAGATTGTAAGAAATAATTATATCGATAGCCACTTTCAAATAATCCATTAGAAAGTGTCGAAAAACCTGCATTACAAAAGGCTGAAATAGAATGAAAAATTGAAAAGAAACTTCTATCAAAAAAAGCAGGAAGTAATTCATTATTTAAACTTGAATAAATAAGGATTGCTCCAACTATTTCAATTGAAAATGTGATAACTAATATTCTTCTTAAGGTGGTAAAAACTTCTCCTATTTTTTCTGAATTTGTCATGTCACTTAGCACAAGCTGGTTTTCAAAAGATGATACTCCTTTAAAGAAATAACTAAAATAACTGGCAAAGGTTAAAATACCAATTCCTCCGGCCTGGATAAGTATAAGAATAATTGTTTGCCCTAAGAATGTAAAGTAACTTGCTGTATCCACTACAATTAAACCAGTAACACAAACGGCACTTGTACTTGTAAATAATGCATTTAAAAATGATATTCCTGAATAGGTGGCATTTGGAAGCATTAATAATAAAGTTCCTAAAAATATAATCCCTAAAAAGCTAATAATGAATAATTGAGCTGGATTTAATACAGTACGTTTATAGTTTATATTTTGTTCAGAAAATTCTCGAATGAAAGTAAGTAGCAAGGTTATTTTTACCCAATTATCATTATATAAAAAAGTTAAATGTTGATGTGCTTCCTGTGAAAAGAAATGAATATAAATAACATAAAGAGTAATTAAAATACTAAATGTGTCGAACAATAATACTTTCGCTTGAATTTCTTTTCGCTGAGTAATATACCTTAAAAGAGTTGTTAGTATTCCAATACACAATACGATAAGATAAAATGCATTGATTTTTATTTGAATATTTATAGGTTGATTAAAACCAAAATCAATAATTAAAATAAAGATCCCTATTAAGCTTAATAAAAAAGCTATTCGGTAAAATAATTTTATATTAAGTTGTCTTTTTAAATCGGTTATCAAATTACAATAGAATTAAATAATTGAACATGTAAATTTAATCAAAATCCAGAGTGATATGACTTTATTTTTTTGGCTTGTTTTCCCCTATATTTATTAGAATTTTAAAGTAATTCTAAAAGCATCAAAATAATAACATCAAATAATTAACCGGACTCCACCAAGTTCTTCAATTTTATAAGGAAATTTATTGCTTGGAGAACCTATAAACATAAAATTAACTGGAATATCCCATTTTAAAGAAAGCTCCTTAATTAATTTAGGACTAAACTTACCATCAATAACTAAAAACTCAATTTTTATTTCAGGGTATTCTTTCCCTAAAAATTCAATTTCCATTGATAAATTAGGAGGTATAATTTCCCCTTTCTCTAAAGCTAAAACTATTTTTATTTTTTTGGTGTGCTCGTTTTTAATAATGTATAACATTACTTTATTTAATGTAGCAATATTATCTCCTTTGGTGAAAAATACGAACTCTTGCGAATTTATTGAATTGATAGTGTTAATTATTTTTTTATCAATTTTAAAAACAAGCGTTCTAACAGGGTCAAAAATTGTGTGAATTGCATTTAATAAAAACTTTAATAATATTGTTCTGTTCAGCATAAAAGCGATGAAAATAATTGAAGGAATAAAGTAATCCAAGAACACAATAAGGTTGCTAGGAGAGTCGTCTTTCGTTTCCATTGTAATATTTCCCATTATTGCAACTAATACCGCGCTAATAGCAATAAAAATTGAAAGCCAGGAAGCAATTTCGGGGCTAGGTAAAGAAGCTCTTTTAACTTTCAATAAAATATTTCCTACACCAAATAATGCCATTACCGATAAAAATGATATAGTATAAACCCCTGCTAATAATTTAACATCACCATTGGTTATAATTAAAACTGAAACAGATAAAAGGAAAAACATAATAATAATCTTGTAAGAACTTCCGCTTGAGCTTTTCTTTAAGAAAAATTGAGGCATAATTCTATCTAAAGTCATTCGTTCCAATAAACCTGTAACCCCAACAAAACTAGTTAATACAGCTCCACTTAAAACTAAAAATGCATCTATAGCAATTACTACAGCCATCCATTTTCCTCCAACATAATTACCCATTTCAATTAATAGGGTGTTTTGAAATTCATTACTTTGTAAAATAGGAATTGCAAATAAAGCCAATGCAAAAACTGCCATTAATAGATTAATAATACTTACAATGGCCCACATATTTTTTAAAGTTTTTGGGAACACACCTTTTTTGTTGTTCTTCCACAAAATTTGCTGAACTTTCGAAACCAGAAACACCTAACATAGAAGCTGCAAAGCCTAAAAATATAGCTTTAACAATACTACCATCCTTAACTGGGAAGTTCCAGTTTTGCACGAATAAATCAAGACCATTGTTGGTTAAAAAATAAATGATAAAACCACTTAAAATAACCAAAGATGTTAAATGAAATATAAAAATTGCTATTGCTACTTTAGCAGATTCAGTGATTCCGCCAATTGTTAAAAGTGCAAAAAACAGCATTAAGCCAATCGTTGAAATAATAATTGGCATTGAAGGTATTAAATTGTGTAAATAATGAATTGCTTTATTGGCAGAAATTACTGCTGTTGCCATTTATGAAAGCAACGTTAAAGTAGCGGCAAAAGAAGCCATTCCTTTACTAGTTGTGTTCAATAATGCATTGTAAGCTCCACCATTTAAGGGTAAAGCACCTACAACTTCGCCTTATATTTTTCTAAAAAAAAATAATACAAATGAAACAATTAATAATGTTATCCAGGCATATTGACCCGCAAATGGGATTGCCAATGCCGAAACAAATAAAACGGAAGAACTTATATCGTTACCACAAATTGCGGTAGCAGCGAATTCATTTAATTTATTATGGACTTTACTTCCCATAAATCAAAATTCTTATTACAAGTCAAGTTTTAATTTTAGTTCATTTAATTGTGTTTCATCAATTTTTGAAGGTGCATCAATCATAATATCACGACCACTGTTATTTTTTGGAAAGGCAATAAAATCACGAATAGTTTCTTGTCCGCCTAAAATGGCAACCAATCTATCCAATCCAAATGCTAATCCACCATGTGGCGGGGCACCATATTCGAAAGCATTCATTAAAAACCCAAATTGTTCTTTTGCCTGTTCAGGTGTAAATCCTAAATGATCAAACATTAAAGCTTGAGTAGCTTTATCATGAATACGAATTGAACCACCTCCAATTTCATTTCCATTTAAAACCATATCATAAGCATTTGCACGAACTTTTGCAGGATTTGTATCTAATAAGTGCAGATCTTCTGGCTTTGGAGAAGTAAACGGATGATGCATTGCGTGAAAACGGTTAGATTCTTCATCCCATTCTAATAATGGGAAATCAATTACCCATAATGGAGCAAATTCATTTGGTTTACGAAGCCCTAAACGTGTTGCAAGTTCCATACGTAAAATACTTAACTGAGTTCTTACTTTATCAGTATTACCAGACAATACACAAATTAAATCTCCAGTTTTCGCTCCAGTTTTTTCAGCCCATTTTGCTAAATCTTCTTGGTCGAAAAATTTATCAACTGATGATTTGAATGTGCCATCTTCATTACAACGAACATATACCATTCCTAAAGCACCAACTTGTGGTCTTTTAATCCAATCAATTAAATTGTCAATTTCTTTTCTAGTATATGTATTGGCACCAGGAACAGCAATACCAACTACTAATTCTGCATTGTTAAAAACACCAAAATCTTTGTGTTGAGCAACATCATTTAATTCACCAAACTCCATTCCAAAGCGAATGTCTGGCTTGTCGTTTCCATAAGTACGCATTGCGTAATCATAAGTTATTCTAGGAAATTTTGCTACATCAACACCCTTAATTACTTTCAATAAATGACGTGTCAACCCTTCAAAAGTATTTAAAATATCTTCTTGCTCAACAAAAGCCATTTCACAATCAATTTGTGTGAATTCTGGTTGTCTGTCTGCGCGTAAATCTTCATCTCTAAAGCATTTTACAATTTGAAAATACTTATCCAATCCCCCAACCATTAGCAATTGCTTAAAAGTTTGAGGAGATTGTGGTAAAGCATAAAACTGACCTTCATTCATTCTGCTAGGTACAACAAAGTCACGAGCACCTTCCGGAGTAGATTTAATTAAAACAGGAGTTTCAACTTCAATAAAACCTTCATCAGAAAGATATTTTCTAGTCTCAATTGCTACTTTACTTCTAAAAATCAAGTTGTTTTTAACAGGATTTCTTCTAATGTCCAAATAGCGATATTTCATTCTAAGTTCATCACCTCCATCCGTTTCATCTTCAATAGTAAATGGTGGAACTAAAGATTTGTTTAAAATAGTTAGCTCTTTTACTAAAATTTCAACTTCACCAGTTGGGATATTTTTGTTTTTAGAAACACGTTCAATTACTTCCCCTTTTACCTGAATTACAAATTCACGACCTAAAGTTTTGGCGCTTTCCACCATTTCTTTAGATGTTCGATCTTCATCAAAAATAAGTTGAGTAATGCCATAACGGTCGCGTAAATCAACCCATATCATAAATCCTTTATCACGTGTTTTTTGTACCCATCCAGCCAAGGTAACTTCCTGACCTACATTTTCTATTCGTAATTCTCCGTTTGAATGTGTTCTATACATTGTTGTGTTTTTTAAAAGAAAGTGCAAATTTAGTTATTTCGAGGATAGTTTAAACAGTTATTATCCTTTTTTTAACGCTAAGGTTTTAGTAACACATTAACTTAAGATTGCTTGTGCTACTTTTTTTCATTTTATATGAAAAAATATATATATTGAATGGGATTATTTATTAACGATAGTCATTATAATGATATATTTCTATTAATACCCCCACGTTAAAAAACTTTGTAGCTTTGTAACAATAGGAATAATACCTATTTTTAGCTTTTATAAAACATATTAATAAATGGATAACAATCATATTGGTAAAGAAATAAGAGATAGAGTGGTTCAGTACCAAGGGAAGAACTCTATTTATTATAAAAATAGTGAATTGAATACTTGGGAAGGAGTTACCTGGACTGATTTTGGCACTAAAACTCAACGCTTATCTAAAGCATTACTAAACTTTGGAATTAAAGAGCAGCAAAATGTAGCCATTTTTGCTGAAAATATGCCTGAATGGATAATAGCTGATATTGCTATTATGAGTATAAGAGCGGTAACAGTGCCTATTTATGCAACAAATTCAAAGAAGGAAGCAGCGTATATTATTAATGATGCTGAAATAAGTGTTATGTTTGTTGGGTGTCAAGAAGAATATGATAAAGCCTTTGAAATTTTAAAAACGAATAGTTATTTAAAGTTAATAGTAACACTTTGTTCAGGAATAAAATTTGAAAAATCGGAAAGCTCTATTCATTTCAATGATTTTATTGTTTCAGAATTTGATGATGATGTTGAAACGGAACTTCAAAAAAGATATTATGAAGCTGAGCCAACAGACTTGGCAAGTATTATTTATACTTCTGGCACAACTGGAGAACCAAAAGGTGTGATGTTAGATCATACTAATTTTTTAGAATCTTTAAAAGCACATGATTTTGAGTTAAAAGTTTCAGATAAAGATACTTCATTGAGCTTTTTACCATTAAGTCATATTTATGAAAGAAGCTGGGTGTTCTTTTGTTTACATAGAGGTATAGAAGTATATTTTAATCAAAACCCAAAGTTAATTGCTGAGGTTCTTAAAGAGGTAAAACCAACATTAATGTGTACCGTACCTCGTATTTTTGAAAAAATATATTCAGCAATTCAAGATAAAAAGAAAGAAGCTTCGCCAATTAAAATAAAGTTAATGGATTGGGCTTTGGTAGTTGGAAACAGTTACAATAACAATTATAAAAGATTAGAAAAATCGATTCCAGCAATTTTAAAACTGAAATATAAAATTGCAGACAAACTTGTTTTAAGTAAATTAAGAGATGTTTTTGGAGGAAATATTAGATTTATGCCTTGTGGAGGTGCACCTTTAGCAGCTAATATGGTTGCTTTTTTTCATTCTTTTGGGTTAAATATAAAATGTGGATATGGCTTAACCGAAACAACAGCTACTGTTTCTCTTTTTGGAGATACTCATTTCGAATTTAATTCGGCAGGAAAAACAATTGAAGGATCTCAAATTAAAATTGGAGACAATAATGAGATTTTAGTAAAAGGACCTGGAGTTATGAAAGGATATTATAAAAAACCAATCGAAACTGCTGAGGTTTTTAAAGATGGATGGTTTTGTACCGGTGATGCTGGAAAAATTGATGAAAAAGGCAATCTTGTAATTACTGACAGAATTAAAGATTTAATGAAAACTTCTGGAGGGAAATACATTGCCCCACAAAAATTAGAATCAGCATTAATAAATGACTCTTTTATTGAACAAATTGCTGTTATTGGAGATCAACAAAAATATGTAACTGCTTTGGCAGTACCTAGTTTTGAAAATCTTAAAAAATATGCGCTTGAGCATAAAATAACGTTTAAAGACATTGAAGAATTAATCAATCATAATCAAATTAAAGATATGTTTGAAAAACGATTTGAGGAATTACAAAAGGAATTTTCAATGTTCGAAAAAATTAAAAAATTCACCTTATTACCTAAAGAGTTTAGTATTGAGGCAGGTGAAATTACTGCTACATTAAAATTGAAACGAAAAGTAATTCAGAAAAAATATAAAGAGCTAATAGATAAAATGTATAAAGAGTAGTGCTTTTTTCAGTAACTCTTAATATGAATTTTTAAAAATTAAAACATTGGATTCAAAATTATATTTAGTCCCAACACCTATTGGGAATTTAGAAGATATTACACTTAGAGCAATTAGAGTTTTAAAAGAAGTAGATTTAATCTTAGCTGAAGATACTCGCACAAGCGGTAAGTTATTAAAGCATTTTGAAATTTCTACGCACATGCATAGTCACCATATGCACAACGAACATAAAACAGTTGCAAATATTGTACAACGCATTAAAAATGGTGAATCTGTAGCTTTAATATCTGATGCAGGTACACCGGCAATTTCTGATCCCGGATTTTTATTAACTCGTGCTTGTATTGAAGAAGGTGTTGAAATTGAATGTTTACCAGGAGCAACTGCTTTTGTTCCGGCTTTAGTAAATAGCGGTTTACCTAATGATAAATTTGTATTTGAAGGTTTTTTACCCGTAAAGAAAGGAAGACAAACTCGATTAACTTTTTTATCAGAAGAAACTCGCACAATGATTTTTTATGAATCACCACATAAATTACTAAAAACCCTTACTAATTTTGCTGAATATTTTGGAGAAGAAAGACCAATTTCAGTTTCTCGAGAATTAACAAAAATGTACGAAGAAACAGTAAGAGGTACTATTGCAGAATTACTTCAACATTTTACAACAAAACCACCTAAGGGCGAATTTGTTGTTGTGGTTGGCGGAAAGAAATAACACTTAAAAATGAAAGAGTTAATTAGTAAAATTGAAGCACTTCAAAAAATTTCTGAAGCACTTGAACCGTCCTTTGATCAAAGGGAAATTATAAATTCTAAAACACTGGATTTTGCCAATCATTTTATTGAAAACTTAGAAAAATATCCCGCTTACGTAAAAGGTGATCCGGAAATAGATAAATTAAGTATTAAACCTGGTAAAAAGGATTTAAAAGAATTACTGGCAGATTTTAATTCTGAGGTTGTGTTAAAGGGTATTAAACCAGCTTCTGGAAAACATTTGGGTTACGTGCCAGGTGGAGGTATTTATACTGCCGCTATTGGTGATTTTTTGGCGAGTGTTACAAATGAGTATGCAGGAATTTATTATGCCTCTCCTGGTGCTGTTACCATGGAAAATGAATTGCTAAATTGGATGAAATCTGTTTTTATTTTTCCAAAAGAAGCTGTTGGAAATTTAACATCTGGAGGTTCAATAGCAAATCTAATTGCTTTAACAGCTGCTCGAGACAAGTACCAAATAAAGAATGAAAAAATCACAAAAAGTGTAATTTATTTAAGTAAACAAGTGCATCATTGTATTCATAAAGCACTCCGGATAATTGGATTGGAAGATGTTATAATTAGATTTATTTCTTTAGATGAATTTTCAAAAATAAATACAATTGAATTAGCAGACAAAATTCAAGAAGATACAAATAAAGGATTGAGCCCATTTATGATTATAGCATCTGCAGGAACTACAGATACTGGAGCAATAGACCCTCTAGAAGAGATGGGTGAAATAGCCAAAGCAAATAATTTATGGTATCATATTGATGGGGCTTATGGAGGTTTTTTTATTTTATCAGAAAGTAAAAAACATCTTTTTAAAGGAATTGAAATGGCTGATTCTTTAGTTATTGATCCTCATAAAGGATTGTTTTTACCATATGGATTAGGAGCTGTTTTGATTAAGGATAAAAAGGCTGTTTTCCATTCGCATCATTACACCGCTAATTATATGCAAGATGCAACAATGAATATGCAAATTAATCCTTCTGATGTTTCACCTGAATTAACGAAACATTTTAGAGGTTTAAGATTATGGTTGCCGTTACAAATACATGGATTGGAACCATTCATTGCTTCTTTTAACGAGAAAATATTACTTACTACTTATTTTAGACTGCAGCTGGCTGACTTGGGCTTTAAATTAGGTCCTGAACCCGACTTAACGATTAGTTATTTTTGGTACCCTTCAAAAGGAATAGATGAAAATAAATTCAATCAAAAGTTGATGGAATTTATTCATTTGAATGGAGATGTTTTTTTAAGTTCTACCAAAATTGAAGATAAATTTGTAATTCGAATGGCGATTCTTTCAATAAGAACAAAAAAAGAAACGATTGATAAAGCAATAAAAATGATAAAAAATTGCCTACAAGAAACTAAAGAAGCATTTCAATAGATATGAATTGAGAAAAGTAATTATTCAATTACCTCTTAAAACTAAAAAAGCTCATTAATTTAGAATTAACGAGCTTTTTTAGTTCAACAAGTTTTTTTAATAACTCATTTCAACAATTTTCTGAACATCGATAGGAGTTACTTTTCCGTGCTCACCAATACCTTTCCAGCCACGTTCTTCAAATCGTTTAGAAATTATTTGAGCTGTACCTTCATACTCTTCTGTATATTCAGATAAAGTAGTTTTAATACCTAAAGAATGGAAAAAAGCTGTTGTTAATTTAATTCCAGCCAATGCTTTTTCTTCAGTAGTACCACCTTCAATTTTCCAAACGCGTTCCGCATATTGAGCTAACTTATCTTTTTTACTTTCTAAGTTGTATTTATAATGGCTTTCAGCAATAATTGCTAACGTTCTTGCGTGGTCTATTCCAAATAAAGCAGTTAATTCATGTCCCATCATATGAATGGCCCAATCAGAAGGTACACCTTGTTGTATTAATCCGTTTAAAGCCATTGTACAACTCCACATAAAGTTTGAAGCGGCTTTGTAATCAGATGGATCTTTTAATATTGCGGGAGCAACCTCAATTAATGTTTGTAAAATACTTTCAGCCAAACGATCTTGTAATTTTGCATCGACAGAATAGGTCATATATTGCTCTAAAACATGTGTAAAAGCATCTGCCAAACCATTTGCAATTTGTCGTTCTGGTATAGAAGCAACAACTTGGGGGTCTAATATTGAAAAAACAGGGAATAATCCTGGGCCACCCATTGCAAATTTTTCTTTTGTTTCTGCTCGGGTAATTACAGCACCAGAATTCATTTCTGAACCAGTTGCTGGTAAAGTTAACACGGTTCCAAAAGGCATTCCTTCAAGAGTTCGTTTATTTTTAGATAAAATATCCCAAGGTTCTTCACCTTCATAAAGAGCTGCAGAAGATAAAAACTTAGTTCCATCAATCACAGAACCTCCACCAACTGCTAGTAAAAAAGTAATATTTTCAGCTTTTATAATATCTAAGGCTTCCATTAATACTTCATATTCCGGATTGGCTGGAATTCCTCCAAATTCAATAACATCAAATTTTGAAAGTGCTTTTGAAACTTGTTCATAAACGCCGTTTGTTTTAATACTTCCACCTCCAAAAAGCATTAATACTTTGGCATTTTCAGGAATTTCAGTAGCTAGATTTTCTATTTGACCTTTCCCAAATAAAATTTTTGTCGGGTTTTTAAATTGAAAATTATTCATAATTAATATTGTTTTTATAGTTGAAATTACTCAACAACGGTTACTAAATCTTCTGTTGATTTTCTAACCTTTTTAAGGTTTACCAACCAATCATTTTCTGTATCTCTATATCCAATAGGAAGCAATACACAACTTCTTAATCCTTTTTCTCTTAACCCTAAAATTTTATCAACGGCTGCAGGATCAAATCCTTCAATTGGAGTTGAATCAACGCCTTCAAAAGCAGCAGCTATAATAGCTGCACTAAAAGCAATATATGCTTGTTTTGCAGCATGGTTAAAGTTTTCTTCGGCATCTTTTTGTGGATAGTTGCTCAACAACATTTGGCGGTAGTTTTCCCAACCTTCGTTTTTAAATCCACGAATTTCGTTTGTTAAGTCAAACATTTTGTTAATTCGTTCTTCTGTATAGGTATCCCAAGCTGCAAAAACTAATAAATGAGAACAATCTGTAATCATAGATTGATTCCAGGCAACTGGTCTAATAGCTTCTTTAATAGCTTGATTTTTAACTACAATTATCTCAAAAGGTTGTAACCCACTTGATGTTGGTGCTAACCTTGCAGCTTCAATAATTTTATCAATTTTTTCTTGAGATACTTTTTTCCCATTCATTGCTTTTGCTGCATATCTCCAGTTTAATTTATCTAATAATTCCATAATTTTATCTTAATTTAGTTTTTTAGTTATTCGTTGTTTTTGAAATTTCTTTTATATAATCAGATGTAATAATTTTTTCTTTTGAAACCTTTGAATTAGCTAAATTCAACATTGCTTGTGCAATTGTTTCAGCATTTATAATTCTGTATTTTTTTAAATTCCCAATAAATAAAGGTTGAATGAGTTTAAAAACAGCCAATCCTATTTTTTCACCAATTCTATTTTCATTTCTGTTTCCTCCAATAATTGAGGGTTGTAAAATATAGGTATTTGGAATATTTTGTTGTAAAACTTCTTGTTCCATTTCACCTTTTGTTCTGTTATAAAAAATGTTGCTTTTTGCATTTGCTCCCATTGCTGAGATCACTATAAAAGTTGAAATATTGTTTTCTTTTGAAAGCTTTGCAGCGGTTACAGGAATTCCAAAATCTATTTTTTTATAAGTTTCTTTATTTGGTGTTTTTTTAGCGGTTGTTCCAATACAGCAGAATACTTCATCTCCAGTAAACACTTCTTTAAAAGTTTCTAACTCCAACATATTTCCAATAAATTGCTGCACTTTTGAAGGTAAACCTTCAATTTTTTTACGTGAAATTAACTTGATGGTTTCATAACGTTGATCCTTAATTAGTTTTTCTAAAAGAATAGAGCCTGTTAAACCGGTTGCTCCTAAAATAATTACTGTTTTTCCCATATCCTATAATTTTATACTGTCCCAAGCAACGTTAAATGCTTCATTCAACTTGTCTTCAGTTAAATCACAACTACTTTTAAATTGTTTATTGGTTAAAAAAGCCAAAGGATAAATTGTGAAAGCATATAAAAGATATGGCGAAATTGGTTTTATTATTCCTTCTCGTATTCCTCTTTCCCATAATTCCAACAAAGGTTGTAAATGCTTTAAACCTTCACGTTTTATTTCTTCATCAATTATTGGTGTATTGTCACATTGCGATAAAAAATCAGCTTCTTCAATGTGATTTAATTTGAAATGAGCAATATTAAACCAGATCTGTTTAAAACTTTCTTTAACACAAGTTGATTCACTGTAATTTTTAAATGCAAATACACTAAACAATGATTTCATTTCTAAATACAACTGATTGATTAAATCTTGTTTGTTTTCAAAATAGATGTAAATAGTTGCGGGCGACATTTCGGCCATTTTTGCAATTTTAGACATTGGCGCGTCGTGAAACCCTTGATTGTTTATCAAATGAAGAGTTGCATTTAATAAGGCAACTCTTTTTTTATCACATTTTTGTCTAATAGCCATTGCTTAATAATTTTCTTCGACAAAGGTATAAAAAAATATTTACAAAATGAATGTTCATTCTTTTTGTAAATATAAAATAATGTTAAACTTAAAATGTAGTACTTTTGCGGAAGTATATAAATTATGGGAACAAAAAGAAATAATAGCGGGAATCTTCATCCAAATAATAAACATCAACAAGGTTATAACTTTTCAGAATTATGCGAAGTATATACCGATTTAAAAGAGTTTGTGTTTGTTAACGAATATGGAACTGAAACGATAGATTTTGCAAATCCAAAAGCAGTTAAAGCAATTAATACGGCTTTGCTATTTAAATATTACAATTTAACTTTTTGGGAGTTTCCAGACGATAATTTATGTCCGCCAATTCCTGGAAGAGTAGATTATATTCATTATTTAGCCGATTTATTGAAAGCGTCTGAAATTCATGAACATGCTAAAATCTTGGATATTGGAACTGGCGCCAATTGTATTTATCCATTATTGGGAAATGCTGAATACACCTGGAGTTTTGTTGGAACTGATATTGATAAAAAATCTTTGGATAGAGCTGAAAAGATTTTAAAAAAGAATAATTTATCCGAATTTATTACATTAAAACATCAAAAAGACTCTGCTCAAATATTTAGTGGAATACTGGATGATACTGATAAATTCAGTGCAACTGTGTGTAATCCGCCATTTTATAGATCTCAGGAAGAAGCAATGCAAGCTAATTCAAGAAAAATGGAAGGTTTAGGTAATACAGATTCCGGTAGAAATTTTAGTGGAAAACAACAGGAATTATGGTATAAAGGAGGTGAAAAAGCCTTTATTCATACGTACTTATATGAAAGCTCCAAATTTAAAAACCAATGTTTTTGGTTTACAACATTGGTTTCTAAAAAGGAAAATGCCGAAAGTATGTACGACTCATTAAAAAAATTAGGAGCCACTGAAATTAAAACAATTCCAATGCATCAGGGTAATAAAGTTACACGCGTTGTTGCCTGGACCTTTTTAACCAAAAACGAACAAAAGGATTGGAAATCATAAAAATATCCAGTTCTTAATGTTGATGAAAAGTTTCAGAAATAAATGATAAAACAACTGGCAAGGCTTCACGCCAATACGTCCAATTATGTCCTCCATTTCTAACCCTATATTCATGCGAAATGTCTTTTTTTCGCATAGCTATATGAACCAAACTGTTTCCTTCAAAAAGGAAATCATCGTCTCCGCAATCTATAAACCAACGTATAGATTTCATTTTTTCTACATCCGTTTTTTCTATAAGTGAAATAGCATTGTGGTTTTCAAAATAGCTATTAATTTTTGCTTCATCTTTTACTTTTGAATTCATTCGTTGAAGCTGAACTTTAAAATCCTCAATGGAAAGAGGACCAATGTATGCACTTAAAGGACACGCCGAAGAAAATAACTCTGGATGGTGCATTGCATACATAAATGATCCACCGCCTCCCATTGAAAGGCCAGCAATGGCTCTAAAACGCTTTTCACTTTTAATTCTATATGTTTTTTCAACATATGGCATTAATTCTTCAAAAAAGAAATCTTCATAATTCCATTTACCATCAATAGTGTTATAATAGCCTACTTTTTCAGTATTTGCATCTGGCATTATTATAATCATTGGTGTTGCAGTTCCTTCTTTTATTGCTTTATCGGTAATACGAAGTATTTCACCAAATTGTACCCAACCTGTTTGATCATCGCCCATACCGTGTAATAAATATAAAACCGGATAACTTCTTTGTGAAGTTTCATAATCTGGTGGAAGATAAACTGCAAATTTTCGCTCACTTTTTAGAATTTCACTTTTTACGGTAAGGTTGTCAAACACTTTTCCTGTTTGTGCAAAACAATTGAAAAGTGTTGAAATTATCAAAAAGGCGGTTATGGTATTTTTCATAATTATTATTTTTCTGAATAGGTTAAACTAGTTTTTAATAAAATATTATCAGAAGCATTTCCTACAAGAATATTAAATTCTCCCGATTCTGCTTTCCAGCTTTTACTGTCAACATCATAAAAAGAAAGATCTCTTGGAGTTAATTCCATTTCAATTTGAACGCTTTCACTTCCTTTTAAATCAACTTTTTTAAACCCTTTTAATTCTTTTATGGGTCTAATTACTGAAGATTCTAAATCTTGAACATATAATTGTGCAACTTCTGCTCCTTCAATAGCACTTGTATTGGTTATTGTAAATGTTACTTTTATAGTTTCGTCACCAATCATTTTTGAGTTAGAAAGGCCTAAATCTTTAAAATCAAATGTTGAATAAGATAATCCATGACCAAACGCATAAAGAGGTTTAATATTTTTGGTTTCGTACCAACGATAACCAACTAAAACACCTTCGCTGTATTCAACATTTATTTGAGGATAACTCATATTTCCATCTTCTTCCCAGCCAGTATATTTTTCTGCACCTTCAGGTAAATAGTTTGCGCCAGGTGAATCTGAAAATTGTTTTTCAATAGTTATTGGAAGTTTACCAGATGGATTTGTTTTACCAGAAACAATTTCGGCTAAAGCTATATTTCCATTTTGACCAACATACCAAGAATTGATTATTCCGACTACTTTATCATTCCAAGGTGTCATTTCAATTCCACCACCAGCATTTACAATTACTATTGTATTTGCATTTTTTGAAGCGATATTTATAATTTGATCGTTGATTTCTTGTGGTAATTCAAATTCCTTATCCCAACCTTCGAAGTCAAGTGTTCCAATACTTACAATAACCACATCTGAGGAAGAAACTTCTTCATCAGTTGGATTTTTTGAATACTTTAAATTTTCACCAAATTCAGTTTTAAAGGCATCTAGCATTGTAACAATATTGTAACCTTCTACTTGAGCAGAACCACCACCACGAGCTAATGTTTCAACAAAATTACCGGTTAAAAGTATTTTTTTATCATTTGAAACGGGTAAAATTTGTTCATTTTTTAAAAGTACAATTCCTTCCTTAGCCGTTTTTAAGGCAACTTTTTCATGTTCTGAAAACTTAGTTAAATAACTTTCATCTTTTACAGCTCGTTCTGTTAAGCCCATTGATACGGATAAAGTAATTACGTTTTTAGCCATTCTGTTAATGTCTGCTTCCGTTACTTTCCCTTCATCTAATAATCTCTTGGCATTTGAACGAACGTATACATCTCCATTTACTGCAAAACCTTCATTTGCTTCTCCTGGCATTTCTAGGTCTTGCCCAGAAGTAATTGTTTTAATCGGGTCCCAAACAGACCACCAATCTGTCATAACCAATCCTTTAAAACCAAGCTCACCTTTTAATAAATCTGTAATTACATATTTGCTTTGGCCTGCCCATTCTCCATTTACTTTGTTATAAGATGTCATTGCAGCCATAGCTCCGGCATCAATACCAGCTTTAAAAGCAGGTGTATATATTTCGTGAATTGTTCTTTCATCAACAATTACATTGGTCATTCTACGATGAAATTCGTGATTGTTTGCTAAAAAATGTTTCATAGTGGCAACTGTACCTGTGTTTTGAACACCAACCACATAATTTTCAATTAGTCGAGAAGTTAAATAAGGATCTTCACCGAAATATTCGAAATTTCGTCCGTTTTTAGATACTCTGTAGATATTCATACCAGGACCTAAAAGAACTGCGATATCACCGGCTCGGCATTCTTCGCCAATAGAATTGGCATATTGTTGTGATAATTCAGGATTCCAGGTAGAAGCTAATAAAATAGGACAAGGAAATGCTGTTGATTTTTCTAATTGACCACTTAAATTACTTCGAATGTGAACTCCTTGAGTAGCATCTGAAAGATATAACTGAGGGATTCCAAATTTTTCAAGGCCTTTGACGAAAAACCAGTTGTGGCCACCAATTAATTTTATTTTTTCTTCAATAGAAAGTTGTGCTAAAATTTCATCTGCTTTTTTAGTTGCAGCTTCATAACTTATTGGAGGTGTAAACGGTTTTACTGCTTCTTCCTTAATGGTAATAATATCTTTTTTATTTTCTGAACACCCTAAAACTAGAAGTGAGCAAAAGAAAATGGATACAAAATATTTCATATGATTTATTTAAATTAATTACTGTTTGTTACAAATGCAATTCGCTTACTATCTTTTGACCAGCTTGGTACGTTCATGGTTCCTTGACCGCCATAGATGTATGCAATAATTTTTGGTTTTCCTCCACTAATTGGCATTAAACGTATGGTACATTGCTTATAAAATGGATGATCTCCAAAGTTAATAGTTGGTGGAAAAGATATAAATACAACCCATTTTCCATCGGGTGAAACATGTGGAAACCAATCTTTATAATTTGTATCAAAAGTTAATTGCTCTTGTTTACTTCCATCTGCTTTCATTTTCCATAACTGCATATTTCCTGTTCTATTTGAGTTGAAATATATATACTTTCCATCGGGAGTATATTCTGAACCATCGTCAAGATTTTTAGTGTCTGTTAATTGAATTTCCTTTTGAGTATCTACATTAATGCTAAAAATGTCATATTTATTATTTCGATTTCCAGTAAAAAGCAACGTTTTTTTATCTGGAGAAATGCTATGTAAATAAGAAGCCCCAACTCCATCTTTTGTGATTTTTTTTGGAATGGAGTCACCTTTTGGATCCATAATGTAAATAGAAGATATTCCCTTATCTTCTGAATTATGATGACTAATACCTAAAAGAGTTTCATCAAAAGAAAAAACATGATCGTTATTATTATTGGTGGCAAATCCTGAGTTTATTTGAACCACTTCTTCTGTATCAAAGTTATAACGGTATAAAAAACCATTAGAATTATAAACCAATTCTTTATCATTATTTACCCAATTTGGTGCTTGCAGGGAATGCGCAGAATAAAATAGGGATTTTCTATGTCCTGTTTCTATATCCATAATTTCCACAGTGCTTCCTATATAATCTTGGTAAGGTTGAAAATTTTGCGCAGCAGGTTTAATTATTTTAACATTGCTGAATATCGCTTTTTCAATAACTTCTGGATTGTGTGAACAAACATAGATACCAACAAAAACTTCATTTCTTAAATTTACGTCTTCAACTTTGACAGTTTTAAAAGGCTCTCCAAACTTAGCAGTAGACATATAGTAGGTGTTTCCTCGGCGTTCTAATTGAACTACGTTGGGTGCTTTATCGGGTGATTCAACTTGTTCTGTAATTCCTCCATCAGTTTTTCTATATTGTAAAGATGTTAATCCATCGCCATGAATACAGGCATTTACTTGGGGAGAATTTCCGCTTAAATTATTTCTGATAATCCAACCAATTTTTCGATGTGGATTAGCGCCATCACCAATAAATTTAATGTGTGCTCTTAAAATAAAATCACCTTGAATAGATTTGTATACATATTGAAACTGATCATTTTTGGCCCACAAGTTTATTCCAGATCCGGTAAGTGTATAATCTTGTGAGTTTGGATTGTACTCTATAGTTCCTTTGTTTTTTGGAGCGCCAATATTGGTTTGGTTTTCAAAAATTCCGTAATTATTATGAGTTTTCATGGTCGAAAATTCTGTTGATGAGGTTGGTTTTTCGGGTTGGTTACAAGCTATTAAAATTGAAAATAGTGCTGTACCTAATAGTATTTGTTTCATTAATAAAGTTATTATAAACAATGATAATCAAGTGATTACTAAATTAAACCATTTTTAAACGACTTCATACTATTGAGAGTAGTAATTATTATACAATACTGTCAAATTATTGTATAATAATTACATCTTAATTGGTTATGATTGTTAACTCAGAAAAGAGTTATTGAAAAGCTGTATTTCTTCTATCTTATTAAAGAAAAGATAGTACTGTTTTTACTGAATTTTAATAATTAAATTCAGTATCAGGATAATATTTAAAACTAAATGAAATGTTAATACCAGCGTTTTTTATTTTTTTTTGAACCTGCAGATTTTCTGCCCTTTTTTACATTACTTCCTGGTTTAATATAAACTTCTGGTTTTGCATTTGGATCTAAAGGATAAGGGTTCTCATCTGCAACTGGAATTTTTGCATCAATTAATTTTTCTATGGAAGCGATATATGTTTTTTCATCGGCAGCGCAAAATGAATATGAACTTCCAAAATTACCGGCTCTACCAGTTCTTCCAATTCTATGAATATAGGTTTCAGGTATATTTGGAATGTCAAAATTAATAACTGCATCTAAATTATTAATATCAATTCCACGAGAAGCAACATCTGTAGCAATTAAAATATTAACTCTTTTATCTTTAAATTTATTTAAAGCTTCTTCTCTGTCTTTTTGTGCCTTATCTCCGTGAATAGTATCTACACTAAAACCATTTTTTTTAAGTGTTTTTTCTAATTTTTCAACGCCAAATTTGGTACGTCTAAAAATAAGAATATCACCTACAATTGTTGTTCTTAAAAGGTGCAGACACAATTCCATTTTTTTTGTTTTTGGAACATAATACAACTCCTGTTTTACACCTTCTGCAGTTGATTGTGATGGTGTAACATCAACTTTTTCAGGTTCATTTAAAATAGTATTCGCTAAATCAACAACTTTAGCTGGCATTGTTGCTGAAAAAAGCAAGGTTTGTTTGGTTTTAGAGCACAAACGTTCAATTTTTTTAACGTCATCAATAAATCCCATATCCAACATTAAATCGGCTTCATCCAATACTAATGTTTCAATGTAGTCTAAATTCACACAATCTTGTTTGTGTAAATCCAATAACCTACCAGGTGTTGCAATTAAAATATCAATACCTTTTTTTAGAATATCTTTTTGAGGTTCTATAGATGCTCCTCCAAAAATTACTGTACTAGTTAATTTGGTGTATTTCGCATAAGTTGAAAAATTTTCTTCAATTTGTAATGCTAATTCACGTGTTGGGCTTACAATTAAAGCTCTTATTTTTTTTCCTTTTTTAGAAGAATCTTGTTTATCAAAAAGCAATTGCAAGATTGGTAACGCAAAAGCTGCGGTTTTACCAGTTCCAGTTTGAGCAGAAGCAATTACATCTTTTTTAGCTAATACTAATGGAATTGTTAGCTGCTGAACAGGTGTTGCGATAGAATATCCTTTTTCGGATATGGCTCTTAATATAGGTTTGTTCAGTTGTAAGTCTTTAAATTGCATAGGTTTTATTTAAAACAAGATTTTTGCAAAGATACAGTAAAAACAATAGTATAAAATTGAATAAAGAAATTGGTTGATATTATTTTTCTTCAGACTATTTTAGTTTGTTCTATTAAATAATTTTTCAAAACACAGACTATTTTCCACTCCAAAATATTGCCCATAATTAGGTGTTATATTATAGCCGTTTTTTTTGTAAAGGTGAATTGCTTCGGGTTGTTTTATTCCAGTTTCTAAAATGCATTCTTCAAAGGATAATTCTTGGCTCCAGTTTTCTAATTCTTTTAAAATTTGAGTCGCTATTCCTAGACCTCTATTTCCCGGTAAAACAAACATTCGTTTTATTTCCATTGTTTTTTGGTTAAATTCTTTTATAGCGCCACATCCTATTGGTTTTTTGTTCTCATATACCAACACAACATATTTAATTTTATCAATTTTATTGAATTGATTATAAAAAGAGTGATCCTCACCATCTCTTATGGCTAAATCTGCGTCCAAAAATTTTACTAGTTCAACAAAATCTAAATTCTTAGAATCGGTTCTTTTTATTGTAATCATATTTTGATTCATTTTCTAGTACATTTTTACTAATCCAATTGGAGTATAGGTTAATTTACGGATGTAATTTTACTCCTGCGTTCAAGAATGATATTATCTAACCAAATTCCTTTTAAATGACCAACTTTTTCGGGATAGCCAATAATTCTAAATCCACAATTTATGTGCATTTGAATACTGACTTCATTTTCCCTCATAATACCCGATTGCAAGGTCCAAATACCTTGTTGTTCGCTAATTTCAATCAACTTTAAAAGTGATTTTTTTCCAATTCCTTTTTCTATTTAATTAGATGAAATATAAACACTTATTTCGGCCACACCTTTGTAAACATCTCTTGTTGAAACAGGAGATAGTGCAGCCCAGCCTAAAATTTGGTTGTTTTCTTCAAAAGCAATTCTTCCAATAGATAAATGAGAAGCATTCCATTTTTCCCAGGATGGAGCAGTGGTTTCAAATGTGGCCATATCAGTTTGTATCCCTTCCAAATAAATATTGGAAACTTGAGAATAAATAGAAGAATTAATTTCAATAATTTTCATTTTCTATAAACTGTTGAAGTGGTAAATTGGTTTTATTAATGTATTAGTTATTACAATTTAATTTGAGAAAAAACATACATTAATTCTGTAGCTATTTGAATACTTCTTTCGTTGTATTTTTCTACTTGTTGAGGTGTGTTATCAAAGGCTTTTGGGTCTTCAAAAGTTATTGGAATTCTTTTTTCGGCACCTGCAATAAACGGACAACCTTTATCGGCACTTGAACATGTTAAAATTGCCACAAATTCTGATTGTGGATTAAAATCGTCATCATATGTTTTAGAAAAACCAATAATTGGATGTGCATTTTCTGAATATTTAATGCTATAAACAGGGTTTTTTCCTTCAGAAATTGTTTTGATTTTAAAACCCGAATTTTTTAAAGTTTCAGCAGCTACTGGAAACATTGCTGTAGCTTCTGTTCCTCCAGAATAACAAAACACATTTTTTATTTTGAAATGAGTTGCGATTGCTTTCGCCCAAACTTGTGATAAGTGGCTTCTGCGAGAATTATGAGTACATATAAAGTTTAACCGAACTTCTTTTTTATTGGTTACTTTTTCCTGAATAAAATCGATTAAAGGTTGTATTATTTCTTTGCGTTCTTGTGAAATAGTTTCTGATGAAATTGAATTTAAAATGTTTTCAATTTCTGAAAATAGAATTGGTTTTGTTGATGTCATTTTATTTAAAATAATTTTGAAATTAGCAGCATCCTGAATTTGGTGTGCAGGAAGTTGTGTTTGATGTTTTTATATTGGAAAGTTTTAGTTTTTGTTTCTCTTCTGGAATTGCACACTCATCTTGCGCCAAACAATTGGTTTGTTTTGTAACAAGTAAAAAGTTGGTTCCATCAAAATCTAAATTATACTTACCTATGGTTTCTCCTTGATATTCAACTTCAATTTCCAAGTCTTCAATACCTAGTAATTTTTCTGAAAGCTCAATTATATGTACTAATTTTTCAGGATGTAATCTGTGGTCATAATCATTAGCTTCCCATAGTTGAAAATTTACAACCTCTTCGTTTCTTACAGTTCCTCCACAATCAATAAAATGTTTAGTAACTTTTCCTACTTCGGTTACGTGAAAATGGTTAGGAACTAAATTCCCATTTGGTAATTGAAACGCAATAGTATTTAATTGCTTTAAATGTTTTTTGATTTCTGATAACTTCATAATTAATTTTTTAACAGCAGTTAGTAGTTATATTTGTATTTAAAAATTTGTTAAGTGTTGTTTGAATTTCTATCCAGTTTTCTTTATCTATACAATAGCAAACACTTGTACCTTCAATAGTTCCTTTTATAAGTCCTATATTTTTTAGTTCTTTTAAATGTTGGGAAATTGTAGGTTGTGCCAATCCAATTTCATCAACTAAATCTCCGCAAATACATGATTGAGATTTAAATAAATATTGAAGAATTGCAATTCGAGCAGGATGTCCTAAAACTTTTGCGATTTTTGCAATTGTATTCTGTTGATTTGTAAATATTTCTGATTTAGTAACTCCCATTGTTTAAATTATATATTGCAATATTACGATTAATATTTGTTTCGCCAAAAATATTTTTAATTATTAATAGTTAAAAAAGGTTTTTTCAGCTAATTTTCTTAAAATAGAAGTAGAATTGGAAGTAAATTTTTACTTAAATTTATTTATGAAACCTCTAATTTATATAGTAAAAGTTCTTCCCTATCATCAAGTATTTTAATAGTTTCTATAAATTGAAAACCAATTTTTCCAATTAAGGATTGAGACGCTATATTTTCTTTGGTCGTAATTGCGCTTATCTGTTTTATTCCAAAATAACTAATGGCAATCTCTTTAATTTTATTAGCACTTTCAAAAGCGTAACCCATTTTTTCATATTGAGGCAAAAAAGCAAAGCCAATATCTATACCTTCTAAGCCACATCTATCATAAAGTCCGCAAACCCCAATTTTTACTCCGTCCATTTTTCTAATAACTATATAGTTCGAAAACCCTAACTTTTCTAATTGAGGAATCATTTTTGTTTCAATATAATCTTTGGCTTTTTCAATTGTTTTAATGTCTCTGTCTCCTATGTATTTAAGCCATTTTGGGGAGTTAAAAAGTTCTAAAATAAAAGGGGCGTCTTTTTCAGAAATTGGTAGAAGAAGCAATCTTTCTGTTTCAAATGATTTATAGGTATTCATATAGCTTGGTTAATTGGAACTTGGAAGTTATGAAAAAATATAACCATTTTGATTATGTTTTTAATTAACCATTTGCTGAAATTATAAATAAAGTGTTTAGAGTTTTTATTTAGGGTTTTCTAAAAAAAGAAAACCCTAAATAAGTCAACATTTTAAATTTTAAAAACGTTTTTAAATTGTGATTTTTGCACCCATTAATTTAAGGAAAGCTCCTATAAATTTAGGATGTGCTGGCCAAGCAGGTGATGTAACCAGATTTCCGTCTACAAAAGCTTCGTTTACCGGAATAGATTGAAATTCTCCACCAGCTAATGTAACCTCTGGACCTACGGCTGGATATGCAGTTAATTTTCGTCCTTTTACTACCCCTGCAGCTGTTAAAATTTGGATTCCATGGCAAATTGCGGCAACTGGTTTATTTGCTGTAAAAAAGTATTGAACCATTTCAATCACTTTTTTGTTCAGCCTTAAATATTCTGGAGCTCTTCCTCCTGCAATTACCAATCCGTCATAATCGGTAACTTTCACTTTATCAAAATCGAAGTTTAAAGCAAAGTTATGTCCGGGCTTTTCACTATAAGTTTGGTCTCCTTCAAAATCGTGGATAGCAGTTTTTATAGTATCACCCTTTTTTTTATCAGGGCATACCGCGTGAACTTCATAGCCAACCATTTCAAGCATTTGAAATGGAACCATGGTTTCATAATCTTCTGTAAAATCACCTGTTAAGAATAGTACTTTTTTCATTTTACTCTATTTAATATTAATTATAATCAATTTAATACGAACCTGTCTAGAGTTTAATTTGTGATTGAAAAATGAAGTTTTTAAAATCGAACAAATTGTTTTAAAATGTAAAATCTTTGGAATTTAGATTAAAAGTACGGATAAATTTTATTTTTTCAACCAGGTTAATGCTTCTTCTTTTGTTTTAAAAAACCCTCTGTTTTTTTTACTTGATGTTCTCATAACAAATGATGCTATAACTCGAGCTACAGGGTGAATTCCATAAATACCAACTTTTTTTACTTTTTCATGGTCCCCTTGTTTATTCCAAATGTCTCTAGCTTCGGGTGTGTTTTTCCCACTTTTATTTAAATCGATAAGGAAAAAAGCATCTCCATCAATTAAATTAAATAATTGATGGTTTACTTTTAGTTGAGCTTGGGCTACTTCATTTGTTTGGTCACCAACGGCCTTTATATGAATGATATTACCATCAATAAGAATGGATTTATTTTCTCCAACCCAAATTTCATTTGCGCTTATATTTTTTATTTCAATTTGTTTTGACATTTTTGAGGTGTTTTTTTTTAAAGGTTTTATTGTTCTACAAACATTTATATAATTTTTATAGGTATCCTGTTTGCGTTTTTGTTGTTGATAAGAGTTGTGATTAAATTTTTTAATTGAACCTGGTTAATGGGTTTCATTATATAATCATTACAACCTACATTAATTGTTTTTTCGCGATCATTTGAAAGTGCAAAAGCTGTTTGAGCAATAATAATTACATTTTTATTAAATTTTCTTATTTGTTTAGTAGCTTCATATCCATCCATTTCTGGCATTCGCATATCCATTAAAATTAAGTCAATATCCAGATTATCTTGACATTTTTTAACAGCTTCAATCCCATTTTTAGCAACTAATATTTCTTTACTAAATTCTTTAACAGCTGCTTCAACTAATAACTCAGAAGCCATATCATCTTCAACAATTAAAATTTTTAAGTTTTTTATTTGCTCTCTTTCACATATTTGTTCAATAGGTGTTTCAATGATGGTCTTTTTCTCAGTATCGTGATTATAAGGAATTGTAAAATAGAATATAGAACCTTTTTCTTCTTCGCTTTCAACCCATATTTTACCTTCTAGTATTTCAACATATGCTTTAGTTATCGCCAAACCTAAACCAGCACCTTCATATCCGCTAGATAGAGAACTGTTTGTTTGAACGAATCTGTTAAAAATAGATTCATGATATTTTTCTGGTATACCAATACCTGTATCTTTCACATAAAATTCTAAATAATTATCTTTTTTCTCATAGCCAAAAATTATTGTGCCTGAATTGCTGTATTTTATTGCGTTTTTAACAAGGTTGATAATAATTGCATATAATTTTTCTCTATCAGTTTTAATAATAGAATCTTTTTTATCAAGAGAAGTGTTTACAAATAATTGCATATTTTTTCGTTCAACTTCAGGCTTAAAAAAGGTAAATATATATTCCAATTGATCATTAATATTGGTATTGGAAATAGAAGTAACAACTAAACCAGATTCAACCTTTGATATATCAATTAAGTCATTGATAATATTAAGCATTCGAGTTCCGCTTTTTTGTATGATATCAATATATTGTGTTTGTTGTTCTCCGGAAAGTTTAGGTGTTTTTAATAAATCACTGAAACCTAAAATTCCATTCATTGGTGTTCTTATCTCATGACTCATATTTGCAAGAAACGCCGATTTTAAACGATCACTTTCTTCAGCTTTATCTTTGGCTTTCAATAATTCACGAGTTCGTTCCTTAACTTGAGCTTCGAGGTTTTTATTGGCGTTTTTAATTTCTTCGGTATCTCTATTTATTTGATTCAACATTAAAAAACTTTTTCGTCCTTCAAATTCAATGGTGTAAGCACTAAACATTCCAACGATATTTGTTGAAATCATGTAAATTGAAAGATGTGTAAGAAGCCTTTCTGATTGTATATTGTGAAATGCAAATAAAAAGAAAACTATAAGTATAATCAAACCTGTTATACTAGATTTTACAAAACTTAGCCTTATAAAGATGTAGTTAAAAAGTAAACAAATTATGAGTCCACAATAAAGAGAAAAAGCAAAGTTGTCCGGTACATTAGCACCTGAAAGAATAAGACTAATTCCAGTGATTAGGATATAATAAATGTTTAAATATTGATAGTGCTTTTTGTAAAAACCTGTAAATATATAAGTAATTATAAAACCTAGTATTAGAGACGGTACTACTAATGCTACCTTTAAAATAATTAACCATTGCTTCATTTTAATTAACAAAAGCTCTGATGGAATAACCACTGCGAGAAAAAGGATCGCTGCTAAATGAGCAAACCTTAATTGCGATAAATATTTAGAAATATACCCTTGCAAAAATTCGTGTTCAAGAGTTTTATTTTTGAACCTAAGAGTAACAATATTAGCTGGGGTATTAAAAATTTTAAATATCATTTTATTCTGGATATTCTTAGATATTAATGATGAAATTCAGTATTGTTTTTTAAATTAAATATACTTTAATAATTGTTTTAAGCCGAAATTTCTTTTTCAAAAAGAGTCATATTTCTGTTCATAAAATGTGCTGTTATTAAATTATTTAATTCAATTGGGTCAATAGGTTTAGAAATATAATCGTTGCAACCAACAGCTAAGGTTCTTTCTTTGTCATTTGACATTCCAAAAGCTGTTTGAGCAATTATAATTACTTTTTTATTAAATTCTCGTATTTGTTTTGTAGCTTCAAACCCATCCATTTCTGGCATTCTCATATCCATTAAAATTAGATCAATGTCTGGGTTTTTTCGGCATAATTCAACACCTTCAATCCCATTTCTCGCAATTAAAGTTTCTTTACTAAATTTTTCAGTTGCAATAGATATTAATTGTTCTGACGACTCATCATCTTCAACAATTAAAATTTTTAAGTCACCTATTTTTTTATCTTCATTTGGTTTTAAATCTAACTTTTTTGGAGTTATTTTTTCTTTTATTTCGTGGTTATATGGCAAGGTAAAATAAAAGTGAGATCCTTTATTAGCTTCACTTTCTACCCATATTTTTCCGCCAAGAATTTCAACATAAGCCTTACTAATTGCTAGTCCTAATCCTGCACCTTCATATCCACTAGATAAAGATGTATTGGTTTGAACAAAACGATTAAAAATGGATTGATGATGTTTTTTAGCTATTCCAATACCAGTATCTTTTACATAAAACTCAATGAAATTTCCTTTCTTCTCATAACCAAATGCAATATTTCCTGAATTACTATATTTAATTGCATTTTTAACGAGGTTAATTAGAATAGCATAAAATTTTTCTTGATCGGTATTAATGATGCAATCTTTTTTGCTTAAGGTATTTTTAAAGGATAGGATCATATTCTTTTTCTCAGCTTCAGGTTTGAAAAAGGTATAAATGGATTCTATTTGTTCATTAATGTTTGTTTCTGTTATTGAGGTAGTAACCAATCCCGATTCTACTTTTGAAATATCGATGAGGTCGTTAATAATATTAAGCATTCGAACCCCACTTTTTTGTATGATTTCTATATATTTAGTTTGTTGTTCTCCGGTAAGTTCAGGGGTTTTCAGAAGGTCGGCAAAACCTAAAATACCATTCATAGGAGTTCTAATTTCATGACTCATATTGGCAAGAAAGGCAGATTTTAAACGGTCACTTTCTTCAGCTTTTTCTTTGGCTTCAATTAATTGCTGATTTAGAAGAGTTATTCTTTCGTTTTCTTTTTCAACTTCACGGCCTTTGTTTAAGTCATCAACTAGCATATTAATGCCAATAGCCAATGCATCAAGGTAGCTATATTCTTCAGAAAGCTCAATTTGCACCGTATAATCGCCTTGAGCAACTTTCATTATGGTATCTATAAAAATATTGATACGGTGTTCATCTAATTTTTCACTCATGGGGTGTTTTGAGGTTATCTATTTTTAAAAAATTTACCATCTCAAAAATTAAAATATTTTTTTTAAAAGAAACTACTTAAAAGTTTAATCGCGTTTGGAAGCGCTTAAATGTATATTTTACTTTTATTACGGTTAAACCGTAAAAATATAATAATTTTGATGTGAAATTGATGATAATTATCAATCGAATTTAAAGAAAGTAGAATGAGTAGTAAAAAAGGTTTTGCAATTTTAATTTTGTTTTAAAGGCAATTCAAAGAAAAAATTGGATCCTTTTTGAATGTTGCTGATTAATCCTATTTGACCGCCGTGTTTATCAATGATTTTTTTAGCAATGGCTAATCCTAACCCAGTACTTGCTTCTCCATTTGTAGGTTGTGTACTTGTTTTTTGAAAATAGTTGAATAATTTATTTTGCTCTTCTATTGGTATTCCTTGTCCTTGATCTATTATTTCTGTTTTAACCGTATCATTTTTTGTTAATGATATTTTAATAATAATTTCACTGTTTTTGTAAGAAAACTTAATAGCATTGGTTAATAAATTATTAATTACTTCGCTTAAATAATGTTCATCAAACGTAATGAAAAGCTCTTTTTCACTGGTTTCAAGCTTAATGTTGATATCTTTTTTTCTTGCAATTAAAAGATTGTAATACATGTATTTAGTTATAAAATCGATATAATTGCTTTTTTGAGGAGAAAGCGTAATAATACCAGACTCTATTTTAGAAACATCTAATAAGTTTTTTAGTAAATCTAGGGCGTTGTTACTTAAATCTTTAATATAGGTAAGCATGCCAAGAGCCTTTGGATCAATTTTATCTGAATAATCAGAAATTAAAATATCAGAAAATGAAAAAATAGCCCCAATTGGATTTCTTAAATCGTGTGCGGCTACACCAATAAATTTGTTTTTCTCCTCATTTAATTTTTTTAGTTGGTTGTTTAACTTGATTACATTTTGGTATTTTTCTTTTAAATTTAAAATTAAAAGACCGATAATAATAAAAACTGAAAAGCGGACAAAAGCATTCCAGATAGGATTAAATAGGTTGGAGTATTTTCTTGAATAATATTCTACTAAAAACCAAATTAACGCTGCAAATAATGAATTTGCAACGAGTAAAGATTTTTCAAAATTAGTGAAGAATGAAATTAATAAAATTGGAATTAAATAAACGAGTAAAAGCGATATTTCCGATCCTGTATAATAATCTGCTACACCTATGAGGCTTAACAAAATGAAAGAAAACAACGTAATTATAAGGTTGTTTTCTGTTTTTCTAAAGTCGAACATACTTATGAAATCTAAACTAAATATTTTATTTACTTGAACAAATATAAAAGTTAAAACAGTAACATTTACAAATATTATTTTTAATCTTTAATGCGAATGTATAATTTAGGGTTGATATATAATTATTTAGTTATTTTTTTATTTTAATATATTTTTTCAAATTGGATTTTAAAATTTCTTGAAGTTCTTTTTCGTTCCCTACAGAAGTTTCAAGAAATAAAAATCCGAATACAGAATACGTTTTATAATCTACTTTTCTTAAATTTAATGGGTTTTCAAAACCTTGTAAAAGTAATTCATAATCAAACGATTCAATGTTACTTTCTTTTATTCCAGAGTTGTTATCGAGTACAATAAGACTGAATAGTTTAGATTCCTTTAGGTTAAATATTTCATCCCAATTAGGTTTTTTATCATATAAAAAATATTCATAAGAGTTTATGCCATATGCATACCAAGATAAATCTCCTGTTGTGCACCAACCTCCAAATCTTTGTGGGTTAATTTCAATTGGGTAAACCTTTCCAAAAGAATCAATTCTTACTTCAACGTGCATAGGAAAATTTTTCAATGCTGCTTTTTGACCAACTATTTTAAGAAACTGATATATTTCATTTTTGTATTTTTCTATAATTTCTTTAGAAGTGGTATAAACTCGATCACTAACATCTTTGGAGGAGGAAAAAATGTGGTGTAAAATATTTAAAATAACAGGCTCTCCGTTTTTATTAAAATAACAGTCTATTGCATATTCTTCGCCTTCAATATATTTTTCAATAATAAAATCTGAAACATCAACAACTTCCTTTGGATACATTCCTTTAAACGTTTCTATTTCTTCTTCTATATTGGTAATAACATTTTCCCATTCGGTAATTGTATCAATTTTATGAACTGCCAAACTAAAAAAACCAACTGCTGGTTTTATGATTATTGGAAATGGTAAATCCTGTTTTTTTAAAGTTTTGAGAACTCCTAATTTTACTCCTTTAAAAAAATATTCAGGATATGCATCTTTCACCAATTCTCTAAATGTAATTTTATTTTTGAAAAGTTGAATTTTATTTGGCAAAGTAGATTTGCTTAAGTTTTTTTCAATCCAACTAATTGAATTTTCTGAATTTGTATATACTCGTAAGTTTGGATCCTTTTCATATAACGTTATTGCATCTTTCTCCGAAATCCAATTTAAAGAAGCATCATCAACCATCGATTTGGCAACTTTGGTTGCAATAATTTGAAAGTTATTTTCTTTAATGGTTTTAATTAGAAAATCAGAAGCGTAAGGTTTATCAATCAGAATCATTTTTATTATTTTAATAATGAATAGTTACGTTGTAAATAATACTAAAAGTAATATTATTAATTGATGTAATTGAGTTTTCAAAACAATTTTGAACAATTAGGTTATAGAAAATTTTATATAGGATGAATCAACCTTAAATGATAATAGATTTACAATTTTGAATTGTTACTTTTGTGCTGCGTAAATAAATGGAATATGAATTATCAATTAATTTGTACCGATATTGATGGTACACTTTTAAATAAAGAAAGAGAATTATCTGAAAACACTATTAGTGAAGTAAAACGGATTTCGCCAATTCCATTTGTACTTATTTCTTCAAGAATGCCGAAAGCTATGCGTCATTTACAGCAGCAGTTTGGGAATATAAACACTCCTTTAATTGCTTATAATGGAGGTTTGGTTTTAGATAATGAAACTATTTTGCATTCTACCGTTATTGATAATAATGTATTGGAAGCAACCATAAATAAATGTTTAAATACTGAAATTCATTTAAGTTTATATTTTGCTGATGAGTGGTATGTTCCTTCTATGGATTATTGGGCGAAAAGAGAAGAAAACAACACCAAAGTTACTCCAATAGTAAAATCATCTTTAGATGTGTTGTCGAATTGGAAGAAGGAGGGGAAAGGAGCACATAAAATAATGTGTATGGGAAATGAATCAGAAATAGATACTTTATATACATCTCTTGAAAAGGAATTTTCAAATGAAATTATTTTATACCGTTCTAAATCAACTTATATTGAGATATCCCATCGTTCTATTTCTAAGAAAACAGCAATAGAAGTATTATTAAAAAGTAACTATCCAAATTTAACAATGGATAATGTAGTTGCTTTTGGAGATAATTACAACGATATTGAAATGTTAAAAGCTGTAGGTTTAGGTGTTGCCGTTGCAAATGCAAACGAAGAGGTTTTAAATGTTGCGGATAAAGTGACTGATACAAATAAAAATGATGGAGTAGCAAAGGTTTTAAAAAATCTTTTTTAGTTTTAAACAAATATATTATGAATTACAGAATCTTAGGGAAAACAGGATTAAAAATCTCTGAAATTAGTTTAGGAACATGGCAAGTTGGTGGTAAATGGGGATCTGATTTTAATTTTAAAAATGCAGAAGAAATTATCCACACGGCAATTGATAATGGCATTAATTTTATTGATACTGCTGATGTTTATAGTGAAGGTTTAAGCGAACAAGCGGTTGGAAGAGTACTTAAATCTAGAGGTGAAAACGTATATGTTGCAACAAAGTGTGGAAGGCAGTTACAACCTCATGTAAATGCTTCTTATCAGGTAAAAGCATTAAGAAAATTTGTTGAAAACAGCTTATCTAATATAGGGATTGAGCAATTAGACTTAGTACAACTTCATTGTCCGCCTATAGAGGTATATTACCGCCCTGAAATTTTTGAATTGTTTGATACGCTTACTAAGGAGGGTAAAATTAGAAATTATGGTGTAAGTGTTGAAAAAGTTGAAGAAGCCTTAAAAGCCATTGAATATCCAGGAGTGAGTACTGTTCAAATAATTTTTAATATGTTTCGCCAACGACCAAGTGAATTGTTCTTTAAAGAGGCAAAAGCAAAGGATGTAGGTATTATTGCTAGAGTTCCTTTAGCGAGTGGTTTATTAACCGGTAAATTTGGAAAATCAACTACCTTTTCAGAACGGGATCATAGAAATTTTAATAGAGAAGGAGCTGCCTTTGATAAAGGTGAAACTTTTTCTGGAATCGACTATAATTTAGGGTTAAAAGCAGTTGAAGAATTGAAACTTGTTTTTGGTGAAAATGAGAATTTGGCTCATAAAGCTTTGCAATGGATTTTGGCATTTGAAGAAGTGAGTTGTGTGATTCCTGGAGTTTCAAATGTATCTCAATTAATGTCTAATTTAGATGGAGTCGATTCAAAACCAATAACAAAAAGTAATATTAAAAAGGTGAATGATATTTATAAAAAATATATTAAAAACGATGTTCATCAGTTGTGGTAGTCGATTGTTTATCTTCTAATTAAACTAAAGTTCCCTCTTTTTTCTTTTAGATTACCTAAGGCATCGGTAAATTGAACTGTAAACCAATAATCAGAGGAAGGTAACGGGTGTCCATTATAATAACCATCCCAACCTTTGTCTAGAGGGTTTATTTGTGCAACTACTTTTCCAAATCGATTGAATATATTAATTATTGAACCAGAAACCAAACTGCCATTAACACATCTCATTTGCCACGTATCATTTTTACCATCTCCATTGGGTGTAAAAAATTTTGGAAATGAAAGATCAGAAATGTTCACGGTAATTTCTTTTCGGCAAGTAGTGTTTTTTATGGTTATATCTACCCAATAATTTTCAGTGCTAATTGGATAAATATCTATAGAATTTGTTGTTCCTCCGGTAGACCACAAAAAAGAAGTTTCAGAGATTATTGGATCGTAATCAAGTTTTAAACTAACCAATTCATTTGGACAGGTATTATTAGAAGACGCAACAATTTCAGGGATATTATCGCAATCAATATAAATGCATCCGTTGCTATTAACTATTTCTCCAAACGGAGTGTCAAGACATAAGTCATCAGTATCTAAAACATTATCACCATCTATGTCATCATCACATACATCTCCAATTCCATCAAGGTCTGTATCTAATTGGTCTGTATTTGAGAGTAGTGGGCAGTTGTCATTAATATTGATAATGCCATCACCATCTATATCGTCATCACAAACATCTCCAACTCCGTCACTGTCTGTATCTAATTGATCGGTATTCGAAATAGCTGGGCAATTATCATCAACATCAAAAATGGTGTCCTCATCTGTATCAAATGACGCACAGAAAGCAATGTTTTTTACACTTTGTTCATTAAAAGAATCCCCAGTAGAAGCAGTAAACCCTAAATATACATTTGGATTATTTGAAAAAATGGAGGCGGTTATATCTCCTATGTTATTTTCAAATTGAATTGTGTTATCTACAGTTAATTTTAATGTATTTGTTGTATAAACCCATTCAATTTCTACTGTGTACCAAGTCCCGTCTTCAAGATTCCCAATATCAATGGGGTTGATATATTCTGAATGAGCGATAGGGTTTGCTGTGTCTCCATTTTTAATAATGGTGATATGGTCATTTGGGTTGGTGTCAAATGCGTCATAAGGATCAAAGTCGTTAGAAAAAGTATCGAATTCAATTGCTAATGAGGGAGAAATATATTCATAACCTAAACCACCTCCAGCGGTACCTCCATTACTAGATAAAGGTTGTAAAACAAATGCAATTCCATCACCACCATTATCTGTAGTAGTATAATCTTCCCCAAAATACAAGTCGGCTTTTATGCTGAAATCGGCATTTAAATTTATTTTTTTAGTACTCCAAATTGTTCCAACTTGAACTGTGTCGTTAACTGTTAAATTTGCTTCATTACCAGTAATTGTAGTATTACCGCTTGCGGTCATATCTGAAATATCAAAAGGGAAGGATGTACATTGTGAAAATGATTTTAAGGGAAATATTAAAATCCCATAAAAAAGTAATATTAGGTAGCTCTTTTTAATTGGCTTAAAATTAGTTTAATGTTGATTTTAAATTAAGATAGTCATCATAATTTTTTTAAATATAAAAATTATAATTTATATGAGAGGATAATTTGGCAAAGGGATTGTTACCTGGGTTAGATATTTGTGAAAAGGGAAGTTATATATATTTTTGGGAGCCCAAACCCGAAAATGCATAAATTAAGAAGATTAACCTCCCTTTTTTATTCACAAAAACTTGTTGTATTGATAGATTTAGTTAATAGCAAAACCTAAAATGTTGTGGGGACGACATTTTTTGGGCTAAAATATTATGCTTAAATCAGATTGATTTTTGATGGAGTAATTAAGGTTCCATTGCTGTTTAAATGTGTAAACCCGGGAATAAGTGTGTTGATTCTTAGTTTACTTAATTTTTTAAAAGTTTTATTTTCAACTTTTTTAGAACTATCGTTTGTATTGTTTTTTTCAGTATTCATTATGTTTAATATTTTATTTATAAAAATGTTGTGGGGACGACATTATTATTTTTTTATAAAAATATGTGTGAAAAAATTTCTTTCATTAGTGTTTAACTCAGTTGAGATTCCGAAATGTGTAAAGTTTGGATTTTCTAATACTGCTCTATGAGTATCACTATTTAACCATCCCTTTACAACACTTTCTGCAGTTGTATAACCATAGGCTACATTTTCACCAACCGTTTTTGCATTTGCATTTTTCATAAGTTGTTCTGATCGTAGACCAAAATTATCATGACTTGCTTTCCCTTGTTCAATCATATAATTTGTGTGCCCTTCAGCTACACTAGAAATTAAATCAAGCTTTTCTAATGTGTTTAAACCTAAATCTGCTCTATGAGTATTAACAAGATCTAATACTTCTAATTCTAATGATGTATATGTTACAGTTTTAGCATTAGTTTCAACAGCTGAAACATCATTAAAATAAATTCCATCGTCTTCTTTTGAACAAGAAATAATAAAAGAACTTAAAAGTAAAAAGGTTAAAAATTTTAGGGCTGTTGATTTCATAATTAGAGGGGCTTTAGTTAGGGTTTTTTGAGGGGTTTTTTAAATTAGGGTTTTAAGGGTTTTTGTATTAAGTACAATGCAAATATAGAAATACTTTTTAAAAAATCAAAGAAAAAACTAAAAAACTTACCATTTATTAGTAAAAACTTACCATTTATTAGTAAAAACAACCATTTGTGTGGTAAAAAGACACTGTTTGAGTTAAGATAATATACCGTTTATTTGTTAAAACAATCCGTTTATTGATTTAAAAGCGCCGTAATTTAATGAAGTATTAGAAGTTGTACTGGGGTTTTAGTTTTGAATAAAAGCTATTTTTATCTGCTAATTAAGCTGAAATGACCTCGTTTTTCTCGAATGTTTCCAGTGCCATCTATAAGTTGAACTGAAAACCAATAATCTGTTGCTGGTAATATTTTCCCATTGAAAAATCCATCCCATCCTTCACCAGTCGGATCAATTTTCGCGATGAGTTTTCCAAACCTATCATATATATAAATAAGTGAAGCAGGATAAAAAGTTTCGTTAACACCTTTTACTTGCCAGGTGTCATTTTCACCATCTCCATTAGGTGTAAAGAATTTTGGATAACCTATAATGGATATTTTTAAATAACTGATACTGCAATTCTCTTTGTTTCTAAAATATATAGTATGAATTCCAGCTGCTACATTTTCAAAATCTGGATTTTCTTGAAATTCATCAAAGCTGTCAAGATCAAATTCAGAATTGTCTATTGCAGAATTGTCGTTAATAGTTATTGTATTGTTGTTGGAGTCATCTTTAATTTTAATTGCATCCAAGCTAATAGTAGAAACATTAAATGAATAATCATTATTTAATATTTTTAAAATCACCTCAGTTCTTACCGGAGAGGTGCAACCATTTTCTGTTGCATCAACATAGTATGATGTTGTTGAACTTAAATTTGGTGTAGTGAAACTTGTTCCAGTAGCTATAGGACTTCCTCCTTGGTCGTCATTATGCCAATTTATATTTCCTGAAGTTGCTATTGCTGAAAGTGTTCCAGACCCTCCTTCACATTTAGTGGAGTTTTTTACTGATGTAATAGTTGGAATTGCATATATAGTGGCAATAACTGGTTTTCTTTCACCAGTTTCACATATACCATCGGCAGAAGCTACAGCATAATAAATAGTAGGTGTTGAAATAGTTGGAGTTGTAAAACTATTTCCGTTATAAATAGGTGTGCCTCCTGTTGCTGTATCGAACCAAAGCACAGTTCCTAAACTTGCTTCAGCTGAAATGGTTAATATGCCCTCTCCACATTTTGAGGAAGGAGTTGTTGAGGTTATTTCTGCAATAGAAATTGTTGTGCTAGTTGATATTTTTAAAATTGGATCTCCAGGGGTTCCTCCATACTCTACAATAAAACCTTTTGGTTGGAAGTCACCAGAACTAGCACCAGTATTACTTAAGTCGTTCCAAGAACCTGGATTTCCAACTCCTGGGGCTGTAACATGTGCATAATCTTCATTTCCAGCTTGATTGGGTTCACCTGTATTCCAATTAGAATATACGCCTGAAGGACTTGAACCATTTGCTAATCCATTCCAAAAAATCGTTCCTGATTCTGGGCCTGTTACCCATTTCCAAACACCTTCAGTTTGTGAGTCACTTCCTCCAATCCAACCAGCTCCTGCGGCTTGTTCTCCCGAAAGTTTTGCTTCTTCCGTAGAAGTAATTGTAGCTAAATAACCTTTTAAGTCATAATAATTTAGTGCTTCTGCAGCAGTTTTTGCTTCTGTCCAGGTAATTCCAGTTGCTTCAATATATTCGTAATAATGTCCTGTAGAAGGAAGATAATTAGCTTCTCCTATGGTAATTGAAAATGTTCTTGAGCCAGACGGTGTAGCTGAGGTGTTTTCAAAAACAACATCTATTACAGCTGCGCTTAACTCTGTAATAATTGCCGTTCCTGTTCCAGTCCAATCCAAAATTAATTTACCTTCTAAACTATTAAATGTTTGAGCAGTGATATTTGGATGATTACCTGTAAGTTTTAATTTATCCGAGCCTTTTACATAGCCAGTTGAAATTTGTATGTAAACACTTTTTATTTCAGTAGCACTTGGGTTTGTAATATTGAAATATTCTACGATTTTAACTTGTTCAAGAGGACAATAAAATTGATCTCCAGTTGAAATTAGGGTTGGTGATTGTGACCATATTTTATTAGGTAATAAAATGATTATTAAAAAAATAAGAGGAGAAAAAATATTTTTAAAAACCATTTTTTTAAATAAAAATATTGACTTATAAAAGTAATGAAATGATTTTATAACTCAGCTGTATATTTGAAGGAATTAATGTTCAGCGATAAATTTATTTTGATTCTAATTCTAATTCACTAAAATTTAAAGAGTTGTGAATTGCGGTTCTTTTATGAAATATTAAATGGGTGAATTAAGAATTCCTATAATTTATAAAAGTTAAAAATGAAAAAAATGAAAAAGGTAATTACAATAAATATGATAATAAATTTTAGTTGTTTTTTAGTTTCTTTTTTGGCTTTTGCTCTTATTGAAGTTTTTAGTTGATCGAGTTTTAGTTTTGAAACTTTTGGGAAGTCATATTCTGTTTTAGTTGTGGAAATTTTTGAATAATCATTTCCTCCTTTAAATTTTCGACGGCGTGTATTTTTTAAAGCATTATTTTGCTTTATTCTATTTACCATGTTGATTACATGACCTCCAAAACTCATATTAGTCTATTTTAATTTTAATAATTTCTGAATTATTTAATTGCTCAAACTCATAGTTTAAAATTTGAAATTCTATAACCTTAAAAAAAGTACAGCAGTTTTCATGTACCTCTTTAATGTTTAAAAGGATGTCAATTTCTAAATTGGCACCAACACTTAGTTTATATGAATGTAAACCTATTTCCCAACCAATTTCAGTAGTTATGATGTTTAAATTATTTTCTGAAATAAATTGAAAGGTAATTGGCTTATTTTCTTCATTTGTTAGTCTGATTTCATTACTGTTTAATATTTTATTTAAAAAAATATTTTCTCCAGTTGTGTTATCAACTAATTCAAATGCATACATTGGTGGCGGTGTAAAACATGCATAATCTTCGCAATCATTTGTTTTACAATTTGTAATAATTATTAAAAGAAGGAAGGCAACTATTTTCTTTTTCATGATAATAGTTTTGTGAGTAATAAAAAACTGCCTACACAGGTAAATTTAGTGTAGGCAGCAGGATAAAAATTAATCTTTTTCATTTGCGGTTTCAGAGGTGTCTTCTTTTTTTTGGCCTTCAAGATTTTCACCTTTTAAATAGCCAGGTAATTGCATACCTGCCATATTAAACATTTCCTGTAAAGGAGGAACTGCTTTATACATTCCGGAAATAAAGTTGGAGGTGGAAGTTTTACCATCTTTAGAACCTCCATTTTCCCAAACAGTAACTTTATCAATTTTAATGTTTTTAATTGCTTCAGCTTGAGTTTTAACTAGTTCAGGTAATTTATCTGCAACTAATAATAAAACGGCATCTTTTGCATTGTCTCCGGCAGCTTTTACAATTTGTTCTAAACCAAGTGCTTGTTTTGTTAAAATCTCATACATACCTTTTGCTTCAGCTTCTTTTTTCATAAAAATTGCATCGGCTTCACCTTTTGCAATTCTTCTAATTTGTTCCGCTTCGGCTTCAGCATCAATTTCTACTTTTCGTTTAGATATTTGTGCTGGCACAATAATATCTGCTCCTTGTTCCGCTTCTTTACGTTTAGCTCTAGCATTTTCAGCAATTTGTTCAGCTGCATATGCTTCTTCTAATGCTTTTGCTGCTTGTACTTTTTCAGAAGCAATTGCAATTTTTTCAGCTTCAGCTTCACGTGATCTTCTGTCTGCATTTGAATTTGCAACTTGTACTTTGGCTGTGTTTTCACCATGTACAGCATTTGCATTTGCAGCAGCTACTTGAATTCGTTGGTCTTGCATAGCATTGGCTTCTCCAATAGATCCATCTCTAACTTTCTGTGCTACAGAAACCTTAGCATCATTAATTGCTTTTGCTGCAGCTTCCTTACCTAAAGCTTCAATATACCCAGATTCGTCGTGGATATCAGTTATGTTAACATTTATTAGTTTTAAACCTACTTTTTTTAATTCGGCTTCAACACTATGTGTTATGTGCGATAAAAATTGATCTCTGTCGGAATTAATTTCTTCAATATCCATAGAGGCAACAACTAAACGTAACTGACCAAAAATAATTTCTTGAGCTAAATCTTTAACAGACTCTAACGTTAAGCCCAATAAACGTTCTGCCGCATTTTGCATAACGCTTGGTTCAGTTGATATACCAATAGTAAAGCGAGATGGTACATTTACACGAATATTTTGTTTACTTAATGCATTGGTTAAATTCACTTCAATAGACATTGGTGTTAAATCCAAGAATTCATAATCTTGAATAATAGGCCAAATAAAGGAAGCCCCACCATGAATACATTTTGCTGATTGGCCTCCGCCAGTTTTTCCATAAACAACTAAAATTCTATCGGAAGGACATCGTTTATACCTTCTTATCATTGAGAAAAAGAACACCACCACAATAAAAATGACGGCTCCAATTAAATAAACTGCGGTTACACCAGCTTGTAGGGGTAGTAATAAGGATAATAGATTCATGTTTTTTTTATTTAGATATTTTTTCAACAAGTAATATTTCGGCGCTAATTATTTCACTCACTTTAACCATTGTACCGGTTTTTAAATCTTCCAATTCATCGGTAATAGCTTCTAATTCTCGTAAGCTGCCTTGTACGTTAATTTGTACTTTCCCCATCGTTGTTCGTTCGGCTCCAATTGGTAGATAAACTTCTCCTATAACACCAATAGCATTCTTTATTTTTAATGTGCCCGATTCTGCTAATCTATGCATCCAATAGAATAATGACGATGTAATTACCATCATAATAAACCCTCCAATAACTGAAATAATTAAGGAAACTGATGTACTTAAATCATTATTTAAACAAGTAATACCAGTCCAACCAAAAATGGTGAAAAAGGCAACAATCCCTTTAAATGTGAAAAATTGAAAACCAACACCCCCATCGTCCGCTTCAAACTCGGAAGCATCGGAATCCATGTCAGCATCTCCACCACCAATAAAAGTCAGTATAAAAATCACAATAAAAAGTGCAGAACCCACCAATGCAATTATCCAATAGGTTTGTTCAAGCGTTGTCATTCCCTCAAAAAATTCTTTCATAGTTTACAATTTTAAATAGCTATTAAATATACTAATTATTTAGAATAACTAATAATGAATACGATAATTAAGTGCTAAAATTTAAAGGGTTAGCAAGTTAAAAATGGGTTTCATAAATATTAGTGGTTAAATTGTAAAAAATGTTACGAAAAAAGGCTTTTTTTTCATGTAAGTTTGCATAAAACGTTAAGTAAATTTAGTTATGACAAATAAAATTGAAGTTAGTTGGAAAGGACAAATGCTTTTTGAATCTGTTGCTCCTGAAGGAAGTGTAATGATTGATGCTGCAGAAGAAGTTGGCGGGCAAGGTAAAGGTTTGCGTCCTAAAGCAATGATGTTAACTGCGTTGGCTGGCTGTTCAGCGATGGATGTTGCTTCACTTCTTAAAAAAATGCGTGCAGAAGTTGCTGATTTTAAAATTGAAGTTGAAGGAAATCTTACGGAAGAACATCCAAAAGTATATGATAAAGTGAAAGTTATTTATCGTTTTTACGGAAGTGATTTCAAAAAAGATAAAATTGAAAAAGCAGTAAATCTTTCCACTGAACGTTATTGTGGTGTTATTGAAATGTTTAGAAAATTCGCTGAAGTTTCAATAGAAATTATATACATAGAACAATAAAATAATTTGTTTATTTTTGGGAAAAATAATTGCTATGCGCTGGACTTTAAAGCCCGAAAAAAAACCTCAAATTACATCAAAATTAGCTCAGGAATTAGGAGTTGAATATACTATTGCCGAATTATTGGTGCAAAGAGGTATTGAAACTTTTGAAGAGGCCAAATCTTTTTTTCGTCCTAGTTTAAAGAACTTGCACAATCCATTTTTAATGAAAGATATGGATAAAGCCGTGGAACGAATTGAAATAGCCATAAGCAACGGTGAAAATATTTTAGTTTATGGTGATTATGATGTAGATGGAACAACTTCAGTCTCGTTAATGTCTTCGTATTTAAAAACAATTCATCCAAATATAGCTACTTATATTCCTGATAGATATGATGAAGGATATGGTATTTCTTACAAGGGAATCGATTATGCTGAGGATAATGATATTACATTAATTATTGCTTTAGACTGTGGAATAAAAGCAATAGATAAAGTTTTATATGCGAAAAAAAAAGGTATCGATTTTATTATTTGTGATCATCACCGTCCTGGATCCGAAATTCCTGAGGCTACCGCTGTTTTAGATCCAAAAAGAGATGATTGTGAATATCCTTATAAAGAATTATGTGGCTGTGGTGTTGGTTTTAAATTAATACAGGCTTTAGCCGGGAAAAGAGGTCAAACCGTTGAAGATTTAGTTCCATATCTAGATTTAGTTGCAACAGCAATTGCTGCAGATATTGTTCCGATAACAGGTGAGAACAGAGTGTTGGCTTATTATGGGTTACAGGTAATTAATAAAGCACCCAGAACCGGTATAAAAGCAATGATTCATCAGGTTAAAAAAAATGAATTAACCATTACAGATGTTGTTTTTATTATTGCTCCAAGAATTAATGCTGCGGGACGTATAAAACATGGGAATTATGCAGTAGAATTATTAACTGAAATTGATTTTGAAACGGCTGTTAATTTTGCCGCTGAAATTGAACAAAATAATTCTGATCGGAAAGAATTAGACAAATCAATAACAATTGAAGCATTACAGCAAATTGAAGAAAACAATGAGCAAGATAATTTTTCAACAGTAGTATTTGCTGAAAACTGGCATAAAGGTGTTATTGGAATAGTTGCTTCCCGACTTATTGAAACCTATTATAAACCAACCTTGGTTTTTACAAAAAGCGGTGATAAATTAGCGGCATCGGCCAGATCTGTAAAAGGTTTTGATGTTTATGAAGCGTTGGAACAATGTTCAGAATTTATAGAGCAATTTGGAGGACATAAGTATGCTGCTGGATTAACCATAAAAGCTGAGAATTATCAAAGTTTTAAGTTAAAGTTTGAAGAGGTTGTTAAAAATACGTTACCAGAAGAATTAAGAACTCCAGAAATTTTGATAGATGCTGAAATCAACTTGTCAGCAGTTACGCCTAAGTTTTTTAGAATAATGAAACAACTGGAACCATTCGGACCTCAAAATATGAAACCTACTTTTGTATCTTCAGGATTAAGAGATAACGGATATGGAAAAAAAATTGGAGCAGATGAAACTCATTTAAAGCTAAATATTTTTGAAGGTTCAAATCAAAAAACATACAATGCAGTTGGTTTTAGTATGGCAGATAAAATTCATGTTGCCCAAAACGGAAACTCATTTAAAGCAGTATATAATATTGATGAAAATCATTGGAATGGGTATACCACGCTACAATTAATGCTAAAGGATATAAAAGAAGAGTAAATTTACTTTTCTTTTATCAAATACATATATACAGGATAGTGGTCGCTATATCCACCGGTAAAACCATTATAACCCCAACTTCTAAAAGGATATCCTTTGTATTTACCTGTTTGAGTAGTCAAATATTGGGGGTTATAAATATTCACTTTATACATTTTATATGTTGCATATTCTTTTTTAGTCGTTAAAAGAGGTGATGTAAACATAATTTGATCAAATAAATTGATGTTATCTCTGTAAACGAGTGTGTTTTGACCACGCTTAAACATATTTTCCATAGGATTGTATATGTCACCTTCATCAACATTTGCTTTCTTGGCTTTTGTATGTAAAACATTTTTTAAGCTAGAATTTATTGGGTCATCATTCAAGTCGCCCATAATTATAATTTTAGGGGTTGGATCTGTTAGTTTAATTTTCTCAATGATTTGTGTATTTAAATAGGCGGCTTTTTCTCTTTTAGATCTGCTTTTTGCTTCGCCACCTCTTCTAGATGGCCAATGGTTCACTATAATATGAATTAATTCATCATCCAAATACCCCGAAACTAATAATTGATCTCGTGTGTAAATTCTAAAACCGTTATCATCCCATAATTTAAGTTCAAAAACTTCGTGATGAATCGGTCTAAAATATTTTTCTTGATATAATAGCGCTACGTCAATTCCTCTTAAGTCGGGAGAATCATATTGAATAATACCATATTGTTTATCTTTTATGAAACCAGTTTGTACTAAGTCTTCTAAAACTTCATGATTTTCAATTTCGGAAACGCCTATAATAACTGGGCTATTTTTAGCTTCTTTTGTTCCAATTTCAGCAATTACTTTTGCCATATTATGTAACTTTTTTTGATAAGCTTCTTCTCTACCTTCTTTAAGTTCCATAATAGGACTTGCTTCGTCATTTTTAGTAGTATCGTTTTTAGTGTCAAATAGATTTTCAAGATTGTAAAAAGCGATAGTTTTAATATCATATTTTTTTTGACAATAAATGGAATTTGAACAAAGAATAAAAGCAGTAAAAAGGTAAAAAAAGTATTTCATAGTTAATTTTTAAGAGGCTAATTTACTAATAGATAGTGAGTAATATATTAAAATTAAAAATAATTATTTAAGATTTTTATTTTTAAAGTTTAATAAAAAATTGTTTATTTGAAAAAATTGTGCTTATGAAAATAAAAATATTCATTCTTATTTTCAGTTGTTTTTGTTCTTTAAGTTTATTTTCACAATCATCGGCTTTACCTGAAAAAAAAGGTTTAGTTGATAGTTATTTTAAAAGTTTTGGTACTCCATGCGGGGGTGAAACTTTTGTTAATTCAAGTGCTACTGCAAGTTATACTAATGGAAATTTTGTTGGTGATAACGGGGTTACTTGGACTTATGTAAATGCTAGAAATGAAAGTACTTATCCAATAACTTCTGAAGGAATTTTGTTGAGAGATGCCACAAGTAAAATTACATCATCTTTAGTAACTGGAGGTATAGGAGATTTTTCATGTAAATTATTAAAAGGGTTTACTGGCTCTGGAAATAGACAAGTTGAATTATTTATAAATGGAATTTCTCAAGGAACTTCAGTTGCTTGGGACAATACAAGTGTACAAACTTTTACAATTCTAAATGTAGATATTTCCGGAAGTGTTACAATTGAAATTAGGAATAGTACAGGTAGACAAGTTGTGATTGATGATGTTTCCTGGACTTGTTATTCTGGTGCTGCTGCTCCAGAAATACAATTAATAGATGCTTCAGTAATAGATCAAAATTGTGGTTTTTCATTAGATTTTGGAACACAAGCTATAGGAGCAGATTCGGATGTTACTTTTAATATAGAAAATAAGGGTTCATTAACTTTAGATATAAGTTCTTTTGTAACTACTGGAGATTTCACAGTAGTATCTCCAACGGCTCCTTTTTCTATTGCTTCGGGAGGAAATGAATTAATTACAATGCGATTTACTCCCTTAACGAGTGGAACTAGAACTGGCACTCTAACAATTAATAATAATGACGAAAATGAAAGCGCTTGCGTTGTTAATTTAACAGGTCAGGGATTCATTCCTGCTCCAGAAATTGATATTGAACGAAATACTTTGGCTTCTATACCAAGTGGTTCAATTCCAAGTTCAGGTTATAACACGTTATTTGCAGCAACTTTAATTGGGAATACAACAGCTGCTAAACAATTTTTCATTAGAAATGAAGGAACTGATAACTTATCGATTACATCTATCACTTCTTCTAATAGTTTGGAGTTTGTAATAACTTCAAATTTGTCACCTTTAAATTTAGCACCTGGAGAAAGTACATTTTTTTATGTTGAATTTTCTCCAAAAATGTCAGGTGCTCGAACAGCTACTATAACCATAAATAATTCGGATAGTGATGAAAGCTCTTATACTTTTGGAGTTAGCGGAACGGGTAATTGCGGTACATATCCAATTTCTATTGTTCCATCTTTAGGGCCAGCAGGCACAGTGGTTACTGTTAGTGGATCAAATTTTGGAGGTGCTACTTCCGCAACTTTTAATGGAGTAGCGGCAACTGTAAATCTTATTTCGTCTACATTAGTTGAAGTAACCATTCCAATAGGAGTTACTTCAGAAAGTTTAATTGTTACAAATGATTTAGGGTGTGATAGTACTCAATATTTTGAAGTTATTAATAGTTTAATTGTTGGTTGTGAATATAGTGGAGGTACTTTACCTTCAGATTTGTTTATAAGTGAGATAACGGATAAAGGAGTTGGATCCCACTCTTATATTGAAATATTTAATGGAACAGGAAGTGTAGTTTCCTTGAATAATTATGAAGTTAGAATTCATAATAATGGAGCAGTTACAGCTACTAGCACAATTGTCCTTTCGGGTAGTATTAATAATAATTCAGTTGTTGTTATTGGTTTTGGGAGTGGTCAGGCTAGCGATCCAGAAGGTGGTTATACCGCAGATTTTATAAATGGAGCAATTGGGATTAACAATGACGATAATATTCGATTATATAAAAGTGGAATCTTAATTGATTTATGGGGTGAAACCTCAGGAAGCGCTTTCACGATTACTGATGAAAACTATACTTACAGAAGAAAAAACACAGGAATTACCTGGCCTAGTGTTACTTGGGATAGCAATGATTGGATAGCTTTTTCACCAGTAAATTATTTAGATATTGGATATTTTGATTTTTCATTGGGAACTCCATCTACAATAACAACTCAACCAAGTTTTTCTAACACAAATTGTTCCTTAACAAATACATTAACGGTGCAAGCTACTGAAAGTTTTGTAGGAGGAAAGGTAATAACCTATCAATGGTATTTTGCAGCTCCTGGAGATACTGGCTGGACTCCAGTTCCTGATAATGCAATTTATGACACTCCAACTTCTAATATTTTATCAATTTTAGACTCTCAAACACTTGAAGGATATCAATATTATTGTCGAGTAAGGGAAAATGATGATACTTGCTATAAAGCTTCTAACGCAGTGAGCCTTTTAATTTCAAAAACAATTTGGGATGGAATTTCTTGGAGTAATGGAGTTCCAGATATTTCTACTGTATCTATTATAAACGGTGACTATGATACAAGTTTAAACGGGAGTTTAAGTACTTGTAGTTTAGTAGTTAACGCATCGAAAAATTTATCGGTTGCGAATAATACTTTTGTGGAAGTAGAAAATAATGCAATTATTGATGGTACAATTGTAGTTGAAACACAAGGTTCTTTCGTGCAAAATAATGATGTTGGAACTTTCACATTAAATGTTGGAGGATCAGCTTCTGTTAATAAAACAACTACACCATTAAATAATTGGTATGAATACACCTATTGGGGTTCACCTATAGTAGATGAAACTGTTGAAAATGCATTAAGTATAGCTCCATCAAGTAGGCGATTTTACTTTAAGGCTGAAAATTTTGTTGATTTATTGGAAGAAATTAATAACTCAAATACATTTTTAAATAATGCTGGAGTTGATGATATTGATGATAATGGAGATGACTGGCAACTAGCTACTGGAGTTATGATTCCAGGAGTTGGCTATGCTGCTACTGGTAACTCGAATGGGTTCGTTTCGGGAGCATCACTATCAACTACATTTAATGGAGCATATAATAATGGTATTATACAGCTTCCTATTGTTAATAATAGTAGTGGGTTATATAATGATTGGAATTTTTTAGGAAATCCATATCCTTCTGCTTTAGATGCAAGTTTATTTTTAGCATTAAATACTTCCGTAATTGACTCTGCAATTTATTTGTGGTCACATGCAACTCCAATCAGTACAAGTATTCCAGGAAATTATGGTTATAATTTTTCAAATAGTGATTATGCTACAATTAGCGGAAGCGGAATTAATACTGCGGGAGGTGATGGAATAATACCCTTAAATTTTGTTCCTTCAGGTCAAGGGTTCTTTGTTGAAGCCATTTCAACAGGTACAGTAGAATTTAATAACTCAATGAGAGTAACAGGGAATAATAATCAATTTTTTAAAGCCTCAAAAAAAGGAAAGTATAATTTAGTAAGCAATACAAATGCAATTTGGCTTAATTTAACTTCAAATAATGGAGTATTTAATCAATTAGCTATTGCATACATTGCTGGGGCTACAAATGACTATGATGGAACATTTTATGATGTTAAAAAAAACACTTCTGCAGGTACTGCTGCAATCATTTATACCTCAATAAGAGACAATGATGAAAAGTTTGTAATTCAAGGAAAAGATGTTGACAGCCTTAATTTTGATGAGAAAATTTCTATTGGTTTTTATACATCAATAGAAGCGCCTACAATGTATAAGTTTTCAATTGCTCAATTGAAAGGAGAATTCTTTACGAATAACACAGTTTTTTTACAAGATAATGTATTAGATATAGTACACGATTTATCTAGTGAATATGAGTTTACTTCCGAAAAAGGAGAGTTCAACGAGCGGTTTGAAATTGTTTTTAAAGAAAAATCTTTAATCTCAAATCATTTAGAAAACGATAAAAATATAGTTTCAATAATTGATTTTTCTAATGGTGAAGTTAATTTTGTGGTTCATGATGATTTGGCAATTAAAAATATTGAGATTATTGATGTTTTAGGAAGAACAATATATTATTTGAAAGGATCGACTAATTCAGAGAGATATAACCTTTCAAAATTAAATAGTGCTGTTTATTTTGCCAAGGTTAAGTTGTCTAATAATCAGATTATTGTAAAAAAATCTATCAAAAAAGAGTCATTTTAATCTTTTTAAATAAGGCTTTTGGTAGTTCAAAATATTTTTTAGTATATTGAAAAAAAATTGTAATGAGAATACTAGTTTTAACAACTAGTGTCCTTTTTTTCTACGCGCTAAATTTATCAGCTCAAACAAAAACTTCCTTAAAAGGAAAAGTTTTTGACGGCATTTCTGGAAAGGAATTAAACGGTGTTATGGTTAAAATTGAGGACACTTCTATTTTTAGTAAAACCAACTTGGATGGTGTGTTTTATTTCGAGAATATTTCTGCTGGAAATAAGATACTGGAAATATCTTTCCCTGATTTTGAATTACAGAAAACACCAATAAAAATTATTGAAGGTAAAGAGCATAATTTGAGTGTCATTTATTTGTATCCGAAAGACACGGAAGTTCAGGAAGAAAGTTCAATTTTTTTAACTGAAGATGACTTATTGGAAGATGAAGAAAGGAACTCGGATAATATTGCAGGTTTATTTCAATCCTCAAAAGATGCATACTTAAGAGCTGCAGCTTATAATTTTAGCCAATCTTGGTTTAAGGTCCGAGGATATGATTCTAGTTATGGAATAATTTCAATTAATGGAATTGAAATGAATAAAATGTATGATGGTAGGCCACAATGGGGAAATTGGGGAGGTTTAAACGATGTATTCCGAAATCAGGAATTTACCAATGGAATTGCCGCTTCCTCTACTACTTTTGGAAATATTTTAGGAGTTTCAAATTTTATTACAAGAGCTTCAGAATATCGAGCAGGATCTAAGGTTTCATTAGCAGCAACGAATAAGAGTTATACTGGTCGAATTATGGCAAACTACGCTTCGGGTGTAACCAAAAATGATTGGTCTTTTGCAGTGTCTTCATCAAGAAGAATTGCACAAGAAGGCTATTTAGATGGTACAACATACAATGCTTGGTCAGCTTTTTTGGCTATTGAAAAGAAACTAAATGATCATAACAGTTTAAATTTAACAGCTTTTGCGGCGCCAAATAGAAGAGGAAAATCATCACCAAACACCCAGGAAGTATATGATTTAAAAGGTTATAATTACAATGCATATTGGGGAGATCAGGAAGGAGATAAACGTAATTCCAGAATAAAAGAAGTTATTGAGCCTGTAGTAATGTTGAGCCATTATTACAAGAAAAATACGACTACATTAAACTCAACCATTGCTTATCAATTTGGACATATAGGAAATAGTCGTTTGGGTTATTTCAATGCGCCAAATCCCGACCCATCTTATTGGAAATATTTACCAAGTAGTCATTTACGTTTTGAAGATAATTTAGATTATTCAGGTGCCTATTTAGCAGAACAAAACTTTTTAAATCACGGGCAAATTGATTGGGATAAAATTTATGATTTAAATGATTCGAAGCAAAATGCATTGTACTATTTATATGAAGATAGGACTGATGATAAGCAAATTTCATTTAATTCAACTTTAAACACCAATTTAAATGATGAGACAATATTAAATATTGGTGTTTCTTTTAAAAGCTTAACGTCTTTAAATTACAGTAAAATGTTAGATCTTTTAGGTAGTAATGGCTTTGAAGATTTAGACCAATATGCTATTGGAAATGCACAACAAAATGATCTGAACAATTTAAATCGTGTAGTACAAGTTGGAGATCAATTTCAATATAATTATAAAATAAATGGAAGTTCTGCAGAAACGTTTGCTCAAATACAAGCCACGAAAAAAAATGTAGACTATTTTGTTGGAGTAAAATTTAAAAACTCAATTTATCAAAGAGAAGGGTTGTTTAAAAATGGAACGTATTCTGAAAATTCTTTCGGAAAAGGAGAAAAGCAATCATTTTCAGATTTTAGCGTAAAGGCAGGTTTAACTTATAAAATAACAGGGCGTCACTTAATTAATGTAAATGGAGCTTATATTTCAAACGCGCCAAATGTTCGTACTGCTTTTTCAAATTCTAGGGTTAACAACAACATTACACCAAATTTAACTAGTGAAAAAATTGCAACAGGCGATTTGAGTTATATTTTTAGATCTCCAAAAATTCAATCAAGAATAACAGCTTATTACACCAAATTTAGGAATGCAATTGAAACTTCTTTCTTTTTTGCTGAAGGCTTGTTAGGAGATCAGGCGGATTTTGTAAATGAAATAATAACAGGTGTAGAAAAGAGAAATATTGGAGCGGAATTTAGTATTGAATATCAGGCGACTCCTACCGTAAAATTTTACGGAACGGGCTCTTTTGGTCAGTTCACCTATGATAATAATCCACATTTATATTTGCAATCAGAAAGTCTTATCAATGAAGATAGCGATTTTGGAACCGCATATTTAAAAGATTATCGTGTATCTGGAACTCCTCAAAGAGCTTATGCATTTGGATTTGAATATCGAGATCCAGCTTATTGGTGGTTTCAAGTAAATGGAAGTTTTTTAAGTCATAATTATTTGGATATTTCACCACTATTAAGAACTGATAATTTTTATCTGGATTCGGATGGCGTTCCGTTTTTAGATAAAGAAACTGGCTTGCAGGTAACTCAAGAACAAGTAAATGATTTATTAAAACAGGAAAAATTTAAAGAGGCTTTTTTATTGGATGCTGTAGGTGGAAAATCATGGAAAATTCAAAATAACTATTTAGGCTTTTTTATGGGTATAAATAATATTTTAGGAGAATTGTTTAAAACTGGTGGTTTTGAACAGTCGAGAAAATCAAATTATCCCGAATTAAAGGAAGATATGCAATTAGACAAGCCGATTTTTGGTCCCAAATATTGGTATGGAAATAAAACATCGTTTTACCTCAATTTATATGTAAGATTTTAAAAACTGCGAACTATGAAAAAGAATAAAGAGATAAAATTTATAATAATTAATATACTTCTAACAAGTATTTTTTTGGGATGTGTTAAGGATCAGGATTTCTCAACACCAAAAGTTGGTTGTGAAGAACCATTATTAATAGCTACGAATACAATTTCACAAATAAAGGAAATGTATAAATACGGGTCGCCAACAGTTGTTGAAAATGATATTGTGATTGAGGGTTATGTAAATTCAAGTGATAAATCGGGTAATATTTATAAATCTATTTCAATACAAGATAAGCCAGAAAACCCAACGTCAGCAATTAAAATCTCCATTGATGAGACCAATTTATATACCAAGTATAATGTAGGTCGTAAAATATTTATAAAATTAAAAGGATTGGCAATCGGCTATAGTTTTGGAAGTATTCAAATTGGTAAAGCAAATAATGGAGAATTAGGTAGAATTTCTTCTTATGAAATAAGCAATTATATAAGTCGTAGCTGCGAGGAAGTTGTATTAGTGCCTAAAAAAGTTGCAATTGCAGATTTAGATGAAAGTATGCTGGAAATGTTGATTGAAATTGAAAGCGTACAATTTAAAACAAGTGATATTGGTAAATCCTATGCGAATGTGGATAATACTGAAACCATAAATAGGGTTTTAGAACAGTTTAATAGTAATTGTAATTTAAGTGATGAAGTAGCAATTAGAAATAGTGGTTATTCCAAATTTAAAAATGAATTACTACCAAATGGGAAAGGGAATGTGGTAGGTGTTTTTAGTAATTATTATGATGATTTTCAATTGTATTTACGCGATTTGGATGATGTTAATTTCTCAACAGAACGTTGTGATTATTTACAAGCTTTAACTCCAAATGTTAAGTTGTCAGAAATTAAAAACTTGTACAATGGCAACTTGGTTGAGTTTGGTTTGGATAATAATTATATAATTGAAGGGTTTGTAATTTCCAGTGATGAAGATGGTAATTTTGAGAATAGATTAATAATTCAAGATGCAATTGAAAAGCCAACATCTGGAATTCAGATTTTAATAGATGGTGAATCAATTTTTGAGAAATTTAATGTAGGAGATAAGGTTTTTGTGAAATTAGATAAATTGTATATGGCCAAAATTGATGGTGTTTTATCAATTGGTTACCCAAAAGGAGATAAAGTTGAAGAAATTGATAATGAAAGTATTGATCGTTTTATCTATAATAGTGGAGAAGTTGCTAATATGCTGGCTACAAATATTTCCATTGTAGATATTAAAAATGAATTGTATCACAACACGTTGGTAAATGTTCAAAATGTTCAGTTGGTAGAAGGTGAATTGGGGAAGGCTTATGCTTTTTTTAGCGGTAATGATGATGGTACACGCACATTGGAAACTTGTAACGAAGCTTCAAAATTAAGTGTTTTTACAAGTGGGAATGCCACTTTTGCAAATGAATTATTTCCTCAGGGTCACGGCTCTATTACCGGAGTTTTAAATAATAATTTAGAAATAAGAAAAGTTGAGGATATTAAGTTCAATGAAAGTTTTGTGACTTGTCCGGTTATTATACCGAAAATCATGATTACTGAGATTGCTGATCCAAAAAACAGTGTTTCATCACGTTTTATTGAATTATTCAATGCGGGTGAAACAACAATTGATTTAACTGGTTGGAAATTAAATAAATATTTAAATGGCGCTACCACCGTTTCAGGTTCTTCTGTAGAATTATCTGGAATTTCAATACCTGTTGGTGATTTTGTGATAATTGCCAATACAGGTTATGCAGCAATTTTTAATGATGTCCCAGAAGTTGAAACAACTTATATTTCAGGAAACGGAGATGATGTATATGAATTAGTAGATAATACAGGAGAAACAATGGATATATACGGTGTAATTGGAGAAGATGGGAGTGGCACCAATTGGGAATACTTAGATGGACAGGCAGTTAGAAATATTGATGTTAATGAACCAAATGCAATATTTACAATTAGCGAATGGACCGTTTATTCTGCGGCAACAAATAACTTGATAAATTACCCAAATATGCCGAAAAATGCCCCGGATGATTACACTCCAAATTTAAGATAGTGTAATAAAACGCATATAATATGTTAAAAAATTATAATTAAAGTGCGCGAAAACGTGTAATAATTATAATTTTCACAATTTTTACTAAAACCATTAAATATTAGCTAAATGTTTTAAATCTTTAAATTAAAGGCTATTTAGTCGTAAATTTAACTAACTAAATAATTGTAGTTTAATTTAAATTTTTAAGATTATGAATAAATATAAGTTATTAGCAATCGCTTTGTTAATTGGAACACTGAGTCTGTTTGCAAATGATAAAAGGCCAAATGTGTCTAAAGATGAAATTGTAAAACAAATAATTGAATTGGTACAAGTTGCACAACCAACTTTTGCTAATAATACAACTATTAATTTAACCTTAACATTTAGTTCTGAAGGAGAAATTGTTGTTTTAGATATTGATTCAAAAAACAAAGAAGTTATAAAGTTTGTTTTGGATAATATAAACTATAAACAAATTGAAAATCCTGGCAAGCGAGATAAGCGGTATACGATCAATTTACCTTTGGCAGGTTAATAAAAGACAAAGCTCAAACAAATCTGTTTGAGCTTTTTTATGAAATATGATCCTATCTTCTTCAATTCGACTTTTATCTATCGTAATTTATTTTCACACTTTAAAGAGTCGTTAAAATACGTGAAAATAAATGAACCCTTTCTTTCTTATTTACAATTCCAATATTATAATAGTTTACAACAATAATTATTTTCTTGTTTCATCGTTTAATAGATTCTTCTCTTTTTAGAATATTCATGATGGTCATATATTTTCAATGTATTTTTATTTCAATTTTTCAGTTCTTGATTAAAAAAAAACGAGTTAAATACCTTTTTAATTCGAGATGATTATAATAGTTATATGTTCATAAATATGTAGTGAGTTTAATGATTATTTTTCCTGGTTTTTTTAGTGATAAATAAATGTTTATTCAAATTGAAAATTTCTTGTTAATATTTTACATTTTCATCAAAATAAGCAGAATTTTTAACAAAATTACAAGCTATTAAATTTAGAATACCGCAATAAAGACATATAAATATGTTAAATAATTAAACATAACGCAATTGAAAAGCTATTATAATTATAATAATGATAATTTACAAAAAAAAGCTTACACATGTATTAAATCTTTTTAAGGTGAAAAAACAAGGTTAATAAATGGTAAATTTGAAGTGTAAATATTAATAAAAATAAACACCTCATATTATGAAAAATTTTAAAGTATTAGTTATAGTTTTCCTTTTTGGAACAATGGGATTATTTGCCAACAATATTGAAAATCCAAAAGGATCTTCAGATGACATAAGAAGTCAAATCATTGAACTTTTAGGGCCTGAAAATTCTATCTTATCAGCCGAAACTTATGTAAATATTATTTTTACATTTAGTACTGAAGGAGAAATTGTTGTTTTAAAAGTTGAATCTACAGATAAAGAAGTTTTAGCTTTTATTCGTGAAAATTTAAATTATAAAAAAATTGAGAACCCTGGTAAAGTAAATAAAGAATATATGATGCCTATCAGTGTTAAACCAATGTATTAATAACCAAACTTTAGAGTAATTAAAAGCTCAAACTTTAATGGTTTGAGCTTTTTTATTTAATTTTTCTTTAAATACACATACACTGGGAAGTGATCACTAAATCCTCCTTGGTACCATTTTCCAATATAAGTTCTAAAAGGATTACCTTTATATTTTCCTTTCCATTCCTTTAAAAAATGTTCATCAAAAACGTCAGCATATTTAAATGAATGCTTTTTATCTTCTATTTTTATAAAGTTTTTAGAGAAAATAATTTGATCAAACAAATGCCATGTTTTTTTATGGTTTAAAGTTCCGTAACCTGTATTTATCAATCGCTCCATCGGATTATAAAATGTGTCGTTTACGAGGTGTTTTTTCACACTTTTACTTGTGGGATCATCGTTAAAATCTCCCATAACAATTATTTTGGCATCAGGATATTCTGAGTTAATTTTATGCACTATTGAAGTTGCTAACTCGGCAGCTTTAATTCTTTTTTCTTCGGTAATATCATTTCCGCTTCTACGAGATGGCCAGTGATTTATTAATATATGAACCAGTTCGTCGTTTAAATTTCCTTGAACAAGTAAAATGTCTCTGGTAAAATCTCTTTCACCATTTTCTGCTTCAAGATAAAGTGTAAATGTTTCTGAATGCAATAATTCAAATAATTCTTTTTTATAAAGAAGTGCAACATCAATTCCACGTTCATCAGGAGAATCGTAATGTACTACTCCATAATGTTCATTTTTTAAGTTGTTAGCACTTATTAAATCATTCAAAACTAAATTATTTTCAACTTCTGCAACCCCAATTAATGCTGGGGAATAAAAGGAGCGTTTTGTTCCAAGTTGTGCAATTACACTACTTAGTTTTTTTATTTTTCTTTTGTATCGATAATAGGTCCAGTTTTTTTTACCTGTTGCGGTAAAATCATCATCTAAAATAGTTGGGTCATTTTTTGTATCGAATAAATTTTCGAGATTGTAAAAGGCAATAGTATAAGCTTGTTTGTTTTTGCCGGAAGTTTTAAAATATGAAAACATAGAAATTTTTAAAGTTGAAGCGTCTAATTTACTCAATTTTATTTAAGTTAATTTTTTTATAAAATTGTAAAGGTGATTTTAATCAGTGTAAAAAGAGTTTAATTTCTTACTTTTGTGAAATTACATAATTTAAAATTATTAAATATGTAATTTATTAACAACCCCATTAATAAGGAACCCCAAAAAAAATGATTAAATATTTCTATTTAATTTTTCTTCTATTCTTTAATTTGTCTTTTAGTCAGTCAAATGAAGATAGTTTGCGGTTAAAATTGGAAAATTCCAAAAACGATTCTTCAAAAATTAATTTACTTCTTGAAGCTGGGGAAAGGCAATTAAAAACGCACCCAGATACAGCTTATGTTTATTTTAAACATGCGCTGGACTTGTCTAAACAATTAAATAATAAAAGGCTAGAGGCAAAAAGCTCTATGTTAATAGGTAATTATTTAAATAAGAAAGAATTATTTAAGGAATCTGTGGAGCATTATTTAAATGCGATTGAAATAAATAAATTGATTAATAATCAACAAGGGCTTGCAGATTGTTATTCAAATATTGGTTCTAGCTTTGCCTATTTAAATTCGATTGATAAAGGGTTAGAATATTATTTTAAAGCACTTGCTATATATGTTAGGATTAATGATATTTCTGGCGAGGCAATCATATATAATATTTTAGGTGATTTGCACTATGTTCAGAAAAACTATGAAAAAGCAGAGGACTATTATACCAAAGCAATTAGAATTTTTCTTATTTTAAATGACAAACTTAATATTTTATATAGCTATATAAATCTTGGAAATGTAATTTCTGATAAAGGGGATATAGAAGATGGAATGAAATATTATTTTAAATCCATTAAATTAGGAAATGAGCTAAGAGACTATGAAGGTATTGCTATTAGTTATACAAATATTGGAGATTGTTATTTAATTCAAGGTGATTATGAGAAAGCATTAGAATATTTTTATAAATCACTTAACTTATCGAAGAAATTCGATTATAAAGCATTAGACCCACTAAATTATTTAAATATTTCTCAAACCTTTTTAGATAGTAAAGATTTTAAAAACACAATATTATACGCAAATAAAAGTCTTGAAAGTTCGAAAAAAGTATCATGGAGCTATAAAGAATATGACAGCTACTCTTTTTTGAGCCTTGCATATGAAAAATTGGGAGACTATAAAAAAGCCTATGAAAATCAAAAGATATTTTTAAAATATTCTGACAGTATTTATAATGTAAAAAAAATTGAAAAGCTTACAAAAGCAGATATGCTGTTTGAACTTGAAAACCAAGAAAAGAAGATTAGCATATTACTAAATAATAAAGACTTAACAAAAGTGAAATTAAAAAATCAAAAAAGGTTAAGTATGTTGCTTGTAATTTTTGGTTTAGTATTCACAATTATTGCGTTTCTTCTAAATAAAATACGAAAAGAAAAAAATAAGGCTTTAAAATTACTTTTTATTCAGAAAATAAGAGCTGAGGAGAGTGATCGACTAAAGTCTGCTTTTTTAGCAAATATGAGTCATGAAATTAGAACTCCAATGAATGCTATAATGGGGTTTTCGGGATTTTTAAAAAACCCTGATTTATCAAAAGAAAAAATGAACCGTTTTGTTGATATCATTCTTAAATCTGGAGAACGTTTGATGACAATTATTAATGATATTATTGATATTTCTAAAATAGAATCAAATCAATTAAAGGTTGATATCAATGAAGTTAATATAATTCATGCAATAAAAGATATTATAGAAATTCAGAAAAAATCGAACCAACTACTAATTAGCAAAAATTTAAATTTAAACCTAAATATATTAGGTGATTCGGAAAAGATAATTATTAAAACTGATGAAAATAGGTTTACGCAAGTTGTTACGAACTTAATTAATAACGCAGTAAAATTTACTGAAAAAGGTTTTATTGAAATTGGATTTGCTCCAAAAATAATTTCAGATAAAAAGTACTTAGAATTTTACGTTCAAGATTCTGGCTGTGGTATTCCATTAGATAAATTTAAAATTGTGTTTGATCGATTTTCTCAGGCAGGTGAAGATGATTTTAAAGAAGGAAACGGTTTAGGTTTAAGTATAAGTAAGGGAATTATAACATTATTGGGTGGTAAAATTTGGGTAGAATCTGAGGTTGGAGTAGGAACTACGTTTTATTTTACATTACCATATTAAAAAACAGTCATTTATTATTTTCAAATGAACTAATTTGTAAATTTGTAAAATGAATGAAGAGAATAAAGTAACATCAGAAGAAGCTGTTTTAATTGGTATTGTAACGCAACACCAAAGCGAAACCAAAGCGAATGAATATTTAGATGAATTAGAATTTCTAACGCTTACCGCTGGAGGAGTAGCGGTAAAACGTTTTGTTCAAAAGATGGAATGTCCAAATCCCAAAACTTTTATTGGTACAGGTAAATTGGATGAGGTGAAAGCGTTTATGGATTCAAATAATATTCAAACGGCTATTTTTGATGATGAGCTTTCCTCGTCGCAACTGCGAAATATAGAAAAAGTTTTAAATTGTAAAATATTAGATAGAACAAATCTAATATTAGACATCTTCGCTTCTAGAGCTCAAACAAGTTACGCCCGTACTCAAGTTGAATTAGCTCAGTGTCAATATTTATTACCTCGATTAACTAGGCTTTGGACTCATTTAGAGCGTCAAAAGGGTGGAATTGGTTTAAGAGGACCTGGAGAAACGGAAATTGAAACGGATAGACGTATTATTAGGGATAAAATTGTTTTATTAAAGGATAAATTAAAGACTATAGATAAACAAATGGCCGTACAACGTAAAAACCGTGGAAAAATGGTGCGCGTTGCCTTGGTGGGGTATACAAATGTTGGGAAGTCTACTTTAATGAATGTGATTAGTAAAAGCAATGTTTTTGCCGAAAATAAATTATTTGCAACGTTAGATACAACTGTTCGAAAAGTAGTAATTAAAAATATTCCTTTTTTATTAACAGATACTGTTGGATTTATTAGAAAGTTACCAACGCAATTGGTAGAGTCTTTTAAATCTACATTAGATGAAGTACGTGAAGCTGATTTATTGTTGCACGTTGTAGATATTTCTCATTCTAATTTTGAAGATCATATTGCTTCTGTAAATAAAATTTTAGCTGAAATAGGAAGTGCAAATAAACCGATTATGATGGTTTTTAATAAAATAGATGCCTATGAACATGCAACTATTGATGAAGACGATTTGGTGACTGAAAAAACAGAGGATCATTATACTTTGGATGAGTGGAAAAAAACTTGGATGAGTAAATTAGGAGATAATTGTTTGTTTATTTCGGCTTTAAATAAAGAAAATATAGAAGAGTTTAAAGAAAAGGTATTTGAAGAAATAAAGAAAATACACATTTCTCGTTTTCCATATAATGACTTTTTATACGAAGAATATACTGAAGAAGATTAAGTTTTATTAACTGCTTTTAAAAACGATGTATAATTTTTTAATAAATAATCTATAGCATCAACCTTTATACCTTCCATAACATATTTTACAGTTGTGAAAATAATTTTGGAGGGTTTGTTAATGATTTTACAAAACCCAATAAGTTTAAATTGGGAATGTTAATATCAATAAAAACCAAATCTGTTTTGTTTGATTAAATAAAAGAAAAATGCTTCAATTGGAATTTTTATAACGTTTTTTAATTTTAAAACGGATATTTTTTTAGAGGAATATTTTTTGTTAAGTTTTTAAAATTAAAACTATAACTAAAGTTCTTCTTGATTGTTTTTAGTGTCCATTAAACCAAATTTTTTCGCTCTTGTTTCCCAGCTTTTTCTAGCCAATAGTTGTAAATCTTCAACATTGTCACTTTCATCCATAATTTCTAAACCAAGTAAGGTTTCAATTACATCTTCCATAGTTACAATTCCGCTAGTGGAGCCATATTCATCAACCACTAAAGCGATATGTTCTTTTTTTGAAATAAATTGTTCAAAAAGGCTAGGTATTGGAACGGTTCTGTTTGTAGTTAATAGTTCTCTTTTTATTTCAGAAAGTTTTTTATTTCCATTGCCATTTATAATTTCTTCCATTACTTCATCTTTTAAAATGAAGCCAGTTATATTATCCGAATTTTTTTTATAGATAGGAATTCTTGAAAAACGCAGTTTTGGATGTTCTTCAAAAAATTCTTGTACCGTGGTATTTTCAGAAGCTCTTATCATGACGGTTCTGGGTGTCATTACATCTTTAACTTGCACTTGTTTAAAAGTTAGCAGGTTTTTAATTATAGCACTTTCATTTTCTTCAAAAACACCTTCTTCATGGGCAATATCAGTCATAGCATGAAAGTCTTCTCTACTTAAAATAGCCACATGTCCACCGCTACCACCAATTAGTTTGGTTGTAAGTTGAAGTAGCCATAATATTCCGGTATATTTTAAAATTAGAATTAAGGGAAGTAATGCATTTGCGGTAAATCCAGCCAATTGTTTCCAATATTTTGCCCCAATAGTTTTGGGAATAATTTCGGAAACTACTAATATTAAAATGGTCATTATTGCTGAAATAATCCCAACAGTGTTAACACCTAGTATATTAATTTTAAAATCTAATGCATCAGCCTGAACACCAACTAATATTGCTCCAACAGTATGAGCTATAGTGTTTATTGTTAAAATTGCAATTAAAGGTTTATCTACATCTTTTTTTAATTTTTCAAGTTTTAAAGCAGTGCTTTTTCCTTCTTGTTTTTTTATGTTGATAAAAGTTGGAGTTATGCTAAGCAAAACAGCTTCGAGAATGGAACACAAAAACGAAAAAAATATTGAAATAAAAGCGTAAAATAGTAGTAGTGACATTTTGAACTAGTTTTAAAGCGAATTTAAGTAATTAAACCTCAATTGTGAAATAAAAAAAGACGCTTTTAAAAAGCGCCTTTTTAAATGTTGTTTTTTTGGATTTAAAATCCATAGTTAACACCTAAACCAAATACTTCTCTAGTTTGGAAGCCTTTAAAAGCGTTATCATCGTAAATTGTTTGAAAACTAATATTTGCCGATAAATATTTATTTACACCCAGCACTAAATTCATAGAATAATCTATATCAATATTTTGTGGATTTTCTAAATAGTTTGAGTATAAAGTTAAAATGTTTTCTATTGAAACATTTTCCATAATATTGAATTTGTAATAAGCTGCAACTGAAGCACCAAATTCAAATCTCGTAGTTTTTCCTTGCTCAACTCCAAAAGAACTTCCAAATTCTGTAAAATGATTGTGTACCATAATTAATCGTGATGTTGCTGGTGCAATATTTACTTTTAAATTATCGCTCTTTTTCCATAACATACCTGGTCCTGCTTGAAGGTATGCAGGTGAAAGGAAATGAGTAGTTTTTATTCCTGTTGCATTGTCAAACCCAGAATCCATTTGTGTTTTAAAGTTTAAAAAACCTGAGTAAAACCAAAACTCGTTTGCTTTTTTTCCAAATAAAGAATTTAACTCTAATCTGTCATCAGTTTTTTGTTGAGCTCCTCCGTCAATTTTGGTAACACCGTAAGCTGCAATAATTTTGTTATCCCAGGTAATATCTCCTTTAACATAATTAAAATCATAGTTTAGGCCTAAATTACCTGCAATATTATCTATTCCTCCTGCTGTCCAATTATTAAATGCAGATTGATTTAATAATAAAGAAATATGACCTTTTTTAGACCATCCTTCTTTAGGGGCTTCTTTTTCTTGAGCAAAAGTAATTGAAAAACTTATTGCTAATACAACTAATAAAATTCCTTTTTTCATATTATTTATTTTTGATTAATATATTCTAAGATGTTACTATACCATATAGTAAGACTAATTTTAGACTGAAAAGTCACAAAAAATATTATTTTTTATTTTTATAAAGGGGTACGGTTGAACAGGCTTCGCCAAACATAATTGTTTTAGCAACAGGTAATAATTTTTCAATTAACTGAATATAAGCTGTTTCTGGGATTGGTTTATGAGAGCAACCTTTAATAATAACAGGTTTATCTTTAAATTCTTCTATGCTAAAATTAGAAATAACTTCTTGAAAAATAGAGGTTTCTAATTCTTTTAAATTACCAACTACAACTTTTTTAGCAAATAGACTGACATATGTCGTAATAAGCATATAAGCCCAAGAAGGAATAATAGCGTCTGAGGAGCAAGTTAGGGCTACATAATTATTTTTATATTGACTCCAGTCATGATTTTTTAGTGATTCTCGAAAATCGGTTTCTTTTAAGATTTGTTCATGAAAAAGCCAACTTTTAATATCTATAACTGTTCTTAATCCTAAAGGATAAAAATCTTCCAGGTCAATTGTTTTAAGTTGACTATTAGCAACTCTATTTACAATTTTGTCTGCCATTTTTATAAAAAACCAAGTTCTAATTTTGCTTCTTCACTCATCATTTCTTGAGTCCACATTGGGTCAAAAGTAATTTCAACTTCGGCGTTTTTAACCTCTTCAATTGTTTTTACTTTTTCTTCAATTTCCACAGGTAATGTTTCAGCAACGGGGCAATTTGGTGAAGTAAGAGTCATTAAAATTTTAACGTCATTGTTTTCACTAACAAAAACATCATAAATTAACCCTAATTCAAATATATCTACTGGAATTTCTGGATCATAAATAGTTTTTAGTTTTGCTACTATTTTGTCACCTAAATCTTCTACTCTTTCACTATTCATTATAAAAACCTTTCTTTATAGTCATTCTAAATAAGTGCAAATATACAATTATTAACTTAATTTCGATTGAAAAGCTAAGGCATACAATTTAATTTGTTTGATCATTGAAACTAGCCCATTTGCACGTGTTGGCGACAAGTGTTCTTTTAATCCAATTTGATCAATAAAATAGAGTTCAGCATCTAAAATATCTTGAGGTTTTTGGTTGTTAAATACACGTAATAAAATTGCAACTATACCTTTGGTTAAAATGGCATCGCTATCTGCTGTAAAAACCAATTTACCTTCCTCAATTTCTGAATGTAACCATACTTTTGATTGGCAACCAATGATTAAATTATCATCTATTTTATAGGTATCATTAATAAGTGGTAATGATTTTCCTAAATCAATAATATATTCATAGCGTTCCATCCAGTCCTCGAACATTGAAAACTCATCTATAATTTCTTCTTGTATTTCTTTGATAGTCATTTTTTAAACTTATTTTTGCAAAAATAATCACATCCAGTGTTTAAAAAAAATATAAACACACATTATAATAGAATATAGGTGTGAAAACATTAAAAAACTATGAGTAAATTACTAATTGTTGGAACGGTTGCTTTTGATGCTATTGAAACTCCGTTTGGAAAAACAGATAAAATTTTAGGTGGAGCAGCTACATATATTTCACTTTCAGCATCTAAATTTGGTGTGAAATCTGGTATTGTATCAGTCGTTGGAGGTGATTTTCCAAAAGAATATTTAAAAAAATTGAACTCCAAAAATATAAATACTGATGGTATTGAAGTTGTGGAAGATGGGAAAACGTTCTTTTGGAAAGGAGTATATCACAATGATTTAAATTCGAGAGATACATTAATTACAGATTTAAATGTTTTAGCAGATTTTAATCCAATTGTTCCAAAAGAATTTTTAGATACTGAGTTTTTAATGTTAGGGAATTTGCATCCTGCTGTTCAAATGGCAGTTATTAAACAAATACCTAAAAGACCAAAGTTGGTAGTGCTTGATACTATGAATTTTTGGATGGATAATTCATTGGATGAGTTAATGGAAGTTATTGCTAAAATAGATGTAATTACTATTAATGATGAAGAAGCGAGACAACTTTCTGGGGAATATTCATTGGTGAAAGCAGCACAAAAAATTCACAAAATGGGTCCTAAATATGTTGTGATAAAAAAAGGAGAACATGGTGCCTTATTATTTCATGATGAGAATGTGTTTTTTGCACCTGCATTGCCATTAGAAGAAGTTTTTGATCCAACTGGAGCTGGTGATACATTTGCAGGAGGTTTTATTGGCTATATGGCAAAGAGTGAAGATATTTCTTTTGAAAATATGAAGAGAGCTGTTATTTCGGGCTCAAATTTAGCTTCCTTTTGTGTTGAAAAATTTGGAACTGAACGAATGGAAAACCTAACACATGATGAAATACAAGAACGATTATTGCAATTTAAATTGTTAACTCAATTTGATATTGAACTAGGTTAAATTTGAATTCCGCACACGTGCGGAATTTTTTATTTAAAAGATATACTACTTACTATTAAAACAACTATTATGAGTGATGCACTTAAGCACGAATGTGGAATCGCAATGGTTCGATTGTTAAAACCTTTACAGTATTATAAGGATAAATATGGTTCTGCGTTTTATGGTTTAAATAAAATGTATTTGTTAATGGAAAAACAGCACAATCGGGGGCAAGATGGTGCGGGTTTAGCAAGTATAAAGTTTAATGTAGATCCTGGTACGAGATATATAAGTCGAGTTCGTTCAAATGCAGATCAGCCAATACAAGATATTTTCGCCCAAATTAATGGTAGGTTAAATAGCTTAAATGAAGAATTTCCTGAAAAAATAGATGATGTTGAGTGGCAATTAAATAACGCTCCATATATTGGTAATTTGTATTTAGGACATGTTCGATATGGTACTTTTGGTAAAAACAGTATAGAAAGTGTTCATCCATTTCTTCGTCAAAGCAATTGGATGCATAAAAGCTTAATTGTTGCGGGTAATTTCAATATGACCAATTCTAAGCAAATGTTTAATGATTTGATAGCGATCGGTCAGCATCCAAAAGAAATGACCGATACCGTTACAGTGATGGAAAAAATCGGACATTTTATTGATGATGAAGTTGCCAAGTTGTATAAAAAGATAAAAGACGAAGAAGGTGTAAATAAAAAAGACGCATCGCCTTTAATTGAAGAGCGAATCAATCTTAAAAAAATATTGAAAAGATCTGCAAAAAACTGGGATGGAGGATATGCAATGGCAGGTTTATTAGGTCATGGAGATGCATTTGTATTAAGAGATCCTGCAGGAATTAGGCCGGCATTTTATTTTAAAAATGATGAGGTTGTGGTAGTGGCTTCAGAGCGACCAGTTATTCAAACAGTGTTTAATGTAAACATAAAAGATGTTAAGGAAATTGATCCGGGTTGTGCTTTAATTATAAAGAAAAACGGAAAAATTTCAATGAATAAAATTAAAGAACCATTACCTCAAAAGTCTTGTTCTTTTGAACGTATTTATTTTTCGAGAGGAAGTGATGCGGATATTTATATTGAAAGAAAAAATTTAGGAAAATTAGTATTTCCTCAAATTTTGAAAAAAATTAAAAAGGATATAAAAAACAGTGTTTTTTCATTTATTCCTAATACAGCTGAAACATCTTTTTATGGAATGTGTGAAGCAGCTGAAAACTTTTTAAATCTACAAAAAACAAAAGCTATTTTAGATGGAAAAGGTTTATTATCAGCTGAAAAAGTAACTGAAATTTTATCGGCTCGTGCACGTGTTGAAAAATTAGCAATTAAAGATGCAAAGTTGCGCACGTTTATTGCAGATGATAATAGCAGAGATGATCTAGTTGCACACGTTTATGATGTCACATATGGTATTGTAAAACCAAAAGATAACTTGGTTGTTATTGATGATAGTATTGTACGTGGAACTACCTTGAAAAAAAGTATTATTAAAATATTGGATAGATTACATCCTAAAAAAATAATTATAGTTTCTTCAGCGCCTCAAATCCGTTACCCAGACTGTTATGGAATTGATATGGCACGTATGGGCGATTTTATTGCATTTAGAGCGGCTTTGGAATTATTAAAGGAAACAAATCAATACCAAATAGTTGAAGAGGTATATAACAGATGTAAAATTCAACAACCATTAGAAGACGATAGAATTTACAATGCGGTAAAAGAAATTTATGCGCCGTTTACAACTGAACAAATTTCAGATAAAATTGCGGAGATGTTAAAAACACCATCAATAAAAGCTGAAGTAGAAATAATATATCAGTCGGTTGAAAATTTACACATAGCGTGCCCAGATCATTTAGGTGATTGGTATTTTACTGGTGATTATCCAACGCCTGGTGGAAACCGTGTTGTAAATGACTCTTTTATTAATTTTTACGAAGGAAATAAGGGGAGAGCTTATTAAACATAAATCAAAATTTGATAAATGAAATCAATATTCAATCTTTTTTTTGTTGTACTTTTTTTAAGTACACTTAATTTAAATGCTCAAAATAAGTCTTTAAAAAAAAATGTATTTGTAGATAACCAAGGTGTAATGCGTTGGGGAAAAACGAATGAAGAGGTAAAAGGTTTTGGAGTGAATTATACAGCTCCTTTTGCTCACGCTTACAGATCGGGTAAAGCAATGGATATTGATATCAAAAAAGCAATTGATAACGATGTTTACCATTTCTCACGTTTAGGATTTGATTTATATCGTATTCATGTTTGGGACACTCAAATAAGTGATACTCTTGGTAATTTAATTGAAAATGAACACCTTGATACTTTTGATTATTTACTAAAAAAATTAAAAGAAAAAAATATTAACTATGTTATTACTCCTATAGCTTTTTGGGGAGATGGTTGGCCAGAACCAAATACTGAAACACCTGGTTTTTCGAATAAATATGGGAAAGCAGATTGTTTAACGAACCCTGATGCTATTAAAGCACAGGAAAATTATTTGTATCAGTTTTTAAACCATGTAAATCCATATACTGGAGTAGCCTATAAAAATGAATCAAATTTAATTGCCTTTGAAATAAGTAACGAGCCTCATCACAAAGGCGAAGCTAAAAAAGTTACTAAATTTATTAAAGGTATGGTGAAATCTATGCGTAAAACAGGTTGTTCTAAACCTATTTTTTACAATGTTAGCCATGCTGTTCATTTTATGGATGATTATTTTAATGCAAATATCCAAGGAGGTACATTTCAGTGGTATCCAACGGGATTGGGTTATCAACGTGAACTTTCAGGAAATTTATTGCCAAATGTAAATGATTACAATATTCCTTTTAATGAAACGATAAAAAAACATAAAGGAGCTAAATTGGTATATGAATTTGATGCTGCCGATGTTGGGAAATCTTACATTTATCCTGCTATAGCACGAAGTTTTAGAACTGCTGGTATTCAAATTGCAACACATTTTGCTTATGAGCCAACATATTTGGCTTATGCAAATACAGAGTATAATACGCATTATATGAATCTTGTTTATACGCCTCAAAAAGCGTTAAGCTTAATGATTTCTTCGGAAGTTTTTCACAAGATTCCAATGTATTCAAAATTTGAAAAGTATCCTGAAAACACAAGTTTTGGAGATTTCAAAATAGTGTATGAAAATGACCTTTCTGAATACAATTCCGCTGAGAAATTTATATACACAAATTCTACCAATTCAAAATTGGTTAATGAAACAGAATTGAAGCAAATTGCAGGTTTTGGGAATTCAAATGTAGTTTCTTATGATGGTTCAGGAGCATACTTTTTAGATAAATTATCTAATGGAGTATGGCGTTTAGAAGTAATGCCAGATGCAATTTGGATAGCCAATCCTTTTGGAAAAAATAGCCTTAAAAAAACTGTTGCAGTAATCAAGTGGAATCAGTGGAATATGAGCTTAAACCTAAAAGATTTAGGAAAAGATTTTATTGTTGAACCAATAAATGATGGTAATGAGTTTTTACCAAAAGTATCTGAAAATGGATTCTCAATTAAACCGGGAACTTATATTTTAAGAAAAAATGGAATTGCTGCTACATGGAGTCCGAATGATATATGGAAAAATAATCTTTTAAAGGATTTCTTTGCTCCTAAAAGTACTGTTGATAAAACCTATTTAAAGCATACTCCAACTACAGAAATTTCAGAGGCTAATAGGTTAGCAATTAGCGCTCAAATTGTTACTCCAACAATGCCAGAAGAAGTGGAATTAATGGTGAATAATGGATATAAAAGAGAAGTTTTAAAAATGATTAGAACCAATGGTTATAATTATTCAGTAATCCTTCCTCCAGAGCTAATTAAAGAAGGATATTTAAGATATAACATTGTTGTAAAAGAGCAAAATATTTCAAGAACATTTCCAGGAGATGTAGAAGGAGCACCTTTTGATTGGGATTTTTACGATGGGGATACATATGAAACTCGTGTAGTTTCCGAAAACAACCCAATTTACCTTTTCAATGCGAAAAATGACGCTAATTTATTGGTAAAAGAGTGGAGAAAACCGTTTGAATTGCTGCCAACAAAAAATGAAAATGAAGCAGAATGTCTTATAAATATCGATAAATTGGTTGTTAAAGACATTGAGAATCTAAATGCCAAACCTATTTACGACTATTCATTTAAGCATTTTATTATTGATAAAATTAATGGTAGAAAATCGGAAATTTCAGAAAAGAAAGATCTTGTTTTTTATGGAAGAGCACTTAACAATAAGTCATGTAAATTGCAAATTGCCTTTGTAATGAGCGATGGAAATTCATATGGAGATGTTATTGAAATAGGTACAGATTTAAAGGAATATAAAATAGCTATAAGTAATTTAAAACCTGTAAAAACAGTTACCCTACCTAGGCCATATCCAAGTTTTTTACCTTACTTTTTAGATCATAATTTACAATCTAAGTTTAATTTAAATGATGTTGAAAGCATTCAATTTTCAATTGGACCTGGAATTCCAATTAACCAATTAGAAGAAAAACATGGTATTTCAATTATTAGTGTTAAATTAGAATAGTAAAGTATAAAAATTAAATCTGTCTTGAAAGATATTCTTCTAATTACACCACCTTTTACGCAGCTTAATACGCCATACCCGGCTACGGCTTACCTAAAAGGTTTTTTAAATACTAAGGAGATTTCTTCTTTTCAAATGGATTTAGGGATTGAAGTTATTATAGAGCTTTTTTCTAAAAAAAGACTTCTGGAAATTTTTGATATTGCATTTCAAGGTGAACAGTTATTGTCTGCTAATACTCAACGGATTTTTGGATTGAAAAATGTGTATTTAAAAACCATTGAACCTATTATTGCTTTTCTTCAAGGAAAAAATCAAACATTTGCGAGACAAATTTGTTCGGAAAATTTTCTTCCACAAGCATCTAGATTTGATCAATTAGATGATATGGAATGGGCTTTTGGCTCTATGGGAATTCAAGATCAAGCCAAGCATTTGTCAACCTTGTATTTAGAGGATTTGTTAGATTTTATAGTTGAATGTGTTGATGAAAATTTTGGTTTTAGTAGATATGCCGAACGATTAGGGCAAAGCGCTAATGATTTTAATGAATTGTATGAAAATTTACAAGCAGAATCTTCATATATTGATTCAATTACCTTAAAAATTTTAGATAATCGACTAAAAGAAGTACAGCCTAAATTAGTATGTATGTCTGTTCCTTTTCCTGGAAACTTATACAGTGCTTTTCGATGTGCTCAATTTATCAAACTAAAATATCCGGCAATAAAAATTGCTATGGGTGGCGGATTTCCAAATACTGAATTACGAAGTGTTTCAGATGTTCGAGTTTTCGATTTTTTCGATTTTATTACTTTAGATGATGGTGAGCTACCAGTTGAGTTATTGTGGTCAAATGTTATAAATCCAACTGAAAATAACTCAGATTTTAATAGATTCAAAAGAACTTTTTTAAAGGAAAATGACAAGGTTGTTTATAATAATTCTTCAATTAAAAACGATTATAAACAGGCTGTAATTGGAACACCCGATTATTTCGATTTGCTCCTGGATACTTATATTTCAGTAATAGAAATTGCCAATCCAATGCATAGTTTATGGAGTGATGGCAGATGGAATAAATTAACGATGGCTCATGGTTGTTACTGGGCCAAATGTACTTTTTGTGATATTTCACTCGATTACATAAAAATATACGAACCTGTAACTGCAAAATTGGTTGTAGATAGAATGGAACAATTGATTGCTCAAACAGGTGAGAGTGGATTTCATTTTGTTGATGAAGCTGCGCCGCCTGCTCTAATGAGGGCAATTGCAATTGAAATTATTAAACGAAATTTAATTGTAACGTGGTGGGCAAATATTCGATTCGAAAAAAGTTTTACCAAAGATTTATGTCTATTATTAAAAGCATCTGGCTGTATTGCGGTTTCTGGTGGTTTGGAAGTTGCGTCAGATAGGCTATTGGCATTAATTGATAAAGGAGTAACTGTTGAGCAGGTTGCACGTGTAACTCGTAATTATACCGAAGCTGGCATTATGGTACATGCATATTTAATGTATGGTTTTCCAACACAAACAGTTCAAGAAACAGTTGATAGTTTGGAAATGGTTCGGCAAATGTTTGAAATAGGAATTATAAAATCAGGATTTTGGCATCAGTTTGCATTAACAACCCATAGTCCAATTGGTTTAAATCCATCAAAATATAATATTGTACCAGAATATAAAAATATATCGTTTGCAAATAATGATATTCAATTTAAAGATAACACTGGTATTCATCACGAAAAGTTCAGTTTTGGTTTAAAAAAATCAATCTTCAATTTTATGCATGGCATTGGTTTTGAATTGCCTTTGCAAGAATGGTTCGATTTTAAAATTCCGAACACAACTATTAATGATGATTTTATAGTTGCTTCATTGGAAAATGAAGAATACAATATAACTAAACCTTCCGCCCCAATAATTTGGCTTGGCGGTGAGCCAATAGTTTCTGAGTATTCAAAATCTAAAAAAGGAAATACCTGGCAAATGCTCAGACTATCTTTTTTCGATAAAGTTGAAAATTTTGAAATTACTCTTGCTCAGGATAAAGGAGAATGGTTGTTAAATAAATTAAAAGAATTAGCTAAAAATGAAAATGGTTTAGTCACCTTTTCTCAGCTGAAAAAAGATTTTGAAAGCCAGTTTAGCGATTTTGAGCTGTTTTGGTACTCAAAACCAATCCATATTTTAAGAGAGCGCGGTTTGTTGGTTTTATAACCTTATAAATAAAATTTTAAAGATTTAATTGGTAATACTATCTTTTACTTGTTGAATTTGAATTGAATCTTTCACCATTATATTTAAAGTGTCTTTTATGGGAGAAGGCACATTTTTTCTAGAACTACAATTAAATAGAGATAAAACTTCTTTTGATGGTTTTCTAAATTCTCCATTTAAATAATATTTAAAAGACGGATTAGAATTTAAAAGTTTTAAAAACTCACCGTTTATTGGTAAAGTGGAATGTGATGCTTGTCCCTTTGTCATACTTTTAAAATGAATTGAAGGGTTCTCTGCCCCAACCCAGGCTCCAGTTATAAGATTTGATGAAAAACCAAAGAACCAGGCATCAGCTTGGGAATTAGAAGTACCAGTTTTCCCTCCTAAATCTTTATATAAATTATAGTCGTATCTTAACGAACCAGCGGTACCATTTTTAACTACCCTGCTTAACATTTCAACCATAATTTCAGCTGTTTGGGTTGTAAAAACTTCCTTTTTATTTTTTTCTGGAAAAGTATTTAGAGGTATTCCTTCTCGGTTCGTTATTTTTAAAACCGAGACTTCATGAACCGGTTTTCCGTAATTTGGAAAAGTTGTATAGGCTCTTGCCATTTCCAAAAGAGAAAGTTCAGCAGTTCCTAAAGCTAATGAAGGTATTTTAGGTAGTTTAGTTTCAATCCCCAAATCTGAAGCTAATTGAATAACTTTTGGTAATCCAATCTTTTCTAACAACTGTACAGTTACTGTATTTGTTGAAGCAGCTAATGCTCCCCATACACTAAATTCTCCACCATAAATATTATCGGCATTTTTCGGTTCCCAATCATTATATTGTGAGTATTTAATAAGTTGATTTGGGTACAAATCACAAGGAGATACTCCATGTTCAATGGCTGCCGCATACACAATTGGTTTAAATGTACTACCTACTTGTCTTTTTGTAGTTACGTGGTCGTATTGAAAATATGGATCATTTATTCCTCCAACATATGCTTTTATATGACCAGATTGAGGTTCAACAGCTATGAAACTTGCATGTAAAAACTTAAGGTAATGTTTTACAGAATCTAAGGGAGTCATCATCACTTTCTTATTGCCATCCCAACTGAAAATCCCCATTGGAACTGGTGTATTAAATTGGTCTATTATTTTAGATTCTGAAATTGCCTTCTTTTTTAAAACTTTATAGCGGTTCGAATTTTTAATGGCTCTTTCTAAAACAATCGGAGTATTTTCCCAAGGTTCATTATCTCTCCATTCATAATTAAATTCTCGTTGTAGTTTTTTAAGTTGTTTAGCAACTGCTTGCTCTGCATATTGTTGCATTTCATAGTTTAGTGTGGTATAAATTTTTAAGCCATCCTTATATAAGTCGTAATTTTTTCCACTTGGTTTTTTATTTACTTCAAGCCATTTTTTCATTTCTGAACGCACATATTCTGTAAAATATTTAGCTTTTCCAATATGTCTAACTAATTGTTTTTTTTGAGTTAATAGCGGTAAGTTAGCAATAGAATCTTCTTGAGCTTCTGAAATAAATTCATTTTCTTTCATAAGATTTAGAACAATATTTCTTCTTTTTTTTGAAGCTTCAGGAAATTTTAGGGGGTTGTAAGTGTAACTTGCCTTTAACATTCCAATTAAAACGGCTCCTTGCTCTATTGTTAGTTTTGAAGTAGTCGTACTAAAAAAACGTTGAGAAGCACTTTCTAAACCAAAAGCAGATTGACCAAATGGAACGGTGTTAAAATAAAATACGATTAACTGTTCTTTTGTAAAATGTTGCTCTAATTTGTAAGAAGCAACCATTTCTTCTAACTTATTTATTGGTGTTGAAAAAAAACGATGGGAAGTTCTAGGATAATAATTTTTAACCAATTGTTGGGTTATAGTGCTTCCTCCACCAGAACTTTTATCTCCGAGAATAATGGTTTTAACCAATACACGCAGTAAACTTTTCATATCAACACCGCTATGTTCAAAAAAGCGGCTGTCTTCAGTAGCAATTAATGCATTTACAACATGTTGTGGAATTGAATCATAAGTAATATTTAACCTATTTTCTTTATCAAATCGAAATAGTAAAATGTTATCTACAGAATACACTTCTGATGCTTCCATATTTTGAAAAACTGCAATCTCCTTTTTCGTAGGAACCCTTCCAAAGCACCCAAAATAAACCGCTAAAAAAAAGGCTAAAAACAGTGTGAAAAATCCGAAAAAAGCATATTTTAAACTTTTTATTATAGGTTTGAAAGTAGCTTTATTAAAGTTATACTTCTTAAATTGGTGTTTTATTCTTTCAATTATTTGGCTCATATATTTACTTTAAAAAAACGTTTAATTTGCTTCTAAAAAAGAGAAAATTGGTTTTTTTAGAAAGTAATTTAAATTAAAAATAAGGTTTAATTGTTAGTTGTTAAAAATTTTTTAAATTTTTCATTGAATAAATGATGAAAATTTTCAATCCAAAAAGAATACTTTTGTTTAAATAAGTTTGATAAATGAGAAGAATTCTTCACAAAATAAAAAGGTGGATTTTTAGATTAATTATTGGGTTTTTTATGACCTCCATCTTTTTAGTTATAATTTTTAAATGGGTTCCAATACCAGTTACTCCTTTAATGCTTATAAGAAATATAGAGCAATGGTCAAAAGGTGAAAGAGCAGCATTTGAGCATAAATGGGTTTCAATTGATGAAATTTCTTCAAATTTGGCTAAAGCTGTAATTGTTAGTGAAGATCAAAAATTTATGGAGCATTTTGGTTTTGATATGGAGGCTATGGAAAAGGCTTATGAAGGAAATAAAAAAGGAAAAAAAATTAAAGGCGGAAGTACAATTACTCAACAAACAGCTAAAAATGTGTTTTTATGGCCGCAAAGAAGTTATGTAAGAAAAGGATTTGAAATGTATTTTTCTTTTTTAATTGAGATAATTTGGAGTAAAAAACGTATTATAGAAGTGTATTTAAATAGTATTGAAATGGGCAATGGAATATACGGTGCAGAAGCTGCTTCCCAACATTGGTTTCGAAAATCAGCTGTTAAATTATCTAATTATGAAGCCGCATCTATTGCTGCTATTTTACCAAGTCCTAGAAAATATAAAGCTATAAGATCTTCTGGGTATGTTGAGAAAAGAAAAACCTGGATTTTAAGACAAATGAGTTTTTTTGGACCACTGCAATTGGATTAAAAACAAATCAGAAACCGAAGAAAATTATTAGGGAATAGTGTCTTTATTTATAAATATGGACCACTACTTATTTGATAGATGCATTTATTTCATTTACTTAGTACTTTCTTTAAGGGTATTTCGTTAAAGATTATAACTTAAATAAATTGTATGATATCCGTTATTTTGACTTTGGTAATGTATGTGTTACAAGCGATACTAATATAAAATTTAATTAATTTTACTCTTATTTTATTATGCCTTTCAAAATAGATTAGTGCTAATTGTTTTGAAAAAATAAAAATAAAAAAGCTCGTAATTACGAGCTTTTTTATTTATTAGTTGAGTGAAAATTATTTACTTTCAGCGTAACGTCTTTCAACTTCATTCCAGTTAATAACATTAAAAAATGCATTAATATAGTCTGGTCTTCTGTTTTGGTAATTTAAATAATAAGCATGTTCCCAAACGTCTAAACCTAAAATTGGTGTTCCTCCACAAGTTACACCAGGCATAAGTGGATTGTCTTGATTTGGAGTAGAACAAACTTCTACTTTTCCTCCTTTATGAACACATAACCATGCCCAACCAGAACCAAAACGAGTTGCAGCAGCTTTAGCAAACACATCTTTAAAAGTATCAACTGAGCCATATGCTTCTATAATAGCATCTTTTAATTCACCAGATAAATATCCTTTACCTTCAGGTTTCATCACATCCCAAAATAAAGTGTGATTAAAAAATCCACCACCGTTATTTCTAACAGCTCCGTTATTCATGTCTAATCCAGTTAAAATATCTTCAATAGATTTTCCTTCTAAAGCTGTTCCAGCAATTGCATTATTTAAATTGTTGGTATATCCTGCATGATGCTTAGTGTGGTGTATTTCCATTGTTCTAGCGTCAATATGTGGTTCAAGCGCATCATAAGCGTACGGTAATTTTGGTAATTCAAAAGCCATAATAATATTTTTTTAGTTTAAATTAATTCTATTATCAAAGGTAAGCAACGGTTTTCATTCTAAAAAATCTTAAAATCGAATGTTTTTATAGCGTCATTGGTAAATGTTATAACGACTAATGATTTAATGAAAACGTAATTTTTTTATAATTTATTTTCTTTGTTGTCATTTAGTAATTAGCTCCTTTAGGGTATTTTGCCATAAATTCTCCAGCTTTATCAACCATAACTTTACTTCCACAGAAAAAAGGAACACGTTGGTGAAGTTCGGTTGGTTTAATATCTAATATCCTTTTGTAGCCATCTGTTGCTTTTCCATTCGCTTGTTCGGCAATAAAAGCCATTGGATTACATTCATAAAGTAATCGTAATTTTCCTTTTGGCCCAATTGAACTAGTAGGGTAAATGTAAATTCCTCCTTTAATCATATTTCTATGAAAATCTGAAACTAAAGATCCAATGTATCTTGAAGTGTAAGGACGGTTATCTTTTTCTTCTTGACAATATTTTAAATAATCTTTTACTCCTTGTGGGAAATGCACATAATTCCCCTCATTGATCGAGTAAATTTTACCATCTTCAGGAAATGTCATATTTGGATGTGACAAATAAAATGAACCAATCGCAGGGTTTAATGTAAATCCGTTTACACCATGTCCGGATGTGTAAACTAGCATGGTTGAAGTTCCGTAAACAATATACCCGGCAGCAACTTGCTGATTTCCTCTTTGTAAAAAATCAATTTTTTCTACGGGGGTTCCAATTGGAGTTATTCGGCGGTATATGGAAAAAATTGTTCCAACAGATACATTTACATCAATGTTAGAGGATCCATCTAATGGATCAATTAACATTACATACTTGTTTTCATTTGTGCCATGTTTACCCTTTATTGTTACAAAATCATCCTCTTCTTCACTTGCGATACCACAAACAATTTCTCTGTTTGTAAGTGTTTGCATAAACACCTCATTTGCATATACATCTAATTTTTGCTGATCTTCTCCTTGGATATTCGTTTCGCCGGCAGCACCTAATATATTTACTAAACCAGCTTTGTTAACTTTGTAATTTACAATTTTAGCGGCTAGTTTTAATGAACTTAGTAATCGAGTAAATTCTCCTGAGGTATATTTATAGTGTTTTTGATTTTCAATAATAAATTCACCTAAAGTAAGACTGTTATTTTTCATATGGAAATAGAGTTGTTGTTAAAGCAAATATCTAAAAAAATATTTTTAAAAAGACATTGATTCTAAGATAGTTTGTGTAAAGATTTTTTATTTTAGCTAATCAATATAATGAAATAAATTTAAATGAGTTTTACGATAAGAGAAGGAGAGTTAGCTGACATGGCTTCAGTGTTAAGATTAATTAGCGAGTTGGCTCATTTCGAAAAGGAGCCGAATGCTGTTGAAGTCACTGTTAAAGATTTAGAAAAAGATGGTTTTGGAGTTTCTCCACTTTTTAAAACATTTATTGCTGAGTTAGAAGGTGAAATTGTTGGAATGGCCTTGTTTTACCCTAGATATTCTACTTGGAAAGGTCCAACAATACATTTAGAAGATTTAATAGTTACCAAAAGTAAAAGAGGATTGAAAATTGGAAGTGCTTTATATAGTAAGGTTATAGAGTATGGAAATAAACAAGGTGTTAAACGGATTGAATGGGTTGTTTTGGATTGGAATAAACCAGCAGTTGATTTTTACATAAAAACAGGGGCTAAAGTTTTAAGAGATTGGAACACTGTTCAATTGGAAAATGAAGCAATAAAAGATTATTTAGAAACACTATAATAATAATTTAAATGAAAGTTTTCAAATTTGGAGGAGCTTCAGTTAAAGATGCTGAAAGTGTTAAAAATGTTGTTCGAGTTCTTGAGCATGAAGGTTTTGAAGATACGTTAATTGTAATTTCTGCAATGGGTAAAATGACGAATGCCTTTGAAGAAATAATTAATGCATATTATCATAAAAATAAAACATTATCAGGTCATATAGATTTTGTTAGAAATTATCATTTTACTATTATAAATGAATTGTTTTCAAGTAAAAGCGATGAAATTATTATTGAAGTTGAGCAGTTTTTTGGACAATTAAGTGGGTTTTTAATTTCAAATAAATCTACAGATTATAATTTTATTTACGACCAAATAGTTGGGTTTGGAGAATTAATTTCAACCAAAATTGTAAGTTCCTATTTAAATGAAATAGGAATTAGTAACAAATGGATTGATGTTAGAAATTACATTAATACAGACACTAATTATCGTGATGCATATGTTAATTGGGCAGAAACTAGTCATAATATACAAAAGTTAAATACTCATAAATTATATATAACTCAGGGTTTTTTAGGAGCCAATTCAAATAAGCAAACCACAACGCTTGGTCGTGAAGGTTCCGATTATACTGCTGCCATTTTTGCACATTGTTTAAATGCAGAAAGTTTAACAATTTGGAAAGATGTTGATGGTGTGCTAAATGCCGACCCTCGATATTTTGAACATACTCAATTACTTGAGCAAATTTCATATGACGAAGCTATTGAAATGGCGTTTTATGGCGCCTCGGTAATTCATCCTAAAACGTTAAAACCTCTTGAAAATAAAAATATACCGTTATTTGTTCGTTCATTTTTTAATTTAGCTGCTCAAGGGACAATTGTTGGAAAAGGACATGATTTATTACCAGAAGTGCCTTGTTTTATTTTAAAAAATCAGCAAATTTTAGTTTCCATCGCTGCACAGGATTTTTCATTTATGGTAGAGTATAATTTAAGTGATATTTTTAAAATTTTACATGATTACAAACTAAAGGTAAATTTAATTCAAAATTCAGCTTTAAGCTTTTCGGTTTGCATTGAAGATAAATTTAATAATTTTCAACAATTTTTATCTGAATTAAGGTTGAAGTACCATGTTAATTATTTTGAAAACGTGTCTTTATACACAATTAGACATGCAAATGAAAAGGCAATTAGTGAAATTGAAATTAAAGGAAAAATTCTATTAAAACAAGCAACAAAAGGCACTGTTCAAGTGATAATGAAGTAAATTTCATGTATTTTTGCATCTACCAATAATTTTGAATAAATGAGTTTAGTCACAGCTAAAGAAGTTGCGAAAGTAGTTAACCTTGATAAATACGGATTTATAGGGACATTTTTTGGTTGGGGGCTTCTAAAAGTTCTTAGAATTTCTGCAATAAATAGAATTTATAACAAGAATAAACATTTAAAAGATTTAGATTTTTTTTCAGGGCTTTTAGACGATTTGCAAATTAAATTTGAAATCCCAGAAGAAGATTTAAAAAGGATTCCAAAAGACGGTGCTTTTATTACAGTTTCTAATCATCCGCTTGGGGGAATAGACGGGATTTTATTATTAAAATTATTGATTGAGAAACGCCCAGATTTTAAAATCTTAGGTAATTTTTTATTACATAGAATTGAACCTCTTAAGCCATTTGTTTTACCAGTAAACCCTTTTGATGAAACGAAAGAAATACAATCGAGTATAAAAGGTGTGAAAAACGCTTTAAAACATTTAAAAGAAGGTGATCCATTAGGTATTTTTCCAGCAGGAGAAGTTTCAACTTATAGAGATGGAAAATTAATTGTTGATAGACCTTGGGAGGAAGGAGCCATAAAGCTTATTCAAAAAGCGAAAGTTCCTGTGATTCCAATTTATTTTCATGCTAAAAACAGTCCGCTTTTTTATGCATTATCTAAATTAAATCCAAAATTTAGAACTGCAAAACTCCCATCAGAATTATTGTCACAAAAAGGGCGTATTATTAAAGTTAGAATTGGAAAACCTATTTCTGTTACAGATCAAGAGGAATACTCTTCAACGCAAGACCTTTGTGAATTTATTCGTAAGAAAACCTATATGCTTGCGAATCCTTTTGAGAGGGAATCAAAACCATTAAGTACATCGGCTTTAAAAATCACGAAATCACCAAAGCAAATTGTTTGTCAGCGTGATATTTGTAAAATGATAAAGGAAGTAGATGAATTAAGAAATAATGGAGGGCGATTGCTAAAAAGTAAAAATTACGAAGTGTTTTTTGCTAAAAGAAAGGAAATTCCAAATTTAATTTTTGAAATCGGTCGTTTACGTGAAATTACTTTTAGAGAAGTTGGAGAAGGAACAAATGAAGAAATTGATCTTGATAGTTTTGATAGTTATTACCATCATTTATTTTTATGGGATAATGAAGCAAACACTCTAGTAGGTGCCTATAGAATGGGGCTTGGAAAAAGTATTTATAAAAAACATGGTATTCAAGGTTTTTATGTACATACCTTATTTAAGTTTGAGCCTGAGTTGTATAAAATGATGGAGAATTCTATTGAAATGGGACGTGCTTTCATAATTAAAGAATACCAGCAAAAACCAATGCCTTTGTTCTTATTATGGAAAGGTATTGTTCATGTGACTTTACGCCATCCAGAATATAAATACTTAATTGGTGGTGTTAGTATTAGTAACCAGTTTTCAAATTTCTCAAAGTCTTTAATGATTGAGTTTATGAAATCTCATTATTATGATCCATATATTGCGCAATATATTCATCCGAAAAAGGAATATAAGGTAAAGTTAAAAGATGCTGATAAGGATTTTGTTTTTGACGCTACACAAGCAGACATGAACAAATTTGATAAGGTTATTGATGAGATTGAACCTGGGGCATTACGTATCCCTGTATTAATTAAAAAATATGTAAAACAAAATGCTCGTTTAGTTGCATTTAATGTTGATCCAAAATTTAATAATGCAGTAGACGGATTAATGTATATTAGAATTTCAGATATACCAGAAAGTACTGTAAAACCAGTTTTAGAAGAGTTTCAATCCGAATTAGAAAGTCGGTTGGAAAATGAAAATATGGAAAATGAAATTAATGAAACACCACCTTCAAAATAGTTTTTAAAACCAACCTTTTTTATTTGTTTGGTAGGTGTATATGAATTCTTCGTCGGTTTTTGTTAGGTAAATAATCCCTTCTATAAACGGTATGATACCTAAAAACCCGCAGCTAATTATAGAAATAATTAACTGAATAATACCCTCAGTTGTATAGCCAAGTACAAATTTATGAACTCCAAGTGGGCCTAATAAAATGGCTAAAACACCAGCTAATACTCTTTTGCTTTCTTGGGAACTTTTTGGAATGATATTTCCATTTTCATCAATTATTTCCATTTCTATAAAATTAGAATTATAAATTTACATTTTTTTTATAAAAATACAGTATCAATTGGTTCCCAAAGTTCAATTTTATTTCCTTCAGGATCTACAATCCATCCAAATTTCCCATATTCATATTCTTCAACTTTGCCAATAATTGTTACTCCTTCCTTTTTAAGAGTTGCTAAAAGATCAATTAAATTATCAACTCTATAATTGAACATGAAATCTTTTTTTGAAGGAGCAAAATAAGCGGTATCGTTTTTAAATAGACTCCATTGTGTACTTGAAGGCGTATTGTTTTTATCTTTCCACCAAAAAGTAGCTCCATAATCATCAACGTTAAACCCTAAATGTGTTTTGTACCAATCTTTTAATTTTGATGGGTCATCTGCCTTAAAGAAAAGACCCCCAATTCCAGTAACTCTTTTTATGTCAGATTTTTCTTCTATTTTATTTTCTTTAAAAAAGATAGTTTCTACTTTATCTACAATAGTTTGGGCTAGTTTAATTTTAGATTCAACTGTCCAGCCTGCAATATGTGGAGTAAGCAATACATTTTCGGCATGAATTAAATAATTAAAGGCCTCAGGTAAGTTGTCGTTTTCAAATAAGTTTTCGAAAGATAATTTTTCGTATTCTAACACATCTAAACAAGCTCCTAATATTTTTTTATTAATCATAGCTTCAACCAAATCATCTGTAACAACAGCCGAGCCTCTTGCAGTGTTGATAAGGTAAAATGGTTTTTTGAAGTTTTTAATAAATTGGGCATTCACCATATTGTGAGAACGCTTATTAAAAGGTGTATGAAGGCTTAATACGTCGGTTTTCTCTTGCAATTCACCTAAAGATACCTGTTGGCAGTTTTCATCACCAACACCTTCTATAATATCATAACAAATAACTTCAACATCAAAACCTTTCAATTTTTTTGCGAAAGCTTTTCCCATGTTTCCATAACCAATTAGCCCAATTGTTTTTCCTTCTAATTCAATACCTCTATTAGCTTCTCTTAACCAATGTCCATTTCTAATTTCAAGATCAGCTTTTTTTAAATTATTGAATAATGCCAATAACATTCCTAAAGCTTGTTCTCCAACAGCGTTTCTATTTCCTTCAGGAGCAGAAATCAAGTGAATTCCCTTTTTTTCGGCATATTCCGTGTCAATACTTTCTAACCCAGCGCCAACACGTGCTATAAATTTTAAGTTAGTGGCTTTATCTAGGAATTTTTTATCAATATTAAATCTACTTCTTATAACAATACCATTGTAATCTCCTATTTTTTCTTCAACTTCATTTTTAGTAGAGGTATAATCTTCATCACAAATACAGCCTAATTTTTCTAATCCATTCTGTAAAATTGAATGGTTGGTGTCAATAAGAAGTATTTTCATTAGTATTGTTCATTATCATTAGGGAAATCCAAACTTTTAACATCTGAAATGTAACTTTCAAATGCATTTGTCATTTCATTGTATAAATCTAAATATCTACGTAAAAACCTTGGGTGAAATTCATGGGTCATTCCTAACATATCATGAGTTACTAATACCTGACCGTCAACTCCATTACCAGCTCCAATTCCTATAACAGGAATAGATAAACTTTCAGCAACTTCTTTTGCTAATTTTGCTGGAACTTTTTCTAATACCAAAGCAAAACACCCTAATTGTTGGAGTGCTAAAGCATCTTCTTTTAGTTTGTCGGCTTCTTCTTCTTCTTTGGCTCTTACAGTGTAGCTACCAAATTTATAAATAGATTGTGGAGTAAGTCCTAAATGGCCCATCACAGGAATACCTGCAGTTAAAATTCTAGTAATTGACTCGCTAATTTCTGTTCCACCTTCTAGTTTTACAGCATGTCCACCAGATTCTTTCATTATTCTAATTGCAGAATCTAGAGCGCTTTTCGAATTCCCTTGGTAACTACCAAAAGGTAAATCAACCACCACTAAACAACGATCAATACCTCTAACTACAGAGCTAGCATGGTAAATCATTTGATCTAAAGTAATTGGCAATGTTGTTTCATGACCAGCCATAACATTTGATGCGGAGTCACCAACTAAAATAATGTCTATTCCAGCGTTGTCAACTATTTTCGCCATGGTGTAATCGTATGCAGTAAGCATAGCGATTTTTTCACCATTACTTTTCATTTCTACTAAACTTTTTGTGGTAATTCTTTTATAATCTTTTTTAGATTTTGACATTCTAAATTATTTTAATTTTTAAGAGGCGTAAAAGTAATGAAAAATCATCTTTAATTAATATGGATTGTTTCAGGATTAAAAAAACGCGCCATCAATAAAAATATTAATTTTTTTTCAGTAATTTGTAAAAACTAAAGTAAAAGTTTGATTATAGCTATAATACGGTTAAATTTACCTCCCAAAAAAGCATGTGATTTTGAAAAAGAACAATGATAAAAATGAACAATATATCTCTGAATTAGAGGAGAAAATAGTTGAACTGAGCTTAAACTTAAAAAGTAAAAAAAACGAATTAAGTGAAGTTAGAGAGTTGAACGGTCTCATTATAAAAAAGTTAATTCATAACTTAAAAAACCCAATTGGTGTAGCTTTCTCATTTTCTGATATGATTTTGGAAGGTTTAACTAATTATACTCCAGAAAAATTAGAGAAACATATTAATATTATAAAAACATCTTCTAATTTTTCAATTAACCTATTAAACAAATTTGCTGAATTTTACAGGTATCAATCTCCTGAATTAACCTTCAATTTTAAAGAAAATAACTATATTGATTTGATCAATAAAGTTGTCACAAATTTTGAAGAGGTGCTTAAAGAAAAAAAGATTTCAATAGAATGTAAATTTTCTTCTCAAGAAATATATTTTAGTTTTGATGAAGATGAAATATATATAGCAATTAGTAATATTTTAAATAATGCCATTAGATATTCTAATGAAAATTCTGCCATTATCATTGAGGTTGTTGAGTCTGAAAATACAATAGATACATTTATTGCTGATAAGGGAATGGGTATTTCTGAAATGGACTTAATAGAGATATTAAATCCATTTTATGTGGTAAATACGTTTTCAAATGACAAACAAAAATGTATTGGATTAGGTTTAGCAATTTCAAATAAAATTATTCAAAGTCACCAAGGGAAAATATCCTTTAAAAGTGCTATTGATAAAGGAACAACTGTTAAAACCACCTTACCTAATAATAAAGAATAACTGAAATACTAATATTTAATTTCATTATAAGAAATAAATAATTCTTGTATTTTTGAAGATTCCAACCCAAAAAAATCAGTAAGAATGGATGAAAGAGATTTTAATAAAATGAATACTGAAGAGTTAGGCAAGAGCAATAATGTTTTTAATGAAAAATATGAATTGTTTTTTGAATATTCTCCTATTTCGCTATGGATTGAGGACTTTTCCAAAGTTAAATCTTATCTCAACAAAATAGCTAAAGAAAGCAATCTTGATATTAATTCTTATTTATCGAATTATCCTAAAATAATTCCAGAGTTAGTTTCGATGGTCGAAATTAAGGAGGTGAATGAATCAGCGGTAAAATTATATAATGCTAGTAGTAAGGAGCACTTATTAAAAAATATCCAAAAAGTATTTACTGAAAAGTCAAACATAGCATTTTCTAAATTATTATTAGATATTTTAAAAGGGGTTAAAAAAACGGAAATCGAGACCGTTAATTTAAAGTTAACAGGTGAAGAAATAAATACATTGTTGAAATTTCAAGTAGCTGATGGAAGTGAAGAAACCCTCGCAAACGTAATTGTATCTGTTGAAGACATTACTGATCAGGTTAAAATTAGAAAAGAATTAAATTTAATTGAAAAAAGGGTGAAATACACCCAAGAAATTAATAAAATAGGAAGTTGGTTTTACGATTTTGAGAATAATGAAATTCATTGGTCTGATGAAATTTATTATATGATGGAATTGGAACCTCAAAAAAGCAAACTGAGTTTAGATTACTATTTAGGGTTTGTTCATGAGGATGATAAAAAATTAGTGGATAACTTTTCCATAAATGATTTAATTGCCAATCCAAATCAATTGTTAAGCTATAGAGTTATAACTTCTAAAGGAGAGTTGAAATATATATCAGAGAAGAGAAGTACAATTATTGAAAATGGAAAAATAATAAGGTTAATTGGGATTACTCAAGATATAACAGAAAACATCTTATCGGAACAAGATTTAAATAAAACTAAAAATTTACTCACACATACACTTTCGGGAATTACAGATGGTTTTGTAATTGTTGATTTAAACTCAAATTATACATATATAAATCAAAAAGCCGAGTCTTTTTTAGGTAAAACTGAAGCTGAGTTATTAGGGAAAAACATTTGGACCGAATTTCCAGAAAAAGAAGGTGATATATTCTATGATAGTTTTCAAAAGGCAATAGAAACTAAGAAACCAATAAGTTTTGAAAACTATTTTGAACCTTTTGATAGATGGTTTGAAAATAGAATCATCCCTTCTGATGATGGAATAATGATGTTTTTTCATGAAATAACTGAGAAAAAACAATCCGCCAATAAAATAAGACAAGCTTATAACATTATTAATAAAAGCTCATCGGTAGCTTTTTTATGTGACAACAAATATGATTTCCCAGTGGTCTTTGCTTCTGAAAATTCAATAAATTTATTTGGATACGGACATAAAGAATTTTTGTCTGGAGATGTTAAAATTCATCAAATTGTTCTTCCAGATGATTTACCAATTGTTAGGCTTGGTGTTTTTGAATTAGTTGCGAGCACCAATTTAAAAGGATTTAAACCAAAGCCATTTAGGATAGTTACAAAATCCGGTAACATTAAATGGGTTAAAACAAATATTGATGTAATTAGAAATAATAAAAATGAAATTACACATATTCAAGGAATAGTTGAAGATTATACAGAACAAAAAAATACAGAAGATTTATTTTTTAAAAGCAATCAACAATTACAAGATCAGTTTAATAATACTCCATTAGCTTCAATTATTTGGGATGTTAATTTCAAAGTTTTAGAATGGAATAATTCTGCCCAAAGAATATTTGGATATTCAGCAGAAGAAGCAAAGAGTCACTCTATAAAAAATTTGTTGGTTCCTCCTATGTTAGTTCATGAGATGAAAGTGATAAATGAAAATTTGTTAGGAGGAGTAGGCAATGAAAGAAACACAAATACAAATATTACAAAAAGTGGTAAATCTATAATTTGTGATTGGTATAATGTTTCATTAAAAGATTCTGATGGAAACGTAATTGGAGTAGCTTCATTGGTAGATGATGTAACGGAAAGAAATATTTCTAAAAAGTTACTCGAAAAGTCTGAAAAAAAATACCGAGATATTTTTGAAAAATCTATTGATGCAGTATTTATAATAAAAGAAGGAGCATATATAGATTGTAATGCTGCATCAATTAAAATGTTTGGATATACAACTAAAGATTCATTACTGCAATTACATCCTTCTCAAATTTCGCCTACACACCAACCAAATGGAATTAGTTCTTTTGAAAAATCCGAAAAATTAATAAAAAAAACGTTAGAGGAAGGAAGTAATAGGTTTAGATGGTATCATAAAAGAAAAAATGGAGAGGTTTTTCCGACCGAAATCACGCTTACTAAAATTGATGACATAGATAATAAATCTACAATTCATGCAGTGATAAAGGATATCACCGAAAGAGTTAAAAAAGAAGAGTTGGAAAATGTATTATACAACATTTCTCGTGCCGCTTCTGAAATTGAAGACTTTAATGAATTTAGTTTTTCAGTTAAAAACGAATTACATAAAATATTAGATACTAGTAATTTTTTCATTGCACTTTATGATGAAGAAACTGATATGCTTAGGCTTCCGATAATGGTGGATGAAATGGAAGATATTACAGATTTTCCTGCAGAAAAAAGTTTAACAGGTTATGTAATAAAAAATAAAAAACCTTTATTGCTAACTTCTGAAGATCATAATAAATTAATTGAGCAAAAGGAGGTAGAGCTTATTGGTTTGGCTGCAAAAATTTGGGTTGGAGTACCATTAAAAATTCAAGGAAAAGTTTTTGGAGCAATTGTTGTTCAAAGTTATACGAATGAAAATGCATATAGCCAAAATGATTTACAATTATTAGAGTTTGTTGCTGATCAAATAAGTATTACGATTCAGAGAAAAAACACGGAAGATGAATTAAGGAAGGCCTTGTCAAAAGCTCAGGAGTCGGATAGATTAAAATCTTCCTTCTTAGCCAATATGAGCCATGAAATAAGAACTCCTATGAATGGAATTATAGGGTTTTCAGAATTATTTTTAGAGCCAACCAATTCAGAAAATGATCGCAATAAATATGCAAACATTGTAATCAACAGTAGTAAACAATTATTAAATATTGTAAACGATATTTTAGATATATCAAAAATTGAAGCTGGAGTCGTTAAATTGAATTATGAAAGTGTAAGTATTAATAACTTACTTGAAGATTTATATTCTTTTTATAAACCAATAGCAACAAGTAATAAGTTAACTTTAAATTGTAAAAAAGGCTTAGATAATAATAGAAGTTTTATTGAAATAGACCAACTTAAATTAAATCAGGTTCTAACAAATTTATTGTCAAACTCTTTTAAATTTACAGATGAAGGAAGTGTAGATTTCGGATATGAGTTAAAAGAAGATATGTTAGAGTTTTATGTTAAAGATACGGGGTCTGGAATTGATAAATCACTTCACAATGTTATTTTTGATCGCTTTATTCAAGCAAATTTAGGCCTTAATAAACAAACAAAAGGAACGGGATTAGGTTTAGCGATTTCTAAAAAATTCATTGAATTGTTTAATGGGAAAATTTGGCTTGAATCTGATAATTATGGAACTTCTATTTATTTTACAATACCATATATTAAGGCTAAATCTAAACCAATAATTTCTATAGTGGAAGAAAAAACATCACAAAATCAAATTGAAAACATGGAGATAACAATTTTAATTGCTGAAGATGAAGAGTATAACATGTTGTATATAAACGAGTTGTTTTCCAACATGAAAATTAAAATAATAGAAGCGGAAAACGGAAAAATTGCTGTTGAAATGGCTGAAAAGCACCCTGAAATTGACTTGGTTTTTATGGATATTAAAATGCCAATAATGAACGGGTTTGAAGCAATGACGGCAATAAAAAAGAATCATCCTAAATTACCAATAATTGCCCTTTCTGCTTTTGCAATGGAATCAGATAAAGAAAATGCTTTAAAAAAAGGGTTTAATGATTATTTGTCGAAACCTATTGATAGAAAAAAGCTATTTGAATTCATTGAAAAATATACAAATAGTAAATAGCATCTTTTCGATAAAAAAGGCCTAATTGAATTAGAATTGAAAAAGATAGAATGTAGTAGCCATAATTAAATTTATGAAAAATATAGATGAACTTTTTACCAGATAATTTAGAGGAGTATGTTGTAAATCATTCTCAAAAAGAGCCAGAAATTTTACAGCAATTGAATAAAGAAACTTGGCAAAAAGTATTAAATCCAAGAATGTTAAGTGGTGCTTTACAAGGAAGGATTTTATCAATGATTTCAAAATTAATTAATCCGAAAAACGTTTTAGAAATTGGTACTTATACGGGTTATTCAGCATTATGTTTAGCTGAAGGAATGCGTAAGGATGGAACCCTTTTTACAATTGATAAAAATGAAGAGCTAGAATCATTTTCAAAAAAATATTTTCAAAAATCCTCTTTCCAAAATCAAATAAAACAAATAGTTGGGAATGCTATTGATATTATACCATCAATAAATGAAAAGTTTGATTTGGTTTTTATTGACGCTGATAAAAGCAATTACTGTAATTACTTTAATTTGATTATTGATAAAATGAACTCTGGAGGTGTAATATTGTCTGATAATGTGCTTTGGAGCGGAAAAGTTTTGGAGAAAATAAACCCCAAGGATCTTGACACCAAAGCTTTGGTAAAATATAATAAGCTTTTAAATACAGATGAAAGGGTTGAAACAGTCTTACTTCCAATTAGAGATGGGCTAACAATAAGTAGGGTGAAATAGTTTTAATGCTTTAAAACAAAATAGTTCATTAGCTTATAAAATCCGAAAGCAATTAAATAGCCTAAAATCATTCCAGATAATATATCTAGAGGATAGTGGACTGCTAAATAAATTCTACTATAAGCAAAAAGAATTGGGAAAATAAAAATTGTAAAAGAAAACCTGTAATACTTTTTAAGAGTCCAAAAAGAAATAAAAGCAATGGTAAAAGAAACTGTGGAATGACCTGACACAAAACTAAAATCATTCGCTTCTATTAAGACTCTTATTGAATCATTAACAGAAACATCATTAATGGGTCTTAACCTTTGAATATTATTTTTAATTAAATTAACAACAACTAAAGATGTAGTTGCACTTAACGCTGTGTAAATAGCTGCAAAAGAGGCTTTTTTAAAAGCAAAAACTTTATAGCAAAAATAGAATAAAATGAAAAAGACTGGGATCCAATGTAATGGGTTAGTTATAAATACCCAAAAGCTATCCCAGGCTGAATAACCTTTTGAATGTAAAAAAAGTAATAATTGTTTATCGTAATTAATAAGTGAATTAAATACATCCAAAATTATTTATTTCTTTTAATAGGTCCTGTTATATCATCAATTATAGTGTCCTTCACTTTTTTAACAGGTCTAGAAAAATCGTCAAAATTTTCGGCTACTTTATTAATCTCTTTTTTTACTTTCGAAGCAACATCAATATCAATATCGTGTTTTTCAGCACTGTTTTTAATTTCTCTTTTAATGTCATTTGTAGCATCTTTAACTTGACGCATACCTTTACCCAACCCTCGTGCTATTTCAGGAAGTTTATCGGCGCCGAAAAGCATAACCACAACAAGAAGAATAACGAATATTTCAGGACCGCTAATAAATAAATACATTTTATTAATGTTTAGAATAAGCAAAGGTAAATAAAATTTAATTCAAAAAAATGTTAAAGATTTTATTGGTTTGTTAATCTTAGTAACGAGTTCGTTGCCAGTGAAAAAATCTATTTATCGAGAAAAAGCTTGATTGATTTTTTATTTTTGTTAAATTGTAAGAATATTAGAATTTACAAAATCAAAGTAAAAAAGGTGAATATGAAAAAATCATTGATTTGGTGTATGTAAATATTTCATAACTTCCTGAAATTGAAAACGCGGCAAGGTTTTATATGTATAATTCTCTGTCATAACATTTTCGGTAATCTTTTTTTATTTATACTTAACAATCCTTTTATAAGGGATAGATTTATTAAAAACACCAACTTAATTAAAAATTATATGAATCAGGAAATAATTGCTTTTAGACATGAACTACATAAACATCCTGAAGTTTCCAATAATGAATATGACACTTCTAAACGGATATTAAACTTTATTAAGAAATACAATCCTGACGAGATTATTAAACTTGGAGAAACAGGTTTGGCATTTCTTTTTAATGGTAAAGCAAAAGGGAAAACAATTGTTTTCAGATCAGAACTAGATGCTTTATCCATTATAGAGCACTCAGGTTTAGAATATACTTCTGTGAACAATCATATTGCCCATTCTTGTGGGCATGATGGACACATGGCTATTGTAGCAGGTTTAGCTCAAAAAATATCTGGAGATTTACCAACCAAAGGAACCGTAATTTTATTGTTTCAACCAGCTGAGGAATTAGAACAAGGTGCTCGTGATGTGGTTGAAAACCCTAAATTTAAAAATATAAAACCCGATTATATTTTCGCACTTCATAACGTCCCTGGATTCGAAAAAAATAAAATAATACTTAAAAAGGGAAGTTTTGCTTCTGCATCAAAAGGCATGACAGTTAAACTTACAGGGAAAACGGCTCATGCTGCCGAACCCCATAACGGTATTAGTCCAGCAGATGCCATTTCTCAAATCATTAAAAAATTACATGAATTTAGAGAGAATAAAACGCATTTTAAGGATTTTATTTTGCTAACCATTATTCACATTCAATTAGGTGAAATATCTTTTGGAACATCTCCTGGCTATGCTGAGTTGAGGATTACATTGCGTGCTTTTGAAAATAAAGACATGGAATTTCTAACTACCAGTTGCGAAAAAATTATAACTGAAATATCGAAAGTTAATAAATTAAGCTGTCAGTTTTCTTATTGCGAAAACTTTCCAGCAACTGTAAATGATGATTTTTGCGTGGATATAGTTGAACAATCAGCAAAACAAAATGATTTGGATGTTATGTTTATTGAAAAACCTTTTAAATGGTCGGAAGATTTTGGTTATTTTTCAGAAAAATACAATACCTGTTATTTTGGTTTAGGATCAGGTAAAAATCAGCCTCAGCTTCATAACCCTGAATTTGATTTCCCTGATGATATAATTGAAACAGGAATAAATTTATTTTATTCTATTTATAAAAAAATTGTAAATGATGATTGAAAATTCTTTAATAACGCTAAATGAAAATGCGGCTCAAAATAATATAGCTTTTTTAAGAAAAAAACTTGGTGAAAAAGTAAAAATATCTGCCGTTGTTAAAGCGAATGCATATGGACACGGTATAGAGCAAATTGTTCCACTTTTTGAAAAATATGGCATAGAGCATTACTCGGTTTTTTATTATAGCGAAGCCATTCGGGTTTATAACAGTCTTTCAAAATCTGGAACCATTGTGGTTATGGGGTGGTTGAGTGATGAAAATATAAAAGAAGCAATTCAAAAAGGAATCGAATTTTTTGTATTTAATTTAGAAAGACTAAAAAGTGCAATAAAATATGCAAAGGAACTTAATTTAAAGGCTAGAATTCATCTTGAAGCTGAAACCGGAATGAATCGGGCTGGCTTAAATATTATTGAATTAGAGAGTGCAATTACTATAATAAAAGAGAATATTGAATATATTGAGATAGCAGGATTTTGTACGCATCTTGCAGGAGCCGAAAGCGTTTCTAATCATTTAAGAATACAAAATCAGTTAAAGAGATATAAAAAAATGTTAGCGACTCTTGAAGCTAGCGAATTACATCCCAAATACAAACATGTAGCGAATTCAGCAGCAGCATTTGTTTATCCAAAAACAAGGATGGATTTGGTGAGAATAGGAATTATGCTTTATGGCTTTTGGTCTAGTAGTGAGGTTTATGTCAAGTATACCAATCTTAAAATTAATCAAACAAATCCTTTACAAAGAATATTAAAGTGGGACAGCCAAATTATGGCGATAAAAGAAGTTAAAATGGGTGAATTTGTTGGTTATGGAATTTCCTATTTAGCTCAATCAAATATTACAACTGCATTAGTTCCAGTTGGATATTCTTTAGGTTATAGTCGTTCATTGAGTAATAAGGGACGTGTTCTTATTCACGGATGTAGTTGTAGTGTAATTGGCGTTGTAAACATGAATATGATAATAATAGATGTTTCCCACGTGGATCATGCGAAAGTTGGCGACGAAGTTGTTTTGATTGGGATACAAGGGGATTTAGAAATAAAAGTAAGTGCTTTCGGGGAGATAAGCGATGAACTAAATTATGAAATATTAGCACATTTACCAGAATCAATTGTCCGAAGAGTAGAAAAACCATAAAAAGAAAAGATATTATTTTTTAATCAACATCCTTTTTATTTCATTCAATTTCATCAAAGCTTCAATAGGAGTGAGCGTATCAATGTTTGTAGAAAGAATTTCTTCTTTGATATTTTCTAATAAAGGATCATCTAATTTAAAAAAGCTCAATTGCATTTCACTGTCAGCCGCATCTTTGAGTGTTTCTTTCACAGTTGAATTGGTATGATTTTTTTCTAATTGCTTTAACATTTTTGTAGCTCTATGAATTACTGAAGATGGCATTCCGGCTAATTTTGCAACGTAAATACCAAAGCTATGTTCACTTCCACCAGGAACTAATTTTCTTAGAAATATAACCTTGTCTTTTAATTCTTTTACTGAAACATTAAAGTTTTTCACACGATCAAATGTGTTGGTCATATCATTTAACTCGTGATAATGTGTGGCAAAAAGTGTTTTTGCTTTTGAAGGGTGTTCATGCAAATATTCAGCAATAGCCCAAGCAATAGAAATACCATCATAAGTACTTGTTCCACGACCAATTTCATCAAGTAAAACTAAGCTTCTATCAGAAATATTATTTAAGATACTAGCTGTTTCATTCATTTCTACCATAAAAGTAGATTCTCCCATCGAAATATTATCACTCGCTCCAACACGAGTAAAAATTTTATCTACAATACCAATTCTAGCGTTTTGAGCGGGAACATAACTACCCATTTGAGCCAATAAAACGATTAAAGCAGTTTGACGTAATATCGCCGATTTACCACTCATATTTGGTCCGGTAATCATAATAATTTGTTGCTGATGAATGTTTAATACAACATCATTAGCAATATACTCTTCACCAATTGGTAATTGTTTTTCAATTACAGGATGACGACCATTTTTAATTTCTAAATCGGTGCTTTCGTCTAATAACGGACGCACATAATTGTATTGTTTTGCGATTTCAGCAAAGGAGCTTAAACAGTCTATTTGAGCAATTAATTGCGCATTTAATTGAATGGGTTGAATATAATCTAACAACGAACTGATTAGTTCTGCAAAAAGCTCGTTTTCAAGTTTGCTTATTTTTTCTTCAGCACCTAAAATTTTTGTTTCGTATTCTTTTAATTCTTCTGTAATATATCTTTCTGCATTTACTAAAGTTTGTTTTCGAATCCAGTCTGCCGGAACTTTATCTTTATGTGTATTTCTAACTTCAATATAATAACCAAATACATTATTAAACGCTATTTTTAATGAAGTGATTCCAGAGCGTTCTATTTCCCTCTGTAGCATTGCATCTAAATAATCTTTTCCTTTGGTTGAAATAGCTCTTAAATCGTCTAATTCTTTTGAAACGCCTTCTGAAATAGAATTTCCTTTGTTGATATTTACTGGAGCATCTTCATTTAAGGTTTTAGATATTTTTTCACGAAGCGCATTACAATTTTGCAATTGTTCACCAATTATTTTTAACGATTCATTATCGCTTTTTTCAGCAGCTTCTTTTATTGGAATGATAGCATTTAATGAGTTTTTAAGTAAAACAACTTCTCGTGGATTTACTTTTCCAGTTGCTACTTTTGAAACCAAGCGTTCAATATCACTAATTTGCTTTATCTGGTAAGTTGTAAGTTCAAAAAATGAATCATTATCTATTAAATACTTTACAATATCATGGCGTTTTTTAATCCGATTGATATCTTTTAAAGGTAATGCTAGCCATCGTTTTAACAATCTTCCACCCATTGGTGAAATAGTTTTATCAATAACATCTAATAGAGTAACTGCATTTACTGAAGTGGAATTATATAATTCTAAATTTCGAATGGTAAAACGATCCATCCAAACATAATTATCTTCAGAAATTCGATTAATTACCGAAATATGTTCTAATTTATTGTGTTGTGTTTCAGATAAATAATATAGCACAGCTCCCGAAGAAATAATACCTTCATTTAAATCATCTACACCAAAACCTTTTAAAGTTTTTACTTTGAAATGATTTGTTAATGTTTCTAGTGCATATTCTGGTTGAAAAATCCAATCTTCAAGATAAAAAGTATAAAAACGGTCTCCAAATAATTCCTTAAATTTTGATTTATGCTGCTTTTGAACCAACACTTCACTTGGGTTGAAATTCTGCAGTAATTTATCAATATATTCGCTATTTCCCTGAGCCGTTAAAAATTCACCAGTAGAAACATCTAAAAATGAAATCCCTAAATATTTTCTCCCAAAATGTATGGCTGCTAAAAAATTATTTGTGTTCGATTGTAAAACTTCATCATTTAAAGCAACACCAGGAGTAACCAATTCGGTAACACCTCGTTTTACAATAGTTTTAGTCATTTTAGGATCTTCTAGCTGGTCGCATATAGCAACACGCATTCCCGCTTTTACTAATTTTGGAAGGTAAGTATTTAGAGAATGATGAGGAAAACCAGCTAAAGCCGTTTCAGTTTCACTTCCTGCACCTCTCTTGGTTAAAATAATTCCTAAAACCTTAGAGGCTCTTTTGGCATCATCACCAAAAGTTTCATAAAAATCACCAACTCTAAATAGCAACATTGCATCTGGATATTTCACCTTAATTGCATTGTATTGTTTCATTAAAGGAGTGACTTTCTTGGTTTTTGCTGCCAATTTTTTAGGAAATTAAGTTAGTTTTGCGAAGTTACATTTTTTACTGAATAAAAAATAGTTTTCAGTTCATGGTTCAAGGTAATTTTATTTTAAAATTAATTATCTGAACAGATTACTAAGGCCTCAATTTATAAATGATGAGAAAATTAAAAAACAGCGAATTAGGAAGATTGAATGTTGAAGAATTTAAGCAAACAGCTAAAATTCATTTAATTGTTGTGTTAGATAATATTAGAAGTTTAAATAATATTGGATCGGTTTTTAGAACCAGTGATGCTTTTTTAATTGAAAAAATATATTTGTGCGGAATTACAGCGCAACCACCACATAAAGAAATTCATAAAACTGCTTTAGGAGCTACCGAGTCCGTTGCTTGGGAGTATGTAGAAGACACATTAAGTTTGGTTGAAAGGTTACAAAAAGAAGATGTTATTGTTGCCTCTATCGAGCAAGCTGAAAATAGTACAATGTTGCAAGACTTTTCAATTAATAAAAACCAAAAATACGCTGTTGTTTTTGGAAATGAAGTGAAAGGAGTTCAGCAAAATGTAGTTTCGGCGTCTAATTTTTGTGTGGAAATTCCACAGTTAGGAACAAAACACTCTTTAAATATTTCTGTAAGCGCAGGTATTGTTTTATGGGATTTATTTAAAAAATTTAAGTTTTAGAAGCCTAAAATTAACTTGGCAATCCAAAAATAAATTAGGATTCCACAAATATCATTACTTGTTGTAATAAATGGCCCAGTTGCTAAAGCAGGATCTATTCCTCGTTTTTCTAAAATTATAGGTACGAACGTTCCAATAATTGATGCGATAATTATAACAGATACCAATGAGATTGCGACTGTAAGTCCCACTTTTATGTCAAATCCTAAAAAGAACATTCCAGCAGACATTAATAGGGTTGCTAGAACTAAGCCATTTAATAAGCTTAATGAAACTTCTTTTATCAATCTTTTCCACCAGGAACCTTTTAAACTATCATTTGCAATACCTTGCAAGATAATAGCAGAAGATTGGACTCCAACATTACCGGCCATTGCAGCAATTAATGGAGTGAAAAAGAAAAGCTCTTTATATTTTACCATCGCTGATGCAAACCCACCTAAAACAGAAACACTAACAAACCCACCAAAAAGGGCTAATACTAACCAAGGTAAACGTGCTTTTGTAAGTTCCCAAATAGTATCATCTGCTTCTACGTCTTGTGAAATACCTGCTGCCATTTGGTAATCTTTTTCAGCTTCCTCTTTTATTACATCTACGATATCATCAATTGTAATTCTACCTACTAATCGACCCAATTCATCTACAACAGGAATTGCTTCTAAATCGTATTTTTGCATAATTTTAGCCACATCTTCAGCGTCATCATTTACATTTACTGAATCAACTTTTTTTATAAAAACGTCTTTTATTGCTGTTCTTGTAGAAGTTGTAAGTAAATCTTTTAAGGAAAGTCTACCTTTTAAAATATCATTATCATCTACAACATAAATTGAATGAACTCTCGTAACCTCTTCTGCTTGAGCACGCATTTCTTTAACACAGGTAAGTACGTTCCAGTTTTCATTAACCTTTACTAATTCCTTTGCCATTAAACCCCCGGCGGTATCCTCATCATAGCGTAAAAGTTCAATAATGTCTTTTGCGTGGTCTTCGTCTTCAATGTGAGAAATTACTTCTTTTATTTGTTTATCGGAAAGTTCGGATATAATATCTGCGGCATCATCAGTATCTAATTCCGAAATTTCTTCTGCAATTTCTTTAGATGAAAGTCCTTTTAAAATATACTCACGCGTATCTTCATCTAATTCTGTAAGAACTTCAGAGGTAACATCACTTCCTAATAATTTAATTAAATAAAGGGCTTCATCATATTCAATTTCTTCTATGATTTCTGCTATATCGGCATAATGTACTTCTTCCAAAAAGGATAAAAGGTCATTGTCTTTTTCTTCATTAATTAGAAGTTTTACTTCATCAATATATTCTTGGGTAATTTCAAATGACATCGCTTTCTATTTTAGAAGTAAGATTAATAAATTCTTCGACAGATAATTGTTCGGGACGTTGAGCAAAGATAGTATCTTCTCTTAACTTTTCTGATAAATTAAACGTTTTTAAGCTATTTCTCAGTGTTTTTCTCCGTTGGTTAAATGCAGTTTTTACAACTTGAAAAAATAATTTTTCATTTACAGGCAATGTGTAATTTTCCTTTCTAACAAGTCTAATAACGCCAGAATCAACCTTAGGTGGCGGATTAAAAACGGTTGGTGGTACTGTGAATAAATACTCAACATCGTAAAATGCTTGTGTTAGAACAGATAAAATTCCATAAACTTTGCTTCCTGCTTTTTCAGCAATACGTTTTGCAACCTCTTTTTGAAACATTCCTGCAAATTCTGGAATTTGATGTCTGTTTTCTATTGTTTTAAAAACTATTTGGGTTGAAATATTATATGGAAAATTTCCAATTATTGCAACTTGCTCTTCTCCAAAATAATCTGCTAGATTAATTTTTAAAAAGTCTTTTGAAATAATTCTATCAGTTAAATTTAAATAATGAGTTTGTAAATATTCTACAGATTCATTATCAATTTCAATAACATGTGTGGTAAAGCTCTTTTTTAGTAAATATTTTGTTAAAACACCCATTCCTGGACCAATTTCCAAAACATTTTTATAATTTTTTTTGATTAAACTATCAGCAATTTGTTGAGCGATTAGTTCATCAGTTAAAAAATGTTGGCCTAGATGTTTTTTGGCTTTTACACTCATAATTTAATTATTTACGCTAGCGCTAAATTGTTCACTTATTGTTTTTAATTCGGTTCTAAAGGATACAATTTTATCTCCAAATAAATGTGCTGCTTCTGCTCGAAGTCTCAAGGCATCTTCAATATAATATTGCTCTAAAGTTGTTTTGTCTTCAGTTGTATATTGAACAGCGTATGTAACACCACCCATTTCTTCCTCTATTAAAACTTGGCTCATTTTAGCAACTGTAAATTTGCCGGTTGCAAGCATTGCTGGGATGTGTTTAGATTTCATCCAGTTCAACCATTCATCGTGAATAGATTCATCTACATTTGTTGTTACATTATATATGTACATAGTTTTTATTTTTTAATTTAAGTCGTCTCCTCTTAGGATTCTAAATTTTTTACGAGCATCAACCAAATAAATGCTTGATGGATATTCAAATATTATTTTTTGATAGTATTCTTTAGCTTTTTCTACATTTTTGAAATTATTTAAATATAGTTCTGCTAAAAAATAATGCGCATCATCAGCTAAAATATCAATCTTATTTATTGAAATTATTTGAAGATAATTTTTTTCTGCGCTTTCAAATTTATCAATTTTTTCAAATAATTTCGCTTGTTGAAACAAAGTTTCATCTTCAATTGGATGTCCTTTGTATTGGTTAAGTATTAATTGCAACGTGTCAATTGCCTGTGAGTTTTTATTTTGCAAAATTAATAAATCTGCTATTGCGTATTTCTTTAATGCTGTTTTTAAACTGTCTTTTACTGCATTATCGGTAATTAACAAATTTAAATCCAAAGCATCATTTGAAATTAATTGAGAAGTAGAATTTTTTAACACTTTCAATTGAGATTGAGCCCAATCAAAATCTCCTCTAAAATAAGAGGTTTGTGCAATTTTAAATCGAGCAGTTTGCCCAATTGAGTGATTTTTTAAATCGTTCTGAACCTGTGTATAATAAATTAATGCGCTACTAAACTTATTTGTAAATACTAATATATCAGCTAGTTTAGTTTTAATAAGGCCTTTTTGAAAATCGTTAATTGGTAATCGTAAAGCCTCCTTTAATACTGAGATTCCTTCCTCTGGCTTGTTTTTTTTGAAAGCTAAAAAATCGGCATAAATTACTTGAATATTTATGGTGTTAATTGTTTTTCCGTATTGGTTAAAAAGACTTTGAAATTGATTTTCAATACTTTCAGTAGATGCATTAGTATTTAAATCAATTTCAAGTAAAAATAATTTAGATGTAAGTTCTAGAGTAATGTCTTTATTGTTTTCTAAAACAAAATTAAAGCAGTTTTTCGACGATTCATAATCTTTGTTTTCAAAGGCTATTTTTCCAAGTTCAACAATTCCAGTTAAGTTAGTTGAATTTCTTTTGAATATTGCTTTTTCCTGAATAAGAGCTTTAAAATATTCCTTTTGCTGAATGAAAAGCCAACTCAATAATTGATTCCAGCTTATTTGTGGATTATTTTGAGATTTTTTTAATAATAACTTTTTAAAAGTTAAGTTGTTTTCATTGTTTGGATTTTCAGTTATAAACTGCCCAATATAATTTTTGATTGTTGGTAGATATTGGTCATTCATAGAAATCATATCCAAATAAGTTGAAAACATATTTTCAATTTCAGCCTTCTCTCCATAAATTTGACCAATTTGAAAATAGAAATTTGAATTTGGATTTAATTCCATAGATTTTTTATAGGCTTTTAAAGCATAATCAAGCAAGTGATTATCTTGAAATGTTTTACCAATTAAATACCCAAAATTTGATAATTTTTCAATAGAGGAAAGCGCCTTTTCGTAATATGCGTTTGCTTTTTGCTGTTGGTGTTGTAATTGAAAATTATATCCTAATTCAATGTATAAATACTCTTGATTTTTATAATTATCAAGTTGTTTAGTAATTATGAAATTTGCGTCGTTAAAATTTTCTAACTGCTGATAACAATCAATTAAATAATTTAAATAAGAGCTATTATAAGGGTTTTGTTCATGTAATGATTTGTAAATTGAAGAAGCTTTCTCATACTCTCCATTTCTAAAATATTGATATACCAATTGTTGATCTTGTGCATAAAAATGCAAAGAAAAAAAACAAAGGATTATTATCAAAAGATATCGCATTTACTACTTTTTATTCATTCAAAGATAACCAAACAACAGCTCATGTTTTTATTATTCAGTGTAATTTTAGAAGATACTTAAATGCATTTTGGCACAGAAATTGTCTTACCGTTAATAATCAACTAAACTCTCCAAAAATGAAAGAATTATTTAAACAATATGAAACCGCAAAAAAGGAATCTATAAAATTCATGAAAATGGGTCAAATCAATGCATATTTTGATGCTTTAATTGAAATGAACTATTACAAAAAATTAATGATAGCGGTTACATCTAATTAATTAAATCAAATCCGCAATAAGGTATTAAAACTTCTGGAATTTTAATTCCTTCAGGTGTCTGGTAATTTTCTAACAGTCCAGCCAATACACGTGGTAAAGCTAATGAGCTACCGTTTAATGTGTGTGCTAATTCACTTTTTCCTTCACTGTTTTTAAAACGAAGTTTTAATCTATTCGCTTGAAATGCTTCAAAGTTTGATATAGAACTAATTTCTAACCATCTGTCTTGTGCCGTTGAAAATACTTCAAAGTCATAGGTTAAAGCTGAAGTGAAACCAATATCTCCACCACATAAGCGTAAAATTCTATATGGTAAATTTAATTCTTGTAAAATGCTTTTCACATGATTTACCATAGAATCTAAAGCTTCATATGAATTAGAAGGATGTTCTATTCTAACGATTTCAACTTTATCAAATTGATGTAATCTATTTAATCCACGAACGTGTGCTCCATAAGAACCAGCCTCACGTCTAAAACAAGGAGTGTATGCAGTTTTACAAATTGGAAACTCATCTTCTCTTAAAATTATATCTCTAAAAATATTTGTAACTGGTACTTCAGCAGTAGGAATTAAATATAAATTATCCTGAGCATCGTGGTACATTTGTCCTTCTTTATCTGGTAATTGTCCAGTTCCAAAACCTGACGCCTCATTTACTAAATGTGGTACTTGTACCTCATCATAACCAGCTGCAGTGTTTTTATCTAAGAAATAATTGATTAAAGCTCTTTGTAATTTGGCTCCTTTTCCTTTGTAAACAGGAAAACCTGCTCCTGTTATTTTATTTCCAAGTTCAAAGTCTATGATATCGTATTTTTTCGCTAATTCCCAATGAGGTAATGCGCCTTCATGTAAAACAGGGATATCTCCTTCCTGAAAAATATTTAAATTATCTTCTTCAGTAGTGCCGGCAGGAACAATTTCGTTAGGAATATTAGGAATTAAATATAACAGCTCTTGTAATTCAGTAGCTTTATTTTGCAGGTTTTCAGTTAAATCTTTCGATTTTCCCTTCAATAAAACCGTTTTTTGTTTTAAAATAGCGGCTTTTTGAGTTTCTCCAGATTTAAATAACTGACCAATATCTTTGGATAATTTATTAGATTCGGCTAAAATAGCATCCAATTCTGTTTGGATAGCTCTTCTTTCTTCATCTGCTGAAATGGTTTTTTCAACCAATTCTATAGCATTCTTTAAATTTCTTTTTGCTAAACCTTTTAAAACAGTTTCTTTGTTTTCTCTAATAAACGCTACTTGTAACATCGTAAATTTCCTTTAGTTAATGCGCAAATTTAATAAATTGCAGTTAAAAGATGCTAATTAGTTGCATTTCATTTTAAAGAAATAATTTCATTTATTTTTGAGATAATTTGCGGCACTTCAGTAATTTTAAATTCAAGGCTAATTTGCATGGTGTTTTTTGTAGATTTTAAGATTTTGAATTCGCCATTTTTTATAGGGTAATAACCTGTTTCGCCTTTGCAATAGCATAAACGACCAAAATGGAGTTTTACATTTTGAAGATCATTATCTGTTAGTGTAGTTTCTGTAATTATTGAATCCAACTCAGCATAAATCAGCTCCGTATAATTACTGTCTTCAGTATTTGGCAACGGATTTTTTTTGTAAGTGTATTTTAAAATGGTTTTTTCTCCTTCAGAAATAGTAGGATATAAATTTCCGAACTCGTCCGTTTTAAATTCAATCGCTTTGTTTGGAATTAGTTCTAAACTGCAAATTCCATTTTCAGGACAATTCAAAGTGTTTAAAAGAACAGGATCTTTAACAGAATAATTCAAGGTTTTAGTTGACCCGCAGGATGCAAATAGTACAATAATAAATGGAATGATATTTTTCATAACTTTAAATTTAAAACTATTTTAATTCAAAAAAAGTGCCACTAATAATTTTCAATGATTTTTCTTTGTCTTTTTGAAGTTGAATTTTGAGCGCTTCAACTGAATCAAATTTTTGTTCTTCTCTTAAAAACACTAAAACATCAATTTGAATAGTTGTATTATATAAGTTTTTATTAAAGTCGAAAAAGTGAATTTCAATGGTTTGATGTTTGCCACTTACTGTTGGTCTATTCCCGATATTCATCATTCCAAAAACAATTTTATTTTCAATTTTTGATTTAACGATATACGCACCTGTTTTAGGAATTAGTTTATAAGTTTCTTTTATAAATAAATTTGCCGTTGGAAATCCTAATTTTTCGCCTAAATTCTCACCTTTTACAACCTTGCCAGTTAACATAAAATGATAACCTAAATAGCTATTTGCTTTTTCCATTTCCCCATTTTCGATAGCTTTTCTAATTTTAGTAGAACTCACGGTAATATTGCTAATATCTTGCTTAGAAATCTCTCTTACTTTAAAGTTGTAAATTTCACCTAATTCCTGAAGTTTTTGAAAATTTCCTTCTCTGCTCTTCCCAAAACGATGATCATAGCCAATTATTAATTCAGCTATTTTTAAAGTACTAACTAAAATAGTTTTAACAAATTCTAAAGCAGATAATTCAGCAAAATTTTGAGAAAATTCTTGTATTACTAAAGTCTCTAAACCTGTTTTTTCAAGCAATATAATACGCTCATCAATGGTGTTAATTAATTTAATGGAAGTGTCTTTTTGTAAAACCATTCTGGGGTGAGGAAACAGGGTTAATAATACCGATGTATCATTGTTTTTTTTAGCTGTTTCTATAAGGTTTTTTATTACTTTTTGATGACCAATGTGCACACCATCAAAGGTTCCAATGGTAACAAAAGCCTTGTTTTTTGAGTTGTATTTGGTTAAATCGTTAAATATTTTCAAAATTGAAAATGGTGTTTATTAAATTGAGATTGCAAAAATACTCTATATAAATTAAATGAAATAAGCGAATTTATTAAATTTGGTATTAATATTGTATTAAGAATAATATACTTTATATTTGTTTTTAAGGCTTACCTTTTAATAATTAGACGCATGAAACATTTAAACAACAAATACTTACTTTTAATATTTTCTTTGTTTTTTCTGATTTTTACCGTTTCAGCACAGGATTCTGATGAATTATGGTCAAAAGTCACACAATTTGAGAAGAGTAATGCAAAAAAGAATTTTATTCTAACCGCACCAAATAAGTATGAAAAATTTCACTTAAATCTAGATTTATTAAAATCTAAATTAAATAATTCTCCAATTCGAAAGGGTAAGTTAGGAAAATCTAATACGATTTTAAACTTTCCAAATTCGATAGGGAAATTAGAAAGATATGAGATTTTTGAAGCCTCAATAATGGATGAAGAACTTCAAAAAAAACACCCAAATATTAAATCATATATAGGGAAAGGGATTGATAATCCAAGTTCAATTATTAGGTTTAGTGTAACTTCAATGGGTTTGCATGCCATGATTTTAAAAAATGATGAATCAACTGTTTTTGTAGATCCAGATATTAATGATAAAAAATCATATTTAGTTTATGCGAAATCCGATGTTAAAGTTGTTGAGCCTTTTCAGTGTAAATTTGATGAGTATAATAAAGTGTTTTCTGAAAGTTCAGCAAATACAAGCGCAAAAGCAGAAAATGCAAATGATGGAAACTTAAGAACCTTTAGATTGGCTGTAGCTACTACGGGAGAATATTCGCAATTTCATTTAACAAATCAATCTATTAGTGGTCTGGCAAGCGACGCAGATAAAAAAGCAGCTGTTTTATCAGCTATCGTAGTAACAATGACAAGGGTGAATGCTATATTTGAAAGAGACGTAGCGTTGACCATGGAGCTGGTAAATAATAATACAAAAATCATTTTTCTTGATGCGGCAACCGATGGGTTTACAAATAATGATGGAAGTATATTAATAGATGAAAGTCAAACTATTATTGATAGGGATATTGGTACTGCAAGCTATGATATTGGACATACTTTTAGTACAGGAGGAGGTGGTCTGGCGCAAATTAACTCACCTTGTACCGTGCAAAAGGCTCGCGGTATTACTGGCGCGAGCAGTCCAATAGGTGACTCTTATAACATTGATTATGTAGCCCATGAAATGGGGCATCAGTTTGGTGCTCATCATACTTTTAATAGTGGGGTTGGTAATTGCGCTCCGCCTAATAGAAATGACGCAACTGCAGTAGAACCAGGTAGTGGATCTACCATAATGGCATATGCTGGGATTTGTGCACCTGAAAATGTTCAACCACTAAGTGATGATTATTTTCATTTGGTTAGTATAAGAGAAATATGGAAAAATATAAGTGTTGGCTCGAGTACTTGTGGTGTCATAACAAGCACCTCTAATAGTGTTCCAACTGTTAATAGTATCCCGAATTATACAATTCCAAAGTCTACACCTTTTATTTTAGATGCAACTGCTTCAGATGTTGATGGAAATGCTTTAACATATACTTGGGAGCAATTAGATACAGAAATAGCAATTTATCCATTGGTCTCAACCGCTATTGATGGGCCTGCTTTTAGATCTGTGGGGCCAAGTAGCTCATCAAAGCGTTATTTTCCAAATATAGAAACTGTGATTGCCGGAGAATTATCTAATACTTGGGAGGTTTTATCATCTGTTTCTAGAACAATGAGATTTGGAGTTAATGTTAGAGATAACAATGTAAGTTCAAGTGCTGGGCAAACGGTAAGTGCGGAAACGTTAATAACTGTAGATGCTAGTTCGGGACCATTCAAAGTTACTTCTCAGGATGTTGCAGTTACCTGGGATGCAGGTACGTCTCAAACAGTAAATTGGGATGTGGCAAATACAAATGAAGTCCCTATAAATTGCGAATTTGTTAATATTTTGCTTTCTACAGATGGAGGTTATACATATGGTTTATTAGCGAGTAATGTAGCAAATGATGGATCACAAGATATTATAGTCCCAAATAATTCTACACCAAAAGCAAGAATAAAAGTTGAAGGAGTAGGAAATATTTTTTATGCTATTAATTCAGCTACAATTACTATCCAAGCATCCGAATTTATAATGACTTTTGATGCATATGTGAAATCTTTATGTGCGCCAGTTAACGCTGTGTATAATTTTACACATGAAACATTTTTAGGATTTAATGAGGAAATAGTATTTTCAGCCTCTGGGAATCCTCCAGGTACAACAGTTGTTTTTAATCCTGCTTCAGCAACAAGTAATGGTACTCCTGTTGATGTAACCATAAATGGTATTGGAGTTGAAGATATTGGAAAATATAATATAACAATAAATGGTAATTCAACTACAACGGCTGTTTCAAAAAGTACCGTTGTTGAATTAAATATTTATTCAGCAACAATATCAAGCCCAGTTTTAGTATTACCAGTTGATAATTCTACAAATATTTTAAAGCCATATGAGTTAAGTTGGGTGCAAGATGTTAATGCAACTGATTATAATATTGAGATTGCTTCAGATTTGGCTTTCTCTTCAATTGTTGAAGCGGGAACTTCTAAAACAGCAAAATATTTCCCGCAACTTCTTCAGCCAAACACAATTTATTATTGGAGAGTTCAAGGAATTAATAGTTGTGGTGGAATTGGTACTTTTTCTTCTATTTTTAATTTTAAAACAGAAAATGAATCATGCGACACATATACATCTATAGATACTCCAATAAATATTCCTGATAATGACACTTCAGGAATAAGTTCAAAAATAAATGTCACTCAAAATAAATTAATAACCGATTTAAATGTAACAGTAAATATTACACATCCCTGGATTGGTGATTTGGATCTTAAGTTAATTAGTCCTTATGGAGTTTCTGTCCAGTTAGTTACCGGTAGAGAAGATGATGGAGATAATTACATGAATACAATTTTTGATAATGATGCACCCGACACAATTCTTTCTGGAGTTGCGCCATATACTGGTTTGTTTAGACCTCAAGGAGATTTATCTGTGCTAAATGGATTGGAATCTTATGGGTCTTGGACATTAGAGGTAATTGATGGTGGGCCAGAAGATATTGGAACAATTAATAATTGGAGTATTGAAGTTTGTGGAATTCCAGTAATAAGCGATGATGATGACAAGGATGGTGTTTTGAATGTAGATGATTTATGTCCATTAACAGTTTTAGGAACTACAGTTGATGCAACTGGATGTCCAATTTTTTCTTTGCCAGCAGATAATTTCACTATTGAAACCATTGGAGAAACATGTCCTGATAAAAATAATGGACAGTTAATAATTACAGCAAAAGAAACCCACTCATATGTTGCGAATATAAATGGAGTTGACTATAATTTTGTTGGCAATGAATTAAATCTAAATGATTTAAACCCTGGAAGCTATGATGTATGTATTACAGTAACCGGCGAGAGTTATAAGCAATGTTATACATTAGTCATAGAGCAGGGTACTACAGTCTCTGCCAAGTCTAGTGTTGCATCCAATAAAATTTCAATCACTATTGAACAAGGTACAGCTCCATATATTGTTCTTGTAAATGGTGTTGAGGTATTAGTTACAAATAATTCTTCATTTTCAATTGACATAAAACAAGGGGATTTAGTTCAAGTGAAAACAAATGTAGTTTGTGAAGGTATTTATTCTAAAAAAATTAATTTATTTGAGCAAATACTAGCATACCCTAACCCAACAAAAGGTAAGTTTGATATTGCTTTGCCAGTTTCTCAAAAAGAAGTGCTTGTTGAATTGTATACAATTCATGGTCAATTAATATCAATAGAAGTGTATAATGGTAATTCAGGGAAATTACAATTATCTCTTGAAAATAAATCGACAGGCTTGTATTTTGTAAAAATTCATTTAGAAAAACCAGTTTTAATAAAAATAATAAAACAATAATAATGAAAAAGCTATTGAGTTTACTAGTGTTAAGTTTACTATTATTCTCCTGTGGAGGAGGGGGAGATTCGCCTCCGCCAATCCTGGAAAATAATATACCTAGTATTCCAAGTTTAGTTTATCCAACAAATAATTTATTGTGTATTGATAATACTGTTGAATTTAAATGGAATGCTTCTACAGATCCTGATGGAGGCACAATTTCTTACCAAATTCAAGTTGCTAAAGATAATTTATTTACTCAAATATCATTTGATCGTAAAGGAACACAATTAACACAAACAATTGTTTTAGAAAAAGGTGTTGCATACTATTTTAGAGTAAGGGCTACAGATAGTAGTAATGGTTCTAGTGAGTATTCAGCTGTAAATCAGTTTTATACTGAAGGCGATGGAGTTTCTAATCATTTGCCATTTGCACCTACTATCGTGCAACCGGCATTAAATGCATTGGTTCAAACTTCTTCTATTACATTAGAGTGGGCAGCAACTGATGTTGATAATGACTCCCTAACTTATGATGTATATGTTGACACGGTAAATCCACCAGTTGTAAAATTAGGAAATGATATTTCTGTAAAAACATTACTTTTAGATGTCACAGCATCAACTAATTATTACTGGTATGTTGTGGTGAAGGATGGTAAAGGAGGAGTAACAATTGGTCAAGTTTGGAATTTTAAAACGGATTAAAACTTAATAAAGAATAGATTTATAATAAAAGCCTTCTATATAAGAAGGCTTTATTGTTTATAGGGTGTTTTATTAGTGAAAACCTGATATTGTCGTATTGTATAAATAGAGATTTTTTAGTCTTTTATTTGCTAATATTACATAAAAAATGTATTTTTTTTAGTAGGTGTGTAGGAAAATTATAAAAAAATTGTATTTTGCATTCATGTTAACTAAAAAACGAATACTATTATGAAAAAACTTTTAAGTGTTTTTTTAATGCTTTTTGCCGGGTCCTTAATGATAGCCCAAACAACAGTTTCTGGAATTGTGAAAGAAGCGAAAACAGGAGAACCCATTCCTGGAGCGAATATTAAAATTATTGGAAAATCTATTGGTACAACAACAGATTTTGATGGGCATTTTTCATTTAAAGTTGTTCAAAGTGTGCCTTTTACTTTAGAGGTTTCACTTATTGGATATTCTGCTGAAAATGTTGAAATTACGGAAAATAATCAAAAAGTTGAAGTGTTGCTTGATGAATCAGCTACAGCATTAGATGAGGTGGTGGTTTCAGCCTCAAGAACACCTGAACGTATATTGGAGTCACCCGTTACAATTGAGCGAATGGACGCCAGAGCAATTAAAAATACATCTTCTCCTTCATTTTATGATGGATTAGAGAATTTGAAAGGTGTAGATGTAAATACAAACAGTTTAACATTTAAATCTATTAATACTCGTGGATTTGCAACTTTTGCTAATACTCGTTTTATGCAGTTAGTAGATGGAATGGATAATTCATCACCTGCATTGAACTTTAATTTAGGAAATTTGCTTGGAATGTCAGAGTTAGATGTTAATACTGTTGAGCTTCTTCCAGGAGCTTCATCAGCTTTATATGGTGCAAATGCATTTAATGGAGTTTTATTTATGACTAGTAAAAACCCGTTTGAAACAGGAGGTATTAGTGTATATGGTAAAACAGGAATTACATCTCAAAAAGCAGCTGGTGACAATCAGTTTGTTGATGCTGGGATTCGAATGGCGTATAAATTTAGCGATAAGTTTGCTGCGAAAGCTTCATTCTCTTTCTTAAATGGTACAGAGTGGTATGCAACTGACTATAATCAATATATTGATAATGGTGCAGGAAAAGCTGATACTGTTCTTTCAAGTGTTGGAAATCAAACTGCTTTTGATCAAGCAAATATTTATGGTGATGAAGTTGCCATTCCTCTAGATTTTAATGCAATTGCAGTAGCGAATGGTGTGCCAGGGCCTGTTGCCGATGCTCTTGGATTTAAAACTGAAACAGTTTCTAGAACAGGATATAAAGAATCAGATTTAACAGATTATGAAGCTCAAAGTGTAAAAGTAGATGTTGCTTTACACTATAAGCCTTTTGAAAATGATTTAGAAGTTATTTATAATGCTAAATTTGGTCAGGGAAATACAATTTACCAAGGAGCTAACAGATATGCTATTAAGAACTTTTTTATGCAACAACATAAATTAGAGATTAGAAATGATAATTTCTTTGTAAGGGCATATATGACAGATGAAGATGCAGGAGATTCTTATGATATGAGATTTGCTGGGATAAATATGAATGTGAAAACGGCGCCACAATGGTTTGGAGCATATGCTGGAGCATATTTACAAGGTGTGTTAGGTGGAGCTACAAGTGATATGGCACATGCGGGAGCAAGGCAATATGCTGATGCAAATGTGACTTTACAGCCTGGAACTGCTGGGTTTAAAGCAGCTTTGGATGCTGTAACTACAGATCCAGACTTAGTAACAGGATCTAAATTTGTTGATCAAACCAAGCTTTATCATTTAGATGGTAACTATAACTTTAGTGAGTTAGTGGATTTTGCGGATATTCAAATAGGAGGTTCGTGGAGACAATATTCATTAAACTCAGGAGGTACTATATTTACAGATTATGATGGAGCAATTGATTATAACGAATATGGAGCTTACACTCAAATTCAAAAGAAATTTTTAGATGATAGATTAAAGTTTACAGGGTCATTACGTTATGATAAAGCGAAAAACTTCGATGGAAATGTTTCTCCAAGAGTTTCATTATCTTATTCTTTAGGACAAGGAAAAACACGTAATATTAGAGCTTCTTTTCAAACAGGATTTAGAAACCCTACAACACAAGATCAATACATTGGTTTAGATGCTGGTCAGGCAATTTTAGTTGGTTCAGCACCTGATAATTTAGATAGATATTTATCAAATCCGCTTTCTACAAGTGGTACAGCACAAATGTTAGGGTTTCCAAGTACTATTCAATTATCAGGAAGATCTGCTTATGAAAATGCTTATACATTAGCATCATTATATGCGTTCGGCGCAAGTGCGGCAGCAGGATCGCCTAATCCAGCTTTGTTAAAAGTTGCAAATTTTTCTTACGTAAAGCCAGAAAAAGTTACTGCATATGAAGTAGGTTATAGAGCAGGTTTTGGAAAATTTTCTTTAGATGTTAGTGCGTATTTAAACCAATATGAAGATTTTATTGGGAACAAAACAGTAGTTTCTCCTTTATATGGTAAAGTTGATTTTTCAGATATTACACCGCTTCCAGCACAAATGGGTGGCCCAACACCAACGGCTATAATTGCGATTGCTAATGGAGATTATCAACCTTTCCAAGTTTATACTAATTCAGCAGCTCAAATTTCTTCATATGGAGGAAGTATAGGTGTGTCAAGTAGAATATTAGATAATTTCAATATAGGATTGAATTATACATATGCTAAATTTGATTTTGATCAAAGTACTGACCCTGATTATGAAGCTGGATTTAATACTCCAGAAAATAAAGTTAAATTGTCTTTTGGTAATGATTCTTTATTTAAGAATTTCGGATTTAATTTGAACTTGAGATGGAATGATGAATACTTATGGGAATCTACCTTTGCTGATGCTATTATTGAAGCAAGAACAGTGGTTGATGCACAAATTAATTATACAGTTCCAAAATGGAAGTCTACTTTTAAAATTGGTGGAGCAAATCTTGGAGGTCAGGAATATATGAGTGCTCCGGGGAACGGTAGCATAGGTTCACAATTTTTTGCATCATGGACAATTAATCCATAATGTTATAAAAATATGAAATTAAAGAAGCGCTCTAAATTTTTAGAGCGCTTCTTTTTTAAAAAAACCTATATTTTTTTTTAAAAATAAAATCAAAAAACTATCTTTGCACCTTGAAAAATGCAGTAAGACTAAAAAGATTAAATAACTAAATTATAAAGAGTTAAAGTAATGGTAAAGGTTACAGGTAAAGTTGCACAAATTATTGGTCCAGTTATAGACGTTGAGTTTGAGTCTGGAGCAGAACTTCCAAAATTGTACGATTCATTAGAAATAACAAAAAAAGACGGTTCATTATTAGTTTTAGAGGTTCAATCTCATATTGGAGAGGATACCGTTAGAACTATCTCGATGGATTCGACAGATGGTTTAAGTAGAGGGACAGAAGTTGTTGCTACAGGAAATGCAATTCAAATGCCTGTAGGAAATGATATTTATGGTCGTTTATTTAACGTAATTGGAGATGCAATTGATGGATTAGGTAATTTACCTAAAGAGGGTGATAATGGTTTACCAATTCACCGTCAGGCTCCAAAATTTGAAGATTTATCAACTTCAACAGAAGTTTTATTTACAGGAATTAAAGTAATCGATTTAATTGAGCCTTATGCAAAAGGAGGTAAAATTGGATTATTTGGAGGCGCTGGAGTAGGTAAAACTGTATTAATTCAAGAATTAATTAATAATATAGCAAAAGGTCATGGTGGTTTATCTGTATTTGCTGGTGTAGGAGAAAGAACTCGTGAAGGAAATGACCTTTTAAGAGAGATGTTAGAATCTGGAATTATCAAATATGGAGATGATTTTATGCACTCTATGGAAGATGGAGGATGGGATTTAAGCAAAGTTGATAAAGAAGGAATGAAAGAATCGAAAGCTACTTTCGTATTCGGACAAATGAATGAACCACCTGGAGCTCGTGCTCGTGTAGCTTTATCAGGTTTAACAATTGCTGAATATTTCCGTGATGGTGCTGGTGAAGGACAAGGAAAAGATGTATTATTTTTCGTAGATAATATTTTCCGTTTCACACAAGCTGGTTCTGAGGTATCTGCCTTATTAGGTCGTATGCCGTCAGCGGTAGGTTACCAACCAACATTAGCAACAGAAATGGGTGCAATGCAAGAACGTATTACATCAACTAAAAATGGTTCAATTACTTCAGTACAAGCGGTTTATGTACCTGCAGATGATTTAACTGACCCTGCTCCTGCAACAACGTTTGCTCACTTAGATGCTACAACTGTATTATCTCGTAAAATTGCAGAGTTAGGTATTTACCCAGCGGTAGATCCATTAGATTCTACTTCAAGAATCTTAACAGCTGCTATTTTAGGTGATGAACATTACAATTGTGCACAACAAGTAAAAGAGTTATTACAACGTTATAAAGAATTACAAGATATTATTGCGATTCTAGGAATGGAAGAATTATCTGAAGAAGATAAACTAGTTGTACATAGAGCTCGTAGAGCGCAACGTTTCTTATCTCAACCTTTCCACGTGGCTGAACAATTTACTGGAATTCCGGGTGTATTAGTTGATATTAAAGATACGATTAAAGGTTTTAATATGATTATGAATGGAGATTTGGATAAATATCCAGAAGCAGCGTTTAACTTAAGAGGATCAATTCAAGATGCAATTGATGCTGGAGAGAAAATGTTAGCTGAAGTATAATTCAAATTTCAATTAGTAACAAATTATGATTTTAGAAATAGTAACACCAGAAGCAACATTATTACATACAGATGTAGATTTAATATCTGTACCAGGTATTAATGGTGAATTTCAAATGTTAAATAATCACGCGCCAATTGTTTCTTTGCTTGTTGAAGGTAATGTTAGATTTAAAGGTGTTAATGTGAGTATTGACGAGGAATTTGAAAGTAAATTTACAAACACCAAGGGTGAGTTTTCTTTGGCTATTAAAAGCGGTACTATTGAAATGAAAGAAAACAAGGTTATTATTCTTGCGGACTAATTTTTAAGAAATATATCATTAAAAAAATCCTCGTTTTAACGAGGATTTTTTTGTTCCAAACTAAATATTTAAGTTGATTATTATACTTAATTTACCAAGTTTATAATTGAATTTGAATCAAGAAGTTTATCAAATAAAAAAGGGTTGCTTTTAAAAGCAACCCTTTTTTATTTATATAAGAAACTGTATGGTTAATTTAAATTAGAAAAATTTAGATAAAAGTTTTACAACATCATTTCCGTTGGCTAATAATAATAGTGCAATTAAAAGTATGAAGCCTGTTATTTGAGCATACTCTAAAAACTTGTCGTTTGGTTTTCTTCCAGTTATCATTTCATATAATGTAAACATCACATGGCCTCCATCTAAGGCTGGTATCGGCAGTAAATTCATGAAGCCTAGCATTATAGATAAAAATGCTGTAATGCTCCAAAAAGCTTGCCAGCTCCATGTAGAAGGGAAAATATTACCAATTGCAATAAATCCTCCAATACTTGTTGCTCCTTTCTTGGTAAAAACATACTTAAATTGAGTAATGTAATCTTTAAGTTGCCAAACAGCAATTGAATTACCTTTAGAAATACTTTCTAAAAAAGAATAATCAGCATGTTGAATTGACAATCCTCTAGATTGGTAATTTGAGACTCCAATTGTTTTATCTTCTCTTGGTTCAAGAGTAAAGTTTTTAGTGTTTCCCTCTCTTTCAAAAACAACATTTATTTCATCTTTAGAGTTTAATACCAATTTGGTAAATTCTTGCCAGTAAGTTACCGGTTTGTTATTTACTGAAATTATTTTATCATTCTTTAAAAATCCAGCCTTTTCCGCAGGTGAATTTGCCACCACAGTATCAATAACAGCTTCAGTTCTTACAGAAAATGGTTCCATTACACCATTTGCCCACATTATATTACCAATTTCTTTTGGAATGTTTAAGGTTTCTGTAGATCCGTTTTCATGCATTACTTCAATAGAACTAATATTCCTTAAAAATAAATGTTTGTTTATATCTGTAACGTTTTCGGGTTCTGTGCCGTTAAATTTGGTTATTTTATCACCATCTTCAAAACCATATTTTTTGAATGATTCATGAACTGCAAAACCATTTTTTACATCATTAGGCTTTACAAAATCAACTCCCCAAACGAACGTAATCATTATGTAGATTACAATACCTAAAATAAAGTTTACAATTACACCACCTAACATAATAATTAATCGTTGCCAAGCTGGCTTAGATCTAAATTCCCATGGTTGTGCAGGTTGTTTCAATTGTTCGGTATCCATACTTTCATCAATCATACCAGATATTTTCACATATCCACCTAAAGGAATCCAGCCAATACCATATTCAGTTTCACCAATTTTCTTTTTAAGTAAAGAAATTTTGTAATCGAAAAATAAGTAAAATTTTTCTACACGAGTTTTAAAAAGTTTTGCAGGGATAAAATGACCTAATTCATGCAGTACAATTAAAAATGATAAACTTAAAATAAATTGAGAAGCCTTAATTAATATTTCCATATTTGTTTTTTCAAAAATCTAAAATCGCACAAATGTACGGTTTTATATACAGTTTAAAAAGCTCGTGAATTAAGATAATTGGGGTTTTAACAAAGTTTTAAAACTGTTATGAGTTTAAAAAGCTCATTTATATTAATTTTACGAAATAATTAATAAAAAATGGAATTAAAATTTTTTAAAAAGTCGGTCCCCATGTTGGCAATCATGGCTGTATTTTCAGTAATTATGATTTACGCTATTCATACATTGTTAACTCCAGAAAAAAAACTACCTGTTTTTAACCCGGCTGATGTAAACCCTAAATTGGTTGATCAAAGCGTTAAGCATATTAGAAGAAACCATAGAGTTTCAGAATTCAGTTTAATTAATCAAAATGGAGATACAATTACCCAGGAAGATTACAATGATAAAATATATGTTGCTGATTTTTTCTTTACTAGATGCATGACAATTTGCCCTATAATGACAAATAATATGGGTAAAATACAAGAAGCGTTTAAAAATGATGATTCCATTATGTTTTTATCACATTCTGTAACTCCCGGTATTGATAGTGTTTCTGTATTAAGAGATTATGCGGATAAAAAAGGCGTTATTGATAGGAAATGGAATATTACAACAGGAAATAAAAAGCATATTTATGAATTAGCTCGTAAGAGTTATTTTGCCGTTTTAGAAGATGGAGATGGTGGGATACAAGATTTCATTCACACAGAAAATTTTATTTTAGTAGATAAAAAACGTAGAATTAGAGGTTTCTACGATGGTACCAATAATGAAGATATGGAGCGATTAATTTTGGATATTAAACTACTGCAAAATGAATAAAAACTTTAATGATATTTATCATAGTTTAGAATGATTCTAATTTAGTATATTTGCGTATTATTTATAATAATTCTTAATAATGGGCGATACAATAGCAAGCTTACAAATTGGAGAAACTGGAATCATTGAAGATTTTTGTTTAGATGTTATTCCATTATGTTTATTGGAAATGGGTTGTTTGCCAGGTAAAGAAGTGAGATTATTACAAGTTGCTCCATTAAAAGATCCTTTATATATTAAAGTAAACGGAAGTCATTTAGCTATAAGAAAAGAAATGGCGAATCAAATTAATATTACTAAGTTGTAATATATGAGAGATAATGCTGTTGTAAAAATTGCGTTAGTGGGAAACCCTAATACTGGTAAAACATCGTTATTTAATCAACTTACCGGCTTAAAACAAAAAGTTGGTAATTACCCTGGAATCACAGTAGATAAAAAACATGGGAAGTTCAAAATTAATGAAAAGCTTACTGCTGAAATTGTTGATTTACCAGGAACCTACAGTATAAACCCTCAAACTTTAGATGAAACAATAGTTCTTGAAACACTTCTCGATAGGGACAATGATGCCCATCCAGATTTAATTATTGTTGTTGCAGAAGTAGAAAATCTAAAGCGAAATTTATTACTTTTTACTCAAATTAAAGATTTACAATTACCTACTATTTTAGCCATTAATATGGTTGATCAAATGGATAGAAAAGGAATTGAAATTGATATTGAGAAATTGAAAGAAGAATTAAAAACCGAAATAATTCTTATAAGTTCAAGGAAAAATATTGGAATTGAAAATTTAAAAACTGCGCTTGGTAATTATGAAAAATGGGATACCGAGCCATTAGCTATATTTTCAGATAAAATTGATCCAGAATATTTTAATGAAATAAAATCAAAATTTCCTGAAAATTCTTTATACAAATCTTGGTTATTAATCACGCAACACAAATATTGCAATTTTTTAACCAAAGCACAGCATTCTAAAATTGATGCCTTTGTATTAGATTCTGAAAAAATAAAAAAATATCAACATAAAGAAACCATTTTCAGATATCAGAAAATAAACACGATTTTAAAAAAAACGTATAAAGTTGATAAAACCCAAGCGACGGATTTACGATCAAAGCTAGACAGGGTTTTAACACATAAAGTATTTGGTTATGTAATTTTCGCGGCCATTTTATTTGCTATTTTTCAGTCAATTTTTGAATGGGCTACGTTTCCAATGGATATAATTGATGTAGTATTTGCTAATTTAAGTGAAATAGCTAAAGTTAATTTGCCTCCTGGAATTTTCACTAATTTAATTTCAGAAGGTATAATACCAGGTATAGGAGGTGTGGTTATTTTTATTCCACAAATTGCTATTTTATTTTTGTTTATATCTGTTCTAGAAGAAACAGGTTATATGAGTAGAGTGGTTTTTTTAATGGATAAAATCATGCGGAAATTTGGACTTAGTGGGAAAAGCGTAATACCTTTAATTTCGGGTACAGCTTGTGCAATCCCTGCAATTATGGCATCTCGGAATATTAGTAATTGGAAGGAACGATTAATTACTATTTTAGTAATCCCTTTTACAACGTGTTCAGCAAGATTACCGGTATATGCTATTTTAATTTCATTAATTATTCCATCTAAACGTGTTTTAGGTATTTTTAATTTACAAGGTTTAACACTATTAGCGTTGTATTTATTAGGGTTCTTTTCAGCAATAATTTCTGCAATTTTATTGAATAAAATATTAAAAATTGAAAACAGAAGTTTATTTGTAATAGAAATGCCAAATTATAAATTACCCTCTGTTAAAAATGTGTTTTATGAAGTTGTAGAAAAAACAAAATCCTTTATTTTCGGTGCAGGAAAAATAATTTTAGCTATTTCTGTTGTGTTATGGTTTTTGGCGTCTAACGGATCTTCTAAATTTAAAAATGCAGAGCAATTTATTCCATCTCAGAAAGAAAACACAAACTTATCTGCTGATGTTCTTCAGAAAAAAATAGCATCTTATAAGTTGGAGCATTCTTATATTGGAACAATGGGAAAAGTAATTGAGCCCGTTATAAAACCAATGGGGTATGATTGGAAAATTGGTATAGCATTAATTAGTTCTTTTGCCGCTCGAGAAGTTTTTGTTGGTGCTTTGGCTACGATTTATAATGTGGAAAGTGAAGGAGAGAATGTTGGGACTATTAAAGAGCGGATGGCTGCAGAAGTTAACCCTCAAACAGGTGTTAAAAGATTTAATTTTGCAACCGGAATTTCATTATTGCTATTTTATGCATTTGCAATGCAATGTATTGGAACTTTAGCAATTGTAAAACGGGAAACTAAAAGCTGGAAATGGCCAATATTACAACTAATTAGTATGGGGATTTTGGCGTATGCCTCAGCAGTAATTTCATATAATTTTTTAAGTTAATGCAGGAGGTTTTAGTTTATATAACATTGGTCTTATCTATTGGATACATAATTAAAAAGTATTTTTTTAAATCTAAATCCAAAGGTTGTGATACAGGTTGTGATAAATGCTAGCCTAATCCAACATCTAAAGTCATCATAATTATAAAACCACCTATAAAACTTAAAGTTGCTATATCAGTATACTTATCTAACTGTGTTTCTGGAATAACTTCTTCAACAACAACAAAAATCATTGCTCCAGCAGCAAAAGATAAAGCGTAAGGTAAAATAGGTTGAAATGAGATCACGGCCCAAGCTCCAATTACTGCAGCAATCGGTTCAACAATTGCAGAAGCTTGCCCGTACATAAAACTTTTAAATTTACTAACTCCTTGTCTTCTAATTGGCATTGAAACTGCAAATCCTTCTGGAAAATTTTGTAAACCAATCCCAATGGCAAGTGCAACAGCACCACCAATGGTTGCTCCGTCGAAACCTGCTGCGACACCACCAAATAATACTCCAACAGCTAATCCTTCAGGAATATTATGTAAAGTAATAGCAAGAACTAATAAGGTTGTTTTGTGCCAAGGTGTTTTAACGCCTTCTTTTTCAGATTCTTTAAAGTTTATATGTAAATGTGGCAATACCTTGTCTAAACCAAACAAAAAGAGTGCGCCTAAACCGAAACCCACAACAGCTGGTATTACTTTCACAAAACCCTCTCCAGGGCTCATTTCTATTCCAGGAGCAAGCAGGCTCCAAAAACTTGCGGCAACCATTACTCCACCAGTGAAACCTAACATTCCATCCAATAATGCTCGGTTTAATCCTTTAAATAGAAATACTAAAGATGCTCCTAAAGCGGTTAAAAACCATGTAAATAAAGTAGCGTAAAATGCTGCTAAAATAGGATTGATACTTTCGAAATATGTTATTATTGATTCCATTATTTTTATATATTCTTTACAAATAAATTTTTTGAAATTTGATGAGAGATTGAATTTAAATTGTGATTGTGCTCAATTACAATTGAATTGTCAAATTCTTCTTTCGAGATTACTTTTATTGTACTTCCCAGTTTAATGTTTGCATTGTCTAAAAACTTTAGGAAAGCGGATGAAGAGTCTTTTACACCAATAATTACACAACTTTTATTTTTACCAATAGAGGAAAGCATTATATTTTTATGATGAGCAATATTTCCTTCTTTATCAGGTATTGGATCTCCGTGAGGATCGTAGGTTGGATAGTCTAAATACTCTTCTATTCTATCTGTTAATGAATCGGATTGTATATGTTCCAATTGTTCAGCAATATCATGAACTTCATCCCAATTATAATTGAGTTTATTTACTAAAAAAACTTCCCAAAGCCTGTGTTTTCTAACAATTCTAACTGCAATATCTTTTCCTTTTTTAGTGGTTGATACTCCTTTGTACTTTTTATAATTTACTAGATTTTTATCTGCCAATTTTTTAACCATGTCCGTTACAGAAGAGGCTTTTGTTTTTAACTGTTTAGCAATAAGCGTTGTACTTACCTTATTAGAATTGGAAAGTTCTAAACTGTAAATTGCTTTTAAATAATTTTCTTCTGTTTGAGACAACATAAAATAAATATTTAGGCAAAGATAAAGAAAAGTTTAGACTTGTCTAAAAAATATTTTAATTTAAATAACATACATTAATTTGCTTAGAATAAAACTGTAAAAATTGTATTTTTGAAATAAAATTGGACAAAATGAATATTGTAATATACGGAACTGGTGGTGTTGGTGGCTATTTTGGAGCGCGGTTAGTTGAATCGGGTAATACAGTCACTTTTATTGCTAGAGGAAAACATTTAGAAGCTATTAAGAAAAATGGGTTGCAATTAAAAAGTCCGAAAGGAGATTATTTAGTGAAACCTGCGAATGCCACTTCAAATATATCGGAAATTTCAAATATTGATCTTGTTTTAATTTGTGTTAAAACTTGGCAACTAGCTGAAGTTGCTGAAAAAATTAAACTATTTCTTAGTGAAAATACAATGGTTATTTCATTGTTAAATGGAAGTAATAATGCAGATGTTTTATGCTCAATAATTGACAGGAAACATGTATTAGGCGGATTGTGTAAAGTTATTAGTAAAGTTGAAGATTATGGTGTAATTAATCATATTTCATATGAACCAACCATAGTTTTTGGCGAACTGAAAAATGAAAAAACCGAAAGAGCGGTCCAATTAGAAAAAATATTTTCAAATTCAGGTGTTAAAACAATTTTGGCTGAAAATATTCAAATTGAAATTTGGATCAAATTTTTATTTATTTCAACAGTTAGTGCAATTGGAGCTTTAACACGAGCTTCAATGGGAGAAATGATTGCTTCTCCTTACATTAAAGAAATGATGTACAAAACAGCTGAAGAAACTGTAAGCATAGCAAAGGCAAAAGGGATTAACTTACCTAAAGATGTAATTGAAAAGCAATTTGAAATTATTGACAGTCAGCCATACAATACTTCATCATCTTTACAGCGCGATTTTTTAGACGAAAAACCTTCTGAAATTGAAGCTCAAAACGGCGCCATCGTTAAAATGGGAGATGAATTGGATATTCCTACTCCAATTAATGACTTTTTATACTATTGTTTATTACCTCAAGAAAAAAGAAATAGGCAACTAATTTAGTTGTCGTTTAGGTTTTTTACTAATCATATAAACCCCAATAATAACTAAAAAACAACTAATTATTTTTATAAAATTAATGTCCTGTGCGTATTCATCATGACCTAAAACAAAGGCATATACACTTACCATAATAAAACTTAAAACAGGTTGTAAATAAATATAACTGCCATTTACTGATGGAGCAACATAATTAAGGGCGTAAATATTAAATAAATAGGTTAAAAAAGTTGTTCCAATAATTACAAATGCAATAGCAAGGTAAGTGTTCGTGGTAAACGCACTAAAATTTGTAGATAACAAATCGCCAATACCAAATGGAAAAATAAATAGAAAACCAAATAAAAACACCCAACTTATAACTGTTATGGCTTTATATTTTTTCATTAATGGCTTTATAAGCACCAAATACAAACCATAGCAACAAGCATTTAAAAAAACAAATAGGTTCCCTAAAGCGGAACTCGTACCACCAGATTTTTTACCGTACCAAATTAAAAGGAAAGCCCCGATGGCTCCAATTAAAATTCCAATGTATTTATTTCTAGTTATTTTTTCTTTTAAAATAAATGCACTTAAAATGAGAACAATTACAGGTGTACTCGTCATAATTATGGAGGCATCTATTGGTGATGTTAAACTTAGTCCATGAAAAAAAAGCAACATATTGGTTGACACACCAAGCAATCCACAAGAAATTAATAAAAGGAAGTCTTTCTTTTCAACCTTCTCTTTCATAAAAAATTTAATTGTCCAAAATAATAAACAAGCACCAATAACTCTTAATAAAACCAAGGCAGATGGGCCAATTTTATCAGGCATTAGACCTTTAGCAATTAAAAAATTTGCTCCGTAAATAATATTTGCACCAAGAAGTGCTAAATGAGCTTTATAAGTTGTATTACTCAATTTTTTCGGTTATTTATAATTGGAGAGAAAAGTACAATATTCATGTAAACATTCTATTTAATTGCTGCTAAAATAGTTTTAATATCTTTTTTAGCAAGCTCATAACCTAAATCGTATGCTTTTTTAACCCCTTTAGAATCTAGAACACCAATTTCATTTAGCTCTAAAGGAGCAAAAACATAATTACATTTATCAAATTTCTTCAAATTATTGGCATCCAAACCAATATGATAAACTCTATATAAAAGTTTTAAAGAAGAATTTATTTCTGATTTGTCAATTACCGTTAATGGGTTTACGAAACTTCCAATAATTTTATGGCATTTTAACAATGGTTCTATTGGAAAATTATTTAAAACGCCTCCATCTGAATATAAACTTCCGTTAATTTCAATTGGTGAAAAAATTGGAGGTAAAGCGGATGAAGCAATTAGAGGTTTTATAAGTTCACCTTGATTAAAATAATCTAATTGGCCTGTTATTAAATTTGTAGCTGTAACGGTTAAGGGATATTTCAAACATTCAAATGAGTTGTCTGGGAAAAATTTATTAAAAAATAAAGCGTACTTATCACTATCCATAATACCTGCCTTATTTAGGGCGTATAATGAAAACTTTAATAAAGGCGTTTCTTCAAAAAAAGACAGCATTTCTTTTGGTGTGTAACCTGCAGCATAAAGAGCAGAGACTAATGCTCCTGCACTTGTTCCCGAAACAACGGTTGGTGTAATATTATTTTCAAGTAAAACTCTAATCAACCCAATATGTGCAATTGCTCTAACTCCTCCGCCAGATAATACTAATCCAATTTCTGCTGCCATTTTTTCTATTTAAAGTAAGAAGTAATTCAAAAATACTAATTAAAATGATTAAAAAAGGAATCATTAAATTAGACTTTATTGTTTTCTATTTAAACCGTAACTTTGCATTTTTAAAATTTGAATAAAAAGGATGGAATATAACTTTAGAGAGATTGAGGCGAATTGGCAAAAGTATTGGGCAGAAAACCAAACTTTTAAAGCAAGTAATAATTCAGATAAACCAAAGTATTTTGTACTAGACATGTTTCCTTATCCGTCAGGAGCAGGATTACACGTAGGGCATCCGCTAGGTTACATAGCTTCAGATATTTATGCGCGATACAAAAGACATAAAGGATTTAATGTGTTGCATCCTCAAGGATATGATTCTTTTGGATTACCTGCAGAACAATATGCAATTCAAACTGGGCAGCATCCTGCAATTACCACAGAGGCAAATATTTCTACATATAGAAAACAGTTAGATAAAATTGGATTTTCATTTGATTGGTCTCGTGAAGTTAGAACTTCAGATCCTAATTATTACAAATGGACTCAGTGGATTTTTATTCAATTATTCAATTCTTGGTATAATAAAGTAAGTGATAAAGCAGAAGATATTTCATCTTTAATTTCATCTTTTGAAACAGAAGGAAACGAGGCTGTAATTGCAGCTTGTGATGATGATATTGAAATTTTTACAGCAGAAGACTGGAAAAATTATTCAGAAGAAGAACAACAAAAAATATTATTAAAATACCGTTTAACATTTTTATCTGAAACTGAAGTAAACTGGTGCCCTGCATTAGGAACTGTATTAGCAAATGATGAAATTGTAAATGGAGTTTCAGAACGTGGGGGTCACACTGTAGTTCGTAAAAAAATGATGCAATGGAGTATGAGAATTACTGCTTATGCACAACGATTATTAGATGGATTGGGGAAAATAGATTGGCCACAGCCACTTAAAGATTCTCAAACTTACTGGATTGGTCGTTCAGAAGGAGCAATGGTAACTTTTAAAGTTTTACAAAACGCTATTTCTGAAAATAAAAGCATAAAATTATCTTATAAAGAAATTGAAAAGCTTAAAGAAAAGAGATTAAACCCTTCAAAAGCAGAAGCTTTGTTGTGGGGTAAATTAAGAAATAAAAAAGGGGCGTCAAAATTTAGAGCCAACTATATGATTGGTGCTTTTGCGGTAGATTTTGTATGCTTTGCAAAAAATACCATAGTTGAATTTTTAGGAAAAGAAGATGAAGCAGCAAGAACTGAATTTTTTGAAAACGAAGGATTTAGTGTTGTTAGGTTTTCTATTGAAGAAATCATTGAAAATACAGATGCAGTTGTTGCTAAAATAGATACGGCATTGCAATTTCCTGTTCTTCCAAATGTTACTAAAAAAACAAATGATTTAGAGCCTGTTTTAGCGAAAGATTCGGAGTATGAAATAGATGTGTTTACAACACGTCCAGATACTGTTTTTGGAGTAAGTTTTATGACATTGGCTCCGGAACATGAGTTAGTTGCTAAAATAACAACCAAAGCTCAAAAAGAAGCAGTTGAAGCATACATTAAAGCAACTGCAAAACGTAGTGAGCTTGAAAGAATGGCTGATGTTAAAACAATTTCAGGAGTATTTACAGGTGCTTATGCATTGCACCCATTTACTGGTGAAAAAGTTCAAATTTGGATTGGAGATTATGTTTTGGCAGGTTATGGTACAGGAGCTGTTATGGCAGTTCCTTGTGGTGATCAACGTGATTATGATTTTGCAAAACATTTTGGTATTGAAATTCTAAATATTTTTGAAGGTGTAGACATTTCAGAAGAAGCTTTTACAGATAAAGAAACTTCTGTTATTGCAAATTCCGATTTCTTAAACGGATTGCCTTATAAAAAAGCAATGAAAACCATTATTTACGAAATTGAAAAACGTGGATTTGGTTACGGAAAAATAAATTATCGTTTACGTGATGCTGTTTTTAGTCGTCAGCGTTATTGGGGAGAGCCTTTCCCGGTTTATTATAAAAATGGCTTACCTCAAATGATTGATAAGCAATATTTGCCAATTGTATTGCCAGAAGTTGAAAAATATTTACCTACTGAAGATGGTAAGCCACCTTTAGGAAATGCAACCACTTGGGCTTGGGATACAAAAACAAATAAAGTTGTTAGTAATGATTTAATAGACAATGAGGCTATTTTCCCATTAGAATTAAACACAATGCCAGGTTGGGCGGGAAGTTCTTCTTACTTTAACCGTTATATGGATTCTGAAAACACAGAGGAATTTGTGAGTGAAGAAGCTGTTAACTATTGGCAAGATATTGATTTATACATTGGGGGAAGTGAGCACGCAACAGGACATTTATTGTATTCTCGTTTTTGGCAAAAATTCTTATTTGATAAAGGTGTTTTACCAGTTGATGAGTATGCTAAAAAATTAATTAACCAAGGAATGATTACTGGAACTTCGGCTTTCGTATATAGAGTAGAAGGTGAAAATAAATTTGTTTCAAAAGGATTGATTGGTGAAAACAAAGTTCAACTAATACATTCGGATGTTTCTTTTGTTAATGGATCGGATGAGTTAGATATTGAAGCTTTTAAAAATTGGAGAGAAGAATTTAAAGATGCTAAATTTGTTTTAGAAGACGGAAAATATATTGTTGGACGTGAGGTTGAAAAAATGTCGAAATCTAAATACAATGTTGTAAATCCAGATCAAATCTGTGAAGAATATGGAGCGGATAGTTTACGATTATTCGAAATGTTTTTAGGTCCGTTAGAGCAATCTAAACCTTGGAAAACTTCAGGTATTTCTGGAGTGTATAGTTTCTTAAAAAAACTATGGAAATTATACATTGTAAATGATGAGTTTTCAGTTTCAGATGAAGAACCAACAGCTGAGGAGTTAAAAACATTGCATAAAACAATTAAAAAGGTTGAAGAAGATATTGCAAATTTCTCTTTCAATACATCGGTTTCAACATTTATGATTGCTGTTAACGAGTTAACTGCTTTAAAATGTAATAAACGTGCAATATTGGAGCCAATGGCAGTTATTATAGAACCATATGCGCCACATATTGCTGAAGAATTATGGAAGAATTTAGGTTATAAAGAATCAATTTCAACAGCGGAATTCCCAGTATTTGATCCAACACATTTGGTTGAAAGCGATAAGGAATATCCAGTTTCATTTAATGGTAAAATGCGTTTTAAAATTGTATTACCATTAAATTTAAGTGTAAATGAAATTGAAGATATAGTAATGGCTCACGAAAGAACGAAGGAACAATTACAAGGGCGATCGCCTAAAAAAGTAATTATAGTTCCTGGTAAAATAATAAATATCGTTGGCTAAAAATGAAACACCAATCTGAATTTTATTTAAATTTAGATTGGTGTTTTTTTGAAATTAAAACAATTCATAATTTTTAATTCAATAAATGATAGATAAATTCGAAATAATTGGCCTTATTGCCGCTGTATTAACAACCGCTTCTTTTGTACCGCAAGTGTATAAAATATGGAGATCAAAATCAGCCGAAAATTTGTCATTAACAATGTATATTGTTTTTTTTATAGGGATTGTACTTTGGTTAGTGTATGGTATTCATTTAAATAGTTTAGCTATGATTTTATCGAATACAATAACAGGTATTTTAGCCTTGCTTTTAATTATTTTTAAATTGAAATATAAATAATGAAATTTAAGAGAAACTTCAATTATAATATGAGAAAAGCCCACCGTTATTTAGGTGTTTTTATTGGAATTCAGTTTTTATTCTGGACCCTTGGCGGATTGTATTTTAGTTGGAATAACATGGATGATGTTCATGGAGAAACACTTTTAAAGCAAGAAAAAACATATTTTGCAGATATTGATTTTGCACAAATTCAAAAAGGGTTAGATAGTTTAAAAAATAAAGTGGATTATGATTCAATTCATTCTATTAAGATAATTGAGGTTTTTGGAAAACCGTTAGCTCAATTAAAATATTTCGACAAGCATCATTTAAAGGTTCAATTAATCTCTGCTGGAAATGGAGAATTAAGACCGCCATTTACTGGTCAGGAATGTATTCAGATTGTTGAAGAACATTTAAAAGAATCGATTCCTATTGTTAAAGCCGAGTTGTTTGAAAAACATACTATTGGAATGCATCATGAATATAGAGGGAAGCTACTTCCTGCATATGCTTTTACATTAGATCATCCTTCTCAAACCACCATATATATATCAACGGAATCTGGTCAAATTACGAGTGTTCGGAATAATAATTGGAGACGTTTCGATTTCTTATGGATGCTTCACACTATGGATTATAAAACTAGAGACCATATTACAAACTGGGTTCTTAGAGTATTTTCAGTTTTAGGGTTGTTAACTATTTTATCTGGTTTCACGCTGTTTTATATTACTTCACCAACAATAAGACGATTTAATAAAAAACCAAAAAAATAAAATTTTTGAAATTATAAGAGCTTTATGGAACTCATAATTTTAGATTCCATAAAATTTATTAAGTATATTTACTCTAAAATTTAGAATGAAAATAAAGCAATTTTCTTTACGTATACGAATATTTTTGTCAATGATATTATTAATATTATTGGCTTCTATATTAATTGCTGCTGTTACAATTTATCAATACAAAGAACAAACAGATGAGTACAATAAAGGAAGATTGGAAAGAAAAGAAGAATCGGTTAAAGCTTCTATTAATTATTGGTTAAATAGTGGAAATTCATTCTCGCTTGAAACTAAAAATTTGCCATATATTTTTAAGGATAAAATTTATGAGATTTCCGACATTGAAAAATTGGAAATAAACATTTATGACCTGGAGGGAAATATGGTTAAAAGCTCACATTCTGGGTTTGTAAAAAGTGATGCACCTTCTAAGTTGTTAGATCCAATTTTAAACAAAATTTCAAATAATTTTGATCATCGTTTTGTAACTACAAAAGAAAAAGAAGGAAACAGTCTGCAATCATCTTATTCCTATATTACGGACAATAAATTTTTACCTTTTGGAATTTTAAATTTACAATATGTACAAGATAATACCATACAAGACAAAGACTTGGAAGAGTTTTTAGTTAGAATGGCTTATGTGTATTTTTTCATGTTTTTATTAGCAATTGGACTGGCTTATTTTATTTCTAGTTATGTTACAAGAAATATAAAAGCTGTTACTGATAAAATGAAGCAAACAAGCTTAAATAAAAGGAACGAAAAAATTCTTGTTAAAAATGCAAGTTCAGAAATATCTACTCTTATTAATGCCTATAATAATATGGTGGATGAACTTGAAAAAAGTGCTGTAAAATTAGCAAAAGGTGAAAGAGAACAAGCTTGGCGTGAAATGGCAAAACAAGTAGCTCATGAAATTAAGAATCCATTAACACCAATGCGTCTTACTATTCAAAGTTTTCAACGAAAATTTGATGTAAATGACCCAAAAATATATGATAAAATTAATGAATTCAGCAAAACGTTAATTCAGCAAATAGACACAATGAGTTCCATAGCTTCGGCCTTTTCTGATTTCGCTAAAATGCCAAGTCAAAATCGTGTAGAATTGGATGTGGTTGATGTTGTAAAATATGCCTTAGATATTTTTACGGAAGATTATATTTCATTTTTTCCAAAGCAACCGTCAATAATTGCTGAGTTAGATAAAACCCAATTGATAAGAATAGTTACGAACCTTGTAAAAAACGCTACACAAGCGTTAGATGAGATTGAAAATAAAAAAATTGAAGTTACAGTAGCAGAGGAAAATAACAATGTAATTATTAGTATTGCAGATAATGGTGCCGGAATTTCAGAAAAAGATAAAGTGAAAATATTTGAACCTAAATTCACTACAAAAACCAGTGGAATGGGATTGGGTTTGCCAATGGTGAAAAATATTGTTGAAGCATATAATGGAACCATAAATTTCACTTCAGAACAAAGTAAAGGAACTGTATTTAAAATAATAATACCAAAAAAATAATATTATGAATTTCGAAAATATATTGATTGAAAAAAAAGAAAGTTTAGCAATTATTACTATTAACAGGCCAACAAAACTAAATGCTTTAAATAAAAATACTATTGAAGAATTACATGAGTCATTTAAAAAGTTGGATGCTGATAAATCTGTTAAGGTTATAATAGTAACTGGTAGCGGTGAAAAAGCATTTGTTGCTGGGGCTGATATTTCAGAATTTGCAAACTTTAGTGTTGAAGAAGGAACTGAACTAGCAAGAAAGGGGCAAGCTATTTTATTTGATTTTGTACAGAATTTAGGAACTCCTGTAATTGCTGCGGTTAATGGGTTTGCATTAGGTGGAGGTTTAGAATTAGCTATGGCTGCTCATTTTAGAGTGGCTAGTTCAAATGCAAAAATGGGTTTACCAGAAGTATCTTTGGGCGTTATTCCAGGGTATGGTGGTACGCAACGATTACCACAACTAGTGGGAAAGGGAAAAGCAATGGAAATGATAATGACCGCAGGAATGATTTCGGCAGAGGAAGCGAAAGAATGGGGATTGGTAAATTATGTTGTAGAGCAGGAGGAATTAATTCCTTTATGTGAAAAATTAGCTGATAAAATAATGCGAAATTCATCTGTTGCCATTGGTGCAGCAATTAAATCTGTTAATGCAAATTATACGAATTGTGTAAACGGTTTTAGTGTTGAAATTGAACAATTTGGGGTTAGTTTTGGAACTGAAGATTTTGAAGAAGGAACAACTGCTTTTTTAGAAAAACGCAAGCCAAATTTTGAATAAGAAAAAATAAGAGGGTTTTTAAAGAACTCTATTAATTTGAATAAATCGTTTGGCGTAATAAGACTCTTTAGTTGATGAAATTATTACGCCAAGCTTTAAGGAGGAATGAATAAATTTTATTTCATCTCCAAGAATATCTGTAATCATCCCAACGTGATTAATTGTTCCCTTAGCATTGGTTGTGAAAAAAATTAAATCACCTTTTTTGGCAAGAGTTCGTTGAATTATTGTTCCCGTTTTAGCTTGTTGAACTGATGATTTAGGTAGTAATAAGCTTATTTCTTTAAAAGTACTAAACATTAGTCCTGAACAATCGAAACCACTGCTGCTTGTACCACCTCTTCTATATCTGGTTCCTATTTTTTTTAGAGCAGTTTCTATTAAAACCTCTATTTTGGAAGATACTTCTAAATTGTCTGTGGTATTTTCAGTTGTTACAATTATTTCAATTTCATTTAAAACTGGTTCAGGAATAGTAGATACTTCTTTAATAGTTAATACATAGCCAATTGGGAGTTTCGATACAACGGAAGGATTTATTCGTTTTAATTCTTGAAATGAAATTCCATATTTTTTTGAAATTCCATATAAAGTCTCACCTGAAATAACAATATGTTTTTGAACAAAAGAAGTGTCTATATTTTCAGTTTTCACTTCAACTTTAATTTCCTTATTAGGGATTTGTAATATGGTATTCAATCGTAATAATTTTCCTTTAACCTTTGGATTAAGTTTATAAATAGCTCTTTCTTTAACGTTATACTTTTTAGCTATTGCATAAATACTTTCACCTTTAGTAACCTTATGCGTACTAACAGCTTGAGAAAAAACAAACGAATTTGTTAGAACAAGAAGGAAAATTAAAAGTCTGTTCGGGTTCATCTTATTTTAACTGTTCAAGAATTAATTTAGCTGTTGTTGAGCAGTGTCGAAAGATATAAAAACTATCATTTGTTATTATATTTTAACAAAACTTTAAATTTTTATAAAAGCCAGGTTTTAGGTAGGTAAAAGCAAGTTTTAAAAAAGTAGTTTTTTATTGTACTATGCCTTTCCTTCCCATTCATTATAAAACTGTTGAAGAAAAGTTTCCATATATTGATGTCTTTCTTCCGCTATTTTTTTTCCAGATTTAGTATTCATTCTATCCTTTAACAATAATAATTTTTCGTAAAAATGATTAATAGTTGGAGCTTTAGAATTTTTATACTCTTCCTTTGTTTGAATTAGATTTGGAGCTATTTCTGGGTTGTATAAAGGGCGGTTTTTAAAACCTCCATAATTAAAACATCTTGCAATACCAACTGCACCAATGGCGTCTAATCTATCAGCATCTTGTAACACATTTAGTTCAGGTGAAGCGAAATGCTGTATAAAGTTCCCTCCTTTAAATGAAATGTTCGAGATGATATTTTCTATATGTATAATAACTGATTCTTCAACTTGCTCCTTTTCTAAAAATTGACGAGCAATTTTTGGCCCAATAGTTTCATCACCATTATGAAATTTAGAATCGGCAATATCGTGAAGTAATGCGCCTAATTCCACAACAAAATTATCTACACTTTCATTAGTTGCAATTAATTTGGCGTTTTTCCAAACCCTTAAAATATGGAACCAGTCGTGGCCACCTTCAGCATTTTCTAAAGTAGCCTTAACAAAAGCTTTTGTATTCTCAATTATTTGTTGCTTATCCATTGGCTAAAAATAAAAAATCCGCTTTAAATGAAAGCAGATTTTTATTTTTATTTTAAAAACTCTATAGTTCCCTTAACCAAATATTTCGGTAACTAACATTACTGTTATGATCTTGTAAAATAATTGATCCGTTTCCATGAGCACTATTTTTTGGCCATCCAATATATTCAGTTGTACCGTTTAATTCAAAATAGTCTTGAACTAAAATCCTATTGTGTAAAACGGTAATTGTTCCTACTTGTTTTTTGATGCCATCAGAATCGAATTCGGGAGTGTGAAAAATGAAATCATAATTATTCCATTCTCCTGTTGGTTGAGAAGCTTTCGCTAAAGGAATAGATTGCTTATAAATAGACCCAACCTGCCAGTTAGAATACGCCTCATTGTCATTATTATCTAAAACCTGTACTTTATATCTGTTTTGAAGAAAAACCCCTCTATTCCCTCTATTTTGCCCGTCACCTTCTAAAACCAAAGGAGATTTCCACTCAATGTGAAGTTGTATACTTCCAAATTCTATTTTAGTTTTTATATCTCCAGACCCTCGATTAACAGTCATACTACCATCTTTATTTACTGTCCATTTTGCTGTAGTTGAGTCTTTTACGGTAATCCACTCATTTAGGTTTTTTCCATCAAAAAGGACAATAGCATCAGAAGGTGCAGCATTATTTTCTCCAGGAATAACAGCCCAAACATCACACCCGTATTGTATTAATTTCGAAAAAATGATTTTAAAATCAATTTGACCATCTCCTAAAGATCTATATCTCCCTGCTCGATCTTTCCAGTCTTGATAACCACCAAATGTTCCGCTTTTTCCGGTTGAATTGAATTCAGCATCTTTTACATGAAACATTTTAATAATTTCGTGATAGTGATCTAAATATTGAATATAATATAGTTGTTGTAAAACAAAGTGACTAGGGTCGTATAAAATATTGACTCTTTTATGATTTCCAGTTGCTTCTAAAAATCGCTCAAAAGTAACACCAACTTGTAAGTCTTTTCCAGGATGAATTTCATAATAAACATCAACTCTATTTTTGTCAAATGTATTTAATATTGGAAGCCATCTTTTAGCTAATTCTTTAAATCCTAATTCAACCAAACCATCTGGTTGTTGTGGCCAGGGATGTGTAGTATACCAAAGAAGTGCTCCTGAGAAAGTTCCGTGAACGTTTAAACCTAAATTTTTATTTACTTTAGCTGCATTTTTTACTTGAGAAATTGCCCATTCAGTTCTTTTTTTAGGATTGTTTTTATAATTTTCTGGAGCGAAATTATCAAACATAATATCATATGCAGGAGGAACAGCTACTAACGGCCCTCGCAAATGAGTTGATAGCTCTGTTATTTGAAGACCATAAGACTCAATTATCCCTTTCAATTCATCACAACATGTTTTGCTTTGGGCTGCGGTTTCTAAGTTTATTAAACTTGATTCCCAAGTAGGTATTTGTACTCCTTTATAACCTAAATCTGCACCCCATTTGCATAATCCTTCCAATTTGTTAAAGGGTGCTTGTTGGAACTGGCACTTTAGGAGATATGGGATGTCATTTAATTGACCCACCTTTTCGGGTATTAGGTTTAAGTTACCCAACTGAAGTTGAAAGTAGTATAGGAGCAATTTTTTCAAAGGATTGGGTACCTGATTATTTTCCAGATTCTTGCCTGCCATTATCAAGAACGCAATTAAAGTTTTCAGTAAGTGAAAAAAATACATGTGAAGTGAAAATGATTTACACGGATGGAGGTTTACGACCTTTTCACCCAGAATTAATACCTGCGGATCATTCAATTGGAGATGAAGATAGCGCTAATGGTGTAATTATGATTGGTGAAAAAGGTATTATGACGAGTGGAACCTATCGAAGAAACCCTAAAGTTTATTTGAACTCTGGAGAAATTATAATTGGGGATTCTAAAGAGGAGTGAAATATTATTTTGCCCGAAACTGGTAATCAAGCTACTTGGGTTGAAACTTGTAAAGATGGATTTGGAAGTGGAAAACATAAAGAATTAACGTCGTCATTTGATTTTTCAGGACCATTAACCGAATCCATTTTAATGGGAAATTTAGCTATTAGAAGTTATAATTTAAGAGAGAAAAAGGGTAGTGGTTGTATATCCGGGACGTAAAAAACTTTTATGGGATGGAATGAATATGAAAATCACCAATTTTGAGGATGCAAATCAATTTGTAAAGCGGCATTATAGAAAAGGGTGGTCTTTGTAAAAATGAAGGTTTGATTTAATTGGTGTTTGTATTCTCTAAAAAAATAGTAGTTTTGAACCAAATATATATTAAATGAAATTGAAAAGCGTTCTTTTAAGAAGCGGTTATACTAAGATCAAATTAAAAAAAATTAATACCAACCATTTTGAGTTGAAAGCAATATTAAATGGTGTTAAAGGGCGTTTTATTTTGGATACTGGAGCTTCAAGCTCATGTGTTGCTATTGAATTGGCTGAAAAATTTCATTTAAAGGTTGAAGATTCTGATACAAAAGCGGCGGGTGCGGGTGCTGTAGGAATGGAAACAAAAATGGCTTCTTCAAATGAAATCTCTATAAAAGGCTGGAATTATAAAAACTTTGATATTGTTTTGTTCGATTTAACCCATGTGAATACTGCATTAATTGAGCATCATGCTAAAGCTGTTGATGGTATTATTGGAGCAGATATTTTAGAAAAAGGAAAAGCGATAATTGATTATGATAAACACTGTTTATTTTTAAAAACCTTGGTATATAAATATTAACTTTTTTTTGTGTTAATTACCCAAGTTAAAATTGCGCCAGTAAAAATAAGGTTGTGTTTTAAACTCTTATCTATAGAAAAATCTATTGCCAAATTACCCTTTAAATTGAAGCCGAAACCTGCTCCTAAACAATTGGATTCTGTTTTATTAAACGTAAAATCACTTAAATTTTCAATAAAAAAGTGAATTTTGGAGCTAGGTTCATAGCTTAAGTTTACAATATAAAAACCTGTAGTTGTTTTGTTTAAGTTTGTTGTGGTTCCTATATTATAATTTAGACATAACTTTTCGGAAATAGAATTTGAAAAATTCAAGGAAATGATACTTCCTAAATTATTTAAATTGAGGTTATTTGTTGATGAGATAATTCTTGCCATTAGTGCTGCTTCAGGAATCAAGTTTTTTTGCTCCCATAGATTTAGTGACAATCCAATTTCGATTTCATCAAATTTAAAAATACTTTCGATTAATTCATTTTCTTCAAAACATCTTTCTTTTGTAAAAGGAGTATGTAATTGCAATTCAATATTTTCAGACAAGCCATATCGAATTAATATATTTGGAATATTCCAAGAAGTTGTTTTTTGTAAGGCTTCTTTTTCGACTGAATATAGGGTTTCAAACTCTAATTGCAAGTTGTTTTTAGCAATTCCGGTTGATGGTTCTATTGTTTGAGTAAATAAATTATTAGTTATAAAAATATATAAAAGACAGGACGAAATATATCTTTTCATTTTATTTAGGGATGAAATTTAACACGAAGTTATTTTTAATAAGTCTAAATAAAAATGATTTTTATCATAGTATAAATAAAAAACCCAAACAATTTTGTTTGGGTTTTTTATTTAATTTTTGAAAAGATATATTTTAAAGTTCTAACGCTTTTTTAGGATTGTTAGCCATTAATATTTCAACAGGATTTTCTAAAGCCTCTTTAACAGCAACTAAAAAACCAACAGATTCACGACCATCAATGATTCTATGATCATAAGATAATGCAACATACATAATTGGTCTAATAACTACTTCACCATTTATTGCTACAGGTCTTTCAACTATATTATGCATTCCTAAAATTCCACTTTGAGGTGGATTTATAATAGGAGTTGAGAGCATAGATCCGAAAACTCCACCATTAGTTATTGTAAAGGTTCCGCCAGTCATTTCATCAATAGTTATTTGACCATCTCGAGCTCTAATAGCTAGCCTTTTTACTTCGTTTTCAACACCTCTAAATGTTAAGTTTTCTGCATTTCTAATTACTGGGACCATTAATCCTTTTGGACCGGAAACTGCAATTGAAATATCTTGAAAATCATGAGAAATTTTATAATCTCCATCAAGCATTGAATTTACATCTGGATACAATTTTAAGGCGCGCACAACAGCTAAAGTAAAGAAACTCATAAAACCTAAACCTACATTATGTTTTGCTTTAAATTCTTCTTTAAATTCAGAACGTAAGTTAAAAATAGGTTTCATGTCTACTTCATTAAAAGTAGTTAGCATGGCAGTTTCATTTTTTACTGTAACTAAACGTTCTGCTACTTTTCTGCGTAGCATTGAAAGTTTTGACTTTTCAGAACCTCTGGAGCCACCTGCTGGTGTTCCCATACTTGGTACTGCTTTAATAGCATCATCTTTAGTAATTCTGCCATCTTTTCCTGTTCCAGTAACTTCAGAAGGAGTTATTCCTTTTTCAGCCAATACTTTTTTTGCAGCTGGAGATGCAGCACCACTTGCATAAGTTGTTTTTACAGGTTCTGATTTGCTTTCAGTTTTTGGAGCCTCTATAGTAGGGGTGGCTTTTTTACTTTCTGTTCCTTCTGGTTTTTTTCCGTCTAAATCAATTAAACAAACAACCGAACCTACAGCTACAGCATCACCTTCCTCAGCTTTTAGTGTTATGATTCCGCTTTCTTCAGCAGGCAATTCTAAGGTTGCTTTATCTGAATCTACTTCAGCAATTGGCTGGTCTTTTTCAACATAATCACCATCTTGTACAAGCCAAGTTGCAATTTCTACTTCTTTTATGGATTCTCCCGGAGAGGGAACTTTCATTTCTAAAATCATCTTTTTAATTTTTAGTCTTTATAGACGAATTTTTATTAGTTAGTTTCAAATACTTTATCAATAATACGCTGATGCCTTCTTTTAAATCTAGCAGATGAACCTGCAGCAGGAACCGCGTAAAATGGTTGTGAGGCTACTTCTAAATTTACGAGTCTAAATCGTTGTAACATATAGCTCCAAGCCCCCATATTTTCAGGTTCTTCTTGAGCCCAAACGTAATTTTTTACATTTGGATATTTTGTGATAACCTCTTGTAATTTTTCTAAATGTAAAGGAAATAATTGTTCTATTCTTACCAATGCAACATCATTTCTTTCCAAAGTAGTTCGTTCAGCAAGTAAATCGTAATAAAATTTACCTGTACAAAATACTAATTTAGTTACTTTTTCGGGTTTAATGTTGTCGTCAATTACTTCTTGAAAACTGCCATTTGAAAATTCCTCTATAGTTGATACCGCTAGTGGATGTCTCAACAAGCTTTTAGGAGTAAATACAATTAACGGTTTTCTATAATCGCGCTTCATTTGACGACGCAATAAGTGATAGAAATTAGATGGTGTTGTGCAATCTGCAACAATCATATTATCTATTGCGCACAACTGTAAATAGCGTTCCATTCTTGCAGAAGAATGTTCGGAACCTTGTCCTTCATAACCGTGAGGTAGTAAAACGACAATACCGTTTTGTAATTTCCATTTATCCTCTGCGGCAGATAAATACTGGTCGAAAATAATTTGTGCGCCATTACTAAAATCACCAAATTGTGCTTCCCAAATTGTTAAAGTATTTGGATTTGCCATAGCATAACCATAATCAAATCCTAGAACACCATATTCTGATAGTAAGGAATTATAAATGGTCATATTTCCTTTACAATCATTAACTGTATTTAATAAGTTAATGCGTTCTTCAGAAATTTCATCTCTTAATATTGCATGACGGTGGCTAAAAGTACCTCTTTCAACATCCTGACCTGAAATACGAATATCATAGCCTTCCTGAAGTAAACTTCCATAGGCTAAGGTTTCTCCCATTCCCCAGTCAATAGAATTGGTTTCGAAAACCATTTTATTTCTATCGTTTAAAATACGCTCGGCTTTTCTTAAAAATTTCACACCTTTTGGAACGCTTGAAATAGTTTTAGCGATATCTTTTAATTTTAATTCAGGATAAGAAGTGTCTTCAGAAACTAACATTTCTTTTAAGTCTCTTCTATAAAACCCTTTCCATTCATCTTCCATGAATTCTCTAACCTTAGAAGTTTCAACTTCTTTAGATTTAAGATACTCTTCTTCTAATAAATTTTTAAAATCATCAATTGATTTATTTAAATAAGTAATATCAATTGTGCCTTCTTCTATTAGTTTTTTAGCGTAAATATCTCTTGGATTATCGTGTTTGGCAATAGCCTTATATAATTTTGGCTGCGTAAAACGAGGTTCGTCACCTTCATTGTGACCATATTTTCTATACCCAAGTAAATCAATAAAAATATCTCGTTTAAATTTCATTCTAAAATCTAAAGCCATTTCAATTGCATGTACAACAGCTTCTACATCATCTGCATTTACGTGTAACACAGGTGATAATGTTACTTTAGCAACATCGGTACAATATGTACTTGATCGGGCATCTAAATAGTTCGTGGTAAAACCAATTTGATTATTAACAACAATATGTATAGTTCCTCCTGTAGTATACCCGTTTAATTTACTCATTTGAGTAACTTCATAGACTAATCCTTGGCCAGCAATTGCAGCGTCTCCATGAACTATAATTGGAAGTAATTTTGAGTTATCTCCGTTATAAGTTTTATCTATTTTAGCTCGAGAAATCCCTTCAACAACTGGTCCAACTGTTTCTAAATGAGATGGGTTTGGAACTAAATTCATTTTTAGCTCTTTGTTGTTTTTCAGGGTTTTAGACGTGGTAAATCCTAAATGATATTTTACATCACCATCAATGGTTTCGTCTTCAAAATCCTTTCCTTCAAACTCACTAAATAATTCGTTTATTGGTTTTCTAAAAATATTAATTAAGGTATTTAAACGTCCTCTATGGGCCATTCCTAAAACAAATTCCTTAACATCATATATTTCAGCTGAATTTCTAATTACTGCACTAATTGCAGGGATTAAAGTTTCACCACCTTCCAATGAAAAACGTTTTTGACCAACATATTTGGTTTGTAAAAAGTTTTCGAAGGTTACAGCCTGATTTAATTTTTTTAGAATGTATTTTTTTGAATCGGTTGAATAATCTGGGTGATTTGAATTGCGATTTAATTGTTTTTGAAACCACTTAATTTCTTCGGGATTACGAATATACATATATTCAACTCCAATAGAATCGCAGTAAATAGTTTCTAGATGCTTGATTATTTCACGTAATGTATCTTTACCTGTACCTATTATATTACCAGCATCAAAAACAGTATCTAAATCTTTTTCAGAAAGACCAAAATTTTCAATATCTAACGTTGGCGTATACTTTCTTCGTTCCCGAACAGGGTTGGTTTTGGTAAATAAATGACCTCTGGTTCTATAACCATTTATAAGGTCAATAACTTTGAATTCCTTCAACACATTTTCAGGAACTTCATAATTCGGTTCTTGATCATTTAAAGAGTATTTTTCATTGGCAAAATCATATCCTTGAAAAAAACTTCTCCAACTTGGTTCAACGGTATCAGGATTTAATAAATACTGATCGTATAAATCGGCAATAAAGCCTGTATGTACAGTATTTAAAAATGAAAATTTATCCATAATTTTAGTTAGTAGTCAATGTTTTTTAAACATTGTAAAAATACAATTTTTACAATAACCATCGATTTAATTGATTTTTTTTTGAAATAATTATGTTTTTATCAATAAACGACACAACATAATAAAAATTTGTTTTTTAAAACTTAATTTTTAATGAAATTTATAAAGACTTAATAAAATTAACGATTTTTTTTAAAATGCTTAAAAATTAGTTTTCAATTACTTACAATTAAGAAAAAAAAATAATTAAAAAAAAGATTAATATTTTTTTAAAAAAACATTGCACAAAAAAGAAAAGCTTGTATATTTGCACTCGCAAAAGCGATAAATTCCTCCTTAGCTCAGTTGGTTAGAGCATCTGACTGTTAATCAGAGGGTCCTTGGTTCGAGCCCAAGAGGAGGAGCAAAACAAAGAGTTACAAGCAATTGTAGCTCTTTTTTGTTTTTGGGCTCCATAGTTCAAGGGATAGAATAGAAGTTTCCTAAACTTTTGATCCAGGTTCGAGTCCTGGTGGAGTCACAGGGCT